>Ga0066256_1000032_pt1 | contig 698635 bp, 575 predicted proteins | sample ThiBio_1000_biof_FD_87107 | JGI IMG/M metagenome (GOLD analysis project Ga0066256, IMG submission 87107) | Wastewater bioreactor microbial communities from Cape Town, South Africa - Thiocy_expt_1000_biof (version 2) | ecosystem: Engineered > Bioreactor > Thiocyanate-remediating >... | reverse complement strand
AGAATGGATATGTGTATATTTACGTGAGCAACGAAAGTCCCGTTGACGTGTTCTTTGACAACCTGCAGGTGATCCATACGAGGGGAGCCATACTGGAGGAGACGCATTATTATCCGTTCGGACTTACTATGGCAGGGATATCATCTAAGGCGCTCAATAATGCGGTAGAGAACAAGTATAGATTTAACGGAGGAAATGAATTACAGAATAAAGAGTTCAGCGATGGTAGTGGGCTGGACTGGTATGATGCTACGTTCAGAATGTATGATGCACAGATAGGAAGGTTCCATCAGATAGATCCTTTAGCTGATCTGAACTTCTCCATTTACTCTTTTAGTCAGAATAATCCGATATTATTTAACGACCCTTTTGGTCTTGATACTGTAAGAGGGAAACTCCCCGATAACTATACACCTAATTCAGGAGATGTTTGGATTAACAATAAAGGTCAAGAAGCTATTTATAATAGTCAGGACGGATGGATACAATCGCAAACTTTAGCCAATGTAACTGTTGGCGGTTCAGGTTCTACTTCTCAATCAAATTCAACTTTGACACCTTTGCAAGGTTTAACCCTTTACTTTGGAGTAGCGGACACTTACTATGGTCTGTGGGAGAGCGCATATGATCACAATAATTATACCACCACTAAGGGTAGGATAAAACCTTTTCCCACTACACGATCTTTGTCAAAGCAGGCCAGAAAATTTAAAGCACGTTCTACATATGTTAAGAATATAGGTTACGGACTTTCTTTAACAGCAAATATTTTAACAGCGATTCAAGTACGTGATCAATACCTGAAAGGCGGGTTAAGTAATGTCGATCCATTCGATGCAGCAGGCTTAACAATAGGAACAACAGGAGTTGCAGCTAATACATTAACTCTTGTGGGTGGAATTCAGAGCCCGACACTTACTGCAATTTCAAATGTTGCAGGCAGAGCAAGTTTGGGGTTAGCTGCATTTCAAAATATGTATATGGCATTCGACATGATGTACAATAATTCTGAAATAAATAACTGGAGACCAACTACAGGAAGCGCAGGAAATGATTTAATCATGCAGAATGAATATGATAGCGGAATTTATAACTGGACTGATTATTTTAAGTAATGGCATGGATTCCAATAAATAATGATTCTGATTTTGAAAAAATTAAATAATGCAAAGAAATGATGTGGGTATATTATCGCATTTGGATGGATTTTATTCATCGAGTTAAATTACAACCTGTTGCCAATCGGCGGAACTGGAAATTAAGATGCATGATAAGTATGACTTTAGCTATGGCATTTAATCTTGTATTAGTTATGACCATTTTAGAAAAATTTGTGTTTAAAAGATATTTTTATAAAATAGAATTTCCATACTTACCTGTTCGTGTCAATAATGTGCTAAGCTATTTAATACTGTTTATTTTGCCGTGCGCACTAATGAATTATCTGTTAATATTCAGGAATGATAGGTATGAGAAGCTGTTAAACAAATATCCTTATTATAATGGGAAACTTTTTATATCGTATTTTCTTATTTCAATGTTTCTACCAATTATTCTGATGTGGGCAGGTATTGTTTTTTCTAAAATTAATTCTGCCTGATAGTACACATACCGTTGTAAAGGTAATGTTACAACCAAAAACCAAAGAGGCTGCCTCTTACTTTTGAGACAGCCTCTTTTGTATTTTTATCACTTAAACTTTTTGCTTTAGCTTTTTAGTAGTTGATTGTAGTTGAGCGGAGGTAAGATAGTTATCTACTACTTTTAAAATTGTTTCCCTGTCATCGTCCTCAATTTTCTCCAGCAGCTCCAGGCGGTGGAGCATTTTTTTATCCTTCACTACAAAAGAAGAAGCGCCTACCAGGTAATCCAGCGATACATCGAGGGCGTCAGCAATCTTTGCAGCCACTTCCACGGAAGGGGTGATCTCATTGCGTTCATAGCGTCCGATGATGGCCGATGAAGTGCCAACGGCTTTAGCCAGGTCATCCCTGGAGAGGCTTTTGTCCCCGTCATCGCGCAAGCAAATGAGCTCAGGAAATAAGGCGTGTTAAAAATACTCAGGGACCAGGCGCAAGCGTCTCGCTTGTGTCGATAACTGTTAATACCTGTAATTACTTTCAGAGGCTGGTCAATAGTTTTTACATTTAATCATGAGTCGTAAATATAAGTTTGGCGATAATGATAAGCTTTATTTTATCAGCTTTGGCGATAGGAAAAGGATTTGGAAAGCAAAGGATTATCTTTATAGTGACACGAGAGGGTTTCACGAAAATAATTGATCGAGTTATGCTACCATAGGCGGCACAAGCGAGACGCTTGCGCCTGGGCGGCGGGGTAACGGCATCGCAGCTTAATGGCATTGGTAATGTCACCGGAGGCATCACTACTTTGCTTGGCGACCAGACCACTGATGCAGCGGGCACACCTACCGTACCCAAAGCCTATATCAACTATATCTTTTTTGATGAGCAGTTCAAAGTGGCACAAAGCGGGTTCAGCAGGGCAGGCAGCAACAGTGTGGTTAAAACCCACACAGATCTTACAAATAAAACAGCACCCAAGAATGGATATGTGTATATTTACGTGAGCAACGAAAGTCCCGTTGACGTGTTCTTTGACAACCTGCAGGTGATCCATACGAGGGGAGCTATACTGGAGGAAACGCATTATTATCCGTTCGGACTGACAATGGCAGGGATATCATCCAAAGCACTAAATAACTCTCCAGCAAATAGATTTAAGTTTAGTGGAAAAGAACTACAGTCAAATGAGTTCAGTGATAATAGTGGCTTAGAATTATACGACTTTGGTGCAAGAAATTATGATCCACAAATAGGTAGATGGCATGCAATTGACCCATTGGCTGATGTAAATAGAAAGTGGAGCCCTTATGTTTATGGAGTAAATAACCCATTGAGGTTTATTGATCCGGATGGAATGGATGTAGAGGATATAAATGGTGGTGTTAGGTATACTGGAATTGATGCGCAGAATGCATTCCGCCAACTGCAATCAATGCAAAGATCGCGAGACGATGATAAAGATAATCCAGATAAAAATAAAAGGGTCTTAATGATTGGAGGTGCTGATTTATTTTTAACAGGACTATCTGATGAAACGAAAAAAATTATGGATGGAATAGATATGGATAACATATCGGAAAAGAAAGCATATAATTATCCATATTTTTTTGAAGGCGATAATGATTTCATTAAAAAAGTAGTTAAAGACATACAACAAAATTATACAGAAGGTCAGCAAATTGTATTATACGGATATAGTAAGGGCGGGGAACTCACATTAAAAATATCAAGGGAGTTAAAAAAATTAGGTATTCCGATAGAATTGCTAATTACAGTTGATGTTGCTAATGGCCCAAAATCTAAGAGTATTGATAGAAGTGTACCTGACAACGTAAAAGAAAATAGAAACTTTTATCAAACTGAAGCAGGGTCTTTCCCTAAACCACCATCTTTTGGTGCTCCTAATATGGGAGCTAATGTTTTTAACGTTAATCAAACGGGATTAGCCAATCATTCTGATATTGATGAGTATAATATCACTAACGTTATTAATCTTATTAATGCTGTAATAAATAGATAGGGATGCTAAAATATTTTTTCTTAAAATACTCAATATATGTAGCTACCTTAATGATAGCACAGGTTATATTATTTTTGATAATGCCTTTTTTTAATTTTAATCTCTACGAATGGACGAGAAGTAAATCGGAGGGAGCATTTAATTTTTTGAGTGCATTTATGTTTTATATATTTTTTTTTAGTGTTGTTAATATTCTTGTCATTGGAGGCTCAGGAGTTTATTTTCTTTTCTGGAAGAAGGATTATAAAATCGCGTTATTATGTATAATAGCTGCTATTGCTTATTTCTGTTATGCGCTTCAGGTAGGGAGAGATTTTTAGACCACAAGTAATCGCAAATGTCCTGTTTATGACGTGAGTTAGCAGAGTAATGATAAAACAAAGCCCGGCGCACATCGCCGGGCTTTAATATTTTACGATGCATACGCCTGTTTAGTTTTTACGTCACGAAGAAATCCCCCGATTACTCTAAGCAAAGCCAGTTTATCTTCCTGTGGCAGGTTGTCCACTTCTTTAAAATAGCGGAGCCCCTTCATCGCGCAAGCAAATGAGCTCAGGAAATAAGGCGTGTTAAAAATACTCAGGAACCAGGCGCAAGCGTCTCGCTTGTGTCGATAACTGTTAATACCTGTAATTAATTTCAGAGGCTGGTCAATAGTTTTTACATTTAATCATGAGTCGTAAATATAAGTTTGGCGATAATGATAAGCTTTATTTTATCAGCTTTGGCGATAGGAAAAGGATTTGGAAAGCAGAGGATTATCTTTATAGTGACACGAGAGGGTTTCACGAAAATAATTGATCGAGTTATGCTACCATAGGCGGCACAAGCGAGACGCTTGCGCCTGGGCGGGGGCAATACGGCTAAATCTGCTGCAGTTGCTTTTGCAAGAGCAAATGGCATGAAAACGCTAGATATGACTATTAAAGGCAGACTTTTGCAGGTGCTAGAAAAATATATACCGGAAAAATTAGCAAATAAGCTTTGGGAGAAAGCATCATCATCATTTGCAAAAGGAGCAGAAGGAACGGCTAATGTTTTTCATAATGCAACTGATGGTGTTAGATTAGAAAGTGTTTGGAGAAATGTCGAATACCCAGTATTGAAGGATAATGTTAATTTAATTTATCATGACGTTTTTAGATAATCTGAAATTATGATCACTGTAGAAAAATTAAAAGTATTCGAGAAGTATCGAGGAGATGATGATAGATTTACTCGTGCTTCAAAAAAAGAGTTAGCGATTTTAAGCGAAGACGAATTTTATACAATTCGACGGCTTATTAGCGATTTAAAGTTAATAGGAAATGGAGTTGCTGCAGCAAGCTATGAAGCACAAGTTTTTGAACAAATAAATAACTTAGTTGATAATAATCAGGCAAAGGAATATCTATTAAGATTGTCTAAAACATTGAGTTGAGGGATATGTATTCGCAGACACAATCCCCTTCATCGCGTAAGCATATGAGCTCAGGGAATAAGGCGTGTTAAAAATACTCAGGAACCAGGCGCAAGCGTCTCGCCACAAGTGTTCGAAACCTTTCAAGCAGAATTAAAGAGATGTGGAGCATTGTCGGGGTTACCACCGCAAAGAATAACTACGGCTTTCATAATTTGTGATATTTCAAGACATGTGAGACACTTTTGGTCTCAATTTGTGATAATACCATATACTACTTCTAGAGTGTATTTCCTCTTCTTTTTCCCAATATTTAGATGTTACATCCGGCTGAATTGGAACAAGATGTTCTACAGATAAAAGTTTTTCATGAGGAGTTTTGCCATTCAATGAAGCATGCGGTCTTTTATGGTTGTAAAAGTTTTGCCATTCAAGAAGCTTGTCAGTTAATTCAACTGTTCGTTCTTTTCGTGGAATGGTACTATAAAACTCTGCTTTATCAGTTAGTTGAGATCTTTCAACCTTGCCGTTTAAATGTGGGCTACGAGGCTTTATAGGTCGGAATTTAATAAAGTGTATCATAAGCTCTTCCTGAAAAGCATCGTTGAAAAATTCCGTACCCCAATCAGTCTGAATTCTATGGATGGGAAATTGAAAGGTGTCTAAAATGTGCCCAACAAAATCTACAGCAGATTCAGCCTTTTTATTTGGATACAATCTAAGTGTCCTCAACCTAGTGCAATCATCGATGGCCGTAAATTGATAGCATTTAGGTCCAACCTTAGTGACATCAATTTGGACTCTATCTTCTGGAATCGGTCTGTTGTAGCGAGTTATATCGTTATGCTTTTTGTACTTTTTTATGTTAGGAATATTATTCGCTTTCAGCACTCTCCAAACAGTAGGGCTAGAAATTTCAATGTTATAGACTCTTGAAAGATGAGTGCTGATACTTTGAGGTCCAAATCTAAATTCCAATCTGATAGATTTTATCAGTTCAATAATATCTTCTGTTATTTTTTGCTTAGCCAGGATTTTAGGTCTTTTGGATTGTCCTACTAAGCCAGCTCTACCGTCAGACTTGACCCTTTTAATCCATCGATATAATGTTGATCTGGGGATGCCACACTTTCGGGCAGCCTTACTCACAGAACCGAGTTCTTCATAACATTTTAACCAGGTCTCTCTGGCTTTAACAGCTCTCTTATTTGAACTCATAATACAAGTGTTCGCAGTAAATAAATCACTTCAGACCGATGAATATTTTATCCACAACAGCTCATTTCAATTTGAAAGGATTTCCATTCGCTGTTGTGGATAAAGCTATAGATAAAGTACTCAGCAGTTGATCTCTATTCAGCAATTAGTCCTCGAAGAAAGTGTCGCAATATAGAGAAAAGAAAAATGTAGCGAATGTCATGAAACTTCACACATAATTTCTGTTTCCGGTTCCAGTTCAAATTTCAACCTGGCAATCTTGAATCTTTTTATCCTGTTTATTTTTTTATAAGCAATAATAAGAATAGCCAGTATCATGGTCACATAAATCATTACTTTGATACCGTTAATATTTCTTGATACCAGATGATTTACGTTGAGATGTTGCTTGATAAATTTGAAGAACACTTCTATTTCCCAGCGTTGCTTATACCAGGCGGCTATGAGATAAGCCTCTTCATTTATTATATAAGTTACGAAACAAATAGGCGCTCCGCTTTTGTCTAACCTGTAAACGATTTGAATTGTGCCGATTGCAAAAAAGTCTCTATCACCCGCAAACTCGGCTTCGATGTATTCAACATTGAAAACAATATCAATTTGAATATGACTTCTCCTGATAATTTCTTGACTTGTGCATCTACCTTAGTCTCTGCTGATAGTTCTTCAAATATTCCTTCTGGTATCAATCCTATGATCTCTTTTGCCGTCATAAAGCAAAATTAATCCCCAAAAAGGTTTCGAACACCTGTGGGTCTGGCCCGGCACCGGGCAATGCTACCAAACCTCTGCCAGAACGGGCTTTGCTTGATCTGCTATAATAGCTGTAAATTCATACCTGTATTATTTATGCATTACCTGTTTAAGAATGAAAAGGACAGTAAGTATTTTAATAACAATTAAACCATATTATCATGAAACGTTCAGCAACTGCCGTATGGAAGGGCGCCGGCAAAGATGGCAATGGTGTAGTAAGCACACAGAGCAATGTGCTCAGCAAAACCCAGTATTCCTATAAGTCGCGCTTCGAGAATGGTACAGGTACCAATCCTGAAGAGCTGATCGCTGCCGCTCATGCCGGGTGCTTTAGCATGAAGCTGGCATTTGTGCTGGCTGAAGCCGGGTTTACTGCAGAAGAGATCAACACCGATTGTACGATCACGCTGGAAGGCACGGGCATTACCTCCTCGCACCTTGTGCTGAAAGCAAAAGTACCCGGTATTGATAAGGCAAAGTTTGATGCTGCTGCGGCTGATGCCAAAGCCAATTGCCCTGTCAGCCAATTGCTGAATACCAGTATTACGCTGGAAACAACATTGCTATAGAAAATGGATTTACTATATTCCCGGGCGTAGTCCCGGCGTGGGGAAAGTTTAATAAAAGACAACAGGTTTGTTGTGCGAGCCTGTGGTTACCGCTATGCTTCTTTAGCGTTTAACCCCATTATCCATTTATAACTTCTTTGGATAAAATGAACGGTCAGGATTACCAGCGCCACCAGAAAACCGTTACTGTGGGAGCCTTCAAATGCAGCAATGTAAAATATTCCCAGGAGAAAGGCCAGCCCGATCAATCTCGCCCCTTCAATCTTATCGGGAGCAATTTTGCCCGGATATCGGGTGCTCAAAAATATGTTAATGAAGAAAAGGGCAACAATAAATACAATAATCATTGTTAATTCCGGCACGCTCATGTCAATAACATTTACACTAAGATAACTCTTTTCTATACTATAAAATAGAAAAGCCATACCAGAATCAGATGAAAGAACAATAAAAGTATAATTCAGGACTGGGCGCCGGAGCGGGAGCTCATTCATAAATATATAATAGTACAGGATCTGCGGATGCTGCAATCTCTTCCTGCAGCTTTTTAAAAAAGCCATGAGCTACGGCAGGGCAGCCATCGCTCTGGCAGATAGGAAAAGGAAAAGTTTCTTCTTCGGGGATACAATCCATTTCATGCAGCACCACGAATCTCCTGAAAGCATTGTTGTTGGTGGAATCAAGCCCGTGAAGCTTATATGCCGGGCCGAACCTGCCGTTATATTTTGCACCCACTTTGTAAAGCCCCAGCGAGCTGCAGCCGCTTCCTTCGGTATTGCTGAATTTTCTGCCTTTCAGCCAGGGCTCATTACAGCGGCCATGCGTTACAAGCCCGGAGGCGATGCCTGTATTTTTTTCAATATCATATACAAAAAACCGTTTCTTTCCCGATGAAATGCTCATATCAATAAGAAAACAAACACGGCTGTTGCATTTGTTTGCTACGGCATAGTTTTTAAGACGACCGGTGAAATGCCGTTGCTTTTTCAGAAAGGAGCTGTCTTCTGCAACAAGATTGCTATCTGCTCCCTGCAGCCCGAGGCTATGAAATTTTGAATAATACCAGGCTCCGGCAGAAATGCCGGCAAGCAGTAAAACAAGTACCAGGAACAGAATTGATTTTCTCATGCAGGGAAGAAGCAGCATGGATTTTATTCCATACGAAAAATTACCTGCGCCGAGTTAAAGAAAATAAAAAACAAGCTCACGGCTCATAGCCCATAGCTAATTCTACAGCATTTTACGGATCGCTTCAGTCAGCTCGCTTTTTGTAATTGGCACTCCCATTATTTTATTATATCCCCTTGCATCTATGAGATATTTGTCGCGGATGATCTTTATCAGCTGGCCGTTATTGATCTCGGGGATAAGCACCTGGTCAAAATTTTTGATGATGTCGCCAAGGTTTTTTGGAAACGGGCGCAGGTAACGGATATGCGCATGCGCAACAGCAACTCCCTGTGACTGTAGCTCAGCAACCGTGCTTTTGATCACTCCATAAGTTGACCCCCATCCTAATACCAGCAATTGGCCTTTTTCCGGGCCGCTGTCCAGCTTTTGATCCGGGATACTGGTTGCGATTTTCTCCACTTTTTCCTCGCGGAGCTTTACCATCAACTGGTGATTTTCCGGATCATAACTCACATTGCCCGTAATATTTTGTTTTTCCAGGCCGCCGATACGATGTTCCAGTCCAGGTGTGCCGGGCACGGCCCAGGGTCTTACAAGGTTCTCGTCGCGCAGGTAAGGCTGGAATTTTTCTTCGCCATGACCAAGTGCTGTTTTGAACGCCACCTTCACGGCGGGGAGATCATCACTTTGGGGAAACCGCCATGGTTCGGCCCCGTTGGCTATATACCCGTCGCTGAGAAAAATAACAGGGGTCATGTGCTCTACGGAAATACGGCAGGCTTCATATATGGCATCAAAGCAGTCGCTGGGGGTGGCTGCTGCCACTACAGGCATCGGGCATTCACCGTTCCTGCCATAGTATGCCTGGAGCAGGTCGCTCTGTTCTGTTTTGGTTGGCAGGCCGGTAGAAGGACCGCCTCTTTGAACATCAACGATAATAAGCGGGATCTCCAGCATTACAGCCAGCCCCATGGCTTCCGTTTTAAGCGCCATGCCGGGGCCGGAGGTGGTAGTTACTCCGAGGCTGCCTCCGTAAGACGCGCCGATAGCAGAGGTGATACCGGCAATTTCATCTTCTGCCTGGAAGGTGCGGATACCAAAGCTTTTATGCCTGCTCAGCTCGTGCAGTATATCAGATGCGGGAGTGATAGGGTATGAACCAAGGAACATGGGCAGCTCACTCTTTTGTGAAAAGGCGATCAATCCATAGGCCAAAGCCTGGTTGCCCATAATGGAGCGGTAGACGCCCGGTGCCATTCTTGCCTTTGCAACGGTATAGGTAGTGCCGCTTGCTTCTGTGGTATCTCCGTAATTATAGCCGGCCTGTAATGCTCTTATATTGCTTTCATATATCTCTGGGCTCTTACCGAACTTCTCCTGCAGAAAGGCGATAGTACTGTCCATGTTACGGTTATACATCCAGTAAAGGAAGCCCAGGACGAACATGTTTTTTGCACGGTCTTTTTCCTTGGTTCCCATGGAAATATCTTTCAACGCCTCCCTGGTCATTTTTGTGACGTCCATTTTTATCACCTGATAGCTCTCAAGGCTGTTGTCTTCAAGCGGGTTAACGCCGTCCGGATAATTGGCCAATCTTAGATTCTTCACGTCAAAGCCATCGGTATTGGCAATGATCTTACCCCCTTTTTTCAAAAATTTCAGGTTTACCTTGAGCGCAGCGGCATTCATGGCAACCAGCACATCGCATTCGTCTCCCGGGGTATATACCATTTCGCTTGAAAAACGAAGCTGGTAACCGCTGACGCCCGGCAGCGTGCCCTGTGGCGCCCGGATCTCCGCGGGAAAATCGGGAAAGGTTGCAAGATCTATACCTAATAAGGCGGTATTATTAGTAAACTGGCTCCCGGTAAGTTGCATACCGTCACCACTGTCGCCGGCAAATTTTATCACTACTTCCTGTAAAACTTCTGTATGAGCAGCCATTTTTTTAATTTAAGATTAAACGTTGCAAAGTTAGGTCAACATTAACTCCGGTTGTCAAAATAAACCCTCAAAAAATTAGTTATCTTTACTGTCTAAAACACTCGATATGGAATTATTTAAATCTGGAAATCCTACCCTTACCGAAAAAATGTTTCAGTCTGCGCTCACGGGCGACAGGAGTGATGTAATGACGGTAAAAGGTACGCTTAATAAATTTGGGTTCATGTTCCTGATGGTGATGGCTTCCGCCTTCTTCAGCTGGTACAGCTTCAATAAAGGTGTGGATGTTACACCGTATATGTGGGGTGGCGCTATCGGAGGGTTGGTTGTAGCGCTCGTTATTGTATTCAAAAAGACCTGGGCGCCATACCTGGCTCCTGCTTATGCTTTGCTGGAGGGGCTTTTTGTGGGCGGCATATCTGCCTACTATAATTACGCTTTTGAGGCCAAGGCGCCTTTTATAATTGTGCAGGCAGTGGGGCTCACTTTCGGTGTTGCCATAGCCATGTTCATCCTGTACAATATGCGCATTATCCGTGCCACGGAAACCTTTAAGTCTGTGATCATCACTGCTACTGCGGGTATCGCTATTTTCTACCTTATCACCATTGTGCTCGGCTTTTTTGGTATAGATATTCCTTTCATTCACCAGGGCAGCACATTCGGCATTATTTTCTCGCTTGTGGTGGTAGGTATAGCAGCGCTCAATCTCATTCTTGATTTCGACATGATCGAAAAAGGATCTGATGCCGGCGCCCCGAAATATATGGAATGGTATGGTGCGTTTGGGCTGCTGGTAACTATAGTTTGGTTGTATCTTGAGATACTCAGGTTGTTAGCCAAAATGAACAGCAGGAAATAAAATGGGGAATGATAGCCACGAATGCACGAATATATGATGCATTTGATTTTTTATTCGTGCATTCGTGGCTATTGTATTCATAGATCATTCTTGCTTGCGGACCGCCGGAATTCGTAGCTATTCTTTTTTAAAATACTAATCTTTTATAATGTAGCTTCAGCTCTCCGAAATTCACAATCAATGCTAACCTGTTTCCCGATACTTTTAGATAATTGATCGCTTGTGCTATACTTTCTTCCGGAATTCCTGTTATTGCTTTTACTTCTAAAATAACGTTGCCAAAAGCTATAAAATCAGCGAAGAAGTTGTGTGGGAGAATAATGTCTTTATAATGTACATCATATCTTTTTTCTCTTTCATAAGGTATGCCGGCTTTTAAAAATTCATATTCTAAAGCATCTTTATATACAATCTCCAAAAAGCCAGGACCAAGGTTATTATGTACGTCCATGCAGATACCAATGATCTGATAGCTTTCGTCTTTAAAAAGAATTGCCGGCATTTTCTTAGGTTTTAGCTTGTATAAAAATAAGCTGAATGCCATAAAATGCAGGAATAAATTTTTTAGATACAACAAAGCCACGAATGCACGAATAAATATATTAAAAATACATTCGTGCATTCGTGGCTTATCTTCCCAGCAAAGCGGCGCCATCATTGTCTGTAAACCAGTGGAGTTCCCCGGAAGAAGGCTGTATCACCTGCGAAGGATAAAGGTCGGGGTTATATTTTCCTTCCAGCACTTCATAAAGCGCATGCGCTTTTGCTGCGCCGAAGGCCAGGAAGGCTACGCGTGCGGCCCTGTTTACTATGGGAGCCGTGAGCGTTATGCGAAACATTTGCTGCGGAGCAAGGTAAAATGCACTTACCCAGGCTTTCTTTTCGTGCACCACTGCTGTGCCAGGAAAAAGAGAAAGCGTATGCCCGTCGTCTCCCATTCCCGAAAGTACAAGATCAAAGCTTTGGCCTTCACCGGTAAAATAGGTTCTTAATACCTGCTCGTATTCCGCGGCAGCTTTGTCCGGATCAATATCTGTGCGCATGACATGCACCTGCGACGCTGCCACCGGCACTTTATTGAGAAGATGCTCATAAGTCATTTTTGCATTGTTCCTGTCGTCGTCGAAAGGAACAGCACGTTCATCTCCCCAGAAAAAATGCAGCTTTTCCCAGGCTATGCGGCTGCTGTAAGGAGCGCCTGCCAGCAAGTCGTATAACGCCTTTGGAGAGCTGCCGCCGGTTAATACCCAGGTAAACCGGTCTTTTTTTGAAAGGATGGATTCAATATAGGCTGTTATCCATTCTGCCAGCTCCTGGCTTACCGCCGCAGGGTCTTTTTGGATATGGAGCGTCATAATAAGTAGGAATTACTGTTTAGCGATCCAATATATTTTTTATGCCACGAATGCACGAATAAAGGAATCAAAATACTATTAAATATTCGTGCATTCGTCGCTGTATATTATTCCTCATGCGGCTGTGAAAGCGTCAGCCAGTTAAAGCCGTCTCTTGCTATAAGCGCTTCTGCATCTTCAGGTCCCCAGGAGGCCGGAAGGTAATTGGGAAAATCAACGGGTACTCTTGTTTCCCAGGTTTCCAGTATCGGCATAATGATCTTCCAGGCGGCCTCTACCTGGTCGGCACGCATAAACAGGGTTGCATTGCCTTCCATAACGTCAAGCAGGAGCGTTTCATAAGCTTCCGGCTCATGTTCATCGTAGGCTTCATCGTAATTAAAGATCATATCCACGGGGCTCAGCACAAGATTTTGCCCGGGTCGCTTGGCCTGGAAACGCAGGCGGATATCCATTTCAGGCTGAATGCTGATAGTAAGCCGGTTAGGCCGCCAGCTGTTTGCCGCCTCAGGCGGAAAAGCGAAGCTGGGGGCTTTTCTGAACTGGATAGTGATAATGGTGCTCTTGCTGTTCATCCGTTTGCCGGTACGCACATAAAAGGGAACACCCTGCCAGCGCCAGTTGTCTATATAAAATTTAACCGCTGCAAAGGTTTCCACGTTGGATTGCGGGCTCACATTTTTTTCCTGGCGGTACCCTGCTACTTTATCACCATGCATCCAGCCTTCGGCATACTGACCCCTTACGGCATAATCCTGCACTTCGCCCGGGTCAATGCGGCGGATGGCGTTCAGCACATCCACTTTTTTATTCCTGATCTCGTTGGCGTCAAAAGATACGGGAGCTTCCATGGCAACCATGCACAATAGCTGCAGCATGTGATTTTGCACCATATCGCGCAATGCGCCTGATTTCTCGTAATAAGCGCCGCGGTTTTCCGCGCCTACCGTTTCTGCGGCAGTGATCTGTATATTCTCAATGTAATTGCGGTTCCATATCGGTTCAAAAAGGGCGTTGGCAAAGCGCAGCGCCAGTATGTTCTGCACTGTTTCTTTTCCCAGGTAATGGTCAATGCGGAAGATCTGGTTTTCATCAAACATGGTGCCCAGCAGCCGGTTGAGCTCCTGTGCACTGGCAAGATCATGCCCAAACGGCTTTTCCACCACAATACGTGTACATTTGGTATCTGCACAGATATTAAGAGGACCGAGCTTGGAAGCAATATCAGGCACAAGCTGTGGTGCAACGGCCATGTAAAAGATAACATTCGGATGTTCTCCGTATTCCTTTTCCTTTGCTTTTACCAGGTCGCTGATCTTTGAGTATGAAGCCGCATCTTCTCCGTCCATCTGCAGGTAGCCGATGTGTTGGGAAAAAGCCTGCCATTCGCCGTTGGCCTCCTCTTTTCTTCTTGAAAATTTTTTGATCCCTTCGAGGAGGTGATTGCGGTAGGATTCATCTGTATATTCAGACCGGCCGATCCCCACAATACCGAACTTCTCAGGCATCCAGTCGTCTAAAAACAAATTATACAGGGCAGGCGTTAGTTTGCGGAGATTCAGGTCTCCGCTCCCGCCAAAAATAAAAATAAGAGAAGCGGGTGGGCGCTTATGATTTTGCATAATTAAGAAATGGTTCTGTCAAAATAATTATTGCCATTGTGCATGGAAAATCCCTTCTTCGTCCACGCGCTGAAAGGTATGCGCTCCAAAAAAGTCGCGCTGCGCCTGGATGAGGTTTGTTGGCATGGTCTCACTGCGGTAAGCATCATAATAACCAAGGGATACGCTCAATCCTGCCACGGGGATGCCGGACAGGGAAGCTTTGGAAACGAATTTCCTTGTATTGGCTTCCCGTGATTTTATCAGCTCTGCAATATTGGTATCGAGCAGTATATTGGAGAGAGAGGGGTTGGCAGTATATGCTTTATAATATACCTCAAGCAGCGTAGACCGGATGATGCAGCCGCCTCTCCATATTTTTACCACCTGCGGCAGCGGGATCTCCATGTCGTATTCTTTGGATGCCACATACAATAATGCAAGCCCCTGGGCATAGCTGATCAGTGTGCCGAAAAATAGCGCGGCCCTGGCTTCTGCTATGATCTCTTCTTTGGAAATACCGGTGATCTTTACCGGGCTGGTGTATATTTTAGAGGCTGCCACGCGTTCCGATTTCAGCGCGGACAGATTGCGCATGCTTACGGCGATATCTATTGTGGGAATGGCAATGCCAAGATCCATTGCATCCTGCGAAGTCCATTTGCCGGTACCTTTTGAGCCGGCTTTATCGAGGATAACATCTACCAGCCTTTTACCGGTCTTATCATCTTTTTTCAGGAAAATATCGCGGGTTATTTCCACCAGGAAGGACTGAAGCTCCCCTTCGTTCCATTGTTTAAATACTTCATGCAGCTCGTCGTTATCCAGCCCGTAGCCACGGTGCAGCACATCATATACTTCGCTGATCAGTTGCATGATGCCATATTCTATACCATTGTGCACCATTTTCACGTAATGACCGGCAGCGCCCTTACCAAGATGCGCTACACAGGGTTCCCCGTTTACTTTGGCGGAAACCGCTTCGAGCATAGGCTGTACATGAGGATATGCTTCAGGGTCGCCACCCGGCATGATACTTGGTCCTCTCCTGGCGCCTTCTTCTCCGCCGGAGACGCCGACCCCCATAAAATGGAAGCCTTTGTCCTGCATATATTTTACCCTCCGGAGGGTATCGGTATAGTGTGAATTTCCCCCGTCAATTATAATATCTCCTTTGCTGAGCAAAGGAATAAGCTCTTCCAGCACCTGGTCAACGGGATTACCCGCCTGCACCAGCATCATGATCCTTCTCGGGGATTTTAAAGCATTCACCATTTCTGCAAGATCCGAAGTGCCCTTAACTGTAGTGCCGGGAACTATTTCTGATTCCAGTTCAGTAACTTTTTGCGGAGACCTGTTGTAACCTATCACAGCAAAGCCGTGATCAGCCATGTTCAATAAGAGGTTGCGTCCCATAACGCCTAACCCGATCAATCCAAAGTCGAATAATTGATTTGCCATAATCTTAAAAATGAGGTGAAAAAGGATGGCAAATGTAGGTTATTTCACCTCTTCAAAATCAATATAATCTCCAACGGGAGTTTTGTCGGGGGATTTATTGTTGCTGCGGGGAGATGCAGCCTGCTGCTGGTCCATCTGCTCCTGCATTTGGCTGAACCGGGCTTTGATCTGCTTTCCTGTGCGGAAAACGGGGATCAGGAAACCTGTAAGGAAGCGATACAATACGTACCCGAGGAGCATATATGCGATAAATTTCCACATCGTGCGGCTACGAAGATAAGCATTTCCGGCAGCGGGAGCAGCTATGCCTTGTTAAAAACATCCCAATGGCCTAACTTCCTAACAATAAACGCTCTTTATATATATTTGCGATACGAAAATGTAAAGAGGTGCGTTAATATTTCACCCGGCCCTGTCTTCATGGGGCAAATCTAAAATAAAGTATTCTTCTATGGGTTATTTCGCGCATCCCACTGCAGTTATAGATGAAGGTTGTATCATTGGTGAGGGAACCAGGATCTGGCATTTTTCTCATATTATGCCCGATTGTATGATTGGCAATAATTGCAATATAGGGCAGAATGTAGTGATCTCCCCGCGGGTGGTTCTCGGCAATAATGTGAAAGTGCAGAATAATGTTTCCGTTTATACAGGGGTTATTTGTGAGAATGATGTCTTTTTAGGCCCATCAATGGTGTTCACCAATGTGTTCAACCCGCGGAGTGCTGTATCCAGGAAAGACGAGTACCGGCAGACAATCGTGAGAAAAGGAGCGAGCATCGGAGCCAACGCCACTATTGTATGTGGTTATGAAATCGGAGAATATGCTTTTATCGGGGCCGGGGCCGTGGTCACCAGGCCGGTACCGGCTTATGCGATGGTGGTGGGTAACCCGGCGAGGCAGACAGGCTGGATGAGCAAAAATGGCCATAAGCTGCATTTTGATGCGGACGGGGTAGCTTTTTGCCCCGAAACCAAAGAAAAATATATACTGAAAAATAAAACTGTAACAACAGCAATATGAAAGACGGAGAAAAAATAAAATTTGCTATAGCAGGTCTTGGGCATATAGGAAAGCGCCATGCTGCTATGGTAAGCCAGAACAGCGAATGTGCCTGGGTGGCAGGCTGCGATGTGCTTTCCAGGGAAAAGGTAAAAGTAGAAAATAACAGTATTGCATATTTCAATTCGGTAGAAGAGCTGCTGAAAAGCGACCTGGATTTTGATGTGCTGAGCATCGCTACTCCCAATGGGTTTCATGAGGAGCATGCGCTTCAGGGACTGAGAGCAGGAAAGCATGTGCTGATAGAAAAACCCATGGCGCTCACAAAAGCAGGCTGCGAGCGGATCATTTATGAGGCGCTGCATCAGCACAGGCAGGTGTTTTGTATTATGCAGAACAGGTATTCCCCCACTTCAGTATGGCTCAGGGATGTACTTATGAAGGGCATACTGGGGAAAATTTTTATGGTGCAGGTTAACTGCTACTGGAACCGGGATGAACGCTATTATACCCCCGGCAACTGGCATGGCACCAAAGCGCTGGACGGAGGAACGCTTTTTACCCAGTTCTCGCATTTTATTGATATTATGTTCTGGCTGTTTGGAGACATAAAAAATATTAGCGGGCGTTTTGCCAATTTCAATCACCAGGGGCTGACTGAATTTGAAGACTCCGGTTTTGTACAGTTTGATTTTGTTAACGGCGGGATGGGAAATTTCAGCTATTCCACCTCATGCTGGAACAAAAATCTCGAAAGCAGCATAACCGTTATAGCGGAAAATGGAATGGTAAAGGTTGGAGGCCAGTATATGAATGAGGTAGAGTTTTGCCATATTAAAGATTATACGATGCCGGAGCTGCCCCCGGCAAATCCGCCCAATGATTATGGCCCGTATAAAGGCTCGGCGGCCAATCATCATTATATTTTTGAAAATGTGGTTGATGTTTTAAAGGGGCGGTCTCCCATTACTACGAATGCACTGGAGGGGCTGAAAGTGGTAGAAATAATTGAAAGGATATATAATCAATTAGACAAATAGGAGATGATCATTACACTTATTGGCGCAAGACCGCAGTTTGTAAAGGCTGCCGTGGTTTCCAAAGCATTTATTGAGAAAGGGATACCGGAGACAATTGTCCATTCCGGGCAGCATTATGACGAGAGAATGAGCCAGATATTCTGGGAAGAGCTGGGTATTCCCCAACCGCGCTACAACCTGAATATCGGTTCAGGAAGCCATGCTGTGCAAACCGCCGGTATGATGACGGGGCTGGAAAGCATTATTAACAATTTGAATGAAACACCTAAGGCGGTACTATTATATGGAGATACCAATACAACAGTAGCCGGGTCTCTGGTAGCCTCTAAACTGCACATCCCGGTTATTCATATCGAAGCCGGGCTAAGAAGTTTTAACCGCACTATGCCTGAGGAAATAAACCGGGTGGTTACAGACCATTTGTCGGATTTACTTTTTTGCCCTTCCGAAAGTGCGGTAAGGCAACTGGCTACAGAGGGGATTGTATCCAATGTACATAATGTAGGGGACGTGATGTATGATTCTTTTTTAACATTCTCGACGCTTGCAAAAAAAATAAACCCGGTTATCAGCGGGATAGATATTGGGGCAGCATTTACTTTACTTACGCTTCATCGCCCTTCCAATACTGACAGTAAAGAACAATTATCTAAAATATTAACATCTTTGGGAGCGTTGCCTACCCGGATAATCTGGCCTGTGCATCCGAGGAACAGGGGTCATATCCGGGAATTGACGCTCCCGCCCAATGTAACGATAACAGAGCCTTTCTCCTATTTTCAGATGCTGCTGGTGTTGGAAAAGTGTCATTCCGTGATTACAGATTCCGGAGGATTGCAAAAAGAAGCATATTGGGCGAAAAAGCCCTGTATAACCCTCCGGGAAGAAACAGAATGGACAGAAACCCTGGAAGGGGGCTGGAATCAATTAGCCCCGCCTGCCGACAGTAATCTTTTGAATGCTTATAAAACCCACCCCGGGCTTCCCTGGAAACCACTGTACGGGGACGGAAAAGCTTCTGATAAAATTGCAGGGATAATAGCAGGTCGTTATTACAGGTAAGCAAAAGCGCGTATCAAATCAAAACATTTAAAATATATATTTGCGATACGAAAATTCAGATGCAGACGTTCCTGTAATTGCTTGAGTTTGTTCAAGTTCTTCCATTACCGGGTAATCCAGAATATCTACTGAAAAATGACAGGGATTTGTTGACGCTCCATGTATTCTTCTTTATTTCAGCATCAGATATGAAATGATTTTCCTCTAACTTTAGAACAGGCAGACAAAATAGCAGCAAAAGATAATCTAAAAATTCAGGAATGGGACTGAGGGAGGCGAAGCTGTGTAATGCCGGCAACAAATTTGTTTAAATAACTATCTTTAACCGTCAAAATTACAGTTGTTTAAAATTTATTCAGGTTGCCGTAACCAAACCGCTATGGGTCAGAAACATTGGTACGCGGTGTACACAAAGCCGCGGTGGGAAAAGAAAGTTTTTGCATTGCTTTCGGAAAAGGGGTTTACAACCTATTGTCCCCTCCATAAAGTAAGAAGAAGGTGGAGCGACAGGTATAAGGTGATAGAAGAGTCCGTGTTTAAATCGTATGTGTTTGTCAGTATCACGGAGGAAGAGATCAAAAAGGTAAGATCGGTGGATGGGGTGGTAAATTTTGTGTATTGGAATGACCGCCCCGCGATCATACGGAATGAAGAAATAGGGCTGATCAAGCGTTTTCTTAATGAATTTGATTTTATAGAAGCTTCTCCTGTTGAACTAAGGCCTGAACAGCGTGTTAAAATAATGAACGGTGTACTCATGGACGAAGAGGGTGTGGTTGTGAGGTCAGACAGGAATAAAGTGGAGGTAGTATTATATAGCCTGGGTTTCAGGCTTACAGCCCATTTGACCGGCAACGAAATCCGCCCGGTGAGCTAAAACCGGACAGTTTTTATTAGAACCAACACAATGAATATCCCCTGTAAAAAACCAGCACGGTATTTTCCTCGCAGCGCTGAATGGTGCATTTCAAATTGTCGCCGCATTTTTAATTGCCCCCACCCTTTTTATTCCCTCTCCGCGCAGCAGAGAGGGAAAAGCGGTGCGACATATTGGAATGCTCCCGTCATAGTATGGGTAATGTTGCTTTTTATATTTTCCTGTAAGGCGCCGCGGCAGGTACAATACCTGCAGGGGCCCATTGATACTGCAGCGCTGAGTAAAATAAATATTCCTGAACCTGTTATACAGAAAGGAGACCTTATCGGCATAACCGTTTATAGTGATAACCCGGAAGTAACAGCGGTATACAACCAGCAAATGGCGACCACCGCAATCTCCTCTGCTGCCACTTCTTCTGCAGGGTTAAGTGCAGCCACCGGGCAAACAAGTCCTTCCATGCCCGGATATCTGGTGGATGCCGGCGGAAATATCCGTTTTCAGTCATTAGGGTTATTGCATGTAGAAGGCATGACCCGCGCAGCGCTGGAGCAACTGCTGAAGGAAAAGCTCACGCCCTATCTCAAAAATCCCTATTGTAATATCCGGTTCCTCAATTATAAGTTTACCATGCTGGGGGAGGTGACCCGCCAGGGTGTTTATTCTATCCCCAATGAAAAGATCAGTATCCTGGAGGCGCTGGGCATGGCGGGAGATATTACTTTATACGGCGAAAAGGACAGTATCCTTATTGTAAGGGAGGTTAACGGTAAGCGAAGCTTCGGCTACCTTAATGTAAGCAAGCCGGACGTAATGCTTTCTCCATATTATTATTTGCGGCAAAATGATGTGGTGATTGTAAAGGCAAACCCGAAGAAGCCAAGTATTTCTGAGCAGACGGCAACAAGGAGATTGGCTACGGTAGCGACGATTACGTCGATACTGGTATCGGTGTCGTTGATATTCAGCCGGGTTTGGCAGTAGAACATTCTAACGAACAATATAATTCAGGACTAAGTAAAATCTTCCAGTTCATGTCTGACCGTTTTGAAGCAGGATTTGAGAGCAAGCAGCCGGTAAAAGAAATTCAGTTAAAGGAGTTTATTTTCAGGTATCTCCGTTATTGGCCGTTATTGTTTTCTTTTGTTCTGATCATGCTGACTCTCGCTTTCATTAAGCTGCGCTATGCTACCCCCATATACAATGTAACAGGTTCTCTTTTTATCAATAAAGAAACAGGGAACAAAAGCAATAATACTGAACTTCAAAATATATTCCGGCTCTCTGATAATGTGAACCTGAAGAATGAATTGGAAATATTGAAGTCAAAACCCCTTCTTAAGAGAGTTGTGCAGAACTTAGGATTACAGGTTGGCTATTATAATAAGGGAAAGGTTAGGACCTCAAATATATACGGCGCTAATCCGATAATGCTTGACATTATATCATTAAAGGACTCCTCCATGTCTTTTACTATTGATATTGAGGCCTCGGAAAAAGATTTTAAGTTTTCAAACACCAATAATGTCGTTTCGTATGGTACCGTCTTTCAGACGAGTGCCGGCGAGTTTAAGATTAGTAAAGTGCTTAACAGGTCCTTTTCCGGCTTCAACAGCGATAATTATATTATTACTTATACGCCATTGCTTCATGCTGCAGCCGCTCTTGCTTCCTCGCTTACTACTGCACAAACTATTGACCAGGCAACCATTTTGGACATTTCATTAGAAACGGATAATATCCAGTATGGCAAAGATGTAGTTAATGAACTTATGAATGAATACGGCAAAATGAATGTGGAAGACAAGAGAGAAACATCACAGGTGACCATGCAGTTTATAGATGAACGGCTGGATACTATAAAAAACGAGTTAGGCGGTGTGGAAAACGGTCTGTTGCATTTCAGGGAAAAAAATGAAGTAATTGATTTAACCACTCAGTCTCAGCAGTACTACGAGAATTTTTCAGAAGTAAACAAGCAACTCATTACGCAACAGGTCCGGATTGGCGTGGTGGAGTATTTGCAGCAGTATATAGGTAATCCTGCTAACCGGTATAAAATAGTGCCAACAGACCTTGGCATAGAAGAAGCTACACTTCTTCCATTGCTTACGCAATATAATGCCTTTCAACTGCAAAGAAGTACGCTTACTCAAACTACAGGTCCCTCAAATCCTGCATTAGCGAGCACAGAGCTTAATATTACAAAACTACGCGATCAAATACAGGAAGCATTAAAGAATGTAAGAAAAGCGTATGGTATTGCTGCCGATAAAATGCAGCAGCAGGCAAATAGTTTACAATCACATATTAAATCTGTTCCGTCAAAAGCCAAGGGTCTTTTAGATATTGAGCGGCAGCAGAAGATAAAACAGGACCTCTACCTTTTTCTGCTCCAGAAAAGAGAGGAGGCCGCGATCGCGGCCGCGGCTACCATTTCCAGCTCTAATCCATTGGAGGAGGCTTCATCCACAGGCGGCCCTGTAAAGCCCAATAAGAGAAATGTATATTTAATTGCGCTACTGATAGGTGTTTTGGTTCCGGTCATCATAATTTCCGTGATGGAAATGCTAAACGATAAGATCCGGGAACGGGAAGAAATTGTCCGGCATACACAAGCGCCTGTTATAGGAGAAATCGGCCATGCCGGGGACCAAACTTTAGTTGTGCGGGCCGGCAGCAGAAGCGTTGTTGCCGAGCAGTTCAGGATCATGCGTACAAATATTCAATACTTCATAAATAAAGTAGCTAATCCTGTGATATTGGTTACGTCTTCAGTAAGCGGAGAAGGTAAATCTTTCGTAGCAACAAATTTCGGAGCTGCCATTGCCCTCACCGGGAAAAAGACCGTTATCCTGGAATTTGATATCCGCAAACCCCGTTTGCTGAAAGGGCTGAATATGCATTCTGCGGAGGGATTGAGCAATTTTATGGTAGGTACCGTAACTGATATCGAAAAAATCATACAGCCGGTTGACGGCTTTCCGAATTTATATGTCATTGGTTGCGGACCGGTCCCTCCTAACCCATCGGAGCTCCTGTTAGATCCCCAGGTTCCCGTTTTATTTGATAAGCTAAAGAATACTTTTGATTGTATCATAATTGATAGCGCTCCTGTAGGCCTTGTAAGCGATGCTTTCACTCTGAGTAACTACGCAAATGCGAGCCTTTACATTGTCAGGCATGGATACACATTAAAGCGACAACTGGCCATGATAAATGATCTTTATATGCAAAAAAGGCTCTCTCAAATGGGGCTTGTCATAAATGATATCCAAACCCAGGGAAGATATAAAGGTTACTATGGTTATGGCGGAGGATCATATTATGGATACGGCTATGGGTACGGCTATGGGGGTGATTATTTTGAAGAACATAAAAGAGCAAAATCTATTGGTATTAATCTGTTAAGATTAAGAAAAAAATAAGCTGATAAATAACAGGTATTCAATAAAGGGGATATTAATGCTCTGCAATGAAATCTTTTGGAATATTTAAATCCGACTTTTTTAAAAACACGCTCTGGCTTACCTCCGGCACAACAATTGCCCAGGCGATTTCATTTTTAACGGCACCCGTTCTGACCAGGATTTATCTCCCCGAAGACTATGGAATGCTGGGTTTATACATGGTGTTCTGTACACTGGTTGGAACCTTTTCAACATTTCAGTACAGCAATGCGATAATTATTTCTGAAGATGATAATACGGCCGAGAATGTGCTACAGCTTTCCCTGCTTATTAATGTAATAGTTACGATAGTTAGTGCTGTCGGAATTTTTTTTACCCGGCACTGGATCAGCGAAGTTTACAAAAGTCCTCATCTGAAAGATTGGATACTTTTTGCACCCTTGTCGCTCTTTTTTGCCGGATTAAATAACATATTTTCAGCATGGGGTGTTAGAAAAAGAGCGTTTAAACTCCTGTCAAAAAATCGTATTTATACAGCCTTATTATCGCCGGTATTTTCCATCTCTATTGGTTACTTTCTCGGAGGACCGTTAGGTTTATTTGTCGGATTGCTTATTAGCCAGATACTGCCTACATTCAGAATGTCATATTTTTTTTTTCGACAAGACAATCTTCGTTTAAATATCCATCGTGAAAATATATTGATGGTAGTAAAAAGGTTTAGCAACTTCCCCAAATTCAGTTTACCCGCAGATTTCATCAACAACTTCTCCAACCAGATCCCTGTTATGATATTAAGCCAGGTGGCAGGACAAAGCGTTATCGGATGGTATGGCATCAGCGTTCGAATGTTAGTGATCCCGATAGCTTTAATTGCCACTTCAATCGGTGATGTATTCAGACAACGTGCAGCAAAAGATTATAATGAGTTTGGAAGTTGCAGGCCCATTTTTTTAAAAGTATTGAAAACATTGTTTTTAATTGCTATCGTTCCTTTTGGAATTTTAATACTTTTTGCCCCGGATATTTTCTCCTTTTTTTTCGGCTCAGTATGGAGAGGTGCCGGTGAGATAACCAGTATCTTAGGTGTTTTGTATTTATTCAAATTCGTAGTAAGCCCCCTTTCATATGTTACTTATATCGCTCAAAAACAATGGCTTTCTTTATTAATTGATATACTTCTTATTTGTGTAGTTTGTTTGATATATTTCATAGGAACCCATTGGCATATGAAATATACGTTGATCTTATTGATTTATGCATTAAGCTATTCTTTATTATACTTCATCACCTTATATTTTAGTTATAAATTTTCAAAGAATGAAAAGCATATTATCGCGAGTTAAAGAAACTATTTTTAGATCGAAATTCGATTCGAAAAACTATTGGGAAACAAGATATAAAGCTGGCGGAAATTCTGGTAGCGGTTCTTTTGGTCATCTTGCCGAATTTAAGGCGAGAACGTTAAATAATTTTGTTGAATTATACCAGATTAAAGATGTTATAGAATTTGGATGCGGTGATGGAAACCAGTTGACCCTTGCAAAATACCCCTCTTATATTGGGTTAGATGTTTCAATAACAACATTGAAAAGTTGCATCGAAAAGTTTAAGAGTGATACGACCAAGTCTTTTTATTTATACGATGGGCAAGTATTTAATGATAATAAGGGTATCTTTATTTGTGACCTCGCACTTTCTATAGATGTGATCTTTCATTTAGTTGAACAAGAGGTATATGATAAATATCTCTTTAATCTTTTTAGAACAGGTAAAAAATATGTCATTATATATTCGTCAAATTTTCACATGCCTCCGAACAGACCAGACTCACATGAATATCATAGACAGTTTACAAAAGATATACAAAATCGCTTCCAAAACTGGAAATTGAAGGAGATTATAAAAAATGAATATCCTTCAAAAAATTATGACGATGAAAAAGGATCGCTCGCTGATTTTTATATCTATGAAAGCACGCGATAAATGAAGCTGTTAATAATTTCTTCTGAACCGCTGAACCCGGATAATACTTTTAGCTCAATATTTGAATTAAACCAGGCAAAAGCGCTGCAAAAAAACGGATTTCAGGTTTCCATTTTAGCGGTAAAAAATGATTATTCTCTTGACAGAGTATTAAAATTAATTATTAGGAGATTATTCAAGAAAAAAAGCAATGATAAGAGTCTTTCAAAGGATAGTATATATCAATTGATAAAAAAATCTTTTATTGCCTGCCTGAATATTTTTCTAAAATACAAGTTACCGGTTGAAATCTATTGCATACAAAACATCCCCGTTTATGAAGCGAAGGTGCGGTATATAAAAGCAAAGGATAATTTTAGTAATCTTAAGCAATGGAAAAGAGCCGCTGCTGCTGGTTTTTTATCTTATTGTAAAGATGGGGGAGTGCCAGAGCTGATACACGCACACAATAGATATCTTTTTGCCGGCGCATTTGCATTTGATCTTTATAAAAAATATAAGCTTCCGTATGTTTTAACAGAGCATAGTTCATTTTATAGAAGGGGGCTTGTAAAACCTGCAGATATCCCGGTTTTAAAAGACTCTATAGAAAATAGTAGGAGATTCATCATAGTAAATCCCAATTTGAGAATTGATATTGAACAAATAATTGGAAAACCCTTAGCTCCGACAGAATATGTTCCGAATTTACTAGATGAGGTTTTTTTAAGTGAATTGCCCTCAAAGAGAATAAAGAAAGAATTTGTATTTATTAATGTTGCCAGCTTAGTACCGATTAAAGGGCATAAATATTTATTGGAGGCTTTTGCCCGTGTAATAAAAGTGAATCAATTAGCGAGACTGATTATAATAGGAGATGGTCCTCTTATTTACGATCTAAAAAACACGGTTGAAAAATTAAAGATAAATAAGAATGTGGAATTTTTGGGACAACTCAATACGCTGAATATTGTCAATTTTTTAGATTATGCTGATGTTTTTGTTTTGTCAAGCATATACGAAACATTTGGCGTTGTAGTTCTGGAAGCTTTGGTTAGAGGCAAGCCAATAGTTATTACTAAATGTGGGGGCTCAGAGATATTTTGGGATAAAGAAAATGGATTGATTGTAAACGTTGAAGACTCTAAGGCATTAGAGGTCGCAATGATTAAAATAATGAATGATATTGATAAGTATAATTCTGCTTCAATTAGAAATAATATTTTAAAAGAGTATAACCCCGATCTTATTTCAAAGAAGCTGGAAGGTATTTATCGGGGTTCTTTAACTACCAAACAGCATTAATTTTCTAATGATAATCATACTTGATTATGGTGTAGGTAACCTTACGTCCATTAAAAAAATGTTGACACGATGCGGCGCGGAGGCGATAATATCAAAATGCCCCAAACAAATAGCCGATGCCGATAAATATATTCTTCCGGGAGTGGGTTCGTTTGACCATGGTATATCTAATCTGAAATCTGCTGAATATTTTCAGATTTTAGAAAAAAAAATACTTGAAGAGAAGAAGCCAATTTTAGGTGTTTGTCTTGGAATGCAATTAATTGCAGGCTCCAGTGAAGAGGGAACGTTACCCGGATTAAATTGGTTGCCAGGTAATGTGATCCGATTCAAAAAAGAGAAAATAGGGGATAAATTAAAAATTCCGAACATGGGATGGTCAGATGTCAGCATCAAAAAGCCATCCCGAATTTTTACAGATATGGTTAACCAACCTCGTTTTTATTTTGTTCATTCTTACCATTGGGAATGCACTAATGTAGAAGACGAATTAGTTACTGCTGTGCACGGATATGAATTTACGGCGGGAGTAGAGCACAATAATATAATTGGAGTGCAATTTCACCCTGAAAAGAGCCACAGATTTGGTATGAAGTTATACGAAAATTTCATTAAATATTACTAATGCGAAGAGTAAGGATTATACCTGTTTTGCTGGTTAAGCAAGGAGGGCTTTATAAATCTATAAAGTTCAGTAATTATAAGTATGTAGGCGATCCTATTAACGCTGTTAAAATATTTAATGAAAAAGAAGTTGACGAAATAATTATTTTGGATATAGATGCAACATCATCAGGTAAATCTCCGAATCTAAAACTAATCAGTGAAATAGCTGGAGAGGCTTTCATGCCTTTGGCATATGGAGGTGGAATTTCTACCATCGATCAGGTAAAACAAATACTTTATGAAGGAGTTGAAAAGGTATCCTTTAACATGGCTGCATGGAAAACGCCTCAACTTATTTCAGAAGTCGCTCGCCAATTTGGCAGTTCGAGTGTGGTTGTCTCTATAGACGTCAGAAAAGATTGGTTAGGCCGGAAAAAAGTGTTTTGTTTGAACGGCAGTAAAAATACAACTTACTGCCCTGTGAAGTTTGCAAAAGAAATGGAGAATGCAGGTGCCGGTGAGATACTTTTAAATAGTATAGATCGTGACGGAACATTTCAGGGGTTTGATATAGAATTAATTCAAGAAGTATCAAAAAATGTAACCATTCCGGTTATAGCATGTGGAGGGGCTTCGTCTTTACATGATTTCAGAAATGCAATTATTCAAGGTGCATCTGCCGTAGCTGCGGGCAGTTATTTCGTTTTTCAAAGGCCCCATCGGGCTGTTTTGATTACGTATCCACCCCAACAAGAATTAATTGAAGAAATTTATTCACAAGTATAAGAGTCTTTGGAGCCTTTATCCGTAATAGATTTCACTGATTATAAGGATTAATAACCTTAAAGGTGATGTAAAATTGGGCAATACTATCCGGAAACAGCATTTTAATCGGGTATAATAATATTGTATATGAAATGGTATAATGAAGAAGTCTTAAAAAATGATATTCATGCGAATTTCGGCAGAACGTATCAACAATGCACCCTGAGCGTGATGGATACTATTGCAGATCCGGATATTACTTTTGATGAAAAAGGTATTTGCAATTATTACTATGATTATTTAGAGGCGGAGAAAAAAACTGTTTTTAATGGAGAAATTGGCGCGCAAAAATTTAGAGGAATAATCGAAGAGATAAAGAAAAAAGGGAAAGGACAACAGTATGATTGCATATTGGGTGTTAGTGGGGGCGTTGACAGCTCTTATCTTGCTTACTTGTGTAAACGCGAACAGCTAAGACCATTGTTGGTGCATTTTGATAATGGCTGGAATTCTGAACTTGCCGTCAATAATATTCAAAATCTTGTAAAAAAATGTGGATTCGACCTATATACTTATGTAATGGATTGGGAAGAATTTAAAGAAGTACAAAAAGCATATTTTCGTGCTTCTGTTTTAGACCTGGAAATTCCTACCGATCATTTTATATTTGGAGCTTTATTTGAAATCGCAAAGAAATATAAAATCAACACAATTCTTAGTGGCTGGAACACCCGTACCGAATTTGTGATGCCAAAGTCTTTTTTCTTTTCCCGGAAGTTTGATGCGCTAAATCTTTTGGATATCGTAAAGAAATATGGAAAATTAAAAAAAATAAGTAAGCTGCCTCTTTTATCGTTCTCTTCACAATTGTATAATTCACTTGTAAGAAAGACCCGGTTGGTTTCTTTGCTTAATTATATTGATTATAATAAAGCTGAGGTAAAGGAAGTATTAAAAAGCGAATTAGAATGGCGTGATTATGGAGGCAAACATTATGAATCTGTTTTTACGAGGTTTTATCAGGGATATATACTTCCCGTTAAATTCAATATAGACAAGCGAAAGTGTCATTTATCGAATCTGATATTTTCCGGTCAGCTATCACGACAAGAAGCCCTGGAAGAGCTGAAACAACCCCCATATGATCCGGCGCTGCAAAAGCTGGACTTTGAATACGTTGCAAAAAAATTAGATTTTACTTTAGAGGAATTTCAGGCTATTTTAGAAACTCCGCCACGAAGTCATTATGATTTCAAGACAACAGAAAAATATTGGAAAATGTATTTGAAGGTCGTTAAACTATTAAAACCACTACAATTAACTTTTAGTAAAAGAGCGGACGGAAGATCAAAACATAAAAAATAATTTTTTGTTTAAAACAAACAATCGAAGACTGTTATATCTTGCTCCTTCTTTAGGGCTGACCTTAGATCAATCCGGAGGGGCGGGTACGCATATGCGAGGTACAATTCTGGGTTTTCAAGAAAATGGATTCGATGTGTTACCCATTATCGGAGGCGATGTGATTAAAAATACCCGGACGCTCAATATCACGCCAACGTCGAATAGTAAAACATCAAAACAGAATGTTTTGAGAGAAAGAATAAAGTCATTTATTCCACGCCGATTACGACTATTTCTTCGAGACCTTAGAACAATATGGCAGGAAAGAAAACTACAACGACTTACTTATAACCAGATCTTTGATTATAAGCCAGATTTTATTTACGAACGTTCAGGGTATCTTTTATCTTATGGCAATCGTTTGTCAAAAAAACTAAAAGTTCCTCATTTCATAGAAACCGATGGGTGCATGGTGGAAATTATTAGTAAAGATTATGGAGTTTTTAGTGAATATATTGGAAATTGGATTGAGAAGAGAAAATTAAAAAATGCAGACTTTGTGGTTACCATGAGTAAGATGGGCGCTTCACAAGTAGCAAGAAAATTTTCGCTTAGGGCAGAGAATATATTGGTCAAAACGCTAGGCGTAGAATTCAGCAATTTTAAATATGACGAAGCCTCTTTTGCACAATTATTAGAAAAATATAGTACTAAAAATAAATTTGTTGTTGGTTTTGCCGGTGCGATTTCAACATATCATGGCGTTAAATATTTAATAGAGGCCGCAAGTTTTTTACATAAAAAAAATTGTAGTGAAATAATATTAATGATTGTAGGTTGGAGTAAGGAAGGAGAAAGATTAAAAAAAATAGTTGAGGAAAAAAATCTGGATAACGTAATTTTTACAGGAAGGGTGAATAAAAAGGATATTCCCAATTACTATAAATTGTTTACGGTTGGAGTGATTCCAAATGCTGAAGAAAATCTTTATCCTATAAAGGTGTTAGAATATGGAGTATTTAAGCTTTGCCCTATAGTCCCGGATTACCCGGTATTTAAAGATATTATTGTAGAGGGAGAAACCGGATATTATTTTCAGCCACAAAATAGTTTATCACTAAGTCAGATAATCCTGAATTTGTTCAACAATCAGGAAGGATGCAACCAGGCTGGGCAAAGGTGGCATGCCCATGTGAAAGAGTATTTTGAATGGAAAAACACAGTACGCCCGATAATTGATGCGCTCTCAAAATGACAAAGCAAGGTATAAATATTGCCCCTGTATTGATATCTACCTATTCAATTACGTCTAATTTTTAATTATAAGAATTCAAAAGTGTCTTCGATGCCTTGTAAGACCATAAGGGTTCTCCATCTTCATGATAAAACGAGTATTCATGGCGGTGCTGAGGTTTACATTAGCCAACTCCAGGAATTATTGCCGTTACATGGATGTGAAACTTTTTGGATAGGGATTACCGAATTGAGAGGATGTTATGTTATAACGGAATTCGGAAGGGGAGTTATAAAGGAAGCAAAAAATGCAGGTGATCTATTTCACTTTTTGACTTTGTACTGCGAGAAGGAAGATATACACCTCATTAATATCCACAATATTTTTAATCCTGCTATTGTCAGATTTTGCTTCCAGCTAAGACCTGTTGTTAAACATGTCCATAGTCCGGTAATGGTTTGCCCGGGAAAAGATAAATTCTGGAGATATTCTGAGAAGCCCTGTAATATTTCTTATGGACTGCATTGTTTCTGGCATATTTATTCCCAGGGGTGTGCTAACCGCCACCCCAAAAGGGTATGGAATGCCTGGAATTATGTGAAGTTTGAAATAAATGATGCAGCAAACAGATATAAGAAAATCATTGTAATGTCTGACTTTATTAAGCAGGGAATGATGGAATGCGGAGTCAGAGAAGAACAAATGATCTGTAATCCCTATTTTACTAATAAAATTGATTTTGTTAGTGATAATAGCGACCAGCCCATTAAAAAGATTCTATTTGTTGGTCGTTTGATATCGTCAAAAGGTCCGCATATTATGCTTGGAGCATTGACCAAGCTCCTATCAGAAAGAAATGATATTCAGCTTGAAATTATAGGAGACGGTATAATGAGGGCATCATTGGCACAAGTCATTACTGACAAAGAGTTAAATAAGAAAGTCTTTTTCAGGGGATGGTTAAAAAAAGAAGAGATTGATAAGGCAATAGGAGAAAGCTATATGATAATTTTTCCTTCTATATATCCGGAAGCTTTTGGCATAGTAGGTATCGAAGCGATGATGCAGGGTAAGCCGGTTGTGGGCTTTAATGTTGGGGGGGTAAGCACATGGCTTAAAAATGAGATAACCGGTTTTTTGACTAAGCCTGGAGATACTGAAATGCTTAGGGAAAAAGCAGAATTGCTTTTAAATGATGCAGAAATATATAATAGAATGAGCCGGAATGCCAGAAGTGAAGCTCTGAAGAAATTTGTTCCGGCCGTACATATAGGCAAATTGATAGAAATATACAGAGGAAGTATAGAAAAATAAGCGTTTGCTTTATAATTTATTAAGTAAAAAATGACGATTTAATGCCAGGATGAGAAAAAGAATATTTAAGACCAAAGAAGTTGTCTATTGGTGTGTATGAACTGTGTTTGATGAAGATACTAGAACATGACACAATGAAACATTAAAATAAATAATCTTAGCTGATTTAAGAATTGTTTTATGACGAAAATCACACTTTTTTTAATGACTCAAAAAGGGTTTTGTGTATTGGAGTCGCTAATTCAAAATGACTTTATAGATTTAATAGACAAGGTTGTAATTGGTCAGGATGTAAATTTAGCAGATGATTTTTCTTTAAAGATTGAACAATTATGCAAGAAAACGGAGATTAATTATTTTTATAGAACCGAAGCCACTATAATTGACTCTGGTTTTGCTATTGCGATTTCATGGAGATGGTTAATTTCCCTTACTCATACACGGCTAATTGTAATCCATGACGCTCTCCTGCCTAAATATCGTGGATTCGCACCGTTACCTAATCAATTGATAAAAGGAGAAAAAGAGATAGGAATAACCGCTTTGTTTGCTACCCAGGAGTATGACAAAGGAGATATTATTACTCAGGAAAAGGCGGCAGTTACTTACCCGCTGAAAATACAAAATGCAATTGAAATAGTTAGCACATTATATTCAAGAGCAGTCTGCAAAATAATGTACCAGATCCGGATTGGACAAGAAATCACAGGCGAAACACAAGACGAAAAAGCGGCCACATATAGCCTATGGCGTGATGAAGATGATTATAAAATAAACTGGATGGAAACGGCAGAAAATATAGTGAGGTTTATTGATGCAGTGGGTTACCCTTATAAAGGCGCTACTACAACTATAGATGGCGAAATAATTAAAATACTGGAAGCAGAAGTTTTTCCTGATGTTAATATAGAGATCAGGCAAACAGGTAAGGTCATATTTATTGAGAACGGTTTCCCTGTCGTGGTATGTGGCAAGGGGCTCTTAAAAATCATTAAACTGCAGAGTAAACAAGGTGAAAGCCTGTTGCCACTTAAAAAGTTCAGAACAAGATTTGTTTGACATAATTATTTCTATATAAAAGCGTTACAATTAACCCATGTTAATTCCGAAAACGTATAGCTACAATAAAAAAACTGCATGATCCCATTTAATAAACCATATTTGAGTGGAAAGGAAACTGAATATATAAAGCAGGCAGTGGAGTCCGGGAAGATTTCCGGAGACGGTGTATTTACGAAAAAGTGCCATTCTTTTTTTGAAGAAAAATATGGTTTCAGAAAATGTTTACTTACGACATCATGTACCGATGCACTGGAAATGGCTGCCATATTGTTAAATATCCAGCCAGATGATGAAGTGATTATTCCTTCATATACGTTTGTATCAACAGCAAATGCATTTGTGTTAAGAGGAGCAAAAGTAAAATTTGCGGATAGCAATCCCCTTAACCCTAATGTTGATCCGGATTCAATTGAAAAGTTAATTACACCAAAGACGAAAGCAATTGTTCCGGTTCATTATGCTGGTATCGCATGCGAAATGAACAACATCCTGGCGTTGGCAAATAAATATTCCTTGTGGGTAGTGGAGGATGCAGCTCAAGCGATAGATTCATTGTATTGTGGTAAGCCTTTAGGAAGCTTTGGCCATCTTGCTGCTTTTTCTTTTCATGAAACTAAAAACGTTATTTCCGGCGAGGGGGGAATGCTGGTAATAAATGACGAAAGATTTGTAGAAAGAGCGGAAATAATAAGGGAAAAAGGAACAAACCGCTCTGCATTTTTTAGAGGAGAGATTGATAAATATGGATGGGTGGATATCGGGTCATCCTATCTGCCATCTGAAATAAATGCTGCTTTTCTTTTTGCTCAGCTTGAGCATCTTGATCAGATACAAATACAAAGAATAAGCATTTGGAATAAATATTGGGATCGGTTATATGAGCCATTGTCTCAGCATGGCATACGCTTTCCTTACCTGATCGAGGGCGCGACGAATAATGCCCACATGTTTTACATAGTATGCAGAGATCTTGAACAAAGAACACGGCTTTTGAAATTGCTAAAGAATGCGGGTATATTAGCTGTTTTTCATTACTTAAGTCTGCATAAGAGCCCTTATTTCAAGAATCAATATGATGGTTCCGATCTTCCCTGGAGTGACTTTTATTCCGATTGCCTGATAAGGTTACCAATGTTCTTTGAGTTGGGAGAGGATGCTCAGGAACACATCATTTCTACCTTGATTAAAGGACTTGAGGATTAGTTAAAAAGTGTTAAGATAAATAAGGAACAACGATAAAGTTCAAGCGATGAATAACAGTACTCCATATTTTTCAATAATTAGCCCTGTATACAAAGCTGAGCAGATTGTTTCAAAACTGGTAGAATCTATTCAATCAATAATGAAAGAAATAGATGTACCATATGAAATTATCTTAGTGGATGACCGGAGCCCGGATAATTCCTGGAGTGTAATAAAAAAGTTGAGTAATAATTATCCGGAAGTCAAATCAGTTAGGTTGAGTAAAAATTTTGGGCAGCATCCTGCAATAATGGCCGGTTTAAGTCTGGCAAAAGGTGAATGGACTGTAGTAATGGACTGTGATTTACAGGATCAGCCTAAAGAAATTATAAAACTTTATAATAAGACTAAAGAAGGGTATGATCTAGTGTTGGCAAGAAGAGAAAACAGAAAAGACAGCTACCTAAAAAAATTATCTTCAAAATTGTTCTCTAAAGCGTATGGTTTTTTTACTGACTCTTCATTTGACAATCAAATTGCAAATTTCGGGATATATAATAGAAAAGTTGTTGACTCAATTTTGAGTATTCAAGATTATATCAAATTCTTTCCGCTGTTTGTTCAGTGGGTTGGATTTAATGCTGCAAATGTAACAGTAGAACACTCAAAAAGGGATTCGGGTAAGTCGAGCTATAATTTAAAAAAACTACTACATTTAGCAATAAACTCTTTGGTATCCTTTTCTGACAAACCATTGAGATTAGTCGTAAAATTCGGGCTGTTAATTTCCTTCGGATCTTTTATGTCCGGAATATATTTAGTATACCGGTATCTGGAAGGAAAAATAGAAGTGGCGGGGTATAGTTCAATTATTGTTTCTATCTGGTTTCTTTCAGGGGTTATTATAACTACAATTGGAATAACTGGCATTTATGTCGGTAAAATTTTTGATCAGTCTAAAAAAAGGCCGGTATTTGTTATTGATGAAATCGTTTAACAGCAAGGATTTCAGACTTATTAACTCTCTGTGGGTTTGGTAATAAATGACAATATAAGACGACCAAAATCTTTGCAATTGCCGAAAGAGAGTTATTTCCTGAGCTATTTTCTGCATTCCAAACATTATAACCAACATTTATGCTGGTAAAGAAGTCTTCCCTGCTCCTTTTCCTTCTGTCGATCTTTTTATTAGCATATCATCTAATAACGCTATCCTTAAGTCCTTTGCCATGGTTTGACGAGGTTTTCTTCGCAAGCATTTCTCATTCAGTAATGAGTGGTAAAGGGTTGATCCTGGAGGCTGCATCTTTCTATACGCATGATAAGCCCGTTCTTATTTATGGTCCCGTTTATTTTTATATTCAGGCGTTTATTATGAAGATATTAGGCTTCTCCGAATGGGTATTTAGGCTGGTCAATTTCTTTTCTGCAATAGGTATTTTGTTTTTCATGAATCATGTAATGAGAAAAAGAGTTTCAAAGAAAATCAGGATTTCCATTTTGATCCTTTTATCTTTTGACACAATTTTTTTACAAAATGCTCATAGCGGTCGTATGGACCTTTTGGCGCTTTTATTCATTATGATTTCTTATATACCGCTCATTAATATCCGACATTCTTTTAGAGACTCCGTATTTTCTGCCGTTTTTGCTTTGCTCGCCTTGCTCACTACTCCCAGGTCTGCCATATTCTTGTTACCAATTGCTTTTTGGCTGATAAATAAAATTTTTAAGGAAAAAAGAATACTTCCTTCTTTATCCTTTATTGCCATTGTTCTATGTGGTTATTTTATTTGGATCGTCCTGGGTTTTGGCGGTGTTAAGGAATTCTTTTCATACTATACAAGTACCAGTGTACGAGAAGGCAGTAATAATCTTTTTGATTCTTTTGTCGGGGGTAATTTAAATATCCGCCCCTTTCAGATCCCTTTGATCTTTTTTACTTTAATTACATTTTTTCTTTCAAAAAAAAGGGAATGGACCTGGCTTACGGTCATTTGTATTACAAATATTGTTGTATTTTATCTAACAGTGAAAGATACGGGTCTCTATTCGGCGCTTATCATACCTTTCTGGCTTCTCTTGCTCGCTGAAAATATTAATTCAATGAGTAGCAGTCTTTCCCGACTGAAATTCTTACCTATTTTAATTCCTGCATTTGTGAGTATAAGCATTTTCACTATAAAGGCTGTTATTATTTGGGGAAGTTTGGAAGAGAGAAAACCCGGGAACATTTATGAATGGGTAAAAAGTAACATTCCTGCCGGCTCAAGGGTTGTTGGCGATTATAAGTATTATTATGCTGTTATAAAGAGTGAGAGTGATTTTCAATTCATTGAATTAGGAGAGACCGTGAAGGACAGGCTTCAATACCATTTGAATGCTTACCACGCAGATTATATACTTACATCTGCTGAGACCCAAAAGGAAACACTGGAAACTTATCTTGCAGGAATTGGTTCATACAATGAAATTGATATCAAACTACATCAAAGCACAGGAAAAATTCCTCAGCTTATAAAAAGAGTAGCATTAAAATTACCAGTTACCTTTAGCAATACCTACGAAGGAAAAATGTATAAAATTGTTAGATAAAGCTTTGTGATAAGTATATAACTTTTCGACTTATGGATAATGCCTTGTCAGTAGCCTTACTTACGGATGGAATTTGGCCCTATGTGATAGGTGGCATGCAGAAGCATTCTTATTTTTTATGTAAATATCTTGCTAAGAACAAGATCAAAGTCTTACTGGTACACAGTGCTTCCGAAATAAATGAAGAAATAAACGAATTAGATTGTTTTACTCCGGAGGAAAAGGCATTCATAACATCAATAATTATAAAAAAGCCTAAGCTACCCTGGTTCCCTGGTCATTACATTGTACAATCCTATTTATACTCAAAAGAAATATATAAGCATGTCAGCGAATTACAAAAAGTGGATTTTATTATTGCAAAAGGACTGACGGGTTGGTACTTTTTAAATAAAAAACGGAAAAAACATCCTCCGATAGCTATAAACATTCATGGATATGAGTTTATGCAAAGAAAAGCTTCAATTAAAATGACGCTTGAATCATTGATGTTGCGCTTTCCTTTCAGGTTTGTTAATTTAAAGGCAGACTATGTATTTTCATATGGAGGTAAAATCAGTGATTATATTAGAGACCTTGGTGTTTGCCCTGCTAAAATAATCGAGATACCCTCAGGCATTGAAGAGGAGTGGATGGGCAATAATGATTTTGCTCCAGGTCAGCATGTACGTTTTGTATTTATTGGCCGCTATGAGAGAAGAAAAGGGGTTGAAGAATTAAACTACGTAATAAAAGGGCTTTCATCAAAGTATAATTTTTCATTTACGTTTGTTGGCCCTATTCCGGAAAAGAAAAGGTTGTTAACCGAAGGAGTAGAGTACAAAGGTGTACTTCGAACCAAAGAGGAATTGCAAAAAATATTGAGCCAATCTGATGTGCTTGTTTGTCCAAGCTATTCCGAAGGGATGCCTAATGTAATCTTAGAAGGAATGGCTAATTATTGCGCAGTAATAGCTACCGATGTAGGTGCCGTATCTTTATTAGTAAATGATCAGAATGGTTGGCTAATACCGCCTGCGAGTACTACTGCCCTAAAGGATGCCTTGACAAAAGCCATTGCCTGTAGTGAATCAGAGCTGAGATACAAAAAACAGGCTGCGTATGATACCATTTCAACACAATTTTTGTGGAAAGATGTAATTCAGAGGCTTATTTTAAGTATCAGAAATGTAGTTTAGGTAATTATGAGTTTACAATTTTATTTTCCGGACTATAAATTTTCTGAAATCCGTAAAAAAAGGAATACTGCTTTTTTGATAAAGTAATATTTTATACACGCGATAATGTTAGCATACTTTAAAACGATTACATCGCCTAATAAATTAGTCTATGAAGCATCTTTCCCGGAGCTGATGTTAATAATATCAATTTTTTCAAAGGAAATAGGATCTCGAAGAATTTTAGGAATCGATTTTGATTTTATAGCCTACCCATTTGCTATTTTATATTTTTTGTTTTACCTGAAAGAGATTTTCTTGTCTGAGACCTTTCCCTGGAAATTGTATTTATATCTGATTAGCACAAGTTTATTTTCAATTCTTACTTTGAACTTACTGTATAGTGGCTTCTTCAAACAAATTGTACCAATTATCATTATTCTTTCTGTTAATTTTTTTATTCTCACTTATTATGATTGGAGGAAAGTTTTCAGGATGTATGTAAAATTTGCTTTTTTAACTGCTTTATTTGGCATTTTCCAGGTATTGCTGTCATATACCGGTGTTAAGATTCTTACCGAACAAGTAGGGCGATTGGATTCTGTAGCTTACGAGCCATCCCATTATGCTACAATTTTGGTTCCTGCATTAGTGTTTTGTTTTTTTTATTTTCAACATTATAAGCTTTATTTTGCCGTAATGCTTACTGCATTGATATTGACATACAATCTTACAGGATATATGTCCTTTTTAGTTGTAATAAGCATAGCATATATCAATCCTTTATACCTGATAATTTCAATTCCTGTATTGTACTATTTAGTTTTCCATGTTTTAATACATTTTAACTCAAACTTTAATGTCCGGATTTTAGATACACTTGCTGTTTTTAAGGGAGACATAAATGTCCTAAATAAGAATGTAGACGCTAATGGTACTACTGTATCGTTGTACTCAAACTTAATGGTAGCAGACGATAATTTAAAAAAGGGTAATCTTATAGGGAGTGGACTAGGTGGCCATGAAGAAATGTATCATCGGTTTTATAAAAATTCCACTTTCAAGTATAATTGGTTTTATGGAATAAACGCCGTTTCAGCACATTCATTAACTATAAGGATTTTTTCCGAGTTAGGAATAGTGGGTTTGATATGTTACATAATTACTATTATACGATCGGTTATTTTGCTTGATAACGGCATATACCGCACAATTTCCCTTGCTTGTCTTAGTCACTTTATATGTAAGTCATTCAAACTGGCCGGATTTATTGATTACGGTACTCCATTTTTCTTTGCCATGCTTTTAATTAATTTCAAAAGGTATTCTCAACATATTGAGAAATAACGTACAAGATGCACCCTCAAAAACTTCGCTTCCTGTTCCTGTATTCAAGATTGCCTGATTATTTTTATCGTTGCGTGGAATATCTCGTAAGCGTGGAATATCCGGATGCTTTAGCCTGGATAGTATGTCATGAAGGAGAGGATGATGCTCCTTACCGATTTGAAGGAATAACCCCCAATATCCGGATCAGTTCAAAAGCTGAGCTGCAGGAAATTGATAGCTGGAACCCTGATCTTATTTATGTAGCGGGTTGGGCAGATAAAAAGTACAATAAAATTGCCGGAAGATGGAAAGCCAAAGTACCCGTGATCCTGGGAGTTGATAATCCCTGGAAGGGTACTATTAAACAGAGGATAGCGACGATTTTTGCAGGTAATTTTTTAAATAATATTGCTACACATGTGTGGGTACCTGGCTGCCGGCAATACGAATTTGTAAGAAGGCTTGGGTTTTCTCCTTCAAAAATTTTATTTCATTTGTATTGTGCAGACAGCCGGAAATTCTATAGAACAGATATGCCTTTCCGAAAAAGAATTATCTACGCCGGAAGGATGGTGGCGTACAAACGACCGGATTGGCTTACAGAAGTATTTGCATCCCTGATAACAACTTTTCCTGAACTGGGTGACTGGGAGTTATTAATGGTGGGAAACGGGCCACTGTATGAACCGCTGAAGCAACAGTACGGCGGTTTTTCCCAGATCAGTATGATGCCATTTACCCAGCCGGAAAAACTTGTTGAATTGTATCATGATTCCTGCATATTCTGTATGCCCAGTTTGAATGAGCATTGGGGAGTAGTTGCTCATGAAGCGGCTGCGGCAGGACTGGCATTATTACTATCGGATTCTTACGGCGCCGCATCAGCTTTTCTCATACATGGATTTAATGGTTATGTTTTTCGGTCGAAAGAAAAGTATCATTTCCAGCAACAGCTTTTGAATTTAATGCGCTTAGAGGAACAGGATCTGACAACAATGGGGAAAAGGAGTCGGCAGCTATCTGCAACAATAAATCATACTACCTGGTCGGCCAATTTGACAAGTGTGCTTAATGATGCTTAATCCTAAGATCCTGCTCTTTACCGATTGGTATGCCCCAGGCTTCAAAGGCGGAGGCCCTATACGCTCTGCCGTCAATTTTGCGAGGGAAATGAGCAGCGATTATGATATTTATATTTTTACTGCAGACAGAGATCTTGGCGATACGAAACCTTATGATGACATCGAGGCGGATACATGGATCCGGAAGGAAAATATGCATATATTTTATGCATCCCCGCAATGGCTGGGCTGGCGGAATATCAAAAATTTGATCCGCACCACTGGGCCTGATTTTATTTACCTCAACAGCATGTACTCACGGTATTTTACTATTTATCCGCTGCTGCTTTATAGCCTGGGTAAGGTGTCTTCTCAAATCATACTGGCGCCGCGGGGAATGCTGCAGGAGGGTGCTATGCAATACAAAACCGGAAAGAAGAAATTATTTCTGGGGGTACTAAGGAATATACGGATATTAAAAAATGTGCACGCTCATGCTACTGACGAACAGGAAAAAAAAGATATATCTATTCAGCTTTCCGGTATCAGCAGCGTAAAAGTAATACCTAATTTCTCTGCTCCTGTGCAGACTTACCAGGCGACAATGAAAAACATGGGCGAAATAAATCTTATATTCATTTCGCGTATTTCATCCAAAAAAAATCTCATATTCCTATTGACTGTGCTCGGCCGGGTTACCGGTTCAATAACAGCGAAGCTGACAATAAGAGGCACTATTGAGGACGATAGCTATTGGGAGGAATGCAAAACCCTTATTAATAAACTCCCGGGCAATGTAAGGGTAAATTATGATGGACCGGTGAGTAATGAAAGAGTATGTTCTCTCATTCAGCAATACCATCTCTTTGTGCTGCCTACTTTTGGTGAAAATTTTGGGCATGCTATTTTTGAAGCGCTTGCGGCCGGGCGACCGGTATTGATAAGCGACCAGACACCCTGGCGGCATCTTGAACAACAGCATGCAGGCTGGGATCTCCCCCTTGATGACTCCCGTAGGTTCATCAATGTAATTGAAAACATTGCCGAAATGGACAATACCGCTTTTGAACAATGGAGCCGTGGAGCATGGGAATATGCAAAAGCACATTCAGAGAATACCAAACTCAGGGAGCAATATAAAGACCTGTTCAGTTAATATCGTTTAATGAAACGCACAGACCATAGTATATACAATAACGACTGGTATAAGAAAGAGATCGGGGCAGGCCGATTTAAACAGGTCTGCTGGTATTTTATTAACGTGTTGTTTTTTATAAACCCGCTCAATCCATCGTCGGGATTGAAATGTATGCTGCTCAAATGGTTTGGAGCAAAGCTGGGAAAAGCTGTAATGATCAAGCCGGGGGTTAATATCAAGTATCCATGGAAGCTTGTCTGCGGCGATTATGTGTGGTTAGGCGAAAAAGTATGGATAGATAATCTTGCCGTTATAAAAATAGGTAACAATGTTTGTGTATCTCAGGGCGCCATGCTGCTTACAGGCAATCATAACTATAAGAAAAGCAGCTTTGATCTTATTGTAAAAGAAATAGTTTTGGAAGAAGGTGTTTGGCTAGGAGCGGGAACCCTTGTTTGCCCGGGTGTAACCGCTCATTCTCATGCTATGCTTACAGCGGGATCGGTGGCGACAACTTCCCTTGACGCATATATTATTTACTCCGGAAACCCGGCAGGGGCTGTAAAGCAGCGCGTAATTATGTAATTTTCCGGTTTCGGGTATGAAAATCTCCATCATCACAACAACCTTCAACAGCGCTGCTACCATCCGCGATACACTGGAATGTATCAGCAGCCAGGACTATGACGATGTGGAACATATCATAGTAGACGGAGGCTCTACGGATGATACGCTGGACATTGTGCGCGGGTTCCCCCATGTACAGAAAATAATATCGGAAAAAGATGAAGGGATATATGATGCCATGAACAAAGGCATCACCGCCTCTACCGGAGATGTTATCGGGATTCTTAACTCAGACGATATATATGCAGACCGGCAGGTGCTCGCTCTGATTGCTGCAACCTTTAGCCAGCCGGGGATTATGGCCTGCTATGCAGATTTACAGTTTGTGCAACGCGATGATATCCGAAAAGTGGTACGTACCTGGAAAGCAGGCAGCTATACCAAAAGAAGCTTTTATTACGGGTGGATGCCGCCCCACCCTACTTTTTTTGTTCGCAGGGAAGTATATGACCGCACCGGGGTCTTTAATAATAACCTGCAGTCGGCTGCTGATTATGAGCTTATACTTCGTATCTTACTTAAACATGCGATCCCTGCTTATTATATTAATAAAGTGATTATAAAAATGCGGGTGGGCGGTATGAGCACCGCGTCTTTCAGGAACAGGATAAAAGCTAATATGCAGGACAGGATGGCCTGGAAGATCAATAACCTGTCCCCTCATCCGTTTACTTTATACCTGAAACCCATGCGTAAGCTGGGCCAGTTTTTTAAAAAGTAATTAACCTTACCTTTAGCCCAGATATAATTTATTTATGTTCTCCTTCTTCAAAAAAAAGCAACCTCCGTTTGAGGGCGACCTCAGCATCCTTGGCACCGATATGCATTCCCACCTTATTCCCGGGATTGATGACGGCTCACCTGATCTTGATACCTCTGTAGAATTAATACAGGGCATGATAGCGCTTGGCTACAAAAAGCTGATCACCACGCCGCACCTTATGATAGATCTTTATCCCAACAACCGGCAAACGATCGCCAAAGGATTTGAAACGCTCAAAGCGGAGCTGAAAAAAAGGAAGATAAACATTGAAATACAGGCGGCTGCCGAATATTTTCTTGACGATCATTTTGACAGCCTGCTGGAAAAAAAAGAACCGCTGCTTACCCTTAAAGACAACCTGGTGCTGGTTGAGTTTTCTTTTGCCAGTCTTCCTTTGGATTATAAAGAAAAAATATTTGCCATTCAGTTAAATGGCTACAAGCCGGTACTGGCGCATCCCGAGCGCTATACCTACCTTCATAACAAACCGGATATATATGAAACGCTCCGCGATGTGGGCTGCCTGTTCCAGGTGAACCTGCTTTCGCTGACCGGCTATTATGGTAAAAGCGTGGCACAGGTTGCCGACAGGTTCTTCAAAAAGCAACAGATAGAGCTCCTGGGCTCTGATCTTCATCACGACCGCCATATGCAGAACCTCCAAAGCCCGCAGCTTCGCCAAAGAGCTAATGAAGTGGCTAATGCGCTTCCTTTGCTCAATAGCCAGTTGTGATAAGCAGGCCTGATGTTGATCGTGAAATGTCAGAAGTGAGACGTGAAAATCTCACATCTCACCTTTCACGTCTCACAATTTTCAGATATTCCTCCAGCCGCGGAAAAGCTATAAGAAACCAGGCGGTATATTTTTCCGGCGAAGCGGAAAGCTCCTTTCTGATATCTTCCACCGGCTTATAACAATAGTCCATCACCTCCGCCGGATCAGGCACGATAACCCCATTGTATTCCCCCGTAAACACATGGTCAAATTCATTTTCCGTGAGCCCGTTATCAAAGGCAGCCTTGTACACAAATTCAAAGGCCTCCGTGAGGGGAACTGCAAACCCCAGCTCTTCTTTTAGTCTTCGCTGCGCTCCAGCAATACTGGTTTCGCCGGGGCGGGGATGACTGCAGCAGGCATTGGTCCATAAGCCGCCGCTGTGATACTTGGTCATCGCCCTACGCTGCAGCAGCATTTCTCCCTGATTATTGAAAATAAACACGCTGAAAGCCCTGTGCAGCAGCGCTTTATAGTGAACATCCATCTTTTCCCCCGTTCCGGTTTCCTCGTCTTTTTCATTCACCAGGATAATATCATGTTGGCTCATATTGACAAATTATCTTCCTGCAAACCTATATATTTCCCCGACCTCTTCTTCAACCGCAATGATTTTTTTTCGTTTATGTAACATTCCTGCCGTCCGACCGTATAATATATACAATCACACATTAGGGACGTAATTTTATCGGGATTTAACTGACTGTATGACGGAAAAAGAATATAATGAATGTGTCACCCATTATGCTGATAATGTGTTCAGGTTCATTTTTAAGAATCTCAGGAATGAAGAAGATGCGAGGGATGTAGTGCAATCGGCTTTTGAAAAACTGTGGCGCAACAGGGAAGATGTACTGTGGGAAAAGAGTAAATCTTACCTCTTTACTGTTGCCTACCGCCAGATGATTGATCATATACGCAAAGGAAAAAGGGTAAGCCTTAAGGAAGAATTTAATGAAACATCCAAAACAGAGGAGCCCAGGCATAGTTTAAGAAAAGTGCTGGAAACAGCATTAGGCAGGCTGAATGAAACACAGCGCTCCCTGGTAATGCTGAAGGATTATGAAGGGTATTCTTATGATGAAATTGGTAAGATCATGGGACTCAGCGAAAGCCAGGTAAAAGTGTACCTCCACAGGGCAAGGCTGCAACTGAAAGAATACCTGGTGAAAATAGAATATGTGGTGTAATAAAAAACTGCAAAATGACAATCAACAGTAATAATTACGAAGAATTTTTCCTGCTTTACGTGGATAATGAGCTTGAAGCAGCGCAAAGGGCCGAGGTAGAAGCTTTTGCTGCAGCGCATCCTGGTCTTCAGGGAGAGCTGAATGCATTGCTTCAGACAAAGCTTTCTTCGGCGGAAGAGATCTCTTTTGAAGGGAAAGCATTACTTTATAAGCAGGAAATGCCCGGGCTGATCACTGCGGATAACTATGAAACTTTCTTCCTGTTATATGCAGATAATGAGCTGCCTGCAGCACAGCGCGCCGCAGTAGAAAGATTTATAGAAGAACACCCGGCAAAAAAACAGGAATGGGTATTGCTGCAACATACCAGATTACAGGCAGATGAGTCAATTATGTGTCCTGATAAGGAAAGTCTTTATAACATTGGCAAAAAGCCTTCCCGTATCATACCCTTTGCATGGGTGCGTGCTGCTGTGGCCGCTGCTGTTATCATCACCGGGGGATTATTGTGGATGAATGAAGGAAATAAAACGGAATTGACGGATGGCGCACAACGGCAAATTGCTGCCACATCCCGGCCCGTCGCCCAAACCGGCAGGAATATTTCCCTGGACACGGCAGTCACAGACCGTGAAAATGTTTCCTCTTCCGGGAAAACAGTTGTGAAACAGGAAGCAAGCTATAGGAGTGGCCCGGAAAGAGATATTATAAAAGCAACGTCAAAAAAGCCGGTGCAAGCGCCTGAGATAGTACCTGCTGTTGATGCTCAGCCTGTACTGCAGGAATCATCGGTAGCTATTGTCCGGAGCGCCACACAACAGCCGGTAAAAACCCAGCCTGTGTATGAGTCCGCCCCGACACCTCAGGAAGACACAAAGACGAAGGAGCCGGCTCCGCCGGTAAAACCGGTAATCCTGGATGCTGCTGCGTTCAACGGAGACCGTGATATAACGGCTGCCGGGCAAAGGGAAGCAGAGGATATGCATTATCTCAGTGCAAACAATGATGATAAAAGATCAAAAGGTAAATTCCGGGGTTTGTTCAGAAAGGCATCCCGCCTGATTGACCGGGTTACCAATGCCGGAACTGAAGATGAAAAATCAATCGTCAGGGTCGCCAGTTTTGAGATCGTAAAAAAATAACAACAACAATTTAAAGCAGGAAAAATGAAGAAAGCACATCTTATGATGACGGGGAGCGTTTTGCTATGCCTGGGCGCCATGGCTCAAACAGATACCACCGGCTCGCCGGTAAAGTCGCCGGATACCCTCCGGGTCGGCAGCATCCTGATAGTAAAGGATGGTAAGGAATCCGGAACCGCAGAAGATAGCCGGCGTAATTATCATCATCCCAGCCGCTGGAAAAACAATGTCTCCACCAATTGGTTTGTGGTAGACATCGGCTTTGCCAACCAGGATGACAAAACCAATTACAATTCAGCAGAAGCCCAGAATTTTGTGCATGGGCAAACAGCAGGGCATCCGGCAGCACAGAGCGATTTTAAGGTAAAGACCGGTTCTTATAATTTCAACCTCTGGCTTTTTATGCAGCGCATGAGCCTCGTGAAAAGAGTGGTGAACCTGAAATATGGTGTGGGCATAGAGCTGTATAAATATTTTTACAAATCAGATATACGGTATATTGACGGAGCGGATCCTTATGTGGAAAGACAGGATGTTGACTTTACCTGCAATAAGCTGGCGCTTGATTATGTAACTGTTCCTTTGATGATCAATATCAATCCTAATGGCAACCACAGGAGCGGTGGGCTCAATATCAGCTTCGGCGCCAGTGCGGGCTACCTTTACGGCGCCAGGAACAAGCAGCGCAGCGATGACTTTGGAAAGCAGAAATTTAGCGGCGACTTTAACCTGGAGCGTTGGAAGCTTGCTTATATAGGAGAGCTTGGATTAGGTCCCGTAAGATTATATGGTTCTTATGCTATTACTCCGCTGCATCAGTACGGTGTTGATCAGCATCCGTATACGGTGGGCATACGTTTTAGCAGTTGGTAAATTGCGGCTGATTCTTTCTTTTATGGATACAACAAAGCCACGAATGCACGAATGTATTTTTATTAGTGCATTCGTGGCGATGTTTTTCGTGGCTATATCTTCATGGTATAAATAGATATTTGGCTATTTTTGACAGAAATTGATTGAGTCGTGCTTTGTTTGGCATGAATTTTTTATTTCTGGTAAAAAAATCTACACATGAAATTTATCCAATTATCTTTTGCAGCATTATTGTTTGTTTCCATCTTAAGCTCCTGCGTTTCAAAGAAAAAATTTCTGGAAGCCACCAATACCATCTCCGCCCTGAAGCAGGATAGCCTGAGGCTTGAGAATGATCTGGCTTCCAGCAGGGATAACCTGAAAAGCAGCAGGGATCAAAATGCCGATCTTCAGAAAAAATATGATGACCTGGCTAATGCTGCCCGGCAAAAGGAGCAGGCCCTGAATTCCACAAAGGAAGTGCTTAACTCTACCCAGGAAATGCTTAACTCGGCGAAGGAAAAATTATCAAGCAGCAATCTTACTATTGAAGAGCAGCAAAAACGCCTTGAAGCGCTTCAAAAGCTTATAGACCAGCAGCGTGCAGTAGTGGAAAACCTCCATAAAACCATAGATGCTGCATTGGGTCAGTATAAAGCGGAAGACCTTGATGTATACGTAAAAAATGGTAAAGTGTATGTATCGCTCCAGGAAAAGCTGTTGTTTAAATCGGGCAGTGCGGTTGTAGGAAAAGAAGGTGTGGAAGCATTGGGAAAAATAGCCAATGTGTTGAATGCTGATCCCAAAATACAGATACTGGTGGAAGGGCATACAGACAGTATCCCTATCCGTCGCACCTTTGAAGATAACTGGGCATTGAGTGTGGCAAGAGCGGTCTCTATAGTGCGTATTCTTACCAAAGACTATAATGTTGATCCTGCAAGGGTCATCGCTTCCGGGCACAGCTATTTTGACCCGCGGGATACTAATTCAACTACGGAAGGAAGAGCGCTGAACAGGAGAACAGAGATCATTCTTTCACCCAATCTTGATGAGCTTTACCGCCTGATGCAATAATGAAACAATTTCTGATATTCCTGTCTTTCCTTGCCGTTTGCTTCACTACCGGCAGGGCACAAACGCCGCCGTCTGCAGACCAGGTGCTGCAGGCGGCGTATACTAAAGCTGCCCGGGAGCATAAGAAAGTATTCCTGATCTTTCACGCCTCATGGTGTGGCTGGTGCCGCAAGATGGACAGCTCTATGAATGATGTATCCTGTAAGAAATTTTTCGATGACAATTTTGTTATAACGCATCTCGTGGTTATGGAATCCAAAGGAAAGGAGAACCTTGAAAACCCGGGCGCACTGGATTTGCTCAAAAAATATAAGGCCGACAGATCCGGTATTCCGTTCTGGGTGGTTTTTGATGCGGAAGGCAACATTCTTGCTGATGCAAAAATGCCTCCGCAAAACAGTAATACAGGCTGCCCGGCAAAGGAAGAAGAGGTTGAATATTTTATTGATGTGTTAAAAAAGGTTACCAACCCCACCGAAGGGGAACTGAATGCAATAAGAACCAGGTTCAGGAAAAATGAATACAGGCGGCCTGCATGAGTTCCGGCTTCTTAAACCGGATTTTGGGCAAAATAACGGTCAAGCGAAAGCAGTCCTCCGCCCCTTTTCAGAAAGAAAACAAGCAATATTAAAATTGCCAGCGCAAATACAAATTCTCCCATATCCACTCCGGGCCGGTTTATAAATATAAGCGCCCCGAGCAGGATAGGGATCTGCAATACTACGGCAGGACGGGTAAACAGGCCGATGGCAACCAGAAAGCCGCCAAGAAAATGCGCCCAGGTGATCACTATAGCCAACCACGAAGAATACGGCGCCAAACTGCTTTTGGTAAGCAGGGCTTCCAGCTCGCCCATATTACGCATAAATGAAATTCCTTTGATAAATAAGCAAAAGCCCAGGGCAACGCGTAAGACAAAAAACAGTGCAGGCAAATTATCAGTCCGCTTTTTTTGAATATGCTGTATCGTTTCCATGATAATTGTTTTTTGTACAGCAATAAGGATGACATACAAAGTTTACTAAAATTATTGCCAATATCCAAATCAACCGGTGCATTTCAATTTTTCGCAGGCGGGGTGGTGACACCCGCCTGTAGAATCGCTACCGGTCGGTGCCCGCCCGCCTGATCATCGTTCGGCCGGGTCTCAACGATCGGAAAGTTGAAATGCGCCCAAATCAACGGGCTGATAAGTTATAACATTAAGAAGTAATAATTTTGCCGCCATATCATTAAAGCATTCATTCTGTTTCACATATAATTTATCAATGGCAAAGTCACGCAGGGATAATAATGAAAATAAGGGTACGCCTAAAGCAAAGATCACACGGGAGAATATTTCGCAGGCGCTCATTCTTTTTAAATACCTGAAACCATACCGGGCAAAATTTGTTTTGGCGTTAATCTTTATAGGCTTATCCGCATTTACTACCAGCCTGTTCCCGCTGTTTTTAGGGAAGATGATTGATGCTGCTGTTCCCGGCACGGCATTGCAGGGAGGTCCTGGTACTATGAGCGGTAATTTTGGACTTGATCTTAAAACCATTCACTGGAGCCTTAATACCACCTTATTGCTGATCTTTCTGCAGCTCGCCGCACAAACAGTATTCTCATATATGCGTGTATACCTGCTTACAGAGGTAGGTGAAAAATCGCTGGCGAATATGCGCCGCGATGTATACACGAGACTGCTTAGCATGCCGATGTCGTTCTTTGCGGAAAAAAGAGTTGGCGACCTGAGCAACAGGATCTCTTCCGACCTGTCGCAGATACAGGATGCGGTTTCGTTTACGCTTGCAGAATTTCTGCGGGGTGTATTTACTTTGATCATGGGGCTGATCTTTATTTTCTGGATAAAGACAAAGCTTGCATTGGTAATGCTTGCAGTAGTGCCGGTGATCGCCGTGCTCGGGGTAATATTTGGTGCGCGCATCCGGAAGATGGCTGCGAGGGCGCAGGACCAGCTGGCGGAAAGCGGTACAATAGTACAGGAGACATTCCAGGGCATTGCCATTGTAAAGGCATTCACCAATGAATACTTTGAAATTGCGCGCTATGTAAAAAGCATTCACGCAGTAGTGCAAACTGCGATCACTAATGCCCGTTACCGCGGCGCTTTCATTTCTTTCATGATCTTCAGCGTGTTTGGCGGAATAGCTTTCGTGATGTGGTATGGCGCTACCCTGGTGCAGGGGGGGCAGCTTACTATCGGATCTCTCACCATGTTTGTGATCTTTTCGGTCCTGGTAGGCTCTACTTTCGCAGGCTTTGCAGACATGTTCAGCCAGTTGCAGAAAACGCTGGGCGCCACGCAAAGCATACGGGAGATATTACGTACCGGTGGAGAAGCAATTGAGCCTGTACAACCTCCTGTTACACCTGAATATTTATTAAAAGGCAATGTCCGGTTTGACCATATATCATTCAGCTATCCCGGGAGGAAGGATGTTGAAGTATTAAAAGATGTTTCACTTTCTGTAGCTAACGGAGAACAGGTAGCGATCGTGGGTCCCAGCGGAGCGGGAAAAAGCACGATAGCCTCCTTGTTGCTGCGGTTTTATGAACCGGACAGTGGGCAATTGTTGTTTGATGAACGCCCCGCAAAAGATTTTCCGCTTTCCGTGTTAAGAAGTCAAATGGCGCTGGTTCCGCAGGATGTAATATTATTTGGCGGCACAATTAAGGAAAACATTGCGTATGGAAAACCGGGAGCAGCAGATGAAGAAATCATCGCTGCCGCAAAAAAAGCAAATGCGCATGATTTCATATCGGCCTTCCCTGAAAAATATGATACCATCGTGGGAGAGCATGGAATGAAGCTCAGCGGCGGGCAGCGCCAGCGTATTGCTATTGCAAGAGCTATTCTCAGGGATCCCGCCATACTTATTCTTGATGAAGCCACCTCTTCGCTCGACAGCGAAAGTGAGCAACTGGTACAGGAAGCGCTGGATAACCTGATGAAGGGAAGGACGTCTTTTGTCATTGCGCACAGGCTGTCCACTATTCGCAATGCCGATAAAATAGTGGTGATAGATAAAGGAGTGGTGGGTGAAATGGGAACGCATACCGAACTGATGAACAATAACGGGTTATACCGCAAGCTAAATGAGCTGCAATTTGAGTTTGGAGAAAGTGTTGCTGTAAAGGAAGAGGAATAAACATTGCCCGGCTATTTTTTTTGTGAAACGTGAGACGATAAAGGTGATGATTTCTCTTCTCACGTCTCACCTTTCACGTCTCAAAAACACACAGTATATTTTAAACAGCACAACAGCAACGAATGTCTTCAACATCTCCCGAAACGGTTTTGATACTTGGCGCCAATTCCGATGTGGCTAAGGCGGCAATACCCATGTACATTGCCAGAGGGTATTATGTAATAGCTGCATCAAGAAGCACGGATGCATTACAGGCGTTTGCCCTGCAGCAGCAATTGTCTTCCGAAAAGTTGCTCATCTCCTATTTTGATGCGACTGACTTTGACAATCATCAGCAATTCTATAACGACCTTCCTGTAAAGCCCTCCATTGTATTATATGCAGCAGGCTTTCTGGTACAGAATGAGGAAGCGATCCCGGATTTTGAAAAAACATTCACCATGATGAAAGTGCATTATTGCGGGGCGTTATCCATGCTGAATATTATAGTGATGGACTATGAAAATACCAGGCTCAGGAAAATCATAGGACTGTCTTCCCTGTCGGGAGTGCGTGGACGGAAAAGCAATTTCATTTATGGTAGCACTAAGGCAGCTTTCACCCAGTATCTTGCCGGCTTACGGCAATATTTATTTCCCCGGAAGGTCACGGTGAATGTTATTGTTGCCGGCTATATCCGCAGCAAAATGACCGCAGGGCTTGGCCTTACAGAATCGCTAATGCTTGAGCCTGTTTTTATTGCCAAAGCGGTAGTAAATGCCGGAAGCAGGTTTACCATCGTGCCCGGCTTCAAATGGAAGATCATTTACAATATGCTGCGGATAATGCCGGAAGGATTGGTGGCAAAGCTGCCGTAGAAAATAATTTGTGATAGCCATTAAATACAAATATCTTGTGATTGAAAGATGAATCAGCGATAATAATAATAATTACAAATCCAGCAAACAAACGAATTGTTCTATCAGAGATGATATGATTGACGCCAATCTTCATACCATATGCCAGAAAATAACAAAAGGCGACGATCAGGGAGCTTTTGGCGAACTCTTTTCTCTGTTGTATCCGAAGCTTTTACCTTTTGCGGTTTCCATTCTCAATAGCCGCGAATCAGGAGAAGAAGTAGTGGAAGATGTTTTTGTGAAACTTTGGCAAAACAGGAAAATGTTAGATGCCATTAAAAATATCAAGTATTACCTGTTGGTTGCGGTGAAACATACGTCTCTTGACTACCTTAACAGAGAAAAGAAAACACAACATGAAAGCCTTGAAAATATTGATTTAGAGTTTGGAGATTTTGAGCTGAACCCTGAGAACGCGCTGATTTCAAGAGAAAACATAGTTGCAATTCAAAAAGAGATCGAATCCCTTCCCAACAGATGTAAATTAATTTTCCGCCTTGTAAAGGAAAATGGACTGAAATACAAAGAAGTGGGTGAGTTGCTCAATATAAGTACAAAAACTGTTGAAACTCAAATGACGATTGCCCTAAGCCGGATAGGGTCTGCCTTAAGAAAACAACTTGCCGCAGAAGGTACCACCGATTTAAAAAAGTTAAAAGAAGGGTAGCGGGCGCTTTTGTTTAAGCTACTCCCGGACATTCATTAAAAAATTTTTTTAGCCTTTCAGGGTCTAGCGTTCTTTTTCCCGTCTTTGTCATTAACAGAACGTTTTATATGGACACAGACAGGTTTTGGTACTTATTGTCAAAATTAAAATCAGTGGAAGCTTCCCCCGAGGAGCAACTTGAATTAAGCCAGTATCTGTCCGAACACCCCGCCGACATTGAATTGCTTAAGATGGTGGATATATTCTGGAATATCCCTTTTCGCACTAAAACCGGCTCTGATGCAGATGGAACGGATGAAGCGTGGAGTAAATTTCAAAAAAGAATATTACAGGAAGCTGTACAGGAGAGCCCCGCGCCGGTTGGAGTCATCGGTATCAGGCGAATCACAAAATTCCTGATGAAAGCTTCTGCAGTATTTTTGATAATCTTTACCGGGTACTATTTATGGAAGGAATTCAATTTGTCAAAGCCGGCGCAAAAAAATACAGTATCAACAAAAAACGGTTCCAGGTCAAAAATTGATATGCCGGATGGTACACAGATCTGGCTGAACGGCGGCACCCGGATCGAATACGATGAAAACTACGGCAAGCAAAACCGGGAGATTACACTCAACGGCGAGGCATATTTTGATGTGGTACACAATGAAAGAAGTCCCTTTATCATTCATACCAAAAAACTGAATATAAAGGTACTCGGTACTGTTTTTAATGTGAAGGCTTATCCCGAAGATAGCATGACGGAAGCCTCACTTGTCAAAGGTCGCATTGAAGTTACTTTTCCAGATCGCCCCCAGGAAAAGCTGATCCTGAAACCATCTGAAAAAATAGCTGTTGCCAATAATCCTTTTGAATACAGCAAGAATAGCACCGGCGTGAAAGAAAAAAGAAAAAGCACAAATCCGGAGATCGTTTTTTCTGCGTTAAATTACCAGGTGAGGGACAGCACAATAGTTGAAACAGCCTGGGTAAAAAACAAGTTAATTTTCCGCAGTAAAAAATTTGATGAATTATCCAGGGAGATGGAGCGCTGGTATGGTATCACCATCCAGGTACAGGATTCCGCGATCCTGAATGAAAGATTTACAGGCACATTCAATAACGAAAGCCTTGACAAGGCATTGGATGCGCTAATGTTATCTTACCCTTTTCAATATAAGTATGAAAAAAACAATACTATCATCATCTATAAAAAATAGTCATCCATTTAATTAACCCAAAACGATTGCTTATATGCCTGTAAACAAACCATAATCCATCAAATAAAACGGGAAATGCGACTACATTTCCCGATGAAAAGAAAATAACGACATACGCATACACTTGGGAAGGGGCATGCAGTATTGCGTCTAATTATTTAACTAATCACAACGAAATTATGAGAATATTTCAACTTACGGGTAAATTTATGCCCGGGAGTAACAGCGGGAAAATTTTACTTATCATGAAACTAACTGCAGTTTTTACCTGCCTGCTGACGCTGAATCTTTCAGCAAAAGTCCATTCACAAACCTCTGTAACGCTCCGGCTAAAACAAGTTTCTTTAAACCAGGTATTTTTAGAAATAGAAAAGAAGACATCCTTTCGTTTCCTGTACAATGATAAGATAGTACATGATGAGGCTAAAGTAACCCTGGACGTTAAAGATGAAGGGGTGCTGGATGTGATGAAGATCCTGTTAAAGCAGACATCGCTTGATTTTATTGTAAGAGACGACGATCTTATTGTAATAGTAGATAAAGTGAAGACGAACGTGGGCATTCCGGTGCATGGCATCATAAAAAATTCTAAAGGCCAGCCGGCAGAAGGTGTTTCCGTTGTGGAAAAAGGAACTCAAAACGGAACGACTACCAATGCAAAAGGTGAATTCAGTCTTTCGGTTGCCAATACTGATGCTGTTTTGGTTGTATCATCCGTAGGATTTGTCACCCAGGAGGTTGAATTAAAAGGCAATACAAATATTGTTGTACAATTAACAGAAGATTTTTCAAAAATGAATGATGTTGTAGTGATCGGGTACGGTACGGCAAGAAAAAAAGATCTCACCGGTGCGGTAACCACCATTTCTGAAAAAGATATCCAAAGTCGCCCTGTAACTAATTTCGCAGATGCATTGCAGGGCAGGGCAAGCGGTGTGCAAGTCGCCCAAACAGGAGGTAACCTGGATGGCCGCTTTTCCATAAAAATAAGGGGAGCGGGCTCTGTAAACCAGAGCATATCACCATTAATTGTTGTGGATGGAGTTCCATTAGCAAATGACCAGTTCTCTACTATCAATCCGCAGGATATAGAATCTATGACCATTCTGAAAGATGCGTCAGCAACTGCTATTTATGGTGCAAGGGCATCTAATGGCGTAGTTATTATAACAACCAAACGCGGAGCGGCCGGTGAGACCAAAATCAACTTCACTGCCAGTACGGGCGTTGATAAAGTTCAAAAATATTTTGACGTATTAACGACAGACCAGCAGCGGAGGCTGTTCATTGCTGCTTATGCTAACACAGGCGGGGACTCAACAACATTTAAAGACCTGACTAATCCTGCCTGGAGCGTTAACACCAATTGGCAGAAATTAGCTACAAGGCCCGGCTGGCGCCAGAGCTATAACGTCTCCATAACAGGAGGGAAACCGAATAATAGTTTTGCCGTTTCTGCAGGGTATCTGAAAAGGCAGGGTGTAATAATCAATACCGATATTACAGATTATTTTGCAAGAGCCAATAATAATATGGCCATCGGTAAAAAACTGAAAATCTCGTCATCGCTGGCGGCAACCTACCAGGTATTCAATAACCCCTCCAGTGCCGATGCGTTTAATGGTGGTGCAACTTTTGAACAACTTGTTTCTGCACATTCTTATACGCGGCCATACGATAGCCTGGGAAATTTAACCTCGGCGCCTAACACTGCGCTCCCTTATTTTGGCAACAATACTAATCCTTTGATCGGATTAACTTTAAATACGGTATCAACCAAACAAACACGGATTTCCGGTGTTATCAAAGCAGATTATGAGATCATCAGAGGACTTACATTATCGGGTAATTTGGGAACCGATATTTTGCTGCAGTCGAATCATAATTTTTACCCTAATTATTCCATAGGGAACACTGCAATTAACCCGACCGGATCTGTAAATTTCTTCTCAACAACAAACAGAAACTGGGTAGGAGATATCACGCTTACCTATAGAAAATTGCTTGGGTTGCATTCCATCACTGCTCTGGCCGGTTATTCCGCGCAGCAAACTACCAGTGAATATTACCAGGTGAACGGCTCCGGCACTACCAACACTATGCTTAACCAAATTCCAAATCAGACTAATATTACCGGTAACAGTTCAGAGGGGAGTTCAGGCCTGATAGGTTCATTTGTAAGGATACAGTATATCTATAACGACAGGTATCTGCTCACAGGTACAGTCAGGCGTGATGGTTCCTCAAAATTTGGACCAAACAATCAATATGGTGTATTTCCTACTGCCGCCGCTGCATGGAATATATCCAAAGAAGAATTTTTTAAAGTTTCCTGGATAAATGAATTAAAGTTAAGGATTGGCTATGGACTGACGGGAAACCAGAACATCGCTGATTTTGGCTTTTTGACAAAAGCGGGGTCTTCTCCCTATGCTTTTGGCAATACCGCAGTTTTAGGAAATGGTATATCAAATGCAGGTCAGCCAAATTTGCAATGGGAAGCAGCCAAACAGCTTGATGCAGGGTTTGACATTGTTGTTCTAAACGGCAGGATCAATTCCACAATTGACTATTATAAAAAAACCTCCAGTAAATTGCTGGTGTCTATCCCTGTACCGCTGACTACCGGTGTGGGAACCAATAATCCGGTGGTCAATCTTGGCTCGGTGCTGAATGAAGGATTTGAGTTTGCTATTAATACTCAAAACCTAATTGGAAAGTTTAACTGGACTACCAGCTTTAATATCAGTACCAATAAAAACAAGGTGCTGGATATTGGCGCTAATGCTGCTGGTGTACCGGCAGTAATAAACGGAACGTTATTGGGATCGCCGGTAAACGATTTTATCAATCAGACGCAGGCAGGTCAGCCTATAGGCGCATTTTATATGTACAGATACCTGGGCGTTTGGCAGCTTGACGAAGCCGGGGAGGCGGCCGCAACAAAATACAACAACCTTCCTTTCACACCGGGTGATGCCAGGTACGCCGATCTCAATGGCGATCATGTAATAGATGCCCAGGACAAACAGTTTGTTGGCAGTCCGCAGCCAACTTATTATGGAGGGATGAACAATACTTTTTCTTACGCCGACTTTTCACTTGGAGTATTAATGAGCTTTTCCGGCGGCAATAAAATCTACAACGTGATCAGGAACCTTGATGCGAGGGGCGTCCCATTCAATCAACAACTTGCTGAAGTAGCCAACTGGTGGACGCCTTCCAATCCTTCCAATATTCCAAAGCCGGCGCAAGGAGGAAATACCACCACGTTCACCGGACGGGTTTCTGACAGGTTTCTTGAAGATGGGAGTTATCTGAGACTGAGCAATGTCAGCCTTTCATATAATATCCCGGTAGTAAAAACATCCAGGTTACAGGAAGTCAGGTTCACATTGGCTGCAAACAACCTGTTTACCCTCACAAAATACAAGGGAATGGATCCGGCATCGGCCAGCGCGGGAGACCAGATTTCGGGTGGATTGGATCTGACGCCGTATCCGGTAACCAGGTACTATTATATCTCTATTGCAATTGGCTTCTAATTTTCTCCGATATTAAAAATTAGTATATGAAAATATTTATCATAAAAAGGGTGGTCGGGATTTTATTTTTACTGTTGATCATTTCAAATGGTTGTAAAAAAATACTATCACCGGAATTACAGGGGCAGATTTCGGTAAGCAACCTGGTAACAACGCAGTCTGGCATAATGACCCTGGTTAACGGTGTATACAATCCTTTGATTGACATGTATAATGGCACATTATCGAGATTGACTGACCTGGCAAGTAATGACGGATGGACGCCAAGAGTTGAAAACGATCCTGATTACCTGGCTGTTGGACCGGGCTTTAATTTTACTACAAATTTTTGGTCAGGCTCATACAAAGGGATTGTAAATGCTAATGCCGTATTAGCAAATGCGGATGCCGTTCCGGATTTTTCCAGTGTAGCCATAAAAAACAGTGTGAAAGGGCAGTCTTATTTCCTACGTGCATTTTATTATTTTAATCTGGTAAGATTGTTTGGGGGTGTTCCTTTGATCCTTAATCAGGTAAACAGCCAGGACGATGCCCAGCAACCCAGGGCAAGCATGGAAGATGTTTACGCACAAATAAAAAATGATTTGGATAGTGCAATTGCATTGCTGCCGCCATCTTACAACGGATCAATGAACCAGGAAGTGGGAAGAGCAACCAGTTATAGCGCCATTGCATTAAAAACCCTTGTTTATCTGGAAACAAACGAGTGGGCCAATGCTGCGGCTGCGGCAAACAGTATCATTTCCTCGAATAAATTTAGCTTGCAAGGGATATATGCAAATAATTTTAATGGCAGTGCAGAAAACGGTTCTCAATCTTTGTTTGAAGTGCAATACAGCGCAACTGCCGGTTCCTACGGAAACCTTTACCAGCTTTTTGCACCTGCGGCAGCGCCTTATTCATCGGGCTTTACCATTGCACCAACAGATGATTCTCTGGTCATTGGCGGCGTTGGCGGCCCAAATCGCGGCGGACAAAGCTTTGTACAGGCATTCGAATCGGGAGATTTGAGAAAAAACACTATTATAACCGCATACAATATTCCCAATGTGCTTCAGAGCGGAAGAGCCGCCGGTACGTTGTATTATGTCAACAAGTACCTGAATATAACCACTCCTGCGGGTCAAAGCCCCTGGAATGTACCTGTTATCAGATATGCGGAGATACTGCTTGCAGGCGCGGAGGCACTGAACGAAACCAGCTATGTGGCGGATGGGCCCGCTTTTAATATGCTAAATGAAGTGCGGCAAAAAGCAGGATTGCCCGGCTTAACCAGCGCAACGGTTACAACACAGTCCGAATTTCGCACAGCCCTGCAGCATGAAAGGAGAATAGAACTTGCCTTTGAATGCAAAAGTTTCTTTGATCTGAACCGCTGGGGAATTTTAAGCGCTGCCATTCAACCCCAACTGGATAATATTGCTGCGCCCTTTCCCGCGTCAAAACAGATTACAAATCCTTTTACAAAAATGCCTTATTATTTATACCCGTTACCGGCATACGAACTTGCCAACAATGCAAAAATAGGAAGTCAAAACCCGGGCTACTGATCAAATAAATCGGAAAAGAATTAAAAATGATAAGTTATGCGCATAAAAAGGATCATTGTAGTTATATTTTTACTGCTGATAATTAAAGCTAATGCTCAGCAATCGAAGCCAAACATCATCTATATTTTGTGCGACGATCTGGGCATTGGAGATATAAAAACGTATAATCCGCAGGGAAAAATTGCAACGCCAAATGTAGATAAAATGGCTGCGGATGGAATAAAATTTACAGATGCTCACTCAAGCTCGTCGGTTTGTACGCCTTCAAGATATAGCATTATGACCGGAAGGTATAACTGGCGATCTGTTTTGCAGAGCAGCGTGCTTGTCTCCTATTCCAAACCGTTAATCGAGGATACCACCTATACGCAACCGCAAATGTTGAAAGAGAACGGATATAAAACGGCCTGCATAGGCAAATGGCATTTAGGTATGACCTGGTCTACCAAATCCGGCGGCTATAGCAATGATACAACCTCCGAGAGCGACATAGATTTTTCCGGGCCTATAAGAAATACACCTGTACATTACGGGTTCGATTATTATTTTGGCATTGCAGCCTCATTAGATATGTCGCCTTATTTGTATATTGAAAACGACAGAGCAACAAACCCTAAAACAGAAGCCGTTCCGGGAGATAAGGCCATGCATTACCGGAAAGGAGTAAAAGCATCTGATTTTGATTTTTATAAAACGCTTGAAACACTTTCCGCAAAGGCTGATAATTATATAACCGAAAACAGCGGCGCTCCCTTTTTCCTGTACTTTGCATTACCCTCACCTCACACGCCTTTGGTTCCCGGTAAAAACTTCCAGGGCAAAAGCGGCATTAATACCTACGCTGATTATGTGATGGAAACCGACTGGGTGGTGGGAGAGATCATGAAGTCATTAGAAAAAAATGGTATTACCAACAATACCATGGTCATTTTTACCAGCGACAATGGCTATGCTCCATATGCCGATTCTGCCACCTTATTTGCACATGGGCATGACCCCAGCTATATTTATCGTGGTTATAAAGCTGATATTTGGGATGGTGGACATCGCATCCCCTTTATAGTGAAGTGGCCGACAGTAATAAAGCCCGGTGTTGTTGAAAATAAAACTATTAGCCTGGTGGATTTGATGGCCACCACGGCTGATATATTACAAACCCCATTACCTGAAACCGCTGCGCCGGACAGCTATAGTTTTTTACCGTTATTAAAGCAAAAAGGAAAGTCATTTGACAGACCGGCTATTGTACACCACTCTATAAACGGGAATTTTGCTATTCGGCAAGGTAAATGGAAGTTGATATTAGGAGGAGGATCCGGCGGATGGGCAAAACCAAGCAATGAGGAAGCCGCACACAACAATCTGCCAAAATTTCAACTATACAATATGGATGCCGATCCTTCTGAAAAGAATAACCTGCAGGCTTCCTTCCCGGCGAAAGTAAAAGAACTATATGCCTTACTGGAAAAAATAGTAAGAGACGGGCGAAGCACAGCAGGCAAAAAATTAGAGAATGATGTTCCGGTTGATTTATGGAAAACAAAAGATGGAATGCCATCTAAAATAAAAACATTAGAATTGAAAGATGATAAAAATCATTTATAATCATTATTTGTCCTGATAAGATGTCATCGGGTGTATTTCAAATTTTCGCGGCACATATTTCCCTAACCCCCGCAATCCCCTCTCCGCGCAGCAGGGAGGGGAGAAGTGGTGCGAAAATTTGAAATGCGCCCGACATCAGCCCTGGCTGTAAAGGAAGAGGAAAAATAATTTTACGTAATGAACGGGCTGCCTGTATCTAAAGAAGCCTTCTGGGATATACACTTCACCACATTAGATCCCGAACGCTCTGCACTCTTTATTATGCAGAAAGTGTTTAACTATGGACCCTGGGAGGGCCAAATAGCTTTGTTGCGCTATTACGGAGCAGAACGTATCAAACAAGAGATCGCTCACGCCACTTATTTAAGAGAGCCTGTTATCAGTTTTTTTTATGTACTGTGTTACAGTTACAAAAAACAGATTTTGAATGCTATTCAAAGAAACAGCCACACCCGTTACCTCGGCCTTATTAAAAAAGCTGTGTCACGAGCCTCTATTGCAGACTTTGGCTTCATAAAAGTGTGATTCCGCCCTTTTTCTTACAAGTTAATCTGGCAAAGAAACTTTCCATTTGTCTGTCCATTGCATGGTTTGAATATCTCCATCTGCATCAAACACGAGCGGAGCACCCCAATATTGATGATCATGCCCCTTAATGTTGTCTTCAGAAGAACCCCAAATGTCACCCATCCAGATATATTCTACCCCCTTGGTTGTTTGTAAGGGCATTACGAAAGTCTGCTGTGCCGGAATAATGGGCAGGATATTTTGCGACTGCCCATCCCTTATATAAGCCGCAATCCCTTTTTGAGAGGCATTAATTTTTACTCCCTGATCAAAGAATAATACTTCGTTTAAATAGATCTCATTATACGGATAATTCTTTGAAAGTTTTAGGCTAATGGACCCGTTTACGGCTGTCTCACAGGAAATTGTGATTATATTGTATAAAGCATTTTTTTCTGTGCTCTGCCTGGTATGTACTTTCACCCATCCTTCCTTTTTCTTTACCAATAGATCAATATCTATTACAGCTCTCTCATCATTAGCTTTTTTTGCCAGGGTATCTCCACAAACGCCACTACGGTTTCCGGTAAACTGGTAAATTTTAAATATATTGACCTTTTGCTCATCAGGAATATTACATTCGATAACATCAAACGAGCTGTCGGACCGCCTTTTTAGCGTTTCATATACATTTGGAGTTAACAGGCCATCAACCAGTATAGAAGTGGGTCTGCCAGGAATGCGGTTGATATTATTTCTCAGTTCATAACCCCTTGTAGGGCTATCGGAAACATATACCCGGACGCCGGTCCCCTGTGTACAAAAGCAACAGGTATAGTCAGTTAATAAATAATATTTTCCATTTCTTTTGAACATGGCTCCTGCTTCGCATCCTTCCGTAATAAAGCCCCCATTCTCCAATGTAGACTGCAAATAGTCGGCACTTAATTTTTCTATGGAACCTTTGTGCCCGTCTATAGTATTATAAGCAATATAAGCTGCTTTGTCATCATCTATGAATAACCCAAAATCACCTACTCCGTAAGCAGAATTTTTCATTTTTACATCAGTATTTACAATCCGGAAAGGACCCGTCGGTCGGTCTGCGACTGCCACGCCGTATCTTCCCTCCCATAATTTCGGATACCAATTATACCAAAGTACATATTGCCTGGTAACAGCATTATAAATCACATGGGGCCGGTAATATACACCCGAAGGAAAATCAATTAACAACTTTCCTTCTTTTTTCCAGGTTGTCAGATCCGGAGAACTATAACATTGGAAATAATTGCTTCGTAAGTAGCCTGAAGTATTACCATAGGCGGTACCATACCAGTAAAAGCGATTGCCGTATTTTACGATGCGGCCGTCATGCGCATCAATAATGTTTCCTTCTGTATCAACACGTGGAATAATATTATTTATAACAATTTCTTTCTGGGCTAAGACCGGTATTACTAATGATATAAATAATATCGTGATTAAAAACTGTTTCATCAGAATATATAATTTCCAGGTTCATAAATATATTAAACAGATTGTCCTGAATGCGGTTGTCTGTTGTATAAAAGGTTGAAACAGGTCTGGATTAAAAGAATCATCGATGTGATCATGAGTTATGGTTTTAGAGATTAAGGAGTACCTTGCAGATCAAAAAAGGTTAAATCGGTCAGATTATATTTGTATGTTATTGTGAGACGTGAAGGTTTATTTCACGTCTCACATTTCACGTTTGACACCACATTGGCAGGAGTGCAAAGATCTTATAGATCAACCCTACTGCGCTCCCTGCCCGGCAACAGTTGGCCATCCCGGATTCTGATAAATCGGAGAGGTAGAAATATCCGCGCCGTTGTCTGATGTGATCAGAAAATGCTGCACGGCTATCGGGTTTAAATAATGCGCCATATTCCACCTGTAACCGTCATACACTATGGATGTTGGTGTTAGTTCGAAAGACCGCAGGTAAAGGCTTCGCGAGGGATCTGAAACCGTACTGGCATCACCGGCTCCGTATACCAGGGAGCCCGAAGGATATGTATATTGAATATGCGGCCCCCACAGTTTGAATCCTTCTATATGATAAGGAGTGGTGATCATCTGGTCCATTGCCCTCCACCGGCGCAGATCCATGAATCGCAATGCTTCGGCCATCAGCTCACAGCGGCGCTCCCGGCGGATATTGTACAGGGTGGCATCTATCAGTTGCCCCCCGGAATAGGCGCCCCAGTCGTTCAGCGCTTCCCTGGACACATTGGTGGCGGCGATCGTTTTATCAAAATCCGGGTCAACTCCCGCCCTGGTCCTTATTGCCCTCCAGTAAGCCTGGGCAGCAGCATCAAGAGTTCCATTCTTTTCATAAGAAGCCTCCATATAATTGAGATAAGCTTCAACAGCCCTGAAGACCAGCGTTCCGGTAGTGTTCCTGTTGTTCACACATGTTCCATCATCAAAGTTCAATCCTTTACGGATGTCGTACCCGGTAGGAGAATTTTTCTGAACGCCACCGTAAGAAACAATAGGGGAGCGAGGTTCAACGGGAACGGCGCTGGTAGCCTGGCCAGAAAAGTACAGCACATTTTTTTGACCGGGTTCTTTCAAAAACAGCTGCAAACGTTCATCTCTGTCCTTCCTAACCAATCTGGTGGAATCATCGCCGGCGTATCCCGACGAAGGCGCGTAAATAGGAAGCCCGTTTTTCATAAGGAAGCCGTCAACCAGCCCCCTGGTTATGTTCACCCGGCTGTTCTGCAATACTTCATTATTACCATTGACTACGTTCTTTCCCAGGTCATATGCTCTCCATAAAAGCACTTCCGGGTAAATGGACATGTCAGTCTGGGCGAACATGTCATAGTAGGGGTTGATGGCTTCGGAAGGCGACTGCTGCAGGTACCCCGTGTTGGTTACCAATGCAGGCACAGCATCGGCAACCAACTTTGAATTGGTCATCGCTTTGTCGAGGAAAAAGCTGATCTCTCCTTCAATGCTTCCGGAGGGAAATGCATAACCGGCATTATACGCTTTATCCTTGCCGGGCCAACCGGGACCATTGGGAACAAACGCGGTGCCATTAAAATATTTAAGCCAGGTGGCTTCGTAAAGCGCCACACGCGAACTGAACAACTGGGCGCAAAGTTTTGATATCCTGTTTTTCCGGCCATCGGGAGAAACCGTCTGAAGCAACGCGATCGCCGAGTCGAGATCTCCCAGAATAAACCGGGCGACCTCATTTCTTGGCGAACGCTCACTGGCTTCGGTAAGCACTTCTTTGTTATCGGGCAGGGTTGTTTTTACGATCGGGAAATCACCTATGCTCTGCAACCGCTTGAAATAGGCATAGGCTCTCAGAAAATACATTTCACCTATATAGTGATCAATGTTGGTTGTATTGCCGGAAATTTTCCCTTCTTTCCATTTGGGCAAGACATTTTCCAGGAAGTAATTGCAATTGTAAATCTCGGTAAAATCCCAGTCCCCTCCGGTCTGGCCCACTTTAAACTGACCGGGGGCATACCGGAGATTATCGGCGTAGATGGATGCCTGGTTATCTGTATTATCATCAAAGTTGGCGTACGACTCCTGTTGGAACCCGGGCGTTTCAAAAAAACTATAAGAAGTTGTTGCATAAGCGCCCAGTTGTGATTCATCATTCAGATAGTTTTCCGGAGTAACATTTGATAAAGGTGTCTGATCCAAAAAGTCTTTATTGCATGAATTAAATATTAACAGGACAATGGCACTTATGCCTATCCCCGTTAAACGTATATGTGAATTTTTCATTCGTATATTTTTTAGTTTGCCGCTTTCAGCGGCTGATATTTTTACCGGACAGAACGCCTGTATATTCCCTCTGTGAAGAATTTACCCGGGCGTTTCCTGTTCGTAGATCTTAGAAGAATACATTAACACCGAAAGAGAGGACTTTCGATAACGGATAAGCGTTGCCGGTTGGATTATCTACCAGCTCAGGGTCATATATCTTCGTCAGCTTTGTACCCGTCCAAATATTTTCCCCCGAGAAATATATCCTCAACCGGCTAATACCTATTTTACGCGTAGTTGCCTGTGGCAGGGTATAGCCGATATTAATATTTTTCAGCCTCACGTATGCAGCGTTTTGGAGATACCTTGTCTGGACAAATTTATTCTTGCCCATGTAGCCGTCCCACCTTTCGGGGGTCTCCGGCCTGGGATAATACGAATCAATATTCAGCCCGAGCGGATTATTTGGATCATCCCGGAAATAATCCAGATGCTGTTTCAATACTGTAGATTCCCACATGGAACGACCTGCCCCCCAGAACATATAACCGTTATTGAAGTAGTCTCTTTTCATTACTCCCTGGAAAAAAACCGAAAAATCAAAACCCCTGAAGTCCGCTCCCAGGTTGAATCCGAAAGAGTACCGGGGGGTAATATTGCCGATAACTGACAGATCACCGTGATCGTTGATCGTATTTGCCCCGGCATCAATTTTACCGTCGCCGTTCAGATCCTGGTACATGATATCTCCTGCGCTCCAGTTCGTTCCCAGCGCCGTTTGGGCTCCGTTGGTCAGTTTTGCCAGGTGGGCATCCATTTCCGCCTGGGTTTTAGCGATCCCAATAGTTGTATATCCCCATATATCCCCATACCGCTCTCCCGGATGGTAGGCGGTATACCTTATATAACCCATTCCGTCGTTCGTATAGCCGATATTCCCGGTGGGGTTGGGATATTCGAGGATGGTAGTCCTTGAATCGGCCAGGTTGAAGCGTACATTATAGCCTAAGCCGTTCGATAAGCGATCTTCCCAGTTAAGTTCCAATTCAACCCCATAAGTCTTAAGGTTAGTATTATTTGTTTTTGGAACTGCAATGCCAAGGATCACGGGAAGCTCGGGCGCGGGGCCCACCATATCGTCGGTATACCTGACAAAATGATCAAAGGAAGCTGTAAGCCGGTTTTTTAGAAAACTTAAATCCACACCAATATTATATGTCCTTACTTTCTCCCAGGTAAGGGATGAACTGATAAGCGCGGGCGGGTATACCGTATTGGGTAGCGTGCCATTGATCAGCCAACTGCCGTTAGCCGTTCCGATCCCCATTACGGAGTAGGTCGGGTAAAAGCTCGACGTATTCTGGTTACCAAGCTCGCCATAAGAGCCCCTGATCTTAAAATTGTTTATATACTGTTCGAGATCTTTCCAGAATGCTTCGTGCGAAATATTCCATCCTGCCGATACTGAAGGGAACAGTCCCCATCTCCTGTCGGAACGAAACCTTGAAGTACCGTCGTAACGGAGATTAGCTTCAAAAAGGTACTTTTCATTATAGTTGTAGTTCAGGCGTCCGAAGAATCCCTGGGTTGACCAGTTCAGGTAATCACCCGAGATCGTAGGAGAAACCGGGTTGCCGTTGTTATCAGACCCGGAAGTGGTATTAATTGTCGGCAACGAAGGTACAATGATACCATTGCGCCTGGCAGCGATACTTCGGTATTTATATATTTCAGACTGGTAGCCAGCCATCAACTTGAAATTATGGTCGCCGGCCGACCTGGAATACTCCGTGTAAATATTGGGGCTGAAATAATTTGCGCGGTTCATATCTTCAGATACCGAGGAGTTGCCGTCGTAAAGCAGTGGATCGCCATTTATGTCATGGTTATACAATTTCTGTACATCAATGTGATTGAAAACGTCGGTCATGCTATAGTTAAAATCTGCGAAGATCTTCCAGTCTTTAAGCGGTTCAATGGTAAGTTTGAGCTGCTGGTATATTTTGTCATTCATCTGATTCTGTCGTCCGCCATCCACGATAAACAAAGCTGCCGAGGGGGCTGATAATAAATAGCCGTTGGGATCATACAGCGGCAGCATAGGCCATGCCTGCTCTGCAAACCAGAAGTCATTCCTGCCCCGGTAGGTCTGCGGCTTGTCAAAAGTTGCCCTCGTGAACCTGCCGATATAGGAGAGTGATGCTATTTTGGACAGCCTGGCATTGATCTTTGCGGTTCCGGCAATGCGGTCATAGTGATCTCCTCCCATCTTCATTAACCCTGGCCCGCCAAGATAATTTACCGACGCATAGTAGGTAGTATTTTCGGTGCCGCCGCTTACACTCAGCGAATGTTCGTGCGCCAGCGTGGATGACTTGTACAGGGCGTCATACCAGTCCACATTATCGTTGCCTCCATCGTAAGTCGCCCATTCATTGCTGCCGGGTCGCTGAACGGCCGTCATCGGGTATTGCTTCCCGTTATAGGTATTCATAGGTAAATTTCCATCCTTGAAGTCCTTGATGCGCTGCAGCCATACCTGGTCAAAATAAGGGGCTTTTCCGCTGTTCATCATCATGTCATTAAAGTACAGTGCAAACGTGTACGAATCAACCATGTCAGGAACCAGTATAGGAGAGCTGGAACGGACATTGCCGTTATAATTGATCGTGGCCCGCCCGGTGCTGCCTTTTTTTGTTGTTACAAGGATCACTCCGAACGGAGCGCGTGAACCATAAATGGAGGAGGCGGCGGCATCTTTCAGCACAGAAATGCTTTTTATGTCCTGGGGGTTGATGGTGTTCAGGTCTGCTTCCATTCCATCTATAAGGATCAGGGGAGCGCCACTCGAACCTTCGCCGATAGTGGCTATACCGCGGATGTTGATGTTGGGGGTTAGTCCCACCTCCCCGCTCACCTGCGAAATGTTCAGTCCCGGCACCACGCCCTGCAGCGCCTGTACGGCATTTTGCACCGGGCGCGATTCAAATGTTTTGGCGTCCACCGTGCTGACCGCCCCCGTGAGATTGACCTTCTTTTGTGTACCATACCCTACAACCACCACTCCTTCCAGGTCGCTCACGAACTCTTTCAACACAATGTTTATGGTATTGGAGGCGCCGATGGTGCTTTCCTGAGGCGAATATCCCACGCTGGTGAAAACCAGTACGGCTACCTCATTCGGAATGGTCAGGCGGTAATACCCCTGCGTGTTTGTTGTGGAGGCTGCTGTCCTGCCTTTCACTGCTACAGTCACACCTGCCAGCGGCTCTCCGCGGGTGTTTGTTACCCGTCCCGTAACCTCGCGGTCCTGTACTTCCGGTTCAGCTTCATCCTCGCTTTTGTCGGAGCGGGGCGCCATCTTTTTTGTTACCAGTATAGTCGTGTTTTCGATCTGATAATCTAACGGCTGATCAGCAAAGCAAGCTTTCAGCACTGTGAGCAATTCTACATTGCGGACATTAAGGCTGATAAGTTTGGCATCTCTGAGATGTGCACTGTTGTAAAGAAAATCGTACCCGGTTTGCTGCTGGATACTTTCAAAAATTTGTTCAATGGAGGCATTCTTTACATTGATCGTCACCCGCTGTGCATACCCCTCTGCTCCGGCCTGAAGAAAGGTGGTAGTCAACAATATGATGACAAGCTTCATAATTAACAGTGATTTGAGTAAAAATCGCCTCCTGCAAGAGGCAAAATGCAAGATAAGTTTATACATTTGGCAAAATGTTTTGGTTTACAATCGGTTCTTTTCCTAGTACTTGATACAGTGACCAACATTCCGGCCGGGAGCGCCACTAACGCCTCCGGCTTTTTTGTGGACTGTGTAAATGGGTTTATGGTGTATCTAACGCATGACAATTACCCTCCTTTCTTTTATTTCAAACCGGACGGGCGCCAGTTTTTCTAAGTGAGAAAATAATTGTGATACTCCTTTGGACCGGTGGAATGTGCCCGTAAACCGGTCGCTGAACTGCCCCTGGTATTCCACTTCCTCAATATCGTACCAGCGGGATATCTTCGTAATAATGCTTTTGATCGTTTCATCGTCAAACCGGAAATAGCCGTTCTTCCAGGCCAGTACCGAACGGATATCGGCATCAGATTGGGTGATCCGGCCGGTTTCACTGTGTACAACCGCCTGCCGCCCCGGCTTAAGTGTAACTGTTTCCTTGTTTTTCGACACGTTAACAGAACCCTCTATCAGGGTAGTAGTAACCTGAGCTTCATCCTGGTATGCCGACACGTTGAAATGTGTGCCCGTTACCTCGACGGTGCTTCCGTTCGCCTCCACATGAAACGTTTTTCCCGTAACTTTAGCTACCTCAAAATAGGCTTCGCCGGTGAGCGTTACACGGCGCTCCTTACCTGTGAAAGCTACCGGAAAGCGAAGAGAAGAACTGCTGTTAAGCCATACTTCAGTGCCATCGGGCAGCGAAAGTTCATAGGATTGCCCCTTGGGTGTGCTGAACGTATTGTAGGAGACTTTTCCACGCTCTATTGTTGAAGATCCTGCGTCGTATTCAATCTTTCCGCCTGTAGTGTGCCGGATGGCTACACCGTCCTCCGATGCAAGAGTCCCGTTAATGCTGTCATTCACAATAATTGTCCGGCCATTTGCAAGAGTCAGGATCGCTTTATGCCCTTCAGGCAATACGATATCCATAACCGGTTCTTTTTTAGCGATCTGCAGATGTTCATTTGAAAACGATAGTGTATTGCGATAGATAAGCAAAGCCAATGAAATGGTCACTATTAGTATGGCTGCTACATGAATCCATCTGATCCGGCGGACCTTAGGTATATTAACTGCTGATCTCCGGTTAATATCTGTGATGAGCTTTTCATACACCTGTTCGCGGCGCTCCTGACTGAAAGCTGCTTTTGCCGGTATGGCGCTGAGACACTCATCAATAAGCGGGGGAATATCACCGGAGTCTCCTACCATTTCATCCAGGTATTGTAATAACTCTTCACAATCCTCTCTTTCGATCGTATTGTTAAAATAAAGGGCCAGTAACTGCCGCAAACGATTATTGTCCATCTGATAATAAGTTGCCTCCTGAGAGGCGATTTATATAGAGAACACCAAATAGTGGCAGCAAGACTAATGGATAAAGGAAATTTTTTTAAGGGAATAACAAATATCTCTCGGAATACTCACAGGAGGTTTCTAATGAAAAGCAATACCAGGAGGCAGCTATGGCTTATATGACTAAGCGATATTCTTAGTTTTTTTAATGCCTGCACCAGATGATTTTTTACCGTATTGGGAGAAATTTGCAATTTCTGAGCGATCTCTGTGTAAGAGAGTCCTTGTTCACGGCTCAATTTAAATACAATTTGTTGCTGCGCAGGAAGCGTAGCTATGACACCTTCGGCGAGCCGCTCAATATCGGAGGCGAACAATTGCTCCTCGATAGGATTACGGGAGCGTTCAATGTTTTCCATTAACCGGCTCCTCAATACGGCTGATCTTTTGATCTCGCGCAGCCGGTTAAGGCATAACCGCTTGGTAATTACGTAGAGATACAACCAGATATTACCGGATTCATCCAGGCCTTCCCGGCTGATCCAGAGCTTCAGAAAAACATCCTGTACGATCTCTTCGCTCCAGTCCTCGTCTTTTAGAAAATGAAATGCGAATTGATATACATGTTCCCCGTGACAGTCGTACACTTTTCTCAGCGCAGACTCGTCACCCTCCATCAGCAGCCTGATATCCTTGGCACTTATGGGAGAAATGTAGTACACAGCAAGCTAGTCGGTATTCTTAAAATGTTAAACAAACATAAAGAGAATATTAGAAAATTGAAAATAATCGCCATCCGGCAACCAAAATATGCTCCTCCTCTCTGAGTTACAATAAACAATCTACACCAGGACCTTTTTGTGATCCCGGCAGCTTCAAAAGACTTGTTGTAATCAAGCGGCAGAGGGTTGTGTATATAACCGGTATTGCGGATATCCTCCTTTAGTTGCTCATCAACTTGAGCAAACAACAAACTGCAGGAACAAATCAATAACAAAGCTGATGTAAATATTTTTTTCATGTTGCAGAAATGATAAGTAAAGCAGCTAAGAAAATAGTTTTTTGTAAATATATTGAATTCAGATGCGCTTGCCCTGGCCAGGAATTTACTTTATCAAATAGCCTCCTTTGCACTTTCTTCGCGTAAAATCTTTGCGCATCTTTGCGGTTATGTTTTTATCGCAAAGCCAGGCTGAAGGAGTTATATAATTCCCCACGCATTATCTTTACCGTATGAAATCATTGAGCGTAATAATATTATCCGTCATTCTTACTTTCACAGGCTTTGCGCAGCAGCATCCTGACACTTTGCAACAGGCTGGCCGCGAATATATGCGCAGGGGCGACTGGGGAAATGCCATCATTGTGTTTAACCGCGCCATCCAACTGCAGCCGGAGAATGTGGATCTGCTGAACGACCTCGCCTATACCTACTTCCTGCAGCGGGATTTTACCCATGCGCTTGAAACGATAAAACCCGTGGTGGCAGGCGACAAGGCAGATGTGCGCAGCTTCCAGATAGCAGGCACCGTATACCGCGCTATTGAGGAAGTTAAAGATGCAGATAAGGTATACACCAAAGGCTTAAAAAAGTTTCCCGGAAGCGGTGTGCTCTACAGCGAGTACGGGGAACTGCTGTGGCAGAAAAATGATTACAACGCCATCAGGCAATGGGAAAAAGGTATTGAAACCGACCCGGATTATCCCGGCAATTATTATAATGCCTGCCGCTATTACTATCTTACTTTCGACAAAATATGGAGCCTGCTCTACGGTGAAATTTTTGTCAACCTCGAGAGTTATACCATGCGTACTGCCGAAGTAAAGAATATACTCTATGACGGGTATAAAAAGCTTTTCGCAGACGCCGACCTCGTAAAAGCGTATAAGCCTAAAAAGAGCAATGCATTTGAACTGGATTTTTTACGGGCAATGAACGCTCAGTCGTATCTCGCTGCTACCGGCATTACTCCTGCAAAGCTGATCGAGATCAGGCGCGGGTTTATCAAAACCTGGTTTGAAACCTATGCCAGACAATTCCCCTTCCGCCTCTTTGAATACCAAAAGCAGCTCATTTCCCTGAGGATGTTTGACGCCTACAATCAATGGATCTTCGGATCGGGGATAGATCCTGCTGATTACCAGGCATGGATAAAAAATAATAAAGAAGCCTATGATGCCTTCAATAATTTTCAGCGGGGAAGGGTGTTTAAATTACCCAAAGCTCAATATTATCAAAATAGATAGGTTATTGTTCTGTAATTCATTAACTTGAACGCTACAGATGTAAAACGATTATCGCCATGACTCAACCCACAAGATTGTTTGATTGCCTGGATTACCAGTTGGAGAAATTTCCTAAAAAAGATATGCTTGCCGCCAAAGAAAACGGGGTGTGGAAGCCATACAGCACACAGGAAATTAAAGATAGTTCCCTTCGGCTTGCAGCAGGTTTGCGCGCGCTTGGCGTTTCCGGCAATGACATGACCACTGAAAAAAGAGATAAAATAGCTATCATATCCAACAACCGCCCGGAATGGCTGATCACCGACCTGGCAGTGCAGCAAACCGGAGCTATACTGGTGCCTGTATATCCTACTACCAACCCACTGGAAATAGAATTTATTTTCAATGATGCTGAAGTGAAATATGTTTTTGTAAGCAGCGAAGAGCTGTTTCAGAAAATTAAAAATATCCAGCCATCCATACCAAGCCTGAAAGGGATTTACAGCTTCAATACTATTGAAAACGTAAACCACTGGAGTGAGATCTCCGCGCTCTCCGGCGATGACCACCTTGCGGCGATTGAAACGGTTAAAGCCGGCATTAAAAAGGACGACCTGGCAACTATCATCTATACTTCAGGCACAACAGGCACGCCCAAAGGAGTGATGCTGAGCCACAATAATATTGTGCAGAATGTATTTTTCTCCAAAGAAAGCTTTCCTTTTGATGATCAGCCGGGATACAAAGCGCTGAGCTTTTTGCCGCTTAACCATATTTTTGAAAAAATGGTCAGCTATATCTATTTATTCAGCGGTATCAGCATTTATTATGCAGAAAGCCTTGATACCATTGGCGCCAACCTGCAGGAAGTAAAGCCGGATGTGTTTACCACGGTGCCGCGCCTTCTTGAAAAAGTATATGAGCGCATCATGGGAAGGGGTGCAGCATTAACAGGATTTAAAAAAGGACTGTTTTTCTGGGCAGTAGAGCTTGGAAAAAAATATGACAACCTTATTGACGGGGGAGTGCTGTATAATATGAAGCTTGCTATTGCGAATAAGCTCATTTTCAGCAAATGGCGTGAAGCGCTCGGTGGTAATATCAAATATATCATCACCGGCGGAGCTGCCTGCCAGGAAAGGCTGATACGGATATTCAATGCGGCTAAAATTCCGCTGTATGAGGGATACGGGCCTACCGAGAACTCTCCGGTAATTGCAGTGAACAGCCGTGGTGCAGGAAGGACCAAGTTCGGCACCGTAGGTCCTGTAATAAAGGGAGTGGAGCTTAAGCTAATGGAAGACGGGGAAATATGTGTGAAAGGGCCTTCCGTGATGGTGGGCTATTATAAAAGACCGGATCTTACTGCAGAGGCTATCATTGACGGGTGGCTGCATACGGGAGATATAGGTGTGCTGGAAGACAATATTTTTTTAAGGATCACCGACCGCAAAAAAGAGCTCTTCAAAACCAGCGGTGGTAAATATGTAGCACCTTCCGCCATAGAAAATAAATTAAAAGAATCACGCTTTATAGAGCAGGTGCTGGTTACCGGCGCAGGCGAAAAATTTGTAGGAGCGCTGATCGTACCTTCGTTTGCCAATTTAAAAGACTGGTGCGAGAAAAATGATATCCCTTTCGGATCGAATGAAAGCGCTGTTAAAGACCCCCGCGTATTGGCCCATTACAAAGAAATAGTGGAAAGCATGAACCAGTTCTTCAATCATGTGGAGCAGATAAAACGTTTCGAGCTGCTGCCCCGCGAGTGGACCATTGATTCAGGTGAAATAACGCCTAAAATGAGCCTCAAGCGCAAAGTGATCATGGAAAGGCATAAAGATGCAGTGGAAAGGATCTACAGGCAGGATGGGGCGGTATCGTAGAAGCAGTAACAAATATCTCTAATGAGTATATTTGTACAATACGATGCATAGCGAACGATTGTCATACCTGGTATATGCTATTGCTGAAAATGGCGATGAACACGCTTTTGATGAGCTTTTCAGGATATACTATCCCGCGCTGCTGTCTTATGCCTATTCCATATTGAAAGATAAGCAGGATGCAGAAGAGATCTGTCTGGATGTGATGTTTAAACTGTGGCAGAACAGGAAAATATTACCTACCGTCAAAAACCTTTCTCATTATTTATACATTGCCGTCAAGCATTCCTCTATCAGCTATATGCGTACCAAAGGATACAGGGCGTTGCAGAAAAAAATAGGGCTGGAGGAAGCCGGCGAGAGCTTTATCTATGAGTTAGGTAATCATGAGCTGAGAATGATAAATAAGGAAACGCTTGAACGTATCAATACCGCTATCAATACATTGCCCTCACGGTGCAGGCTTATTTTTAAGCTGATCAAGGAAGACGGGCTTAAATATTCAGAAGTAGCGCAACTACTCGAAATATCTGCAAAAACAGTAGAAAACCAGATGACAATCGCCATGAAAAAGCTAACGGCGATCATTGCCGGAATGATGAAGGACCAGGAGAAAAATATTTCTTAGCCATCTTTTAAAAATTTCCTGTTTTTCTTTGGGGGGTGGGAACAAGATCCTGCGTCTATGTGCTATATACCCCTAACGCATGGATGACGAAAGGCTCATATATTTACTGGTAAGAAAAAAGTCAGGCGAAATAACTTTAGAAGAGCAACTGGAATTATCAGAAATACTTAAAAATGATTATTCCAGACTGTCCCTCAGCGAGGGTATAGACGAAGTATTTGAGAGTAGCCTGCATTACGGAAAGAGCATCAGCAGCAACACGGTAAATGACGCGCTTAATCTGCTGCATAAAAAAATGGCAAGGACAGAGCAGGAGCCGGTTTATTTTAATAAATACAAACGCATTCAGTTTTGGAGTATAGCCGCCTCGGTCTTACTCATAGCGGGTGCCGCGATTTTTTATTTATTAGCTCCCCGGCAGCGCCCGTTGCAAGCCAGCAATAATATTATTACCACGCAAAAAGGCTCTAAAACCAATCTCGTATTACCCGATGGCACTAAGGTGTGGGTAAACGCCGATACCAAATTGGTGTACGACAAGGAGTTTGGCAACGGCACCCGCGAGGTAACACTTACGGGTGAAGCATATTTTGATGTGGTTAAAGACCATACCAGGCCGTTTATAATTCACACCAGCGCAGTACAGGTAAGGGTGCTGGGCACCGCGCTTAATGTACGCTCCTATCCTACGGAGAAAACTACGGAAACGACCCTGATAAGAGGTTCTGTAGAAGTCGCGCTGAATACCAACCCCGACAAAAAAGTAATACTTAAGCCTAATGAAAAAGTCGTGATTGAAAATGCAGGCGCTCTGCTGCCGGCACAAACTGCCGATACCGCCAGCGTTCGCAAGCCCAAACTGCCCATGGTAATAAATCCTGTGCATTTTGATAAGAAAGATCAGGAAATATATGAAACCATGTGGGTAAAAAATAAGCTGGCTTTTGATGAAACGCCTTTTGATAAGATGATCGCAGAGCTTGAGCGATGGTATAATGTACAGATCATTGTTAAAAACAAGGCGCTCGGCGCCAGTACATACACCGTTACTTTTGAGAATAAATCATTAGATGAAGTACTGGAAGGGTTGCAGTTCTCTGCACATTTTCAATACCAGGCAAAAGACGGCATAGTTACTATCTGGTAGAATAAAACATAAAAACGATTGATAACCAAACTGAATAAATCTTATGAGTAAAGTCACATAAAACCCATACAAAAAAAGAACGGAGTATGTTCGCAGCATACCCCGTTGGTTAAATTCAGAAATTAAACGTCTCAGGCGAGACTTTTCATCCTTTAACATTTCAACAGTAAATTATGAAAAAAATTGGATGCGGGGGCTATTATTATGCTCCTGCCTCAGTAATCAAATGCCTGCTGCTCATGAAAATGGTAATCCTGCTTACTTGTGTGTTTTCCATGCAATCCTTTGCCAATGAAGGTATGGCGCAAGGCAATATTACTATTAAACTTGAAAATGTTTCTCTGAAAAAGGCATTTAAAACCATCGAGAAACAAACAGATTACCACTTTTTATACAATGATGGTATTCTGCCCTCCGAGCCAAAAGTAAATCTCATTGTAAAAGACATGCCGGCCAATGAATTAATGGAAAGATTGCTTGTCAATACCAGCCTTACTTTCAAGATCATCGGTTACGACCTGATCGTAATATCCAATCAGAATGACCAAAGGGAATCCCCGCTGGCGCTTATTACCGGGCGGGTGGTTAGTTCTGATAACCAGCCGATCGCCAACGTAAGTGTGGTGGAAAAGGGTACCAATAATGGTACCGTTACAAAAGAAGATGGTACATTCTCCCTGAATGTGGCTAATTCCAGCGCTATCCTTGTGATCAGTTATGTGGGCTTTACCACCGAGGAAGTCTCAATAAGCGGTCGCAATAATATATTGATACAACTGAAAGAAAATGCCAAAGACCTGAGCGATGTAGTGGTAATCGGGTATGGTACGTCTAAAAGAAAAGATTTCACCGGCGCTGTTTCCTCAGTAAAAATGGAAAATTCACCCCTGGCACTGATGTCTAATCTGAATGTGCTTGAGGCCCTTAAAGGCAGTGTAACCGGACTGAATGTAGGTGCAGTAAATTCTGCAGGCGGGCAGCCTTCCATACAGATACGGGGGCAGCGTTCTATCAGCGGCTCCAACGACCCGCTGATCCTGCTGGATGGCGTTGTTTATCTGGGTTCGCTCAGCGATATCAATCCGAATGATATTGCCAGCTACGACGTGCTGAAAGATGCGGTTTCTGCAGCGGCCTATGGTTCCAGATCAGCCAATGGCATCATTGCGATCAATACCAAAAAAGGCAAGATCGGCAAACCTGTTATTGCTATCAGGACAGAGGCGGGTATTCAAAAATGGCAGAACCGCCCGGTGATGCTGAAGGGAGCTGAATGGATAGAAATGGTGAACGCGAGAAATCAATATGATCCGGGTACTACCAGTTGGCTCAAGCCGGGGGAACTGGCAAACCTGAACGCAGGAAAAGAAACAGTGTGGTTAGACGAAGTAATCCAAACCGGTATAATGCAAAATTACCAGGCTTCTATTTCAGGCGCAGCGCAGAATGTGAATTATTACCTGTCTTCTTCTTTTGACAAGAACCGAGGACTGGTGGCAGGAGATAAGTACAAACATATCTCTGTAATGGGAAAGGTTAATACTAAGGTTACGCCCTGGCTTGAGCTGGGTTTGGATGGCAGTTATTCTAAAAGAGATTATTCGGGCGTTGCAGCCAGCGTGAGCGGCGCCGAGGTCGTGTCACCCTATGGCGTTATGTTTCGCGATTCACTCGGGAATCTTGAAAAATATCCCTATACTCAATCACAGGTAAATCCATTATGGGGAGTAAATGACGGGACGGTAAAGAACCTGGATGTATACAATGACTTTCGCCTGAATGCATACGCCGTTGTAAAAATCCCGTTTATTAAAGGGCTGAGCTATCGTGCGAACCTGCTTTCTAATTACCAAAGGCGGCTAAGCGGGAATTTCTACTACGAAACCTATTATATTAAGGAAGGAACGGGCATTGAGGGACGTTATGATCCTGCCAGCGTGCAGGCGCTGTTGTCTAATGCCAATGGCAACCTTAATAACACCAACACTAACAGCTATGTGCTCGACAACATTGTTACTTACGATAATACATTTGGCAAGCACCAGGTTACAGCTACTCTTGTAGCTACCCGGGATCATTTAAAGACAGATACGATCAATACCACCGGGAGCAATTTCGCTGCCAATGGTAATACAGCCCTGGGTATTTACGGCTTATCCAAGGCAGATGTGCAAAAGGTGATTCTCAACAACACGGAACGTTCCAATGTTGGCTACCTGGCACGTATCAATTATGATTATGACAGCAAATATTACTTGACCGCTTCTTTACGTCGCGACGGCGCATCTGTTTTTGGTGAAGATAAGCGGTATGCCAATTTCGCTGCGGTAGGTGTGGCCTGGAGAATTTCAGACGAGTCTTTCCTGAAAGATTTTCACCCGCTGAATAACCTGAAATTAAAATTCTCCTGGGGGCAGAATGGTAACCAGGGACTCAGCCCCTATGCTACTTTATCACAGGTGCTTAATGGCGCTGCAGGTAATGCACGGTATCAGTTTTCTGACGCTCAGGGCAAGATATACTACGGGCTGGTACAAAGCACGTTGGGAAATCCAAGCCTTGGATGGGAAAAAACAACGGCTGTCAATATCGGTTTTGAGTCTGCCTGGTTGCTGAACCGCCTTTTTGTAGATGTGGATTACTATACTTCAAGTACCACCGACCAGATCTTTGTACGGAATATTCCTATCATGACCGGCTTTGCCACACAGCTTGCTTCATTAGGAGAGGTGAGTAACAAGGGCGTTGAAATAACCGTGAGAACAGTAAACATTGATCAGAAGAATTTCAACTGGGGCTCGACCCTCACCTTCTGGAAGAACAATAACAAACTGACGCATCTTTACCGTGAAGATAAAGATGGTGACGGAAAGGAAGACGATGATATAGCCAATAACTTTTTTATCGGTAAATCGCTGGGCGCTATTTATGGGTATATGCAGGATGGTATTGTGCAGACAGGAGATGCAGACTATATTAATATGACAGGTGCAGCACCGGGGGCTCCGAAATACAGGGATTTGAATAAAGACGGAAAGATTGATGCCGACGACAGGACTATATTAGGATATAATAAAGAAAATTTCAGATTGAACCTGAGCAATACGTTGCGTTACAAAAACTTTGAATTGTACGTTATGGTATCAGGCATTTTTGGTGGTAACAATATGTACATGAAAAGCAACACTTCCGCCTATATGACTTCCGGAACAGGCCGTTTTAATGATAACACCATCTATAAGCCCTACTGGACTCCAGAAAACCCCAGCAATGTCTACCCGTCAGCCTATTTTTCAGGAGACAGCCGTTTCCTCGGATTGCAGTCCCAACAGTTTATAAGAATACAGGATCTGTCGCTCTCTTATACTATTGATGCCGCATGGGTGAAAAGGAGTCATATCAATGGCATAAGGGTATTTGCAGCAGGAAGAAACCTGGCCACATTTACCAAATGGATAGGTGGTGATCCTGAAACCGGTACTACAGTACAATCAAATACCTTCCCCGTACCGTCTTCGTATTCTATAGGTGCAAATTTTAGTTTCTAAGCCATTAAAATAAACTGAAATGAAAACATTAAAATATATAAGTGGTATTTACTTTTGTGTATTACTCCTCAATAGCTGGGGTTGTAAGAAAATTGATGATAAGTTCCTTCAAACAACCCCCGAAACATTTTATACAGTAGATAATATATTTTCCACTTCCCAGCAGGTAGATCAGGCGGTAGTAGCCATTTATTCCATATTGAGGGATATGTGGGCTAATCCTACCGAGCAAAACTGGACTTTTGTATTCCGGGGCAATGGCACAGATATGTTTGACGTGCCGAGCATCAGGCGGGGTAATACCTTTAATAATTATGGTCTTATCAATTCTAATAACAGTAATTTTAACAGTGTATTCGGAGCATGGTACCAGATCATTGCAAAAGCAAATCTAGCCATTTACAGCGCAGAACTACCCAACATCAGTTGGGCTTCCGCTTCCGAAAAAGCCTATACCGTCGCACAAGCCAGATTCTTCCGTGCGTTTGCATACCGCAACCTGGCAGAGTTATTTGGTGGGGTACCCATTGTAACCGATATTACAAAAGAAGCCCGCTATGATTATACCCGGGCGACACGTGCAGAAGTCTATCAGTTTGCTATAGACGAACTACTTGCTATTGAAAATGATTTGCCTGATGTGACTGCGCAGGGCGGAAGATTAGTGAAAGGTGCCGCCCAGCACAATTTATGCGAGCTTTATCTGGCGCTTGGCACGCAGTTGCAGGCTAATGGTGATGCCGGAGGAGCTTCCAATGCTTTTACACAATCCATTGCTTATGCGAACAAGGTGATTGACGGCGGCATCTATTCTCTGATGACTTCACGCTACGGCGCCCGTAAAACAGAATCCCAGGGTAATGTGTACTGGGATCTCTTCCAGGAAAATAGCGTCAATTATCAGGATGGCAACAAAGAATGTATTTGGGCCATCCAGATTGACTATACAGCATATCGTGCGGAAGATCCTAGGTCAAAATTACCCTATTCGCGTACTTACGGTCCTGTTCTCCGCGATGGCTCCCCGGCTAACCTTACCGGCACAGGTGCTGATGTAGGCGGCCGTGGGATTGCGCAGGTAATACCTACTATGTATACCCGGGATAGTATTTACGGCGGGGTTTTTGCCGATGATATGCGTAATTCGGATATAGTATTTCGCAGGAACATTCTTGGTAATGTAGCGACATCCCCTTACTATCAACAGCCTGTACCCTGGTCTGTACTATACGATACAAAAGATCATCAGAGCCTCAATTATCCCATATCGTGCAAAATAGCCACCGACAAGTATACCGGTATAGCCGATGGTGAGAATTTAAGCAACCTCTTCCGGGATGACTACTTTATCCGGCTGCCCGAAACTATTTTGTTGCGTGCCGAAGCCAAACAACGCAGCGGTGATAAAGAAGGTGCTGCTGCAGACGTCAACCTGCTACGCGCCCGTGCCAACTGCAGTTACCTGGTAACCTCGGCAGATATGGATGATCAGTTCAGCATGATACTGGACGAACGGGCAAGGGAACTGGTATATGAAGAATGCCGGTGGAATACGCTGTTGCGGATGGGGGGTACTATTGCAGCGGATCGTATCAGGAAATATGCCTACTGGCCGGAAGCGGCAGCTACGCTTACCTTTAACTACAATCTCTGGCCAATTCCGCAGCTTGTTATTGACGCTAACAAAGATGTAAAGCTTGATCAAAATCCCGGCTGGTAAACATCAGAAAAGAAAAATATAAAGACCAATACTTATCATGCTGAAATGTAAGTTTACCCTACCGGTATTGTTTTGTTGTTCTGCGCTGGCAGCGCAAAACATAAACTATTCTCTTCGTTCTTCTAACGATATTGAGTATACGCAGTTGCGGTCGGGATTTATGCAACCGCCGGCAGAGTCCCGCCTGCGCTGCTACTGGTGGTGGCTCAACAGTATGGCGACCAAAGCCTCTATTACGCGCGACCTGGAGGAAATGAAGAAAAAAGGTTATGGTGGCGCTTCTATCGTAGATGCCGGCAGCTCCAGCTATAATGTGGCTGCTAAAACGCCGGCCGGCCCGTTATTTATGAGCCCGGCCTGGATGGAATTGTATAAACATGCGGTAAAAGAGGCCGAACGGCTCGGTATAGAATTGAGCGTGAATACACAAAGCGGCTGGAATCCCGGTGGACCGACGATCACTCCCGAACTGGCACAGAAAAAAATAGTCTTTTCCGAAACCAAAGTACAGGGCGGGAAAAAGATAACGATCTCCCTGCCACAACCGGCCTCGAAACTGATGTACTGGGATATTATAGTACAGGCTTTTCCCGAGCCGGCAGATGCACCTGTAAAAGATGATGCTATCAAAAACTGGAAGCTGAAATCTTTTAATGAAAGTTTTGGCGCAAAGGGAACCTATCCTCTTTATAAGTTAAGAGAAGAAAAACCAGATGCAGAAAAAATACGGGGGATTAAAACGTCTTCGATCATTAACCTCACGGATAAATTTGTAAATGGTGTGCTGACCTGGGATGCACCGGAAGGAGAATGGACTATTATCCGCTACGGCTGGACCTGCACCGGCGCTGTTACCTCCACCAATAGCGATGGCTGGAGCGGGCTGTCGGTAGATCATCTTAACCCGGATGCATTCCGGGTTTTCAGCAAGGATGTAATACTGCCGTTGATCACCAATGCACAGTCGGCGGGTAATAGTCTTCATTTTTTACAAACAGACAGTTGGGAAATGGGAACGGTAGGATGGACAAATGCATTCCCGGAAGAATTTAAAAAACGCAGGGGCTATGATATCACGCCTTATCTTCCTGTACTGGCTGGCAGGATTGTGGGCAACCTGGACATGACTAACCGCTTCCTGCACGACTACCGGGTAACCATAGGCGATTGCGTTGCAGATAATCATTACCAGCTATTCAGCAACCTGGCGCATCAGTACGGGCTGGGATTTCACCCCGAGTCCGGAGGTCCCCATTCAGCGCCGGTAGATGCCTTAAAAGTAATGGCGATCAATGATTTCCCGCAGGGTGAATTTTGGGCAATGTCCAATACACATCGTGTGAAAGATGATGAGCGGCTGGCAGTAAAACAAAGCGCCAGTGTGGCGCATACCAATGGCAAAAGATTTGTGGGCGCTGAAGGGCCTACGTCTATAGGTCCGCAATGGGAAAGGTCGCCAAAAGACCTGAAAAGTAATATTGACCGCGTATTCTGCTCGGGCGTGAATAGGATTGTATGGCATACCTTCACTTCTTCACCAAAGGAATTCGGGCTTCCCGGTAATGAATATTTTGCGGGCACACACATGAACCCCAATGTTACCTGGTGGAAACAGGCGGGTAATTTTATCAGTTACCTCAACCGTTGTTCCTGGATGTTGTCAAAAGGTGTATTCGCTGGAGATGTGTTGTATTACTACGGGGATGATGTTCCTGATTTTGTTTTCCTGAAAGAAGATATCAAAGACCTGGCTCCCGGGTATGACTGGGATAAATGTTCAAAAGAAACGTTGCTTAAAAATGCATCGGTAAAAAACAACCGGTTGGTCTTCCCGGACGGAACTACCTACAGGCTGTTGGTTTTGCCCAATGAAAGTGCTATTGATGTAACACTGCTGCGCAAACTTGAAACGATGGTACAGCAGGGGCTCACCCTTGTTGGCCCCAAGCCTGCTAAGGATGGCAGCCTGAGCAATTATCCGCAAAATGACCGGGAACTTACTGAGATAGCAGACCGGATGTGGGGGACAACAGATGGCATAACCCATACTGAAAATAAATATGGGAAAGGAAGGGTAGTATGGGGAAAGGATGTCAATACCGTATTGCATGACATGAAAGTAGCTCCTGATTTCAGCTTTACAAGCTCAGACAACGCTACAGCGCTTGATTATATACACCGGACAGGCAAGGGAGCGGAAATTTATTTCGTCGCTAACCGTTTTGGCAGGAAGGGCATCAGTGATTTTGAATACCGCTATATCACTGCTTTGCCTGACAGGTACGAAAACGCGGAATGCTCTTTTCGTGTAAGCGGTATGGTGCCGGAACTATGGGACCCCGTAACCGGAGAAACCAGTGAAATAGTAGTATACCGTGAAGAAAATGGTCAAACCATTATTCCTTTACACTTTAACCCGGATGGTTCGCAGTTTATTATTTTCAGAAAAGAGCCGGTTCTTCCACATATTGTCAAAATAGAGAAGGACGGTGGCTTGCTTTTCCCCGGAGTGCAGTTAAATAAAACGGGTAAGCCATTTATTGAAGTGCTGAGAAAATCGGGAAAGACCACCACCTCTTTACTGGAGCCCGGTAATTACAAGCTGTACTGGTCTGACGGAAAGACAACGAGCCATAGCCTTTCAAAGCCCAATGCAGTTGTTGCGTTGACCGGAGCCTGGGATCTCAGCTTTGATACTGCGTGGGGAGGCCCTGCGCATATTACAACAGATGCATTGAAATCGTGGACAGATTTTGAAGACAGCGGGATAAAATATTATTCCGGTACTGCTGTATACAGGAAAAGCTTTGCTGTGAACCCTGTTCAACTGAAACAATCTAAAGTAATACTTGATCTGGGCAATGTATTGGAACTGTCCACTGTAAAGATCAACGGGTATAGTTTGCCTGTCGTATGGGCGCCGCCTTTTACTGCAGATATCACAGCATTTGTAAAGCCAGGTGATAACATGCTGGAAGTGGAAGTGACCAATTTATGGCCCAACCGGCTGATAGGGGACAGCAAACTGCCACAAGAGCAAAGACGCACTAAAACAAATGTTATGAAGTTCAATGCCCCTGATGCAGAGAAGCTGCTGAGAGCCTCCGGGTTATTGGGGCCGGTTACGCTTGATTTTATTCGCTGTGAAGAGTGATTGCTGATAAAACAGGAAGGCTATACCGCAGTGATCAATTCGTAAGGATTAGCTATGGTCTTTTTGCCAAAGCGTTTTAACAGCGCAGCTTCATTTGCCTGATCTATATTTTCATTTTTTATTATTTCCTGTATTGCCGGCTGTTTTAACCCCGGAATACGGATTTGAAAAAAAGGCCAAAGCGATTCGCTTTTATACGTTTTATTTAAGTCTGGGAAACCTACGATACGATGGTATTCACCAGAATGTTTTTTAAAATCATCAGTATATTTAAAATACCATTCACCATTCTCGCATTGTAAAGTGGCTATTCGAATGCCATCTACCCTTAAAATGAATTTTGCTGCTTCATTTTTGGGCAAAACGAGCTGATCCTCAAGGTCATCTTCACTTTTATTAAACCAATTTATGAATTTGCGTATCATATCTAACTATCTCTCATTTTTTTAAATCTTGCTTTCATAATCGTTTTTATCAATTCTATTCGTTCATGAATAAAAAATTGAAAAAATTCGGCTTCCAGCATATTCAACACTTTTTCTTCATTTTCAGTACTGCTTAATTTACTAACGATCTTATTATAATCTGTATTATATCTTTTAATGAAATCAATGAGCTGGAAATGATTGGCTTGCTTATTTTCCTCAATACTTATTCTTGGGCAGGCATCTTCAACGTAAGATACTATTTTATTGCCTCCTTGTTTATATATCTTTTTAATGTTTTCATCACTATGATTCCATAGCAAACCTCTTGCCGAATCATAAATGGGCGCAAATGTAGGCGATTTTGTCGTTTTTTTCTTAGTTCCAATTACTCCCCAATTATAAAAATGGCGATCGTTATTGCCCGCCAAGGCGTCGAATGCAATCATTTTAACCAACTCAACAAGCAGATTTTCAAAGCATTGTGGAAAAACCAGTCTGATTGCATCCTGAATAAATTCAAATGTAAAAAGTTCACGAGAAGATAGTTTATGATCGGCAATCTGTTTTGCCATAATCATGTCGCCTAAATGTTCCCCGCATATTTCTGCACCATGAATTAACTTTTCATTTTCCTTTAAAAAATACCGGCTTAAAAATCTAATTTGTCCATTCGCCCGCACCAGTTTTATATTGTTCATATTTAGCCCCAGCACCTGCCCAATACGATTCATCATGTATTCAACGATAGACTCGTGAGGATACCATTTCGCAGCAGTTTTAGCAATATAGGACTGCCAGGAGCCGGAAGAAGATTTTCTAACTGAACTATTTTCAGTATAGAAGTATGCTTTTATAAATTGCTTTGGCGCATCTCCATCCAAATTAAAACATTTAACAACATATTCATCTTCCTTCAATAGCGGAATAGAATTATTTAGGAATATGTTTCCCGAAGAACTGATAGAAGTTTCAATGCGTAATCCTCCCCGACTGTTCATTATTCCTTGTATTTAGTTGTATAGGAATATTTAAATCAACTCTTAGCTTTTTAACAATTTCATACGAGCCGAGTTAGGGAAATTAATAAAAAAAGAGAAATTGCTAAAATCGGGCAATCTCTCTTGTTAAAACAGGTATAAAAATTCTTTAGCTACTCACATCGCAATTTCCGTCTCTTCCGTATGCACTTTCTCCAGCTCATGAATGAAAGTTTTGCCCCAGTCGTCTATATCATAATGATTCACCACATCAAAAAGCCTTTCCATGCGGAGCTTCTTTTCGATATCGTCTATGGAAAAAGCCTGCTCAAGCCCATGCACAAGATCTTTGCTGTCATAGGGGTTGGTCCTGATAGCATAAGGCAGTTCCACCGATACCCCTGCAAATTCTGATACGATGAGGGTACCATGCCCTTCTTCTGTAAGTCCCTGCACTGCCACATATTCTTTTGCTACAAGATTCAGCCCGTCTCTCAATGGCGTTATCCATGCCACGTCTGCCACAGCATAATAGGTCACGACTTCTTCAAAAGGAACAGACCGGAAGAAAAAACGTATGGGAACCCAGTCAAGATTTGCGTATTTCCCGTTGATCTTTCCTATAGCCTGCTCCAGCTCTGCCAGCACCTTATCATATATTTTCATGCCCGAAGCAGGTGGCGTACAAATATTGATCAACTCTACCTTCCCGTGATATTCAGGATGCTGCTCCAGAAAAGACTGGAAGGCATAGATCTTTTCAAGCGGGCCTTTTACATAATCAAGCCGCTCTACCGACAGCACGATCTTCTTCCCTTTCACCTGTGCTTTCATTTCCTTTATCCGCTGTTGCGTAGAGGGTTGTTCGTATATATTCCGGATATTGGTCATATTAACTCCTACGGGATGAGCTCCCAGCCGCACTATCCTCCCCACCGCTTCTATTTCACGGGTCATTTTGTCTACGCCCAACGCACAGCTATACGTCAGGAAACGCTCTGCGCAGGATTGCCTGGAACGGATCTTAACAGGCGTATGGCTCTTCAGCACATCCACGAAATTTTCTACATAACGGGGGATATGAAAACCGATATAATCGCACTGCAGCATGCTGCCGATGATATCCCTTCTCCAGGGAATAATATTGAATATATCCGCCGGCGGAAAAGCGGTATGATGAAAGAACCCGATCTTCACATCAGGACGCAGTTGCCTGAGCATGCCGGGTACCATCCATAAATTATATTCATGTACCCACACCGTTGCGCCCCTGTCGGCTTCCGCTGCAGCTTTCTCAGCAAATAAGCGGTTCACTTTTACATATTGTTCCCAATGCTCATGGTTGAATTTTACCTTATCGGCAAAAGAAAAGATCACCGGCCAAAAAGCTTCTTTTGAAAATAATTTATAAAATATATCAATTTCTTTCTTCGTCAGGGCAACCGGGGATGCAATAAGGTTGGGATATTTCTCTTCATCAATATACCTGTCTGCAGGCCGGCTCCCGTATTTATCTCTTACTTCTTCCCAGGCAATCCAGGAGCCGGTGCGGCCATTGCTGAAAAAGCCAAGCAGGGAGGGGATAATGCCGTTGGGACTTTTAGGGGATACTTTTTGCTGCTTGCCGTCTACCTCCTTTATTTCATAAGGAAACCGGTGGTAGAGCAGCAGCAATTGTGTATCGCCCGACCTGTCCTGCGGTAATACATAGGATGTTGTTTTAGCATAATCCCTGAATGCAGGAAAATGCCTCATTGATTCTAATATGCCCCCGGCGCCTTTTGCCTTTGCATGCAATACATGGTCCATTCCCCGTGTATATTCCAGTAACCCCTGCTCGGCATCACCTACCACAACTCCTTTAAACCCGGTCTCGTACAAGGATCTGTCGTTGAGCGTATCGCCTGCTACCAGTATCTCATCAACAGGAAATTCCATTTGCGCCGCGAGTTTTTTAAGTGTAGAGCCTTTATTCACTCCTTTGGGAAGAATATCAAGAAATTTACCTGCCGACAGTAATACATCCAGCTCCATCTCATCTGCTATTTTTTTTACTGCATCAATATCAGTAGTCTCATCAAAAAAATAAGAACAGCGCCTTTCCTGCGATACCTGCTGTAATTTTAAGCCTTTCACTTTTTTAAGCTTCTTCTTTATAAGCAGCATTCCGGGCCAGCGGCTTTCAATGTCTGTCTGTAATGGCTGTATTGGCTCAAGTGTTTGCCCGTCCAGTACGGTAGCGCCCACATCGCAAATAATATAATTGGGATTAGGAACAACGGGGTTGGATAATAATGGCATTACACTTTCTATTCCCCTGCCCGTCACAAATAAAAGTCTGATATTTTTTTCTTCTCCGATCAGGCGGTAAAGTTTTAACCGGTCTGATTGCCTGCCTCCCAGAAATGTCCCGTCCAGGTCTGTAGCTAATAACATAGAATAAATTTAATGCTCTTAAAAAAGAGCGCGTAAAAAAATATTTTTCCCGTTTTGCAACAGGGAAAAGCTTTTAAGTATGGTTTTAATTATTTCCGCCCGATGGTGGACGAAGAAATATTACTATTATCAAGTCAAGAGCAGCACACAAGAAAGATGTGTACAAAATTGAGTTTAACAATGTGTTGTGCGATGCAAAAATAACACATTATGCTGAGAGGGGCAAACCGTAAATCTCGGAAACTGACAGATAGTACTATGTTAATCGTGAAACGTCAGAGGTCAAATGTGAAAATCTCACGTCTCTCCCCTGCCTCGCCGGCAGGCAGGTTTCACATCTCACAATTGTTTGCGGCACAATAGTCTTAATTTAACAATAGTGTAAGTCTGCCGGTTTGCCGCCTGCCTGCCTCCCTGTTTTACAGCCTGTTCCTCTTATCTTTGCGCAAAGCCGGGTATGGAAAAATCAAATTTTGTTGATCAGATCAGGATATTTTGCAGGAGCGGGCATGGCGGTGCCGGCAGCAGGCATTTTATGCGCACCAAATATAATCCCCAGGCTGGTCCCGATGGTGGTGATGGCGGACGCGGAGGGCATATTATATTGAAAGGCAATAAAAACTTATGGACCTTACTTCATCTCCGTTACTATAAGAATGTGTTAGCCGAAAATGGTGAAGGCGGGTCGGGGAATAACTGTACCGGTAAAAACGGCAGGGATATCATTATTGAAGTGCCGCTGGGCACTATTGCAATGGATGAAGCTACAGGTATAAAAGAAGCTGAAATACTGGAAGACGGGCAGGAGATCGTGTGGATAAAGGGGGGGCGCGGCGGACTTGGTAATGCCAGCTTTGCCACGGCTACCAACCAGGCGCCCGAATATGCCCAGCCCGGCGAGCCCGGGGAAGAAGCCTGGAAAATACTTGAGCTGAAAGTGCTGGCAGATGTAGGGCTGGTAGGCTTTCCCAATGCCGGTAAATCCACACTGTTGTCTGTGCTGACCGCTGCAAAACCCAGGATCGCTGATTATGCATTTACTACCATTACTCCTAATCTGGGCATGGTGGAATATCGCGATGGGAAAAGCTTTTGCATCGCAGACCTGCCGGGGATCATTGAAGGTGCAGCCGAAGGCCGGGGGCTTGGGCATCGTTTCCTGCGGCATATAGAACGCAACCCGGCATTATTATTCTTAATACCTGCAGACAGTCCTAACCACCGGAAAGAGTTTGAGATACTTGTAAATGAACTGGAACAATACAATCCCGAGCTGCTGCACAAAGATTTTATTATCGCTATCAGTAAAAGCGATATGCTGGATGAGGAGCTGAAAGCAGCTATTGAAAAAGAATTACCTCCCGGAGTGCCCCACCTGTTTATTTCTTCCCTGGCTCAAAAAGGTCTTGCAGCGCTGAAGGATACATTATGGGAGACCTTAAATAAAAAATAAGCATAAAACAGGTGATTGAAGTATAAAAGATGTAATATTACGGCACCTACGATTGCTTGCCATTTTTGCCTAAAAAAGCGAAGTTCATATGAACTTCGCTTTTTTATTGAATAGCCATCTTCATTTTCTTAACTTTATAGGTGTTGGTTTTCCCTGTTTGTCATAATCGAAAACTTCAGCTATGTCTTCACTTCCCTGGCGCAAAGGAATTGTTACCCGTATTAAGGAAGAAGCGCCCCAAACGCGACGGTACTGGATTGAAGCAACCGATACCAATAATTTTGATTTTAAGCCCGGACAATTTGTAACCCTTGACCTGCCTGTCAGCGATAAGCCGGCCAAAAGATGGCGCAGCTATTCTATAGCTTCCTGGCCGGACGGCTCCAACGTATTTGAGCTGGTGATAGTATTGCTGGAAGGCGGCGCCGGCACTACCTATATTTTTAATGAAGTAAATGTGGGGCATGAATTTACCTTCAGGGGGGCGCTGGGTGTATTTACTTTGCCCGATCCTGTTGATAAAGATCTCTTTTTTATCTGCACCGGCACCGGTATTGCCCCCTTCCGGAGTATGGTGCAATATATTAACCTGCATAATATCCCTCACAAAAACATCTACCTGATATTTGGCTGCAGGCAAAAATGCAACCTGCTCTATTATGATGAAATGCGGGAGCTCTCCATTAAGGTCCCCCAGTTCCACTATATACCTACACTCTCAAGGGAAGAATGGGAAGGGAAAACAGGTTATGTGCATTCCATTTATGAGGAAATTGTGGAGAACAAACCGGATGCCCTGTTTTTTCTTTGCGGCTGGAAAAATATGATTGATGAGGCCAAGCAAAGAATTACCGCTATCGGCTACGACAGGAAAGCTATTCACCAGGAGTTGTATGGGTAGACGGGGGCGGCTGTGAGCTATGGGCTATCAGTGTGAAACGTGAGACGTGAAATGTGAAAGGCGGCGCCTGACGTCTCTCGTCTCACATTTGACGTTTATCTTTTTCACCATTAACTATTCATCTCTCACTCCTGCCCTATTCCCTGAACAAATCCTTACCTTAGAGCAAGGTGCAAATGGTAATTGTTATTTTTCCAAACTCATATCATGAAAAAACTCCTGTGTATCATTGGTGCTGCATGCACTGTGTCGGCATATGCCCAGCATCCGTCTATGGATTTTGAAAAATATGATCCTGTGTCCACGCTGGTCGTTCCGGAACATATAGTGACCAAAGCAAAATATCCCTTTATAGATGTGCACAACCACCAGTGGAATCTTTCGGAACAAAGCATACCGGGGGTGGTGAAAGACATGGATAAGATGAACATGGCGGTAATGGTCAATCTCAGCGGCGGCAATGGCAGCAGATTGCAACGCATGACGGAAGCTGTAAAAGCCGTGGCGCCTAAAAGATTCATCGTATTTGCCAATATTGATTTTGACGGGATAGGTAAACCGGGATGGACAGAAAAAGCCGTACAGCAATTGAAAGATGATGTGCAACACGGCGCAAATGGTTTAAAAATATTTAAGAATCTCGGATTTTCTGTAAAAGATAATAGTGGTAAAAGAGTGCCTGTAGATGATCCGCGCCTTGATGCGATATGGGAAGCATGCGGCAGTCTGAAGATCCCTGTGCTTATCCATACCGCAGACCCTAAGCCTTTTTGGGACCCGGCAGATGAGCATAACGAACGCTGGCTGGAAATAGTTACCCACCCCGGCAGGAAACGCGGACCGGATGATCCGGAACCCTGGGAACAGCTTATAGAAGAGCAGCACAGGATGTTTAAGAAACACCCCCATACTACTTTCATTGCTGCACATTTCGGATGGTACCCCAATGATCTTGGCAAATTGGGCGCATTGCTTGATGCCATGCCTAATGTGATGGTAGAGTTTGGCGCGGTGATTGCGGAACTTGGAAGACAACCACGGGCCGCAAGGCAGTTTTTTGAAAAATACCAGGACAGGATAATGTTTGGCAAAGACAGTTGGGTACCGGAAGAATATGTTACCTACTTCAGAACATTGGAAACCGAAGATGAATATTTCCCCTATCACAAAAAATATCATGCCTTCTGGCGTATGTACGGGATGGGGCTGCCGGACGGCATTCTTAAGAAGGTATATTATAAGAATGCACTGCGCATTATTCCCAATATTGACAAAACTGCTTTCCCCGATTAACATTCGGAAATTCCTTTTATCTTGCACCTCCTTAAAATGTTATGACTGATATGGAATACAGTAAAATTATTTCTGTAACCGGCTTCGGCGGTCTGTTTGAATTGCTAAGCTCTAAAAGCGACGGGGCTATTGTGCGTTCGCTGGATGATAAGACTACGCGCTTTGTTTCTTCGCGCCAGCACAATTTCTCTCATCTGGAGAGCATAGAAATTTTCACCGTCAGAGACAATGTAAACCTGGCGGAGGTCTTTCTTGAAATGCAAAAAAACAGCACCCCGTTACCGGATACCAAAGACAATGCGGCAGTTAAGAAATATTTTGAAGCAGTGTATCCAGATATAGATTTTGAAAGAGTATACACGAGCGATATGAAAAAGATGGTAAAATGGCTCGAAATACTCTCTGCCAATAATATTGAGATAAAAGCGCCGGAAGCCGGAGAAGAAGCGGAAAGCACGCCGGCTGCAGCGGAAGTGCAGGAAGAAGCTGTAGAGGAAGAGAAACCCAAAAAAGCTGCAAAGAAAAAGGCTGAGCCTGCAGCAGAAAAAGCAGCTGCAACAGCTGAGGATGCCCCAAAGAAAAAAGCCGCCGCAAAAAAGACTGCTGCAGCAACTACCAAAGAAGAAGCGCCTAAAAAGAAGGCTGCAAAGAAAAAGACGGATTCTAAATGATACAGGCAAGCACCGATATAAAGAAGAAGGAAAGGCAGTTCTTACCCGAAGATTTTGAAGTTACTACCTGGGGTAAGCTTGAACCCTATTTGAAAGACCTGGCTGAGCGTAGTATTACTTCAAAAGAAGTGCTGGAAAAATGGCTGGAGGATGTGAGCGAGTTTGAGGCTGTTATTTCGGAAGACGCCTGCTGGAGACAGGTAAGAATGACCTGCGATACCGAAAATTCAGGATTGCGGGAAGCTTTCAATTATTTTTATACCGATATTCAGCCGCATATTCAGCCATACAGCGATCTCATCAACAAGAAGCTGGTCAATTGTGAATACACAAAAGAGCTGGACCGGGAAAAGTATTTTACTTACCTGAGAAGCGTCAAAAAAAGCATTGATCTTTTCAGAGAAGAAAATATCCCGCTGCTGTCGGAGCTGAACGTAATGCAACAGCAATACGGCGGTATAGTGGGTAAGATGACCGTTGAAGTGGAGGGGAAAGAATATACGCTGCAGCAGGCCTCAAAATTCCTTGAAAGCCACGATCGCGCTCTCCGCGAATCCGTATACCGTAAAATAAATGAAAGGCGCCTGCAGGACAAAGATCAGTTGGATGAGTTGTTCACCCGGCTGGTGCACCTACGCCACCAGGTGGCATTGAATGCAGGATTTACTAATTACCGCGATTATATCTTTGTAGAAAAGGGCAGGTTTGATTATACCAAAGAAGACTGCTTCAACTTTCACGAAGGAGTAAAAGAACATGTATTGCCCCTGCTCAATCTTATCAACAGGAAGAAAAGAGAAAAGCTGAAGCTGGATACGCTACGCCCGTGGGATACCGAGGCGGAGCCGGAAGGCATAGAGCCTTTGCGCCCGTTTTCTGGCGGTGAAGAGCTGCTTCAGAAAACGATCGCCTGCTTTGAAAGGCTGCGCCCGTTTTTTGCCGGCTGCCTTCGCAGGATGAATGAGCTGAAGCATCTTGATCTTGACAGCAGGAAGGGAAAAGCTCCCGGGGGCTACAATATGCCGCTCTCCGAAAGCGGCGCTCCGTTCATTTTTATGAATGCTGCCGGGCAGATGCACGATGTGACCACCATGGTGCACGAGGGCGGGCATGCCGTTCACTCTTTCCTGGCGCACCCGCTGGAGCTAAGTGCTTTTAAGGAATATCCTATAGAAATGGCTGAAGTTGCCAGCATGTCTATGGAATTGTTCACCATGGATTACTGGGACAGCTTTTTTAATAATAAAGCCGACCTTGAACGGGCCAAAGCGCATCAACTGGAGAGGGTTATCAGTGTAATGCCCTGGATAGCCACTATAGATAAATTCCAGCACTGGATATACGAAAATCCATTCCATACTGTTGAAGAAAGAACAGCAAACTGGATGAAGATCCTGGACGAGTTTTCTTCTACTGAAATAGATTTCAATGGGTTAGAAAACTATCGCCGGTCTGCATGGCAGCGGCAGCTCCATCTTTTTGAAGTGCCATTCTACTATATTGAGTATGGCATTGCCCAGTTAGGCGCTATCGGCATGTGGAAACAATTCAAAGAAAATAAAGAAATTGCTTTGGATAATTACATGAAAGCATTAAGTTTGGGGGGCACAAAAACCTTACCTGAATTATATAGCGCGGCAGGCCTACAGTTTAATTTTTCACCTGCATATATCAAAGTATTAATGGAGTTTGTTCATGCTGAAATGAAAGCATAGAACAAATTTTAAAATAGCTACTAATCAGAGCCTTAACCAAAAGTCCCGATGTTTCCACATCGGGGCTTTTGCATTTATCAAAACCAAAACCTACCTGAATCTCTAATCCTTCCGCCTTTATTTTATCTCGTTTATCCATTGCTGTACAAATACCCTTGCGGGCTCAATCACTTCTTTTCCTGCACGGAACGCCATCTTCCACCTGTTGCTTTTGCGTTCATACGCAGGATTCACAAATACTGTTTTATTATTCTTTTCGATGGTCTGTGCAGCAAAATCAATATCTTTTGTTTCTTCCATGAACTGCTGCAGCCTTTGTTTTACAAAAAGCAGCTGATTTTCCGGGTATTCGCTTTCCCATTCCTGCAACCTTGTTTCGTTGGATGCAGCAAAAGATTTTTTCAGCGCTTCGTAATTTTCTGCATATGATTTGATACCGGGGTTTTGCGGATCCTGGGCCTGCTTAAGATTTTCTTTGGCAGCTTTAAGAGCCTCTTCAAAAATAGGCCTGAACTCCGGGCTCGCTTTCTTCAAATTCTCTTCTGTTGAAGCAATACTTTCTTTAGCATACTTTATCATGTTGTTGCGCATCTCTTCAGGTGTTTCCGGCGCTTTCACCGGTTCAGGCTTATTGCTTTCCCTGAGTGAAGTATACGCTTTAGCAAATTCAGCCCCATTCACATATTCTTTGGTATACTGCAAAAGGTCTTTCATCACCGCGCTGCGGTTGCCTGATGCAATATTTCTTGCATTTTTTAACCCGTAGGCATCTATAAACCCACCCAGCAAACTGTTGCTGATCTTTTGATTGGCATCTGCCTTTGTAATGCCTAACTGACCCAGGAAATCTCCCCAGGTTTTATGCGCTCTGAAAGAAAAAAACGTTGCTGATACCAGTACTGCTGCTATACACAGCAAACCTGCCTGCCCATATTTTTTAAGCCGGGACTGAAACTGCCTTTTCATGTTGTTTGTTTTTAAGATCAAAAATTGGTTCAATGATATCCTGCGAAGCGTCGGGATGTAACAAACGGGCGATATGACCGGCACTGATGCTGAAAGGATCAAAGCGGGTGAACTCTTCTGAAAGGTTTGACACATTGTATTTAAAATGCTCATCACCGGAAACTTTCATCACAGCTTTCTTTATTTTCTTGGCCCGCGGCTTTTCCGTTCTCAGGTTTATGCCCAGGCCAAAATATCCCACTCTGGCACAGATCTCATTCTTTCCCTCATGTACTCCCGCCACAACCATCGGCAGGTTGTTTTCAATCGCCAGCATCACTCCGCCATAACCGCCATTGGTGACATATACATCAGCATAAGGCATTATATCGGCAAAGGGTATAAAATCTTCAATGATTATATTTTTATAAGGATACCGCTCACGTAAGCTTTCTGTTTCGGAGCCTCCTGTTGTGGCAATGACCAGTGTATCCTCATCCTTGAATGCCTCAAGCGTTGGCACAAGCAGCTTATTGATATCTTTCTCTACTGTTCCCTGGGTTACGAGCACAACCCTGCCATACTGATTGATCCTCCTGTCAAACCAGCCATTGCGCTGCTTTTCCCCGGTATAAGGAAGTATTGCACCGGCAAAGCGCACATTGGCGCTAAGATCGCTGCGGTAATATTCAAAGCCGGGCGTACCGCTCTGCAGCAATACATCAGACTTAACAATATTCACGTCAAATAATGATTTCCCTCCGTGCCGGATATTATATTTATCCAGCATGCTGTGCATTACCCGGTTGGGTTCATTGAAAATAAACCTGTTGGTTGCCCACCTGAGCAATCTTTGCTTCAGCCTGCCTCCCGCTGAATAAGAGGGCGTCAGTCCCAGGCCGGAAGGCGGGAGATCCTTAGATGTTTCCGGGAGCGGGAGAACACCAATAGCCACGACCGGTTTTTTCATCAGGTCTTTTATAAATGGTATCGCCGAAAAAGCGCAGTCTGCCACCACCAGGTCAAACGGGAAGGACTTATAGATTTCACATATATCCTCATAGTACTCCGGCGCGCGCAAAATGAAAGCGTGGATAATATCAAACTTCAGGCGGCTGACCTGGCTTTTATATTTCAGCCTTTCAGGAAAAGCCTTATCGAAATTATTATTGGATACATCCTTTGCTTTGCGGAACGGCTGATGCTTTATGCCCAGCCTTTCGATCTTCGCAGCAAAGGTCGACGAAGTATACCATTCTATTTCGCAGCCCTGCTCTTTTAAATGAACAGCCAGCCCTGTTAACGGGTTGAAGTGCCCGTCTGCGGGAAAATTGGCAAACAATATTTTTTTCCCTTTTAAAGCTTTTGTTGTCATAGCATTTAATTATGACACAATGCTACAATCCAAATAGTGCGTCTAAAAGCAGGGAATGCATGAACAGTACAATCTCCCGCATGAATTGATAAAAAGTCATATTTACAATGCACAGGAGAATAAAATCTTCCTTCTCCCTTTTGCGGTTTACTTTTGCTGATCATCCATCATTCAATCCATAAGCTGCATGAAAAAGATGCTGGTATGTGTATCGTTCATTGCATTCCAATATGCTGTTGCACAATCACCTGTGTATACAGGGATCGTTCCTGCACCGGCTTCCCTTGAGGTGGCTGAAGGTGTCTTTGTGCTTAGCAAAACAACACCCGTATTCAGTGATCCGGCCTTTACTGAAGCGGCTGAGCTGTATGTACAATCCTCCTCTCTTGCCGAGCCTAAGACTTACCGGGCAAGATCAACAGCTTCAACAACCAAAGGAATATATTTTCTGAAACAAGCCGGGAATAATAAAGAAGCATACCGGCTGTTGGTCAGCCCATCCGTTGTGCAGATCATAGCTTCCGGCAAATCAGGCGCTATACACGGAATGGAAACCCTGCTTCAGTTGCAACTGCTGCAGCCTGACCGTAAAACGCTTCCCTGCCTGAAGATAGCTGATACACCGGCTTTTGCTTACAGGGGATTAATGCTTGATGTGTCAAGACATTTTTATTCCGCAGGCACTGTGGAAAAGATCATTGATATGATGGCGCTGTATAAGCTGAATATGCTGCACCTGCACCTGACCGATGCTGCCGGCTGGCGTATTGAGATAAAGCAATATCCCGGGCTTACACACACCGCGGCCTGGAGAACAGAACAAAACTGGAAAGACTGGTGGAACGGCAACAGGCACTATGCTACCGAAGGCGCTCCCGGTGCATACGGAGGGTATTACACACAGGAGGAAGCAAAACAACTTGTGAAATATGCCGCAGAAAGAAATATTAACATTATACCGGAGATTGAAATGCCGGGTCATTCAGAAGAAGTGATGGCGGTATTTCCTCAACTGGCCTGTTCGGGAAAACCTTATACACAGGGAGAACTGTGCCTCGGCAACGACAGCACCTTTATCGTGTTTCAAAACATATTGCTGGAGATCATGAATATTTTTCCTTCTTCGTATATCCATATCGGCGGTGATGAAGCAGGGAAGGCTGCCTGGAAAAAATGCCCTAAATGCCAGGCAAGGATCAGGGCGGAGCATCTTGCAGATGAGCATGAGCTGCAGAGCTACGGCATTAGGAGAATGGAGAAATTTCTTTCTGCCCATGGCAGGCACCTGCTCGGTTGGGATGAAATACTGGAAGGAGGACTGGCGCCGGGAGCTACTGTGATGTCGTGGCGTGGAGAAAGCGGAGGCATTAAAGCGGCAAAGGCAGGGCATGATGTGATCATGTCGCCCGGCGGCTACTGTTATTTTGATGCCTACCAGGCAAACCCAATCACTCAGCCTGAAGCGATCGGAGGTTTTCTGCCTTTATCAAAGGTATATAGCTACAATCCCGTTCCCGGAGCGCTTAATCATTCAGAAGCAAAACATATCCTCGGCGTGCAGGCAAATGTGTGGGCAGAGTATATACCTACTTCTGAACACCTCGAATACATGATATTTCCAAGATTGCTCGCGCTGGCAGAAACAGGATGGACAAAAAATGAAAATAAAAGCTGGAAGTCTTTCGAAGACCGGCTGCAGCAGCAATATCTTTTACTGCAGCGCCGCAACATCAATTATTATCGTCCTGTAGCGGACCTTGAAATAAAAGCCATCGCTGATACGGATCAGCATTCAAGCCTCGTGCGTATCATTTCGGAACAATATAACCCGGATATCCGCTATACCACAGACGGTTCAACGCCTGCAACAGGGAGCGCCCGGTATACTGCTCCTTTTTATGTAAAAGACACTGCTACTGTAAAAGCTGCGCTTGTGTTGCCGCAACATGATAAAACAGGTCCCGTCGCTTCTTTGACTACTTCTTATCATAAAGCGGTCGGTGCAAAAGTGGTCTATAATCAGCCTTACAGCAGGAGCTATCCTGCGCAAAAAGAGTATACGCTGGTGAATGGAGAGAAAGGTTCATTTTCTTACGGCGATGGTCAGTGGCAGGGATTCGACAGCGGAGATATGGATGTGACGATTGAACTTAAAACATTGTCAGAAATAAATAATATAAGTGTATCATTCATGCAGCTTACTGGTCCCGGTGTGTTCATGCCGGGATATGTTGAGTTCAGCTGGTCGGCAGATGGTAAAACATTCAGTAAGCCGGTCAGCGTTAGCAATAGCGTGCCTTCAACAATATCCACGCTTGTAATAAAACCGTTCGCTGCAGCAATCGGTGCAAAGGCAAAATATATCAGGGTGTTTGCCCGCAATGATAAAAAAGGTTTTTTGTTTGCTGATGAAATAATGGTTTTTTAAAGAGCTTTGTTGCAGTGCAACGGATTGGCAACATTGTTGCTCATAGTAATGCGTTTGCCTGCCGGGCTTTGAATACATAAAATTTTATAGCCAAAAGAAAGGATACATGATTAAAGCAATAAGGCTCACGCTGATACTTATCACAGCAGTTGTTAACAGCTTCGCGCAGCAAAAATTCACGGTCAGCGGAACGGTGCGCTCACAAAGAACGGGAGAAACCCTTATTGGCGCTACCATCAGGGTGGGCGCTGCAGGCACTTCCAGCAACGACTATGGTTTTTTCTCCCTTACGCTTGAGAAGGGCAAATACAATATTGAGGCTACTGCAGTAGGGATGCAAACCAAAAACATTCCCGTGACGCTGGATAAGGATATCACACTGAACCTTGCGCTGGAAGATGAACAAAAGACACTTGATAACATTACTATCATCGCCTCCTCCAAGAGCCGCAGTCTCAGCAGCCCGCAAATGGGCATAGAGCGGCTGACATCCAAAGAAATCAAGAATATTCCTGCTTTGCTGGGAGAAAGAGATGTGCTTAAAACCGTGCAACTGCTGCCGGGCATAAAATCGGCAGGTGATGGCAACAGTGGCTTTTATGTAAGGGGCGGCGCTGCCGATCAAAACCTTATCATGCTAGATGAGGCCACGGTATATAATGCCTCTCACCTGCTTGGCTTTTTTTCTACTTTCAATTCCGATGCCATTAAAGATGTAACGGTATATAAGGGCGGTATGCCCGCGCAGTACGGCGGAAGGCTTTCTTCTGTGCTCGATATCAAAATGAACGATGGCAACAACCAGGATTACAGCGTAAGCGGCGGTATAGGATTAATATCCGCCAAGCTTAATGTGGAAGGACCCATACAGAAAGACAAATCCTCTTTCCTGGTTACCGGCAGAAGAACGTATGCAGACATGTTCCTGAAGCTGGCTAAGGATTCTTCGCTGAGAGATAACACGCTTTACTTCTATGATCTCAATGCTAAGCTCAACTATAGTATCGGCAGCAAAGACAGGATATATCTTTCCGGCTATTTCGGGAAAGACCGGCTTGCCGCGGGAGAGACCTTTGGTATGGACTGGGGGAATTCCACAGGAACCTTCCGCTGGAATCATATTTTCAGCAATAAGCTTTTTTCCAATACTTCTGCAATATTCAGCAACTACGATTACAATATTTCCATACGCAGCGGTGCTAACGATTTTGATATTTTTTCCCAGATCCGCGACTGGAATCTGAAGCAGGAATTTCAATGGTATCTTACCAACCGAAATAATATACGTTTTGGATTCAACACTATCTATCATACTATTCGCCCGGGCGAAGTCCGCCCCGTCTCTGATAAATCCAGCATCAACGAGGCACTGCTTCAGAAAAGATATTCCTGGGAAAATGCCATCTACGCTACGAATACCTGGAAAGCTTCTGATAAGCTGCAGATCACTTACGGGCTGAGGCTCACGCTCTTCAGCATTCTGGGTAAAGGCGATTTTTATAACATCACTCCCGAAGGAGAAATAAGCGATACACTTAGCTATGAAAAAGGGAAGTTTGTAAAAACTTATGTAAACCCCGAACCAAGGCTGGCAGCAAGTTACCAGCTTAATGCTGTCTCTTCGGTAAAAGCATCTTATGTAAGGAATGTGCAGAACCTGCATCTCATTTCCAATTCCACCACTTCAAGCCCTACGGATAAATGGGTTGCCACCACGAACATTATCAGGCCGGAAGTCTCGGACCTTTTTGCTGTGGGTTATTACAGGAACTTGTGGGATAATACATACGAGCTCACCGCAGAAACCTATTACAAGACCATGCAGCACCAGATAGATTACCGCGATGGAGCCAATGTATATATTAATTCCGACGCCATAGAAACCCAATTGCTCTTTGGCAAGGGTAGAGCTTATGGTATAGAATGGCAGTTTAAAAAGAAAGCCGGCAAGCTTACCGGATGGCTGAGCTATACCTTATCAAAAACAGAAAAGAAAATAAACGGCATCAATAATAATAACTGGTATAATGCGCGCCAGGACAGAACACATGATATTGCACTGGTAGTATCTTACCAGCTTAATAAAAAATGGACCATTTCTGCAAACTGGATCTTCTATACCGGCAATGCCGTTACTTTCCCGGCAGGTAAATACAAAGTAGATGACCAGGTAGTATTCTACTATACGGAAAGGAACGGGTATCGCATGCCTGATTATCACCGCCTCGATATTGGGGCTACCTGGCTCCTGAAGCAAAAGAAAAGGTTTTCTTCGGAGCTTAATTTCAGCTTATACAATGCTTACGGAAGGGAAAATGCTTATACGATCACTTTCCGCGAAAGCAAGGATGATCCCGAAAGGACAGAAGCAGTACAACTGGCATTATTCAGATTTATCCCGTCCGTATCCTACAACTTCAAATTTTAAGCAATGAAGCATACTACTATATATCTTCTTTTATCTGTGATAATTATTTTTTCTTCCTGCGAAAAAGTAATCGACCTGCCACTGGATGCTGCGGCAAAAAAATACGTGATAGAAGGCGCCATTACTGATATGAAGGGCGGCTGCAGGGTATTGATTTCTCAAACCAAAAACTTTAATGAGGACAATAGCTTTGAAAGCGTTAGCGGTGCAGCAGTAAGCATAACAGATGGGAATAATAATACCATATCCCTTCCCGAAACATCACCTGGAATATATGCAGACAGCTTGATAAAAGGTATGCCGGGAAGAACCTATGCCATGCATGTAAACATTAATGGAACAGCCTTCGAATCTTCATCTACAATGCCTTTTAAGGTCAATATGGATTCGCTGTATGTAACAGATGATTTTCTTTTTGGGGAAGTAAGAAAAACGCCTAATGTGGAGTTTCGTGACCCCCGGGGAACTGGCAATAACTACCGGTTTATACTATATGTAAATGGGGTGAAAAGAAAGAATATTTACATAAGCAACGACAGCTATTCAGATGGGAACTTTTCATCTGTAAAACTATTCCTCTTCGGTGATGGCGATGACGACGATGACAAAAAAATAAAAAGCGGCGACAAAATAGGCGTTGATATGCTTTGTATTTCACCTGATGTATATAAGTACTGGTATAGCCTTGATGCCGGCGCAACCGGTAATAATAGTTCCGCTTCGCCTGCCAATCCTGTAAGCAATATTTCCGGTGGAGCGCTTGGCTATTTCAGTGCCCATACTGTTCAGTCCAGGTTCGCAGATGTACCTTAAGCAGCAGCTTTCAAAAAAAAGAGGCAGGTGATCCTGCAGCATAGAACAATATTATTAAATCAAGAAGCTCTTTGCCTCTTTGCATTCTTTCTTTGCGCCTCTGCCTGAAAACCTTCTTGATAAACGGTAAAAAAATATGATGGAAACTTTGGTAACAAAAAAAGTTTCCTTAGTTTTGTGCCGATTTTGAAGATTATGGAGATACAGGAAAGAATTGCGGTTAAGGCACATGATTTGTTCTTAAAATACGGCATCCGCAGCGTAAGCATGGACGAAATAGCCACCCAGCTTGGCATCAGCAAAAAAACGATTTACCAGTTTTATGCAGATAAGGATGCCCTGGTGGACAGCGTGATAGATATAGTGGTGAATGAAAATGCAGCAGAATGTTGTATGCAAAAGGAAAGCAGTGAAAATCCTGTGCACGAGATATTTGTGGCGATGAACATGGTACAGGAGATGCTGCGGACAATGAACCCTACCATTGTGTACGACCTGGAAAAGTATCATCCTGCAGCTCACCGGAAGCTCAACGATCACAAAAACAAATTTCTGTATAGGCAGATTACAGAAAACCTGGAAAAAGGTATAGCTATGCAGCTCTACCGGCCGGATATCAATGTAGAAATTATTGCACGATTCAGGCTTGCCTCAGTATTTCTCTTGTTCAGCCCCGATATATTCCCCTCCGGAAGGTATAACCTTAGTACTATTATGGAAGAAGGTACCATACTTTTTTTATATGGTATAACTACTTCCAAAGGACAAAAACTGATTCAGAAATATCAACAACAACGACAAAAAGATCATATATGAATTTGAAAGATTGGACATCAGTAAAGTGGGTGTTCCTGCTAAGTGGACTACTGTGCGCAGGCGGGGTATACGCCCAGCAGGATACCGCAATCCACCAGCATGCTTTTTCGCTCCAGCAGGCGCTCGACTATGCAAAGCAGCATAATGTGCAGGTGAAGAACGCATTGTTGGATATACAGGTACAGCAGCAGGTAAACCGGGAAGTGACAGGACGGGCATATCCGCAAATCAGTGCCAGCGCGTCTACCACCTATAATCCTGCCGTTGCTACACAGGTGATCCCTAATTTTATATCTCCTGCAATGTACCAGGTATTAATAGCTGAAGGTGTTAAAGACGGGAATGGAAATCCCATCCAGATGCCGGGGGATTTTGGTTTTATCGCCGCGCAATTTGGTACAAAGTTCGGAGCCAGCGCCGGTGTCTCTTTAAGCCAGATATTATTTGACGGCCAGGTATTTGTTGGACTGCAGGCCAGGAAAACGCTTATTAAGTTTTCAGAGAAACAAGCCGAGATCACAGAAGAAACCATACGTGCAAATATTGCTAAAATATATTACCAACTGGTAGCAGGCAAAACGCAGATCGGGTTGATTGACGCTAACATTGCACTGCTTGAAAAATTACAGCACGATACAAAAGTGATGTATGAAAACGGTTTTGCCGAGCAGTTGGATATGGACAAAATTTCCGTGCAGTTGGCCAACCTCCATACCGAAAAGGAAAGTGCTTTAACGCAGATACAGAACGGCTTCCTTGGATTGAAAGCGCTGATGGGCATGCCGGTGAAAGACGCCCTTACACTTACAGATGAAATTACAGATGATAAGATAAAAGAAGGGATCCTGGATACCGGGGGATTCGATTACACACAACGCAGGGATTTCCAGTATGCAGACCTTGGAATAAAGCTCGGTGAATATGACCTGAAACGTTATAAGCTGGCTAAGCTTCCCACATTGTCGCTCAACGGGTATTACAACAAAAATGCCCAACGTAACAAATTTGACTTTTTCGGCAAAGGCGAGTGGTTTGATATTTCGGCAATAACACTTCAACTGCAGATACCGATCTTCACAGGCTTTTCTGCCAACGCACGGATAGCGCAGGCTAACCTGGCCCTGCAAAAAAGCATTAACCAGCGGGAAGCGCTTAAGATCAGCATTGACAGCGAAATTGAAACGGCAAGAAATACTTTCACTACAGCCATAAAAACACTTGACTATCAAAAAAAGAACATGGCGCTTGCACAAACCGTATTTGACCAGACCCAAAAGAAATTTGAAATCGGTACCGGATCCAATACGGAAATAACACAGGCTCAAACAGACCTGAAAGCTGCCCAAACTAATTATATCACGGCATTATACAATGCTATAATTGCTAAAATAGATTATACAAAAGCTACTGGTAAACTATAATCAACTATTATATCTATACAAACAATTTGAATGATTTATAAAAAACGGAATATGCAAAATTTATTTAGAACTGCCGCTGTAATAACCACACTGGTGCTACTGGCAGCATGCGGTGCAAAAAATTCCAACAGCGATGGGAACAAAGGCATTGCAGAAAAGAAAGCGCAGTTGGAAAAGCTGAAAGTCCAGCAAAAAGAGATCAATGATAAAGTAACATCATTGGAAGAGGAGCTTATCAAGCTTGACCCTTCCCTGAAAAAGGAAAACAAGAAGCTCGTGGCTATTACTGCTCTCGAGCCGGGCAGCTTTACACACTATATTGACCTGCAGGGCCGTGTTGATGCAAACAATATTGCCTATGTGGCTCCCCGCGGACAGGGCGGACTCGTTAAAGCTGTATACGTAAAGCAGGGGCAATATGTTAACAAAGGACAACTGCTGCTGAAGCTTGATGACGCCATTGCGCAAAAACAAATTGACCAGTTAAATACACAGCTCGCTTATGCCAAAGATCTTTTGCAAAGACAGCAAAATCTCTGGGATCAGAAGATAGGAACGGAAGTGCAGTTGCTTAATGCAAAAAACAATGTTGTCAATATAGAGAAGCAACTGGCAACAGCCAGAGAGCAGCTTTCTTTTTCGAACGTGTATGCAGAGATGAGCGGGGTGGCCGAGACGGTGAACATTAAAGTAGGGGAAGCATTTATGGGTGGTCAGCAGATCCGTATTGTCAACACGAATGACCTGAAGCTGATGGTGCAGGTTCCGGAAAACTATATGGAGGCCGTAAACGTAGGGACACCTGTAGTAATAACGTTGCCGGAAGCCAATAATAAAACGATCAATACCAAAGTATCCGTAGCCGGCAAGCTCATTGATCCCAACAGCCGTTCCTTCTATGTTGAAGCAAAATTACCTGCCGATAAATCATTGCGCCCTAACCAGATCGCGCTGGTGAAGCTGCAGGATTATACTGCCAAGAGTGTCATCTCTGTGCCTGTAGGTACGCTCCAGAACGATGATAAAGGGAAGTTTGTGATGGCAGCTGTCCAGGAAAACGGAAAACTGGTGGCAAGAAAAAAACCGGTTACCATAGGCGAGTTATATGGCGATAAAGTAGAGATCAAAGAAGGATTGAAGGAAGGCGATCGGATCATTACCGACGGCTTCCAGGGATTATATGACGGTCAGGCGATCACCACTTCGATGGAATAAGTCGTTTGGTTCACAGATAAACCCATATTTTTTGTTGATATACAACAATACATTTTTATGAGTGCTTTAGAAAATTTGACAGGAAAATTCAAGCAGTTCAAACCAACTACGTGGAGCATAAAGAACAAGACATCTATCTACCTCATGATGATCTTTGTGAGCCTTATGGGAATAGTACAGTTTGTAACATTGCCGAAAGAACAGTTTCCCGATGTAGTTATCCCCACTGTATATATCCAGACCATATATGTGGGCAATTCTCCCAGGGATATTGAGAACCTGGTAAGCCAGCCTATTGAGAAACAGATCAAGGCCATCACCGGTGTAAAAATTCAAAAGACTACCAGCACATCCGTGCAGGATTATTCGGCAATAGTGGTGGAGTTTGATGCAAATGTGGATATAGATGTTGCCGTACAGAAAGTGAAAGATGCGGTAGATAAAGCCAAAACAGACCTGCCGACAGATCTTACCGAAGAGCCAAGCGTAATGGAAGTGAGCCTGTCGGAGATTCCCATCATGTATGTGAACATCAGCGGCGACTATGATAACATGAAGCTGAAGAAGTATGCTGATGACCTGCAGGATAAGCTGGAAGAGCTATCTCAGATCACCCGCGTGGATATTGTGGGCGCTCCTGAACGTGAGTTCCAGATCAACGTTGACAATTACCGTATGCGCAGCGCCAACATCACTTTTGACGATATTGCGAATGCAGTAGCCCGCGAAAATATGGATATCACAGGCGGCTTGCTGGAAGTAGGTCATAATAAACGAACGCTGCAGCTTAAAGGGCAGTTCCATACTGCAGGCGATATAGAAAAAGTGGTGGTGAGAAGCCCTACAGGCGCATCTATCTACCTGAAAGATATTGCAAATATTAAAGATACTACCAAAGAACGGGAAAGCTACGCACGGCTCGACGGGAAGAATGTGATCACGCTTAATATCGTGAAGCGTTCGGGCGAAAATCTTATTGAGACTGCAGAGAACGTGAAGAAAGTGGTAGCAGAAATGCAGGAAAGCGAGTTCCCCAAAGATCTTTCCGTAGTGATCACCGGCGACCAGAGTAAAAATGCGAAGCATTCTTTTGATGAACTGGTAAACTCTATCGTCATCGGGTTTATCCTGGTGCTGGTGATCCTGATGTTCTTCATGGGTGTAACGAATGCATTCTTTGTGGCGCTGTCTGTGCCATTGAGCATGTTTGTAGCCTTCCTGTTTTTACCTGTGGCAGATATCATTATCGGCACAAGTGTTACGCTCAACTTTATGGTGCTTTTTGCCCTGTTGTTCGGGCTTGGGATAATAGTGGATGATGCTATCGTCGTCATTGAGAATACCCACAGGATATTTATGCAGGGCGGAGGAAAGATCACTTCGGAGAAATCCGCGATAATGGCGGCAGGAGAAATTTTCATCCCGGTACTGGCAGGTACGCTTACTACACTGGCGCCGTTCTTCCCGCTGTTGTTTTGGCCGGGGATCATCGGTAAGTTCATGATCTACCTTCCGGTAATGCTGATCTTCACACTTACCGCTTCGCTTATAGTGGCGTTCATTATGAACCCGGTGTTTGCAGTAGACTTCATGAACCATCCGGAAGGAGAAACAAAGGCTCCCAAATCGGCGATTTTCAAAAAGCCTGCATTCTGGATCGCCGTTGCGGCAGGGATTGTGCTGGATCTCAGCGGCGCGACTTTCCTCGGTAACATCATCCTGTTGCTGATGATATTGATCGTCCTCAACCGGTACTTCATCAATGATATTATCCATGCTTTTCAGAACAGGATCCTCCCCTGGATCATGGGACATTATGAGTCTTTGCTGAAATGGTCGCTGAAAGGATGGCGGCCTGTGCACCTGCTGCTCGGCACTATCGGGCTGCTTATCATTAGCTTTATGATTTTTGGTGCGTCTGTGAGCAGCCAGCGTGTACCGATTGTGTTCTTTCCAAAAGCCGATCCCAACTTTATATATGTATACCTGAAGCTCCCTGTGGGTACAGACGTGGAATATACAGACTCCATTACAAAAACGCTTGAAGGGCGTGTATATAAGGTGCTGGGTATGGAGAATGGTAAAAAGAATTCCATGGTAGAAAGTGTGATCTCAAATGTGGCAGTAGGCGCCAGTGATCCCAACAGCGGCGACAGAAGTACAAGGCCGGAGCTGGGAAGGGTACAGGTATCGTTTGTTGAGTTTGAAAAGAGGCACGGAAGGTCTACCGCACTAATACTTGATTCCATACGAAGCGCCATAAAAGGGATACCCGGTGCGGAGATATCCGTAGACCAGGAATCGAGCGGTCCTCCTACTGATCCTCCTATCAACATAGAAATAGCAAGTGAAGATTTTGATAAGCTGATCAAAACCGGCGTTGGATTAAAAAACTACCTGGACTCCATACAGGTGCCGGGAGTGGAAGAGCTGAAAATGGATGTTGACCTTACCAACCCTGAAATTAGCCTTACGGTCAACCGCCAGCGGGCGCTCATAGAAGGCGTTTCCTCTGCACAGATCGGGCAGGAAATACGTACAGCATTATTTGGGCGTGAAGTATCCAAGATAAAAGATGGTGAAGATGAATATAAGATACAACTGCGCAACAATGAAGTGCAGCGCAAAAGCCTCCCTGACCTGCTGAACATGAACATCACTTTCCGGGATATGGCAAGCGGTGGCGCTATCAAGAATGTACCTATCAGCTCGCTGGTAACGGTAGATTATACCAGCACATTAGGCAGTGTAAAAAGAAAAGATCAAAAGCGGGTGATCACATTGCGCTCCAATGTGCTGACCTCGCAGGGCTTTACACCTACTGCAGTGAATGCGCAGATCAAAAATTATATTGACGCATTTCCGGGCATAGCGCAGGGAGTGACCATTAAGCAGACCGGTGAAGGTGAGCAGCAGGCAGAAACAGGTGCTTTCCTTATGAAGGCGTTGGTAATAGCCCTGATGCTTATCCTGTTCATACTCGTGTTGCAGTTCAACTCGGTAAGCAGGCCGGTGATCATATTAACGGAAATCATCTTCAGTATTATCGGGGTGCTGCTTGGCTTCAGTATTACAGGAATGGAAGTTTCAGTGGCGTTTACCGGGTTGGGCATTGTGGGGCTGGCTGGTATCGTGGTGAAGAATGGTATCCTCGTGATTGAGTTTGCGGATGAATTAAGATCGAGAGGATTAAAGACGCGTGAAGCGGTTATCGAAGCAGGAAAAACCCGTATCATACCCGTATTGCTTACGGCGCTTGCCGCTATATTTGGGCTGATCCCGCTGGCTGTTGGTTTTAATATTGACTTTGTGGGACTGTTCTCCACGCTTGATCCGCATATTTTCTTTGGCGGCGACAGCGCCCGTTTCTGGAAACCGCTGGCATGGACGATCATATTCGGGCTGATGTTCGCCTTTTTCATGACACTGTTCATCGTGCCGAGCATGTACCTGATAGCCGAGCGGCTGAAGCGACCGATGCGCCGTCATTTCGGTGGTAAATGGGTTTCTATGATGGGTATACCGCCGCTGACATTTATCTTCCTGCTGCTAATGCTGCCTTATAGCATGATCCGTCACTTTATTGACAATGCACGTCGCAGGAGAAAACTGGCAGGGGTAAGCACAGTAAATGAGAAATGGATAAAGAGCTGGTTTTGATATCAGTCAGGTTTTGTGAGATGCCCCGGTGATACCGCCGGGGCATTTTATTTTTTGGTTGCCGGCTGCAGTGCTGCTACTTATGCGCCTGGTAAAACTCGCCTGCCTTCTTTTCCTGAAGGAATACCTGCCAATATACTTTTTTGAAAAAGCATATCCGGTAATCACTATGATATCATTTTAAAAGACGGCAGGAGAAATGGGCGTATTAAAAAAGTGAATGAACGCTGCAAAGGAGTTCAAAAAGTCCTTACTTTTCCCGGTATACCTTATATACATTTTCCAGAGCCTGATCATATCCTTTCCTGTCTGCAAATACCCACGGGTTGTAGGGGTCTCCGGGTATATGTTTCTTATGCAGGTTGAACTGACTGGCATGAGATGCCACCCATATATCAAATTCCAGATGCTTCATTGCATTGAGCGTATATGCATAATCTTCTCTGATGGACGGATATTCCTTTACTTCTGCAAACCTTCTTTCAGTAATGATAGTTGGAATATTTGCAATGAGCACTTTGTAAGTTCGGCTGCTATCTTTTACATCAAGCAGATAACTGCACGAGCCTTTTGTATGCCCGGGATGATGCAATAGGACTAATCTGGTGTCGCCCAACGCAATAACGTCTTTATCCTTTAATAGCCTGTCTGGTGCAATAGGTGCAAAGCTTACTCCCAGACGGCTCAACTCGTAATCGGATGATCCGCCATCCTTTGCTACCTGTGCATCTGCGGCGTCTATCCAAAATTGGGCGCCGGTTTCTTTTTTTATGGCAGCAAGGGCGCCAAGGTGGTCAAAATGCGCCTGCGTAGTGAGCAATATTTTGATATCACTGTATCTGAATCCCAGCTTTTCAATATTCTTCTTTATGGTAGTATATGAATCAGCGAGCCCGGTATTTATCAGGATATTTCCCCGGCTGGTAACTACGAGATAAGAGGCCAGGTCATAAGTGCCAATATAATACAGATTGCCGGCAATCCGGAAAGGCTCATAAGGCTTCGACCAGTCTGCAGGATTATTCCCCGGCTCTGTAACTTTTTGAGCATACAGGATGGAGGCAACATGCATGCCGATGATTACAAAAATATATGGGATAAATTTCTTCATGTGCGTTCAGTTCGCTACCCTGCACTGAGTGTAGCGGTAAAATTAATTATTAGTTTTGACAGAGACAGCATCTCTGGAGAACATGATGTATATGGATCTATGGCGAATCCGGGCTGTTCTGAACAGGTGGTTTTTTCTTATTCAGGGCAAGTCTGATCTTAAGTTTTTTAGGCTTGATCGTATCTTCCTCTTCTTCACCCAATAAATAGCCCCATACCTTCAGGTCTTGTACGCGGTCAAACACAATTTTAATGATAGCGATGACGGGGATAGACAAAAACATGCCCGAGATCCCCCAAAGCAGCTCACCAATTACCAGCCCCAACAATGCTATTAAGGAATTGATCTGCACTTTTGATCCTACCACCCTGGGCATAATAAAATTGCTGTCTATAAGATGAATGATCACGATAGCGACTATTACGAATAATACTCCCGACCCCGGCGCAGTTGCGAATGTAATAAGACAGGTAATCGAGGCAGCACTGGCAATGCCAATGTATGGAATGATATTGAAGATGCCGGTTATCAGCGCCAGCATTATTGCATACTTGATCCCCAGCCAGCTGTATGCTATAAAAGCCATAACTGACACCAGGGCTATCTGTAAAAATAAGCCGGTCATGTATTTTTTAACAATAAACCGCACCTGCTCAAATACATCTAAAACAACAGGCTTGTAATTATCCCGGAACAGGCGGACAAAGAAGGTTGAAATATGTGTTCTGTAATACAGGAGAAAAAAGGTGTATAAGAGCGTAAATACAAATAGCAATGCAGTAGACGATATGGATAAAATGGTTTGACCCACAATACTTGTCCCTGCACCCAGTGAATCCGTTACCGCCTTATTAAAATAGCCCACCTGCTCTTTATATTTTATACCGTATTCAGTAGTGATCCATTTTTGCAACGCTTTTATCGAATCCTGCAATTGTTGCTGAAAAGCCGGCCAATCTTCACTAAGTCTTGATAACTGGGAGCCGATGATAAAAAACAAGAGTATGACAGACAATAAAAAAAGCAGGATAGCAATAATGCAGGACAATGAACGGGGAAAATTCATCCGGTTCTCAATGAACTTTGCCACGGGCAGCAATATGGTGGAAACAAGCAATGCAAACAGCAGGGGTTCCAGCACCGTTTGCCCGATGACAGCAAGGTAACCCAGGCAAATAAGAATAAGTAATACGCTCAGTAGTTTTAAATAAAAAGGAAGCACCAGCTTGCTGATCATAGCATGTATTTAAGTGTATAATATAAGCCGCCCTACTAAATTAGTGTATTTGAAGGGTTCACGCAATGTTGCGAAAGAAGAGAAAAGCGCAAAGAGAAATGATATGACAGAAGAGAAACGTCAAACAATAAATCTCTTTGTACACGTCCTGCCTGCGGGTCATGGTACTTATACGCCCGCGTTCTAAAAGTCAATTCCTTCTATCTGCACTTCATAGATGTTCCAGTAGCCCCGCTCTTCATCCCATTCAAACTTTACGGACCAATTGCCTTTAAGTATGATTGGCTGATGATCGCTTGTGGCGTTCACAGTATATGTACCGGTTACCACATAAATACCTTCATTAATATCGCAGGCCGTCTCTTCATCCGTTGCAGCGTCTAGCGTATCATAGCTGTTTTTAAAGGACAAAGTTTTTGTTTTAAACGCTTCAATGGTAAGCGGAAAATGATTATTAAGCCTTAGCTTTTCTTTGCGGAAATCATGAGCCCATTCCAAAGGCTCCTGAATAAGCATTTGCCGGATACAGTCACGGGCCGTACGGCTATTATCATATACCGGATCAGGATGAAACTCATCATAAATAAAACCTGTCGTCATAACGGGTACATCCATATCGTCCATTTCGTGTTCAAACAATTCCTCCACGGTAAACCTGTACAGTTCCCTTACCGGTATATTAGGGCTGCACACATCCAGTGTAATCTGATATTTGTGTAAATGATCCTGAAGCATTTCCCATTCCGCTTCTATTTCTGCATCAGGGATTTCAGTTGCCGGCTTAAAATGTGCAGGGCGTTCAATGCGGTCAAATATCCTGATATATTTCGGATGTTTTGCTTGCTCTTCGAAGGCGATAATGTAGTGTAGAAATTCGTTTTCGACGGCAGGCATGAGCGGTGGCAGATCGGGATCGGGGCTTGAAAATTTAGCTTCATGCTCCGGCATGAGCTTCATTTTCAAAAAATCATTTTCAGCCTGTAATTTTTGTTCCTCGTTTAAATGAAGGTTTTCATTGTTCATAGATCAGCTTTTAAGGTGGTAAAATTGTTGTTAGAAAGGCATTATATACGCGTGGTGCTTAGTAAATATAATAAAATGCGCGGCATTTCAAAATATTTATTAACCTGTCATTGTATGTTTACTATCAAACAATGCTTAATTTTATGTGTCAAGCATAGCATCATGCGTTTTATCGGAGCTGTCGTTATATTATTTTTTTCTTTTTGCTTGCAGGCGCAAACACCTTTACCTGCAAGTATGATGGGGTATCACAACCCTTTTTCAATGGGCAACAACGGGCTAGGGATCAACGGTGTTTCAAATAAGAAATGGTTTTTCAGCAGGTACAGTGAGCTTTCGGCAGGGTATATGTTTTTTAAAGGAGGAAGCGCCAATTATATTTCTGCTCCCATAGGACTTCAGTTAAATAGAAGATTGAACAATAACCTGTATGCTTTTGGCGGGGTATCTGTCAATCCTACTTACTTTAACTTCAGCCAACCCCTGCCACTTTCGGGTATGAGCAAAGGGTATTATACTAATGGTATGTTTGGCGCCAATAATTTTGGAATATATCCAAAGGCGGAGCTCGGACTTATGTATATGAATGATGAAAAAACATTTTCCATCTCAGGAAGCATAAGCGTTCAGAGAGGCGGCTATACGGCTTTCCCATACCAGCCGGTGACCGGCAACAATACGAATCCGGTGATCCGGCGTAATAACTAGCGCTGTGTTGATCGTGAAACGTCAGAAATCTCACGTCTCCCCTTTCACGTCTCATTTTTCACTGGTGAAATATCAATCCTGAGCTATTCTCCATTGCAGTACCTGGCGCACCCGGCGCGGGAATATTGAATATACTTCTGCCTGTCTTATAAGCCGTGGAAAAACACCACTGCAATACGGGAGGGTTGAACTACAGAAAAACTGAATTAGGTTCTTTTTACGGTAAATCACCGCCTGCGGTAAACTGAATTTTCTCTTACCACTTACCACTTATCCCTTACCACTTACCTCTCTCTACATCCCATACTCATTCAAAAACTTTATCCGCATGATCTTCAGCTGTTCCCAGGTAAAATTGCCATCGCTCAACTCCTGCTGCGCCACCTGCAGTGATGAAGTTTCGCAGCCTTTGAAGTATTCAAGGATGTCATCCTGGTCATATTCATCTACCATCTCATCAATGGCATAATCAAGATTGAGCTTGGTGCCGCTGGCGGCAATCGCTTCCATTTCTTCAAGCAGGGTATCCAGCCGGAGGTCTTTATTCTTGGCAATGGCTTCCAGCGGTATCTTTTTATCTGTTTGCTGAATGATATATACCTTCAGCCCGCTTTTGTTTACCACGCTCTTCATCACAAAATCATCCGGGCGTTCAATATTGTTTTCCTCCACATAGCGGGCTATCAGGTCCACAAAGGGCTTTCCATACCGCAGGGCTTTCCCCTTGCTCACCCCCTGGCATTTTTCCAGCTCAACAGTGGTCGTCGGGTATAGTGTGGCCATATCCTGCAGGGAGCTCTCGAGGAAGATAACAAAGGGCGGTAACCCTTTTTTCTTTGCTTCAGCCTGGCGCAGTTCTTTCAGCATTTCAAACAGCTTATCATCCGTGCCGCCGCCGGAAGCAGCTTCGGCGCCGCCTTCCTCATCGTCTTCATTGGCATCTTCAAACTGGTTGTTCAGCACAATTTTGAAAGAAACGGGCTTTTTAGCAAATTTCTCTCCTTTGGCGCTGAGCTTAAGCACCCCGTATTCTTCGATATCCTTTTCCAGCAACCCTTCGAGCAGCATCTGCCTTATCAGTGAGTTCCAGTAGTGAGCCGGCTGGTCATTACCGATAGCGAATTCGGGGATCCCGCCATGGCGATACATATTGATCTGTGGGGTAAGCCTGCCTATCAGTATATTCACTACATAATCCGTTGCAAAACGCTCATCCAGCTTTTTGATGACCTTTATTGCCTTTAATACATCCTCCCTGGCTTCCACTTTTTCCTTCGGATGGAGACAGTTGTCGCAGTTGCCGCAATTTTCATCGGGATATTCCTCTCCGAAATAGCTCATCAGTATCTTCCGCCTGCACACTCCTGCCTCGGCAAAAGCCACCGTCTCGTTAATAAGCTGCGCCCCCACTTCTCTTTCGCTCAGCGGCTTATCGCGCATCAGGTGTTCCAGCTTGGCTACATCCTTATGCGAATAATATAATATGCATTTTCCCTCAAGTCCGTCGCGGCCTGCACGCCCCGTTTCCTGGTAATAATTTTCGATTGACTTGGGAATATTATAGTGAATGACAAACCGGATATCCGGTTTATCAATACCCATTCCAAAAGCTATAGTGGCTACGATCACCTGTACATCTTCATTCAGGAACATGTCCTGCCTCTCGGCCCGGAGCTTGCCGTCGAACCCGGCATGATACGGAACGGCTTTAATACCATTGGCCTTCAGCACATCAGCCAGCTCTTCCGTGGTTTTCCTGTTCAGCGTGTAAATGATCCCGCTCTTACCCTTCATTTGAAGAATAAACCTGACCATACTTTTTATCGTCTGGTCTTTTTTGATCTTAGGCTGTATCTCGTAATAGAGGTTAGCGCGGTTAAAAGAGGAAATAAATATTTTGGGATCTCTCAGCCCTAAATTTTTTATAATATCACTCTGCACTTTAGGTGTGGCAGTGGCGGTGAGCGCAATTACAGGGATATCGGGGTTGATCTCATTCATCATCTCTTTAAGACGGCGGTATTCGGGTCTGAAATCATGCCCCCACTCTGAAATACAATGCGCTTCATCTACGGCAAAGAATGAAATATTAAGATCACGGAAAAATTCAAGGTTTTCCTGCTTGGTCAGTGTTTCCGGGGCTACATATAACAGCTTGGTGCGCCCGCCGAGAAGATCATCATGAACTTCTTTGATCTCCTTTTTATTAAGCGTAGAATTAAGAAAATGCGCCACATCATCATCGGCGCTGTATCCTCTTACGAGGTCAACCTGGTTTTTCATCAGCGCTATCAATGGCGATACGATGATAGCGCAGCCGGGGCTGAGCATTGCCGGAAGCTGGTAGCACAAACTTTTGCCACCGCCGGTAGGCTTTATTACAAAAGTATCTTTTCCTGCAAGCAGGCTCTCTATGACAGCTTTTTGGTTTCCTTTAAAAGCTTTGAACCCGAAATATTGCTTAAGTCCTGCATCAAGATCGAATTCTTTTTTTGCTGAGCCGCTTTTTGAAGCACTTGTGGTTTTGGCGGAAGTCTTTGTTTTTGAAGTAGTTTTTTTTGTAGCTGTAGGCATGTCTGTCTTTTTTCCTTCACACTTTGCATGACTTGTCCATGCATTAAAAAGTGAGCGAAGTTACTATAATAAAGATGTTTTTTAGCGTTAATGTCCTGTTTATTCCAATACGCCGGGTGTTAGTCTGCTGTTAGAAATATTAGCTATTAAGATATGAAATTATTATCATTTGATCAACCCTGTATTTGGACGCCGGCATAACAATCTGCCGCTAACACTTTGTTTCACAGTAATTTTCAGTTAGGTTTGCGGCCAATCTTATGGCTCCGATTGATATTCAGGCAATAGCCAGACGCACAATACTGATGGAGGCGCAATCCATTGCGCAACTGACGTCTTTTATTGATGAAGCGTTTGAAAAAACGGTACAGGCTATTGCATCCTGCAAAGGTAAAATAGTGATCAGCGGCATCGGCAAAAGCGCGGTGATTGCTCAAAAGATCGTAGCAACTTTCAATTCAACCGGCACGGCCGCTACTTTTTTGCATGCTGCAGACGCTATTCACGGTGATCTCGGGATCATCCAGAATGAAGATATTGTTTTGATCATCAGCAAAAGCGGAGAAAGCCCTGAAATTAAAGTATTGCTGCCGCTCATTAAAAACTTTGGGAATACTATTATAGGTATGACCGGCAATCTGCAGTCTTTTCTTGCAGCACATTCTGATTTTGTACTGAATACTACTGTGGCACAGGAAGCCTGCCCCAACAACCTGGCGCCTACTACCAGCACTACGGCACAACTGGCAATGGGAGATGCACTGGCGGTATGCCTGATAGAAAACAATGGTTTTACCAGCGAGGATTTTGCAAAATTCCACCCAGGGGGCATGCTGGGCAAGCGTCTTTACCTTAAAGTGAGCGACCTCATCGTAAAAGATGCCAGGCCGCAGGTAGCATATAACAGTAACCTGAAAGAGGTGATAGTGGCCATTACACAAAACCGTGTGGGCGCCACAGCAGTAATAAAGGATAATAAGATCATTGGTATTGTAACGGATGGAGACCTTCGCCGTATGTTGCAGAAAGAAGAAGATCTTGCCGGCATAACGGCGTCGGGGATCATGAGCAGCCATCCAAAATCTATTGAAGAGGATCAGTTGGCGGTAAACGCGCTGGACCTGATGCGGAAAAACAGTGTAAGCCAGTTGCTTGTTACGCAAAACGGGACATATACAGGTGTGCTGCACCTTCATGATCTTGTACGTGAAGGCATATTTTAGTACGGAAACCCTTTTTGCCAAAGAATGGACTTAATTTTGAAATTATCTCTGACCAACCATGAATAAAAATCATTACGTAGCAATTATGGCCGGCGGCATTGGCAGCCGGTTCTGGCCCATGAGCAGGACTTCTTTTCCCAAACAGTTCCTTGACATATTGGGAACAGGTAAAACATTGATCCAGCAGACTTTTGACAGGTTTGTAGATTTCATCCCTGTGGAAAACATCTATATTATTACTTCGGACGAATATATTTCCATTGTGCAGGAGCAGTTGCCCCGGGCCGTCACGTCAAATATCCTGGGAGAGCCTTCCCGGAAAAATACCGCCCCATGCATAGCATATATTGCTCACAAGCTGAACGTGCTTAATCCTGACGGCTGCCTCATCTGCGCGCCCGCCGACCACCTGGTGATGGAGCATATCGCTTTTAAAAAAGTATGCATCGAAGCGCTCAATTTTGTAAGACAGAATAATGCGCTTGTTACGCTGGGCATAAAACCTACCCATCCTAATACAGGGTATGGCTATATTCAGCATGAGCAATACGAAGTAAGCGATAATGTATATAAGGTAAAGACCTTTACAGAAAAGCCTACACTTGAAATAGCAAAAACTTTTTTAGCCAGCGGCGACTTCTTGTGGAATGCCGGCATTTTTGTGTGGAAAGTAAAAAGCATTGTACAGGCTTTTGAAAAATACCTGCCGGAGATAAATGAATTATTCGCAGCAGAAATGAAAGCACTGAACACATCTGGCGAAAAGCAGGCTATTGAAAAGATCTATCCGTTATGCACCAATATCTCCATTGATTACGGTATCATGGAAAAGGCGGACAATGTATATATCATTCCCTCCAGCTTCGGCTGGAGCGACCTCGGCACCTGGAACTCCGCTTATGAAAATATGGAGAAAGACGAAGCGCACAACGCAATTTCCGGCAACAATACTATGCTGATTGATGCCTCAGGCAATATGGTGCATGTGAATAAAGACAAACTGATCGTATTGCAGGGAATAAGCAACTACATAGTAATTGACACAGGCGATGTATTGCTGATCTGCAGCCGCGAAAAAGAGCAGGAGATAAAAGAGTATGTAGCTGAAATAAAACGAAGCAAAGGCGACCGGTTCCTCTGACAAGCTTATTTTACAAATTGCCGGCTGACCATATTACCATTCCGGATTAAAGTAAACACATACATTCCCGCGGTGATGCGATTGCCAGGTATAGTAATATCCTGCGATCCCCTGACCAGTGCAGCTTGCTGCTGATAAATGAGCCTGCCGTCAATGCCGCTCAGTAACAGCTTTGCAGGACCGCTATCTGCCGACGAAACCCTGGCGGTGATCTGCCCGTTCGTGCCGGAGATCTGGTTGATGGTTATGTTTGTATCCGAGGAGGCGGTTAATTTTACTATGTCTGAATAAACCTTTGCTCCGTTCAACTCTACCGATTTAATACGATAATACATGCTTCCGGGACCAGCGGGTAAGTGAGCGTCGGTATAGGTGAAGGTGGCAGCAGAAATATCATGCACATATACTTTCTCAATGGACGAGAATGAGCTGCCGTCTGCTGAACGTTCAATTTCAAAATAATCAAGGTTTTCTATTCCACCTGTCTGCCAGTTCAGCGTAACCGTATTGTTATGATTGAGAATGCCATTGAAAGCCGTAAAGCTGACGGGCAGTATGGATAATCCTTTGACAGTAATATTATCGAAGACAAACCTGTTGAGACCTCCCGAATTATTATACACATCATAGCCGTAAAGCCTGAATGTAATTGCGGAAGCAAGGTTGGTATAAGAGCTGTTCAGCGAAACCGTAAAAGCCGGCGTTGCATTAAGTGTGAGGGTACCTGTGGCAATGTTTGCTGCATAACCATCAAGGCTTGAACGAAGCGCCCATTGCCTGGGGCCTGACCCGGAAGGGCTGCCTGTTGTGCTCCGGCGCAGATTCATTTCTATTGAACTAAGATTTAATGTATACCCGGCTGTTGGCGTAAGCGTAAACTGGAGATACATGCTGGTATTAACGACAGTGCCGGTGGGCCAGCCATTTTCTCCAAAATATACTGTACCTCCATTGTAATCAGCAGAAGGTATGGAAGGGCTCAGCGATGCTGCACTTACGGTATTGTTGCCTCCGGTAGTTCCGTTAAGGGTATTATTGAAATTCCAGTTGCCCACGGTGATCTGTGCGTCGAGAAAAGCGGGAGAAATGACTACTGCCAGGAGAACAATACTTTTGCTTAACCAACTATAACTAATGATACGCATAAAAGAAATTAAAAAACCTGATTTAAATAGACCTGGCATTGCAGCCAGGTCTAGCGCATGATAGTAAGTAGCAAAATGATAGGTGTATACTCTTACGGACATTAAACGTATGTATTTATTGAAATAGTATAAACACTTATTATAAACGGGGAAATTTATTTGGGAATGGCCTTAAAATTGAGATATATCAATCGCGGTTGTACAACAAGCCTGACAGATAATATCAGCATTATCTCATTGGCTTCCTGCAATCTGTTTTCCTATATCTTCACCGTACAAATATCAGTATATGAAAGAATTAATTGACCGCCTGACAAATGAAGCGGGCTTAACGGAGGAACAGGCAATAAAGGCTATTACCATGATGAAAGACTTTGCCAAAGAGAAATTTCCATTGTTCTCAGGGGCTATAGAAAAGGTATTCAGTAAATATGCTCCGAAAGACGATGAGGATTTCCTGGCGTAATAGGAAGTGGTGAGTGGTAAGGGATAAGTGATAAGACGGTGAAACGTGAGACGATAGACGTGAGACTTCTTCACATTTGTCGCCTTTCACCTTTCACTTCTCACATTTGCCATGCAATAAGATAGCAGCCAATCAATCAAGCAATACTTCGCGTGCAATCACTATTTTTTGTATCTCGCTTGTGCCTTCTCCTATAGTACAAAGTTTGCTGTCTCTATAGAATTTTTCCACGGGGAAATCTTTTGTATAGCCATACCCCCCGAAGATCTGTACCGCATCATTGGAAACTTTTACGGCTACTTCACTGGCATAATATTTTGCCATAGCTGCCTCTTTTGTCATGGGCAGGCCCCTGTTCTTTTTATACGCTGCCTGGCAGACCAGCAGCTCTGCTGCCATGATCTCTGTAGCCATATCTGCCAGCTTGAATGATATCCCCTGGAACTGGGCAATAGGCTTACCAAATTGCTCTCTTTCTTTTGAATATTGCAGCGCCGCTTCATACGCGCCTTTTGCAATCCCCAATGCCAGTGCCGCTATAGAGATCCTGCCGCCGTCAAGCACTTTGAGCGATTGTTTAAACCCTTCGCCCACATTACCCAGTCTGTTGCTATCGGGTATCCTGCAGTTATCAAATATCATTTCTGCCGTTTCGCTGGCGCGCATTCCCAGCTTATTTTCCTTTTTACCGCTGCTGAAGCCCGGGGTGCCCCGTTCTACAATAAAGGCCGTAGCATTATTTTTCGCCCGTGGCTCCCCTGTTCTTGCGATCACTACAGCTATATCGCCTGATTTACCATGTGTTATCCAGCACTTGGTGCCATTCAGGATCCAGTCATCGCCCTCTTTTACCGCCGTGGTTTTCATATTGGCGGCATCACTGCCTGTGCCGGGCTCGGTAAGTCCCCAGGCGCCAATCCATTCTGCCGTTGCCAGCCTGGGCAAACAGGCAGCTTTCTGGCTTTCGTTGCCAAAAAGAAGTATATGCCCGGTGCATAAAGAGTTGTGTGCTGCAAGGCTCAGCCCTATTGAACCGCAAACCCTGGCTATCTCCTGTATGATAGTGATATATTCCAGATATCCCAGTCCCGCACCTCCATATTGTTCAGGTACCAAAACACCCATCAGCCCGAGCTTACCCATTTCTTTGAACACCTGCACCGGAAATTCCTGGCTTTCATCCCACTGCATTACATGCGGCTTTATATATTGCGCGGCAAAATTCCTTGTGGTCTCCCCGATCTGTCGTGTCAGTTCATCTGTTGCAAAATCCATATAGCTGAATTAAAATGTGTTGTAAAAATAACCTGAATTGCCGACGATCAGCTTATCAGTCTGCCATCAGGTATGGAGCGATTTTGTTAAATAATTCATCGGTAACCAACGCTACCCGCTTAAGGTCTTCCGGTGACTGAAAACTACCGTGCTGATTACGATATTGAATAACGGCATTGGCCAACTGATATTTTATATAAGGATGCGCTTTTAGTTCTTCGAAGCTCACTGTATTAATGTTGATCCGCTTTACGAGGGAAGGGTTGCATTGAAGCCTCGGATTGATTTTTGCAAAAACCGAATCTGCCAGTCCGTATACTTCTGCAATTTGTGCTACAGTATAAAAACCACCCATCTTTTCCCTGAATTTTACGATCCTTCCCGCAAGTTTGCTGCCAATACCCGGTAGTGCAATGAACACGGCAGTGTCTGCGCTGTTGATCTCTACCCTTTCGGGTGCAGCTTTTTGAATTGACAGTGAAGATAAGAGAACCTTTTCTTTTGGTTTTTCTTTTATCTCGCTGGTTATGCGCACAAAAGGCAGCAGCCTTTCATAATCTGTTTTTTTTATACCATATATTCTGCCAATATCTGCCGCTTTGTAAAACCTTCCGCCTTTGCTTATATAATGTTGTATGGTTTGAATGGTTTTTCTTTCTATTCCCAGCCGCGCCCACTCTTCCGGGGAAGCCGTGTTGGGATCAAAGTAAAATAATGTAATGGCCGTCCGTGATGCTGAGGATTGTGGTTGGTTGTATCTGACGGAAAGGTTTCCTGCAGTTGTATCTCCGGACTTTTCCTGTTGCTTTAGCTGTGCTATCTGCGCTTTAAATGATTCAAAATCCTGCTGATCAAAATGTGACGTAGGAGCGATAAGCCGGGGAAGTATCCATATTACCAGCACTAAAACAAGCAGTGCAATGATGCCTGTGCGCTCTTTTTTACTGAAATCAAAGTAATCCTTCAACCGGTTAGCATTCATACTGGTGCAATAACAGGGAAGATACGACAATTTATAACGGGAAGCAGCCAGGGAACAGCAAATTAATATTTTGAAGCGCCGGGGAAAGCCCGAAGGGTTTGAAATTGATCAGCCCCCAACAATGTTGGGGGTAAAAAGACAGATGAATGACACAACCCTGAAAGGGTTGAATGGAGCAGCGTAGGGCAGGCGTTTGGTTTACAATGCTCAAAGCGAAAGCTTCAGCCCGTCGTAAGCCAGGTATATTCCCTCGGGCAGTTCTTTGGATACATCTTCATGTTTTCCCAACTGGTGGCTGATATGTGTAAAATAAGCTGTGGGAACTCCAAGCTTCCTGATCAGCTCAATGGCTTCATCAAGGCTGAAATGTGAAATATGCTTTTCTTTCCGGAGCGCATTTAATACCAGCACCTCACTTCCCCTGATGAGCTCAAGGCTCTTGTCATCAATACGGTTGGCATCTGTGATATAAGTGAATTTGCCAAAGCGGAAACCCAGCACCGGCATGTGCAAATGCCATACCGGGACAGGCAGGATTGTCAGATCACCTATCCGAAACGCTTCTTCTTCCGAAAGGGTGTTGAGATTGATATCAGGTGCGCCGGGGTATTTTTTCTCGGTAAATGCATAAGGAAACTCCCTGATGATCACTTCCAGTGTCATTTCATTACCGTAAACCTCCATCGGCTTTTGCATGAAATAATTAAACCCTCTTACATCGTCAAGACCGGCCACATGATCTTTATGAGGATGGGTAAATACTATCGCATCGAGCTTTTTAGTATTTGTACGCAGCATCTGGCAGCGAAAATCCGGCCCGGAATCTACAACAACGCTGGTTGTTTTGCTCTGAACAAGTATACTGGAACGGAGGCGCTTATCTTTTTTATCCGGGGAAGTGCATACAGGACAGCTGCAACCGATCATAGGTACGCCGCTGCTTGTGCCAGTGCCAAGGAAAGTAATGCTGATATCAGGATAACTCACGCTTCAAAGCTAAAAGAAAATACAGAACAGTGAGCAATCATAAAAAATCAATGCCTTATTCCGGCACCGGCTTTACCATGATCTCCTCATATAATCTTTGCGACTCAAGTGTTAATGCATCAAACGGGATCTCTAACTGAGGCATAAGGTCTATAAGCGTATTGATCCTTCCTTCGAGCATAAGAAATTTATTGAGTACCACTACCTTCTTTTGCTGCAGGATGCAATACCCGCTCTGGAATGTACCTCTTTCATAGCGCACTACATACCCCCCTTCTTCCAGCAAGGCTTCAATTTTATGTAGAGTAGGCTGATTGATCTTCATTGAAAATGATTCTTTTACAAAATTACGGGTTACGTATAGCTTAGGGATTGGCTTTTTTCCACAGTTGTGGATAGCAGCCATCTCATTTGCTTATTATTTTGATCTCCACCCTGCGGTTGGCCGTTTGCTGCTCTTCATTGATCTCGTCAACATACAATTTACGGCTGGATCCAAAGCCCCTGTAGCTTAATCTTGCAGGATCTATGCCATTTTTGACAAGGTAATCACATACAAACTTTGCTCTTTGTACCGACAGGTCGCGGGTACCCGTATCATAGTCATACCCGTCGCCTCCGTTTCTCTCGCAACAGATATGTCCCTGCACTTCTATTTTGAGCTGCGGATGTTCTTTCATGGTTGCCAGCAGTTCGGTGAGCAAAGGCAGAGAATACTGCATGGGAAAATGCCTCCCGCCGATAAAGTTGAGGTTGCGCAGGATCAGTTGATCGCCGGTTTTGGTAGCAGGGTCTTTTACAAATTCTGTAATACTTTTCTGGATCTGCACCGTCCGTGGTGGACGTGGAGTTGCTGTAATGCCCGGCTTAAGCCTGCTTTTTATAACAATCTCTACCCTCCTGTTATATGCCCTGTTTTCATCCGTATTGTTGTCATAGGCCGGTTGACGCTTGCCCCAGCCGATGATACCGTCGAGCATCCGGTCTGTACCTCCTTTTGCATACAGGTATGCTCTCACTGTATTTACCCTGGAAAGCGAGAGGCTGTCATTGTAATTGTTATTGCCTATGCTGTCGCAGTGGCCTGAGAGGGTGATGTTTTGGATATATCCACGCTGCAATATTTGGGAAAAAAAGCTGTCAATAGATTGTTTTGCCTCAGGCAGCAGATCATATTTATTAAATTCAAAATGCACGACAAGGGTATCAAGCTGCTGTGCGCTTACTGTATTTATCCAAAAGCAGCAGCCGGCAATGAAAAGAAACAGGGGTGAAACATAGAGGCGTTTCGACATGGCAGAATAAAATTATTAAACGTGAAAGGTGAAACGTGAGAAGTGAAACATTCTCTCACTTTTATCTCCTGCCTGCCGGTAGGCAAGTCTCACTTTTCACGGTAACACCTACTTATTCGTCATTCTTACCACGGGCACGATCATCTCTTCTATGCTTACTCCACCGTGCTGGAAGGTATTTTTATAATAATTCGCATAATAGCTATAATTATTGGGATAACAGAGATACCCGTCCTCTTTGGCAAAAATAAATGAAGAGTTCACTGTCGGCACCGGCAGACCTGCTTCCCGGGGATCCCTGAAAGCCAATACTTCTTTAGGCTCATAATTCAGGTTGCGCCCATGCTTATACCTGAGGTTGGTGGTGGTTTGCTTATCGCCGATTACTTTGCAGGGGGTCTTTACACGCACGCTGCCATGATCGGTAGCCACTATTACGGTGACCTGCTTTTCCGCTATTTTCTTAAGGGCCTGGTGCAGCGGGGAGTGCTCAAACCAGCTTGCCGTGATGCTGCGATAGCTGGCTTCGTCGCTGGCCAGCTCTTTAAGTACTTCCATTTCCGTGCGGGCATGGCTGAGCATATCTACAAAATTGTATACGATGACATTAATGTCATTCTGCAAGAGATTATGAATATTATCTACCAGCTTCTGCCCGTCCTGGTGATTGGTAACCTTGGTATAAGAGAATTTAAGCTCTCCTTTATGCAAACGTTTCAGTTGTGCCTTTAAAAGCTCCTCTTCATGCAGGTTTTTCCCGCCTTCTTCATCATCATTTTTCCACTGTGCGGGAAAATGTTTTTCAATATCCACCGGCATCATGCCGGCAAATACGGCATTGCGCGCATATTGGGTAGCGGTAGGCAATATGGAGTAAAAAGTTTCTTCTTCCTGTATGCGGAAGCTCTCCGCAAAGATGGGTTGGACGGCCTTCCACTGATCATAACGCAGGTTGTCAATAAGCGCCACAAACAATGGTCTGCCTTTTTCTATATGAGGCAGTACTTTATAGCGGAACAAAGTATGGCTCATAATAGGTGCGTCGGCGCTTTTAGGATTTACCCATGAGGCATAGTTTCTGCTGATAAATTTAAAAAACTCGGTATTGGCCTCATTCTTCTGCGCTTGAAATACTTCCCGCATTTCCGGGCTGTCGCTTTTTTCCATCTCAAGCTCCCAGTATACCAGCTTTTTATACAGGTCCATCCATTCATTATAGTTGGGACTGCTGTTCAGCGCCATGAAGAGGTTGCGGAATTCCTGCTGGTAAGCGCTGGTGGTTTTTTCGGCAACCAGCCGCCTGTTGTCAATGATCTTTTTCAGGCTGAGCAGCACCTGGCTCGGGTTTACCGGCTTGATGAGGTAGTCGCTGATCTGTGAGCCGATGGCATCATCCATCAGGTTTTCCGTTTCATTTTTTGTGATGAGCACTACCGGGAGCTGCTGGTGCAGCTCCTTGATCTTTGCCAGTGTTTCCAGTCCTGTTATGCCCGGCATTGTTTCGTCGAGCAATACCACATCTACAATATTATCCTTTACGTAATCCAGCGCATCATAGCCATTGGTAAGTGTGGTTACTTCATATCCTTTGTTCTCGAGGAAGAGCTTCTGCGATTGCAGGCTTTCTATTTCATCGTCTACCCAAAGTATTTTTGCCAATGCCATGAATATTTTATTTTTTGTTTATCCCTTCAAATGTACTTATTCATTCCCCGCTTTTTACCTTTGCCCACAATTCGTTTATTGTTTTTAACATTTTATGCAGCGCTTCCGTAAGATCATCAACGACCCGGTGTATGGCTTTATTACCATAGACAATCCGTTGATATTTGATATCGTTTCACATCCCTGGTATCAGCGCCTGCGCCGCATCAAGCAGATGGCGCTTGCGCACCTGGTATACCCGGGTGCAGTTCATACAAGGCTGCACCATTCACTGGGCGCATATCACCTGATGTGCAATGCGCTGGCAGAACTGAAAAGCAAAGGCATTGACATAACAGCGGAAGAAAATACCGGTGCAAAAATTGCGATACTGTTGCATGATATCGGGCACGGGCCTTTCTCACACGCACTGGAAAGCGTGCTGATGGAAAATATTCATCATGAAGAATTATCTCTTTTACTGATGAAGCAGCTGAATGAGCAGTTTCGCGGTCAGTTGGAGACAGCAATTGATATTTTCACCAATGCTTATCCCAAAAAGTTTTTACACCAGCTGGTAAGCGGCCAACTGGATGTAGACAGAATGGACTACCTGACCCGCGACAGCTTTTTTACCGGTGTGAGCGAAGGCGTGATCGGGTACGACAGGATCATAAAAATGCTGACGGTATATAACGGGGAGCTGATGGTGGAAGAAAAAGCCATTTATTCCATAGAGAAATTTTTGGTAGCCCGCAGGCTGATGTACTGGCAGGTTTACCTGCATAAAACAGTACTGGGCGCCGAAATGATACTGGTAAAGATCCTGGAAAGAGCAAGAGAAATAGGTTTGCAGGATGAAAGCAGCATTGAGAACAGTGTGCTGAAAAAGTTTCTCTTGCACCAGCACAAAATCAATATAGCGGATAATCTTGATGATTTCTGCAGTCTCGACGATACGGATGTGAGCTACGCTATAAAGCAATGGTGCCGGCATACAGACAAAGTGCTGTCAAGGCTCTGCAGGGGAGTAATGGACAGGAAATTGTTCAGGGTAAAAATACAAAATGAGCCTATTGCGTTGTCCGACCTGGAGGCTGCGCATAAATACGCAATGGAAAAGACGGGAGTAGACGAAGCCGGCGCTGCCCATTTTGGCTTTACGGGGGTGGCAGAAAACAGGACATATAATCCTTATAATGAGAAGATCAATATCCTTTTTAAAGACGGAACGGTCAGGAATATCTCGGAAGTAGACAATGCCCTGATACAAACCAATCTTTCTACGCCTGTTAAAAAATTCTACATTTGTTATCTTAAATAATAAGACTATATGATGTTCACAGCCGCTCAGGTCGCTGCGCTTATCCATGCAAAAATTGAGGGGGATCCGGAAGCCCGGGTGGGTTCATTCAGCAAAATTGAGGAAGCAAAGGAAGGGCAGCTTGCTTTTCTGGCAAATCCAAAATACGAAGAATACCTGTACACTACCGGAGCTTCCGTCATTATAGTGAATGATGCGCTTGAGCTGAAGGAAAAAGTGAAGGGCACATTATTGCGTGTTCCTGATGCCTATACCGCTTTTGCTTCGCTGCTGGCGAAATACCAGGAGATGGTGGCGCAACAGCTCACAGGCATACAGCAGCCCTCCTACATTGCCGCTACGGCAACCATAGGCGAAAATGTTTTTATAGGCGCATTTGCGTATATAGGCGAAAATGCTGTTATAGGCAATGGCGCTAAAATATATCCCAATGCCTATATTGGTAATAATGTCAGCATTGGTGAAAACACGGTTATTCACCCGTCGGTTACTATTTATCATCAATGTAAGGTTGGCAAAAAAGTTACCATACATGCGGGAACGGTTATAGGAGGCGATGGTTTTGGTTTTGCGCCACAACCCGATGGCAGCTTTGCCAAAGTACCGCAAATAGGTAATGTGGAAATTGAAGATGATGTGGAAATAGGGGCAAATGCTACGATAGACCGCGCCACTATCGGGTCAACCATTATAAGAGCCGGCGCCAAATTAGATAATCTTATACAGGTAGCGCACAATGTGGAAGTGGGCAATAACACCGTAATTGCAGCGCAGGCAGGCGTAAGCGGCAGTACAAAGGTCGGCAGGAATGTAATGATAGGCGGGCAGGCCGGGATAGTAGGTCATATTACCATAGCAGATGGTGCAAAAATTAATGCACAGAGCGGTGTAAGCAAATCTATTAAGCAACCTAATACTGCTGTAACAGGCTCTCCGGCGCATGATTATACCAGTGCGCTGCGCAGCCAGGCAATAACCCGCAAATTGCCGGAGCTGGAAAAAAGGATCAAAGAACTGGAGAGCCTGATTAAGCAGTTGGCGGCGGAAAAGGTATAATGGCGCTTCAATAAAATTATTATTGTATGTGAGAAGTGAGACGTGAGATTTTGCCTCTGCTGAAAGCTGACAGCCCATGGCTCATAGCTCACCGCTATCTCTTATTCCTTATCTTTGCCGCTCATCAAAAAAGGGATATGGTCGCTAATTTTAACCCCGATAAACAACATACGCTAAAGTCTGCGGTATCTATTTCAGGAACAGGATTACACACCGGCGTAAATGTGGATATGGAGCTCAAACCGGCCAACGCAGGCTTTGGTATCCAGTTCCAGCGCATTGATCTGCCCGGACGACCTGTTATTAAAGCCGACTGCGACCTGGTAACCGATACCTCAAGGGGCACTACACTGGAAGAAAAAGGTGCTAAGGTAAGTACCGTAGAACATATCCTTGCCGCACTTGTGGGCATGGGCATTGACAACTGCCTTATCGAGATCAATGGCCCGGAAATCCCCATCATTGACGGGAGCTCCGCTCCGTTTGTAGAAATAATAGAAGAAGCCGGCGTAGCCGAGCAGGAAGCAGCCAAACTATGGTATACCCTTGATACCAATATCAGCTATTATGATGAGGAAAAAAGGGTAGACATGGTGGCGATGCCCTCTATAGAATATAAGATCACCACCCTTATTGATTTCAACAGCCCGGTGCTGGGGACCCAGCATGCAGGACTGAAACACATGTCGGAGTTCAAAGGCGAGATCGCGCCCTGTCGTACTTTTTGTTTTTTGCACGAGCTGGAAATGCTCCTGGACAATAACCTTATTAAAGGCGGCGATATCAATAATGCCATTGTAGTGGTAGACAAGCCCATTACCGATAAGGAAATGGAGCGGCTTGAAAAAGCTTTTGGAAGAAGTAAAATGGAGGTGAAAAGCGGGGGGTATCTTAACAATCTTGAGCTTCGCTTTCCTAATGAGCCGGCAAGGCATAAGCTGCTTGATATTATCGGCGATCTTGCATTGATAGGCACTCCCGTAAAAGCGCATATTATTGCCAACCGCCCGGGGCACTCTTCTAATGTAAGCTTTGCAAGAAAAATAAAGCAGCACATCAAGAAGAACAAACAAATGCTTGATGTGCCTGTATATGACCCTAACCAGGCGCCTGTATACAGCAGCCAGCAAATAGAAAAAACTTTGCCGCACAGGTATCCTTTTCTGCTGGTAGATAAGATCATTGAGCTTACAGATACTTGTATAGTCGGGATCAAAAACGTAACGTTTAACGAACCTTTTTTTGTCGGGCATTTTCCGGGTAATCCTGTCATGCCGGGCGTACTGCAGATCGAAGCGCTGGCGCAAACCGGGGGTATACTGGCTATAAATGCATTACCGCCGGGTGAATATGATACGTATTTTGTGAAGATGGATGATGCGAGGTTCAGGCAAAAAGTAGTGCCCGGAGATACCATGATCCTGAAAATGGAGCTGTTGGGGCCTATACGCCGGGGAATGTGTGAAATGAAAGGAACGGTATATGTAGGAAATAAGATTGCAACCGAAGCTGTCCTGATGGCCCAATTGGTGAAACGGTAACAATAATAATATTATCTTTTTCTTACTTTTGCTTCCGTCAGGAAAAAGCCTGACGTTTTTTGTATATATAAACAGGCTTTTATAATAAGCCTCATTAGAAAAAGTCTTAAATGATTCATCCCCATACGTATATTCATCCCAACGCAAAGTTGGCGACCAATGTAAAAGTAGACCCGTTTACAGTCATTCATCACAATGTTGAAATTGGAGAAGGTACCTGGATCGGCAGCAATGTGACCATTATGGAAGGGGCGCGCATCGGCAGGAACTGCCGCATTTTCCCCGGCGCCGTGATCTCCGCTATTCCCCAGGACCTGAAGTTTGAAGGAGAAGATTCGCTGGTGGAAATAGGAGATAATACCACTATAAGAGAGTTTGTGACAGTGAACAGGGGAACAAAGGAACGCGGGAAAACAAGTGTCGGCGACAACTGCCTGCTGCAGGCTTACAGTCATATCGCGCACGACTGCATCATCGGTAATAACTGTATCATTACCAATAATACCCAAATGGCCGGTCATGTTACTATGGGCGATTGGTCAATACTCGGGGGTATGTGCGCGGTGCACCAGTTTGTAAAGATCGGCGCTCATGCCTATATCGGTGGCGGATCACTGGTGGGTAAAGATGTGCCGCCATACATAAAAGCTGCACGCCAGCCGCTGAGCTATGCAGGCGTTAACTCTATCGGCTTAAAACGCAGAGGATTTACTGTTGATAAGATCAACCATATACTGGATATTTACAGAACGATATACAATAAAGGATTAAATACTTCCCAGGCTATAGAGATACTGGAAGAAGAGTTCCCCGCCACAGATGAGCGCGACGAGATCGTGACGTTCATCCGTGAAAGCGGGAGAGGTATCATTAAACGCTATACCAAAAACAGCGTGGATGACGATATCGCTGACTAATACCGGCAAGCGGTTCAACAGGGACTGGATCTTCCGCCACCTCAATTACCGGTTTGTATCGGGCACATCTTATGCCATCACGGGGTCCAACGGCTCAGGCAAATCAACATTACTGCAGGTGATAGCCGGCGCTATTTCGCCGAACCAGGGAAAAGTAGAGTATTATCCTGCCGGCACTCAGGAAGCAAAAGCGGCTTCTCCGGAAAATATCTTTCAATATATATCTATCGCAGCTCCTTATCTTGAGCTGATCGAGGAAATGACGCTGGAAGAATTCCTGCAGTTTCACAGCCGGTTCAAGCCCTTCCTGCCTTCGCTCAGCATACAAAAAATAATTTCCACGGCAGGCTTGTCCGGAGCTGCATCAAAACAGATCCGCTATTTCAGCAGCGGGATGAAGCAACGGGTAAAGCTGGCGCAGTCTTTTTTTTCTGATACGCCGGTCCTGCTGTTGGATGAGCCCTGTACCAATCTTGATGCCGACGGCTTCGCATTATACCAGGAGCTGGTTGCTGAATATTGTAATGGCCGGCTCGTTATCATCAGCAGCAATGACCCTGCTGAATATTCTTTTTGCGGGGAAGTGATACGGATGGCGGATTATAAAGAGAAGGCGTAAGGTGTAGGGTATAAGGTGGCCCCTATACCCTACTCCTTATCCCTTACTCCTCCTCGGGGTAATAATCATAAGGAAGAAAATCTCCCATTTTTTCCCAGGCCCAGTAGCCCAGTGTGAGCACGTCCTTCTGATCAAAGTAATAGCCGTTCTCTTCAATAACAATGCCCTCACCAAGATCAAGTATAGAGATCTGAACGGGTGTGCCTGCCGGTAATTTATTGGCAGCAAGATAGGCCGGGTCAGGTTTTTCCTTATTATACACAACCCTTAGCCTGCCAGGGAAAAACAGGTTGACTTTATTATAATCCACGACATCATAATAAGCGGTATCGTAGGGATTGTAGATAGGAGATGCCTGGTCTGAATGGTCTCCGATCAGTTCCACTTTAAATCCATCACTATTCAGCGTACTGTCGTGATAAGCACGCATGAATTGCAAAACAGAACCATCATACGCATTTTCCCGCGCCTGTTTCCATGCCGCCATTTCCTCTTCAGTACCGCTCATCTGTTCGTAAAAAGGATAGCCGGTATAAATGGTTTTGCTGCCGGTATATTCATGTACAAAAGAATCCAGCGTATACCGGATGGTGTATCCCAGCGCTTTGTTTTGGATCACCAGCAGGGAGTCGGCAGTCACTTTAAGCCTGTTGCGCTTTTTGCTGAAGAAAAAATGTAGTACTTCCGGGTTTTCGATGAGACATTGTTGCGCATTGGCCGTTTTACCAAGAAAATTGTCCAAAAGGAATTTCCCGTATTTCTCCCACCCGTTCTTCACTTCGTTGGTGGCAATAATAGCTACTTCTTCCAGGCTTTTTTCTTTAGGGGCCAGCTCAACAGACAGGTTGGCGGTCTCCGGCATGGTATTATTGATACGGAGCGATTGTGTTTCAAACCCGCTGAACGAAATGACAAGATCATAGCCCCCATTATTCAATGTGAGGCTAAACATCCCCTCTTCATTGGTCACTGTCCCGATAGTAGTGTTCTGGCAAAAAACGGAAGCTCCCTGCAACGGTTGTTTTGTGGAAACGTCTGTTACCTTCCCCGTCACCCGGAAACTACCCTGCGCCAGGGAAAATAATGGCAACCAGATCAGCAAAGACAGATAATGTTTTTTAAGCATAAGAATGTGAGTTAAGAATTTTCTCTGCAGGAACTATCCATATATTGACTCGTTTGTCAAATCTCCTGCCATTATTGCCACGGCAGGATAAGTCTATAATAACAGTTACCCGGTTTAATTATTGCCTGCCGCATATTCCCGGCAATAGGCTTCAATAGTTTGTTGTACAGGAGTATAGCAAAAGCCGGGAAGTAATTTTAACAGTTTGGTATTATCATATATCACCATTCGTTGAGCAGTATCAGCAGTCTCTTTTGTAATAACGGGTTCGCTTCCCGAAAAAAAGCATCTCATTTTTTCCAGTCTCCACAACAATGCAATGATTGCCGGCGGCGCTTTTTTGTGTGGCGGCCTCTTCCCAAAAGCTTCGGCCATTTGGGTAAATAACTTTCTGAAAGGCCAGTTTTCCGCATTGATGATAAACCGCTCACCGGCAATATCAGTTTCCATCAGTGCAGTCATGGCATTCACTACATCTTTTACATCCACAAAGCCGCCGCCACCCTCTGAATACCAGGGAAATTCCTCCCATGCTTTTTTAAATATTGCTGAGGAGCCATCATTCCAGTTGCCTGCGCCGAGTATAAGGCTGGGGTTGATGATCGCGGCATCCAGCCCTTCGCTTGCGGCGCGCCATACTTCCATTTCCGCAAAATATTTACTGCGGCCATAATGAGAATGATATTTCTCCTCCTCCCATTTCGATGCTTCCGATACAGGTTCCCCATTATACTTACGCCCGAGTGCCGACACGGAGCTTACATAAAGGAGCCTGGGCTTACCATTTTCCAAAGCGGTATTTACTATATTGGCGGTTCCTTCCACATTCACTTTCATCATCTCCCGCCTCTTGCGCGGGTTAAAAGATACTACTGCTGCACAATGATACACCTGTTGCACATCCCGCATGGATTCTGCAAGTAAACCGGGGTCGAGTATATCCCCCTGTATCCACTCTACGGATTTGGCCCAGGCAGCCGGAGGAATGACAGTGCGGTATAAAGCACGCACTTTTTCGCCACGGGCAACCAGGTCGCGTAGAAGATAACTGCCCAATAAACCGGTACCACCCGTAACAAATATCATAAATGAAGTATGCGCTTACCAAATCAATGCTAATACCCGTCAAATGTGAAACGTGAGAAGTGAAGCATTGCTTTCACCCTTATCCCCGTCCGAATGGCATTTAGCCGGGCGGGCTTTCACTTTTCCCGATAACCCCCTCTATACTATTCCGGTAAACTGTTTCAAAAACCTCACATCGTTTTCGCTGAACAGCCTGATATCATTAATGCCGTATTTCAGGAGCGCTGGTCTTTCCACGCCCATCCCGAAGGCAAAGCCGGTATACTTTTCAGGGTCAATATTGCAATGCTCAAGCACTTTGGGATGCACCATACCGCAGCCGAGGATTTCCAGCCAGCCGGTATGCTTACAAACATTGCATCCTGCGCCCTTGCACAGCAGGCAACTGATGTCCATCTCGGCGCTGGGCTCTGTAAAAGGAAAATAGCTGGGGCGGAAACGCACTTTCACATCATCACCATACATTTCCTTTACAAAAAAGTAAAGGGTCTGCTTCAGGTCGGCAAAGGATACATTTTCGTCAATATACAATCCTTCTACCTGGTGAAAGAAACAGTGGCTCCTGGCGCTGATGGTTTCATTGCGGTATACCCTTCCCGGGCAAACGATACGCAACGGCAGCCTCCCTTTTTCCATTTCCCTTATTTGGATATTGCTCGTGTGAGTACGCAGCAGCCAGGCGGGATCGGTGGATATATAGAAAGTATCCTGCATGTCCCTTGCCGGGTGATGCTCGGGAAGGTTGAGCGCAGTGAAATTATGCCAGTCATCTTCGATTTCAGGCCCTTCGGCAACAGAAAAACCGAGGCGCTGAAAGATGGAAACGATCCTGTTGCGCATCATGCTTATAGGGTGACGGCTGCCTACCGGTATATCATCTCCCGGGAGGCTGATGTCTATAGCCGGCGCAGCGCTGTCCGGGGTTTCCGTGGCAGCTTCTTTGAGGCTGCTGTATTTAGCTTCAGTAAACTGTTTGAAGTCATTGAGTATTTGGCCGAACTCCTTCTTCCTGTCTGCAGGCGCCTGCTTCATTTCGCCCATAAGGTTTTTTACCAATCCCTTAGAGCCCAGGTAAGTGATCCTGAACTGCTCTGCGCCCTCCGGTCCCGGCGTATTATATGCTTCTATTTCGCGGCGGTATGCTTCAAGCTGTTGTAACAATTGCTCCATTGCGCGAAGATAAGAAAGGAAAACCTTTAATAAAGATCATCCAGCTTCATCTTCAGGTATTTGGTGACGCTGCGGTGTGTGCTTATAAAAGTGATGAAGATGCCTACAACAATGATCGAAATAAACAGCAGTGCCAGCAGCCAGTAATCCCGCAGCACCTTGATCTCCGGCAGCCATTTTTCCACCGAAAAGATAAATATCAGTAGTACGGCAATAGCAATGAGCGCGCTGATAAAGCCGTTGATAACTGCTTTGGCATCGAATGGTTTGGAAATAAACCAGCGGGTGGCGCCTACCATCTGCATGGTTTTGATAAGGAAACGGTTGCTGAACATGGCCAGTTTAATGGTATTGTCAATGAGCACAAGCACCAGGATGCCCAAAAGGGTAACCGCACCAAGCAGCACCAGCCCTATTTTTTTTACCACCGTATTCAGGTTGCTCACTACTTCGGTAGGATATCGTATTTCACTGACGATAATATTTTGAGAAAGATCTGCCGTAATATTTTGAAGGCTGTCTTTATTTACATATTCAGACTTGAGATTAAAATCAATACTGGCGGGCAGCGGGTTATAGTCAAGCACTTTATTCCAGTCTTCGCTGTTCTCCTGCAAAAATTTTTCTTTTGCCATATCCTTGGTGATATGCTGGGCCGAAGTAGTATAGGGCTTTGATTTTATATACGACATCAGAGAATCAATATCATTTTGCGGAGCATTTTCCCTGAGGTATACCTGCACCTGCACACTGCCGCGGAAATACCGTTCGAGCTTGGAGCCGTTAATAACGAACCAACCTAATATGCCGATCAAAATAAGTAATGAAGCTACCCCCAGTATGCTGAAAAAATAGGAAGGTTTGCTTCTCCTCATAGAGCTTTTGCTGATTTCATTCATTACACTATAGCTTTTGGGATGTGGCAAAAATAACGGTTTTATGCCTGCTTTCCGTAATTTTGCTGCCCTCTTAACGCAGGTTCACATTGAATATTTTTCGTTGAGACATTTTACTTCAAGACTATAAGACAGCTTTAACAATATGGAATATAATTTCAGGGAGATAGAAAAGCGCTGGCAGGCCGAATGGGAAAAAAATAATGCCTATAAAGTGAGCAACGATTCGCTGAAGCCAAAGTACTATGTGCTGGACATGTTCCCCTATCCCAGCGGCGCAGGATTGCACGTGGGGCATCCGCTGGGATATATTGCCAGCGATATCTTTGCCCGTTACAAACGGTTGAAGGGCTTCAACGTGCTGCACCCGATGGGCTACGATGCCTTTGGTCTTCCGGCAGAGCAATACGCCATAGATCACGGCATTCATCCTGCAGTATCTACTGCGAAGAATATTGATACTTTCAGAAAACAGTTAGACAATATCGGGTTCTGCTACGACTGGAGCCGTGAAGTACGCACCAGCGATCCCAAATATTACAAATGGACACAATGGATCTTCCTGCAGTTGTTCAGGAGCTGGTATAACCATAGCACCAATAAAGCGGAAAGCATAGAAGGACTTATAAAAATTTTTGAATCAGAAGGAAATGTTAATCATCCTGTTCCCGATCAAAAATTTCAAATTTTAAATCTCAGATCTCAAATATTCTCTTCCTCGGACTGGCTTTCATTTGATGAGTTCACACAGCAGGCGATATTGATGGAGTACAGGCTTGCCTACTGTGGCTTTGGTGAGGTAAACTGGTGCGAGGCGCTCGGAACAGTATTGGCCAATGATGAAGTAATTAATGGCGTAAGTGAGCGCGGGGGGTATCCTGTTGTAAAAAAGAAGCTGCGCCAGTGGTATCTCCGCATTACGGAATATGCCGACCGGCTGCAAAGCGACCTTGATACCCTGGAATGGAGCGATGCCATGAAGGAAATGCAGACCAACTGGATTGGGAGAAGTAGTGGAGCGGAGATCTTGTTTAGAGTAGCCTCACCCCCGACCCCTCTCCGGCCGGAGAGGGGGGAAGCGAAGACTCCTGAATCCGGCAGGTTCTATAAAACGGCAGATAACAGTTGGCATATTTTAAAAGAATATAGCAGACACAACAGGAAAAATCAAACTCCTGCGGAAAATTTATTGTGGCAAAATATCCGTAATAATAAGCTTGGTATTAAAGTAAGACGGCAACATTCTGTAAAAGGATATATTGTAGATTTTGCTCTTTTGGAAGCACGCCTGATTGTTGAATTGGATGGTGAATACCATAATGAAGAGCAACAAAGAACTTATGATGATGCCAGAACAAAATTTCTAAATGAATTTGATTTAAAACTAATAAGGTTTACAAATGAGGAAGTGCTGAATGATATCAGCACTGTTATTGAAAAAATAAAAGCCGCTATAGCGGAACAGAAGCAAAATAGCGGTTCGAACGCTGGGGTTCCTCTTCTCCGCGAGGAGAAGGGGTTAGGGGATGAGGCGACATCGGGGGTGAGGGTGTATACCACCCGCCCCGACACCATCTTCGGAGTGGATTTTATGGTGCTGGCGCCGGAGCATGAGCTGGTAGCAGAGATCACCACGCCGGAGCAGAAGGCTGCTGTGGAAGAATACGTAGCCTATGTAAAAAGCCGCAGCGAACGGGAACGCATGGCCGAAAAAAAGATCTCCGGCTGCTTCACCGGCGCTTATGCGGTAAACCCGCTGACCGGAAGGGATATCCCTATCTGGATCAGTGAGTATGTTCTCGCAGGCTATGGCACCGGCGCTATCATGGCGGTGCCCAGCGGTGATGAGCGCGACCATAAATTTGCCCGCTTCTTTAATATACCGGTGACCAATATATTCGGCGACCTGTATACAGGCGAAGAAGCTATCCCTGATAAGAATGTAACACTATATGACAGCGGCTTCATCACAGGACTCAAAGTTAAAGATGCCGCAGAAGAAGTGATAACCTGGCTGGAAGACAACGGTATTGGCGAGCGCAAGGTGAATTATAAGATGCGCGATGCTGCCTTCAGCCGGCAGCGCTACTGGGGAGAGCCTTTCCCGATAGTATGGAAAGATGGCATTGCTTATCCTTTAAAAGAATCTGAGCTTCCGCTGGAGCTTCCGCATGTGGATTCGTATAAGCCCGGACCGGAGGGAGAAGGTCCACTGGCAAATATTTTATCCTGGGCAGATATCCCTTCTTCAGATGGTGATCCCACAGGTTTAAGGAGGGAAACCAACACCATGCCCGGTTATGCCGGCAGCAGTTGGTATTTCCTGCGCTATATGGACCCACATAATGACAAAGCTTTCTGCAGCCGTAGCGCCTCCGACTACTGGAACCAGGTGGATCTGTATATCGGCGGTACTGAGCATGCCGTAGGTCATTTGCTGTACAGCCGCATGTGGACAAAAGTATTGTATGACCTGGGATATATAGGGTTTAATGAACCGTTTAAAAGGTTGGTGAACCAGGGGATGATACAGGGAAGCAGCAGGTTTGTATACAGGATAAGAGGTACAAATTCTTTTGTTTCTTTTGGATTAAAAGAACAATATGAATTTGATGAAATTCACGTTGACGTAAATATTGTTGACGGGGTTGAGCTGGATATAACCGCTTTCAGAAATTGGAGACCGGAATTTGAAAATGCAGATTTTATTTTAGAAAATGATAAGTATATCTGTGGTACAGAGGTTGAGAAAATGTCCAAATCCAAGTTCAACACTGTTAACCCGGATAATCTTGTAAACAAATACGGCGCCGACACTTTCCGCATGTACGAAATGTTCCTCGGTCCGGTAGAGCAAAGCAAGCCCTGGGATACCAAGGGCATAGAGGGAGTGCACCGCTTCCTCAAAAAATTCTGGCGGCTGTTTTATGACGAGGAGAAAGGCCAGGTATGGATTGAAGAACAACCTGCGGCAGAAGAGCTGAAAGTGTTGCACCGTACTATCAAAAAGATCGAAGACGATACAGAACGTTTTTCCTTCAACACAGCAGTAAGCGCATTTATGATCGCAGTGAATGAATTAACTGATCTGGGCTGCCGTAAAAAAGCGATCCTGGAAAAAATGCTGGTATTGCTCACCCCGTATGCCCCGCACATAGCGGAAGAGCTCTGGCGCAAGCTCGGCAACAGCGGCAGTATCTTAGATGCTGTATACCCGGCGTTTGAAGAAAAATATGTTACCGAAACCTCAAAGTCCTACCCCGTGGCCATCAACGGCAAAACCCGTACGGAGATCAATATAGCGCTGGATGCCACGCAACAGCAGGTAGAAGCTATTGTGCTCGCCGACGGCATTGTGCAAAAATGGCTGGAGGGTAAGCCGCCAAAGAAGGTTATTTATGTAAAAAACAGGATGATCAACGTGGTGATGTAAATTAGGTAAACCAATATGGATTACGTATTTTCGGTTAAAGCATTTTTATTATCTCTTCACAAACATTCAATAAAACTTTCCGGTCATGATCTCTTCAAAAATAGAAAAAGCGCTTAACCAGCAGGTACAGCTCGAAGCCGAATCTTCACAGATATACCTGGCAATGGCCAGTTGGGCAGAAGTAGAAGGGTATAACGGCATCTCAGATTTCCTGTACAAACATTCCGATGAAGAACGCATTCACATGCTGAAGCTGGTGAAGTTCCTCAACGAAAGAGGCGGTCACGGCGTCATTCCCGCCCTGCCCCAGCCTGCACTTAAGTACAAAGGAATACGCCCCTTGTTTGAACAGGTATTGAGCCACGAAATTCATGTGAGCGAAGAGATCAACAAGCTGGTGGATATCTGCCTGAAAGAAAAAGATTATACCACGCACAATTTCCTGCAATGGTATGTAAGCGAGCAGATAGAAGAGGAAGCGCTGGCAAGGCGCGTAATAGATAAGCTGAAGCTCATCGGCGATGACAAAGGCGGTTTATACCTGCTCGACCGCGACATACTTTCACTGGAAGCTGCGGTGAGCTCTACCAAGGGCAAATAATAAAACGGTTGACCGGCTTGCCGGACATATTCTTTACTGTCCGTATCATCATCAACAACGCTAACAGATGATCAGAAAAAAAATTCTGCAGTATATACCGTTGGGGTCTTTATTCGGAACCCAGAGAACAAGAGAGCTGTTCCAGGTAAATCCTACCGTACTGCCCGTACGTGAAGAAGCCGCCGATGTAAAGATCTATGTGTACGATTACGATGCAACGTCTTTCAATGAGGTGATGCTCACCCGCGTGGAGCAATGTGCTGCTTATAAGGATAATCATCATATTACCTGGATCAATATTGACGGGCTGCGAAAGGAAGATGTGGAAACGGTCTGCACAAAGTTTGGCATTCACTACCTTTTAATGGAAGATATCCTGAGTGTGGGGCAACGTCCTAAAATGGACGATGTGGAAGGTATATTGTTTTGCCTTTTAAACATGCTGTATTTCAATACCGCCAGCCGCACCGTGGAAACAGAGCAGATCAGCATTGCCGTGGGACAGGATTTCGTCATTTCTTTCCAGGAAGATGGTTCAAGAGATGTGTTTGACCCTTTGCGCAATAAGCTCAAGATGGCTAACAGCAAGATACGGCAGCGCGGAGCAGACTACCTGTGCTATGCAATGCTCGATATGATAGTGGACAATTATTTCGTGGTGATGGAAAAGCTTGGGGAAGAAATTGAGCTGCTTGAGGAAGAAGTCATTCGCAGGAGCAACACCCGGTCGCTGGCGCGTATCAACCAACTGAGAAAGGAGCTGATCGTAATGAAGCGCAATATTGCGCCGGTACGCGAGCTTGTTAACGGCTTTATAAGAAGTGAAAGCGATCTGCTTGATGACCGCACCACAAAATATTTCAAAGATGTATACGATCATATAGTGCAGGCTTATGATTTCACCGAGAACTATCGCGATATGATGATGAGCATGCAGGATATCTATATCAATAATGTGAACCTTCGCATGAACGAAGTGATGAAAGTGATGGCTATAGTGACCTGCCTGATGGCGCCGGCTACGGTCATCGGCGGCATATTCGGAATGAACTTTGAAGCCATTCCGCTCCTGCATAATAAATGGGGCTTCTATATTTCCGTAGCTGCCATGCTGTTCATTCCGCTTATTATGTTGTATATCTTCCGTAAGCGGGGATGGTATTGAGGCGCCGTTAATAGAAGATACCGCATTTTACCAATAGCGTTGTATTGTGTCAAACGTGAAACGTCAGATGTGAGAAACACTGCTCATATTTATCATTTCACCTCTCACGTTTCACCCACTTATCACCTACCACTTCCTCTCACGGCTCCACCCATGCATCGTTTTCCTTCAGCAGGTTGATCAGCTCTTCCACGGCTATATCGCTGCTTACAGAACGTTTTACTACCTCTTTGCCTTTGTACAGGGTGATTTTCCCCGGGCCGCTGCCTACATAGCCGAAGTCGGCATCTGCCATTTCCCCCGGCCCGTTTACAATACATCCCATAATAGCGATCTTGACACCCTTGAGATGGTGGGTCACTGCGCGGATCTTTGCAGTGGTCTCCTGCAGGTCAAACAATGTCCTGCCGCAGGAAGGGCAGGAGATATATTCTGTTTTGGAGATGCGGGTGCGTGTGGCCTGCAGTATGGAAAATGCAGTGCTGTTGATAAATTGCTCCACACTCTTATTGTTAATATAGTTCCGCCCGCTGGCATTCAATTGTGCATAGCTGCCGCTATAGGCTGCCGTGGTCATTCCGAGGCAAATGCCATCCCCAAAACCATCGAGCAGTAGCGCCCCTGTTTCTGTGGCAAAATGAATGAGATGCTCATCAGGAGTGGTTTTATTGCTGTCTGTAATCAGGATGGCGGGATTGCGTACGCCCAGGTTCTCCAGCGTCAGGAACATGAGCCGTACCGATTGCATGGCATTGGTATTGGCGCTGCTCAGGCAAAGGACTGCTGAACCATCATTTTTGAGCGCTGCTATTTCGTTTTCATCTGCAACAGCACCCTGGCTGTAGCAATCAATCATCACAAAATTGATTGCCTTACTTTTATTTTCAGCAGCTGTATTTGTGTATTCCTTTAGCCTGTAAATGGGAAAATATTTTTCCTTATCCTTACAATCTTTCCACTGGCTGGCAGGCAGTATCACTTTGAGCGTTCCCGGCAGCGCAAAGTTCAATGCGCCATTTTCTATATAAATATAATCTGCGGCCTGGTCGCCGATATTCCATTTGTCCGGTATTTCATCATAGCTGTATCCTACCCGCTGCAGCGTTTCAGGAGTGATATCACCAGCTTTGCTCAGGTCTGCCACTACTACCGGCACATGATGCCCGCCGATATTATCAATCACGAAAGTTTCGCGGCGGCGATATTCAAAGGGGCTGTGGGCTGTGAGCTGTGAGCTGTGAGCACTCTCCGCAGAAGGCTCATTGCTGATAGCTGATAGCTGATAGCTGATAACTTCATACCTCTTCACAATATCCTTACACACCGGTATTTCAAATTCCGGGTCCTCGGTCAGGGATACCCGTATGGTATCGCCCACGCCGTCTTCAAGCAATGTGCCGATGCCGATAGCAGATTTTATCCTGCCGTCTTCTCCATCTCCGGCTTCCGTTACGCCGAGGTGGAGCGGGTAATTTTCCCCGAACTCTTCCGTCATCTGGTGCACGAGCAGCCGGTAGGCCTGAACCATTACCTGTGGGTTGCTCGACTTCATGCTTAATATAATATTATGATAGTTCTCATCGCGGGCAATACGGAGGAACTCCATAGCGCTTTCCACCATTCCCACAGGCGTATCGCCGTAGCGGCTCATGATGCGGTCGCTGAGTGAGCCGTGGTTGGTGCCGATACGCATCGCCGTACCATATTCTTTGCAGATCTTTACCAGGGGGGTGAATCTTGTCCTGATGCGCTCTATTTCGGCATTGTATTCGGCATCGGTATATTCAATGAATTCAAATTTCTTTTTGTCAATATAGTTGCCGGGGTTTACGCGAACTTTCTCCACGATCCTGGCAGCAATTTCCGCGGCATTTGGCGTAAAATGAATATCTGCAATGAGCGGTGTTTTGTATCTCCGCTTATGCAGCTCGTTCCTGATATTCAAAAGATTTTCAGCTTCTTTTTTACTGGGAGCGGTTATGCGCACCAGTTCAGCGCCCGCTTCAATACAACGGATAGTCTGCTCCACGGTGGCAATGGTGTCCATAGTATCCGTGGTGGTCATAGTTTGCACCCGGATTGGGTTGAAATTGCCTATCAGCAATCCGCCGACATTTACTTCCCTGGTTTTTAGCCTTTTATATTCTGTTAAAGATTCACAATACCATTGCATAAAAGAATGTATAAGACAACAGGAAGCAAAGGTAAACAAAGAAATGTGGTAAACAGTCAGGCAAATAATGTCTGTATGTTATCGTGAAAAGAGCGGGCAAAAGTGAGAGGAGAGACGTGAGACATGAAATATTTCACGTTTGTCGTTTCACGTTTGACCCAACCCTAATACTCCACCTTATATTCCGCGGCCTCCGGGCGGTTGAGCATATCGGTAAGTGAAGTAGTAAATGTGAGCGTTTTTTTATCGGCAGAAGCCTGCACTTCTTTACCGTTATATTTTTTAGCAGGCTTTGGCAGTATAATTATGGTCTTATAGGTCATGTCTCCCATCATCAAAGACATTTGCTGCAGCATCTGCATCGTGGAGTCATTTTGCAGTTTGTCGGTGATCAGTTGTTTATTGACCAGGGTATTGGATATTTTACCGGGAGCTGCTGCAAAAGCAAATGCCTGCTCTGCAGGGTTCAGCATATTTTTATTTTTAGAAAGATCTGCATCTGCCTGTTCTATAGCGCTGCTGTCATTTTTACCCAGCTTATTGGATATGCCCAGTTTGTCAATGACCGAGAGATAAGAAGATTTCATTTCCGGGAGGTCGGAGATATTTTTAAAAGGAAAATGGATGATCACTTTCATTTCCTTTTCGGCTTCATCCACCTGCATGCGGATGCTGCCATCGCGAAACAGCGCTTTTTCTCTTGCGGAAAGCGCGGCAGAAGTGTCTATATAAGGCTTAAAAAAAACAGTAGAGTCCTTTTTCTCCTTTTCTTTTGTGGAATCCTGCCCGCCAAACTGATCCATCATCGCAAGCATTTTGCTCATATCAAGCGTGAGCGTGTAATCACCGCTATTATTTTTGTTGATCACGATTTTTTCTTCAGTATCCAGACAGGCAGTAAGAAAAACAGCAGAAAATATAGTGCAGACAAGAAGGAATTTCTTTATCATGAAGTTGTTTTAAATGTTTGCTTTACGGGGTTCCCAACCTTCCGGAAGGTTGGGAACCCCGTAAAATTAGTGAAAGCCTGCGGATAATAATTTTAGCCCAGCCCATCCCGGTTTTTCTTTTGCCGCAATATGCTCCAGTCATCTTCTTCGGCAACGATATTATTGCGAAGCAGTCCCAGACCGGTTACTTCCAGCGCTATAGTATCGCCTTCTTTCAGCCATTGCTCCGTATAGTCAGGATCATTGCGCCTGCCGGTACTATTCAGCTCAAGAAAGCATCCCGTACCAACTGTACCGCTGCCGATAACATCGCCGGGTACAAGATCTACGCCATAGGATGCCCTTTCTATGATTTCTGCAAAAGTCCAGTCCATATCTCCCAGGTTGCCGCTGCTCACCGCTATTCCATTCACCAGGCATTTCATGGGCATGTTCCAGCTCTTGCCAATATGATTTTCTTTAGGCGGGATCTCAAATTGCTCCAGTTCATCAAGTGTTACCAATGCCGGGCCCAGCGCAGTGGCAAAATCCATTCCTTTAGCCGGAGCCGGCAGCATTTCTTCTCCCTGGAGAGCACGCGCACTGAGATTATTCATGATCATCAGCCCTCCTATATATTTATCGGCATGCTCTGCTCTTATATTCCGGCCATGCCTGCATATCACTACAGCCGCTTCCAGCTCAAAATCAAGCTGCGCCAAATGATCCGGCATACAACGGATATCCCCCGCACCCTGCACGCTATGATGATTGGAAAAGCGGAAAACAGGGCTTTGGTCAAAGCCGGGGAGCATGGCTTCTCCCTTGTTTTTTTGAAGCGTCTCTATATGCCGGCGAAATGCATAAGCATCTCTTAGAGCGTTCGGGAAGACTACGGGAGAAAGCATTTGTACTTCTTCATAAGGAATGCCCCTGTTTTGTAAAAAGCGTTTTTCCTTAATAGCTTTTTCTACGGCCGCGGCCTGGGGACAGGTTTCTTCCCAATAGGTTAAAAACATGCCAATGCTGCCCGGCAGCTCGGGATGCAGGTTGTCCATATTATATAGAAAACCGTCTACGAGTAAAGCCAGCTGATCATGCCCGTCGCTCAGGTAAGAAACTAATTTCATATTAGGGATTTAGACATGCAATATATGAGAATGTAAGCAAAGCTTATAAGGTTTGCAGCGCTGCAAATCCGCCCGGCAAACTTTTATAGGTTTAAGAGCATATTCCATCCATTCCATCTCATTTCGTATCTTTTGCCTGTGAACAGAACATTGTTATTTTTATATTTTTTATTTTTCTACAGTATGGCACATGCCCAGGACAGAACGGATCAATGGCTGGAGGATCTGCTCCGGGCAAAAGCGTCCCCGCTGCTGAAAATGATATTGAATAATCCAGACAGCTTTCACTACCAGCTTATTTATACCAAAATTGACCGCGATAAGCATAATATACCTTCTTTTCATCATTACTACCTGCATGTGGACAGGGAACAATACTTTAATCCCGCTTCTACCGTTAAAATGCCCCTTGCTTTTCTTGCACTGGAAAAGCTGCATAAAATAAATGTGCCGGGCGTAGATAAGTTCACCACTATGCTCACCGACAGCGGCTACAACGGGCAAACCACCGTACTGTATGACAGCAGCGCCGAAAATAATATGCCTTCTGTAGCGCAGTATATCCGTAAAATATTCCTGGTAAGCGATAACGATGCTTATAACCGTTTGTATGAGTTTATAGGGCAGCAGGCTATCAACGAACGGCTGTGGCAGATGGGCTATAAAGATATTCGTATCACGCGCCGCTTTGTGCGGGCAACAGAGGAAGAAAACCGTCATACCAACCCGGAAAGATTTGTGGATAACGATGGAAAGGTGTTATACAGCCAGCCGGCAGCATATAGCGATCTTCAGTTTGATTTCAGTAAAAAAGTATTGATCGGCAATGCTCATTACGACCGTGATGAAAACCTGGTACAGGCCCCGATGGATTTCACCACGCATAACAATGCGCCGCTGGAAGATCTTCAGCAGATCATGCAGTCCGTATTATTCCCGGAACAGGCTTCATCCAGGCAGCGGTTTAAGCTGACCGGAGACGATTATCGTTTTCTCTACCGGTATATGTCGGAGCTGCCATGCGAAAGCGCTTATCCCAAATACGATACCACCGAATTTTTTGACAGCTACACCAAGTTCTTTTTGTTCAAAGCCGGCAAACAAAAGATCCCCGAATATATACGGGTGTTCAACAAGACAGGCTGGAGCTACGGGTTTTTAACTGATATTGCCTATATAGTAGATTTTAAGCATAATGTAGAATTTATGCTGACAGGTAATATTTATGTGAACAGGGACGGTGTACTGAATGATGATAAATATGAGTATGAAGAGCTGGGATACCCTTTCTTTAAAGAGGTAGGGAATATTATATACGACTATGAGCTGAAAAGAAAAAGAGCGCACCGGCCTGACCTGGGGAAATTTAAAACAGAGTACCGGTAGCAGAACCTGATTTCCTGAACCGCCAGGTCTCAAAGGCACTAAGAAGCGCAAGGAATAGCCTTAAAGATCAAAAGACAATTCATTAATCATTGATATATCTGTTACAAAATGCGTAAGCCTTCCCATCTGGTTATTCTACTCCTTTTCCTGTCGGGCCAAGCTTTTGCGCAGGAAAGCTGGATACGCATCAACCAGCTTGGCTATATCCCGGAAGGGATTAAAGCTGCGGTGTGGTGCAGCAAAGGGAATGCTGCATTGGCGGACTGGTCGCTGGTAGATGCTGCATCCGGAAAGGTTGTTTTCAAAGGAAAAGCAGGAAAAGATTTTGGCGCTTATGGGCCCTTCAGCAAAACTTCGAGGCTTGATTTTTCTGCCTGTAAAAAACCGGGGAAATACTTTTTAAAGGCAGGTAATACAATTTCTCCCCCCTTTGAGATCGGTAGTGAAGTATATAAGGGCGCCGCCGATTTTTGCCTTCGTTATATGCGGGAGCAACGCAGCGGGTTCAATCCTGTTTTAAAAGACAGTTGCCATACCAGCGACGGCTACACGCTGTATGGCCCGATGCCCGACAGCAGCTTTATTGACGTGAGCGGCGGCTGGCATGATGCTACGGATTATTTGCAGTACAGCTCCACTTCCGCCAATGCTGTTTATATGCTGCTGGCTGCTTACAGGGATTTCCCGGAAGTATTTCCTGATCATTACCGGGCTAACGGGCTGGAAGGATCCAATCAGACGCCGGATGTGCTTGATGAAGCCCGCTGGGGGTTAGACTGGTTATTAAAAATGCATCCAGGGGATGACTGGATGTTTAACCAGATCGGAGATGACAGGGATCATATGGGCTTCAGGATGCCGCAGGGCGAAAAAGCCTATGGACGGGGATTTGAGCGTCCTGTATATTTTGTGAGCGGCGAGCCGCAGATCAGGGGAAAGTACATGAATACCACCACCGGCACTTCTTCTATTGCAGGGAAATTCAGCACTGCGTTTTCTCTGGGCGCCGAAGTTTACGGTCAGAAAGATGCAGCGCTGGCTGCGCTGTACGCCCAAAAAGCAGGGTCTGCTTTTGTCTATGGTTTAAAAAAACCGGGCTATACCCAAACCGCATCTGTAAAAGCGCCTTATATATACGGAGAAGAAAACTGGATGGATGACATGGAGCTTGCGGCTGCCATGCTGAAAGGCAGCGACAAGCTGGATTATGCTTTTGAACTGGCGCAGAAAGAGCCGCTGACTCCCTGGATGAAAGATGATACTGCGGCGCATTATCAATGGTATCCTTTTATCAATGCGGGGCATTATGAATTGTCGAAAAGAGCAGGCGATAAAAGAAAGGCAGCGCTCATTGACTTTTATAAGCAGGGTATTGAAACCATTTGGAGCAAAGCAAGCCACAATGCTTTCTACAGGGGAATACCGTTTATATGGTGCAGCAATAACTTTACCACTGCTTTTGCCATACAATGCTACTGGTACAGGCAAATGAGCGGGGATAATAGATATAGCCCGCTGGAGCAGGCAAATTTTGACTGGCTGTTTGGATGCAACCCCTGGGGTACCGGCATGGTATACGGACTGCCTGCCTGGGGTGATACCCCTATTGATCCTCATGCTTCTTTTTTAAAGATCGGGCATTATCCTGTTGACGGTGGGCTTGTAGACGGCCCGGTAAGGGGAAGCATCTTCAACAGCCTGCTGGGCATCACGCTTACTAAACCTGATGAGTATGCGCAGTTCCAGAGCGATCTGGCAGTATACCATGATGACGCCGGCGATTTCAGCACCAATGAGCCTACTATGGACGGTACGGCTACGCTGATCTATCTTCTGGCAGCTAAAGAAAATGAAGCGGGAAATCCCCTGCCGGTAACTGACAGCCGCAAAAGTATATCCCCACGGGAAAATGTACAGTACAGCTATGGTGGCATTATACGTGGCGACAGCCTTGGCAAAAAGATCGCCCTCGTTTTTACCGCGGATGAATTCGGCGACGGTGGAAATTTTATTGCCGGAATACTGGAAAAGAAAAAAGTGAATGCTTCTTTTTTCTTCAGTGGTAATTTTTACCGGGCTGCCGCATTTAAAAATATCATCAGGAAATTAAAGACGCAGGGCAATTATCTTGGCGCACATTCCGACCGCCATCTTTTGTACTGCGACTGGACAAACCGCGACCGCCTGCTGGTCACAAAAGAAATCTTTGAAAAAGACCTGCTGGACAATTATAAAGAAATGGCGTGCTTTGGTATCGGCAAAAGCGATGCGCCTTATTTTTTGCCTGCCTATGAATGGGACAACGACAGTATAGCTGCATGGACAGCAGGAGTGGGCCTGCAGCTCATCAATTTCACGCCGGGTACGCTCAGTAATGCAGACTATACTACTCCTGATATGAAAAAGTATAAAAGCTCTGCAACGGTGATGAGCTCTATAAAAACTTTTGAACAATCGCAGCGCAAGGGGCTGAACGGTTTCATCCTCCTGCTCCACTTTGGGACTGATCCTAAACGGACCGATAAAATGTATTATAAACTCCCGGAGCTGATTGACTGGCTGAGAGGGAAACATTATGCACTGGTAAGAGTGGATGAACTGCTGCAATAATCCTCCATAAATTAAAGGAAGAAGAGCTCAGATTTAGCACGTATCTTTGCACCGCTTTATCCATGCCGGTATAATTATCGTGTCATGGACCCGATCTGACAGATGAATTTGAATGTGTTGCTGGACGAATTTTTGCACGACACCCGCACTTTCCAGGTTGCGGACAGGATCGTATTGTCTGCCCCCCAGCGTATTTACCTGAAAAGCCTGTATGGCAGCGCAGCACAGTTTGTATTTACGGGCATATTCCGGCATGAGCTCGCTTCCCAGCTTAATCACCTGGTTATTTTAAATGATGCGGAAGAAGCGGCCTATTTTCATAATTCGCTCGAAAACCTCACCAGCGCTTTAAATGTATTTTATTTCCCTTCGTCTTTTAAAAACAGGAAGAACTACCGGCAGTTGAACGCCTCCCACGTGATGCTGCGCACGGAAATGCTTACCCGCTTTTCTACAGCTACCGGCAACAGGGTGGGCGCTATCATTACCTATCCCGAGGCATTGTTTGAAAAGGTGGTGTTGCCCAATACCCTGTCGGGAAATATGATAAGGATAAAGACCGGCGACAGCATTGATGTAAGCGCCCTGCTTGCACAGTTTGTGGACTATGGCTTTGAGCGCACCGACTTTGTATACGAGCCGGGGCAGTTTGCCTTACGGGGAGGCATACTCGATATATATTCTTTTGGTAATGAAAAACCTTACCGTGTAGAGCTGTTTGGCAACGATGTGGATTCCATCCGCATTTTCGACCCCGAAACACAGCTCAGTGAAAGAAAGCTCCTGCAGGTGACGATTATCCCCAATGTGGAAACCCAGTTTGATTCGGGGGAGAAAGTTTCGTTGCTGGAATTCCTGCCGGAAAATACAGTAGTATGGATGCAGGACTGGGATGTGATAAAGGAGAAGCTGCATACACAGGAGGAAGACCTCGAAATATTTTTCAGGGTGCAGGAAACATCCGTAAAGTCTTTGCAGGAGGAAGAGGATAATCTTGAAAAGAAAGATGTAAGCCCAGACGATTTTGTTCAGACAGCCATTATTGAGGAGCAGTTGCACAGCAGGCATATTGTAGAATTTGGGTATACTCCTCATTTCAGTGGTCTTGAAATTGCTTACGACAGCAGGGAGCAGCCTGCTTTCAACAGGCAGTTTGATATGCTTATCAAAGACCTGAAGAACTGGGAATCCAAAAAATATAATATTTATCTTTTTGCAGACAATCCCCGTCAACTGGAGCGGCTGCACAGCATATTTGCAGATCTCAAAGCGGAGATCCCTTTCACCCCGATACCGGTAGCCATCAACGCGGGGTTCATTGACCACAGCCTTAAGATCGTTTGTTATACCGATCACCAGGTATTTCAACGCTATCATAAGTACCGTGTAAAGCAGGCGTATAACAAAAACAAGGCGCTTACGCTGCGTTCCCTGCGCGAGCTCCAGCCGGGGGATTATGTTACACATATTGATCATGGTGTGGGAATATACAGCGGCTTGCAAAAGATTGAAGTGGGAGGCAAGCTGCAGGAGGCTGTCCGTATTATTTACAAAGACACCGATATCCTCTATGTCAATATCAACTCGCTGCATAAGATCGCCAAGTATACCGGTAAGGAAGGAACAACACCTAAGGTAAACAAGCTGGGCAGCGACGCGTGGCAGAAACTGAAAGAGAAGACCAAGGCTAAAGTAAAAGAAATAGCCTTTGACCTGATAAAGCTGTATGCGCAACGTAAGGCGCAGCATGGCTTTGAGCATAGCCCCGATAACTATATGCAGACAGAGCTTGAGGCTTCCTTTATTTATGAAGATACCCCCGACCAGAGCAAGGCCTCCGCAGATGTGAAGAAAGATATGCAGTCGCCTGCTCCCATGGACAGGCTGGTTTGCGGGGATGTGGGTTTTGGTAAAACAGAGATCGCTGTGCGGGGGGCATTCAAAACATGCTGTGACAATAAGCAGGCAGCCATACTGGTACCTACTACCATTCTTGCCTTCCAGCATTACAAAACTTTCAAGGACAGGTTGAAGGATTTTCCCGTAACGGTAGATTATATCAACAGGTTCAAGTCGTCGAAAGAAAAGAAAGAAACGCTTGAAAAGCTGAAGGAAGGGAAAATAGATATTATTGTCGGTACGCATGCACTGGTTGGAAAAGAAGTGAAGTTCAAAGACCTTGGACTACTGATCATTGATGAAGAGCAGAAATTTGGTGTAGGGCATAAAGAAAAGATCAAAACACTGAAGACCAATGTAGATTGCCTAACGCTCACGGCAACGCCTATACCGAGAACGCTCCAGTTCAGCCTGATGGGCGCCAGGGACCTGAGCATCATCAATACACCGCCGCCTAACCGGCAGCCTATACAAACGGAGGTGCAGGTCTTCAACGAAGACATCATACGGGATACGATTTATTTCGAAACGGAAAGAGGCGGACAGGTATTTTTTATCCATAACCGGGTGCTGGGCTTAAATGAAATGGCTGATATTATCCAGGGACTTTGTCCCGACCTGAGCATTGGTGTAGCCCACGGCCAACTGGAAGGGCATGTGCTGGAAGAGCGCATCCTTGATTTTATTGAAAAGAAATATGATGTGCTGGTTTGTACCAATATTGTAGAGAGCGGGGTGGATATTCCTAATGTAAACACCATCATAGTAAACAATGCGCATCAGTTTGGCCTCAGCGATCTGCACCAGTTGCGTGGCCGTGTGGGGCGTAGCAATAAAAAAGCATTTTGCTACCTGCTTGCCCCTCCCCTGAGCACACTGCCCGACGATTCCCGCAAGCGGTTGCAGACGCTGGAACAGCACAGCGAACTGGGCAGCGGGTTCCAGATCGCCATGCGCGACCTTGATATCCGCGGCGCAGGTAACCTGCTGGGCGGCGAGCAGAGCGGCTTCATGGCGGAGATAGGATTTGAAATGTACCAGAAGATCCTCGATGAAGCGATACGCGAGCTGAAACGGACTTCCTTCCGCGAAGTATTCAAAGAAGAGATCCAGCAGCAGGAAAACTATGTGCAGGATTGTACCATTGATACAGATCTTGAGATACTTATTCCCGACGACTATGTAGAAAGCATTAATGAACGCCTGTCATTATATACCCGGCTGGATAATGCGGATACGGAACAGGATCTGCTCGACTTCCATACGGAAATGACAGACCGTTTCGGACCTGTGCCTCACCAGGTAGAAGACCTCTTTACTACCGTTCGATGCCGTAAAATGGCGCTGGAGCTCGGTTTCGAAAAGATGGTATTGAAAGAGGAAACGCTGAGATGCTACTTCGTCAATAATCCTGATTCCCCGTATTTTGAATCGGACACATTTAATAAGATGCTGCAGTTTGTACAGACGCAGACCAACAAGGCCAGGCTGAAACAAACCGGCAGGAACTTTCTCCTCGTGCATGAAGACATCAGGGGAATGGAGCAACTGCAGCATTTTCTTTCCCGCCTTCACAAATATGTGCATGAAGCGGCTGAATGTAAGGTATAGGGGGTAGGGTATAAGGAGTAAGGCAAAGGCATAAGGTGTACGGCCTTACACCCTATCCCTTTCACAAGTATTTTCCCGAATGCTATGAAATATCTCCGATTTGTAATATATTTCCATACTAAACTTCACTACAAATATGGAACAGCAAAACGATTTACTCGGAACAGAAGAACAGCCCATTGTACCGCCTACGAGCGATGAAAAAACAATGGCTATTTTATCACATATTCTTACGCTGGTTGTTGGATTTATTGCGCCGCTTGTGATTTATCTCATTAAAAAGGATGAGTCTTCTTTTATTGCTGCCCATGCCAAAGAATCGCTGAATTTCCAGATCACGATCACAATTGCATGTATAGTGCTTGCCATTACCATTATAGGGATATTGCTGATCTGGGTTGTTCTCCTGGCTGCACTTATACTGGTGATCATTGCTACAATAAGAGCGAGTGAAGGTAAGCTTTACCGTTATCCGCTTACAATCCGGCTGATCAAGTAATTTTTTTGCATGATCTATAGCTTTTCCAGCATTTCAACCACCTTCTCGCTTTTCAGGATGAAATAGCCGAGCCGGTCGTTGCTGATACCGTCTTTCAACTGGTAGGTAAATTCCAGCTTGTCGTTGTTGATATTTGTTTCAAAGTATTTGAAGGAGATATTCGAATGCTCATTTATTTCTTCCCCAATTTCATATAAATGTGTGGACAGCACAAATAATGAGCTTTTAATGCGGATCAATCCATTGATCACTGCCAGCGAGCACCGCATGGCGTCCTGCACATTGGTACCCTTAAACAGCTCATCTATCAGCACCAGCCATTTTTTGCCATTATTAATAGTGAGAATGGTATTCTTTATCCTTTGCACCTCGTTGAAAAAATAACTTTCCCCTTTAATAATATTGTCTTCCACGTTGATGTTGCTGAGCACGCCGTCAAAAAGGGAAAGCTCAAGATGTTTTGCGGGAACGCCCATGCCAAGATGTGCAAGGTATACTGCTATGCCAAGCGATTTGATGAAAGTGCTTTTCCCCGCCATATTTGCGCCGGTAAGGAACAGGAAATTGCTGCTGGGAGATAATTGTATATCATAAGCCACCGGCTCTCGGAGCAGGATGTGAAATATTTTATCGGCTTTGATGTAAGGTTCCCCGGATTCAACAAACTCGGGAAAGGTCAGCTGGTACTTTTGAACGGCTGTTGCCATGCTGTACCAGGCATCCAGCTGGTAAAAGATATCTGCCAGCTCCTCATACCGGCTTTTGAACCCGGCGAGAAAATAAAAGCCGAAATAGAGGTTTTCCTTAACAGAAAACTTTTCTCCCTTTTTCTTTTGAAGTATTTCTTCCAGTTGGCTGTGCTGCAGCAGCGAGCGGATGCGGGAGGCGAACGATTGCAGCTTTGCCGGCGCTTCGGGAGAATCTATGATCATGGCTATCTGGTGAAGCCCGGAGATAAAGTCACGGAAATGGGTGACCGAAAAGCGGATCAGCCCGTAATCCGAGCTGTGAAAGGTTTTATACAGTCTTGTGCTCAGGAAATCTTTGGAAGAAGGTATCGGGTCAATCCGCGAATCATAAAAGCGGTCTATCATGGTCATTGTGCCGTTGGTAATAACGGAGGGCCAATGATCCAGATGGGTAATAACAAGCCGGATGATGGTTTGGGTGTCTTTTATTTTTTTAATATCTCCTGAGGGCTCCTTCATCATCCATCTCAGCCATTCCTTGCCGCCATTTGTTCTGGTAAAATTGATCTTGTGAAAAACGGAAAACTCCTCCTCTTGGCTGAAGACGGAAAGGTCGTTGTATGTGGTTTTGTCTATCTGCATCTTAGAATGTCTTCCGGGCTGGTGAGAGGATAAAGGTGAATAGTGAATGGTGAATAGACAATAGTGAATGGCTCACCTTTGGCGGTTTCATTTCTCACATTTATCGTTTCACATTTCACGTCTCACACACCCACCCCACGGGATGCCCTACCTGTCAAAAGCCAATCGCATGCCTCTATGAGATTCATTCCACCGTCCATTTCCATAATTTTCATATACCAGGGTTCCGTTCATAAAAGTATGGGTAATGGCGGCCGGGAATGAAAACCCTTCCAGGGGGCTCCACCCGCATTTGTATGCAATATTATCTGCGCTGACAACGGTGCTTTTATTCAGATCCGCCATCACAAGGTCGGCCCAATATCCTTCCCTGATATATCCCCTGTCTCTTATCCGGTAAATATCTGCCACCGAATGGCTCATTTTCCGGACGATCTTTTCCAGCGGGATTTTCCCTTCCTTATAATAATGCAGCAGCAGCAGCAGCGGGTGTTGCACAAGCGGTAAGCCGGCATGCGCCTGTTCATACGAAATGCCCTCTTTTATGATAAGGCTCCCGTCTGCATCTCTCGTATATCCTTTTTCTTCAAGGGTATGGGGCGCATGATCTGTGGCGATCACATCAATGCGGTCATCATTCAGCGCCTGCCACAGCGCAGCGCGGTTATGCGGCGCCTTTATGGCCGGATTGCATTTTATCAGGTAGCCGAGCCTGTTATAGTCTTCGCTGCTGAAATGCAGGTGGTGCACACATACTTCGCAGGTGATCCGCTTATCGCTGAGCGGCATCATATTGGTAAAGAGCTGTAACTCCTTTTCGGTGGAAATATGCAGGATATGCAGCCTGCTGTTGTACTTTTTGGCAAACTGTATGGCGGTGAACGAAGATTCAAAGCAGGCATCCTCATTACGGATCAGCGGGTGATCTGCCGGTGATAATGCGCCTTTTTCTTTTTTGATCTTTTCGTAATTGGCTTTGATGATCTTCTCGTCCTCGCAATGAGTGGCAATAAGCACTTCGCTCTCCCTGAAAAGCCTATCCAGCGTGAGGTAATTGTCTACCAGCATATTGCCCGTGCTGGATCCCATGAATATCTTTACGCCGCATATACTGTCGCGGTAGTTATTTACCTTAAGCACTTCCTCCGCATTGCTGTTGGAAGTTCCCATAAAAAAGGAGTAGTTGGCAAGAGCGCTCCGGGAAGCGATGGCATATTTTTCTTCCAGCAGGTCAATAGTAAGGGCATTGGGAATGGTATTGGGCATTTCCATAAAAGAGGTAACGCCTCCTGCAACCGCCGCTTTCGACTCTGTATATATAGTAGCCTTGTGTGTCAGCCCCGGTTCCCTGAAATGCACCTGGTCGTCAATCACCCCGGGAAGCAGGTGTTTCCCTTCACCGTTGATCTCCTGTACGGATGAACCGGGTTGAATATTACCTGCTATTTTTTCTATCCGCCCGTTTTTTAATAAAACATCTTTTACAGAGATGTTTTCTTCATTAACAACGGTAATATTTTTAAGTAAATAATTCTGCATGCGGGTCAATTAATATAAAGCAACACAATATCATGCAATTTAATTGAATACCTGTATTTTTACCCCGGTAATATCCATCGGGTGTATTCCGGTTTTTCGAAGGCGGGTGGAAACACCCACCTGTAGCGTCCACTACTGGCCGGTGTCTCACCGTCCGGAAAGTTGCCTGTAGAGCGAAAATTTGAAATACATCCTGTCTCCCTGATCCTGGCCTTTATTTTATCAATAATGCTACAAAATGAAGAAACTGGTTATCTGCACGTTTGTTGTTTTTCCGGCATTCTTTGGCTTTTCCCAGTCAAAGCCAAAAATGAGCTTCGACCTGGAAAAGATCTGGAGCGGCTATTTTGACGAAAGGAAGTATGTGGTGCACCTGATGAACCAGTCTCCGCATTTTGCATGGATACAAACAGATACCGGCACAGGCCCACAGGTGATCCTGGCGCTCGACTTTAATACCACACGTATTGTGGATACCTTGTTTTCAAACCAGATAAAAAGAGATACCGACTCTCTGCCAACCACTTTCACTTATTTCCAGGATTTCGGGTTTTCTCCTGATGATAGCAAGATACTGATACAGACCCAGATTGAGCCTTTCAATATGCTTTCGGAAAAGTCCTTTAATTATATATGGGATACGCAGAAAAAGATCCTTCGGGTAGTATCGGCCAACGGGAAGCAATTGTATCCCTCCTTTTCGCCCGATAGTAAGCTGCTTTCTTATGTGCTGGACGGTAACCTGTACCTGATGAATATTGATAAAAACGAAACTACTCCCATCACTGTGGACGGAGCGCCCGGCCAGTTTTTATATGGCATGGCCGACGGATTATATGAAACCGGCTTTGGAATGACAAAGGCATACGAGTGGAGCCCTGACGGGAAATATATAGCTATGCTGCGATTCAATGAAAATACCGTTAAGCAATATCCTATTACCACTTATGAAAGATCTTATCCTGATATCCGTAACCAGCGCTATCCCCTTGCCGGAGAAATGGTGCCTGATGTGAAAGTATTTATTTACGACATTTCAAATAAGCTTTTTGTGCCGGTGGATGTGGGAGTCAACCCCGATCAATACATTACAGGTATCCGCTGGTCGCCGGATAACAAAACGCTGATCGTTCAAAAGCTGACCAGGGACCAGAAAAAGCTTGAGGTATTAAAAGCGGATGCCGTAACCGGTAAAACTTCACCGCTGTATAGTGAAGAAAGCCGCGCGGATTATGTAACAGTGCACCCCGGGAATGGGTGGTTTATTGACGGAGGAAGATCTCTTTTGTGGATGAGCGAAAAAGACGGCTATAATCATCTGTACAATATAATGGCCGATTCCGGCACCGTAATACCGGTTACACAGGGCAAATGGGAAGTGATGGACATTAAAGCAACCGATGATGAAAAAAAGGAGATCTTCTATACTTCTAATGAAGCCAATTCGCGGGAGAAGCAGCTCTATAAGATTAGCTACGACGGTAAGAACAGAACGCGCATTACAACAGGCCGCGGATACCACGATGTGTGGATCAGCAATGATAAAAGATTCATTTTTGATGAGTTTTCTTCTGTCAACACACCGCCCGTATACCAGTCAATGTCTGTAACCGGTAAGGATCAGCGAAAGCTTATTGAAAATAAGGAGCTGAAAGACAGGCTGCAAGATTTTCCCGTACCTGATGTTAATTTCTTTACCGTAAGGGCAAATGATAGCATGACAATGAACGGGTGGATCATCAGGCCATATCAAAACCCGAGAGCGCAGCTTCCGCTGCTATTGTATGTGTACGGAGGAAGCACCAAACAGGAGGCGCAGGATCGCTGGACCGACAGGTTTACTCTTACGATGCGCTGGCTTGCCAACCAGGGCTATGCAGTGGCCTGTATTGATCCGCGCGGAACGCCGGGAAAAGGCGCGGCCTTCAGGAAATGCACTTATAAAGCGCCGGGGGATGTTGAAATATCAGACCTGCTTACTGTAAAAAGCTATCTTTCCCGTAATTATCGCATAGACTCTTCGCAGGTTGCAGTCATGGGCTGGAGCTATGGCGGGTATCTTGCAGCTTTGGCTCAAACCAAGTATGCCGGTAAATTCAAATCCGGCGTGGCAATAGCGCCTGTTACCAACTGGCGTTACTACGAGAATATTTATTCGGAGCGCCTGCTTTCGCTCCCGAGTGAGAATGCAGAAGGCTACAAAAAATCATCTCCCATAAATTATACAGATGATTATAAAGGAGGATTGTTTATTGTTCATGGCACGGCTGACGACAATGTGCATTTGCAGAACAGCCTTGAGCTCAGCAAGCAGCTTACCAATAGCAGGAAAACAAATTTTGAGCAGCATTTTTATCCTGACAAAACACATAACCTGAGCGACGGCACACCCAATATCCTGAGGGTGAGCCTTTATACGAGAATAAACGAATTTTTAAAAAGAGAGCTGAAATAATATGTGATGAGTCTTTGGGGATGAAATATGAGAAGCGAAACGTAAGAAACTGCTTACTACATACCCTTGTTCCTATCCCTTAAAATGCATGTATACAATAGGTCACTACCCCCCATATTGCAAAATCAGCGCCGGAGCAATCAACATCTATAGGTGAAAGGTTTTTGCAGTCAGGGATCAGCCTTGTTTTATTGAAGTTTTTTTCAAGCCTGCGTATAAGCATTTCTCCATTCAGTACAGCAATCACAATTTTACCATTAATAGCTTTAACAGAGCGGTCAACAATTACAATATCGCCGTTTGCAATCCCCGCGTCAATCATGGCATCACCACTTACCCGCATAATAAATGTGGCAGGTTTGTTACGGATCAGCTGCTCATTCAGATCAATGCCTCTTTCCATATAATCATCGGCAGCGGCAGCAAAGCCCGTGGCATCAGTATGATCCACATTCCACTGGCTGAAATGTTTTGTTCCGTTATAGCTGCTTTTGTAAAAAAGTTCCTTATCCATATCATTAAAATTTTGATATTGCTAAATATTTTAGTAAATTTATACTAAATAAATTACCTTTCAAAATCGTTTATATGCAAAAGATAGTTCAGTCGCTGCCCGGGTATAACGTAAATGAATACCTGCTGGTGCTAAGCCCGCCGGAGGAGCTGTGGCATAAAATAATGAAGGTCAAAGAAGAGTTTTCCAATACCTATGCATCTGATCATGCAAGGTGGGGCAGACCTCATATCACACTGGTGAATTTTGTACAGTATGAGTTGATGGAACCGAGGATCCTTCACCGCCTTAAGGCAACGGCTATGGGCTCACCGGCATTTAAGCTGGAGCTCAAAGATTACGGAAGCTTTCCCTCTCACACTATATACATAAATGTATTGTCTAAAATACCGGTGCAAAACCTGGTGAAGGCAATACGCACGGAAACGCAACGGCTGATGAAGCCGGACGAAGATCATAAGCCACATTTTATGCCGGAGCCTCATCTTACTATCGCAAGAAAACTGGCGCCCTGGCAATATGAAAAAGCATGGCTGGAGTATAGCAACAGGCATTTTACCGGCCGCTTTATTGCAGACAGCATGCTCCTGCTGAAACGGCGAGCCGGAGAAAAAGCTTACCAGATAGCAGAACGGTTTGAGTTCCGGAATTTACCGGTGATGACAAGGCAGGGGGAGTTGTTCTGAACCACGGAGGCAGGGAGAACACAGAGGTTCACAGAGTGTTGTTAATTAAATAAAAATATCATGGAACAGCGCATAGCACAGTTGCATCAACCGCTTTCAGATAAAGAAAAGCAATTGGCTCCTCAAATTATAGACATCGCTATCACTATTCACAAATCGCTTGGTCCCGGCTTGTTAGAAAGTGTATATGAGAAATGTTTTTGTTACGAATTGAAGAAAAGAAGGATTACTTATATGAAACAACAATGTGTAGATATCTTCTATGATGATTTGGTTATAGGTGATGGATTGAGGATAGATATTCTGGTAGATGACCTTGTAATTATTGAATTAAAGGCGCAGGAGAACCCTCATCCTGTTTGGGAAGCGCAACTGTTAAGCTATCTCAAACTAACCGGTAAGCGATTAGGCTATGTTTTAAACTTTCATATGCCCTTAATGAAAGACGGAATTAAAAGAATAATATTATAAATCCGGGAGAAAGTCTCCGTGTACCTCTGTGCCGCCCTGCCTCCGTGGTTCAAAAAAAATCTTATGCCCAACAAACTACAACAAGACCATTATAAAGTATCAGCCGCCAAAAAGCAGGAAGAAGATCAGTACCTGCATGGCCGCGGCGCGCAGATCAATACCAAAAACAGGTTCCTGACGGATGAGATCACCCGGGAGCACAGCGAAGGTATTGACGACTGGACAGAGCCCAACGTTGCCACTCAATATATAGAACAGCAAAGCAAAACCATCGTAAATAAAGTAGACAGCCCTGATGTGGGCATGGCTTACAGCATGAATGCCTATGCAGGCTGCGAGCATGGCTGCATATATTGCTATGCCCGCAACGTGCATGAATACTGGGGCTACAGCGCCGGGCTTGATTTTGAAAGAAAGATCATTGTAAAAATGAATGCGCCGCAATTGCTGCGCAAACAATTCATGCATCCCAAATGGGAAGTAATGCCTATTATGGTAAGCGGCAACACCGATTGCTATCAGCCGGCGGAGCAGAAGTATCGTTTAACAAGAGGTTTATTGCAGGTGTGCAATGAGTTCAATCACCCTGTAGGCATACTCACCAAAAATGCCTGGATCATAAAAGACAAAGATGTATTACAGGAGCTTGCGCAAAAAAACCTGGTTACGGCAATGGTATCCATCACTTCTTTTAATGAAGAGCTGCGCCGCGTAATGGAGCCGAGAACGGCAACCGTCACACAACGGTTGCGGGTGATTGAAGAACTAAGCAATGCAGGCATCAAAATGGGCATCATGATGGGACCGATGATACCAGGACTGAATGACCACGAAATGCAGCGTATTATGAAAGCTGCGGCAGACGCCGGCGCAACATTTACAGCTTATACCTTTATCCGCCTGAACGGAGCGATCAAATTTTTATTCCATGACTGGCTGTATAAAAATTTTCCCGATCGTGCGGATAAGGTCTGGCACCTGATAGAGCAAAGTCATGACGGCAAAGTGAATGATACCCGCTGGGGATTGCGCATGCGTGGTGAAGGCCCTGTAGCGCAGATTATTGCCCAGCAATATAAAAAATACGGTAAACTCTATCACATGAATGAAGGAAGGCAGGGATTAGATACCTCTATTTTCCGGAGGCCGGCGGAACAGGGAAGGTTGTTTTGAGATGCAAAAAAGGTACCGCGGTGATGAAAAAATTTCAGTGCTTTTGCGAAGACACTTTCCTCGCGCTGAAAGGATCTGACAATGTAATACGGCACCCCTTGCCAGGGCAATCATTCAATTCACAGGCGCTTTCGCGATACCTTGCTTCCGGCTTTGAGCCTCCAAAAGCATACCTTTATGATTACTTTTAAAAGTAAATACCCGCAGATGATATAAACGCCCGGATGGAGAACTGAAGGGAACAATAGTATCCAAATGAAACCATCTCCCAAACATATTATCTATACCATCGGGCATTCTACTCACAGTATGGATGATTTCATTGCAATGCTGCAATCCTTCGGCATCAGCGCTTTGGCTGATATCCGCCATTTTCCCGGCTCAGGAAAATATCCTCATTTTAATAAGGAAAACCTGTCTGTGGCATTAAAAGGGAATGGTATAAATTATGTCCACCTGGAAGATCTCGGCGGAAGAAGAAAAGTGCGCAAGGATTCAAAAAATACCCGCTGGCGCAATGAATCTTTCCGCGGCTATGCAGACTATATGGAAACCGAAGCGTTTGAAAAAGGCATTGAAAAGCTTGAAGCCATCGCTTTGGAGCAACCGACAGCATACATGTGCTCTGAAGCAGTATGGTGGCGCTGCCACCGCTCTATGGTATCCGATTATTTAAAAGCAAAAGGATGGACGGTATGGCATATCATGGCTGTGGGTAAAGCAGAAGAGCATCCTTATACCTCTCCTGCACGCATCAGCCACAACCGGGTATATTATTATGATGAAAATTTGTTTGATCAATAAAAAATCTGATCATGGCAACGAGGTTCAAAATAGGAGATAAGGTAAGCTGGAACTCTGAAGCGGGAAGGGTCTCTGGCACGATCATTAAAATACATACCCGGGACTTCAACTATAAAGGCTATACGCATCATGCTTCCGGGGACGACCCGCAGTATGAGATCAAAAGTGATAAATCCGACCATATTGCGGCCCACAAAGGATCGGCGCTTACCAGGAGATGAAAGGCGCTTAACGCTATGTGAAACGTCAGGTGTGAAACGTGAAATCTCACCTCTCACGTCAGACGTCTTACAATTGTTTACGCATCTCTTAACCTGACACCTATTTCCCTTTGTTCCTGTCGGGTCTGAAGTTTGGCCTCCCGGGATTTCCCTGCTGGGGTGGAGTGTTCCGCGGATTATTATTTTTAGAAATTTTGCTTTGCTGAGGTGAGGATGTTTTCTGATCCCGCTGCTCTCTTGGCGGCCTTTGGTCTTTTTGGTCTCTTCCCCTCTGATGCTTTTTCTTTTTGCTGTTTTTATCAAGGCTGCGGAGACTGATCTGCCCTACCACATCTACAAATTCAGGTTCCACTTCTTTAGGTTTGGAGCCGACGACTTCTTCTGTCTCCAATGTGTCAGGCCTTATGCCTTTGGCATTCATGGATTTAATGCTACGTACGGTGGCTATGGAGAGAGGATATTGCTTACTGCTTTCGGGCAGGGTATACCACATCAGGTTCCTGAAAATATCTTTCTTTATCAGCAGCGCATTCCCTTTCGTAGTTTCCAGCATGTCCGCATTATCGGGAAAGCCCTGTAAAGCATCCAGATAAGTATCCAGTTCATAATTGAGGCAGCATTTAAGCCTGCCACACTGCCCGCTCAACTTTGTTTGATTGATGCTCAGGTTCTGGTACCGGGCTGCAATAGTGGTCACACTTTTAAAGCTGGTAAGCCAGGTGCTGCAGCACAATTCTCTCCCACAACTGCCAATCCCTCCTACTTTAGCCGCTTCCTGCCTTGCCCCGATCTGCTTCATTTCCACCTTTACCCTGAACTCAGAGGCGTACGCCTTGATCAGCTCACGAAAATCCACTCGACCGTCTGCCGTGTAATAAAAGGTTGCTTTTCTGCCGTCTGCCTGGAATTCCACCTCGCAGAGCTTCATTTCAAGCCTTATTTGCCTTGCAATTGATCTTGCTCTGGTAAGCGCCTGTGGTTCCCGCGCCTTATTTTGTTTCAGGATCTCAATATCCCGGTCGCCGGATTTGCGTAACACCTTCTTCATATCCGGGTTATGCTCCTCTACGGCCTTCTTCTTCAATTGCAACCGCACAAGCTCTCCTGTCATGCTCACCTCTCCTACATCAAAGCCGCTTACTCCTTCCACGGTGATGAGATCTCCTTTTTCAAATATATGAACGGTGCCATTCCTGAAAAACTCCTTTCTGCTTCCTTTATTAAAGGAAACTTCAATGACCCTGCAGGCGCTTTCCGCATCAGATATAGGAAGATTAGTCAGCCAGTCGTATACGTTCATACGATTACAGCTGCCGGTTGAGCATCCTCCATTGCTTTTGCAACCATTTGGTTTACCTCCGGTTTGTGAACTGCAGCCACTGCAACTCATATTTGAGCATTACATTAAATAGTTAATAAATAGTCCTGAAGAAGAGGGCAATTGTTATCAGTAGCGTAAAGACACACTATTATCCTGCAGAAATACCTGGGTAAGCACTCAGGTAGTAATATCTATGAAACTGTTGTCCCTGTAAAACGGGGATACAGCCGGAATCAGAATAATCTATATTGAAATAAAAACACTTTTTCTTCAATACTTCCCATGCTCCTCAAAACACAATAACAATATATATAGAATCCTTTTCAGGACAATTGCTTCCAAAAGTAATAAAATGTTACCAATTTTATGCTAAAACTTCCTGCAGCACGGCAAGCGATCTCATTGCCCCGAAATCATGAATGTGCAGGCTGTAAAACTGTATAAGCGCCTCCAGGGTTTCCCTTCTCTCAAGCTTATTCAATATCATTTCGGGAAGCTCAACAGGCTGCATAATTTTTAACAGGTGGGCAATAATAGATGCCACCCGGGCAGATGTGCATAAAGCATGAACCGGGGGAACTGCGGTAAAAGTACCCTCCCGGAGGTCCAGCAGGTCGGTAGGCGCTGTATGATTGTCCTGGATCTTTGATCCAAAAAAAGAAGTGAGATGTATGGCAAAGTATAGCGGAAAGTTGGCAACTATCTTATCGTCTGCCTTATCAAGGGTAATATAGGCATCTTCAATAAACTCATACAGATCGGCGTTGGACTCCGGCTGGCGCACTACCTTTTGCAGCAACTCCGTGATAAACAAAGCCACGGCATTTTTATATACGTTAAAAAAAACCTGGTTGTACAGGTAATGCCATTTCACTTCCTTTATACGCTGAAGATTTTTGAGCTCATTATGGTACACTTCCATATCAAGAATGGAAGCCGGCTGGAACAGGTTTCCTTTGGAGTTTGTCTTTCTCCCTGTCCTTACGCCATTCAAAATATATGACTGCAGCCCGAAAGCCTGGGTATAGCATGATACGATCACAGATGTTTCTCCATAAGGAACAGTACGCAATACAATAGCTTTTGTGGAAAATACCATACTGGTGCTATGTCAACAATAATTTAGTATTTCTTTGTGAGAAGTGAGACGATAAACGTGAGCAGCTTACATTTATCGTCTCACTTCTCACGTTTGACATAACAGCCCGGAAAGACCTGTTAGAGACGCTTAAGCCACCTTTAAAAGGCTCATCCTGCTGTTGCTGAATTTATGCTGGGCGTAGTCCAGCGTGAGGTTGAATTCCTTCACTCCGGATGATGGCATTTCAAACATCGCATCGGTAAGAATGTTCTCACAAATGCTTCTCAGTCCTCTTGCACCCAGCTTGTATTCAAGCGCCTTATTCACCAGGAAGTCAAGAACTGTATCTTCCACTTTTAACTTTATCCCTTCCATTTCAAAAAGACGGGTATATTGCTTGATGAGCGCGTTCTTAGGCTCTGTGAGAATAGACCGCAGGGTTTCCGCATCCAGGGGGTCCAGGTGGGTAACCACAGGCAAACGCCCAAGCAATTCGGGGATCAACCCAAAAGATTTCAGATCCTGAGGATTGATGTATTGAAGCAGGTTCTTCTTCATCAGCTCCTGCTGGTCTTTATTCACATTGAAACCAATGGCATTGGTATTCACTCTCCTGGCAATGACTTTATCAATACCATCGAATGCGCCGCCACATATAAATAATATATTCTGGGTGTTTACTTTTACCAGCTTTTGTTCGGGATGCTTACGTCCGCCCTGGGGAGGCACCAGCACTTCCGTGCCTTCCAGTAATTTAAGGAGCCCCTGCTGCACACCTTCCCCGCTCACATCCCTGGTAATAGAAGGATTATCCCCTTTGCGGGCTATCTTATCGATCTCATCTATATATACTATACCTTTTTCTGCTGCCGCCACATCATAGTTACAAACCTGCAACAAGCGGGTAAGGATACTTTCCACATCTTCTCCCACATAACCGGATTCCGTAAAAACGGTAGCATCTACAATAGCAAACGGCACATTGAGCATCCGGGCGATAGTTTTGGCAAGAAGAGTTTTACCGGTCCCGGTTTCTCCTACCATCACAATATTGCTCTTGTCAATTTCCACCTCGTTCTCAGCAGTTTTTTGCTGCAGCCGCTTATAGTGATTATATACCGCAACCGCCAGCACTTTTTTTGCTTCGTCCTGCCCGATGACATACTCATCCATAAACTTCTTGATCTCAAGAGGCTTCTTAATGGTAAGCTTAAATTGGGGGTGAGAGGACTCATGTTTCAGAACAAGCTCCTGCTCTATGATATCCCGTGCGTGATCCACGCAATTTTCGCATATATGCCCTTCCTGCCCCGCAATTAATATTTTAACTTCATCCCTGCTCCTTCCGCAAAAAGAACAATGTAATATTGATTTAGCCATTCCTGTTTAATAAATTAATGTGCAAAAAAACTTCAGGCTTACAAAGGATAGGAATTATTGCGGCGTTTTTGATAGCGATAAGTGCAGACTGCAAAAATCCGAAACTTTTTTGTAAAAATCCAGTTTAAAAGGCATACATATATCAATTTCTGCTGCATGAAAAAGCCGCTTACAGGTAAGCGGCTTGCCAAAACGCTTAATTTTTTAACATTTACAGCTTTTCAATCACCTTATCTACAATGCCGTATGCCACTGACTCCTTAGCGTCCATCCAGTGATCGCGGTCAAAATCTTTCAAAATTTTTTCCACCGGCTGACCGCAATTGTCCGCCAGGATCTTTGCGCTCATATCTTTCACTTTTGTTATTTGTTCTGCCATGATTTCCAGGTCAGCAGAGGTTCCCTGCCCTCCTCCGCTTGGCTGATGGATCATCACTTCCCCGTGCGGGAAAATATACCTCTTCCCCTTCTTTCCCCCGCTCAGCAGCAGGGAGCCCATAGAAGCCGCCATGCCCATACATACCGTTGCCACAGGCGACTTTATCATTTGCATAGTATCATACACTACCATGCCGCTGGTTACTATGCCTCCGGGGCTGTTAATATAAAAAGTGATCTCTTTACCGGGGTCAATTGCGTCAAGATAAAGCAGCCTGCTGGTTATATCCTTCGCGCTTTTATCATCCACAGCACCCCACAGAAATACTTTTCTTTGTTCTATGAATTTTTTGTCAAACTGCCATCCACTCATCATTTTCTCCATAGAGGGCATTTCCGGCGTTTCAGGGTTTTCTTCATCGTCCAGGATAAAAGAAAGTCTTTTGCTGTTTATATACATAATCAATTTTTGTTTTTATGTTAAAGCCAGGCTGTTATTTATCTTTTTGTTTTTTAGGGTTGATCAGCAGCACTTCATCTACCAGACCATATTCTTTCGCTTCCGTAGCAGTCATCCAGTAATCCCTGTCAAAATCTTTTTCAATTCTGCCAACATCCTGGCCACAGTGGTAGGATACCACTTCGTATAATTCCTTTTTAAGCTTTTTTACTTCGTTTACCGTGATCAGTACATCGCTGGCCTGGCCGCCGGCGCCTGCACTGGGCTGGTGCATCATGATACGGGAATGCTTCAGCGCTGTGCGTTTGCCCTTTGCACCAGCACACATCAGCACGGCTCCCATGCTGGCAGCCATCCCGGTACAAATAGTGGCAATATCAGGATTAATATATTGCATGGTGTCGTATACGCCCATCCCGGCATATACAGAACCTCCCGGGCTGTTGATATACATCTGTATATCCCGCGTGCGGTCGGTACTTTCGAGGAATAATAGCTGGGCAGTAACAATATTGCCCACTTCTTCTGATATGGGATAACCAAGGAAGATGATGCGGTCCATCATTAAGCGGCTGTAGACATCCATTACCGCAATATTCATAGGACGCTCCTCGATAATATTGGGAGTTAAATTGGTAACCGAGTGTTTTGTATAGCTATCTAATGTATTGCTGGAAATGCCCTTATGCTTCACAGCATATTTTTCGAATTCTTTTCCAATATTCATGATTTCGGTTCTGTTTTAGAATGAGCAATTTATGGCTTTTATAGACCCAAATATCATGCGAAACAAAAAAAGCGACAAAATGCCATGCTCCTAACTGCAATGACTTTCTGCAAACAGTGCTAAGCCGGGCAAAGGATGCCTGAGCGTTATCGTGAGAAGTGAGAAGATAAAGGTGAACGTCTTGCATCTCACGTCTCACGTTTCACATCTCACGTTTGACAAGGTATATCCCTACGCAATAAAAATCCACAGGGTTTGTCCTGTGGATCCGGAAAAAATATCATATCTCAACTGTTGCCCGGCCGCTTAGTGCGTATGATGGGCATGTTCTGACTGGAGCTTCTGAAATTCTTCTACAGTGATAGGCTTTTCTGCAGGCGTAACCTGGCTTTCTGCTTTTTCAAATACCTTCCGGGAAAGTACTTTACGGTAAGCGCTTTCTACCTGCTGCTTATCCCTGGTAAGACGGTCAATATAGCTGTCGAGCCACGACATATCCCCGCCCTGCAACCCGGATGCGCCAAAATACCCCAGCACTTCCTGTGCAATATGATCTTTTATTTCATCTGGCGTAACATCTATCTGGTTGTCTTTGACAATCTTGTCGGAGATCAGCGTCCACTTCAACTGGTTTTTAAATACAGGAAACTCCTCTTCTATCTGTTCCGGTGTTTTGGGGCTCTCGCCATTGCCGCTTTCCAGCCATTTTTTCAGGAAGCTTTCAGGAAATTCAATAGTTGTATTATCAAGCAGGGCGTGGTACAATTCATGATGGAGATAATTCCGGGTTTGACCTTCCCATGCTGTTGCAATCTCAGATTTTATCTCTTTTCTGAAATCTTCTTCAGAAGTAATGTTTTCTTTATTGGGGTAAACTTCTTTATAGAATTCTTCGGAGAGCTCTCTCTTTTCAACCAGCCCGATTTTGAGAATTGTCATTTTGAAATACTTATCCAGCGCTTCCGGGTTATCTTTATCCAACCCGAGGTCACTGATAAGCCAGTCTCTTTCTTTATCATCAAAAGCCGATTTCAACTGCAGTATAACAGTATCATCTTTTTGCTTACCCGATAATTTTTGCTTAAAATCCGCATTAAAATATTTCAGCAGCAGAGAATTGTCTTTAACTATACCATTTTCGATAAGGTTTCCTTCTGCATCACATTCTTCAAATTTTACGTTCAGCACGTCTTCGTCTGTGGCAATGGTTTCAGGCTCGGTCATCTTGCCATACCTTTGCTTTAAACGATCAATCTCTTCGTCAATCATTTTATCGTCTACTTCAATAGTATACCTGGTAATATGGGATGCATTGAGGTCAGGAAGCTCGAAGCCGGGCTTTAACCCTACTTCGAAATGGAATGAGTAGGCGCCCGGGTTGTTCATATCCATGTTGCCTGCATCATTGTCGCTTCCGGGTAAAGGCTGGGCAAAAATGTCAAGCTTTTCCTGGTCGAGATAGTCCATCAGGCCCTTTTCGATGCTTTTCAGTACTTCTTCGGTATATACTGCCGGCCCGTGCATTTTTTTGATTACGCCTGCAGGCACCATCCCCTTCCGAAAGCCGGGAATAGTGGCGGCTTTGGCATATTTCTTTAAAGCCTTTTCAAAAGGCGGAAAGTAATCCTCTTTATCCACCGTAACCGTTATCTTATCATTAAGCGGTCCGATATTCTCTCTGGTAACCGTTGCCATATATTTTTTGTATATTATTTTATTAAAAAATCAGAATAAGCCTGATATCAACAGGCATTTATTTTTTTGCAGTTTATAGGGAGCGCAAAAGTAATGTTTTTGCTGCTTTTATAATCTTTTTGCAAACCCATCAATTGTTTATTTGTGAGAGCACGCCTTAAAGCCAGAACTGATGTTTTAATTTATACAACTTCAGCTTTCTATATTATTTATGATAATTAAACGTTTGTTTCTTGAATGTGTACCAGGAGGAGATTAAATTTGCGCTTTATTTCAATATATTAAACATCAGATCATATTGAATTACAATGTTTTAATGTAGCATTTAGCAATATTGAAAACACGAAAGAAGCACAGCGAAATTAAAATACATTGTAAATTATTCTCAAGTATTATTTTTTCAGTGGTCCACTGAAAAAATAACATTAGAGTGTAAGAAAATGTGGCTAAGGCATAAAATACTTACTTGTTAATACTTTGAGTTCAAGCAATAATAAACGGATAGCTAAAAATACCCTGGTACTGTATTTCAGGATGCTGCTTATAATGGGAGTATCCTTATATTCAGTCAGGATAGTTTTAAATTCCCTGGGACCATCTGATTACGGGATTTATAGTGTGGTTGGCGGAATTATTGTCATGTTTTCTTTTCTAAGTTCTACAATGGCTGCCGCGTCGCAGCGTTTCTTTTCTTTTGCACTTGGCAGGGGTGATTTTGATCAACTAAAAAAGCTGTTCAGTTTGACCATGACAATTTATGTGATCATTGGGATAATAATAGTGGTTTTGGCTGAGACTATAGGCCTATGGTTTTTAAATTCAAAAATGAACATCCCTGCCGGGCGTATTCACGCTGCTAACTGGGTTTATCAGTTTGCGATATTGTCGTTTATGATGACGATGTTTACGATTCCTTATAATGCACTGATCATTGCCCATGAGCAAATGGAAGCGTTTGCATATATCAGTATCATTGAAGCGGTACTTAAACTACTGATTGTTTTATTATTAGATTTTTTTCACTTTGACAAGTTAAAGTTGTACGCTTTGCTTGTTTTTTGTGTTACCACGATAGTGACTTTACTGAATCGGACTTATTGCAGAAAACGATTTTCAGAATCCAAGCTCTCGTTTTATTGGGATTCAGGTATGTTTAAGGAAGTTATTGGCTATTCAGGATGGAATCTGATGGGAACGATCGCAGTTTTGATCAGAGATCAGGGGACAAATATATTGCTGAACCTATTTTTTGGCACTCTTATTAACGCAGCAAGGGGTATAGCTTTTCAGGTTAATAGTGTTATAAGTCAGTTCTCTAATAACTTTTTAGTTTCCGTTAATCCTCAAATTGTAAAATATTATGCCGGAGGAAAAAGAGAAGAAATGTTCAGCCTCGTTTTCAGAAGTTCAAAATTTGCTTTCTTTCTTTTATTTACGCTTTCATTACCTGTCTTACTGGAAACAAAATTTATTTTATCTGTGTGGTTGAAAAGCCTCCCCGACCAGGTTGTTTTATTTACAAGATTAATTATTATAAATGCACTGATAGATTCTGTGTCAATTCCATTAATAACGTCTGCCCTGGCTACAGGTAAAATAAGGCGTTATCAAATCATTGTTGGAGGAATAATGCTGCTGAATCTTCCCATTTCTCTACTTTTATTGAAATTAGGGTTCCCCGCATACATTACAATTTGCGTTGCTATTTTTATTTCAGTTATTAATTTATTTTCACGTTTATGGATGTTGAAAGAAATGATCCAATTTCCTGTAATTGAATATCTAAAAAAAGTCATTATAAGAATTTTAATAATTGCTTTTTTTGCCTACTTTATTATCTGGACTTTGCAGGTCAGGCTGCCCGCCGGCTTTGGTAAGCTGGTAATTATTACAATAGCAGACATCTTAATAATAACAATTTTAGTTTATTTTCTCGGCATGTCGAAAATTGAAAGACATAAGGTTAAACAAATGGTGGCAGGTAAATTAACACAAGCGAGGCTTTCCAAGAAAAACAATAAACACAACAGATAGTTATGCATATTCAGGATTTATTTAAGACTGTGGTAAATGGAGGCTATTGTATTGGCTGTGGAGCTTGTGCATCACTTAGCGACTCTCCAATCGAAATTAGATTTGATGAAGATAAAAAGCTGCAACCTTATATCAAACAAGACGATACTGAAGACAATATGACCGTATCTGCTTTACTTGTTTGCCCCTTCTCCGGAAAAAGTAAAAATGAAGACGAAATTGGTGAAGAACTATACAGTAAGATCGGGAATAAAAATGATAAACTGGGATACGCAGCAGCAACATATGCAGGCTTTGTAAAAGAAGCTTCTTTTAGAGAAAATGGCAGCTCCGGAGGGATGGGATCCTGGATCATGGCTGAATTATTCCGGGAAGGATATATTGATAGTGTAATACATATTCATAGTAATACCCCTGATGAAAATAACCCCAAATTATTTCAATATACCATTTCCTCTACTCTTGAGGATATATATGCCGGCGCCAAATCCAGGTATTATCCTATTGAACTATCTGCAGTCATTAAAGAAGTGAAAGAAAGACCAGGGAGATATGCTTTTGTGGGTTTGCCCTGCTTTGTAAAATCTGTCAGATTATTAATGATGCAGGACCCAATTTTAAAAGAACGTATACTCTTTTGTATGGGGCTGGTATGCGGGCATTTAAAAAGTGCTCATTTTGCCAGTATGTGGGCCTGGCAGGTAGGAATATTTCCTGATAATCTAATATCAATTGACTTCAGAACAAAACTAAAAGATTACGGTGCAAATCAGTACGGAATTACAGCAAAAGGTTTAGTAGAAGGGAAGGCTATTACAAGAGTAAGCCCTCCATTAAAAGAGCTTTTTGGGGCAGACTGGGGCTGGGGGTTGTTTAAGTATAAAGCTTGCGATTACTGTGATGATGTTGTTGCTGAAACGGCAGATGTGACCATTGGAGATGCATGGCTACCGCAGTATGTAAAGGATGCAGAAGGCACAAATGTAATTATAATAAGGGATGAACGGATTAATAATATTTTAAATAAAGCAAAATCTCAAAATAGGATACATCTTGATAAGTTAACACCAGATCAGGTAATAAGTTCTCAAAGTTCTGGTTTTGCACATAGACGTGAGGGGCTTTCTTACAGGCTATCTCTATTAGAAAAAGCCTCGCAGTGGTATCCCCCCAAAAGAGTTCAACCTTCAGATAAAGCAGTAGACAATAAAACCAAAAGAAAACTGGACTTGAGAATTATTTTATCAGAAAAAAGCCACGAATATTTTAAAGAAGCCTTGGCAAAGAAATCTTTTGATCTATTAAAGACTAAGCTAATGCCATTCATAAATGAATACTATCAATTGTATAAAACGAGCTATGTAAAAAAAATTTTTACCAGATTAAAGAAACGCTTTTTATAGAATATGAAAATTTGCATTTTTACCTTGCCTCTACACACTAATTATGGTGGTATTATTCAGGCAACTGCGTTAAAAACCTATTTGGAAAGCAAGGGGCACGAAGTTTGGCTGCTGGATAGAAAAAAGGGGAATCTAAATATTATCTCACATATCTTTTTTGTAATAAAAAAAGGAGTTAGGCGCTTTGTATTGCGCGAGAAAAATATCTCGTTTAAAAAAAAGACTTTGAGCCCGGAGGAAGTTGCAATAAATAGAAATAGCCAGGCTTTTATTGACAAGTATTTAAATAAAAAAACTGAACCGTTCTACTCTTCTCATCAACTAACAACAAAGTTCGATTCTTATAATTTTGATTTATGTATTGTAGGGAGCGATCAGGTTTGGAGACCGGCCTATACACCACAAATAACCGATTACTTTGGATGTTTTTTAAAGAAAAACACTAAAACACGGATTATAAGTTATGCGGCATCATTTGGGACTGACAAACCGGAGCTGTCTAAATCGCGGTTAAACATTTGTAAGTCAGGAATACAAAAATTTACTGCTGTCTCTGTTAGAGAAAGCAGTGGAGTTGTATTTTGTAAGAATGAACTAAGCGTAGACGCAACTCACGTATTAGATCCTACAATGCTTTTGAATAAATCAGATTATATAAAAATAATTGAAAGCTCAAAAGTAAAAAAACATAGCGGACAGTTAATGACTTATATTCTAGATTATTCGGAAGAAAAGAAGAAAGTGATTGATTTATTGTCCGATACATTGAAATATGAAGTTTTTTCAACTATTCCTAAATATGGCGACAAACATAATATCCAGCCATTGGACGAAGATCAGTTTAAGCTTGAATTTTGGTTAAGAGGCTTTTACGATGCTTCATTAATTGTCACAGATTCCTTTCATGCATGTGTGTTTTCTATTATATTTAATAAGCCTTTTATTGTGTATGGTAATAAACAAAGAGGTGTTGCCAGGTTTCAATCTTTATTACAAATGTTTAACCTTGAAGACCAATATATTGAATCGGGTAATGAGTTAATAAATGTTGATAAATTTTTTACTATTGATTGGGTAAGGGTCAATAACATTTGGGAAGAAAAGAAATTGTTGTCCGAAAAGTTTCTTCATCACCAATTGAAACAATTATGAATTTAGTTTCAGTCATTGTTCCGGTTTATAATGCAGAAAAATGGCTACCCCGATGTATTGAAAGTATACTTCATCAAACTTATGAGGATTTTGAAATTATTTTGGTAAATGATGGAAGTAAAGATAATTCCTTACAAGTATGCCAACAATATCAACAAAAAGACAAAAGAATAAAAGTTTTAAGTCAGCCTAATCAGGGAGTCACTGCAGCTCGCAAAGCAGGCTTATCATATTCACGGGGAAAGTGGATAGTTTTTGCAGATGCCGATGATTATTTAGAAAACAGTTCAATCACAATTCTAGTAGATGCCGCTGTTGCTAACCAATGCGATCTGGTTAAAGGCTCTTTTGTAGGTACCGGCAGCGGAAGGCTTTGGGTACATAAAAAATTGGGTGTAATGAACCATAGTGAATATTTACATTCTTATGCTGAGTTTAAAACATACGGGGTTGTATATGCATCCATTTATTCTAAACATTTATTCCAGGATTCTACTTTTTCATTTGGCAGAGATATTAAAATCGGGGAAGATGTATTGATGAATATTGATATAGCCTTGCGAACAGAAAAAGCTGTGAATATTGATAATATCATCTATAATTATTTTGACAATGAAGAATCTGTAATGAGAACAAAACTCAAGCATCCATCCTACATACACAGATTCTATGATTTATTCCTTGGATTGTTAGGCAGGTCGTTGCCTGTGGAATCTCTAATAACATCCATAAATCATATAGAAAACATTGAGCTGCTAAATGCTTTTTTTTCTCCATATATTGAATATACCGAAACAGACTTCAGATTTATTAAGAGCCGAATTTTAAAGGACAGGAACGCTTTTCATGGAAAGCCGTTTTTTTATAGCATTCTAATTCAAAGTAACATACTAACAAGGCTCTTTAAGCTAAGCTCTAAAGCGGTGGCGGGTATTTTGTTTAATAAGAACGTTGATATTTTAAAATAAAAAACCAGCGAATTCCCGCTTCGGTACCTTGAAGCGATAAAGAATTGAAAGTGCGGGTGGAGGGACTCGAACCCCCATGCCTCGCGGCGCCAGATCCTAAGTCTGGTACGTCTGCCAATTTCGCCACACCCGCTGTTGGTCTTTCCATTATAGTAAGACCCGCCCATTTTTGGGGAGGGCAAAGGTAATAGATTTTACTTAAATTTGGTTTATATTTATTATGGAGACAGCAGTAAAAACGCCCCACTACAACCTTAGTGAAGAAGAAGAAAAGAAGGAGATTGTAAGACAATACCGGGCGTTGTTGAGATGCCTTAAACCCAAATTAAAGCATGGCGACAGGGAATTATTAAGGCTTGCATTTGAGATGGCGGCAGACGCTCATAAAACCATGCGCCGCAAGAGCGGGGAGCCTTATATATTGCATCCTATAGCCGTTGCCAGGATCTGCGTGGAAGAAATAGGATTGGGTGTGCGATCTACCATTTGCGCCCTGCTGCACGATACCGTTGAAGATACTGATCTGACACTGGAAGATATTGAACGGGCTTTCGGCGCCGAAATAGCCCGCATCATTGACGGGCTTACCAAGATCGCCAATGTGGTGGATACCAATACCACGCAGCAGGCCGAGAATTTCAAGAAAATATTGCTGACGCTTACAGATGACCCCCGTGTTATTCTCATCAAGCTGGCAGACAGGCTGCACAACATGCGAACGCTCGACAGCATGAAGCGGGAAAAGCAGCTCAAGATCTCCAGTGAAACGGTATATGTATATGCTCCTTTGGCCCACAGAATGGGCTTGTATACGATCAAAACGGAAATGGAAGACCTGGCCATGAAATACCTGGAACCTGATATTTACCGTGAAATAGCCAGGAAGCTTGCAGAAACCAAACGGGAAAGGACCAGGTACATCAATGAATTCATCAAGCCCATAAAGGAGGGATTGGAGAAAGCCGGGCTGAAGGTAGAAGTATTTGGCCGCCCCAAGTCTATACATTCCATCTGGAATAAGATGAAGAAAAAAGCAGTGGCATTTGAAGAAGTATATGATCTCTTTGCTATCCGGGTCATCCTGGATTCGGCTCCCGAGAGAGAGAAAGAAGATTGCTGGAAGGCGTATTCCATGATAACGGATATGTATATCCCTTCTCCTGAAAGATTGCGCGACTGGCTGAGCAATCCAAAATCGAACGGATATGAGGCCTTGCATACTACCGTAATGGGCGCCCAGGGAAAATGGGTAGAGGTGCAGATCAGGACCAAAAGGATGAACGAGATTGCAGAAAAAGGACTGGCCGCACACTGGAAGTATAAAGAAGGCGCTTCCGAAGAAAGCCGGTTTGACAAATGGTTTACCCAGATACGCGAAGCGCTGAGCCAGGATGTAAATTCGATAGATTTCCTGCAGGATTTCAAGACCTCTTTTTTGACCGAAGATATCTATGTGTATACGCCTAAGGGTGATGTAAAAATGCTTCCTATAGGGGCAACAGCGCTTGATTTTGCTTTTTCAGTACATAGTGCTGTGGGTTCAAAATGTATTGGCGCCAAGGTAAATCACAAACTGGTGCCTATAAGCCACAAGCTCAGAAGCGGCGACCAGATTGAAATTATTACCAGCAGCAAGCAAAAACCACACGAAGACTGGCTGAATTTTGTAGTGACCACCAAGGCAAAAACCAAAATAAAAGATGCCTTAAAAGAAGAAAAGCGCAAGATCGGGGAAGAGGGGAAGTATGCCCTGCAGAAAAAGCTGGAAGGCATGGGGGTGTCGGTGAGCCAGGCAAATATTGAAGAGGTCATGAACTTTTATAAACAGCCTTCGCCACTGGACCTTTATTATCAGATCGCTGTTAAAAACATTGATCTTAAAGACCTGAAAGAGGAATTTCAGGTTTCAGGTGATAAGCTTATTGTACCTAAGCCGCAAAAAACAGAGCCGGAAGTTAAACCTCAGGAAGCTGACCATGTTCGCGCAAACCAGAAAAAAGACAATGAGCTGATCATTTTCGGTGAAAGCAGCGATAGAATTGTATATACGTTAGCCAACTGCTGCAAGCCCATTCCCGGAGACGATGTTTTTGGCTTTGTAAGCACAGGAAAGGGATTAATAATTCACCGTACCAATTGTCCCAACGCGGCCAGGCTGATGTCTAATTTCGGGCACCGGGTGGTCAAAACAAAGTGGGCGAAAAACAAAGAGATATCTTTCCTTACCGGGGTTAAAATATTAGGACTTGATGATGTAGGGGTCATCCATAAGATCACCAACCTTATTTCAGGTGAGATGAAGATCAATATTGCCGCTTTAACAGTAGAGGCCAAAGAGGGGCTGTTTGAAGGCAATGTAAAGCTCTTCGTTCATGATAAGGAAGAGCTTGACGAACTGGTAACAAGATTAAAAAAATTACCTGGTATTGAAGGTGTAGAGAGGTATGATATGGAGCTGGTGTAAGGGGCTAAGTCTTATTTATTTTTCGAACCAATTGATCTTTAATATATTGAATAATTTTTAATGTATGCTAAATTCTCCCGGAAAATTCATTAGTTGCCGCTAAAAGATATATCTTCGCTGTCCTAACTACCCGGAAATGAGAATTTAAATATTAAATTTAATTCCTATTAAAATCCGCAATTATTCCAGTATTTCTTGCCAGGCATAATTAATTAAATATTAAGTTATAAGCTTTCAGCGTTTACATAATGGCTACTCAGGCAGAGATGAGCACAAGTATGGCATTATATTTTATTGAAACTGGTATAATTTTTTTAAATGATCAAACTGTTTAAACACACTTTTTACGGATGTATTGCTGTTTTTTTCTTTCTCGGCACAGTTTCCTGTGTAAATACTAAAAAAGCGGCTTATTTCTACGGTATAGGAGATACCACTATCAGCGCTTCTTACAGTAAAATCCCGGAACCTGTTATTTACCGGAATGATATATTAACTATTTCGGTCAGCAGTCCTAACCCAGAGGCAGATATAATTTTTAATGCCCCCAATATGCTGGGTACCCAGGGAGGAGGAATGGGAGGAGTTGGAGCGATTGCTTCCCAAACCACCGGTTATCTGGTTAGCCCGGAAGGTAATATCCAGTTCCCCGTGATAGGAAATATAAAAGTTGCAGGACTAACAAAAACAGAAATTAAAGACCTTATAACAAAGGAACTGGTAGATCGCAAGCTGCTTATAGATCCGGTAGTGAATATAAGGATCATCAATTTCAGGATAACTATTATGGGAGAAGTCAGAAATCCTACGGTGGTTTCCGTCCCCAGCGAAAAAATATCAATACTCGAGGCGCTCGGGATGGCCGGGGATCTGACTGTATTCGCCAAACGGGATAATATCCTTCTTATACGTGAGATAAACGGTGAAAAGACGGTGAGGCGGTTGAATCTGAATTCAAAAAGCTTATTGGAGTCGCCCTACTATTATTTGAAATCGAATGATGTAATATATGTGGAGTCTAATGCTGCAAGGCTCAGTAGCGGTGAGCGTTCCATGCAGATATGGCCATTAGTGTTGAGCACAGTTTCGGTGCTTGCAGTAGTAACGGCATTGCTTGTGAGGTAAGACATTTTTTTGAATGTAATTCATAATATATGCAACAGCAGGTTGATTTAAACACTGACAGCTATGGCGCCAACAAAGAAGAGAACCTTCTGCAGGATATTTTAAACAGGTACCTGCCATGGTGGCCTTTGTTTGCTATCCTGGTTGTTATAAGCTTAACCTGCGCCTGGATTTACCTGAGATATGCCACACCCATTTATGAAGCTTCCGCCAGCTTACTGATCAAAGACGAGAAAAAGGGACTGGATGATTCAAATCTTATGGAATCCTTAAACCTTTTTGGGTCTAAAAAGATAGTGGAGAATGAAATTGAAGTGCTTCGTTCCAGGTCAATTGCAAAAGAAGTCGTAAAAAATTTAAGACTATACGCACCGATAATTCAGGAAGGAAGAATTCATAATCTTTCTGCATATGAGATATCTCCTGTGTGGGTGGAGGCGAATAATCTTGATTCTATTGTTCCGGTAAAGGATGCATCTTTTAAATACGATGTCAATACAGGTAAAATACATTTTAATGATAGCACTTACTCGCTGAATGAGTGGATACGGTCGCCGTATGGAGTTATCCGCTTTTTGGCAAATCCCTATTTTAAAGGGGGGGAACTGAATAACCCGTTTCATTTTTCTTTGATCAGCGTCAGAGGGTCGGTAGCACAATTATTAGGTAAGCTGCAGGTGTCTGCAAGCAGCAAGCAGTCTACCGTAATTAACCTTACTTACAGGGATGATGTGCCTCAAAGAGCAGAAAATATACTCAATGAATTAGTTGCTGCTTATAACAGGGCTGCCGTAAATGACAAAAACCTTCTTGCCTCCAATACATTAGCTTTTGTGGATGAGCGTTTAAAAAACGTATTTGGTGAGCTGGATTCTGTTGAGCACAGCCTGGAACATTTCAGAACAAAAAACCGCCTGGTAGATATCAGCGAGCAGGGAAAACAATTCCTTTCGAATGTAGGGACTAATGACCAAAAATTAGGAGAGCTGAATATGCAGCTGGCTGTTTTAAAGCAGGTTGAAACATACGTTACCAGTAAAGAAAAGAAAGGTGCAATTGTTCCTTCCACATTAGGAGTTACCGACCCGGTGCTTTCAAATCTCTTGGAGCAGTTGTATGCCCTGGAAATGCAGTATGAAAAGATGAAGCTTACTACGGCTGAAAGCAATCCCCTGATGCTGTCGATCTCCGACCAAATGGCTCATCTGCGCCCGCGCATTTTGGAGAGCATTCACAACCAGATCAAGAGTATTGAAGTGGGGCGTAAGGATGTAAGTAATACCAACAACCAGTACTCCGCCATGCTGCAAAGGCTGCCTAACAAGGAAAGAGAATTACTGGATATAAGCCGGCAACAGTCCATTAAAAACAGCATTTATACTTTCCTGTTGCAGAAAAAAGAAGAGACCGCACTATCTTATTTTTCTACAGTTGCTGACAGCAGGGTAATTGACGTTGCGGAGACGGATAGTCATCCGGTAAGCCCAAGGAAAACGATGATCCTGGCAATCGCTTTCGGGGTAGCATTGCTTCTTGGGGCAGGATATGTTGAGATCAAAGAAATGCTGAACAGGAATGTGATGTACAGATCAGAGATTGAAAAGTATACCAGAGTACCCATCCTCGGCGAAGTTGCTTTTGACCAATCTAATAAACCGCTTGTGATTGCTGAAGGGAAGAGAAGCTTTATCGCAGAACAATTCCGGCAGTTAAGAACATCCCTCGGTTACCTGGGCATTAATTCGAGGAAGAAAAAAATATTGCTTACATCCTCTGTTTCGGGAGAGGGTAAAAGCTTTATCACCGCTAATCTCGGTGTGAGCCTTGCGCTGATCGGGAAAAAGGTCGTAATTGTTGAGCTTGACCTACGTAAGCCTAAACTGAGCGATGCCTTCAATATTTCCCGTACAAAAGGCATCTCAAATTATTTTATTGGCGATATGGAAGCAGAGGAGATCATTAAAAGCACAGAAACCTCCAATTTGTTTTTGATCCCTTCCGGTCCGATCCCTCCAAACCCTTCTGAACTGATCCTTAACGGGCGGATGGCGGAACTGCTGACCTACCTTGAATCGCATTTTGATTATATTATTATTGATACAGCGCCTGTTAACCCGGTAACAGATGCCTATATTATTTCACCCATGTGCGATGCAACGCTTTTCGTTATGCGTCATGGATATACACCCCGTTTTTATTTACAGAAACTGGATGAGCAGAACAGGGTACGGGAATTGAAAAACATGGCAATTATTTTTAACGGTGTTAAAAATAAAGGATATGGCAATTACGGGTATGGATATGGATACGGGTATGGGTACACAGAGGAACACGAGACAAAACAAAAAAGCTGGAAAAAGTATAGAAAAACAAATACACAGTCTTAGAGCCCAACTATTTGAACAATAGATGCGTTCTCACTAATACAAAGGTTCCTGTAAGGATTCTGACTACAATGCACCAGACATATTGTCTTTGGGATAACCGGTAAGGCTGTTAAAGCCGGACTAAAAAGAATGGCAGAAGATTTAAAGCCAAGTCCAATGAAAAGCTTTTGAATCATCAATGGTACTGGGAAAAGCGAAGCTGTGTCCTACCATGAAATTTAGCATTGGATAACTATTAAATCCTGACCGTTAATGAACAGCGAACAAAACACTTTTTGGTATGTTGTGTATACCAAACCAAATTGGGAAAAAAAGGTTGCAGATCAGCTTGAAAAAAAAGGTATAAAGCAATATTGTCCCCTGAATAAGCTTTATAAACAGTGGCATGACAGGAAAAAGGCTGTGTGGGAACCTCTGTTTAAATCGTACGTTTTTGTATGGACTGATGAGCAGTCTCATAGCCGTGTAAAGGCGGTATCCGGAGTTGTAAATTTTGTGTACTGGCTCGGAAAACCTGCCGTAGTGAAAAATGAGGAAATTGAAGCCATCCGGGATTTTTTACTGGAACATAAAACAGTTGAGCTGGAAAAAGTTGATGTAAACGTGAATGATATGGTTAAAGTGGTGAGCGGCCCGCTTATTCACAGGGAAGGGAAAATCGTACAGGTAAATAATAATGCAGTTAAAATAGCGTTGCCCTCAATAGGATATGCATTGATTGCACAGGTAAACAGAAATAATATTGAAGTTGTTGCTCCTCATACAACGTTTGGTGGTTTCAACATCCAGCAGGAAAAAAAGGTTCGGGGTATAGTATAATAAGCTTGTAATTTTGCCATTTTTCATTTTAGCCAAATAAGTAATGCAGTTAAACGAAAAGATATATATAGCAGGTCACCGGGGTATGGTAGGCAGCGCTATTCTGAGAAGTTTAAAACAAAAGGGATTTAAAAATATTATTTACAGAAGCTCTTCTGCGCTTGACCTCAGGAATCAGCAGGCCGTGGAAGATTTTTTTGAAGAAGAGAAGCCTGCTTATGTTTTTGTAGCGGCGGCCAAGGTAGGGGGAATTATTGCTAATAATACTTACCGGGCGGATTTTTTGTATGATAACCTGATGATGGAATCCAATATTATTCATTCCGCATATAAAAACAATGTCAGCAAGCTGATGTTTTTAGGCAGCAGTTGCATATATCCCAAACTTGCACCGCAGCCTTTAAAGGAAGAATACCTTTTGACAGGTTTGCTGGAATCAACCAACGAACCTTATGCCATTGCAAAAATTGCAGGCATTAAGCTTTGCGAGGCCTACCGCGACCAGTATGGATGCAACTTTATTAGCGTAATGCCCACTAATCTCTATGGAACAGGGGATAATTATCACCCGCAAAATTCTCATGTCTTGCCCGCCCTGATACGCAAAGTACATGAAGCAAAAGAAAATAATAGCTCCAAAGTTGTCGTTTGGGGAACAGGTAATCCACGCCGGGAATTTATGTTTGCCGATGACCTTGCAGACGCATGTGTTTTCCTGATGGAAAATTACAGCGAAAAGGCATTTGTCAATATTGGGGTTGGCACGGATATTTCTATCCGGGAGCTGGCCGAACTGGTGAAAGAGGTAATAGGTTACAACGGAAGCTTTGTTTTTGATACTTCCAGGCCTGATGGAACGCCGCAAAAGCTTATGGATGTAAGCAGACTTCATGCACTGGGCTGGAAACATACTATCTCCCTGAGAGAGGGCATACAACTGGCGTATAAAGATTTTTTAAAAAGAGAAGTAGTCGAGGGATAATCTTTGACCGGGTTGATCCGGTTAAAAAATATTGCAAAGCACAGCACAAAAATTCAAACTACATATTTATGAAAACAGCATTGATCACGGGAGTGAATGGACAGGACGGTGCATATTTGTCAGAGCTTTTATTGGAGAAGGGTTATATGGTACATGGAATAAAACGCCGCTCTTCATTAATAAATACCGACCGGATTGATCATTTATACCAGGATCCGCATAATAGCAATGTGAAGTTCAGGCTGCATTATGGCGATATGACCGATAGTACTAACCTGATCAGGATCATACAGGAAACACAGCCTGACGAGATATACAATCTTGCTGCAATGAGCCACGTAAAAGTTAGTTTCGATACGCCGGAATATACTGCAAATGCCGACGGCATTGGCACACTGCGCATTCTTGAGGCGATACGCATTCTTGGGCTGGAGAAGAAGACCCGCATTTACCAGGCATCTACTTCCGAGCTCTATGGATTGGTGCAGGAAGTGCCTCAAAAAGAAACGACGCCATTTTATCCACGCAGCCCTTATGCGGTTGCAAAATTATATGCCTACTGGATCACTGTAAATTATCGGGAAGCGTACGATATCTATGCCTGTAATGGCATTTTGTTTAACCACGAAAGCCCGTTACGCGGGGAAACATTTGTTACCCGGAAAATCACCAGAGCCGTAGCTGCCATAGCCTTAGGGCTACAGGACAAGCTGTACCTTGGAAATCTTGATGCCAGGCGCGACTGGGGACACGCTAAAGATTATGTAAAAGCAATGTGGCTGATCCTGCAACAGGAAAAGCCTGAAGATTACGTAATAGCGACCGGGGTCACTACACCTGTAAGAGAATTTGTTAAGATGGCGTTTGCCGAGGTAGGAGTGGAAGTTGCATTTAAAGGAGAGGGCGTTAAAGAAAAGGGGTATGTGGTATCCAGCAGTAATTCTGAATTCCAAATAGAGTCAGGCAAAGAAATAGTAGCCGTTGATCCTGCTTATTTTCGCCCGACTGAAGTTGAGCTGCTCATCGGCGATCCCACAAAATCCAAAACCAGACTGGGATGGGTGCCGGAATATGATCTGCCAGCATTAGTAAAAGAAATGGTGGCTGCCGACGTTGAAATATTTAAAAAAGACAGCAAGACTCAATGGGAGCATTTGGCCGGATAGCCGATACAATATGCATTAGTCAACAGAAAATCTTTTAAGACTAAACAACAATATCGTGAATGCTGTAAGCAGGGTTATATTGAAAGGAATGCGCAAACTTTACCTGGCTTTCAATCCTGACGCTGTGGGCGGCGGTCGCAATTGGAAAATGTTCTCACAGAAGGAGTATGCCAATAATCTAATATGTGAGTTGTTGCAGAAGGATGAGCCTTGCATGATTGCCCGGTTTGGCTCTACAGAGATGTTATGCCTTATAAATTATTTAGGGATAAAGCAAAACAACAGGAATTGGGGAGAGTATATAAAAGGCAAAACACCGGAATGGTGGTGGGAAACGAATGTCATTGATCAACTGCAAAAATGGAGTGGTTTTTTCCCGGGAGGTATTGATAAAGTAGAGCAATTTTGCGAATTAATAATAAAAGATATCCCTCAGGTAGATTTATTGGGGTCCTGGTTGTTGCACGAGAAATATTTCAAAAATGAATTGACAGGTTGTAAAAAAGTAGTTCTCGAAGATTTAGAACCTTTTTTTGCAACTAATCCCTGGACAAGGGCTTTAGCCGGGAAGAAAGTACTGGTTGTTCACCCTTTTGCAGAAACGATCAGGATGCAGTACAAAAAAAGAGAGCTTTTATTCGACAATGATCTTTTACCTGCTTTTGACCTGAAAATTATCCAGGCAGTGCAGAGCATTGCGGGAGAAAAGACAGCGCATGCAGACTGGTTTGCTGCGCTGAAGTGGATGGAAGATGAAATTGATAAAGTTGATTACGACATCGCTATAGTTGGCTGTGGCGCCTATGGGTTCCCTTTGGCAGCACATATAAAGAGATCCGGTAAAAAGGCCATTCATCTTGCCGGGGTTACACAATTATTATTTGGTATAAAGGGGAAGCGTTGGGAAGAGTTTATTGTTTGGCCATATACCAATTTATTTAACGAACACTGGGTATATCCGGGAGAAAAGGAAAAGCCCAAAAATGCAGTCATTGTCGAGGGCGCCTGTTATTGGTAAAAATACTTTATGAAAGGAATGGATACCATAATACGCATATTTCGAATACCCATCGAAATAGTTGCTTATTTGATAAATGCCGGTAATAATTACGCACGGGATGCCGAAAACAAACACAGGTTCCCCCACGCGATTATTGACAGAAGCTGCTCTTTCTCCCGGAATGTGACTATTGGTGGACATTCTCATATTCTCGAAAGTTGTATTGTTAATGACTCTCATATAGGTTCCTATTCTTATTTAGGAAGAAACAGCTTAGTGCAGCATACCACGATTGGAAATTATTGTTCAATTTCACACGATGTAATCATAGGTTTAGGAACTCACCCGCTGGATATGTTTTCAACATCTCCTTTGTTTTATAAGGCTAATAATACTATGAAAATAAAGTTGGTGGACTCTGACAGAGATTTTCAGGAATATAAATCCATTACAATAGGAAGTGACGTTTGGATCGGTGCACGCGTGATTGTTTTAGACGGGGTAACGGTTGGGCATGGAGCTGTTCTTGCTGCGGGAGCGGTTGTGACAAAAGATGTCCCCCCGTATGCCATAGTAGGCGGCGTTCCTGCAAAGGTGATCAGTTATAGATACCAGGAAGATACCAGGAGTAAATTGCTTGAAACTAAATGGTGGGACAATAATGCTGGGGAAGTGTTTAAACAATTCGATCAGCTAATGGCAATCTGCAGACAAGATTAATATTTAAAGATTATAAATGAATGCAATCCATTTGTAATTGGCTTTTTAGAGCGTTTAGAAGGCTTTTCAATATTCTGCACAATAAATTTGACTATTTGATATGCAGGATATTATTTTATATACAAAAGGTTCAGGTGGGTAAATTCAGCACACGTGGGCGCCCTTATATTTTAATTGCTGCAAAAGGCAAATGTATCATAGGGAATGGTTTTTCTATGAATAATACAATTTCCAGCAATCCTATCGGGCTTACCCAGCCCTGCATATTTTTTGTTGATAACGGCGCCACACTCGAAATCCGGGATAATGTTGGAATCAGCCAGGCGTCCATAATATGCCATACCAGCATAACAATTGGGAATCATGTAAAGATAGGTGGAGGCGTTTGTATTTATGATACAGATTTTCATTCTTTAGATCCGGCATTAAGAAAAGACAGGAAATTTGATTTTGCAAACAAAAAGAAAAAACCGGTAATCATTAAAGATAACGCCTTCATAGGAGCTCATTCTATAATTCTAAAAGGAGTTATTATAGGCGAGAATTCAGTTGTAGGGGCTGGTTCAGTTGTTACTAAGAATATTCCTGATAATGAGATTTGGGCAGGTAATCCTGCGTGCAAAGTGAGAGAATTAATAATAAGCACTGATAATGACCCTCAATACAGATAAGCTTCTCAACATATCAGTTTTAGCCATTACTATTTCTTCGGTAAATCAGTGGTCCGATTTGCCTTTGGGTAGTACTTCCTTTTGGTGGATTATCAATGGTATTATATTATATAGTTTTTTCAGATCACGAAAGCTATTTTATGATAAATCAAATGAAATCTATTTAAAAACACTAAGATGGTATTTGTATTGGAATGTTATCTGCATTATCAGGGGGTGTTTTGTTGCTGACAACTATTGGGAATGGAAAAGCCTTATAGGCACATCCTTGGTAATGCTGCTTCCTGTATCCATCAATATTTCCACCAATGCAGAAAGGGTGCAAAGAATTACCTCTTTTTGGCTTAAATACGCATTGCCCTTTTTTGTAATCATTTTTCCTTTTTTACAGGGAGAAGCGATTGGGCGTTATTTAATACCCATAAGCTTTTTATTATTATTCCTTCCCTGTTTCAGCAGGAGGTGGAAAATAGCGCTTCTCCTTATCACAGTATTTGTAATAGTAAGCTATCTCGGTGCAAGAAGCAATGTTATTAAGTTCGGGGTACCAATTGCAATAAGTATTTTATATTATTTCAGACGCTTTTTTTCAGTAAAGGCTTTGAATATTATTCGTCTTGTCTTGTTGATTTTGCCATTTGTTACCCTCATACTTGCGGCTTTGGGTATTTTTAATATATTCAAAATAGGAGATTATTTGTCTAACGACTATAGTACAAATGTAATTGTCAACGGACAGAGGACTGAAGAGAGTTTGATGACAGATACCCGAACTCCTTTATACATTGATGTTATAAATTCTGCATTAAAGTATGATTACGTATGGTTTGGCCGCACACCTGCCCGGGGAAATGAAACTACTTTATTCGACTTTTTTCTGCCCGACGATAACACATATCCTACAACAGAAAGATTCAGCAATGAAGTATCCATACTTAATATATTTACCTGGACGGGACTAATAGGCGTGGTACTCTATTTTTTTGTTTTTTATCAATGCAGTTATCTCGCTATAAAAAGGTCAAAAAATAGCTTTATGCCATTCATTGGCTTGTATATTGCGTTTAGATGGTGTTATGCCTGGGTTGAAGATTTTAATAGAATTGATTTATCTAATTTGTACTTGTGGATTATAATTGGAATGTGTTATTCCAGATCTTTTCGCGAAATGTCGGATCAGGATATAACGCTATGGGCCAATGGAATTTTGAAACAAAGCGCAAGAAAATTATACATACACAGAAAAAAAATCGCTTCAGGGAATGCATAAAAATCCTACCCATATAGCAGTTCTATTAACTTGTTACAATAGAAAGAAGAAGACCTTATCGTGTCTTGATGATTTATTTAAATGTATTCTGCCGGAGGCCTATAAATTAAGCGTATTCCTGGTAGATGATAGTTCTACAGACGGTACTGCCGAAGCAGTTAAACAGCAATTTCCCCGGGTTCAGTTAATATATGGTAATGGTTCACTCTATTGGAACCGCGGAATGCACCTTGCATGGCAAAAAGCAAAAGAAAAGGCAGATTTTGATTATTATCTCTGGTTAAATGATGACACAGATCTTATGCCGGACGCTTTGATCGAAATGTTGGAATGCGCTGCATTGCAGCAGAACTCTGCCATCATTTGTGGCGCTATTTGTTCCAGGATTACTCATTCTTTTAGTTATGGAGGGCGGGACGCAGATGGCAAAGAAGTATTGCCGGACAATGATATGCCTGAGTGCAACGTTATTAACGGGAACTGTGTTTTGGTGAGCAGGGAGATATGTAACAGGGTTGGGATGCTTGACCCGGTATATCCTCATGCTATCGGGGATCATGAATATGGCTTAAGGGCGGCGAAGAACGGGTTTACCAGCGTTACCACCAGAAAATTTATTGGCTACTGCGAGCGCAACGACGCTTTACCTGCCTGGTGCTATAGTAAAGTGCCCCTGAAAAAGAGGATCAGCGCGCTGTATTCACCTTTAGGCAATAGCCATCCCTATTATTTCTTTCTCTTTGAAAGGAAATATTACGGGTTGCCGAAAGCAGTAAAACACTATCTAACCATTCATTTACGATTATTACTGCCTTCATTATGGAAGTAGCTGCACCCTTCGTCTTTCAGTCCGATGCCGGGATCGTGAATGACGTTTTTGCTAATCAATCCAACTATCTGATTGAGTATGATGAAAGTGTGCCCAAGGAATATTGTATTGTGTATTTTAGCAGCAATGACCTTTACTATCCTAATAATGAAACCGCTTTTACAGAAAGTATACTAAGGCGGAACCGTTTTGAATGGTATCAGACAAGGATTACATACGGGCATAAACACATTTTTGTAAGAGACATTAAAAAGCAGTGGTACATCGGTGGTATAAATGCGGAGATAAATACACCTCAGAAGATGCTGGAGTTTTTGAAAAGAGAGTGTTCCGGATATAAACCTGTTTTTTTAGGAAGCTCGGCAGGTGGTTTTATTGCTGTGATAATGGGGCAACTGATACATGCAGTCCGCATTTATACTTTTAATGGACAGTTTGAAATACTATCATTATTAAAAGAAGAAAATGCAGTATTGATCGAGCCCATCCTGTATCGCAACCGTAACAATGCACAATTGCTGCCTTATTATAAAGCGGTGGATTTTATCATAAACCCCGACAGCATCTTTTATTTTCACTCCAATAAAAGCCAATGGGATATAGAACAGTCTGCGTTGATCAATCATTTGCCTGTTCACAAATTGAGCTTCGACACAAGTAATCATGGGGTTCCTTTTCTGAAATCTAATCTTCCTGCCGTGATCAATCTGCCGGAAACAGAGCTAAGGAAATTGTCTGGCCGAAAGATGCATCCCCTGACTTTTTCTTTAAAAATGGTCGGCTTGTTAAAAACAATAGAAGGGATGAAGGGAATATTCCGGTTCGTATTGAACAAAATCTATATCCATACCATCCAGCGTTGGAAAAATAAAGCCTCCGGTAAAATATGAAAAGACTTTTACTTTCTGCTTTTGCCTGCGATCCCACAAAAGGATCAGAACCCGGCTACGGATGGAACTGGGCTGTTGGCCTGGCGGCAGAAGGATATGAAGTACATTGCGTAACAAGGGAAATAGGAAAAAACGCGATTGAAGCAACCGTAAAGCCTCCGAATGTTCACTTCCATTATGTCAGGTTGCCTTTGGGTTTGGAAAGAATATACTTTGCTTCACAACCTACCATGTATTTATATTATATACTGTGGCAATGGAAGGCCTATAAAACAATGCTACGGTTGCATAAACAAGCTCCTTTTGATCTTGCTCATCACGTTACCTGGGGCAGTTTGCAGTTGGGGTCCTTTCTTTACAAGCTGGGTATTCCCTTTATTTTTGGGCCGGCAGGAGGCGGGCAAAAAGCACCGGAGGCATTTAAGGATTATTTTGGCGGATACTGGCCTGCAGAACAAAAACGGGAAGCGGTATCAAAGTGGATGCTGAAGTTTAACCCCGCATGCCGGGAGGTGTTGAAAAAAGCAAATATGCTGCTTGTTGCTAATGATGAAACGCTTGCTATGGCCAAGGCAAACGGCGCCTTAAATGCCAGTATGGTATTAGATGTTGCCCTGCCTGAATCATTCTATCCTCAGTACCATGTCGTGAAAATGCCATCCGGGAACCAACTGCGGCTTTTGTGGACAGGGCGGTTCCTGCCCCGGAAAGGAATATTGCTTTTGCTGGATGTAATGAAGGAATTAAAGGCATACCCGGGAATTACACTGACGGTGGTAGGCGACGGAGAGATGAGGGATGCATTTTTAAATAAATTAAGTGAATATAAGCTGGACAAAACGGTTGACTGGAAAGGAAGGGTATCTTATGAAGCCATCCGCGATCATTATGCCGGTCATGACGTATTTTTTTATACTTCTCTCAGAGATTCCGGTTCCCTGCAACTACTGGAGGCTATGGCTTTCGGATTACCTGTCGTTTGCCTCCACTTGCATGGGCAGGCGATCATTGTTGACAATACTACCGGGATCCGCTGTAACTGTGACACACCGGAAACGGCTATTGAAAACCTGAAACAGGCAATCCTTTATTTATATAATCATCCCGGTCAGGTCAGAAATATGAGTGAGGCGGCATATAATTTTGCCGTTAAACTAAAATGGCAATATAAGATCGGGGCTATTGTTGACAAATATTATCCCAAATAATGAATACCGCGCCTATTCTTTTATTTACGTATAAAAGGCTTGATACATTAAAACAGGCGGTTGCTGCTTTGGAGAAAAACGATATGGCAGTATTGTCAGATCTGTTTATTTTTTCTGATGCGGCCAGGAAAGAGGAAGATAAAGGTATTGTAGACCAGGTACGGGCATATCTTAAAACAATAGCAGGCTTCCGGTCAATACAGATTGTAGAAAGGGACAAAAATCTTGGGCTCGCCAGGTCTATTATTTCCGGAACGTCATGGGTGCTATCTATCCGCGACAGGGTTATTGTACTGGAGGACGATCTGATCACTACCCCCAACTTCCTCACTTTTATGAATGCGGCTCTTGAAAGATACAAAACGGAAACCAGTGTTTTTAGTATATCGGGATATTCATTTAATCTAAAATCATCCTTGCCAGAATACGACCAGGATGCCTATTTTTTAAACAGGGGCTGGTCATGGGGATGGGCTACCTGGAAAGACCGCTGGGATGAGGTTGACTGGGCGGTTCGCAGCTATGCTTCATTTGAAAAAAGCAAGGCGCTCCGCAATGCATTTTCGGCAGGAGGGTCAGATTTAAACAAAATGTTGCGTGAGCAGATGCAGGGAAGAATTGACTCCTGGGCAATCCGTTGGTTTTATCACCAGTTTTGCGTAGGAGGGCTCACACTTTATCCGGTATACTCCAAAGTGTATAATGCCGGCTTTGACGAATTTGCTACCCATACTACAGGATCACAGAAAAGATATATTCCGGATATTGATGTCAAAGGCAAAACCTCATTTTATTTTCCGGCAAAAGTTTCAATAACAGCGGAATTCCAGACGTTATTTAGAAAAAGAATGGGAGTGATGGCAAGAGTTCGTTCAAAATTACAAACCATTTTATTGAAAGTCTTTAAGGCAGGAGCGTGATCAGCATAATTAAGAAACTCAGAGATATTTACCTTGTTGCGGTAAAGTGGCGTAAGTATGAGATTGGCCCGGGGTTCCATGCCGGAAGAAGGGTAAGGATCTGGGCAAAACACACTATTAAGATAGGCCGGGATTTTTATATAGGCCGGGATTCCCAAATTGAATCAGATTGTATTATTGGTGATTTTGTAATATTTGGCAACAAAGTAGCAGTAGTAGGCAGGTATGATCACCATTACCAGCAGGTAGGAGTGCCCATAAGGCATGCCATGGAGATCCGGGACCAGGATTATAACTGGAAAGGAGTTGAATCTGGGCCTACAATGATCGGGGATGATGTTTGGGTTGGATATGGATCCATCATTATGAGTGGCGTGCACATAGGTAATGGAGCAATAATTGCAGCAGGGTCGCTGGTTGTTAAAGATGTTGAACCCTATGCTATATATGGCGGTGTACCCGCAAAAAAGCTGAAAGACCGTTTTAGCACCCTGGAGGATCAGGTAGAGCACGCCCGGATATTATCTGAGCGTGATGGCAGAAAAATTGTCAAGAAACAGAAGGAACATTAAATTTCTGAATTAAAAATGCAGCAACCTGGTATAATTAAGGCTGGTGAAACGGGAAAATTTTCTCTTTTCCTTGCAGCAATAGCATTAGGTACTCCTTTTGTTATTGTATTCCTTTATACAAAAGGATTGTCCGGCGGACTGAATACTGCATTTTCATATGATGAATCGGAGTATCATTATCCCGTAATCCTCCAGTTTGCAAGAGAGCTGCCTTTCCCTGATTTTACCAATTACAACTCTGCTACCACTCCGCTCTTTCATCTTTTATTTGCTGTGTTGAGCAGGATCGTGGGAACTGATATTCAGCATCTCAGGATGATCAATTTTTTTATCACGGTTTTTTCAACGATCCTGTTATTCAAATTATTAATAAAGCAGTTTAACCTGCCTTATTTCTCAGCACTTCTGTCTACTTCCCTTTTTGCGCTGTCACCCTATTTTTTCAGGGAAGCTTTTGTAGTGATGACGGATAATTTGCCTGTACTTTGGCTGCTACTTTTTTTTCAGTATTATCTCAGATTCAAGGAAGATGGAGTTTTCCGTAATTACCTGTACAGCATATTCTTTATTATGCTCTTATGTTTAACGCGGCAAACATATTTATATATCGTGCTCCCGATTGCCGCAGATATATACATGAGTAAAGGGTTGAAGCAATCGCGATCGGTGTATATGCTTCTTATCGTAGCGGCAGTCATTCCTACGCTTTTGCTTTTTTTTATCTGGAAAGGATTAACGCCTCCGCAGTTCCAGGAAAGACATACAGAATCTTCATTGCTGAACATAAAGCCGGCGCTATATGGATTGGGTGTACTGGGTTTTTATTCCCTGTTTATTACCGGTGATAAGATATACCGCACTTTTTTAAGTATACGCAAACAGAAAGTGCTTGTAGCAGTACTAATCGGCTGGGCATTACTCTTCTTTTTCCCGTTGACAAAGGCAAATCATGATTTCGGGTACTTGTGGTATATTGCAGATGAGCTCCCTTCTGTACATGGCACACCTGTCCTTTTTTATATTTTAGTTGCCATAGGCATTTGTGTATGCAGTAGTATTTGGCGATTAGAAACACCACCATTTTATCTTTTATTCATCATTGGGCTGTTTGTGTCGGAGATCCCCAATAAATATTTTTTTCAAAGGTATTATGACAGCAGTATTCTTATTTTCCTGCTTCTTCTGGATGCCAGGTATGATAAATCGGATAGATTTCAGGCGGCCCGTATTGGATTACTTACCTGTCTTTTTATCACATATTTTATTGTGTGTATAATTCGTTGAATAAAAAAAATCCTGATTATTGTGAAATTCGGCACGCATATATGCAACTCCCTTAACCCGGTCGCAGCTGTTTGGAAAGCCTTTATATATTAAGCATGAAAATACAGGTTCTCTCTTTATTAGTTACTACAGGGAAGTATACAAAAGTTGTTGAAGATATTTCCACGCTGGCTCAGCAGGGCAGGGGCTCGTATGTATGCGTGGCAAATGTGCATATGCTTGCAGAAGCAAATAAAGACGCTGATTTTAAAGAAATTGTTTGTAACGCTGATATTGTAACTCCTGACGGCATGCCTCTTGTGTGGGCTATCAGGCTGTTATATGGTATAAAGCAGGATCGTGTAGCAGGTATGGATATACTCCCGGCGCTTCTTACCAAAGCAGAAGCGCATCAATTACCGGTTTACTTTTACGGAGGCACTCCCGGAATGCTGCAATTAACCAGGACATCCATACAATCGCAATTCCCCAACCTCATGCTTGCCGGATTGTACAGCCCGCCGTTTAGAGAATTGTCTTCGCAGGAAGAAAGCGACATTATAAAAGAAATAAATGCCAGCGGGGCGCGTATGGTTTTTGTAATATTAGGTTGCCCCAAGCAGGAGCGTTGGATGGCTTCGATGAAACCTCATATCAATGCCTGTATGATCGGAATCGGGGGAGCCCTTCCCGTAATGGTGGGGCTACAGAGAAGAGCACCCTTATGGATGCAAAGATCAGGGATGGAATGGCTGTACAGGCTTCTTCAGGAACCAAAGCGCCTTTTTAAAAGGTATCTTGTGACCAACAGCATTTTTCTATGGCTCTTTTTAAAAAAATGGGCCAGCCAGGGGTTTGCTCCTACACGCGTTCCAAACCATAACCAAGAGGATTCCTGCATCAGCTGACCAGATTTCGCTATTCAGGGAATAATATTTTAACTCAAACCGTTTTAATAACAAGTTTTTTATTTTCTTCAGGAAAATCATGATGTTATGAACAAACATCTTTCAAATCTTATACGGATAGTCTTCCTCCTGCTGGATTTACTAGCGCTGAATACTGTTTATTTCAGCTGTAAATTCTTCTTCAGGGATTATATTTCCCCTGATTTATTTATGCAATATACCTATTTGTGGATGGCTTGTAATATTGCCTGGCTCGTGATAAGCTGGGCAAATAATACTTACCGTAATTCCGATATGTTTTCTTTCGAGAAATTTTCCAGGAACAGCATGCATGCGTATGGATACTTTTTAGGACTGGTTACTTTATACCTGTTCATGTATAAGCAGGGGGATGTGTCACGCGTGTTCTTTTTGAGTGTTTTAATTTCATTCGGCTTAGGTTTGATAACCAACAGGATCATTCATCTCGGGCTGTATCACTACTTTAGAAATAAAGCATACATTTCCCGGAAAGTGGTGATCATCGGCTACAACCAGCGTGCTCAAAGGCTGGCAGATTATCTTGAGCAACAGCCTATCAATACTGAAATATTAGGTTTTTGTGAAGACGAAAGCAATGTTCATGAACTTACACACTACCCTATTATAACAGACAGGAAAAATATTATCGCGATATCTCTTAAAGAACAGGTTACAGAAATTTTTTCCACTATTTCTCCTGAGGAAGACAAATATATTTATACCCTCATGAACCAGGCAGACCAGGCTTGTATAAGGTTTAAGATATTACCTAATCTTGACCATTTCATAAGGCGTCCGGTGCATATAGAGTATATAGACGATATGCCTGTGCTGTCGCCCAGAAATGAGCCGCTGGATGATGTTGGCAACAGGATCAAGAAAAGGTTTTTCGACCTGATAGTGAGCAGCATTGCCATTATCTTCATTTTGTCGTGGCTGGTACCTCTCATTGCTTTGTTAATTAAGCTGGAATCGCGGGGCCCCGTATTTTTTGTACAAAAACGCAACGGGAAAGACGGAAAACCATTTAACTGCCTGAAATTCAGGAGTATGCGCCAAAATGCCGATGCCGATGCAAAGCAAGCCACCAAAGGAGACAACAGGATAACCCGGCTGGGTCATTTTATGCGTAAGACAAGTATTGACGAGCTTCCCCAGTTTTTTAATGTGCTGATGAGCGATATGAGTGTTGTGGGCCCGAGACCTCACATGCTCAAACATACCCAGGACTATTCAAGACTGATAAACCAGTTTATGATCCGCCATTTCTTAAAACCCGGTATTACCGGCTGGGCACAGGTAAACGGGTTTAGGGGTGAAACCAAAACTACTGAAGATATGGCGAACAGGGTAACCTATGATATATGGTATCTTGAAAACTGGAGCCTCTGGCTGGATGCCCGTATCGTATTTATGACTGTATTCAATATTTTCAGAGGGGAGAAAAATGCTTATTAAGCCTCTGATACAGTGTCCAAAATAAATATTTTGGCTCTTGCCGGCAAAAAAATATGCCCACCTGCAATATTTTTTTTCACATTAAGATTTCTGGTTTATTTTTTGTTATTTTTAAAGACCAATTGCCCATTGATTAAGCCAAAAAAGGGTATTTCATGACCACGCCGCAGCAAAGCATTGATAATACATTGGAGGTATACTTTACTGATATCTTCAAAAAACATGAATACAGGTTGTATACCCTTGTATCACATCTCACCAAGTCTGATCAATATGCCAAAGATGTAGTGCAGGAGGTCTTCTTAAAGTTGTGGATACAAAGATCAAACCTTCATACTATTGATAATATAGAAGCCTGGCTTTATAAACTTACCGAAAACAGAGTTATTGATTTTCTCAAAAAAACCGCTTCGGAACGCAAACTGCGGGATGCTTTATGGATAAATATACACCATATGGCAGGCGATGCTGAGGAAACAATTTCCTCGAAAGAGTATAACAAAATCATTGACAAAGCCATTGATCAATTGCCGCCGCAACGCAAACGGATTTACCGGCTATCCAAAGAGGATGGTCTTAATTATAATGAAATGGCCAGGCATCTCAACTTTTCAAGAAAGACCATCAACAATTACTTCCTGAAGGCTTCCGTATATCTGAAAAACCTGATTATTAAAGATTAATCTTCTTATTCCGGCGTTTCCCCGGTGTTTCTATATTTGCCAATAACGGGTAATTTAAATTAGTGTGGAAGACAGAATAGAATATCTGCTTCGTCAATATGAAAAGAACAACTGTTCCCGTGAAGAGCTGGAAGAGTTATTTTCTTACATAAACAAGCTTCGTAATAATGACCAGCCTTTAAAGAAGATGGTCAAGCATATTTATGAAGACATCAAAAAAAACCACCCTTCTTTTACCTATGTTGATGAGGAAGGAAAGCTGATCCTTACAGAGCCGGAAGATACTCATTTCTTTTCCGAAAGGATATCTCTGTCTAAAGGAGCGCGGGGCAAACTCCTCGCAGTAGTTATTATTTCCTGCATTGTCGGGCTGGTCTCCCTGGGATGGCTGATCAAAACCAACCTTTCTGCCGACAGCTTTTTAAAAAAACACATTAACGGAGCGCTGATCAAAAAATTCAGCAACCGTGCCGAGCAGACTTTTATCCCATTGCCCGACAGCAGCATGGTATGGCTGAACGCAGCCAGCGCCCTCCAGTATTCAGATCACTTTTCAGATGATGAAAAGGAAGAAGTGATATTAAGCGGGGAAGGGTTGTTTAAAGTAAGTGATGCCCGATCAGGGCCATTTTTAATCAGATCAGATAAAGCGGTCATTACTGTTTTACCAGGCACAAAGCTGGATGTAAAAAATTATCCTGATGAAAGAAGCATAGTACTGTATGTGGCAGAAGGGATGGTAAAGGTGAGCTGGGACAAAAAGCTTTTACCTACAGTTGCTGCGGGTCAAATGCTTGCTATAAACAAAGCAGACGGGCAACTGACCCAGGAAAAAGCAGATATACAAATGATTGCTGCCTGGCAGCAGGGGAATATGTATTATAAAGATATGCGCCTTATTGATATAATAAGAGATATGCAAAGGGTTTACAATATTGATATCACACTGGCGAGACATGAGCTTGAGCAAAAGAAAATTACTACCTTCTTCCGGAGAGATATCGGCCCGCGCGCAGCCCTGGATACTATTTGCACCATAACTAACTCCCAGTTAGATGCAGATAGCAGCAGGCGGTTTATTATTTTGTGAAAAGCGGGACGCCAAACGTGAGCTCCTCATCATTCACCTTTCACGCCTCTCTTCTCACTTCTGCCGACAGTACAATATATTCCAATTAATCGAGCATCAGCATTGATCGCAAAAGGAATCCTGCACCGGGGTTCCTTTTTTTATTGAAAAAATTTTCAATCCTTTAGGGGTAACCTGCCCCCGGAGTTGTTATACTTAAAGCTGCTCCATATTAAATAACTGCTTGTCCATGACCGTTGACCGCATCTGGTATATTTTAGGAAAGAAGCTTACGGGAGAGGCCTCCGAAGAAGAGCTGAACGACCTGGAGGATTTGCTTTGTCATCACCCCGAATTACATTACCCTATTCAGCATATTATTGAACTTTGGCGGCTGGACAAAAAAAATGATCACCAGGAGGCGATCCAGGCGCTGCAACGGCACCTGCTCAGAATTGCCGATCAGGATGGAAAAATAGCGTATGAAGATGAAAAAGACCAGGAAGATCCCGCATTGACGGATGAAGACGACCGGCAGACCGGAACAATACCATCACGCAAAGCAGCAAAAATAATCGTATATATTGCCGCAGCCTCTCTTATCACCATTGCGTTTCTATTTTTCAGGCAAAGCTCATCGTCTCCAAAAGCAACTATATCTGCCCATATACCCGGCAAAAACGATACCCCCAACGAAATTTCTACAAGACCCGGCTCTCACTCTCATATTACACTGCCAGATGGCTCACAGGTTGTGCTGAATGGCAATAGCACGCTAACCTATGATAAATACTTTGACAAAGAGATCAGAGAAGTACAGCTTAACGGAGAAGCTTTTTTTGATGTTACCAAAAACCCTGACAGGCCTTTTATCATTCATACACGCCAGATGGATATAAAAGTGCTGGGCACTTCCTTTAATGTTAAGTCGTACGACAATGATAAACGCTCGGAAACAAGCCTGATCCGCGGTTCCATTGAAGTTACCATGAAGAACGATCCGGCAAAAAAAATAATCCTGAAGCCGGCCGATAAGCTGGTGATCGTAAATAATGCTGCTGCAGTGTCCGCCCCGCGACATGCGCTTACAACAGACGACCTGGACATCAGTATGAAAAAGATAAATTACCTGCCCGCAGACAGCACGGTAATAGAAACTTCCTGGGTTGATGACAGGCTGATCTTCCGCGATCTGCCTTTTTCAGATATGGCAATTGAGATAGAAAGAAAGTATGGCGTTGCTTTCCGGTTTAAAAATGAAAAAGTAAAACAACTGAGATTCAGCGGCAATTTCAAAAACGAGACCATTGACCAGGTGCTGAATGCCCTGCAGATGGCAAATCATTTTTCTTATCAAAAAATCAACGGCATGATCATAATAACCAACTAAAATAAAATACATGGAGAAACGCAATACCTCGTAAAAAAAATAAAAACGGGAAATGTTGGCGCATTCCCCGTCCAGGCTAAAAAACTTGTCTTGTGGCTTAAACAAAGATTCAAGTTTTCTTTTTATTTAACCTTTAACGATAAATATATGAAAAAAAGACGGCTCTATTATAATGGCCATTTCCCGAGCGGTTTTATAAAAGTATTGATGGTTATGAAACTAACGGTTTTATTGATATTGGTCAATGTTTACCAGGTGGCCGCAAAAGTCAATGCGCAAACCACCGTTACGCTTAAATTAAGTAAAGCCTCCATCTCTGCTGCGCTGGACAAGATTGAAAAGCAAGGCACATACCGGTTCGTATACAACAGCAACCTTAAAGTGCTGCGTCAAAAGATATCTATCGGAGTTGAAAATGCTGCTATCGGGGATGTGTTGAACTATATTCTTGCGGGAACGCAGCTTACCTATAATATGCTTGCCGATAATCTGATTGTGGTAAGAGAGCAGCCCGCTGATGGCAATGTGCAGCAAATGGATAAAATCATAACGGGACATGTGCTGGATGAAAATGGCAAACCGGTTCCCGGCGCTTCCGTAGTGGTAAAAGGCACCAACAATGGCACCACCACCAAAGAAGACGGAAGTTTCTCTCTCAGCATACCGGACAATGCACCTGATGTTGTATTGGTAGTTACTTCCGTAGGATATGAGAAAAATGAAGTTCCGCTCGAAGGTAAAGACGATATTACCATAGCCATTGTTGCCCAGGCGAAGGAAATGAATGAAGTAGTGGTGATAGGCTATGGCACTTCTACCAAAAAAGACCTCACTGCCCCGGTCTCCACAGTAAACATAGACGATCTGAATAAAAGAACTACCTCAAGCCCGATGGCCGGGCTGCAGGGCAGCATAGCCGGTGTGCAGGTTACTAATTCCGGCGCTCCGGGCTCAACGCCCAGTGTGCGTATAAGAGGCGTAGGATCATTAAACAATGAAAATCCACTGTACGTAGTAGACGGGATGTTTGTGGATAATATTGACTTCCTGAACCCTTCCGATATTGAAGACATGTCTATCCTCAAAGATGCGTCCGGCGCTGCTATTTATGGTGTACGTGCTGCAAACGGGGTAGTGCTGATCACCACCAAAAAAGGCCGTATGAACATGAAACCCCGGGTGACCTACAATGGTTATGTAGGCTTTCAAACCCCGGTAAACATGCTGAAGATGGCAAACGGACAGCAATACGCTGCCATGGAGCTGGGAAAGGGCTTCGCTTCGGATTCTGCAAAAGTAACCCTGTCAGTCGCAAAATTCGGGGGTTCCGGTCTCAATCCTTCTACCAGCACAGACTGGTATGGCGAACTGCTGAGAAAGAACGCGTTTATGCAAAACCACGGCATAGATATTGCCGGCGGTACCGAAAAAGTGAATTATGCTTTTGGTGTAAATTATTTATACCAAAATGGTATAATGGATGCAGAGAACAGCTACAATCGTTATAATATCAAGCTGCAAACAGAAGCAAAGCCCTTTAGCTGGCTGAAAGCAGGATATACGGTTCATCTCAGTAATTCAACATTATTTTCTCCCGATAACGGGGCATTTACGCTGGCATATTACGCATCGCCGTTATACCCGGTATACGATCCTGCAAATGCTTTAGCCAGACCCGTAGATTTTGCTTCGTCTACCAGCATAGGGTTTAACAACGGCGTATTCAATAATCCTGTAGCGGATGCGTATTATCACTATGACCGCACAAAATCTTTCCAGGTGCTGCCTTCCGTATACGCAGAGTTGAATTTCTGGAAAAATAAATTAACCTTCAGGTCGCAGCTTAGCCAGCGACTGGCTTCTAATCAGAATTATAATTATCAGCCTGAGTATTATGTTGATAATAACCAGCATTCTGTATATGAGCAGACAACACTCCTCTCCCGTCTCACTTCTAAACAGGACAGATATACCAATTACGTGCTGGATAATTTGCTTACGTATAAAGATGCGGCAGGTGATCATCACTGGACCGTGCTCCTGGGGCATTCTGTAAGAGAAGAGCGATGGAGAAATACATCGGTTTCGGCAAATGACATTCCTGCAAACCAGGAATCATGGTATGTAGGTCTCGGCACTCGTAATGCAACAGATTATACGGAAGACGGATCACGCTTTGGCGGTATCTCCTATTTTGCCAGGGGCACTTATGATTATAAGGGCACATACCTGCTTACCGCCACTATCAGGGCAGACGGCAGTTCAAAATATCAAACCAAGTGGGGATATTTTCCTTCTGTGGGTTTAGGATGGGTATTGAGCAATGAGTCTTTCTTAAGTGATCAGAACCTCTTCGATTTTCTTAAAGTCCGTGCCAGTTGGGGAAGGCTGGGTAATGACGGGATAGCAGGTAATGCCGGCTATGCCAAGGTATACAGCGGGAACGATTATTCCGGCGTATTCGGAAGCACTGCATTTACTAATGGCGCCTTAATACCAGGCTACAGGGTAGATGCACGTTTTTCATCTTTAGGCTGGGAAGTTGTTGAAGAAACCGATGCCGGTATTGATTTCACTATGGCAGATCAGAAACTGAAAGGTACTATTGATTATTATCACCGTATTACCAATAACCTGGTATTTAACAGAGACAATGCTTCAGTGGGAGGAACTACCTATGGTAATTTCGGAAAGGTTGTAAATAGCGGGCTGGAATTCACCCTTAACTGGAATGATAAAATAGGGAATGTTGGATATAATATTGGTGCAAATCTAACAACGCTTAAAAACAAGGTATCTGACTTAAATTCTCTGGCATACCAAATGACAGGTATTTCAGAATATCCAACCAGAATGGAGATAGGTAAGCCGCTGAACTTTTTCTATGGCTACCAGGTAGCAGGCATTTATCAAACACAGGCAGAGGTGGATGCAGACCCAATAGCTGTGGCCAATGGTGCGGTGCCAGGATACTTTAAATTCAAAGATCAGAATGGAGACAAAGTACTGGATGCATCCGACAGGGTGGATTTAGGAAGCTACCTGCCAAAAGTAATCTATGGGTTAAATCTGGGACTGGAGTATAAAAGCTTTGATATAAGCGTAGTGTTACAAGGTCAGGGCGGTAATAAGATCCTGAACCTGAACAGGGCGCTCAGGTCAAAATATACAGATATGAACGGCGATGCAGAATTTGTGAGCAACCTGTGGAATGGCAAAGGCTCAACCAATAAATATCCTTCTGCATATGCCACCACGCAAAACTATAACAGCACGGCAAGCGCTTTTTATGTGGAAAACGGATCTTACCTGCGTATCCAGAATGTACAATTGGGATACACTTTTAAAGCGGGTAAAGATGATACCCGCATACGGCTTTATGTAACTGCTGACCGCCCTGCCATATTCACACGCTACAGCGGGTTCACACCAGAGGTAGGCAACAGCGATGTAACACAACAGTCAAATATTGGCTATGATACCAATATCTATCCTGTTTCTGCAACCTACAGTTTCGGTGTCAGGATTATTTATTAAAAAGCAAAAGCAAGCAATTATGAAACAGCTTAAAAATATAATATTTATTGCTTCACTTTCTGTGCTCACGGGTTGTTCTTCGTTTTTGGACAAGCCGCTGGAGAATACAGCCCAGACAGAAAGTATTAGCTATACAGATCTATCTATAATGTATCAACCTGTTTCCGGGGTATACCGTACGGCTGCCGGAGCTGCTCCGGGTTTTGTTCACTGGATGGACTACGGCATAAGGGGAGTAAGAGGAGATGACCTGGAAAAAGGCTCAACACCGGGAGACCAGGCCACCTTAACAGATATTAAAGAGTTCAAGAACAATTATGTTTCCGTTCAGACTTTTTGGGGCACCAATAACTGCTGGACTGATTATTACGGACTGATCTACTATTGCAACCAGGCTTTATCGGAGTTAGATAAGTTTGCCGCAAATATCGAAGCTTCAGATGCCAATAACCTGGCTTTGAACAAAAGATATAAGGCAGAAGTAAAAGTAATAAGGGCTTTTGCTCATTTGGTAGTATCCAGAGTATTTGGCGATATACCTATAATGGGAGACAGTGCTGATTACAATACCATGCACAAAAGTACTGTGGCTGATGTAAGAAAATATATCATAGACCAAATGGACGCCTCCGTTAATGACCTGGAGGACGCCAGGCCTAATGAATCTGCACACATAGGAGCAGTAACCAAATACACTGCCCTTTTGCTGAAAGCCAAAGCGGCTGCTGATCTGGCAGGCGCCGATAACTCAAGCCCTTACTGGGATGTAGTATTGGATTGCACTAACCAGATCGTCAATAGCGGGAGGTTCAGCCTCTATCCTGATTATTATCAATTATTCAAAAGGCCGGGAAAGCTCTGCAACGAATCATTGTACGAGATCCAGTACACTGATTTTGGCACCAGTTCCGGAACCGCTGTAGGACCCGACGCATTTTTTGCTTTCCAGGGGCCCAGAGGCGATCAAAGAGGCAGTCCCATCAGCGGTTGGGGGTTCTTAACGCCATCACAAAAAATTGTTGATTTTCTAACCAACCGGAATGATGATATAAGATTAAAAACTACCATACTGTTTTGCGGGGACACGGAAAATGATTTTGCAACTACTCCCAGCGGAGATAAGATCTACGGCAATGCCGACGGATTGAAATATTTTAACGGGAAAGTATACCTTCCTGTCAGCCAGATGACCGCCGGAAGAACGGATTATGGCTCTGACAACAATGTGAGAGTGATGCGATATGCCGAAGTGCTGTTGCTGAATGCTGAAGCTAAAGTTCGTAAAGGGCAGAATGGTGATGCTGAGCTTAACCTTGTGCGGGAAAGAGTGGGATTGCCGGATATTACGGGGGCTACTATTGAGAATATAATGGATGAACGCCGGGCAGAGTTTGCCTGTGAATGGTGGGGAGAAAGATATAATGACCTGTTGCGTACCGGTACTGCCGCATCTGTATTGAGTGATTACGGATTTGTAGCCGGGCAGAGCGATTATATTCCTATACCGCAAACACAGGTTGACCTGAATACAAATCTGCAGTAAGGGTGGTTTTCTTTTGATAAAATATTTAACCGGGATATGGGGGGCTGTTTATAGCAGCCCTTTCATATTATACCGGGAGATCCATTCAGCTAATAAGCCCGTATATGAAATACAACAAAATTCTCCTGTTTGTTTTTCTTTTCTTCAGCCTTTCTGTTGATGCCCAGAAAAAGAAAGACACACAGCCCGTTTTTAATGCTGCCGCACGTCCTAAAAACCTGTCTGATTCCGCATTGCTGGATATTGTGCAGAAGCAGACTTTCCGCTATTTCTGGGACTTTGCCCATCCTGTCAGCGGGATGGCGAGAGAAAGAAGCAATGAAGCCTATGATTATGGAAATGAAGTAGTAACAACCGGCGGTACCGGCTTTGGTATAATGGCTGTTATTGCAGCTACGGAGCGGAAATGGATTGCCCGGGATACGGCTGCAAGGTTTTTATTAAAGATGATAAAATTCCTGTCCAAAGCCGATTCATATCATGGCGTATTCCCGCACTGGCTGAATGGCGCAACAGGTAAGACCATTCCTTTCAGCCGGAAAGACGACGGGGCCGACCTGGTAGAAACTTCGTTCCTCTTTGAAGGGCTTTTATGTGCGCGGCAGTATTTTAATGGTGAAGATAGAACAGAAGCTGAGCTGCGCAACCGCATCAACTGGCTGTGGAATGATATCGAGTGGAACTGGTTTACCCGCGACGGACAGGAAGTGCTGTACTGGCACTGGAGCCCTAATAATGGCTGGGCAATGAATTTTCCACTGAGAGGGTTCAACGAATGCCTGATCACGTATGTGCTTGCCGCAAGCGCTGAACGATACCCGGTACCTGCAGCGGTATACCACAGGGGCTGGGTCCAAAGCAGTTTTTTTAAGAATGGCAAAACTTTTTATGGGTATTTACTCCCCCTTGGATTTGATTATGGCGGACCATTGTTCTTTTCCCACTATTCGTTCCTGGGGCTTAACCCAAAAGGATTGAAAGACCAATATGCAGATTACTGGCAGCAGAATGTAAACCACACGCTCATCAACCATGACTACTGTGTGGATAATCCTAAAAAATTTAAAGGATACGGCGAAGACTGCTGGGGGCTCACCGCAAGCGATACCTATGACGGCTACAATGCATTTTCCCCCGCAAATGATTTTGGTACGATAACACCGACAGCAGCATTGTCTGCATTTCCATACACTCCCGGATATTCAATGAAAGCGCTCAGGCATTTTTATTACGACCTGGGCGATAAAATATGGAGTGAATACGGATTTACAGATGCATTTAATGAAACAAAGGGCTGGTATGCAACGTCGCATCTTGCGATAGACCAGGGACCGATCATTGTGATGATCGAGAACTACCGCAGCGGCTTATTGTGGAAATTATTTATGAGCTGCCCGGAGGTACAGAGGGGCTTGAAAAAGCTGGGCTTTGAGAGGGATTAGGAAGAGAATCGCCAAAGGCGATAAGACAGAAGTACGCGGCGAAGACGCCATGTACGGCAGAGAATTATTTGGAAAAGCCCGCAGCTGTCAGACACAAAAAACAATAACACGAATTTGGTACACGAATACGCCGCAGGCGCATTCGTGTATTCTGTACAACAAACCATTTCTGTTTTAGCATTTTTAAGAGATAGCCACTAATCCACGAATTTACACTAATGCCTTCGTGCCCATTTGTGCATTAGTGGCTTGCATGGCTCTGCAAGACAAATTGTTGTCTTTAAAAATCATCCTGCCGCGCAGGGCGCGGGAATTCGTGGCATAGAAAAAATATGCGAGGTCGTTAAACAGCAAACCCCACATAGACTTAAAGAGAAAATTGTTAATATTAATTGTAAATTAAACAGCGAAAACTTGTTGTGCGGAGGGTGGCTGTGTGAGGCGTCTTCGCCTCATACCATCCTCTTGCTGTCTCTGGCGATATAACAACAATTATCAAACCTGTAAATACACTATTGTTATGAACTATGAATTCACCGGCGGGTATAAGATCCGCGATCAGTTTGGTTTGTTCTTTATGACCTTTACTGTGGTAGAATGGATTGACCTCTTCAGCAGAAAGCTATGCAAGGATATCCTGGTAAAAAACATGCAGCATTGCAGAATGCGAAAAGAACTTTTAGTGGGAGCATATGTAATAATGACAAATCATATGCATGTAATATGGCAATCAAAGTCAGGGCGATTGAGTGATACATTAAGAGATTATAAATCTTTTTGTACAAAAGAATTGATTAACGCAATAGAGAATAACCCCGAGAGCAGAAAGGATTGGTTGCTGAGGGCTTTTGAATTTCATGCAAAAGGTACAAATCAAAATAAGGATTATAAAATATGGACAGGCAATAATCACCCGGAACAGATATATACAGAAGAATTTTTGAGAACAAAACTGGATTATATCCATAACAACCCGGTTCGGGCAGGCTGGGTAGCAAAGCCGGAAGATTATTTGTATTCGTACGCATCTAACTATATTCTCGGAAAAGGAATAATGGAGATAGATTATTTGTTTTAAAAGTACGACACGGTCGCCAGGGGTAACAGGAAGTTTGTATGAGACGTATGCGTCTTATGCAGTGCCGGGAGGCGCTGTGCGTGGCGTCTTCGCCGCGCACTTTTGTCTTGTCGCCTCTGGCGACATATAATAAGAAAATAGCTTTCACAAGGGCTTTGGAACTTTCCCTCCGGGATTCCTGTCTTACGAAACACTCTCCCGCCATTTAGCTTTGCCGCCCTCCGGCAGCGGTATTAGCATAACTTTCACAGTATTCGTTAAATTATTAACAAAGTACCTGCTACAAAAGGAAGTTCTATTCGTTATTTTTAAACTGGCGCGATAATTAACCGTCCTAGTTATCATAAAAACTTCCTGATATGAAAGCTTTTTACACAATATTATCTTTAATGATAGCAGGGTTTATGTTACCTGCGGCGGCCATCTCCCAAAACGAATGGCCTAAGTCTTTTACTAATGCTAACGGAGACCTGGTAAAAGTATACCAGTTGCAGCCGGAAGCCTTTTCAAACGGAACGCTGGAAGCCAACGCGGCAATATCCGTACTTAAACAAGGACAAAGCGATCCGGTATTCGGGATGATCTGGTTAAATGCGGGTACGGTTACCCGCGGGCAACAGGTAGATCTGAATACAGTACAGGTGACCGCAATAAAATTGCCAAACGAAAATGACCAGGATGCCTTAACGGCGCTTCAGAATAATATCGCCGGGAGCATGAATAACTGGAATATCTCCATCCCCCAGAATGATATCAATACTGCCTTGCAGCTCAGCCGGCAGGAAACAAGCTTATCATCAGACCTGAATAACAATCCGCCTAAAATTTTATATGCCAACAAGCCATCTATACTGGTGGTAATTGACGGCGCGCCAAGGTTGCAGAACAACAGCAAGTGGAATGTGCAGACCGTGGTCAATACTCCCTTCATTATCCTGAAAGATGACAACCGGTTCTTTTTATATGGAGGCAGGCATTGGTATACTGCTCCCGCGGCCACCGGCCCTTATAGCCTGACCACTAATATATCCGGTAACCTGAGCAGGATACAGGAAGAAGTAGCCCAGGCAAATAAAGACAACAATGTGCAGCAGGAGCAAAAGGACTACGAAATATCCAATATCATAGTCACTACGGAGCCTGCAGAATTACTGCAATCTGACGGAGAGCCTAATTTTACACCCGTGCAGGGAACCAACCTGCTGTATGTCAGGAACTCCGACAATGATATCTTTATGGATGTATCCGGTCAGCAGTATTATGTATTGCTTTCCGGGCGCTGGTACAGGTCATCTTCTTTGGATGGCAACTGGCAATTTATCGGTGCTGACAGGCTTCCTGCTGATTTTGCCAAAATCCCGGCAGGCTCACCTAAAGACAATGTGCTCGCCAGCGTGGCCGGAACTCCCGCCGCCCGTGACGCGGTAATGGACGCCCAGGTGCCGCAAACGGCCAAGGTGGATCGTAAAACTGCTACTGCCGATATTGAATATGACGGCGATCCTCAATTTGATAATATCGCCGGGACCGACATGGATTATGCTATAAATACATCATCTTATGTTTTGCGTTGGAGAGGATCTTACTATGCCGTGGATAACGGAGTGTGGTTTGAATCGTATAGTCCTGCCGGACCGTGGAGAATAGCTACAGAGCGTCCTTATGCAGTGTCGCTTATTCCTCCCCGCTACCCGGTATATGCAATGAAATACGTATATATCTACGATGTAACTCCTGACTATATATATATGGGATATACCCCGGGCTATCTTAATACATTTGTGTATGGGCCGACTGTTGTATATGGTACAGGATATTACTATCGTCCCTGGTATGGCAGGTATTATTACCCACGTCCTTATACATGGGGGTTCAATATGCACTATAGCCCATGGACCGGCTGGGGATTCGGCTTCAATTTCAACTTTGGCTGGTTTAATTTCGGCATCGGCAATTACAGCCCGTGGTCCTACTATGGCGGCTGGTGGGGACCGGCTATCTATCGTCCCTCTTACAGTTGGGCGCCTTACCGCGGAGGGTATCATGGCGGCTATTATGGTGGGTACTATGGGCGCCGCAACACTGTAGTAATTAATAATAATATTAATATTTACCGCAATAATAATATTTACAACCGTCGTACAGGGGTAATTGGTACCCGCGACAACAGAAGAGTCGCTGCTGCATATCCCCGCAATGCTTCCCCATTGCCTTCAGGAAGATACGGGAATGCAAGGCCTGTTGAGAGAGGGGTAAGCCGTAACCCGGGTAATTATAATAACAACAGACCAACTGTTGGAAGAAATGCCCAGCCGGGGAATGCTTCTCCGCGAATTACACCGTCGGAAGGACGCAATCCGGCATCTTCCGGAAGCACAAGGCCAACAAGAACATTTGACCGCTTACCTCAAAATAACCAGACATCCCCTTCGCAGGCAGCATCTCCTTCCCGCAGAATAAACAACGAAAACACTCCCCAGGCAAGGCCACAGCCTTCCGGGCAAAACAGGAATTCCGGGCAGCAACCTGCACGCTCTTTTTCCAATATTGACAGGCAGCCCCGCACTATAGAGAGGACTGCTCCTGTACAGAGAAACGTTCAGGCAGCCCGCCAGCCTGTGCAAAGAGTGGAAAGATCAAGTGCTCCCACCCGGAGCTCTGGCGGGGCGGAAAGAGCTCCCCGGCAGGCCGGTGGAGAAAGAAGAGCCGGCAGGGGTTGATAAAAAACAGAAATTATAATCCCAAAAGAGAAATATACGCACATATATTTCTCTTTTTTTTATTAAAAATATAGCTTTGCCCCAAATTTTTAATAATCAACAACGCTGTAATTCAGCCCGATACTATATCTTTACCAACACATCTCAAAAACAACAGAAATGAAATTGAAGCATTTTTTACTATTGGCCATTGCTCCAGCTTTTCTTTTTTCCTGCGTAAGCAGCAAAAAATTTAAGGCCGCCCAGGCTCAGTTAGACTCCCTAAACCAGGCTCAGACAAAACTTCAGGGTGATTTAAAACTTTGCGAAGACAATAAATCTGAATTAGAGCGTCAGAAAGCATCTTACGAAGCTCAGCTTGCTGATTTGAACAAGCAGCTTGGTCTCGCCAAAGAAAATAATACTACGGCGCTGAAGCAACTGGAAGATCTGTCTGTGATCTCTGCTGCCCAGGCGGAAAGCATAAAAAAATCTCTTGATAATATCGGCGCAAAAGATGCTTATATACAGGATCTGCAGGCTGCAATGGCCCGCAAGGACTCATTAAATATGGCTCTTGTTATGAATCTTAAAGGAGCTATAGGAAATCTTGATGACCAGGATATCAATGTGAAAGTCGACAAAGGTGTTGTATTTATTGATATCTCCGACAAACTGTTATTCAGAAGCGGTAGCTATGATATCACTGATAAAGCAAAAGCAGTTCTTGGAAAAGTTGCAACAGTTTTAAAAGCGCAACCGGATATTGAATTTATGGTTGAAGGACATACCGATGATGTTTCTTACAGCAAAGGTGTGCTGCTTGATAACTGGGACCTGAGTGTGAAAAGAGCTACTGCTGTGGTAAGAGTATTACAAAAGCAATACGGCATTCCACCTGCTAAAATGGCTGCTGCAGGTCGTGGTGAATATATACCTGTTGCAGACAATAATACAGCCGAAGGAAGAGCTGCAAACCGCAGAACAAGGATCGTTATCCTGCCTCAGCTCGATCAGTTCTTCAAACTGCTTGAAAGGAAATAAACCTTACATAATTACAATAAAAAAGCCATTCAAATATTTGAATGGCTTTTTTATTGTCCTATCTCCTGCTTGCTATAAGCAGGTTCAGGTCTGTATACTTTAAATTAAACCGCTGGCTCAGGTAAATATTGGTAAGCGCTCCTTTAAATAAATATATACCGCTGCGGATATTAAACTTGTGCCAAACCAGCTTTTCCAGCCCGCCTTCGTCTCCTATTTCAAGGAGCAGGGGCATCAGCACATTGCTGATCGCCTGCGATGCTGTTCGTGCAAAACCTGAAGGGATATTAGGCACGCAATAATGTATTACCCCATGCTTAATAAATACAGGGCTCTCATGCGAAGTGATTTCAGAGGTTTCAAAACATCCGCCCCTGTCTATACATACATCAAGTATTACGCTTCCCGGGCGCATGATAGAAACCATCTCTTCAGTAGCTACAATGGGCGTTCGCCCACCGGAAGAAGACAAAGCCCCTACTGCCACATCGCAGGTTTTTAGCTGCTTGGCAAGTATCTTGGGCTCAATTACCGAGGTCCATATCCTCGCCCCGATATTGCCCTGCATTCTTTTTAACTTATAAATATTGTTGTCAAATACTTTCACGCTGCTGCCCATCGCCATAGCGGTGCGGGCTGCATATTCCCCCACAATACCTGCTCCTATGATCACAACTTTGGTAGGAGGAATGCCTGAAATACCGCCAAGCAGCATCCCCTTGCCGTTGTTGGCATTGCTCAGGTAATTGCCGGCCAGCAGCATCACCGCGCTGCCTGCAATTTCGCTCATGCTCCTCACAATAGGATTATGCCCGGAATCGTCCTTAAAGTTCTCAAACGATAATGCCGTAATGCGTTTCTCCATCATGCATTGCAGTATGGAGGTTTTCATTACGGGAAGATGTATAGGAGAAATAATGGTCTGATCCGTTTTCAGCAACGGCAGCTCTTCATCGTTTACAGGAGCCGATTTCATGATCATATCACACTGGAACACCTCCTTTTTATCATAAGTTATTTTTGCTCCCGCTTCACTGTAGTCCCTTTCCGAAAAATGGGCGCCTTCGCCGGCGCGGTGTTCCACAACTACCCTGTGGCCGTTATTTACCAGCACACTTATGGCATCCGGGGTCAGGGCTATCCTGTTCTCCTGGAAAGTATTTTCACGGGGAATACCTATAAACAATTGCGCCTCGCGCGGCTTCACGTCTAAAGTCTCTTCCAGGGTCTCATAATTGAAAGAAGTGGCTACAAAAGGCTTTTCTGCCGGCATATACTGCAAAGGTTTGAGCGGACAATTTACTAAAATTTTACCGCGCTGTCAGCAATTTTTAGCAGACGGCTGGTTTCATTTATTACTGCAATAGAAACATGCACAGTATCCTCAGGCAAAAGCCCGGAGATCTTTTCGGGCCATTCTACAAAACATATATTACCGGAATATAAGCAGTCTTCTATGCCCGCGTTGACCGCTTCTGCCTCGTCTTTTATGCGATACAGATCAAGGTGGAAGATAGCATGGCTTTCACCGCCTTCAACAAATACATACTCATTTATAAGGGAAAAGGTAGGGCTGCCCATAGCAGAGCGAACACCTTTTGCTAAACATAACGCTGTAATAAATGTAGTTTTCCCTGCGCCCATTTCGCCATAAAATGCAAAGACCTTACCACCCGCTTTTTGCCAGAATATCCGGGCTGCTTCATGTATCTGGTCCAACGGTACAATTAATTCCATATTATATAAAAAGAGGGGTTAAACCGCTAATGACACTGTGTTGCAAAGATAATTGTCATTCGGGGCTTTTACTGATACACCGTTGCAAAGATATGCCTGTAGACTCCCGGTACTTTTGAAGAGCTGTATATAATTTTGCGGCATGGAAAATATACGGTGGAAAGTAGAAGGTATGGATTGCGCCAATTGCGCGCTTACGGTACGGAAATTCCTTGAAAAGGAAGGTGCAGGCGATATTAAAGTAAACTTTGTGGATGGCGATGTAGTCTTTCAGCTCAATGGGAACAGCTCTACAACAGAAGAAGTCCGGAAAGGCATTGAAGGACTGGGATATAAGGTCGCAGGTAAGCTTGAGCCGGGAGCGCTTCCCACAGCTGAAAAAAAATGGAATATCCATTTGAAATATATGCTCTTCTGCCTGCCATTCACCCTTGTACTTATGCTCCATATGTTTCACGGGCTGATAGGATGGCACTGGCTGGCAAATCCCTGGCTGCAACTGGCGCTCTGCCTTCCTGTATATATAGCCGGGATGAATTATTTTGGAAGGAGCGCTGTTAAAAGCCTCCGCAACGGGATGCCTAATATGAATGTGCTGATCGCTCTCGGCGCCACGGCTGCTTTTGCATACAGCCTTGCCGGCACCCTGATGAACCTGGGCGGGGATTACCTGTTTTATGAAACAACTGCTACTATCATCACGCTGGTATTCTTTGGCAACTACCTGGAAAGCGCTTCCATCCAGTCAACTCAAAAGGCGCTCAATGGTCTTGCAAAGTCCCGGAAAGCAGTAGCCAATATGATCGCTTTTGACGGAGACCACCAGGAAGTGATCATGCCCGTGGATAATGCTGATCTCAGACCCGGTGATCTTATATTGATCAGGAACGGTGAGCAGGTGCCGGCGGACTGTAAGATACTATGGGGGGATGCAAGTGTAAGTGAAGCGATCATCACCGGAGAAAGCCTTCCTGTTGAAAAAAAAGCAAAAGACATGCTCATAGGAGGCAGCCTGCTTATTGAGGGAATGGTGAAAGCACAGGTAACCACAGCAGCAAGTGATTCAGCATTGGCCAACATTGTAAACCTGGTAAAACAGGCGCAGGGAGAAAAGCCGCCGGTTCAGCAAATGGCGGATAAGATCAGTGCCATATTTGTTCCTGTTGTTATCAGCATTGCAGCGCTCACCTTTGTGATCAACTATATTGTTCTCCACGAATTTACTCCATCATTAATGCGCAGCATTGCAGTGCTGGTCATCGCCTGTCCCTGTGCGTTAGGACTGGCAACGCCTGCCGCTGTTGCAGTAGGGCTTGGTCGTGCAGCGCGCAACGGGGTGCTCTTCCGCAATGCCACTTCCCTGGAATTATTTAAAGATATACAGCAGGTGGTTTTTGATAAAACCGGCACCCTTACCACAGGAATGCTCTCTATAGATAAATGGCAGATCCTGGATAATAGTATGGATGAAAACCTCTTTAAAAGAATAGTGTTTTCCGTTGAAAAATATTCTAATCATCCTGTTGCCAAAAGCATCTCTTCAGAATGGAGATCTAAACCGGAGATCAGGTGGGAGAAGATTGAGGAGCTCAAAGGGCTGGGCATGAAGGCTACTGATAAAGAAGGCAATTCTTATATGGCAGGATCATACAAATTTGCCGCAGATTTTACACAGAACGACACACATAACATATACGTTATTAAAAACAGTGTGCTCATCGGATGGATAGATATGAAGGATGAAATACGCCCTGAAGCAAAACAGGTTGTACAATATCTTCACAGCCGTGGCATCAGTACTTTTTTGCTCAGTGGCGATAACGCAGCCAAATGCGAAAAGCTTGCCGCACTAATCGGCATTGACAGCATAATGGCCGAGCAGACCCCCGAACAAAAGCTCGCAACCATAGAGCAGCTATCCCGGCAAAAGCCTACTGCCATGATAGGCGATGGCATCAACGATGCTCCCGCCCTTGCAAAAGCTACCATTGGCATTTCTTTGAGCGACGCTTCGCAGATCGCAATGCAAACCGCAGATGTGGTATTGATGAATCATGGACTGAAGAACCTTCCCCTGTCGCTGGGGCTTGGAAAACATACTTTTCTCACTATTAAACAAAATCTTTTCTGGGCTTTCGCCTACAATGTAGTAGCGATCCCGCTCGCTGCGCTGGGCTTTCTTAATCCCATGTTCGGAGCATTGGTAATGGGCCTTAGCGATGTGGTGCTTGCCATAAATTCAGGAAGATTGTTCGTAAAGAAAGTAGTGTAATGTTAATAATGATTTGTCATATTTCTTTGTGGGAAGTGAGACGATAAATGTGAGCCTTTCACGTTTATCGTCTCACTTCTCACGTAACAGTGTACTACCTTCTATTCGCAATTTCTTCAAACAGGCGCTTTAGCTGATATTTGCTTTTCCTTTGTTCCATTGTGACAGCTATTGATTCCATATTACAGACCCACTGGGGATATACCTCCTTCCGGCCACAGCAGGAAGATATTATCTTATCCGTGCTCAGCGGGAATGACACGCTTGCCATTATGCCCACCGGCGGAGGAAAATCCATTTGTTTCCAGGTGCCTGCAATGGCATCGAAAGGTATTTGCCTCGTCATCACCCCACTGATCGCCCTGATGAAAGACCAGGTGGGAAACCTGAAGATTAAAGGTATTCCCGCGCTCGCTATCCACTCCGGAATGCCTTTTAACGAAGTGAAAAAAACACTGGACAATGCCCTTTACGGCAATTTCAAATTCCTGTATGTTTCTCCGGAAAGGCTTACTACCCGCCTTTTCAAAGAATATTTACCGGCGATGCCCATTAACCTGATAGCAGTTGATGAGGCGCACTGTATTTCGCAATGGGGCTATGATTTTCGTCCACCCTATTTAACCATTGCAGCTATCCGGGAAGAAAAGCCCGGTATACCGGTACTGGCATTGACAGCCTCCGCAACAAAAAAAGTACAGGAAGATATCTGTGATAAGCTTCATTTCAGCAACGCAAAAATTTTCAGGCAATCCTATGAGCGGCCAAATCTTTCCTATAGTGTGCAGGAGGTGGAAGTAAAGATCAATAAGCTGCTGGAGATCATCCAAAAAGTGCCGGGATGCGGTATTGTTTATTGTCGAAGCAGGAAAAGGACCAAAGAAATTGCGGACTTGTTGCAATTGCACCATATCAGCGCCGATTATTATCATGCAGGGCTTTCCCATGAAGACCGCAACGATAAGCAGGCCAAATGGCTGAATAACGAAACCCGGATAATGGTATGTACCAATGCGTTTGGCATGGGCATAGATAAGCCTGACGTAAGAACCGTAGTGCATGTGGATATACCTGATTGCCTCGAAAGCTATTACCAGGAAGCGGGAAGAGCCGGGCGCGACGGGAAAAGATCTTATGCTGTATTGCTCTTTAAAGAAACGGATATTGCCGACCTTCAGCAAATTCCCGAAACCCGCTTTCCTTCTATGGAGGAAATCAGGAAAATATACCAGGCACTGGTGAATTACCTGCAGTTGCCTGCCGGCGCAGGAGAAGATACCTGTTTTGATCTTGATCTTTCTGCATTTACAAAACAATTCGGACTCGATGTGCTTACCGCTACTTATGCTATTAAAGCCATGGAACAGGAGGGTATACTGGCTTATAGCGAGCAACTGTTTACTCCATCTACCATTATGTTTTGCTGCAGCAAATCCACGCTGGAAGAATTTGAAAAAGCGTATCCCGAAGCAGAACCTTACATTAAGCTTTTGTTGAGATCTTACGGAGGTATCATGGATGTACCCACTCCCATAAGCGAGAAACAAATTGCAAAGACGTTAAAAAAAGATACAGCGGTTATAAAAAAAGTGCTGACCCGCCTTTCCCAAAGAAGAATTATTGATTATCAGCCACAGAAAGATGTTCCGCAAATACAGTTTCTTTATAACCGGGTAGTTACCGAAAACCTTTATATAGATAATATCCGCTATGCAGAAAGAAAAAAAGTGCTGACAGACCAGATAACTGCCATAACCCATTATGTAAAAGATACAGGCAATTGCCGCTCAGGGATCATTGCGGAATATTTTAATGATTTTTCTACAAAGCCCTGTGGTATCTGTGATAACTGTGTTTCAAAGAAAAAAGCCGCTATTGCCGCAGAGGAGTTTAATATACTGCATAAAACCATTATTGCTTTGCTGGAACAGCAACCAATGACACTGCGGGAATTGACAGACAGGCTAAAAGAAGCAGACGGGCAAAAAACCTGGAGCATAGTTAAGCACCTTATGGAAGAGCGCTTGCTGGAAATGTCGGAAACCATGGAAGGAGGGAAAATAAGGATAAAAAAAAAGGGCCAGGATAAAAATCCAGCCCGTTTTTAAAATCCAATATCCTATGAAAAACCATGTCAAAGATAGTGACGATATTCATTCGGCCAATACCCTTTTAGTGGTATCTACTTAATTTTTTATACTATTTATGTTTTATTCTTTTGTTTTTAATTGAATATGTTTGGGGTTTTTGGAAGAATTTTATCCTAATTGCTTCAAAACCAGCCACTTTTCTTTTTTGAGCTGCTTCGCCCTCCCAATCCCAATGCTCCCAGCAGGCTTCTGGTGATGATGGAGGCGGCAGTACGTTCTACCTGCCGGGCAACAGGATTATTCAAAACCTTCTCCACTACAGAGGGCTCTTCTTTTTTGGTGGACGATTTATTATCCGTATCAGCAGATTTTCTCCCTGCTTCTTCCAGTTTAGCGGTTATAATTTCATAAGCGCTTTGGTTATCTATGGTTTCCTCATATTTTTTTACAAGCCTGGATTGCTTCACGAGCCCATCTATTTCAGCATCCGTTAATACGTCCATTCTTGATCTTGGTGAAGTGAGTATTGTATGCACCAGTGGTGTGGGAATGCCCTTTTCATTGAGCATGGTTATAAAAGCTTCACCAATGCCCAATTGTGTGAGCAGGTCGTCTACATCATAATAAGCCGTCTCAGGGTAGTTTTCCGCCGCCTGCTTAATGGTTTTCCGGTCGGCAGCGGTAAAAGCCCTCAAAGCATGCTGCACCTTTAAGCCAAGCTGGCTCAATACAGATGCAGGAACGTCCTGCGGGTTTTGGGTACAAAAGAAAATGCCTACTCCTTTTGAGCGTATCAGCTTTATCACTGTTTCTATCTGCTGCAGCAGCGCGGCAGTGGCTTCCTGGAATACCAGATGCGCCTCATCAATGAACATTACCAGCTTGGGCTTATCAAGATCGCCGGCCTCCGGCAGCACAGCATACAGCTCTGCCAGCAACTGCAATACAAAAGTGGAAAACAGCTTCGGGCGATTCTGCATGTCTGTTACACGCAGTATGTTGATCATTCCTCCTCCGTCGTCGCTTATCCTCATAAGATCTTCCACTTCAAATGAAGGTTCTCCAAAAAAAACATCCGCGCCCTGCTGCTGCAGCTCAATTACTTTTCTCAGTATCGTACCGGTGCTTGTGGTGGCTATTTTACCATACTCTTTTTCTATCTCTGCTTTGCCTTCATTGCTTATATACTGTAATGTTTTTGTAAAATCCTTAAGGTCAAGCAGCGGGATTTTATTGTCGTCGCAATATTTGAATATCATTGCCACAAGCCCCTGTTGCGTATCATTTAATCCAAGGATCTTGGATATCAATATCGGTCCGAATTCCGTAACGGTTGCCCTCAGGCGTACTCCTTTTTCATTGCTAAGGCTCAGCAGTTCGGCAGCATATGCTTTGGGGTCATAGGTAAGCCCTATTTTGGCATACCTTTCTTTGATCTTATCATTCATTACGCCGGGGGCTGCAATACCGCTCAGGTCACCTTTTATGTCCATCAGCAAAACAGGCACGCTTGCATCACTTAATCCTTCTGCGATCACCTGCAGCGTTTTCGTTTTGCCGGTACCGGTAGCCCCGGCAATAAGCCCGTGGCGGTTCATTGTTTTCAATGGCAGGTTTACTATAGTTCCGGTAAGCACCTCTCCGCCAAGCATGGCGCCACCTACGGGGATGCTTTCTCCTTTGAAGGTATAACCACTCTTGACCAGTTCAATAAAAGTGTCTTTATCAGGCATGGTAGTTTAATTTATAAGGAAAGATAACGGATTTTTTGCAGGCGAGCGGGGACACCTGCCTGCAGAAGTCACTACCTGTCGGTGAGATACCGGCCGGAAAGTTGCGTATGGAGCGATAACTAAAATATGCACCCGGGAAATCCAGTCTCATAATTCTTCCTCCCGCTCCAGCATAAGTATAGCGCTTTGCGGAACAATAAAATACTTTTCATTTTCATACATCACTTCGGTAGCGCCGCTCAGGAGAAAGATCGCAAGATCGCCTTCTTTGGCCTGCAGGGGAATATATTTTACCTGCTCCTCTTCTGCTTTCCAGCTCTCGTTCTCAACAGGCATGGGAATGGCATACCCCGGGCCATGCTTAATAACATATCCCTGTTGCACTTTTTCCTTTTCCTGTACACCGGGAGGAAGATATAAGCCGCTGGCTGTCCGCTCATTACCCTGCACCGGCTTGATCAATAGCCTGTCGCCGATCACAATTAATTTCTTGAACCTGTTGTCTGGTGTCAGATGCATGTTTTTTTGTGCAAAAATAATGATTCCCTGCACCTGAGATTTTGTATGGCAGGAGTGCCCTCCAAAAAGATGGTTTAACAAAAAATTATTAGCATTATCTTACAAAGCGGAAATGAATTATATTTATTTGTCAACTAAATGTTTGAATTATGGAAGCACAAAAGCACAAAATATTGTTATGTGAAGATGATCAGAACCTGGGGCTGGTGTTGAAGAATTATCTTGAGCTGAATGATTATGATGTTACCCTTGAGAGGGATGGCCGCCTTGGCCTGGCAGCATTTCAGCGGGAAAAGTTTGAGCTGTGCCTGCTGGATGTGATGATGCCTAATATGGACGGGTTCAAGCTTGCTGAAGAGATCAGGGACATCAATCCCGAGATACCGCTGTTTTTTCTCTCTGCAAAAACAATGAAGGAAGATATCATCCAGGGATATAAGCTTGGCGCCGATGATTATATTACCAAGCCGTTTGACAGTGAAGTATTGTTGCTAAAGATAAAAGCCATCCTTAAGCGCAATGACGACCTGAGCAAAGATGCTTCAAATATTGAATTTGATCTCGGCAATTACCACTTCAATCCCAAGCTCAGGGAATTAAGCGTTGGCGGAAAGACACAAACGCTTTCACCCAAAGAAAATGAGCTGCTGCGCATGCTTGCAGAATACAAAAATGATCTGCTTCCCCGCGAGATCGCCCTGAAAAGAATATGGGGCAGCGATACCTATTTCAATGGCAGGAGCATGGATGTATATATAGCCAAGCTGAGAAAATATCTTAAGGAAGATTCAAATATTGAGATAGTGAATATTCACGGCAATGGCTTCAGGCTGGTAGTGAATGGGGAGAAGGCGTAAGGAAAAAGGTATAGGGCATAGGGCTCGTACCTTATACCCTACACCATATACCTTCCCCCTCATCAATAATCAACTACCTGTTCTTCTATCGCCAGCGGAACCTCTCTCCATTCGTATTGCTGATTGCGGAGCTGCGGTTCAAACCCTGCTTCTTGTATAGCGTCCTGCATAGACCTGTAGGTAAACCTGTGGGGCGCTCCTGCGGCGCTCACCACATTTTCTTCGATCATAATGCTGCCAAAATCGTTTGCGCCTGCCCGTAAGCATATCTGCGCTGTCTTTTTGCCCACCGTAAGCCAGGAAGCCTGGATATTTTTTACATTGGGCAGCATGATGCGCGACAGTGCGATCATCCTGATATATTCTTCGGCAGTAGTGAGGTTATGAACCCCCCTGATGCGGGTAAGCAAGGTATCTACATCCTGGAAGGTCCAGGGAATGAATGCCAGGAAGCCTTTTGCATCTGCCGGTTTTCTGCTTTGTACCTCCCTTATTTTTATAAGATGCTCAAAACGTTCCTGTATAGTTTCCACATGGCCGAACATCATGGTGGCGCTGGTGGTCAGGTACAGTTTATGCGCTTCGTGCATGATATCAAGCCACTCCTGCGCGCCGCATTTTCCTTTGCTGATCAGGCGCCGCACCCTGTCTACCAGTATTTCCGCACCTGCGCCCGGCAGGGAGTCCATGCCTGCTTCTTTTAAGGCTTTCAGCACATCGTGATGGCTCATTTTTTCCAGCTTGCAGATATGAGCCACCTCGGGGGGGCCAAGCGCATGCAGCTTTATATCGGGAAATTCGTTTTTGATCTGCCTGAAGGTAGCAGTATAAAAATCCAGCCCTAATTGCGGGTGATGGCCGCCCTGGAGCAGCAACTGGTCTCCTCCGTATTTGATCGTTTCCCTTATCTTCCTGCGGTAGGTATCCATATCCGTTATATATGCTTCCGCATGTCCCGGGATACGGTAAAAGTTGCAAAACTTACAATTGGCTATACACACGTTGGTGGTATTAACATTGCGGTCTATCTGCCAGGTGACCTTTCCGTGCGGCACCCGTATTTTACGCATTTCATCCGCTACATACATAAGTTCCGCCAACGAAGCCCGGTGATACAAATGCTGCCCTTCTTCTGCTGTAAGAAATTCAAAGCTGAGCGCTTTCTGAAAGAGATCTGCCAAATTCATAATGGGCAAAATTACTAACAATATGAATGATGAGTGGTCTGTATTTTAAATCTTAAATGATTTAAATTTATACAGCCATATATGAAAAAAAAATCTACCTCTGTTTTATTCATAATCCCTTTACTGTTATCAGTTCTGGCGCTTGCGGGGCAGGAGATGTTCTCTGCCGAGCCTGCCAGGCTGATCACTACCTTCCGGTTTCAGCAGTTCAGCGGCGGAGTAATGGTATTAAAAGCCAGGGTGAACGAATATAAGGATACACTCAACTTTATCCTTGATACAGGGAGCGGTGGCATATCGCTCGACTCCACTACTGTAGTTGAGCTGAACATTCCCACTGAGCCCAGCACACGCACCATAAGAGGTATTGCCGGGGTAAGGCAGGTAAATTTTCTGTACAATGCTACATTACGTCTTCCCGGGCTTACTGTTGACAGTCTTAATTTTCATGTGAATGACTATGAGATCCTCAGCAGCGTATACGGTGTTAAGATTGATGGTATAATAGGGTTTAGCTTTCTGAGCCGTTATATTGTTCACCTTGATTATGACAGCCTTGTGGTTTCAGTATATTCAAAAGGAGACTTTAAATATAAAAAAGGAGGATATACCCTGAAGCCTCTGCTTACTTCCATTCCAATAATCTCCTCTAATTTCCGCGATGATGACAGGTTTTCTGCAAGGTTTTATTTTGACTCCGGCGCCGGCCTTTGCTTTTTATTATCTGAGGACTACGCTTCCGATAGCATGGTGATCAGCCCCAAAAAGAAACTTTATCTGACACAGGCCGAAGGGCTCGGCGGCAAAACCCAGATGCAGCTCACTACGGTAAAGGAAGTGCGGATAGGTCCTTACCGTTTCCGGAAAGTGCCTACCTATATTTTTGACGACACCTATAATATTACCGCATACCCTTACCTGGCCGGTCTGATTGGCAATGACCTGCTCCGGCGGTTTAATGTTACATTTAATTATCCCAAAAAAGAGATCCACCTTATACCCAACTCCCATTATTACAGCCCCTTTGATTATGCTTATACCGGCCTGGGTATTTATGACACCAACGGGAAAGTAATTGTAGAAGACGTTATCAAAGATTCGCCTGCAGAAAAAGCCGGCTTTAAAACAGGCGATATCTTAGTGGGAGTTGACAATAATTTTTCAGGCAATATACAGGCATACAAAAATATACTGCAATCAACAAACAGGAAGATGAAGGTTATTGTTAACCGTGACAATACGCTTATTATGCTTACGCTTAAGCCTGCGAGCATCCTGTAGCCTGCACTTTCCAATTTATTTCCCATATTTGTGGATTGATCCAGGGGATCACGCGGAATACCATTAAATATGATACATTTTGAACAGTTTGTCCTGCAGAACGGATTAAAAGTTATAGTGCATGAAGATCATTCCACACCCATGGCCGTTGTAGACGTGATGTACGATGTAGGCGCCAGGGATGAAGACCCTGAAAAAACAGGATTTGCCCATTTGTTTGAGCATCTGATGTTTGGTGGTTCGGTTAATATTCCCTCTTATGATGAACCACTCCAGGCGGCGGGGGGGGAGAACAATGCCTATACTACCAATGATCTTACCAATTATTATTGCCAGTTGCCGGCAGAAAATATTGAAACAGCGTTCTGGCTCGAAAGCGACAGGATGCTCAGTCTTGCCTTTGGAGAAAAAAGCCTTGAAGTACAGCGCAAAGTGGTCAGCGAGGAATTTAAAGAGCATTACCTGAACAAGCCCTATGGCGATGTTTGGCATAAAATGCGAACCCTCGCGTTTAAGGTACATCCTTATAAATGGATGACCATCGGAGCTGAGCTAAGTCATATTGAGCATGCCACATTGCATGATGTACAGCAATTCTTTTTTAAACATTATACTCCCGTAAATGCTATATTGGTAGTGGCAGGCCATGTAACGGTGGAACAGGTAAAGCAACTTGCTGAAAAATGGTTTGGGGATATTCCCTCCGGCGAAAAATATATCCGCACCCTCCCTCCGGAACCCCTGCAACGCACTGCGCGCCAACTGGAGGTGCATGCCAAAGTGCCTATAGATGCCATTTACAAGTCCTGGCATATCTACCCGCGGCTTGACCAGCGATATTATATTACAGACCTGCTTTCCGAAATTCTCGGGGGTGGCGCTTCTTCAAGACTGTTCCAGTCGCTGGTAAAAGAAAAGCAGTTGTTCAGCAATATTGAATGCTATCATTTTGGCACCATAGACGCCGGCCTGCTCACCATTGACGGCAAGCTGGTAAAAGGAGTAAGCATGCAGGATGCAGAAGCAGCAATAGAAGCGGAGCTTGAAAAATTAAAAGTATCAACTATAGAAGAAAAAGAATTGCAGAAGGTAAAAAACAAAACTGAAAGCCTGATCGCATTTGAAGACATGAGCCTGATGAACAGGGCTAACAGCCTTGCTTTTTATACCCTGCTCGGTGACACTTCAATGATCAATAATGAGCTGCAGAGATACAACAATGTTACTCCTGCTGATATTAAAGAAGATGCCGTCACCATTTTTGACCCCGGCAACAGTAATACCCTGTATTATTACGCCGGCAATTAAGACTTCTCATTTCCTAACCGTACAAACAGTTTTATACTTCGGAAAATGGTAAACAGAAAAATTGCCCCGGTAATAAAAGATGCGATTGATTATACGCTTGAGCTTAAGCCCTGTCAAAAGTTTCTATTGGATAATAATATACCTGTATACACTATAGATGCCGGCGCGGAAGATGTGATCCAGGTGGAGCTGGTATTTCATGCAGGAAGCTGGTATGAGACCGGCAATCTCTTAGCCGCGATGACTAATCACCTCCTGAAGAACGGCACTACCGCCCATTCCGCGTTTGCCATTAATGAGCATTTCGAATATTATGGCGCTTACCTGAACAGGAACTGCTACAGCGAAACTGCAACTATTAATCTTCACAGCCTTACCCGGCATTTGAAAGAGCTGCTTCCTATGATCAGGGAGATCATTACCACTGCCACATTCCCGCAGGAAGAGCTGGACATATACCGGCAGAACATGAAGCAGCGACTTGAAGTAAATCTTAAGAAATGCGATTTCGTTGCCAACCGCCTCATTGACGAATATCTCTACGGATTTGATCATCCCTATGGGCGGTATAGTTCTGCTGAAGCTTATGATGCGCTTCACAGGGATCAACTGGCAGGCTTCTTCAGGGACCATTATGTCAACGGGCAATGCCTGATCTTCGTTGCCGGCCGGCTTCCTGTAGATATAGCGGAATTACTTAATAAAAATTTTGGAGATCTTCCCCTGAATCAAAGCGCCATAGCAGAAATTGAGCATGCGATCGTTCCCGCTGTCAATCATAAATACCGTATTGCCAACGACAGCAAAGCCGTGCAGGGCGCCATACGCATTGCTTCTGATTTTCCCAACCGTCATCATCCCGACTTCACCGGGGCACAGGTGCTGAATACCATTTTTGGAGGTTATTTTGGTTCAAGGCTCATGAGCAATATCAGGGAAGACAAAGGCTATACTTATGGTATTCACAGCTATTTACAGAATCACGTGCAGCGCAGCGCATGGATGATCAGCACGGAAGCCGGAGCCGAAGTATGCGAAGCCACCATCACAGAAGTATACAGGGAAATGGAAAGGCTGAGAAACGAACCTGTTAGTGAAGAAGAATTGCTGTTGGTGAAAAACTACCTGATCGGCACGCTGCTCGGAGATCTTGACGGCCCATTTCATATTATCGGAAGATGGAAGAGCATGATCCTTAACGAACTGGGTGACGATTATTTTGATGAGTCGGTAGCCACCATAAAAAGCATTACCCCCGGCGATATTCAGTCGCTTGCCAATAAATACCTGCAGCCCGAAAAATTTTATGAACTGGTAGTGGTGTAAGAATGACTTTAAATGTTGCGGGGAAAATATGCTGATAGCGGTATGTCAAACATAAGAGGTGAAATGTGAGATAATTCTCCTCAATATGCTGAAGAAAGTGAATATCCTGTCAGCTTCAAATGACAAATCTGTGAGTCTGTAAAAAGCTTCATCCAGCCGGGAAAGGGTTTCCACCTTTCAGAACAGTGAAAACCTTTATATCCTTGACTTAGCACTATTTTACCTTTTTGTGGGTGCGTTTTGGTAACTTTATACCATGTCTTCAAAGCAAAAACCTGTTTTTCAGCGCCGGATCTTCTGGGATGTGGATTTCGACAAGCTGGATTATGATCGCAGGGTCAACTTTATCATAGAGCGGGTGTTTGAGCGGGGTGATGTAGAGGACATCCGTAACTGCCGGCGCTACTATGGAGATGAAAAAGTGGCCGATGCTTTGCTCAATGCAAAATTTTTACCACTTCATACTACTTATCTCGCGGCCGCTGTTATTGATCGTCCATTAACTGATTTCAGATGCTACAAACCCAGACAGTCGAACCCCGGACACTGGATATATTAAGAAGACTAATGAAGGTGGATTTTGTAAAATATCACCACTACCCAGCTATACAGGAACCTAAAGAAATACAAGGCATTCGATTTATGAGCGCCCCCGATATTATTGCCATGAAAGTAAATGCCGTCTTAAAACGTGGTGTAAAAAAGGACTTGTGGGATATAGCCGAGTTATTGCAACATTATTCCATTAAAGACTTTATAATATTTTACCAGCAAAAGTTTCGCTCACAACAGTTGCTTATTTCAATACCCCAGGCATTGACTTACTTTGACGATGCCGAAGAAACCGAAGATCCTGTCAGCCTCAAAGGGCAAACCTGGGAGTCTGTAAAAAACTTCATCCGGCAAAAAGTAAGGGACTATCTGCGCTAGGAGAAAGAAAGACAGCAAAAAAGGCAAAATAATTATAGATTTATTGTAATTATTGTTATTTGCGTTATGAAGACCTGATATATGCCTAACATTATTGATCAATACAAAATACACCTCCCTGCAATCCCCGGGCTTATCGAAATTTCGGGATATAAGAATGAGTATATAGCCCAGAAATTAGACATGACGCCTACTCATTTTTCAGCAAAAAAATCTAACGGCGACTGGACATGATGAAGTAGAAAAAATATTAAAAACTATTTTAAATGAAGAGGTTGAAGATTTTTTAGACGACATGGTTTTTGAAAAATGCTTCCCCGGAAAACTTATAAATTCAAAGCGGCTTGAAAAACGGATGGGGTAGGAATAATACCGGAACTATCTTACAATCGCTATTGCTGAAGCCGGAGCACATTTTACTCTCTCCACATAAACGGATTTATTTTTTTACCGTCTGACAAAGGGCTTCCAACCTTCAAAAGATTGGAGACCCTTATTCCTATCTCGCGGTTGAGATCATAGGAGGTATACACAGAACAGATACACAAAAAACGGTATCGGTTACACATTTCTCACTTTGAATAATAAGGTAGTTCCTGAATTTCGGCTGACTCGAAACCCAGCGCGGCAAAGCCCTTCTGGCGGGGGTGACTTAAATATAAAATGGATTTGCCCTGAATACGAATTCAGGTAAGCTACCAGTATTTCTTTACCATATCTCCCTCGAATTCCTTATCTTGTTTCCCTGTCTTTTTATTGTTGTTAACCTCAAAAACATCTACCGTGAACACCAAAGCTGCTATCCTTGCGGGCCTCTGCTGCTGCATGCTGCAATACGCTACCTCCCAGTATTATTATTACGATGATTCCTACTACGACAAAGACTTCCTTTTTGAAATAAATGCTTCCGGGGGCGCTATGAACGCCCTTACCGATATTGGCGGGCATAGCGGGCGGGGAAGGGGTTTTGTGAAAGACCTTAACCTGTCGGCTACCAGGCCATGCGGATCATTGGGCGCCGGTTTGTTGTACTGTTATATGCTCGGACTTAAGATCACCGGCACTTATGGCACCGTAACCGCTACTGACGCCGTTCTCCGGGGTGACCAGACAAATGCGAAATACCGGTACGAGAGAAATCTTAATTTCCAAAGTCCGGTGGCTGAGGTGGCTGTTTTGGGAGAGCTGTTCTTCCTGCAGGCGCTGGCAAATGTCTCAGGCGAAAAAAGGCTGCTTTGCTCGCCGTATATCCTTGGCGGTATAGGTATGTTTCATTTTAACCCGCAGGCAGAGCTCAATGGGGGCCTGGTTGCGCTTAAACCATTGCATACCGAAGGACAGGGCTTTGCTGAATATCCTGACCGTCCCGGGTACAGCTTAACTGCACTGGCTTTTCCCGTAGGCATCGGTCTCAGGTATGACCTGTCGGCAGCTTTCCATATCAGGTTTGAAGTGCTGCATAGAATTACAACTACGGATTATCTTGATGATGTAAGCACCGGATATATTGACCCCGCATTATTCAACAAATATCTTACTGCTGATAATGCGCAGCTGGCTATAGCATTGAGCGACAGGCAGGCTGCACTGAACGGACTTCATACTAACCAACCCGGATCAATAAGAGGACGAAGCAACAAAAGAGACAGCTATTTTACAGTGGAGCTGAAAATAGGCCTTACCCTGGGTAGGGAAAGGCGATAAAAAAAGGCAGCGGTATGATGCCGCTGCCTTTTAAAAACATCACAAAAGAATTCAGCTGCTATGAAATGCAGACAGCTCAAATTCATCAAGCATTATCTCATCTTGTTGTTGGACCCGCTTATGATCTTCGTAACGACTCTTTATCTTGGCTATATATCTCTGTTTCACAACCTCTCCGCGAAAAGCGCCGATAATAGTTCCTGCCATGATGGCTAAAGCCAATGCAATTTTTCTTTTCATCCCTTTCATAACATTACAATTTATAGGTTCAACAATACATATTAGTAGACAATATATAGACGAAAAACGCTGTATAATAGTTTGAAAATATTATGTTCTTTATCCTTTCAAATACAGCATTTCAAAGATTCTTATCATATATCAAACAAAACAAATAACAACAATACCACTAAGCGGGTATAGCTTTAAGCATCTTTCTATGGATCTCAAAGATTATTGGAGTTACACTTTCCAAAAACATTCAAAAAAAATGTGAAAGCAATATTCAGGGAGCAAGTTAACCGGTGATGATATTCTTTAAGGATAGCGTCATTTTGTATTTCTCAAAGAGAGTGCCAGAGTTTTCAAAAAGATGCTAATTATTGGTATTTTCAGAAAAAGCTTCCCTTTTTGATTTGCTCCTGCTCAAAACCGAAAATCATTTTATTGTTAAATCAATCGTGGGTAGATTTGTTACCTCACAAATATGAATTTGATTTATTAATGAGAGGTATTTTTTTTCTTCTTTTGACTACAGCAGCATCACAGGCTTTTTCTCAGAACTTTCCCGGTGAAAAATTTCCCAAAGGTTATTTCCGCAAGCCCCTTGATATCCCGGCCAGCCTTGCGGGTAATTTTGGTGAGCTCCGTCCCAACCATTATCACATGGGGCTCGATTTTAAAACAAACCGGGTAGAAAACCTGCCGGTACACGCTGCTGCAGACGGACATGTTGCCAGGATAAAAATAGAACCTTTCGGTTTTGGCAGGGCTATTTATATTGATCATCCCAATGGCTATACTACGGTGTATGCTCACCTCAACAGCTTTTTCCCGGCACTTGAAACTTATGTAAAGGAACAGCAGTATAAGCAGGAATCCTGGAGTGTATATCTCGAGATCCCGGCATGGCTTTTTCCCGTAAAAAAAGGAGATATTATTGCCCATAGCGGCAATACAGGCGGCTCCCAGGGGCCGCATCTCCATTTTGAGATCAGGGAGAGCGCTACCGATATAAATCTTAATCCCATGCTGTTTGGGTTGGATATCCCCGACAAAACAGCGCCTGCTATCTTACGGTTAGCCATATACGACCGCAACAAAAGCACGTATGAGCAGTCTCCGGTAATGATGCCGGTTAAAAAAGCAGCAAATGGCTACGTGGTTTCGGCCTCCCCGGTGATGGTACATACCGATAAAGTCAGCTTTGCCATGACCAGCTATGACACACAGTCAGGGTCTGCCAACCAGAATGGTATTTACGGAGGCATACTGTATGATAATGATGTTGAAATGACGAGGTTCGAAATGAAGGCGATCAGCTATGAATATACCAGGTATATCAATGCCCATATTGATTACAAAACCAAAGCAGGCAATGGACCTTACCTGCAGCATCTTTCTGAGCTTCCCGGGTATATCAACAGTATATATACAAAAGACAAAAGCAGTGGTGTGGTGGATCTTTCCGACAGGCAGGTGCATCATATCCGCATTGCATCAAAGGATGCTTACGGAAATGTATCTGAGGTAAAGTTTGCCGTAAAATATGTTCCCGGGGTCAGCCAGCCTGCAACCGGGAAAGGGAAAATGTTTTATCCGCTTATGGTAAATGTGGGCGAGGGTAGCGAAGACTGTGATTACTATATCGGCGAGAAGGGACTGTATGACTCTGTGCATATCCTGTACAGCAGGCAGCCGTCAAATAACCCGGCAGTAGTGTCTGCGGTACATACTATCGGCGCAGCATATATACCGGTACAGGAAGGGCTGGTGGTGAGAATAAAGCCGGTGCAGCCGCTTACGCCTGAAGCAAAAAACCGTGTGGTAATGCAACGCTTTACCGGCAGCAAAAAAGAAGTGGTAAAAGTAGAATGGCAGGGGGAATACGCGATGGCAAAATTCAGGGAGCTTGGTAATTTCCAGCTGGCACTCGACGAAACGCCGCCGGAGATCATTCCCGTAGGGTTTAAAGATTCCTCTGATGTAAGTAAGGCGGCAAAGCTTGTATTTACGGTAAAGGACAACTTTGACCAGTTCAGGCGCTTCAGGGCGGAGCTGGACGGCAAGTGGCTGTGCTTTTCCAATGATAAAGGCAGGAATTTCGTTTATGTTTTTGATGAGCAATGCCTTCCCGGCGCTCACCGGTTGAAAATAAGCGTATCAGATGAAGCAGGCAATATAGCCACCAGAGTATTTACCTTTACGCGATAATTAAAAACCCGGGTATCCGGTCTGTTAAGCAGTTTACCATATTTCACGCAGTTATGATTACATTAAAAGAAGGAGATAAGGCTCCATTGTTCACAGGCAAAGATCAGAATGGCAATAAGGTCTCACTTGGGAGCTATAAAGGGAAAAAAGTTGTATTGTATTTCTACCCGGCAGATGATACCCCTACCTGTACAATACAGGCCTGTAATCTCCGCGACAATTTTGCATTGTTGAAAAAACAGGAGTTCGAAGTAATAGGCGTCAGTCCCGACGAGACAGCCAAACATAAAAAATTCGAAACAAAATACAAGTTACCTTTTACCCTTATAGCCGACCCGGATCATACCATCATTGATAAATACGGCGTATGGGGCGAGAAGCAGCTTTACGGGAGAAAATATATGGGGCTGCACCGTACCACTTTCGTCATTGACGAAAAAGGGATCATCAGAAAAATATTCCTTCGTCCCAGAAGCAAACAGCATGCTGAAGAGATTGTAAAAGCATGGGAAACGATGTAATTGTGCTATGGATATACATGATATCAGGATAAAAGAAAGATCATGGAAGGCGCGTGTTGCCGCCCGTTGCCTTGGAGTAGACAATGTAGCTTTTACGCTGGGAAAGACCATTCACTTGCACAATGCCACCAAAACCGAATTCCTTCATGATGAAAGATGGGTGAAGCATGAACTGAAACATGTAGAGCAATTCAGGAGATACGGCTACATTAACTTCATAGTAAAATATACCATCGAAACCATTCGGAAAGGATATTACAATAATAAATATGAAGTGGAAGCGAGGCAGGCGGAACGCTGCTGAGAGGGCAATTGATACCTACTAATGTTTCGTGAAAGGTGAAACGTCAGTCGTGAAATGAGCCGCTCACGTTTCACATCTCACGTTTCACCTTTCACGTCTCACTTCTCATTTCTCACGTTCATCTCAGCCGCTTTGCCAGCACCACCGCTTTTTTGAACTGCTTTGTTTTCCCTTGCAGGTTGAATACCTCCGCGAACATAACGTATATGCCCATGCGAAGCGGCTGACCGTTCTCATCAAGCCCGTCCCATTTATAAAATCCCTGTGTACCGCAAATGCCGTTTCTTACAAGATGGCGGACAGCTCTCCCTGCGGCATCATATATAGTAATGTTGCACACATTACCGGTTTCGGGAAAGCGGTAACGGATCAGCAGGTAATCATCATGCCCGTCATTATCCGGAGAAAAAATATCCGGGTCGGGAGTTATTTCTCCCTGTATCTGCAGATCTGCCCTGTATTGCGAATTTTGATATCCTGGAGTACCATACCCGGTGCTGGCCGCAGCAGACTGCCAGTTGTGCTGATCCTGGGTAGCGGCATCAGCATTGATCCTTTCAAGTGCCACTCCTTTTTTATTGCTAATCAAAGGCAAATGCCAGCTTTCATGGTAGGTAAGCTCGTCAACTGTTTCGCCCTGCAGGTTCAGGAGTACGATGGTGCCGCCGGCATTTGCCAATACCGGCATTCCAGCAACTTCAATATACCCGCTGTAACCGGGGCTGGCATAGTGTCTTTTTACCGCCGCGGTATCGGTGGACAGTGCTTTGTATTCCCCGGGAAAGAGTAACAGGTTTTCAGGGGTAAGGGATTTCATTGTACCCAGCCCTCCTGAAGTATTTCGCGTGGCGATGAGAAGGTCTTTGCCATTTACGGTATGACTGCTCCTGTTATACAGCTCTATATATTCCGCTCCGTCATCAGGTGCATTAAACAATACTTCGTTAATAACAATGTCGTTTTTTGGGGGTGATGCTGCGAGCGCTGTCCTGGCAGAGGATCGTTCTGTCCTGTTCCCGCTGCAGTCTGTAATATTTTTTACGGAAACAGTATATACCTTTTCTTTCTGTTGCTCCCTGTTCAATGTGAGGGTCACTTTACTAAAAAGAGGCGCTTCTGCGATTGCCGTTACCGGCATTCCGATGTTTTCATTAATGTTATAATTGTAAGTATTTGCTGCCCCGGCGCTATCCAGCGGTTCGCTGAAGGAAAGGGTGATATGCCGATCATCCGGAGAAAAGGCAGAGAGCAGCTCCGGCGGGTGTTGGTCTGTATTTGTTGCGGCAACAGCGTTTTTTGTTCCCGGTGTTCCTCCCTTACTGCTGGTGCTTGCGCTCCAGTTGTCTGCGCCGGTACATGGATTTTTTGGATCAATCATCTCGAGCGACCAGCCTCCTGCCGCTTTCACCTCGTTGCCGTACCAGCTTCTGTCATACTGCACTGCATGGATAAGTATATGGTCTGCAGAATGCAGCATGATAAGATCTCCGTTCACCCGCAGTGTGGGAAAGTTGGTAACAGCAACCGTTCTGCCGGAATTGCTCAGGGCTGTCATTGCAGATGATGACCCGATAATAACAATGCTGTCGGGCTCCAGCAAAATATCTTCCTTAATGGTGGCGGTGCTTTTGTCATCGCTGATGGTCCACCCTTTCAGCATGCAGGCATACGCAGATGTGTTGTACAATTCAATATACTTTACTTCCGGTAGTCCCGGCGAAGGAGAAGGATTTGCCATGATCTCATTGATCACTATATCGTAGCGTTGTGGCGGCTGTGCATGTACAGACGACAGGGTCAAAAGCAGGCTGATGACCGGCATGGTGTTTTTCATAAACAACAAGATAGCCAAAATCCCCATATTTTCCTACCTTCAACCGATAGCACTTTACTGCTATATTAATCGTGAAACGACAGACCTCAGAGGTGAAACGTGAGACAAGCTTTCACCTCTCCCATTTCACGTTTGACATAGCAATAGTATATATAATATAGTCAACACAACACTACATGAGTTCAACCGGTCAGCAATCCCAAAACAACACACATCTTTCCCGAAATTTAGGACCACTGATGCTATGGGGGCTGGGAGTAGGTTATGTAATATCCGGCATGTATTTCGGCTGGAACCTCGGGCTCGCTGAAGGCGGTACTTACGGGCTGGCCTTAGCCACCCTGCTGATCATTATTTTATATATCACGTTTACTTTTTCCTATACGGAATTAGCCTGTGCCATTCCCAAAGCCGGCGGTGTTTTTGACTATGCGAGCAGGGCGCTCGGGAAAGAAGCGGGATTCATTGCCGGGCTGTCGCAGATCATTGAGTTTATTTTTGCACCCCCTGCCATAGCGGCGGCCATCGGGGCCTATTTCCATATCTTTTTTCCGCAGCTATCTGTTACCGGTATCGCCATAGCCGCTTATATAATATTTACGGCGCTGAATATTTATGGCGTAAAAGCGGCGGCACGCTTTGAGCTGATCATCACCATACTCGCCGTCGCAGAGCTGTTGATCTTTGCAGGCGCTACGCTGCCGCATTTCGATATCAAAAATATTCAGCACAATGCTTTTCCCAACGGGTGGAAAGGAGTGTGGGCTCCCATCCCTTTTGCTATCTGGTTCTTCCTTGCTATAGAAGGCGTAGCCAATGTTGCTGAAGAAACAGTCAACCCCCAGCGTAATGTATTGATCGGTTTTGGCTCAGCACTGCTTACCCTGATCATATTATGTATCCTCACCTTCCTGTCTTCCGTTGGTGTTGCAGGATGGGAAGCAATAGTATATCCCGCTCCCGGTGCGCCGCCTTCCGATTCGCCGCTCCCGCTGGCGCTGGCCAAAATAACGGGAAACAGCGCCTGGCTCTACCACCTGCTGATCACTATCGGGCTGATGGGATTGATAGCGTCCTTTCACGGGATCATTCTTGCTTCGGGCAGGGCAACCCTGGAGTTTGGCAGGGTAGGTTATATTCCCCCGGTATTCGGGAAGATCCATACCAAATTCAAAACTCCGGCCAATGCCCTGCTTATAAATATGGTGCTTGGCATCATTGCCCTGCTCACCGGTAAAACATCAGAGATCATAACTATCGCCTGTTTTGGTGCGCTCACCCTATACATTTTTTCAATGATCACCGTGCTGGCGCTGCGAAAAAAGGAGCCGGATATGCCACGCCCTTTCCGGGTACCTTTTTTTCCTGCTTTTCCTATCGTTGCTTTGGTAATTGCCATAATTTCGCTGATCGCAATGACGACCCTTAACCTTAGCCTTGCACTCATTTATTTTATGATCCTGCTGGCAGGATATGCCTGGTTTCATTTTTTTGTAAAAAAATAAAATATGCCTTCGGTTACATCAACTTCAGCCTTACTCAAACAGCTCGCTGACCAAAAAACGCAGAAAGTAAAACTGGCGATAACGGATATTGACGGCGTTTTGCGCGGTAAAGTGATCAGCTTTGAAAAATTTAAATCTATTGCCGAAAGTGGCTTTGGCTTTTGTGATGTGGTTTTTGGCTGGGATGCAGGCGATGTGGCCTATGATAATGCTGCCATTACCGGCTGGCATACCGGCTATCCCGATGCTACGGCTGTGGTGGATGTGAAAACCTACCGGCACATTCCCTGGGATAATGATATCGCTTTTTTCCTGGCCGATTTTGATACGGAGGAAGAGTCCTCTAAAATATGCCCGAGAAATTTATTGAAAAAGGTGAATGAGCAGGTGAAAAAGGCAGGATATCATGCGTACTGCTCGCAGGAGTTTGAATGGTTTAACCTGATAGATAATTCAACTGAGTTGTACGAAGGAAAATTCCGAGATATCAAACCGATGACCAATGGCATGTTTGGTTATTCCGTATTAAGGGCCTCTCAGCGCAATGCCTTCTTCAATGACCTGTTTGACCTGCTGAAAAAATTTGAAGTGCCGCTGGAAGGTATACATACGGAAACCGGGCCGGGCGTATATGAAGCTGCCATCACTTATTCCGGCTCGCTGGAAGCGGCTGACAGGGCTGTATTGTTCAAGAGCAGTGTAAAGGAGATTGGTTACCGCCACGGTGTGCTGCCGACTTTCATGGCAAAATTCAATGAGAACCTGCCGGGTTGCAGCGGCCACGTACACCAGAGCTTATGGTCTGCCGATTCAAAACAAAACCTGTTTTACGATAAAAAGAAAAAACATAATATCAGCGCATTGATGGAAAGCTATATAGCAGGACAACTGTATTGTCTTCCTTATATTCTGCCCATGTTCGCGCCTACGGTCAACAGCTATAAAAGGCTGGTGGAAGGCGCCTGGGCGCCGACAACCCTTACCTGGGCAGTAGATAACAGGACAACCGCTTTGCGCGCCTTACCCGGCGGTGAAAAATCAGCAAGGCTGGAAACACGTGTGGTAGGCTCTGATTCAAACCCGTACCTCGCTATAGCGGCATGCCTCGCATCAGGACTATATGGTGTGCGCAAAAAGCTGAAATTAGATACGCCTGTCACTATCGGCAATGGCTATGCGAATAAGACTAATGGTATATTACCATCAAACCTGTGGCAGGCAACACAGTCCATGAAAAATTCAGATCTCGCCAAAGAGCTTTTTGGCGAGGCTTTTGTAGCTCATTTTACGGCAACAAGAGAATGGGAATGGCGGCAGTTCTCAAAGGTGGTTACGGATTGGGAACTGAAGAGATACCTGGAGATCATTTAAAGGGGAAGGTGTAGGGTATAAGGAGTAAAGCATAAAGAGGGGAAGCCAATCCAAAAACAATGCTTACTAATTCAGATGAAAGACTAAACTCGCAGCATTTCAAATCTCAGATTTTAAATTTCAAATACACATGCTTTTCGAAAAAATCCATCAGTTTAATTTTCCTACCACTATACGTTTCGGTGCGAATGTAGTAAAGGAGTTGCCGGCGTATTTAAAAGCGAATAATTTAAAAGCGCCGTTGATTGTTACTGACCCTAATGTGGCGCAACTGCCTTTTTTTAAAGAGATAATGGATGATCTCCGCAAGAATAATATTGAAGCTGAAGTATTTTCAGATATTCATAAAAACCCGGTGAAGTCTGACGTATACAAAGGTGTGGATGTGTGGGATAAGACCGGCCGCGATAGTGTTGTAGGCATTGGCGGAGGCGCCGGGCTTGATGTGGCGCGTGCCATCCTGCTCCGTATCAATCACAGGGAAGACCTGTTTAAATATGATGATCTTATCGGAGGGGATATTTATGTCACCAACGATGTACCTCATTTCATCACCGTACCTACCACTTCAGGTACCGGCAGCGAAGTGGGCCGGAGTGCTATTATCGCCGATGATGAAACCCATCAGAAAAAGATCCTGTTCTCTCCAAAACTGATGGCGAAGATCGTTTTTGCCGACCCGGTGCTTACAATGGATATTCCCGCTCCTATCACTGCCGCTACCGGCATGGATGCATTAACGCATAATATGGAGGCTTTCCTGGCCAAGAACTACCACCCTATGTGCGATGGTATCGCCTTACAGGGGATGAAGCTGATACATGAATCCCTGGAAAAAGCGACTAACAAGCCCGACCTAGAATCAAGAAGCAAGATGCTGTTGGGCTCTATGATGGGAGCCATTGCTTTCCAGAAGGGACTGGGTGTAGTGCATTCCCTGGCACACCCACTTTCTTCCTTGCTTGATACACATCACGGATTAGCAAATGCCGTTAATATTCCTTACGGTATGGAATTTAATATCACGGGTTTTGAAGATAAGTTCAGAACGATCGCCAGGACATTGGAGCTGGAAAAAGAAAACGGGGAAGCAGTGGTGCAATATTTATTTGATCTTAACAGCAAGATCAGGATACCACATCACCTGAGAGATATCGGCGTGAAAATGGAACATGTGGAAACGCTGGCGGACCTCGCTTTTGCTGATTTTGCACATCCCAATAATCCCAAGCCGGTGTCGAGAGAAGATTTTAAGCAGTTGTATTTAAAAGCGTTATAGATGCAGAAGAAAAAGATCATTGGAGTTACCGATTGCAGTAAGTATGCCAATTACAGCAACTGGATACTGGAGCATGGCGATACGGTAGAGGTAGTCAAACTGAGTTATAAAACCCAAAACTTCACTGATATCCGGCAATGCGATGGCGTGCTGCTGACAGGTGGTGAAGATGTTCACCCTCGTTTTTACAACCAGCCGGAATTATACAAATACTGCTATGCAGATGATGTGAGTGAAGAAAGGGATGCATTTGAATGGAAAATACTGGAATACACTGAAAAGAACGCCCTGCCGGTACTTGGTATTTGCAGGGGGTTGCAGATAGCCAATGTATTTTTCGGGGGCACCCTGATCCCTGATATACCCCGCTGGGGAAAATTCAATCATTCCAAAATGCCGGATGATACAGACCGCTACCACGAGGTAGCCGTAGATCCAAACAGTTGGCTGTATGGGTTGATCAAATCGGAAAAGGGAGTGATAAACAGCAATCATCATCAGAGTGCAGACCGGATTGGGGAAGGGCTCATAGTATCGGCTTTCTCCCCTGACGGCGTTGTGGAAGCGCTTGACAGAAAAGACCCTGCTGGTAAATCATTTTTATGCCTTATTCAGTGGCATCCTGAACGAATGAACGATCCCGGAAGTAACTTTGTAAAAAATATTAAAACAGCTTTTGTGGAAGCAGCGGTAAGTAGTAAGACGTAAGTGATCAGTTCCAGGGCAGGTTTCAAGTTGCAGGTTACAGGTACTTAAACTAAAAACATCCTGCAAATTTGCAGCCAGTAACTTGTAACCTGTGCCGCTCTTACCACTTATCACCTACTACTTATCACTTAAATTTACCCATATGCAAATCATAAATCCGGCAACAGAAGAAATAATCCAGGAAGTAGCAGAAGATACCCCGGAAACCATACAGGAGAAATTCCAGCTTTTAAAAGAAGGGCAGAAGCAATGGGCTGCTGTGCCGTTGGCACAGAGGATCAGCGCTATTGAAAAGTTTTATACGTTGCTTGATGAGCGTAAGGATGAGCTGGCTGAAACACTGACAAGAGAAGTAGGCAAGCCCATTCAGCAATCGTATAATGAGCTGAACGGCGCAAGAAGGCGCATTGAATATTTCATAAAGAACTCCGCCAAATGGCTGGCAGAAGAATGGATAACTGAAGAAGATGCGACAAGAGAGAAAATAGTATATGAGCCGCTCGGCATCATTGCTAATATTTCTGCATGGAACTACCCTTATCTTGTTGGCGTAAACGTATTTATCCCGGCACTGATTGGCGGTAACGCTGTGCTGTATAAACCTTCTGAATATTCCACATTAACAGGTCTGCATATACAGCGCTTGTTATACCTGGCGGGTATACCCGAAAATGTGTTCAGCATTGTTATTGGTAAGTCCGCAGCAGGGCAGGCGTTGCTTGATCTGCCGCTGGATGGTTATTTCTTTACGGGCAGCTATCGCACCGGTAAATATATAGCGGAACAAACGGCAGGTAAGCTGGTGCCGGTGCAACTGGAATTGGGAGGTAAGGACCCTCTCTACATAATGGACGATGTGGATGATGTAAACGCTGTGGCCGAAGCCGCGCTGGAAGGAGCGGTATATAATGCAGGGCAGAGCTGCTGCGCAGTGGAAAGAATATATGTGCAGGAGAATATCTATGATAAGTTTGTGGATGCTTTTGTCGGGCAGGCAAAAAAGCTGGTGACCGGCAACCCTATGGATAAGAAAACGGATATCGGTCCTGTAAGCAGGAAGGAGCAATTGAAATTTCTGGCCGAGCAGGTGGAAGACGCCAGACAGAAGGGAGGGAATATAATGTCGGGCGGGACAACAGCTAAAGGGTCCGGCTATTTTTTTGAGCCTACAGTAGTTATTAATGCCAACCACCAGATGAAGCTGATGACGGATGAATCTTTTGGCCCGGTGATCGGGATACAAAAAGTGAAGGACGACAGTGAAGCGGTACAATTAATGAAGGATACGCCTTACGGGCTGACCGCTGCGGTATATTCAAAAAGCTACGACCGTGCCGAAAAAGTGATGAAGCAGATGAATACCGGCACCGTATACTGGAACTGCTGCGACAGGGTGAGTGCGGCGCTTCCCTGGTCGGGGCGCAAAAACTCCGGCTTGGGAGCAACATTATCTTATCTTGGCATCAGGGCATTTGTGCAGCCGAAAGCGTATCATTTGAGGGGGTAGTAGTATGCCGCCGGAGACGACAGGAAAGAGGTTCACAGCGGATCTGCCGTCAGGGACGTCGCGAACAGCATGCGATACCCGGCAAACAGGAAAATCCCCAAAACAATCCCATTACTTTTTAAATCCAATCCTTACCAGATCATCCCATTTACGTTGTGCTGCTTTTTCGTCCAGCAGGTTTTCAATGCTGTCGTAAATCTGGCTGAGCTGTGTATCGTGCTCGGTAATTCTTTGCTGTATTAACCGGAGCTGCTCTTTAATGTCGGTTTGTTGTAATAATACTCTCCTTACTTCTACAAAAGCACGCATAATAGCGATATTCATTTTAATCGCCCTGTCGCTGTTGAGTATACCGCTGAGCATAGCAACACCTTGTTCGGTAAAGACATAGGGCAACGCTTTTAACGGACGTTTATCCGGGTATGTCATCACAAATTGTGATGACATAGCTTGAGGCATAATGTTTAACCTTAATTCATCCCATTCCTTTCGAGAGAGTTGAAACATAAAGTCTTTGGGGAACCGTTTTATATTCCGCTTTACAGCCTGGTTAAATACCCGGGTTTCTACTTCATAAAGAGTGGCTAAATCGCGGTCGAGCATTACACGCTCGCCTCTTATTTCGTAAATTCTGTTTTGAATGGATTGGATGATGTGCATATAGTGTTTTTAGGTTTGCCGTAGCTAATATACTTAAAGGGGGATGCATTTCAATTTTTCGCATGGGATTGAAATCCCATGTGAGAATATGTGATCGAGCCTACGGCTCTGGAACGTGGAGCTGCAAGAGCCATCGGCCCGGTAGCATATTGGTCCAACGGATTTCAATCCGTTGCATATTTCCGCCTGCGAAAAATTGGAATACGCCCCTTAAAGGGTGCAATATTTTTCTTCCGCCTGTTCAATTGGAGATATAAACGCGCTCAAAATATCTCATAACTGCAAGATTACGCCAGACCTCTTTATTTCGGTGCGTAAACAAATACTTCCTTTTTATTGTTGGTAAGGTCTCTGTATAATGTAAGTACTCCCGCTGAACTTATAGACTCTATGAAAAGCTGCCTGTATATCATTGAGGGACTGCCTCCTTCTATTGATGCCGGGTCCCAGATGGGAAAGTTAAGTGTATTACTATTGTTATTTACGACTGATATATTGGTTGGTATCACTTCGGAGCTGCCATAGGAACATACGCTTTGATTCTTATCAATTGCTGATGTAAATATCAGGCGTTCAGGGTTAAAGTTCCCCAATTCCCCTGGATATGGAGTAAACCGGTATTCATCATTGTAGCTGCAGGAAAGTTGTACCCCTGAATTATCTGCCTGAACGCCATCTTCCACAAAATATCTTTCTTTAAGCAGATAAGGCCTGTTTATCAGGTTGTCGGCTGCCTGTTTCGCCTGTCCTGTTTTGAATTGCAAAAGATCCTTTTGGGGGTCGTTTAGAGCAAAGGCAATAAAATCCAATACTGCTGTATTTCCTGGCGAGGAGGGTATGCTTGTATAATATGCAATGCGGGTTCCTTTTGAATCGGTTACCTCATAGATGCAGGCGATCTTTGAAACAGTAAACTGCACGTATTCCCCTGCTGCAGCGCGGACATAGATCTTTGTCGTATTATTCCGTTCAACGATAAAACTTTTCTCTGGTTCAAGAGAAGTTTTTATAGTTAAAGGAATATCCTGGTCAACACTGAAGTTTGTGGCTGTTATAATATAGGTTTGATCATCTATTTTATCTTTTGCATCATTGGGTTTGGAACAGCCTGCAATGAAGAAAGTAAGGATCAGGGTCAGGTAGGTGTAATTCATTATTTTTTTCCTTGAATATACAAAAAAGGAAAGCGTTTTGACAAAAGAAAAGTAGCATTTGGGTGTATAAGCCCCGGTATCAGGAAAATTATGGTTAAACTAATAAAGAAAAATACACCTAAGGCAATCAGCATTCCCCAATTGCCAGTAAAAGAATCAATTCTTGACCATTCCGGCCGGAAAGCAAAATATTCAACCTGTATTTGCCTGGCAGTATCTTTCACGCCATTTCGCAAGAAAAAATCAGTATACTCCTTCTCACCCACAACGTAGGATACATTCATTACGTCTACTACATCATACTCGCTTTCCCCTTTGTCGAACCCAAGAACCTTCCCGGTAGTGGTCTTCGTAAAAAGCCAGAAAGACTGATATAAAAGGCAAAGTATTATAAAGCAGCCTGCCAGTAACAGATATAATTGAAATTTAGAAACCCTCATGGTGCAACGATCGGTGTAAGGCTTTGGTTATTTGATTTTCTTCATCAACGGATATTTTATATCATTGCTAAGGTATTTATTTGCTGCTTTATTTTAGGGCAACAATCAGCAAATTATGAGTATTTTTATACTGTGGATATGGAATTAAGAGAACCCACTGTTGCTTACGGCAAGCAAAAGTTCACCATCGAAGAATACCTGGCGATGGAAGAGGCTGCTGTTGAAAAGCATGAGTATTACAGGGGAGAGATTTTTGCCATGTCCGGATCCAAAGTACCGCATAACCGGATTTCAGGTAATTTGTATGCCATACTGCACCAAAAACTAAAAGGAAAGAAATGCAGACCCTATAATAGCGACCAGCGCATTCATATAGAGGCGAATACTTTGTTTACCTACCCGGATATATCTATTGTTTGCGGAGAAGATGTTACGCTGAATAACGATAACTGGAATATCTTAAATCCCGCCGTAATTGTTGAAATACTTTCTCCCTCAACCAAAAATTACGCCCGTGGTGAAAAATTCATGCTATACCGCGCTATACCCACACTGCAGGAATATATACTGGTTGATTCGGAAAGGGTACATATTGAGGTATTTCGTCTGAATACGCTCCGGCACTGGGAACTGGAAGAATATAATTCGCCGGAAGACCTGCTTCACATAAAAGCAATTAATGAAACAATTCCTGTTACGGAAATATATGATGAGGTGAAGATGCCCGGGCTATGATTGAGAAAGATCATAATCCTTTATATAATCAGCAAATCATAGTTCCGGCTTTTTAATGTAAAAAATTATTTAGATATTTGTCTAAATATATAAGCAACCGGGAAATAGTATGAATATTGTTTTCAAGGCGCTGAATGATGGTACCCGGCGGGAGATACTGGAATTGCTGCGGAAAAAAGATATGACTGCCGGCGAGATCGCACAGCAGTTTGATATGTCCTGGCCCAGCATATCGCATCATCTGGACCTGCTGCGGCAGGCAGGGCTGGTGTCTGCTAAAAAGAGCGGGCAGTTTATTTATTATTCGTTGGACACTACGGTTGTGGATGAGATACTGAAATGGCTGATACAGCTTAAAACCAAAAAGAAATGATATGAAAAAGCTTGTAAACTTCCTGGTATGGACGATACTGCTGGCGCCACCTGTTTTCCTGTGGATGATCTGGCAAAAATTGCCGGACAGCGTGCCAATGCATTATAATATTCATGGAGAAGCGGATCGGTACGGCAGTAAAAGCGAGCTGCTCACAGTTATTGGCGTTATGCTTATAGTGAATATCGGTGTCTACCTGCTGCTTTCCAACCTCCACCGCATTGATCCCAGAAAAAAATACACAAACGAAAACATGCCTGTTATGAAAAGGCTTGCGTTTATCGTCGTATTTTTTCTTTCGGTATTGTCGTGCTATATGATATATACTGCGCTGCATACCGGCAGCAACTTCAGCGGTAAATTTATGGTGGTTATCACAGGGCTGTTATTCGCTGCTTTAGGCAACTATATGTATAATATCAAGCCCAATTATTTTGCAGGCTTACGGTTGCCATGGACGCTGGAAAATGAGGACAACTGGAAATATACGCACCGGATCGCCGGCAGGATGTGGTTTGCCGGAGGTCTCATTTTGACTACGCTGGCATTCTTTCTTCCTGCAAAAGCCGGTTTTATTGCATTGATAATTATTACGGCTATCATAGTAATAGTGCCTTCAGTGTATTCTTACAGATTTTACAAACAACATCAGAAAGGGTAGCAGAGGTGAGAATAAAAGGTTCCTCGTTTCCGGTTTCAAGTTATTGATGTAGTTTGTAACAAGTTAAGGTTTGCTGTTTCACGTCTGATATCTTATCCCTACCCCTATTTTTTTCTCAGAAATAATTTCATACATTGGTAATCAAAATTCTATCATCTTACTGATAATCCTAAGGCGTAACCCTCTTGTTTATATCTGTTATAAAATCTAAACAACATGCAAATCAAGTATGGCTTTACGCTCATGAACATTGACGAATTTGAAGCATACATTTCAAATATAATGGTAGCAAGAACTATTATAACGCTTCAGGAACATCATACTTACAGCCCGGATTATGCTTTGTTTAACGGGAGCAATCATTTTGAGCTGCAAAGGGGCATGAAGAGCTATCATGTAAACAGTAACGGATGGGATGATATAGGCCAGCACTTTACTATTTTCCCGGATGGAATGGTAATGACAGGCAGAAATATTGAGAAATCACCTGCCTGTATCTATGGGCAGAATGCCAATGCTGTCTGCATAGAAAACCTGGGGAATTTTGATACAGGCGCCGATATAGTGAGGGACAGCCAGAAAAATACTATCATCAGGGCTGCAGCGGTAATATGCTTAAAATTTAATATCCCGGTAAGCACCGATGGTATTGTATACCATCACTGGTTCAGGTTGAGCGATGGAGTGAGAAATAACGGGAGCGGCGGCAACAAATCCTGCCCGGGAACGAATTTTTTCGGTGGTAATAAAGTCGGCGACTGCCAGCAAAACTTCCTGCCGCTGGTAAAAGCGGTACTCAGCGGGCAAACCAATAACAACACCAACACTATTATTAAGTATGTTTCAGTTACGGCCAGCGCTTTAAATATCCGCAAAAAGCCGGACAGCCAGTCTGCGAAAGCTACAGACCGTGATCCAGCCCTGTTTGGAGCTGTTTTAAGAATATACAAGGAACAAAATGGCTGGTATAAAATTTCCGGTTCTAAAAATCACTGGGTGTACGGCCGGTATACTGTTGATGTTACCAGGGCAACCGTCATTGCAGATGCCTTAAATGTAAGAAATCAACCTTCCGCATCCGGATTAAGGATAGCTTCCCTGCAAAGAGGAGAAGAAGTGTTTGTTTATGAAGAACAGAGCGGCTGGTGCAGGATAAGTACTGAACAAAAATGGGTGAGCAAAACATTCCTGCAATGATCTGAGGCAGGAAACTGCTTAAGCTATTGTTAAGTCAAGCAAATTATGTCTGTTCATTTTCGTGAAACGTGAGAGGTGAAACGTGAGGCAAGCTTTCACCTCTCACATTTCATGTTTGACATAGCGTCAGTCCGCTCTTATCTCTTCTCATACGCCGGCATTCCGGGTGCGTTGTATCCCTTTGTCTTTATCAGTTTTTTTATCTCTGTAATAGCGCGTTCCAGTTGAGGGTCGGTACCCTTGGCCATTGCCGTCAGGTCTTCGGGTACTTCTATATCGGGGTCTACACCATGGCCTTCTTTGAACCAGGTGCCGTCTATATTATACATGCGGAAGGTGGGTACGGTGATCCCGCCGCCGTCAATCAGCTGGGGGCAACCGCTTATGCCTATCAGGCCTCCCCAGGTTCTTGTTCCTATCAGGGGACCTAATCCCCGTTTCCGGAAGAAGTCGGGGAATGCGTCTCCGCCTGAACCGCTCCACCCGTTCATCAGCATTACCTTGGGTCCAAAATTGGCAGCGGGCGGCCATGGCCAGGCTTCGCCGTCACGGATCGCCCAGTATGCCAGGGGCTTGCGGTCGAGCATTTCTATAAAGCGATCAGGGATCTGTCCTCCATCGTTGAAGCGTTCATCAATAATCAGCGCTTTTTTATCGGTCTGCGCATTCAGTTGCCGGAGCAGTTCTGTCTGCCCGTCTATGCCTGTGCTTGGAACATATACATAGCCTGCTTCACCATTGGTAGCCTCCTCCACCTGTTTGCGCATGCCCTCTATCCATGCCAGGTTGCGCAGGCGGTATTCATCATCCATTGTTTTTACGACCACTGTTTTGGCGCCTGAAAAGGACGGGGTGTTGTTGTAAGTAAGCTCCACCGTTTTATTGGACAGGCCAAGAAAAGCCGTATAAGGCTCTGCCGCGGTGGTAACGGGTATACCGTTTACGGCAAGTATATAGTCACCTTCTTTTATTTTCAGACCGGTAGCATCAAGCGAAGAATGTTCCTCCGCATCCCAGGAAGCAGCCTTCAGGATCTTTTTGATCTTATAATAGTTGCCTTCCGCCTTCCAGTCAATGCCCAGGTACCCGCAGGAAGCGCGTTTTTTCTTCTCCATATCCCCGCCGCCGTGATAGGTGTGCGAAGCATTCAGCTCGCCTATCATTTCACCAATGATAAAATCAACATCTTCTCTTGTCAGTGCATTATCTATCATTTTCATATAGCGTTGCCTCACCAGGTTCCAGTCTACGCCATGCATATTCGGATCATAGAAGTAATCTCTTTCCAGCCGCCATGCGTCGGTGAAGATCTGCTTCCATTCCTGTACGGGATCTACTGTTATCATCATATCGCCAGCAGGCACTGTCTTTTCTGTCTTCTGATTTTCGGCGGGGTTTATTACTGCAAATGATGTAGCTTTTCTTACCAGTATTTTTTTGCCATCGGCAGAGAGCAGGTATTCGTCCACGCCATCCAGAATGGTTTTTTCTTCCCGCTTTTCTATATCGTAAAATCTGAGCGATGGCTGCCCTTCCGGTGCGCCTGTATTGGGACGCCGCAGGTAGATCAGTTTTCCTTTCACCGCGCTTAACCCGCGAAGGTTACCGGAAGAGGGCGGCAACAGGATCATTCTTTGCTCGAAACCCTCTAAGTCAATTTCTACAGGCTTTATTTTCTCTTCTTTGTCCTTATCATCATCTTTTTTGGAGTCATCTTTCTTCGCCTTCTCTTTTTTGCCGGGTGCTTCTTTTTGAGATGCTTCGGATTTTACAGCCACCGTGTCGTTCTGAGGCGCAAGCAATGAAGCAGTATCCTTTTTAAGCGCTATGCAGGCCAGTTGGGTAGCATTTGCATAAATAAAGGAATTATCAAAATCGCTATAGTAAGGCAGGAATTTTTGTGCGGTCAGCAGGAAGAGGTATTTCCCTTCGGGATCGAAAACCGGCTCTGCGGTGCTATAGTAACCACTTGTTGCCTGTATGCTTTTTTTGCTGAGAAGGTCGTAGATAAATATTGCGGTATGCGAGTTTTCCAGGTCGCGCTGGTAAGCAAGCCACCTGCTGTCGGGCGACCAACTGCAGGTAAAGGATTCAAAGTTGTCTTCTGTATATCTCAGCACATGATCTGCCTGCAGGGTTTGCCCAGAAGAGATGTCATATATTTTTATATCCCCGGCTTTATCAATAAAGGAAAGCTTTTTGCTGTCGGGGCTCCAGTAAAGCTTATACCTGAATCCCACACCATAACCGGTGAGCTTTCTTGCGCTGTTCTCTTTGCCGGTTTCCATTATCCATAGTTCGTATTCGCCCGACTGGTCGCTCCAGTAAGCGATCGTCCTGCCGTCGGGACTCCAGGAAGGATAACGTTCCGCCGCGCCTGCAGTCATAGTAAGATCTTTCACAAAACCTTCTTCAGCAGGCAGTGAAAAAATATCGCCTCTTGCTTCTGCCAGTACGCGTTTGCCATCGGGGCTGATATTGACATGCTGTATATAGGCTTCCGCTTTTTCGGTCTTAGGTTTAAGGGCAGTACGGTCCATGACCACATCAATCTTTACTTCGTTGTATTTCATCGCGGAAAAGGAATAGAGATAAAGCTTCCCGCCCTGTTCAAAAACAATATCATCGGGCCCCATGGAAGGATAGTGCACATCATAATCGGTAAACTTCGTAAGCTGTTCGAATGATTTAGTACTGATATTATACCGCCAGAGGTTCATCCTTTCTTCAGTGCCGCGATCGCTGAGGAAATAGATAAAATTTTCATGCCACATCGGGAATTCGTCGGCAGCGTCGCTGGAGGCTGATATGTTTTCAGAAGCGAGGGTCTCGAAATTAAAAATATGAATATCTGCATTCCAGCCGCCGCGGTAGCGCTTCCAGTTGCGCCCCACCTGTGATCGGAAATTAAGCGCCATTTGCTTACCGTCGGGAGAATAGCAACCATATTCTGCATAGGCTAAAGGCAGCTTGGCAGCAGCTCCGCCGGCTGCAGGAATAGTATAAAACTGGTTGAAACGGTATTTACCGCTTTCCCGTATGGAGGCAAACAAGATGGAACTCCCGTCATTGGTCCAGTCTATGATCCTGTCTGTGGAGCCATGGGTAGTGACGCGTCCCGGCACTCCGCCCGTTACAGACATGGTATATACATCATCATTACCGTCGTAGTTGCCGGTGAATGCAATGCGGCTTCCGTCGGGGGAAAATTTTGGGAAAACCTCCACGCCTGCCGGTGAGCTCAGCCTTACTGCCGTGCCGCCCTGCTTTGGCGCGATCCAGATATCGTTGGCATACGTAAAAACGATCTGTGTTTTAGATACATCGGGATACCTGAAAAGTCCGGCATCTACCTGGGCGTGGCCATATTGTATATATAGCGCCAGGAAAAATAATGAGGCAAATATTTTCTGCATGTTAGTGATTTAATTTTGTACCGGTGCTTCCGGGATGTGGGCGCATTTCAATCCGTTGCACATTTCCGCTTGCGAAAATCTGAAATGCGCTCCTTTAAAGATAAAATTTTTTTACCCGATCTTTATCAGATAAATCCTGTAACAACATGCCGGGTATTAAAGTAATTATCACCGGGGCTACCGGTATGGTGGGCGAGGGTGTTTTGTTTGAATGTTTGCAAAACCCGCTGGCCGCCGAAGTGCTGATCATTAACCGAAAACATTATGATATGCAGCATCCAAAGCTTAAAGAGCTGATCGTAAATGATTTTTCCCGGCTTGACGATCATGCCGGCCAGGTTGCCGGCTACGATGCATGCTTCTTCTGCGCCGGCGTCAGCTCGGTAGGCATGAAGGAAGATCAGTACAGGCATATAACGTATGACACCACGCTGGCTTTTGCACTATCGCTGCTGAAAGTGAACAATAACATGGTATTTACCTATGTATCAGGCGCCCATACCGACAGTACGGAAAAAGGTCGCCTGATGTGGGCAAGGGTAAAAGGAAAAACCGAAAATGACCTGGCGAAGCTGCCTTTCAAAGCGGAATATAATTTCCGGCCGGGCGCTATGCTGCCCCTCCCCGGCCAAAAAAACTGGAAGGCGGCCTATAAATGGATCGTAAAACTGATCAAAGTATTCGCTCCTAAACAGGTGCTTACCATGCAGCAGGTGGGACGGGCCATGCTTCATGCAGTGACAAAAGGATATTCTAAAAATATACTGGAAGTGGAGGATATAAGGGTGCTGGCGGAGGGTTAAAAGCCATGGTAAGTGCTTATAAATAAATAGCTGTAGGTGCTGCTACGTGAAACGTGAAACGAACATTCACGTCTCACGATAATTCATAATCCTGAGTTGATGTTGGATTGCCGGCATGTTAGCAGAAGCATTAATATGCCGGGAAATGAAATTCTATTGAAGAGCCACAAGAGCTTTTACCGACTCTTTTTGCCTGATCAACTATTCAGGTTTATGTATTCAATTAACGGTGAGCAGATTTGCATCGCACAATTAAACCACCGGAACGGAATATTTTAAATTATTTGTATGCCTGCTGAAAGGAGGTCTCCGCATATACTGAATACTTCAGCCAATTTGCTGGGGTTTTGCTTTGTAGTACTTACCTCTGTGCGCATATCAAAGTTCAGCGCGTCAACCAGCATTGATGAAGTAACAGGCGTTGCCTGCCTGTTATTAATGGCAAGTTGTATACTTTCTTTTTTAGCCATGCGGAATAAAGACACCCGTAAGTCGGACAGGCTTGAATATATCGCTGACATTATTTTTCTTTCTGCATTGCTTTTTGTAACTATTACTATTGCACTTGTTGCATTTAACCTGTTTGAAGTGCAGCCCGGTGGCTGATCTTGGTTTGTGAGAAGAGAGAGGTGAAAGGAAGCGATCTGCCAGCTAAAAAATTTAGTAATTATTGCTAAAAAAGTATATTTGCGGAATGACGCCCCCGACTACTTTTAAAAAAAAGGCAATTGCCCCGGAAACGGTTTCCCGGAAAACCGGATTGAAAGCAATCGTGGATTGCAATAGCTTCTACTGTTCCTGCGAAAGACTGTTCCGCCCCGACCTGCAGCATAAACCGGTGGTGGTATTGAGCAATAATGACGGATGTATTGTTTCCCGCAGTGATGAAGCAAAGCTGCTGGGCATCGCTATGGCAGGACCTTATTTCATGGCCAAACCTTTAATTGAACAACATGGCGTTACCGCATTCTCTTCCAATTATACACTCTACGGCGACCTGAGCTGGCGTGTGATGGAAACACTGAGAATGATCACCGGTAAAGATAAAGTTGAAGTATACTCTGTAGATGAGGCGTTCATTGATCTGCCGGAGATGACAGAGCAGGAGGCCGCAGATTATGCCCTGTATATTCGTAAAACAGTGGAAACCTGGACAGGCATCTCGGTATCGGTAGGCATTGCCCCTTCCAAAACGCTGGCCAAAGCGGCTAATTATATCGCTAAAAAGAACAAGCAGCATACCCAATGTGTGTATGTAATAATTTCAGAAGAAGAACAATACAGAGCGTTGAGCTCCATAAGGGTGATTCATCTCTGGGGTGTAGGAAGGGCGTATGCGGATAAGCTCATTAATATGGGGATCACCAGCGCCTGGGAACTGCGCAATATGTCTCCTGAGTGGGCTTATAAACAACTGGGTGGTGTGGTCGGTCTCCGGCTGATCAAGGAATTAAGAGGTATTCCCAGTATCGCTATGAGAGAACCGCTTGAGACAAAGCGAATGATCGCGTCTACCCGTATGTTCGGCTCACCGGTTGCTGATATAGGCTCTATCAAAGAGGCTATCGCTACTTATACATCTCTTGCAGCACAAAAGCTCAGACGACAATCCTGTGCCGCCAGAACGGTGAGCATATTCATCGTAGCGAAAGAGCAGGATCATTCGGCTGATTTTAGCTACGGTAATATTACCAGCATCCATACTACCCTGCCTGCGGCTACTGCTGTTACCAATGAGCTGATCAAGCCGGCCGTAGCACTGGTTGACCGGCTGTTTGAAGAAGGTAAGTCATATAAAAAAGCAGGCGTAATGCTCAGCGGACTCGTGCCTGATAATGCAATACAGGGTAACCTGTTTGTGCCTGAAGCGAGGCAGCAGGGAAGATTTCTTATGAGTGTGCTCGACAACATCAACTTCAGTATGCGCAATGATGTGGTAAAATTTGCAGCATCGGGTACTGCCCGCAACTGGAAGATGCGCCAGGAACTGCGCAGCCCCCGTTTTACCACCAGATGGGAAGAAATGTTTGAGGTGAAGTAAAATTTGTAGTATTGTCCCGTAAATGAGCTTCCGGAAATTTGTACAGCGCATACTTACGCCCCCGGTGATAAAACTGGCAAACAGGTTTTCTGCAAAACCTGATAAGAGAAGAGTGCATCTTGCGCTCACTAAATTGTATTACCACATACGAAGAAAGCCGGGTAAGAAAGGATTTACCATCCATCTTGATAAAAACCCGCAGAAGATCATTGTTTTTTCGGATCTGCATAAGGGCAATAAAAAAAACTCAGATGACTTTGCACCGGCAGAGCAAAATTACCTTGCCGCCCTCGACTACTATAACAGGGAAGGATATACGCTCATTATGCTGGGCGACAGCGAAGAGCTCTGGAAATTCAATCTCTTTACCGTGCACAAGCATAATCAGCCTTCCTTCGACAGGGAAAAATTATTTCTGGAGCGTAAGGCTTTTATCAAAATATATGGCAATCATGATATCTTCTGGAACAATGATCCTCTGGCAGGACTGCAGTTGATAAATATTTACGGACAGGCTGTGCGGATATATGAGGGAGTGATCCTGCAGTTTAATGCCGGTGGAAAGTCTGGGGAGATCTTCCTGACGCATGGTCACCAGGGCGACGGGCAGAGCGACGGCAACAAATTCAGCGCATGGTTTGTGGCTAAGATATGGGCTCCGCTCCAGGCTTTCCTTGAGCTGAATATTAATACCCCGGCTTTTAATGATATCCTGAAAACAGAGCATAACCAGTTTATGTACGAATGGAGCTCAGCGCAGGAAAACCTGCTGCTGATCACAGGGCATACGCACCAGCCTGTTTTTGAATCCATGACCCACCTCGAAAGATTATACAGGCAACTGCTGATCGCCCGCCAGCAGAACGATACCGGTACTATTGCCAGTCTGCAGGAGGAGATCCGCTTCCGCCGCCAGGAATATGACCATGTATCGGAAGATTATCTTCACCTGAAACCCACTTATTTCAACACAGGTTGCTGCTGCTTCAGCGATGGTGATATTACCGGTATCGAAATAGAAGATGGTGAGATCCGCCTTATCAGGTGGAAGAGGGACGGTGGTGCTCCCAGGCGGGATATACTCGAAAAAGCTACACTGGAAACACTGTTTTAACGACGGTAAGTTTCCTTATTTCGTAAATACAGCCATGCTTATTATTATAATATTGCAGTTTTTATAATAAAGATCTGGAAAGCTGAACATGTCCCACAAAGTAAATACCGGTAAAAAACCCGGCAAGTCTGTATGGAGGCGGGTGACGGGTAAGCTGCATTTATGGCTGGGGCTCGCGTCCGGGCTTATTGTTGTTTTTCTTGGCATCACAGGATGTATACTGGCTTTTGAGCAGGAGATCAGGAGTATTACCCAGCCTTATCTCTTTGTAGAAAAGCAGGAAGCGCCATATCTCCCGCCTTCCCGCCTGAAAGCTGAAGCAGAAAAACGGCTGGACGGTAAAAAGGCATTGAGCATAGAATACCCGGGCAGGGACAGATCGGCAATTGTTTCTTACTATGATGAAGACAATTACCAGCTCATATTCCTTGATCCTTATTCAGGTAAAATACTGAAGGATAAGAACATGAACCGCGATTTTTTTCGCGTGGTGCTGATGGGACATTTCTATCTCTGGCTTCCTCCCAATATCGGGCAACCCATTGTGGCTTCTGCAACACTGATATTTTTAATCATGATGATCACCGGGCTTATACTGTGGTGGCCCAAAAACAAGGCTGCGCGTAAGCAACGATTCACCATCAGGTGGAATGCAAAATGGAAGCGGGTAAATTATGATATGCATAATGTGCTGGGCTTTTATATGACCTGGGTATGCATTTTTATTGCGATCACCGGGCTGGTAATGGGGTTTGAGTGGTTTGCAAAATCGGTATACTTTGTAAGCTCCGGCGGGAAAATATTACCGCCTCACGAACACCCGGTATCGGATACTACCAGGATCGCTGCAGCGGGAGCCGCTCCCGGCGACCAGGTGTATATGTATATGGCTGCTTTGGCAAAGCCCGGCGAGAGTTACGGTGTATATTATCCTTCTGCCGCTACTGACCCTATTGAAGGTTTTGTAAATCATCGTCCCGGCACTTATTATAATACGGATTATTATCATTACGATCGATACACGGTAAAGGAGCTTCCGGCTACCGGCGTATATGCAGGCTCTTTTAAAGATGCCGCTATTGAAGATAAGATCGCAAGGATGAATTACGATATACATGTGGGCGCTATACTGGGGCTGGCGGGAAAGATCATGGCATTTTTTGGATCGCTGATAGGAGCAAGCCTTCCTGTTACCGGCTTTATGATATGGCGGGGGAGAAAGAAGAAAAGCAAAAGCCGGCAGGTTCAGCCGGAATTTGCTGATACTGCGATACTGGCTCAGGCGTAGAAGAGGTCTCTTTTATCGTTTCACGCACTTCCTTTTACCTGCACACTTATTTTGGTGAACCCAGCGCTTCGTAAAAAATTTTCCATGAGCATTCTACTTCTTGCATCAGCCTTTTGCAAAATACCCTGTTTCAGCGCACGGGCTATCATCATATTGCGCGCTTTGATCTTTACTTTTGTTATCGCATCGCTGCTCCATTCTCCAACTTCAGAAAAAGTTTCAATATCGGAAGGATTCATAATGGCATCCAGGATCTCCGCAGGAGGCAATACCACGGCAACAGAATCTCCTTTAGCATATATGGATTGATCATTTAATTTTTTAAGGTCAGTTCCTGCAATTGTTTTACCACGACCAATAATTACAAGGCGTTTGCCTGTTACCGGCAGTCTTCCAAAACCGGACATATCAGGCAGGAGAGATTCGAGTGCAGATTTTTCTCTTATCTCCACGGAATCAGCTACTACTTCATCAAAGGCAGTGACGGTGCAAAGCTGTGCCAGCTCATGAATTTCTTTAATAAGGATAGGAGTATTGTCAATCATCACCGGTTGGGCTTTGAAAATGTTTTTCAATGAAGGCAGCCAGCGATCCTTCAGCAATAAGGCAATGATTATCGCCAGCCCAAGGATAATAGCATACCTGATCAGTCGTTTTACCATTGTCAGTTCAATTTTGGTACTACCGGGTTGTTACTGAATGTAACTATTACTTTTTCATAGCCCATATTTCGCAAAAAGTTACTTACGAAGAGACTGGCATTAGCTTCTGCTGTATGCAGCACGCCCAGCGAGTCGGCGCTGCTTTTGATTTGTTCCTGCGCCTGGGCTGCAAGCCGGTCTCTTTCTGCCGACGAGAAGCTGCTCCTGAATGCGTCCACTTCTTCATAGGCCACTTTTATATCTTCCGGTTTGATGCTGATAGAGAAAAGACTGGCAGGTGGGAGTGTGAGGGTAATATTTTTGCCGTCAATAACAATATTGTTCTCATTAATTTTAGAAAAATCAATACCGGCTTTCAGTGTGGCTTCGCAGGTCATCAGGATCTTCCTGTCGCCTACTTTATACCATGTCTTATCATCGCTGGCTTTTATTATTTTATTTACCACGTATTCTACCGTCACCAGTTCATTCATCTCGCGCAGGGCGAGCACTTCCTGCTGCTTTGGCGGCTTGACCGGACTGCAGGCAGTAAAGAGGATATATATACTGAACCAGCCGTATTTTTTGAACATATTGCAATTTACAAATCCTCTTTCAGGGTGAATGATTAATTTGCCGGCAAAAGGCTTCATGAAAAAATATGCCGTAATAGTTGCAGGTGGTTCGGGCAGCCGTATGGGCGCAAGCCGTCCCAAACAATTCCTGCTGCTGAATGGCAAACCTGTGCTGTGGCATACTTTAGAAGCCTTTTCGGCCGCATACAATGATATGCAGATCGTGCTGGTATTGCCGCCTGGTTTTCTGGAAGAGGGAAAACAGATTATCCAGACCACTTCAGCACCCTCCCGGGTAAAAATTGTTGCAGGCGGAGCAACGCGTTTTCATTCTGTGAAGAACGGACTGGAACACGCCGCAGATAATGCTATCATTTTTGTGCATGATGCGGTAAGGTGCCTCATCACGCCGGCACTCATCAGGAGATGTTATGAACAGGCTTTGCAGAAAGGCAGCGCCATACCTGCTATTGCTGTTACCGACAGTATACGTATGATCGCTGATGGAAAGACCCGCATCGTAGACAGGAATGCGCTGAGAGCTGTTCAAACACCGCAAACATTCAGGGCTGAAATTATTCTCTCGGCCTTTAAGCAGGAATACGATCCCCGTTTTACCGACGAAGCATCGGTGGTGGAAGCCGCCGGAGCGGATGTATTTCTGATAGAAGGAGAAAAAGAGAATATCAAAATAACGTTGCCTGCCGATATGCTGCTGGCAGAACAGGTATTGAAAAACAGGTCCGGGGCGCTATCCAGGGAAGAATGATTTTAATAACAGAGATTTTTAAACCGCAGAGAACACAAAGCTTTTCGCAAAGAAAGCGCAAAGGAGACAATTTGATCCGGGAAGTTCTTAGCGAACTTTGCGGTTAAAGAAGCTTACAGCATACTCATCATGATAAAAAGGCTCGCCGCCGCATTGAGCAAATTTTTTTTCTGCTATGCTATCAGCGCAGATCCTGGCTCCTTTTGCCGGTTGATCATAAACACAAAAAAATACAGCAGGAAAAAAACAGGTACAGTTCAGCGAAACAATGAGCAACCAGTTGCTTATCATCTGAAGCCTGGTGGTCATGAGAAAACAATTCAACTGAGAACATTCGCCGGAGACATTGAAATGTTTTACGAAATATTCTTGCAAAAAGTATACGAACATCCCATTTTGAAGGAGCACGAGATCAATACTATCGCAGACCTGGGAGCTAATATTGGAATGTCGTCACTATACTTCAGTCAACTGTTCTCAACTGCGATGATATATGCCGTAGAACCTGACCCTTCGAATTTTGATATCCTGACATCTAATCTTTCGGAAGAGATCCTTCAGTCCCGCCTTGTTCCTGTACAGGCTGCTATATATTCAACAGATGGAATAGTTAACCTGAAGCAAAGCGCAAAAGCGTATAATACCGGAATAGCAGAGGAAGATACGGGCATTACCGTCCGCGCCCTTACATTCCCGACGTTTATTAAAGAAATGATGATCACAGGGATTGATCTCCTGAAAATTGATATAGAAGGAGGTGAAGCGTATCTTTTCAATGCACCGGAAGAATGGCTGGATATAGTAAAGATCATCGTAATGGAATGTCATTCTCCCGCTATCAGGAAAAAAAGTGCTGCATTGCTCCGGGAAAAGGGATTCGAGATACTTCCCTCCATAGAGAAGGCAGGCGGTGCTGAACTGGTATGGGCCGTAAGATCAAACAACGATTGACCAGTGTATTTCCCGGGAAGTCAGATGAAAGGAACGTACGTCACTGATGCACGAATAAAAATACATTAGTGCATTCGTGGCTGTTCACTTCAGGAGGTTTACAGGAAAAGGAAGACGATTCATTTTTATATGCAGGTATGATACCGGCAAAGCGCCGAACTGCTGGTTGAAGAAGGCGATTCCCGGGATATCAGATCCTTCAAAACGAAAGCCCCTGTTACTGCCTGCCTGATCTGTGATGGCTGCATCGGTCAGCAAATAAAAAGCCCCGCTTTCTTTGCCGGCGGCGGTGCTGCCGCCTATTAAAGAATATACAAACTTGCTGCCCTGCAACACGCAATAAAATGCAACAGGTTCTTCCTCCGGAGATAATGCAAGATAGCTTTTCATATAACCCTTTTCTGAAGCCTGTATACATGCTTTAATAAGCGAAAGGTAGTCGGCAGCCTTAATATTTTTATGCCGCCGCTCATATTCGCTGCGGTACAGCTCCACAACATCCTGCACAGGGATGTCTCTTTTTATACGAAGCTTTGCTGCCGCTGCCCGGGCAAGCGAACGACGGGCAAGGCGGCTGTATCCTTCACGGATCTCGTCCCTGCTTTTAGCAAGGGAAAGCATTTGGTTGATACGGGATGAGGATTGAAAAAAATGCCTGTTGTTACTGACCTCTTTGTTCGCTTCATTCAGGTCAATATCCCAGAAACGGAACTGCTGGGGAATGGATTGTAAAAAGTCCGTGATTATTCCATGCTGCTCCGTATTCCCGAATACACCCAGGCAGGCAGTGAAAGGAGGCTGGTACAGATATTTAAAAGCATATTTTTCGCGCCATATCAAAGGCATAATAGCTTCATAATCGTTTAAAACCAATGCATCCCAGTTTTCCGCCATTTCATCAAGCCACCAGGAATAGCCATAGATCAACCCGTTGCCTGACATAGTTATACAGCGATCCCATTTTGAAATGTTTATCTTTTGACGCTGCAGATATTGAATTTGTCCGGTCATGATCGCAGGCTATAATGGGATGTGTGGATCTAATTTCTTAAAGCTAAGGTTTTGTATATCTATACTGAAAGATATTTTTTGAAAAAATGTATTTTCTGTATAAGAACGGAAATAATCCCGGTATACCTTGCTGTACAACACCGGTATATATATGTTCACTATATCCTTCAGCAAGGACAACCGGATACCTGCATCAAATAATATCCTTGAAGTTTCTGCATCCTTTTTCCATGCTTCGCTGTAAGTACCTATATCCACAAACAGCTTCAGAGGAACTTTTGGGTGAAAGGAAGAGCTGAAGTTCAATGCGCCAAGCCAGTCGTCCGTTTTTCCTACTTTATTGCTTAATAAATCAGTGCCTACTTTAAAGCCTCCATCGCGTATCATTACCTGCTGCGACAGGAACCCGTCATATTCATTCCGTCCGATAAAATAATTGCTGTAGGTATAATCTTCATCACCTTTGGGGGCGCTTAGATCCAGGCGATACATATACGTATTGGATCTTTTTAAAGAAGTTTCACCACCCAGGTAAATAAATTTTCCTGCAAAAGCGCGGACGTTCAGCCCGGCTTTGTTGGGATAGTTAAAGAAATAATTGCCGGTAAATGCGAGCCGCATAAAGTCTTTTGAATGTTCCGCCAGGATGTCCCAGCGATAGGGATATAGCGCCCGGCTGTTTTCAGTTACGAACCGCCATTGAAAAACAGTACGCCATTTCCCCGAAACAGCATACTGGTTTTTCATAGCAACAGTGTCCCGGTAAAAATATAATGCATCTTCATTGATAAAATAAGATTTTAACTGTAAGTATCTTGTCTGTTGGCTGCGGGGATCCGCATTGCGGAAGGTGAGCCTGATATGGGGAACCAGTTTTCTGTATCCAAGATAATTCTTTACCCCTGCCGGGTCTGTATATATATTCTCTGTAAATTTTGAAAATGACAGCCCTGCTTCAGCTTTGTAAACTATATTATCCGGGTACCAGGTATATGTTGCGCGGCCTATTGCATTGAATTGTTTGCTGCCGGTTGCATACATGGGCACAGCCACAAACTGCAGCTTCCTCAACGGCAGCGTATAATTGTGAATGATACCGCCTATCATTAGCCTGTCGTAATAATTATACCCTAATGCCGGTGCAAGGTTGAGGTGATGATATTGCTGTGCCGCATCGGGCTTTCCTATTAACCCGAAACGGAATGCCTTCTTGTGAGGAGACATGATGCTTCCTTTCGTTGTGAGAAGATCAAAAATGCTATCCTGGTTCTTCCCCGAAACAACTTCCACTATATGCTTAAAATCTCCCGGATAAGGATGTTTGAACTGCCATTCATTGTAATAACGGTGAATTGCCGAATCAAAAGCAGGAGCTCCCAGCGAAGTCTTTAATTGCTTCATCCATTCACCGGTTTTGTAATAGGCGGAGAGTTCGTAATTCAAAAGACTGAAGGCAGGCGCCGGTGTTTCTACCGGTTGATCTTTCTTTGCGGCTGCAACGGTTTCAAAGGCAATCCTTTCAATGCCTTCCATATCAGTGAATATATTGGCAGGCTTATTATCAGCACGGAAGATGCTTCCAAAATAACTGTTCATTCCTTCATCCATCCAGGGATGCTGCCGTTCATTGCTGGCCAAAATGCCATACAGCCAGTTATGCCCCACTTCATGCCCGATCACTTCTGCCAGCAACTGCTTTGGCACGCGGGAGGAAACAGCAGCAATAGTAGGATATTCCATACCCCCGTATTTTTTATCATCCACTTCCACCGCGCTTACAACCGGGTATGGATAGGAGCCGATAGCATTGGAATAATTTCTCAACGCTGCTTTAATATCATTAACGGTATTGCCCCAGTTATTTTTTGCAGCAGGCAGATAATAGGCGTATACCTCTGTAATCTTTCCTGTGGTGAGCATGCAGGTGTCCTGTTGTACAATAAACCGCTTATCCGCAAACCAGGCAAAGTCGTGTATATTATCCTGTGAATAATGGAGCGTTTTGGTAGCTGCGGACGACGGAGGAAAAAGCCGTCGGATGACCTTATAAGTTCCCGGTTTGATCTTTTTCCGGAAACGCTGCTCTTTCCAGTCAAAGGAGTTCCGGGTTTTCAGCCATTCTTTTTCTGCTTCGTTCTGTAAAACGCCTGTTGCGGCTACAACGTAGTTCTCCGGCACGGTAATAAATACATCATACTTTCCAAACTCGCTGTAAAATTCTCCCTGGTTAAGATAGGGCATCGGGTGCCAACCCTTCCGGTCATATACTGCCGGCTTGGGATACCATTGGGTAAGCTGATAAGACTGACCGATATGACCGCCACGCGAAAAATTTTGTGGTAATTGCAGGTGAAAAGGCGTTGTGATCAATATGGTTGCTCCCGGCAGCAGCGACTGTGATAATATCAGTTTGACCACATCAATATATTGCGGGTGGTTTTCAACGGTTGCATGTATGTCGTTTACCCTGAAGTCGAGCTGGTTGATATATCCCTTCTGTTCCGGCGTTGAAAAATAAAAATCCGTATTACCATTCTCTATTTGTTGCTCGCTGAATGCTGTCCGGTCATTTTTATATGCATTAGGCCACAGGTGAAGCCATATAAACGATAATGTATCCGGGGAGTTATTAGTATACTGCATTTTTACAAAGCCATCCACCACATGGTCCGTATCGTTCAGCACAGCCGTAATAGTGTAGTTCACCTGCTGTTGCCAGTAAATATCCTGGGCTTTGCTTCCTGCCAGGCAGCACCATAAACAGATTGTAAATGCCAGGTATTTCACGCGGTAAAAAGTTCGGTTCAAATGTAAAACAATTGTGAGACGTGAAAGGTGAAACGTGAGACTTTCACATCTCGTATCTCACGTCTGCCGTTTCACGATCAACATAGCAGTAGTAACAAACAATACCCGCTCACTTTCCCTTTCCCTTCAGTATTGTCCTGAGCGTATGGAGCATGATATTAAAATCAAGCCCGAGCGAAATATTTTCTATATATACCAGGTCGTACTGCATGCGTTCGATCATTTCCTCCACATTTTCTGCATAGCCGAATTTTATCATGCCCATGCTGGTAATGCCCGGCTTTACTTTCAGCAGGTAACGGAAATAGGGGGTGCGCCTGTTTATTTCATCAATATAAAACCGGCGTTCCGGCCGCGGGCCTACCAGGCTCATTTCATCTTTTATTACATTCCAGAATTGCGGTAACTCATCAATGCGCCATTTACGCATTGTTTTACCCCAGGGCGTAATGCGCTGGTCTTCATGCGACGAAAGCGCAGGTCCGTTCTTTTCGGCATCAGCATACATGGAGCGGAACTTGTACATTATAAACGGTTTGCCTTTGTAACCTACCCGTTCCTGTGCATAAAACACCGGGCCTGCGGAAGACAGTTTTACTCTTATGGCGGTATACAGCATCAGGGGGGAGAGCAATACCAGCCCTGATACCGATACCAGGATATCTGTTAATCTTTTCAGGTGTTGCTGCCATTCCGGTATCAGCCCCTTTCTTAAGTCAATCAATGGTGCATCCAGCACATTCCGGGTTCTCACCGACCCTGCCAGTATATCAAGATGGCTGGGGGCCATTTTTATATCTACATCTTTTTCGCTTAAGCGGTTAACGATATCCGTTATTTCACCCGCAGGTGCGCCTTCCATGGCAATGATCACCTGGTCTGCCCTGCTTTCTTCCAGTATCTCTTCCAGTTTTTCCGTGCCGCCAAGGCAGGGCATATATTTTTTTAAGCCGTTGCGGGAATGGGTGTCGTCTATAAATCCTGCGAACCTGTAGCCCAGGATCTCCTGGTTCTTTTTTATATCAAGATATACCTGCATGGCCGTAGTATTGTTGCCAATGATCACCGTATCAAACCATACTTTTTTCCTGATTAATTGTCTCCGGGCTGTTCCAAGGATAATGGACCGGGCTGTCCAGACCAGCAGGAGGTGGCATATAAACAGCGTAAAAAAGGCCTTGTAGTAATAAGGATAGTTCACCTGCCTGTCATCAAGCACAAGCATGAAGAAAAGCACCAGGCAGCCAAGCAGGGTACAGATGAATGTTGTGGTAAATTCCGACAGCCCTGACCTGACATACACCGGCCGGTGGTAGCTTCCTGCCAGGAGGAACAACATCAGCCAGCCGGCGGGGATAAGAAAAATGCTGATCTGCAGCAAAAGATTGGAGGAAAGCTCGCCGGCTATATCCATAGTAAAGCCGCCAAGCTGCTTGCGTATAAAAAATGCTACTGTCCATGCAAGCGCACAGGCAATATAATCGCCGGTCGCATACCAGGCTATGGATATTTTTTGCCGGTTCTTCATGGCATGGAAAATGTACCGCTTATTTTACAACGTAATTAGCAGACTGGATTTTCTGTAATATCTGGTGCGCCACATCCATAGCCATTAACCCGTCCACTTCCGACACAGGCGTGGGATTGTTGCCGGTCACTGCCTTCACGAAGGCTTCCAGCTCTAATAAAATAGCGTTGGCATCTGGCACCGGCGGATTGGCAATGGCGATCTCTTTTTTTCCTGAGGGCGTTTCAATATCAAAGGTGAAGGCATCCCTGTCGGAATCTTCTTTCAGCTTGATGATCTCTGTTTTCTTTTCCAGGAAGTCAATGCCGATATAGGCGTCTTTTTGAAACAGCCGCATCTTCCGCATTTTCTTCATAGAGATCCTGGAGGAAGTGAGGTTCGCTACACAGCCGTTGTTAAATTCAATGCGCACATTGGCAATATCGGGTGTATCGGTCATTACCGCTACCCCGCTCGCCGATATATGCTTTACCCCGCTTTTAACGATGCTCAGCACGATATCTATATCATGGATCATCAGGTCGAGGATCACACTTACCTCCGTGCCACGGGGGTTGAACTGGGAGAGCCGGTGCACTTCTATGAACATCGGCGCAAGCTGGTAGCCGCTGAGGGCAAGATACGCCGGATTGAAGCGCTCCACATGCCCTACCTGTACTTTGATGCCGGCCTCTTTGGCAAGCTTTACTATCTTATGCGCCTCCTCCATAGTATCTGCAAGCGGCTTCTCCACAAATACATGCCTGCTGTTGCGTATGGCTTTCTCACAAAGATCAAAATGAAAGGTGGTAGGAGCGATAATGTCCACCGCATCGCAGGCTGCTACAAGCTCGTCCTGGTTATCAAATCTTTTAAGCCCGTATTGTTTTGAAACCTCTGCTGCTGCAGTATCATCAGGATCATAGAATCCAACAAGCTTCGCACCTTTTATTTTCTGCCAGTTATTGATATGGAATTTGCCAAGGTGACCTACTCCAAAAATACCTACTTTAAGCATGTATTATCTTTTAGAATGATCAAAGATAAGCTATGCGGGTTTTACGGGGTTATTGAAGTGCTTTTCAAATTACCGGGCAGGCACGCCTGCCAAATATGGGGTATGCCCGTGGGGTTTCGGCGAGAGAATAGATTATTTGTAAACCTGAATTATCATGAGCGTTACAAAATCATCAACCACTTGCACGTCATTTCGACTGAGCCAACACGATCTCTATAGTTAAATCACTCTTACGCGAAGGAGAAATCTGCGGAGCTTTTGTACCAATGCTCAACTGTTGTACTCTTGCCCGGCAGATTTCTCTCCCGTCGTAATATGCGTTTACATCAATACGTCATTGGCAGCCGCCAAAGCAACCTCAAAATATTAAGAATGATGTGCGGCGAAGCAATCTCAGCGTCGCTGCCGCAATGATTGAAACGCCAGCTAATTGTTAACTCGAAATGACGAAACCGGCTGCACGTACCACAATTCAGTGTCTTTTTTTCAATGATTGATGCTCCGCTTGCGAAAATCTGAAATGTGCCAGTAGTAACAGGAACCTCATTTAGTTCGCACAGGAAAACAAAAATTTATCAAGCATAAAGGGATCGGGTATACTATTATAAGCTATATTTAATTCTTCAACACTTGTCATAAAATACAGAAGCATGCATAATTTTTCATTGAACCGCAGGAGATTTATCAAAAACGGTTCCAGGGCAGCCGCTGGTATTACTATTCTCTCCTCCTTATCGCAACCCGCTTTGTCTGCTACCCATAATGCGCCGAAGATCAGGTTCTCCGTTATTAATATCAATCATTCTCATATATATGGCATGGTAGATGCCGTAACGCGAGGCGGCGGCCAACTGGTTTCCTTTTACGCCAAAGAACCGGAGCTCGCAGCCGCTTTTTCTAAGAAATATCCGTCGGCAAAACCCGCACGCAGTCAAAAAGAGATACTCGAAGACAATACCATACAGGTGGTGCTCAGCTCCGGTATCCCGGTAGAGCGTGCGCCGCTTGGCATTGAAGTAATGAAACATGGCAAAGATTACCTGGTGGATAAGCCGGGCATTACCACATTAGAGCAACTGGAAGAAGTGCGCCGGGTGCAAAAGGAAACCAAACGCATGTACATCATCATGTACAGCGAACGGTTGGAAAATAAAGCGACCGTAAAAGCCGGGGAACTGGTGAAAGCGGGAGCCATCGGCAATGTGATCCAAACCATCGGTATGGGACCTCACCGAATGAACCCTGCAACCAGACCGGAATGGTTTTTTGATAAAAAATATTATGGAGGCATTATCACGGATATCGGTTCTCACCAGTTTGACCAGTTCCTTTTTTTTACTGGATCCACGCAGGCTGAGGTCGTTTGTTCCCAGGCAGGCAATGTCCATTACCCGCAATATCCCGCTTTTGAAGATTTTGGCGATGTAACGGTAAGAGGCAACCAGGGCACAGGGTATATACGCGTGGATTGGTTCACCCCGGACGGGCTGAAATCCTGGGGAGACGGCCGGCTGACCATCCTCGGCACTGACGGCTATATTGAAATACGCAAAAACATTGATATTGCCAGTCATGAAGGCGGCAATCACCTTTACCTGGTAAACCAGAAAGAAACAAAATATATGGATTGCAATAGCGAACCCCTGCCTTTTGGGGAACAATTTGTCAATGATGTCATCAACCGCACTGAAACGGCTATGACGCAGGAGCATTGCCTTCTGGCCACCGAGCTGGCGCTGAAAGCGCAGAAGAATGCGCAGGTCCTGAATATTAAAAAATAAACCCTGATACAAAAAGACAATATCACTTAAATGAATTGTCGAAGCATGCACCGTATGATGCTGCTTATAAACAGAAATTTTTCCCTAATTTGAACGCATGAATAATAACAATTACACTGCCGTATGCTTTGGTGAAATATTATGGGATATACTGCCTGATAAAATGTTGCCCGGCGGGGCGCCAATGAATGTGGCCTATCATCTTAACCAGTTGGGTGTTCCTGCCGCTATGATCAGCCGGGTAGGGAACGATGACCTGGGGCAACAATTATTAAGCTTTATCACTTCAAAAAATGTTACGGGCGATTTTGTGCAGGTAGACAACACCCATGAAACGAGCAGGGTGCTGGCAAAGCTCGACGGCAACAGCGTTACTTATGATATCGTCAGGCCCGTGGCCTGGGACTTTATAGAATACAACCGCCGGCTTCAGCAACTGATCGCAAATACGCCTTATTTTATTTTCGGGAGCCTGGGGGCCAGGAGCGAGGTTTCCCGGCAAACGCTCTTTGAGCTACTCGAAGTTGCAAGACATAAAGTGCTGGATATCAACTTGCGGCAACCGCATTATGAAAGATCTACCCTTGATTACCTGCTGCGGCATGCCGATGTGCTGAAACTGAACGAAGATGAGCTGCACCTGCTTTCCGGCTGGTTTGGCTTTGAAGGAGGTGATAAAGAACAAATTGTGGCTTTCCAGGATAAATTTCATCTTAATACGATCCTTACTACCCGAGGCGACAAAGGCGCCATCGTGCTGAATGACGGGCAGTTTTATGAGCATCCGGGCTGCAAAGTTGTGGTGGCGGATACCATTGGCAGCGGGGATTCCTTTCTGGCAGCTTTTCTCTCCAGGGTGATAAAAGGGTCGTCTACTGCCGAAGCGCTGGAATTTGCCTCGGGGATGGGCGCTTTTGTAGCCACAAAACATGGCGCATGCCCGGTATATGCTGCCGGGGAAGCGGAGGATGCGATCAGGTCATTTCCGGTGAACCGGTAAGAAGTTATCAACATTTTATTAAATGCGGGTTAAAGTTCAAAAAAAATTGTTCAGATATTATTATTCAGTACCTTTGCACTCCTTAAATTAGGCCTGATACAATTTGACTTTTCAATTGAATTTATAAGTGACTGATATGCAATATGTTTTGTTTTCCCAAAACAAAGCCTATATAGCATTTTTGTCATTAAACAAAAAAAGCGCTTTTTAAAACTATGTCTTCAACAAAAGTTGCTGCAAACAGCAGGATTGATTTCGGTAAAATCAAACATTTGGCTGAAACTCCTGACTTATTAGAGATCCAGATTCAGTCGTTCAAGGAATTTTTCCAGTTGGAAACCACTCCCGACAAGCGAAATATTGAAGGGCTTTTTAAAGTGTTCAAGGAAAACTTCCCGATCACTGATACGCGGAACATATTTGTGCTTGAGTTTTTGGATTACTTTATTGATCCGCCCCGCTATAGTATTGATGAGTGTATGGAAAGGGGGTTGACTTATGCTGTTCCCCTGAAGGCAAAGCTCAGGCTGAGCTGTAATGATGAGGAGCATGTAGACTTCCAGACGATCGTTCAGGATGTGTTTTTGGGCAATATTCCTTATATGACCCCCCGCGGCACGTTCGTGATCAACGGTGCTGAGCGTGTGGTGGTTTCACAGCTGCACCGCTCCCCCGGTGTATTTTTCGGGCAATCGCTCCACCCCAACGGGACTAAGATATATTCCGCAAGGGTGATCCCGTTCAAGGGCGCCTGGATGGAGTTTGCTACCGATATCAACAATGTAATGTACGCATACATTGACCGTAAGAAGAAATTCCCGGTAACTACCCTGCTCCGTTCTATCGGTTATGAGACCGATAAGGACATTCTTGAGCTGTTTGGTATGGCCGACGAGGTAAAAGGCGATAAGAAATCCTTAACTCCCTATATCGGGAAGCGCCTCGCTGCCCGCGTATTGAGAACATGGGTAGAAGATTTCGTGGATGAAGATACCGGAGAGGTAGTATCTATTGAAAGGAACGAAGTAGTCCTGGAGCGTGATACCGTGCTTGACGAAGAGGCTGTTGACCTGATTGTGGAGATGGATGTAAAGAGCGTGTTTATCCAGAAGGAAGAAGTGAGCGGAGATTTTGCTATCATTTACAATACGCTGAACAAAGACAGCGCCAACTCCGAGCTGGAAGCTGTGCAGCATATCTACCGCCAGTTGCGCGGCGCCGATGCCCCGGATAATGAAACAGCCCGCGGCATTATTGACAAGCTGTTCTTCTCTGACAAGAGATATGACCTGGGCGAAGTAGGAAGGTATAAGATCAACCGCAAGCTCAACCTGCACCAGCCGCTGGATCAGAAAACGCTTACAAAAGAGGATATTATTGAGATCATTAAATACCTGGTGAGGCTTACTAATGCCAAAGCGGAAATTGATGATATAGATCACCTGAGCAACCGCCGTGTACGCACAGTGGGTGAGCAGTTGTTTGCACAGTTTGGCGTTGGTCTGGCACGTATGGCCAGAACCATCCGTGAAAGAATGAACGTGCGCGACAACGAGGTATTTACCCCGGTAGACCTTATCAATGCAAGGACACTCTCTTCTGTGATCAACTCCTTCTTTGGAACTTCGCAGTTGTCGCAGTTCCTTGACCAGACAAACCCGCTGAGTGAGATCACCCACAAGCGTCGTATTTCCGCGCTCGGGCCCGGTGGTCTGAGCCGCGAACGTGCCGGCTTTGAGGTGCGCGACGTGCATTACTCCCACTATGGCCGTTTATGTACTATTGAAACTCCTGAAGGTCCGAACATTGGTCTGATATCCACGCTTTGCGTGCATGCCAAGATCAACGAAATGGGCTTTATAGAAACGCCTTACCGGAAAGTGGAACATGGGAAGGTGAATATGAAAAAGCTGTCTTACCTGAGCGCTGAAGAAGAGGATGAAGCCAAGATCGCGCAGGCCAACGCCCCGCTGGATACCAATGGCGCGTTTGTGGAAGAACTGGTAAGATCGCGGCAGACAGGTGATTTCCCGATACTGGAAAGAACAGAAGTAGAATATATGGATGTGGCGCCCAACCAGATCGTGGGGCTGAGCGCATCACTGATCCCGTTCCTTGAGCATGACGATGCCAACCGTGCGCTGATGGGATCAAACATGCAACGCCAGGCTGTTCCTTTGATCGTGCCGCAGGCGCCGTTTGTAGGCACCGGTCTTGAAGGAAAAGCGGCCCGTGATGCCCGTATACAGATACATGCAGACGGCGATGGCGTGATTGAATTTGTGGATGCCAACGAGATCCATGTGCGCTACGAAAGAGATGAAGCGCAAAAGCTGGTGAGCTTTGAAGATGACCTCAAGATATACAAGCTTACCAAGTTCATGAAAACGAACCAGGAAACCTGTATCAACCTGCGTCCCGCCGTGAAGAAAGGACAGCGGGTGAAGAACGGAGACTTTCTTACCGAAGGATATGCAACCAAAGATGGCGAGCTGGCGCTCGGGCGTAACCTTAAAGTGGCGTTCATGCCCTGGAAAGGATACAACTTTGAAGATGCGATCGTGATCAGCGAAAAGGTTGCCCGCGAAGATCTTTTTACTTCTATTCATATTTCAGAATACGAATTGGAAGTACGTGATACAAAACTGGGTGAAGAAGAGCTGACCCCCGATATTCCTAATGTGTCTGAAGAAGCTACCAAAGATCTTGATCAGAATGGTATCATCCGTATAGGTGCGCAGGTTAAGGAAGGCGATATCATCATCGGTAAGATCACTCCCAAAGGAGAGAGCGATCCTACCCCCGAAGAAAAACTGTTGCGTGCCATCTTTGGTGATAAAGCCGGGGATGCGAAAGACGCTTCGCTGAAAGCGCCGAGCGGAACAGAAGGTGTGGTGATCGGTAAAAAACTTTTCCAGCGCGCCAAAAAAGACAAGAATGCCAAAGTGCGTGAAAAAGCCGCTATTGATAAACTGGAAAAGATACACGAGCAGAATGAAAAAGAACTGCTTGATGTGCTGATCGGCAAGCTGCAGGTACTGCTGAAAGACAAAACTTCATCAGGCGTTACCAATAACTTTGGTGAAATGCAGATCGGCAGGAGCGCAAAGTTCAATGCTAAAAATCTTGCTGCATTAGATTACCAGAATATCAATCCTTTGGGATGGACCGGCGATGAACACATAGATCACCAGATCAATATTCTGCTGCACAACTATAATATCAAATACAACGAGGAGCTTGGCCGCTACAAAAGAGAGAAGTTCAATATCTCAATAGGTGATGAGCTGCCTGCCGGTGTATTGAAGCTTGCCAAAGTATACCTTGCGGTAAAGCGTAAGCTGAAAGTAGGTGATAAGATGGCGGGTCGCCACGGGAACAAAGGTATTGTAGCCAAGATCGTACGTGCGGAAGATATGCCTTTCCTTGAAGACGGAACGCCTGTTGATATTGTGCTGAACCCGCTGGGGGTACCAAGCCGTATGAACCTGGGTCAGATCTATGAAACTGTATTGGGCTGGGCTGCGGAAAAGCTGGGTGTGAAATTCGCCACGCCGATCTTCGATGGTGCTTCTACAGAAGAAATTGCCGATTATATCAATAAAGCAGGATTGCCTTCATTCGGTCACACTTATCTCCATGATGGGGAGACCGGTGAGCGGTTTGACCAGAAAGCTACCGTGGGTATCATTTACATGATCAAGCTGCACCACATGGTGGATGATAAGATGCACGCACGTTCTATCGGGCCGTACAGCTTAATTACACAGCAGCCGCTGGGTGGTAAAGCACAGTTTGGTGGTCAGCGTTTTGGTGAAATGGAGGTGTGGGCGCTCGAAGCTTACGGTGCATCTAACATCCTGCAGGAATTATTAACGCTTAAATCAGATGATATCATCGGTCGCGCCAAGACTTATGAATCAATTGTAAAAGGCGATAATATTCCAAGAGCCGGATTACCGGAATCCTTTAATGTATTGGTGCATGAGTTAAGAGGATTGGGATTAGAGCTGAAGTTTGAATAAAAAGGGTGAATGGTGAATAGTGAATGGGCAATATTCACTATTCACCATTGACTATTCACCCCTCACATAAAACCTGTTATAAAAAACCAAGAAATTTATATGGCTATCAAAAAAGACAATCGTCCAAGGTCAAATTTTTCTAAGATCACTATCAGCCTGGCTTCTCCGGATGCCATTCTTGAAAGGTCTTATGGTGAAGTTTTGAAGCCTGAAACCATCAACTACCGTACTTACAAACCGGAAAGAGACGGTTTGTTTTGCGAGAGGATCTTTGGTCCGGTAAAAGATTATGAATGTGCCTGCGGTAAGTACAAGCGTATCCGTTACAAGGGTATTGTGTGCGACCGTTGCGGTGTGGAAGTAACAGAGAAGAAAGTGCGTCGTGAGCGCATGGGGCATATTAAACTGGTTGTACCGGTTGTGCATATCTGGTATTTTAAAAGTCTTCCCAATAAAATTGGTTACCTGCTTGGTATCAGCTCCAAGAAAATGGAAACTATCGTGTATTATGAGCGTTATGTTGTAATACAGCCGGGAATAAGAGAAGACCGCAACCTGAAAATGGGCGATCTTTTAACAGAAGAAGAATATCTTGAAATTCTGGAAAATCTTCCGAAAGATAACCAGTACCTGCCTGATGATGATCCGCAGAAGTTCATCGCGAAGATGGGCGCTGAAGCTATACAGGCAATGCTGTCGAGAATTGATCTTGACCAGTTGAGTTATGATCTGAGAAATGCTGCGGCAACTGAGACCTCTCAGCAACGTAAGGCGGATGCGCTGAAGCGTTTGAGCGTGGTAGAATCTTTCCGCGATGCGAATGGCAGGATTGAGAACCGTCCTGAATGGATGGTAATGCAATATATACCGGTAATTCCGCCGGAATTGCGCCCGCTGGTACCACTGGATGGCGGTCGCTTTGCATCTTCTGACCTGAACGATCTGTACCGTCGTGTGATCATCCGCAACAACCGCCTGAAACGTCTGCTGGAGATCAAAGCGCCTGAAGTGATCCTGCGCAACGAAAAACGTATGCTCCAGGAAGCGATAGATTCTCTCTTTGATAACTCACGTAAGTCAAACGCCGTAAAAGCAGAAGGCGGGCGTGCGTTGAAATCACTGAGCGATGTGCTGAAAGGAAAACAGGGTCGTTTCCGCCAGAACCTGTTGGGTAAACGTGTTGACTACTCCGGTCGTTCCGTAATTGTGGTTGGTCCTGAATTGAAGCTGCATGAGTGTGGGTTACCGAAAGATATGGCTGCGGAATTGTTCAAGCCATTTATCATCCGCAAGCTCATTGAAAGAGGGATAGTGAAAACGGTGAAGAGCGCAAGAAAGCTTGTTGACCGTAAAGAAGCTATTGTTTGGGATATTCTTGAAAATATATTGAAAGGGCATCCGGTGATGTTAAACCGTGCCCCGACGCTGCACCGTTTGTCTATTCAGGCCTTCCAGCCAAGGCTGGTAGAGGGCAAGGCGATACAGTTGCACCCGCTCGTATGTTCTGCGTTCAACGCCGACTTCGATGGCGACCAGATGGCGGTGCACGTTCCGTTGAGCAGCGCTGCGATTCTTGAAGCGCAGTTGCTCATGCTTTCTTCCCACAACATTCTCAACCCGCAGAATGGTACACCGATCACCCTGCCTTCGCAGGACATGGTGTTGGGATTATATTATATTTCCAAAGGGAAAAAATCAACGGAGACTGAAAAGATAAAAGGAGAAGGCAAAGCTTTTTATAATGCAGAAGAGGTGATCATTGCTTACAATGAAGGAAAAGTTGATCTGCATGCACAAATCAAGGTGAAAGCAAACGTCCGTAAAGAAAACGGAGAATTGCAAAATAAATTAATTGAAACTACTGTTGGTCGTGTAATATTCAACCAGCATGTTCCTGCGGAAGTAGGCTTTGTGAATGCATTGCTTACCAAGAAATCATTGAGGGAGATCATTGGTGATATCATCAAGATCACAAATGTTCCTAAAACAGCTAAATTCCTTGATGATATCAAGCAGCTCGGTTTCCGTACTGCCTTCCGCGGAGGTCTTTCGTTCAACATCAATGACCTTGTGATCCCGGAATTAAAGCAGGAGCTGGTAGAGTCAGCATCTGAAGAAGTGAAGGAAGTATGGGATAACTATAACATGGGGCTGATCACCAATAATGAACGTTACAACCAGATCATTGATATATGGTCGCGTGTGGATACCCGTGTTACCGAAACGCTGATCCGGGAAATGGCGACAGATAAGCAGGGCTTCAACTCTGTATATATGATGCTTGATTCCGGGGCCCGTGGTAGTAAGCAGCAGGTAAAGCAGCTTGCCGGTATCAGGGGACTGATGGCGAAGCCCCGTAAGAGCGGTTCCACAGGATCTGAGATCATTGAAAACCCGATCCTTTCCAACTTTAAAGACGGGTTGAATGTATTGGAATACTTTATCTCCACGCACGGTGCCCGTAAAGGTCTTGCCGATACGGCACTGAAAACTGCCGATGCCGGTTATCTTACCCGCCGTTTGGTAGACGTAGCCCAGGATGTGGTAATAAATGATGAAGATTGCGGAACCCTGAGAGGTATTGCCATCAGTGCGCTGAAAGACAATGAAGATATTGTAGAGCCATTGTATGACAGGATACTGGGACGTACTTCCGTTCATGACGTATATGATCCGCAGACAGACAAATTAATTATTGCTGCCGGAGAGCTTATTACTGAAGATATAGCACGCGCGATTGAAGACAGCGGTATTGAAACGGTTGAGATCCGTTCCGTGCTCACCTGCGAAAGCAAACGCGGAGTGTGTGTAAAATGCTACGGGCTTAACCTCGCTACAGGTTATGTCGCTCAAAAAGGAGATGCAGTAGGAATTATAGCAGCACAATCTATCGGTGAACCTGGTACACAGTTGACACTTCGTACCTTCCACGTGGGTGGTGTTGCCGGTTCTGCAACCGTTGACTCGCAGCTTACAGCCAAATTTGACGGTACCGTTCAGTTCGACGGACTTCGTACTGTAGCTTCGGAAAATGCCGGCGGCGAGAAGACCCAGGTTGTTATCGGCCGTACCGGGGAGCTGCGTATCATTGATGTAAAAAATGACCGCTTGCTGATCACCAACAATATTCCTTACGGATCAATCCTGATGGTAAAAGACGGCCAGCAGGTAAGCAAGGGCGATGTGATCTGCACATGGGATCCGTTCAATAATGTAGTTATTTCCGAGCAGAGCGGTGTGGTTAAGTTTGAAAGCATCATAGAAGGTGTGACCTTCCGTGAAGAAGCGGATGAGCAGACCGGCCACCGTGAGAAAGTGGTTATTGAAACAAAAGACAAGACCAAGATCCCGATGCTCACCGTAGAAGGAAAAGAGCTAAAAACATATAATCTTCCGGTAGGCTCGCATATCTCTGTGGAAGAAGGAGAAGAGGTGCGTGCCGGCGAAGTAATGGTGAAGATACCGCGTGTGTTGGGTAAGCTGCGTGATATCACGGGTGGTTTGCCGCGTGTAACAGAATTATTTGAAGCGCGTAACCCCGGCAATCCTGCTGTTGTTTCCGAAATTGACGGTGTGGTAACCTTTGGCGCTGTTAAGCGTGGTAACCGCGAGATCATTATTGAAGCGAAAGACGGTGTGGTAAAAAAATACCTTGTTCCGCTGACCCGCCAGATCCTCGTGCAGGACGGCGACTTTGTAAGGGCAGGTACGCCAATGTCTGATGGTCAGACCGCACCGGCAGATATCCTTAATATCAAAGGACCTTACGCCGTGCAGGAATATGTAGTGAACGAGATCCAGGAAGTATACAGGTTACAGGGTGTACGTATCAACGATAAGCATATTGAAGTGATCGTGAGGCAGATGATGAAGAAAGTGGAGATCGTAGAGCCGGGAGATACCAAGTTCCTCGAAGAGGATCTTGAAGACAGGTTTGAGTTTATCGAGGAGAACGACTGGATATTCGATAAGAAAGTTGTTACAGATCCGGGTGATTCTGCCAAGATGCGCGCCGGCCAGATCGTAAGTCTGCGTGAACTGAGGGAAGAGAATTCCATTCTCCGCCGCAACGACAAGAAGCTGGTTGAGTTCCGTGATGCCAATACTGCCACTTCCAAGCCGGTATTGCTGGGTATCACCAAAGCATCGCTGGGTACGCATAGCTGGATATCTGCAGCGTCCTTCCAGGAAACTACAAAAGTGTTGAGCTCAGCAGCCATCCAGGGTAAAACCGATGATATGCTCGGGCTGAAGGAAAATGTAATTACCGGTCATCCGATACCGGCAGGTACAGGGCTTCGTGAGTTTGAGAACATGATCGTAGGCAGCAAGGAAGAGTACGAACTGTTGCAAACGGCCCGTGAAGCCATGAGCTTTGACGAAGAAGAATAGTTTTTTTAAATATTTATTAAGGAGTAGAGGTCATTGCCTCTGCTCCTTTTTTTTAAATTGTATCCCCGAATGAAATATTTTTCTATTATAATAAGCGCTGTTGCCCTGGTTATTTCAGGGATTGTTTTTTTCCGGAGCAACCCTGGCAGGCCCGGTAAAACCCCGGAACTAAGCATAAGCGATTCTGCCCGTCAGCCGGCAAGCCTTAAAGTAGCTTATGTAGATCTTGATTCCATAGATGCAAGATTTGAATTTTACAAGAGCAAGATGGAAGCATTTGAAAAGAAAAAAGACGGGCTGGACAGGCAGTTGAACGGGGCTTACCAGCAATTAGACAACAGGAGGATCGAATTCTTAAAGAAGGGGAATGCCATTACACAGGCGGAGGCGGACGCTTTTAAAAAAGAGTACGATCAGCAATTGCAATACCTGGAGAACCAGCGTAGAAAGACCGAGCAGGAAGTACAGCAGGAGGCGATGATCCTGCGTGATGATATCTTTAAGAAGATCAACGATTACCTGACCGGCTATAGTAAAGAGCGTGGTTACAGCTATATCTTTTCCTATTCCCGCAATGCAAACATTTTCCTTTACCAGGATCCGGCGTATGATATCACTAAAGAAGTTATTGAAGGGTTAAATGCGGCCTATCAAAAGCCGGAAGCAAAAAAATAGCGTTGCCGCTGTTAATCAGAGGCTGCTGGATCACTGAAAGTGCCTCAATGAGATTTTTGGGAAAAGAATAGTTAGCCACTAATGCACGAATATTTAATGGAAATGGCAAATGTGGTATAGAAAAAATATATTGAACTGTTAAACAGCAACCCCTAATTAAACCAGCAGAAATCATTCCTTTATACATCAATACAAGGTAATGGGCGACATCACAGCACTTTTCGGGTCTTTTGAGAATATTAAGGTTGGTATTGTAGGGGATGTAATGTTGGATGCTTATATGTGGGGAAAGGTAGACCGGATCTCTCCTGAAGCGCCTGTTCCCATTGTGGCAGTGCATAAAAAAGAATACCGGATAGGAGGGGCGGGAAATGTAGCATTGAATATATGCTCGCTGGGAGCAAAGGCTTCCGTGCTTTCAGTAATGGGAGATGATGATGAGGGGCAGTTGCTGAAAAAAATGTTTGAAGACCACCGCATTGATACAGGCTTTTTGCTTCAAAGCCATAAGCGTATCACTACCCATAAAACAAGGATCATCGCCCGCAACCAGCAGATGATGCGCCTTGACCAGGAGCTGACAGACGACCTCGGCTATGAGGATGAAAACAGGCTTATTCTTGCCGTACAGCATTACATCGCACAGGAAAAGCCCCAAATAATTATCCTGGAAGATTATAATAAAGGCGTGCTCACAGCGCTTGTTATCGAAAAGATAATTGACCTGTGCAGGCACAATGGTATCTTAACTGCAGTAGATCCCAAGCGTAAGCATTTCTTCTCTTATCGCGGAGTGGATATTTTTAAGCCCAACCTCAAAGAGGTCACCGACGGGCTGAATATGATGTTTACGGCGGTTGATGAAAAATTATTGACCGAAATTCATAATGCGCTCCACGAAAAACTGCAGCACCGTATTTCTTTCATAACATTATCCGAGAAAGGTGTTTTTTACCAGCAGCAGCATGAAGCTGCCCTTATTCCTTCGCATATAAGGAATATTGCTGACGTAAGCGGCGCCGGCGATACGGTCATCGCGGTAGCATCGCTTGTATATGCCGCCACACAAGAGGCAAAGCTGATGGCTGAAGTTGCCAATATCGCCGGGGGGCTCGTTTGCGAAGAAGTAGGCACAGCGGCTATTAATAAAGAGAAGCTGCTGGCAGAATGCAAAAAATTGCTCACCTGATCTTTATCCCGTATTCTCCTCACTATTCATATTTCAACGGAATATCAAAAAAGCTTCTTCCGCACTGATGACATTTTACCGGGTTTACAGGTATATATGTCAAATACGATTGACTTAAAAGGTTGAACCCAAATGTATGAGAGCTGAATAACTGGAGACGCCTCATAGATTTTGGAAAAAGGAGTATATCGCCACTAATGCACGAATATTTAGTGTGAATTCATAAAAAATCTTAAGAGAATTATCTGTTTTTGAAGTGTAAGATTTGATCTGGCGGCATCATTGCTGCAAGACTTTTGTGAGAATTATTTAAAAACTGCTGCAGTTATCAGGCACAGAATACATAACACGAATTTGATACACGAATACGCCGCAGGCGCATTCGTGTATTCGTGGCATAGAAAAAATAGACGTGGCCGTTAAACAGAAAGCCCTATTTATTTGTGTACACTTAAGTATATCCCTCGCAGGAGCGCGTACATTTTGTATGTAAAAAAATAATGTTGATATAGAAAGATAAAAAGATCAACTATAATAACAATATGCTAACAGTCCTGCATGATATTATTGTTGCATAAAATCAATGATCATGATGCAGGGTTTAAAGTGTACTATAGTTGTTGCATTATTATTTTCTTTTTGCGAAGCGCTCCAGGCCCAGAAATGGGAATATGGCGTAAATGTTGATCTCAATTATTCTTATGTGAATGGTAAGGGGATGTCTGCAAAAATGAATCTTGGTTACGGGGGAGGTGTGTGGGCTAACTATGCTATTACTAAAAAGTTTAAGTTTCAGCCTGAATTGTCGGGTGCGCAATATAATTATACAAAAGCCGGCGACTTTGATAAGTACTATAAAAATGATGTAGGCCGGGTTGATGCCGATACTAAAGTGAGGCTGGCATATTTTAATGTACCGCTGCTTCTGCGTTATGATATATTTCCCATGTTTTCCGTGCTCGCCGGGCCGCAGGCAGGTATCGTTTTTTTTGAAGATGAGAACCTGAGAAAAGATGGCATTAATGCTTTCAGGCACCCTGAGCTGAGTGCAACCGGGGGCGTCCAGTTTAATTTCGGATCTGCTTCCCTGTACGGACGCTTCAACCAGGGGCTTTCCAATATCAGTAATATGAGCACAAAATACAACTGGTATTCAAGCCATATCCAATTTGGGCTGGCTGTGAAAATAAAATAAAGCTGAGCCAGGCTCTTTTCTCCTTACAGGGTATATTTTTTCTCCGGGAAATAAATGCTGCCGGGAATGGTTCCGGTAAACCTGCGGATACGATTGTTCATCCTGTACTATCCTGCCATAAAAGTATCCGGGAAGAATTAAAAGGATATGTGTGAATTATCCTGAACAAAATCTTTGCGCTCTTTAATCTAAAGCGGATATTTTTATTATATTTCCAGAATGTTTTATAAGAACATATTCCTTTAACCATCTAAACTAATATTTTAATGAACGAAAACGTTAACAAGTCGGTCCTGTTTAACGGTAGCTGCTTCGCCCTGATCACGACTGCTTTTACCTTCTCCATAAGAGCGGGTATACTGCCACAGGTAGGAGAAAGTTTCGGACTCTCCGCCGAACAACTGGGTTTTATCAACCTGATGTTCTTTTTAGGTTTTCCTATTTCCATGATCCTCGGAGGACTGTTGTATTATAAGATCGGTCCCAAGCTGATCATGCAGATCGCTTTTGTGATGCACACCATTGGCATCTTAACCACCATTTTCGCCGGTAGTTATGCCATCCTGCTTGTCTCTACCTTATTTATTGGCTTTGGTAACGGTTGTACGGAAGCGGCATGTAATCCTATGATCGCGGATATGTATTCGGGTGATAAAATGAGCAAGATGCTTAACAGGTTCCACATGTGGTTCCCCGGCGGCATTGTGATCGGCAGCCTTATCTCCAAGTATATGACTGATCATAACATGAGCTGGCAGGCGCAAATGTGGATTACCATGGTGCCTACGATAATCTATGCTATTTTGTTTTTCGGAAAAATATTTCCCAAGCCAAAGGTTCAGGGGTCTACTTCCCTGGCTGAGAACCTGAAAGCTATGGCTACGCCTACGTACATTTTCCTCTTTGTATGTATGTCGCTTACCGCCATTTCGGAATTTGGACCACAGCAATGGGTGGGGCTGATCATGAGCAAAAGCGGGGCAAGCCCGATGCTCATTCTTGCCCTGGTTACCGGGCTGATGGCAGTGGGAAGGTTTTTCGGAGGTCCCGTTACCCATACTCTGGGACAGACGGGTGTGTTACTGATGGGGGCGATCTTTGCCGCTATCGGCATTTATCTTTTCAGCACGGTTACCGGTACTATGGCTTATATAGCGGCAATATTTTTTGCTATAGGCGTTTGCTTTTTCTGGCCTACCATGGTGGGTGCGGTAGCGCAACGGGTTCCTTTAAGCGGCGCCCTGGGGATGTCCATTATCGGTGGTATAGGGATGTTCTCTACAGCGATATGGCAGCCTATTATCGGTGGCTGGATTGACAAAGACAAGGCGGTAGTTGCAGCTACAGGATTAACCGGCGACCAGTTGGACCTGGTTGCGGGTCAGGCTACCCTTGCCAAAATGGTTGCCTTTCCGGGTATACTGATCGTATTGTTCATTATATTTTTCTTCTGGCAAAAAAATATCAAGGCTGCAGGTGCACCTGCAGCGGCACATTGATATCATATACAGATCTGATAATAAGAAGAGGTTGCCAGTGAGGTGACCTCTTCTTATTATGTGCCAGGGGAAATCACAAAGAAAGGATAAGGGTAGCTCCTACGGCACAAAGGCTTTTTTTGCAATCATTTCTACAAATCTACAAACGGGTAGCTGGTCTGAGGCTATGATCACACATTTTGTAAGCCTTCCTTAATTGATGTGCCCGGGTTCCGATACATTTACAATATTTAAGACTTATTAAGGATCGGGGATTTTGCCTAAATTGCATAGTATGCCAACGCTATTGTTACTGAATGGTTTTAGATTCTTTTTTTATAGTAATGAGAATGATGAACCTATTCATGTGCATGTAATCAAGGGAAATGCTAAAGGTAAAATATGGCTGGACCCCGAAATTCTAATAGCTTATCTACATGGATTTAGTAGTAGGAAGAAAGTTTTATCATACAAATAGTGAATGACTATACTGAAATCTTTAAACAAAAATGGAATGAATACTTCGCTTAATAAATATGATGCTATTGAAAAGATTATCTTCGATACCAATCTGCGTATTCAAAATGTGGAGGTAAAGCCTGAAGTAAACAAGCTGCTTATTTTTTTAAGCACGAAACAGTTACTTGTACTTCCTCTTTCATTATACAAAACACTTGCTGGAGCTGATAATGCATCAGTCCTGCAATTTGAACTTATTGCAGACGGCACAGGTATTCACTGGCCAATACTGGATGAAGACTTAAGCTTAAAAGGCTTTCTTAAAGAAACACTACAACAATTGATAACCGAGAAACAGGTAATTATTACCTGAATTTCCATTTCCGCAACTGCTGTAAAAAAGCCTTCATATCCTTAGGGAGAGGAGATTCAATAATATGTTGCTGTTTTTGCAGGTCGGTAAAGACCAGCTTTTCGGCATGTAAGGCCAGGCGGTGAAATAAAGGTCTTTCCTCTTCTTCTTTTTTGGAGAGATTAAAATTCTTTTTGATAGAAGACAGCATCACAGGCTCGCCGTTACCATATATTGCATCACATACTATGGGGTGCCCGATATGCTTCATGTGCACACGGATCTGGTGTGTTCTGCCGGTATGAATACGGAATTGCATCACTGAATAATTCCCGAATGTTTCTACCAGGCGGTAGTCCGTGAGCGCAGGCTTTCCTTTTTTATTAGTGACCATTATCCCTTTTTTCACCGGGTGTTCCATCATGGCGGCATCTACTGACCCGCTTTCCTGCGGGGGGATGCCATGCACTATACCGCTGTAATATTTTTCTACTTCCCTGCTTTCAAATAATCCCGACAGGAACTTATGGGCATCTGCATTTTTGGCAAATACGATCACGCCGCTTGTATCTTTATCAAGCCGGTGCACGGTGTAGATCTCGCCATGCTGCCGCTTTAATATTTCTTTCAGCGAGACCTCATTTCCGGCTCTGTCGGGAACAGATAACAACCCGGAAGGCTTATTTATCGCAATAAAATCATTGTTCTCCTCAAGTATGTCGGTTTTTAGTCTTTGCAACATCTCAGGCGGGTTTTTTGTTGCGGAAAGAAGTATTCAGGTGCTTGAGCAGGCGTATTTCTTTCTCGGTAAGAAAGCGCCATTTGCCCCGGTCCACGTTTTTCTTGGTAAAGATGCCATACATTACCCGGTCGAGGTTTTTCACTTTAAAGCCCATGTGCTCAAAAATACGCCGTACGATACGGTTGCGCCCGCTGTGGATCTCAATGCCTATGACGCTTTTATCTTTGACATCGGCATACGCTACGGCATCGGGCTGGATAAACCCGTCTTCAAGAGTAATGCCTGATGCAATGGTATCTAACTGTTGTTTGGTCACGGGCTGGTCTACCTTTACCTCATATATTTTTTTTACTTCGTATTTGGGATGAGTAAGCCGCTGTGCAAGCTCGCCATCATTGGTGAGCAGCATCACTCCCGTGGTATTCCTGTCCAGCCTTCCTACGGGAAACACTCTTTCCGGGGTAGCTTTTTTAATTAAGTCCATTACTGTTTTTCTTCCTTCGGGATCATCGGTAGTGGTAATATAGTCTTTGGGCTTATTCAGCAGTATATATACCAGGTTTTTCTGCAGCGATATTTTTTTGCCGTTCAGCTTTACTACATCTTCCTCGCTTACCCTGAAAGGAGGATCCGTAATAAGCTTTCCATTCACCGTTACCTTGCCTGCTTTCACCAGGTCTGCAGCTTCCCTCCGGCCACATACGCCACTCCAGGAAATGAATTTGTTGAGGGGTAAGTCGGGGGTTTGAGATTTGAGATTTGAGGTTAGAGGTTGTCCGGATGCAGCTCCCGAACGCTGACGGCTGATTGCTGACGGCTGACCGCTGCCGGCTGATTGCTGCCGGTTGACCGCCGGTTTCCGGCTGCTGGTTTCCGGCTGCTGTTTCCGAACTGCCGGTCGTTGTCCATTGGCTGATGCCCTTCCACCGCTGCCGGCTGCCGGCTGCCGGCTCACCGCTGACCGCTCACTGCCGGCTGCTCGCTGCTGACCGCTGATAGCTGACCGCTCATTGCTCACCGCTGACCGCCCACCACTCTTCCGCTTCTCCGCGGCCAGGCGCTTCTGCTCGTCGAACCATGCATTTTTTTCGGCGCGTGCTTTTCTTTTCTCCTGGCGGATGCGCTCTTTTTTCTTTGCGCCGCTTTCCGGTTTATTAATGAACTTTTCGAAAGGTTTTTTGCTCATAAAAGTCTGATTAGGGATAGTACGAAAAATTATCAAAGGGCGTTAGAATGTTGGAGTTCCAGCTTATTTAAAGACACCTTAATTGTTAACTCCCAGAGCGAAGCAATGCTTAAATAACACCTGTTATTAATATTCTCAATTTTATCTTTTGCCCGGAGACTAAGCTCCGGGGAATTTTCTGCAAACCACAAAAATGAGTGTGTATCTAATAATAGATCCATTATTGATATGCTTTGAAATCTTCCAATGGATCATCAAAACCTTCTTTTATAGTAAACATATTTTTAGCAAAGCCTGCTTTCCGGGCTTTCACTATACCGGAAGGTTCTTTTACTTTTTGATTTAAAAAATCAATAAAATCTTCTACCTCTTTCCGGAGATCTTCCGGGAGCGACTGAATTTTTTTAATCAGATCACTGTTCATAACTGCCTCTTTTTATAAAAGTAGTAAAATTCAATGAGTATCCTTGTTTGCCAGCTGTCCGCAGGCGGCATCAATATCCTTGCCCCGGCTCCGGCGCAGCCTTGCATTTACATGATGCTTATCAAGGTATTCCATAAATCTTTCCGTAGTAGCCTCATCCGGCTTTGAGAAAGATGCCAGCGCTATCGGGTTATATTCAATGATATTTACCAGGTCGGCGGGTATCTGGCGATACAGCTTTACCAGCTCATCCGCATCTTTTAAGGTGTCGTTGAAATCCCTGAACAGGATATATTCAAGCGTGATCTCATTATGTGTTTTCCGGTAAAAATAATTGAGCGCATCTACCAGCGATTGAATATCATTGGTATTGTTGATCGGCATGATCTCATGCCGTTTTTTGTCGTTGGCGGCATGAAGTGAAAGCGCCAGCTTGAATTTTACTTCATCATCCCCCAGTTGCCTGATCATTTTTGCCACTCCTGCGGTAGATACGGTAATGCGTTTGGGGCTCATTCCCAGTCCGTCAGGAGAAGTGATGCGCTCTATTGCTTTTAATACATTTTTATAGTTCAGCAAGGGCTCGCCCATGCCCATGAATACGATATTGCTCAGCTTTTGCTGGTAGGTATTTTCTGCCTGTCGAAAGATATGCACCACCTCGTCGTATATTTCATCATAATGGAGATTGCGTTTGCGATCCATATAGCCGGTAGCGCAAAACTTGCAGCTCAGGCTGCAGCCGATCTGCGAGGAGACACAGGCGGTCTGCCGCGATTCGGTGGGTATCAATACTCCTTCCACAAGATGACCGTCAAAAGTTTTAAAACGGCTTTTAATAGTGCCGTCGGCAGAATACTGGGCGGTGTCAACGGTAAGCGCCGGAAGCTCAAAATCTGCTGAAAGCTTTGTTCTCAACGCTTTGCTCAGGTTGGTCATGGCATCAAAGCTGTGGGCATGCTTTTGCCACAGCCATTCGTATACCTGCATGGCCCTGAACTTTTTATCGCCTGAATTCTCGAAATACTCCTGCAATTCGGGCAGGCTTAAGTGCCTGATATTTCTCTTCTTTGCTTCCTGCATTGCCTGCAAAGATACACAAAGGACAGCGGTGAAAAGAAAGTATATACTTACTCCTTATCTCTCACCACTCACCACTTACCTCTTACCACTTATTCAGCCTGCTTCCACACAAACCAGCCTGTCGCAGCAACGGAGACTATAAAATAGCCTAATAAAGCTATTTGAAGCCCCGGCATTGCAGCGCCAAACCAGTTGCCATTATGCAGCACAATGCCCGTTCCCATGGCGCCTTTTAGTATTTCCCACACTATTGCATAGGGATTCCCGTCGGCAAGCTCCATAAATGCATATACATACAGGAAAATAAATCCGCCATATATAAATATGCCGGGGCTGCCTATCGCAGCAATATTCCCAAAGAAATAGGTGATAAAGCAAAACAAAAAAAGCAGTTGCAGGATAAGCCAGGCTTTCAGGGCGCCGGAAACCGCAGGGTCATACTTTTCGAAATAATAGACATCTTCAATTTTCCTCACCGGGTAGCGGGCTTCCACGTCCGGCGGCCGCCAGCCGGTAGGCATCAGCCATATCCTGAACTTATCTTTCCGGCTTTGGGTCCGCCAGGCATCCATAATAAGCAGCCGGAGGTGCTGGAAATTGATCCGTATGGGGTTCCAGGTGGCGGCAGGCCGGGTGATGCCATATACCGGTTGCACGGTAGCCAGCTCTTCCTGGAAACTGCCAAACCATTTATCCCAGAAAATAAATATCTGCCCGTAGTTTTTGTCAAGGTATTCTTTATTGATAGCGTGGTGCACCCGGTGATGCGAAGGAGTGACAATGATCTTTTCCAGGAACCCCATTTTGCCGATATGCCGGGTATGGTACCAGAACTGGGCAAAAAGATGGAGCGGCGCCACAATGGCAATTACTTTTTCCGGAACGCCGAGCAATGCGGCCGGTAAAAGCAGTATGGTAAACATTTTTACAAACCCTGAGATACTTTGGCGGAGGGCGCAGGCAAGGTTAAACTCTTCGCTGCTGTGATGAATGATATGGTTGTTCCAGAAAAAGTTATACTCGTGGGCAATCCGGTGTGTCCAGTAGCCGGCAAAATCAAGGACGAGAAAGGCAATGAGATAAGTGAAAAAGCCATGCGTTATATGTACTATTGCCAGGTGCCTGAGCATCCACCCATAGGAAAGGATAATGACGCTGAGCCCCAATACATCTTTGGTGACATTGGTGACCCCGCTGGTCAGGCTGCTTACCATGTCTATGGTGCGGACAGTATCATTGCCTTTTACCCAGCCGTACCATTTTTCAAAGAGCACGAGTGCTAAGAATACGGGCATGGCGACCAGCAATATTTTACCGTATGTTTCCATCTTTATGGATGTCCTTTTTAAAAGTACAAATCAGGCCGTATACCTGCAATGCCCGGCGGGCGCATTTCAATTTTTCGCGGGCGGGTAGCGACACCCGCCTTTAGGGCCTGCTACCGGTCGGTGTCTCACTATAGCCAACTTAAGCAAAAAGAATTCCTGGCGATATAGCATTGTCGGTTAAACTTATATATATTGAATACACTCTTTCTGCTGCGTTATTTTTGCCTCTGAGCCGGTCCCGCCACTTGGCGGGATAACCGGAACACCGCTGCTTTTTGTCTTTTGAAAAAATATGCTCCGCATTTTTTCAATTCCGCCTCCGGCGGAACCAGACAAAAAGAGGCGGCTTATCCGGTTACTGGTAAAAATTAAAACCCAATTTTACACTATCATCATAATTATTCTCACCACAGTGATTCGTCCCATGGTCGCCCCGGCACGTGTCTCCACGTACCGGAAAGATGAGACTGCGCTTCCTTCCTCTATATCCTAGAATACGGCTATGGTGCCCGCCCGACTGAACATCGTTCGGGCGGGTCTCACCGACCGGAAAGTTGTCCATGCAGCGAAAAATTGAAATGTACCACCGGCAGCTACATGTTTCTCCTGTATTGCCCGCCCACTTCATACAGCGCATGGGTGATCTGCCCGAGCGAACAATACTTCACGGTATGCATCAGTTCCGAAAATATATTTCGGTTACTCATAGCCGTTTCCTTCAGCTTTTGTAAAGCTTCGCAGGCCCTGCCTTCGTTTCTTTTATGAAAATGCAGCAGGTTCTCTATTTGTTGCTCCTTTTCTTCAGCAGTGCTTCTTATTACCTCGCCGGGGATCACGGTATGCGATTCTTTTTTATTAAGAAAAGTATTCACCCCCACTATCGGCAGTTCCCCGCTGTGCCTGAGCTGCTCATAGTGCAGGCTTTCTTCCTGTATCTTGTTGCGCTGGTACATTCTTTCCATTGCTCCCATCACCCCGCCCCTCTCGTTCAGCCGCTCAAATTCCATCATTACCGCTTCTTCCACAAGATCAGTTAAGGTCTCTATGGCAAAGCTGCCCTGGATGAAGTTCTCGGTTTTTGCCGAGCCCAGCTCCCGGTTGATGATAAGCTGTATAGCCATAGCCCTCCGCACACTTTCTTCGGTAGGGGTGGTTATGGCTTCGTCATAGGCATTGGTATGGAGCGAATTGCAATTGTCGTATATGGCATACAACGCCTGCAGGGTGGTGCGTATATCGTTAAAAGCTATTTCCTGCGAATGCAGGCTCCTGCCGCTGGTTTGAATATGATATTTCAGCTTTTGAGAACGCTCATTGCCCTTATACTTGTATTTTATGGCTTTTGCCCATATCCTCCTTGCCACTCTTCCTATTACACTGTATTCGGGATCTATGCCATTGCTGAAAAAGAAGGAAAGATTAGGAGCAAAATCATCAATATGCATACCACGGCTGAGATAATACTCCACATAAGTAAAACCGTTGGCAAGCGTAAATGCAAGCTGTGTAACAGGGTTGGCTCCCGCCTCTGCAATATGATAACCGCTGATACTTACGCTGTAAAAATTCCGGACTTTGTTTTCAATAAAATATTCCTGCACATCGCCCATCAGCTTCAATGCAAATTCGGTAGAGAAGATGCAGGTATTCTGTGCCTGGTCTTCTTTCAGGATATCAGCCTGCACCGTACCTCTCACCTGCTGAAGGGCTTTTGCTTTGAGGGATCTGTATACTTCAGGGGGAACAACCTCATCTCCTGATAATCCCAGCAATTGCAGCCCCAGACCATTGTTTCCTTCAGGTAATGCAGTGCCGTATTGTGGCGGCGCCTGCTCCTGATACCTGCTCTTTTTTACTGCTTCGGAGGTTGCCTGATACCTATGCTCTTTAATCCATTTTTCGCAAAGCTGATCTATGGCCGCATTCATAAAAAAGGCAAGGAGCACCGGAGCGGGCCCGTTGATGGTCATGCTTACAGATGTGGAAGGGTCGCAGAGGTCAAAGCCGCTGTACAGCTTTTTGGCATCGTCCACCGTGGCAATGCTTACGCCGGCATTCCCGATTTTCCCGTATATATCAGGGCGGCGGTCAGGATTTTCTCCATATAGTGTCACACTGTCAAAAGCTGTGGATAAGCGTTTTGCCGGTTCGTCTTTCGACACATAATGAAACCGTTTATTCGTTCTTTCGGGACCACCTTCTCCTGCAAACATTCTTGTAGGGTCTTCGCCCGTGCGCTTCAATTCAAAAACCCCTGCAGTATAGGGAAAAGAGCCGGGTACGTTTTCCTGCAACTGCCATTTCAATATATCGCCCCAGTCTTTGTATGCAGGCAATACAATTTTGGGAATGCCGATACCGCTCAATGATTGCGTGGATAATGGCTGCCGGATCACTTTGTCCCGTACATGGTATTCGAGATAGCCTGCTGTGTATTTCTTTTTAACTGTTTCCCAGCTTTCAATAAGCTTTTCGCATTCCGGGTCTAATTGTGTTTTGAGCTCCCGGTATTTTTCATCCAGGGATCCGGGAATATCATCCAGTATTTCCATTGCACCCTTTAGCCGGTACAGGCTGGTAGCGATGGCGCTTTGTTCATGCACCCGGCGATCATATTGCCGGATCGTTTCATTGATCTCTCCCAGGTAACGGATCCTGGCAGGTGGGATCACTGCAGGATGCTTCGCTTCAGCAGTTACCGCAGGGGAAGTATAGCGCCAGCCGGTATGTAGCTTGTTCTCAATTTTTTGTACCAGCAGATCAAACAAGGCATTTATTCCCGGGTCGTTGAACCTGCTGGCGCAAACGCCTGATACCGGGAGGTTTTCATCCTTTGCAGAGAACAGCAGGTGGTTTCTCTTATATTGCTTTCTCACATCTGCCAGCGCATCCAGGGCGCCGGGCTTGTCAAACTTGTTTACCGCGACGATATCTGCATAATCGAGCATATTGATCTTTTCCAATTGCGAAGCTGCGCCGTATTCCGGCGTCATTACATATATGCTCACATCACAGTGGTCTGTTATGCTTATATCACCCTGCCCCACACCAGCGGTTTCCAGGAGGATGCAGTCATAGCCTGATCGTTTGCAGACAGCAATGGCTTCCTTGGCGGCTTTACTCAGAGCGGTATTGTCTTCCCGTGTTGCCAGCGAGCGCATATATACGCGGGGATGCGCTACTGCGTTCATCCTGATGCGGTCGCCCAGCAATGCGCCTCCTGTTTTTCTCCTGCTGGGGTCTACCGATAATACCGCAATGATCTTTTCCGGGAAACTCCTGAGGTATCGTCTTACTATTTCATCGGTTACCGAAGACTTACCTGCCCCACCGGTTCCCGTTATCCCGATCACCGGCACAGTAGCGCGAATAAGTGTTGCAGGCAGCAGGGCATCATACGGCATATTGTTCTCTGCGAGCGTTATCGCTCTTGCAGTCTTTCTTATATCTGTTCTTTCACCTAAGGGAGGAATGCGCCATGAAGTATCTAATGGGCGCAGATATTGACTTATGTTTTGCTGAATTTTATCCAGTACATCCATTATCATCCCTTCCAGTCCCATCCGCCTGCCGTCGTCGGGGCTGTAGATCCTGGCTATACCATAGTCCTCCAGGAGCTTTGCCTCTTCGGGCAGGATAGTGCCGCCGCCACCGCCGAAGATCAGGATATGACCACAGCCGCTTTCCTGCAGCAGGTCTTTAATATATTTGAAAAATTCTATGTGACCTCCCTGGTAGCTGGTAACTGCTACTGCATTTGCATCTTCCTCAATGGCGCATTCCACAATTTCCTTCGCAGAGCGGTTATGCCCCAGGTGAATGACTTCCGCTCCTTTGCTCTGCAATATCCGGCGCATGATATTGATGGCAGCATCGTGCCCGTCGAATAAGCTGGCGGCAGTTACGATCCGTATTTTTGATATAGCATGGTCCATGGCAATCGGATACTGTAAAGGTAGGCAAAAACTAATGTGCGTTAGTTCCTGTTGTGATGTTAAGCGTGAAACGACAGACGATAAATGTGAGCACTTAACGTTTATCGTCTCTCTTCTCATAGAAAAATGCGCCCTGTTTTCCCTTATTCAGTCATTTATAAAAATCGTTTGGCACAGATAAAAAATGGGGGTAGCTTAGTCCGCACAAAAAAAGGATACAGCATGAAATTAATCAGATTCGGAAAAGCAGGCAAAGAAAAACCAGGCATCGAATTAGAAGGCGGAAAACGCATTGACGTTTCTTCATTTGGAGAAGATTATACAGAACAGTTTTTTGAAACGGACGGTATTCGCAGGTTAGCAGAATGGGTAGATACAAATAAAAATTCCTGCCCGGCGGTAAGTGATACTGAAAGACTGGGCTCTCCATTGTACAGGCCATCAAAGCTGATCTGTATAGGGCTGAACTATTCAGATCATGCGGCGGAAAGCAATATGCAGTTGCCTACGGAGCCTATTATTTTCTTCAAGGCCACCACCGCTATTATTGGTCCCAACGACAACGTGGTGATCCCCAGGGACAGTACCAAAACCGACTGGGAAGTGGAGCTGGCCGTAGTGATAGGGAAAAAAGCTTCTTATGTGGAAGAAAAAGATGCAGACGACTATATTGCCGGCTATGTGTTGCATAATGATTATAGCGAAAGAGCTTTTCAACTGGAAAGAGCAGGGCAATGGGTAAAGGGTAAAAGTTGCGATACTTTTGCGCCCCTGGGGCCCTGGCTGGTAACCAAAGATGAAATAAAGGATGTGAACAATCTGCGGTTATGGCTGACGGTGAATGGTAAAACTTTCCAGGACGGCAACAGCAAAAACCTTATCTTCAAAATCCCCTACCTGGTATCATACCTCAGCCAGTTTATGACCCTTTTACCGGGTGATATCATTACTACCGGAACACCTGCCGGCGTAGGATTGGGACAAAAGCCTGACCCTGTTTACCTGAAGGCCGGCGACGTTGTAGAACTGGGAATAGAAGGACTGGGTCAATCCCGGCAGCAACTGGTGGACTGGAGCAGATAGTTAAAATAGTGAGACGTGAGATGTGAAACGTGAGACGGACTTTCACGTTTCACATCTCACGTCTCACGAAAACAAACGGGCAGAATTTGATTGACTTAACAATTATTACCCATGACAAGATATTGCCTCACCTGCGATCTGAAGGACGATCCTGCCGTGATAGCAGAATACAAAAAGATCCATCAGAATGTTTGGCCGGAAATACTTCAGAGGATCAAAGCTGATGGTATTACGGTGATGGATATATACCTTTCGGGCAACCGGATGTTTATGATCATGGAGGTAAAAGACGGTTTTTCCTTTGAACGCAAAGCAGCTTCTGACGCTGCTGATCCCAAAGTGCAGGAATGGGAAAACTTTATGTGGTCTTTTCAGCAGGCCCTGCCCTGGGCCAAGCCGGGAGAAAAATGGGTAATTATGGAAAAGATTTTTGAATTAAAATAAAATTGCCTTTATGAAACGGATACTCCTGTTTGCCTCTCTTGTTATTATTCTTGCGATTGTCTCTGCCTTCAGGCTGATGCAAAAGAAAAAAGTGATTTTTTTCGGTGATTCTATTACGCAGGCAGGTGTGACACCGCATGGTTATATCACTCTCCTGCAGCAAATGCTTGCCAAGGAAGGCAGGGATAACGCCTTCGATCTTATCGGTGCAGGAATAGGAGGAAACAAAGTGTATGATCTTTACTTCCGGCTTGAAGATGACGTGTTATCCAAAAAGCCGGACATCGTTTTTATATACGTGGGAATAAATGATGTATGGCATAAGAAAAGCAATGGCACGGGTACAGACCCTGACAAATTTGAACGTTTTTACAATAAGATCATTGATAAGCTGCAGGCTGCAGGCGCTAAAGTGATCATTTGCACTCCTACGGTAATTGGTGAAAAGAAAAACTTTGTGAACGAGCTGGATGGCGACCTGAACAAATACGCAGCCATCATACGGAATATAGCAAAGAACAAAAACACCGGGCTGATCGACCTGCACAAAGCCATTCTTGAATATATTGACACCCACAACCCGGAAGATAAGGACAAAGGGGTGCTTACCACAGACGGAGTGCACATGAATGATACCGGGAATGAGTTTTTGGCGAAGCAGTTTTATCAGTATATAAAGTGATAAGTGGTTAGTGGTAAGGGGTAAGAACGCGGGATGTAGAGGCAAGGCATGCCTTGCCTCTGAAGTGATAAGTGATTAGTAGTAAGTGGTAAGAAATGCGAGACGTAGAGGCAAGGCATGCCTTGCTCTCAAGGCAGAGCCCCAAAAAACAGCTAACAATGCATACACCAATCGTAAAATTTGAGGATTTGATTGCCTGGCAAAAAGCGCAGGACCTGGCAGTGGAAGTATATCGGACATTTATGACGATAAGGGATTTTGGCTTCAGGGGTCAGATATGTTCCGCGGCAGTGTCGGTGTCAAATAATATTGCAGAAGGATTTGATTCGAGAAGCAAGAAGGACTTTGCAAGATTTTTAAATATTTCCCGTAATTCATGCAACGAAGTGAAATCCATGTGCTACCTGGCTGAACGATTAAACTATATAGCAGAAAGTAAAAAAGCGGACCTGATACTGACCTGCAGTGAAGTCTCTAAAATCATTACAGGATTAATACGCTCTATCGAAAAAAAACTAAATGCATAAATTTTCTAACCACTTATCACTAACCACTAACCACTTATCACTTATCACTAATTTTACCACTTATGACTATAGATACCCACGTTCACTTCTGGAAATACAACAGGCAGCGTGATGCCTGGATGGATGGTATGAAAATACTGCAGCAGGATTATACGCCTGAAAGTATTGCATTAACACTTAAGCGGAACGGAGTGGACGGCTGTGTTGCAGTGCAGGCAGACCAGTCGGAAGTGGAGACAAGGTTCCTGGTGGAGTTGGCAAAAACACATGCTTTCATAAAAGGCGTTGTAGGATGGGTAGATCTCCTGGCAAATGACCTTAATGAGCGCCTTGAACATTTTGCCCAATATGATATTATTAAAGGATACCGGCATATTGTGCAGGGCGAACCCAATGATTTTTTGCTCAGGAAAGACTTTCAGCAGGGAGTGGCAGCGCTTCAGCCGTTCAACTATACCTATGATGTGCTGATCTATCATTACCAGCTTGAAGCCGCCGCTGCGTTTGTAAAATTATTTCCCGATCAGAAGCTCGTTATTGATCATTGCGCCAAGCCGGACATTAAAAATAAAGAGATCTCTGCGTGGAGCAAATGGATGAAGGATATTGCAAAGCAGCCCAATGTATATTGCAAGCTGAGCGGCTTGTTTACCGAGGCAGCCTGGAAAGAATGGCATGCTGCGGATTTTTATCCTTATCTTGATACCGTGTTTGAAGCGTTTGGTACCGACAGGCTGATGTTTGGCAGCGACTGGCCGGTAATATTGGTTTCCGGAACTTATGTGCAGTGGAAAAGCCTTCTTGAAAAGTATATGGAAAACTATCCCGAGGAAGAACGGGAAAAGGTTTTCGGCGCCAATGCCGTCAGGTTCTATGGGCTTTGATAATAATGCAGGTTAAACAAACATTAACATCATATAAAAAGAAAAAATGGATCTGAATCTTTCGAACAAGGTTTTTATAGTGACAGGCGGGGCCAAAGGAATAGGCGCTGCCATAAGCAAAACAATTGCCGAAGAAGGCGGGATAGCAGTAGTGGTGGGAAGAGGCAAAGCAGATAATATTAAAATAACAGATGAAATTATAAAATCAGGCGGGAAGGCAAGCTATGTTACTGCTGAGCTGGGCACTCCTGCCGCCTGCAGGGAAGTAATTGATTTTACTTCGGAAAAATACGGGAGGATTGACGGGCTGGTAAATAATGCGGGGATCAATGATGGGGTAGGGCTGGAGAAAGGGTCGCCTGAAAAATTCTTTGAATCGCTGCACAAAAACCTGAGCCACTATTATAACCTCGCCCACTATGCGCTGCCCTTCCTGAAACAATCAAAGGGCAATATTGTGAATATAGGGTCGAAGGTGGCGGTTACCGGGCAGGGTAACACCTCGGGATATGCTGCTTCAAAAGGCGCTATCAATGCGTTGACGCGCGAATGGGCGGTAGAGCTGCTGCCTTATTCCATCAGGGTGAACACCGTGCTCCCGGCTGAAGTATGGACTCCCCTGTATGAAAACTGGATCAACAGCCTGCCCAATCCCAAAGAGAAGCTGGAGCAGATCGTGGCTAAGATCCCTTTTGAGAAGAGAATGACCACTGCTGAAGAGATTGCGGATATGACCGTTTTCCTGCTCAGCAGCAGGTCAAGCCATACTACAGGACAGATCTTGTTTGTGGACGGCGGATATACCCATCTCGACAGATCATTGTAAATTTTTATCAAATCATAAAACGATTGCATGGCGATCACGTCAACCACTACTGCTGCCGCAGCGCCCGCCAATGGTAAAGGGTATCTTTTCCCTCTTATTCTGGTAACAAGCCTTTTTCTTTTATGGGGACTTGCTTATGGACTGCTGGATGTGCTGAACAAACATTTCCAGGAAGCATTGAATGTAACGAAAGCAAGATCTACCCTGCTTCAGGCGGCGTATTTCGGCGCTTATTTTCTTATAGCATTGCCGGCGGGCATATTTATGAGTAAATATGGCTATAAAAAGGGCATTATCCTGGGGCTGCTGTTATACGCCACGGGCGCCTTTTTATTTTATCCGTCAGCGCAACTGATGAGCTTTAATTTCTTTCTGCTTGCCGTATTCATCCTGGCTTCAGGGCTCACCTGTCTTGAAACGGCAGCTAATCCCTATGTAACGGTTTTGGGTAAGCCGGAAACCTCGGAATTCCGGCTCAATCTTTCGCAGTGCTTTAACGGGGTGGGGTCTTTTATCGGGCCCATCATTGCAGCAAATGTTTTTTTCAACGAAAGCGGCAGCGGGTCGGGCAACCTTGATTCAGTGAGGATGGTTTATATAATCATTGCCATCGTGGTTTTGTTCGTGGCCTTTTTATTCTGGCGAACATATTTACCGGAGATAAAGGAAAGCGAGATGGTTTCCAGCAAAGTGCAGGACACCAAACCTCTTTTTCAGCACAGTCATTTTGTGTATGGCGTTATTGCCCAGTTTTTTTATGTTGCGGCACAGGTAGGTATAGCCGCCCTGTTCATCAATTATTGTACAGAAGCAAAGCATGAAATTGATAATGCCAAAGCATCCTACCTGCTTTCCATAAGCCTTTTATTATTTACTGTAGGACGGTTTGTGGGAACGGCGCTCATGAGAAAGATCGCGCCCAACACCTTATTGATGATCTTTGCGCTTATTAACATTTTACTCTGCGCAGTAGTGGTGTTCGGCAACGGCTGGCTCTCAGTATATGCCCTGATGACAGTATTTTTCTTTGAAAGCATAATGTTCCCTACCATTTTTGCACTTGGTGTAAAGGATCTGGGTCATCATACCAAAAAAGGTTCTTCTTTTCAGATCATGTCAATTGTTGGCGGAGCTTTAATGCCTTATTTCATGGGGCTTCTTTCAGAAAAAGCTACAGCTCAGGCATATATCATTCCTCTTTTTTGCTTTATAGTGGTGGCATGGTATGGCTGGAAAGGGTATAAGATCAAAACAGGCGCGGTAAGAAGCTAGGGTTATGTCAAACGTAAGAGGTGAGACTATAAGGTGAGAATTTCACATTTATCGTTTGTCGTCTCACCTCTCACGTCTGTCATTTCACCTCTCACGTCTGTCGTCTCACGTTTGTTACAGCACAAAGCCACGAATGCACGAATTTACTAATGCCTTCGTGGCATAGAAAAAATATGCGGCCGTTTAACGGCAGTCCCTATTTAGAGAGAATCTCAAAATTCCCCCCTCTGCGTTTCGGATTTTATGCGTCATCCCTTACCTTTGCCCGGTTTTTCCCGTGCCGATCGTGTATAGTGCATGAATTATTATCGGAAATACCCGCCAGATTTTTCAAAGCTTAATTAAGAAATGCCTAAAGACAACTCTATCAAGACCGTGCTGATTATTGGCTCCGGTCCTATTATCATCGGACAAGCATGTGAATTTGACTATTCAGGAACCCAGGCTGCCCGAAGCTTACGCGAAGAAGGGATCAAAGTCATCCTGATCAACAGCAATCCCGCTACCATTATGACCGACCCCATGATGGCCGACAGGGTATACCTGCTGCCGCTTACCGTGGAAAGCATTGAGCAGATACTGGAAGAAAACCAGATAGATGCCGTATTGCCCACCATGGGGGGACAAACCGCCCTTAACCTTGCGAAGGAAGCGCAGGAGCTGGGTGTTTGGGAAAAATATAACGTGCGCCTGATCGGCGTGGATATCAAGGCGATAGATAAAGCAGAAGACAGGGAGCGTTTCCGCCAGTGGATGATCCGGCTTGGCATACCGGTAGCTCCTGCCAAGACAGCCAACTCTTTCCTGGAAGGAAAGGAATTTGCCCAGGAAATTGGTTTCCCGCTGGTTATCCGCCCCTCCTATACGCTCGGCGGTACCGGCGGAGGGTTTGTGCATGGCAAAGAGCAACTGGATGAAGCGCTGAACAGGGGCCTATCCGCCTCTCCCATACATGAGGTGCTGGTAGAAAAAGCGGTGCTCGGATGGAAAGAATTTGAGCTGGAGCTGCTGCGCGATGCCGCCGACAATGTGGCTATCATCTGCACGGTAGAGAATTTTGACCCGATGGGCGTGCATACAGGCGACTCCATCACTGTAGCGCCCGCCATGACGCTCAGCGATACTGCTTTTCAGCTGATGCGCAATACCGCCATCCGCATGATGCGCGATCTCGGCAACTTCGCGGGCGGATGTAACGTGCAATTTGCGCTGAATCCTTCCACGGAGGAGATCATTGCAATAGAGATCAACCCGCGCGTGAGCCGCTCTTCCGCGCTGGCTTCCAAAGCAACGGGATACCCTATTGCCAAAATTGCCGCAAAGCTGGCGATTGGCTATAACCTAGATGAGCTTAAAAACCAGATCACACAATCCACTTCTGCATATTTTGAACCTACTTTAGACTATGTGATCGTAAAAGTGCCGAGATGGAATTTTGATAAATTCAAAGGCGCCAATGATACCCTGGGGCTCCAGATGAAATCCGTGGGAGAGGTAATGTCTATCGGGCGCAACTTTACGGAAGCGCTTCAAAAAGCATGTCAGAGCCTGGAAAACGAAGCGGTAGGATTAGGATATTATGGCAAAAGCATGATGCGTGCGGAAGAGATCGTGGAATATCTCAAAACACCGAAATGGGACAGGCTGTTCAGGATAAAAGACGCGCTTATGATGGGCGTAAGCGTTAAATCTATATGCGAGGCTACCCGTATTGACCGCTGGTTCATATACCAGATACAGGAGATCGCAAACCTGGAAAAGAAAATTGCGGAGTACAACCTGCAGACCCTGCCCGACCAGCTGCTCATTGAGGCAAAGCATAATGGTTTCAGCGATGAGCAGATATGCAGGATCATGAAAGACGGCTCAAAAGATGAGGATATATATGAGCGCAGGAAAAAGATAGGGCTCACACGCGTGTATAAGATGGTGGATACCTGCGCTGCCGAGTTCGAAGCCAAGACGCCTTATTTCTATTCCAGCTTTGAAGCGCCTTCTGTCCCCAACGCAGCTAAGGATGCTGTTGTACATAACGAAAGCATTGAATTCAACTCCAAAAAAGGAGACAGCTCCAAAGGCTCGGTCATCGTGCTCGGCTCGGGGCCTAACCGCATTGGGCAGGGCATTGAATTTGACTACTGCTGTGTGCACGGGCTGATGGCCATTAAAGAATCCGGTTATAAAGCCATCATGGTGAATTGTAACCCCGAAACGGTTTCCACCGACTTTGATATTGCCGATAAATTATATTTCGAACCGGTATTCTGGGAGCACCTGTGGGAGATCGTAGAACATGAAAAACCGGTTGGCGTAATTGTGCAGCTTGGCGGGCAAACCGCGTTGAAGCTTGCAAAGCGCCTCCACGAAAAAGGCATACGGATCATCGGCTCCTCTTTTGACAGCATGGACATCGCCGAAGACAGGGGGCGATTCAGCGACCTGCTGAGGGATCTGAATATTCCGTATCCCAAATACGGCACTGCATATAATACCGATGAGGCGATAGAAGTAGCCAAAGAAGTAGGCTATCCGGTTCTCGTCCGCCCGAGCTATGTACTGGGAGGGCAGCGGATGCGGATTGTGCTGAATGACGAAGAGCTGGAAAAAGGCGTATTAAGCCTGCTGAAGCATCTCCCGGGAAATAAAATACTGATCGATCATTTCCTCGACCGCTGCCAGGAAGCTGAGGTAGACGCTATCTATGATGGCGAGACCTTCCACGTGATGGGCGTGATGGAGCATATTGAGCCTGCGGGCATACACAGCGGCGACAGCAATGCGGTACTGCCTGCATTCAACCTTAGCCCCATGGAAGTGACCACTATGGAGTTTTACGCCGAAAAAATAGCCCGGGCCCTTGATATACGCGGGCTGATCAATGTCCAGTTTGCTATCAAAGACGGCACTGTATATGTAATTGAAGCCAATCCCAGGGCGTCCCGCACCACCCCGTTCATTGCAAAAGCATACCAGATCCCTTATCTCAATATTGCTACCAGGGTAATGCTGGGCGAGGTAAAATTAAAAGACCTCAGCTTTAAAAAGAACCTGAAAGGGTTTGCCATCAAAGAACCGGTATTCAGCTTTGACAAGTTCCCGGGAGTAAATAAGGAGCTGGGGCCTGAAATGAAGTCAACCGGCGAAGCCATACGGTTCATTAAAGACCTGCGTGATCCTTACTTCCGCACATTGTATAAGGAAAGAAGCATGCACCTGAGCAAATAAGGGTATACCGCACAGGTACGCCTCAGATCATAGTATTAAAACCAGATTTTTCAAGGGACTGCTTCGCCGCGGGGAGGTAGTTCTTCAAGTCAGATGTCCTGCTGGCGGCTCGCAGTGACGATGCAGGAAAGGCGTCATTGCGAGGAATGAAGCGATCTGCATCCGGCATACAACTGTTCGGACCCAATACCACGATTTCCGGGTATTTTGAAATAAACATCCCCCCGACCCGCCAAATGTTCGAATGATTTAATACATTCGCTGTGTTTTTTAAAATTTATTTAATGATTGCTACAGAATATTAAATGTATTCTGCAGCTAAGCCCTAAATAGTTGCTTATTCTTTATGAACGAGACGATCAATCAGTTCCTTGAAAAGGTTAAGACCAGGAGCGCAGGAGAACATGAATTTTTACAAGCCGTATCCGAAGTTGCGGAATCCATTATTCCTTTCATAAAGGAGATCCCCCAGTACAAAAATGCCAGGCTTTTAGAGCGCATTGTTGAGCCCGAAAGAGTCATCATTTTCAGGGTGCCCTGGCTCAACGATCAGGGTGATATTGAAGTGAACAGGGGATTCCGTGTCCAGATGAACAGCAGTATCGGCCCTTATAAAGGAGGGCTGCGGTTCCATCCTTCCGTTAATCTCAGCGTGTTGAAGTTCCTTGCTTTTGAGCAGGTATTTAAAAACAGCCTTACCGGGCTGCCCATGGGCGGCGGTAAGGGCGGGTCGGATTTTGATCCGAAAGGAAGATCCGACAATGAAGTAATGAAGTTCTGCCAGAGTTTTATGACCGAGCTGTACCGCCATGTAGGGGCCGATATAGATATCCCGGCGGGAGATATAGGGGTAGGCGGCAGGGAGATCGGATATTTATTTGGCCAGTACAAACGTATCCGCGGGGAGTTCAGCGGGGTATTGACGGGTAAAGGATTTGAGTGGGGAGGCAGCCTTATCCGCCCCGAAGCTACCGGTTACGGACTGGTATATTTTGTAGAAGAGATCCTGAAGTCGGCCGGGGAATCGCTGGTAGGGAAAAAAATAACTATTTCAGGTTCGGGGAATGTTGCCCAGTACGCTGCAGAAAAATGTATTGCCAAAGAAGCTATCGTATTGACCATGTCTGATTCGGAAGGCTTTATATACGACCCCGATGGTATTGACGCCCACAAGCTGGAGTATATTAAACACCTCAAGAATACGGAGCGGGGAAGGATAAAAAAATATGCGGAAAAATATAATTGCAGCTTCTTCGCGGGAGAACGTCCCTGGAAGATAAAATGCGATGTGGCGCTGCCCAATGCCACTCAGAATGAGCTGGATAATGATGATGCCATGCAGTTAGTAAAAAATGGCTGCATCTGTGTTGCCGAAGGCGCCAATATGCCCTGTACCCCGGAAGCGATAGCTGTTTTTCACAAATCCCATATCTTCTATGCTCCCGGCAAAGCTGCCAACGCGGGAGGTGTGGCAGTATCGGGGCTGGAAATGTCGCAAAATTCGCAAAGGTATGCCTGGACCAGGGATGAAGTGGATAGCAAGCTGAAAGCGATCATGAAGGACATCCATAAGATATGCCTCAAATACGGAAAGGAAAAAGACGGGCATGTGAATTACGGGAAAGGGGCTAATATAGGAGGATTTGTAAAAGTGGCGGATGCCATGCTGGCGCAGGGGATAGTATAATCAGTGGACTCTGAATAACTGAAGGCGGCTCATAAATTTGCGGGGAAAAGAATAGTTAGGGCTGCTGAATAACCGGGGATGCCTCATAGATTTGGGAAAAAGGAGTATATCGCCACTAATGCACGAATATGTAGTGTTAATTCATAAAAAATTCTGTACAACAAAAGGAGATATAGCCACAAATGCACGAATGGATGGTCAATTGAAAAAAACTTCACTGGTGCATTCGTGGCTTTGTTGTATTCAAAAATCATCCCGCGGGAGCCGCATAGCCTGCCTGTTTTAGAAAGAATGCCGGAAGTTTTATTCCCCCCGTCAGGGGCAACTATGGTGTCTCACCTGTCGTTTCCTGTTTCCCGCGGTTCACAATCATTCTTCAAATAGCGGCGACTGCTTTACCACACCCTGCTCACCCTGATCAATCCCCCTGCTGAATTATTCAATAATTTCCCCCGGTCTATTGCCAGCTCGAAACCGATGCGGTAATTGTTCTTCAGCGGACGGTCGGCTGCTATATAGCCTGAAAACTGTTGTACCTTCTCAAAATAAGGGGGCGGGTAAATGATCCATCCGTTCCTGCCGGTAGGGCCGCCTGCGGCGTTGGTGGCGTAAGTGCCGAAATTAGTTGAAAAAGAAAGTTTGGTCTGCCAGCTCCATTTGCCAAGGAATCCCTCCATTCCTATATGTAATAGCTGCACCCTGTTGTTCACAATATTCTCAAAGTCCCGCATCGCCTGCCCCGGTCGGGCATATTTACGCTGGGTCAGGAAGTTATTACCGATATTTTCACCTTCATAGGTCCATCCCTGCGCATAGGTATAGTTGTTATAGTAATCTTCGGCTCCCGAGATGGCCAGGCGGGGGGTATCCGGTTCACCGCCCTGGCTTTTGGAGCCAAAGTATTCCAGCAGTATCTTACACCAGCCGAAGGAAGCCTTCCCTTCCTCTTTCTTATTCCTGAATACTATCCCCCACAGTCCGTCTTTCAGGTTGCTGCCGTGATACAGCCCGCCTATATCATAAAAAAACTGGTGGTAGGCCATTATATTGAATGCATTAAAATCATACTGCACTCCCTGGTCAAGCGAGCCGAGATGATTACCTATTTTGGAAGTAGGCAAAACCCAGCTTCCGTATGCCTTGCCTCTTACCACGTACCAGAACGATTCCAGGGTAGACAGGCCAAAGTCAGGCTCTATCGACTTTTCGTGCCCCCACATCACTTGGTGGTTGATCCCCCCGTACAGCTTTAAGCGCCAGCCGGGCTTTCCTATACGGCCGTACAGGGAGGTCTGGTGATACCAGGAATGCACCGAAGAATCTTTGCGGGTATACCTCAGGTGGGTCTCTCCAAACCATCCGTGGGCAAAGCTGCCTTTTAGGGCGACCAGCTTACCGGTGAGAGGGATATACCAGTATGCCGGTATGCTCAGCTCTATTTTAGGGATCCCTAATGCATTGCCCGACACGCCGAAAGACCCGGCGGAGAGGCTGCTGTCTGCCAGCCCGTCAATGTCTTTGGATCTTCCTGCTTTCAACTGGAAGATGCTGAGCCTTCCCTTCATATAAGCTTCCGTGAGAAGAAATTGGGCCTTATTGCCGGCATTCAGCCTGCCTGAAAGGCCAAAGCCCCAGTCCGTCAGCCGCGGCTTTTCTTCATTTTTTATATAATCCCTGCCTGCATAAGCCAGCAGGCTGCCCGATACACCGCTCAGCGGGATGCTGCCAAAATGGTTGGTGCGCATCCAGAAAGGAACGGCATTTTCAGAGGTAGCGCCGGCCTGCAGCTCTATCCCGGCATGCCAGCCGCCGGAGCTGTCGCTGCGAATGGCAGGATCTTCCCCCTGGGCTTTTACCAGGCAGGGAAATAAAAGAAAAAAAAGAATATTGTTTATTACGGATCTCATAATCTGTTGGATAATGCTATTGCAGGAAATAATTATGCATTGCCGGGGCAAAAAATGTACCGTTTGGGATTTGAACCACGGAGGCAGGGAGAACAGGGAGGGGCACAGGGGGATATGGTTTGTCGTTTCCCGTTTGTTGTTTGTCGTCATTGCGAGCCCGCCAGCATGAAGATTTAAATTAGATGAATGTTGCGGCGGGAGAAGCAATCTCCTGATAGCATTGGTAATTAACTATTTGGATAATACGTCATTAGCAGCCTTGGGAACCACGAAGACACAAAGGTCTTATGTATGAGCAGGGCTTACAATTAAAAAGGGTCCTGTAAAAGTGTAACTTGAAGTTGAATAAAATTTCAATCACTTTAAAAAACAGAGACCCATGACACAAGTTAAACAATTAGATTTTAATGGCAGAACCATTTTTTGTGGTATAGACGTCCATAAGAAAAACTGGCGGGTAAATATCCAGGACACAGAATTTGAATTAGAAGATTTTTCCCAGGATCCGGATGCCAGAGTATTGTACAAGCATCTGATCCAGCGATATGCGGGAGCCACTTTTAAAGCTTGCTATGAGGCACAAAGTTTCACTAAGGGAGTTGGTTTCACAAATAAGATTGTAATGCATGCCTTTGAAAATATCGGGTAAGTGATTCAGGTAAAGGATAACGCATCCGCGAATAACAGGCTTGCCATGGTACGGTATTGTTTCGTGAGACACGAACCATGACGAAGGAAGTTTAGGTATTGGTTTTCGGTATGTGGGTACGATGGCGTTATATTTCATGAAAGGAGCTTAAGGCTTGTTGTGAGAAGCTCCGGACGTTCCAGCAAAGGTTAAAATTTACCTGAGATTTTATTGAAATCAAACGTGTCATCACCCACTCTTACATCATCAATAAAAAAAACGCGTTGAGTTACAGTCGATTCTTTAGATGGATTTTTCCAATCCCATTTATATATTCCAACTTTAAAATAAGGCCCGCTTTTATCATTGTAATAGTTGGGCCCGTGGTAATCAACAACTAATTCACCGTTTTTCCAAATTTGCACTAAACCATCTTCTTTATAAGAAAAATATAAATGAAATATCCATTCAGTCCATCTTCCTGTTTCGTATTCACCTAAGTCAATCATCTTTCTACCAGAAATAGTTTTGTTCGTATTTACTTTATCGGTTGCCCACATTATTAAAAACTTCCATTGTCCATTTTGAGTAAATAAAGACAAAGGCGGTGACCTCCAATCCTCGCCCAAATCCCAATCCGGTATCTCATGCCACTGCGCTAAAATTTCAGGTATTGAATCATTTTTATAATTATCAGGTAAAAAATAGCTGAACCGGTACCACCTTTCAACATTAGGACTGGCTTCAGCTTTGAGTTTTATTTCTGCTCTCTTACCATTTGCAACCAGTGAATCATCTTTTCTTAATTCAAATCTTAAAGAATAATTACCGCTTTTTGCAACTGAATCGGAACGTTGGATGGAATATGCACAACATTTTTCAATGCCGCCCCAATTGGTTATAAAATTTTCTTCCTCAAAAGAATCAGATAATTTATTGATTTTATTTTGGCTATAAGTTATATAGGCTATAAAGCAAAAAGAGACAGCAAGAATATTACCTTTGATCATACCAATTTAATGCTTACCAAATAGGCTTCGTAATTTGTCTTTTACTCGCTGTGGCACGTGTCTCACGTGCCGGAAAGCTTTTAAGAAGCAAAAACTTTTTCATAAAAATCAATCAGCTTCTTGCTCTCATACTCCCACGATAATTCATTAATAACCCTGTTGTAACCATAATTCCCCATGCTCTTCCGCTCTTCTTCATGGTCGAGCAACCATAATATTTTATGTGCAAAGTCTGTAGTGTCGGTGTTGGTAGCATATAACGCTGCCTCCCGGGCTGAATACCTGCCTTCCTTAAGATCATACTGAACAATGGGCTTCTTTAGGGCCATATACTCCATGATCTTGTTCATGGTAGAAAGATCGTTCATTTCCGTAGGCTTGTCAGGGTTTACACAAACATCAGCCGTGTTCAACACATCTACCATCGTCTTATCATCCACTCTTCCATAAAAATCAACATACTCCTCTATGTTCATATCCCCCGCCATTTTTTTCAATGCTTCGAGCTGCGTTCCCCCTCCCACGATCGCAAATTGCACATCGTTCCTGTTGTCAGTAATGTATTTTGCAGATTCCAACAGCAGGTCTATCCCTTCCTGCTCACCGATAACCCCTATATAGCCAATCAAAAACCTGCGCCCTTTTTTATACTTTTCGTCACCGGGGCCTAATGTCAGCCTGTCTAATTTAGGTCCGCTCCTTACGATCCGGACCCTGTCCTCCGGCATTTTACCTCTCTCAACGGCTATCCGTTTATAGCTTTCGTTCGTGGCAATACTGAAGTTTGCCGTCCGGAATGTCAGTCGCTCCACCGTGAGGAGGAACTTATAAAAAAAGCCCTTCTTACCGTATTTGGCTATATATAACTCGGGGTTTATGTCATGGTGATCAAAGACATATTTTACCCCGAATAGTTTAAACAACAGGGCGGGAATAAAGATCAGGTCAGGAGGGTTGCAGCCCTGTATTACCTGGAATCTTTTTTTGAAATAAATTTTCCAGCTTAACCAAAACTCCCAAAACAAAGCTGTGGAATATTCTACAAGATAACCCCATGCCCCGCTCCCCTCCACGGGCAGGGGATGGCGATAGATATCAATGCCATTTATGGTCTCAAATTTTTTGGTGAATCCCTTCATTTGCGGGCAGATGACAGAAACCTTTGCGCCGGCATCAGTCAGCGTGTTAGCCTCCTGCCACACCCTCCGGTCAAAAGGAAGCGGCAGGTTTTCAACTATAATTAAAATGTGCTTCCCTTTGAGACTCATAAACAGCGGATTTAGGTTTGTGCCAGTTAATTCCAATATAAGTATTGTTATCTTTCATTGAGGGAACGTCAATCCTGACCATATCAATAATGACCTTATCATATACTTTTTCCAGGGCCGACAGGAATTGTTGTTCATTATTAGAGATCACTATCACATCGCTGTCATCAATAAGTCCGTCGAGGTCTTCCACCAGCAAATTGGAGAGATGCGGGATCCTCCTTTCAATATATTCTTTGTTTTTACCGGTAAGCTGGGCGGTATGAATATTCCTGTCATAAATAGCAATATCAAACCCGCGACCGATCAATGTTTCCACCAGCTCAACGGCGGGGCTGTTCCTTAAATCATCTGTCCCGGCCTTAAAGCTCAGTCCCAGCACAGCGATCTTTTTACCATAATATTTGTCGAGCAGGTTAACCGCCCTTCTTTTTTGAATATCGTTTGATTTATCAATACCCTGGATAACAGGCGCCTGTACATAGAGGTCATGCGCTAAAGTTTGCAGCCCTTTCAGGTCTTTTGGCAGGCAGGATCCACCGTAAGCAAACCCCGGCTTTAAATAATACGGGGAAATATTCAGTTGCCTGTCTTTACAGAAAATATCCATCACCTCGTGGGAATCTATGCCCATCGCGCTGCAAATATTCCCGATCTCGTTGGCAAAAGATATTTTGAGCGCATGAAAAGTATTGTTTACATATTTCATCACTTCAGCCACCTTCACATCGGTAACGATTATTTCGGCAGGCAGTTGCTCATACAGCATTTTCATTTTATCGGTGGCTTCAGCGCAACGGCTTCCTATCAGCGTCAGGGGTGGATTATAATAATCGGCTACCGCAGTTCCTTCCCTTAAAAACTCGGGGTTATCCACTACTGCAAAGTCTATATCCTGGATTTTGCCCGTTCTGTCGCTTATCACCTGTGCAAATTCTTCACATGTCCCCGGCACCACGGTAGACCGTATGGCAATAACATGAAACTCGTTTTTCAGCTTCAGTGCTTCTGCGATGTCCTCCGCCACTTTAAAAATATAGTCGAGGTTCAAATGCCCGCGCTCTGTTGAGGGCGTGCCCACGGCAACAATGGAAATCTCGGAAGAAAGCACTGCGTCATGGATATCCTGTGTAGCCCTTATCCTCCCTGCTTTATGCTGCTCCGCTATGATCAGGTCAATGTCTTTTTCAACTATAGTAGATTGCCCCAGGTTGATCTGGTCTACTTTCAGCCCGCTGACATCAACGCCAATAACATTGTGCCCGTTTTGTGCCAGGCAGCCCAGGCTGACACAGCCAACATATCCTAATCCGAAAATGCTGATATTCATTATATAGTGGTTTAATTAATATTAATAGTGGATTTTATAATGATCTCTTTCAGTCCTTTGTTTTTTATCGTTCCGATAAGTGCCCGGGTGGGTGTTTTTTGCATAAAGGAAGGTGAATACCACCCCAAAACCGGGTCTGTTTGACCCGACACTGTATTCAGCGGAATATCACAAATTAAGGTGCAAAACCTGTCACAGGCTTCCGATCTCAGCTCATAAGCATTGTCTGATACCTTTAACACCTCAATACCCGGGGACAAATGCCATGGGAGAACTATTTCATGTTCCCCCTTAAAAACTGCAATATGGTCTTCAATGAGAAATTTGTCCTCATTTCTGAAAAAGCTGACTTTTCTTGTATGCTTACAACCTGATCTCAAATACCCGTTGTGACTGGCGGCCACAGCTTCAATATTTTCGTCCTTATGGATTTTTTCTACAGTCACTTTGTAATGATTGAGCCACATAGTGGGTCCGGCGTGCAGCGCCTGGTTTTTGTAGTCAATGCATACTGTATTATGTGCCAGGGTTGAAACAAAATAATTTCTCCATTGCTCTTCCGTATGATAGGTATATGTTCCCACATCCGTTATAAATGGAATTCCGTCCAAATGTAATGCAATTGACAATGCATCTGCGTGACCATGCGCTGCAATAGACAAAAATCCTAAGGGAGCTGCATCAAAGTGCAGGTAAATCTCCCTCACCGGCGTACTTGTATCTTCTTTTCTGAATATGAAATGACCTTCATCATACAACGAGGATGGACGCAGACGCCTGTCGGTTTTCAATGCATCAAATATTTTCCGGCCATTCTCACCCCACAGCAACCAGTTTTTCAGATCAAAATCACCACCTGCAAAGGATTTGAATCTATTATCCTTTAAAATTACAGAAGCTGACGCAAGTAGCGAAAAAAAATTATTAGAATGAGGATCTGCCGATGTGATCAATACTTTACCGTCATCCTCATCCCCGTATTTACAATAGCCTTTTTTTATGTCCATCAGGGCATAGATATACTCAAATATTGCCTTTAGCCGGTTTTCATATTCACCGGAAAAAATATAATTATGTTGCCGGCCGACGCTGAACGGCAACAAAAAAAAGTCGGTAATGAACTGGATATATTCTGCAGCTTCTTCTTTATTGATCCCGTTTGGCGAGTGTTGCGCCTGTATCTGTTTTTCAAGCCCTTTTGCAGCATAAGCTCTCCATTTCTTTGATGCATTAAAATCCCAGCAGCAGGAGGCAATAAACAACCCGGAATACTCAGCTATCAGGTGATTGTTGGCGGAAGAGTATTTAGAAGGGTTTGCATAGCTGTACACACAATGCTCATAAATGGCAGGCAGCCAGATATCTGTAGCAAATGAAACAAAATCCTTATTGTTTCTCACTTCTTCCATCGTGAACAATACCTGCCAGCAGTAATACCATACGATCAGGCGGATATTTACCTCTATGTTACTGTACCAGTTTACACCTAAAAGGTAGGAGTTGCCTGCTATCCAGCTCTGCAGAATATCTGTGAATAACTGCAGATCTCTTTTATCTTTTGACCCCCGGTATTTTATGGCGATGGGCAATAAAAACTGCAGCCGGTTGATCTCCCATACCACTTTTGCTGAGCCATATTTATCAGATCTGATATCTATGTCTTTGGAAAAAATGAGAGGAAACTTTTTGCCGGAGCTGATGTCCAGGTGCCAGTCAATGGGCTTATCCACATCTATCTGAAAAGTAAAAAAGCTAAATGTTGTATACTGTTGAAATTCTTTCAGATAACCGGCAGGGATCGTAAAACAACTTTTATTTGAGAGGGAAGCATCCAATGACCTCCTGAAAATTTCACACCAGTCTTTCGCGCCGGATAAGACATTCCTTTTTGATCTTTTCTCAGTTTTTTTTTGAAAAAACTGACCCGCTCTGTATCCCAATTCCGGAATAGACATAGTGCTTAGTCTCGCTAAATACCAATTCAATTTATGCATGCCCCTGTCATTTATTTATCTCAAAGTGAAGGCTTACCGGGATATCTCGTTCATAATTCATTTTTATACACTGATTCCAGTTGGTTTAGCACATTGGAGATCATATAGGGTTGAACTTTTATCAGGGAATCTCTGCCCATATCCTTTGTAAGGATTTTGTTGTTTATCAAATTACATATACCTTTTTCCAGTGACTCTTTATCACCAGGGGCAATAAGGAATCCATTCTCTCCATTTTTAACAACTTCAGGTATTCCGCCAACCGATGTAGCAATAATGGCTTTGCCATAGCTCATTGCTTCTAATACACAGATAGGTAATCCTTCATTATAAGAAGGTAAGATCAGTATATCACACCGGGAAAGTAGATCCTGTTTTTTTTTCCCGTCAACCCAGCCGGCATATTCAACTATCTCTTCCAGCTTATTTTCCTTTACAAACGAGAGTAACCGCTCTATTTCTCCATCTCCTCCGATAACCACTTTTATCTTGTTGCGCCATGCTTCTGCGTTTTTTGCGAGTACTGCTAATAAATCAAACACCCCTTTTCTTTCCCCTATTCTCCCCAAAAACAACATTACTAACTCTGATACATTACCAATCTGTGACTGGTCAGGCAAAGCCGGCATATCCACCGGATTATTAACAATACAAAGGTTCTTAATATGGAAATTGTCAGACAGATAGGTATACCAGGACGGCGAGAGGCAAATAACAATATCTGCTGCGGTCATTAAATGCTTAACGCCTCTTTTTGTTAATTGATTTGCCTTTTTATAAAAAATATGGAACTCCGAGCCATGCAGATGGTATACGATTTTTTTCTGAAAAATGGACTTAGCCATAAGAAACACCAGGTATTTTCGATAAAAGCTGCCCTTTGATGATCCGTGGATATGGACTATTTTGATCTTTCGGTCAAACAACAACTTAAAGAAAATTTTAAAATACGCCCCTGCAAAAAAGATACTGTTATTTATCACATTCAATTTGCCATCGTGAGTAGGAATAAATTTAAACTCATTAATATTTAGGGAATAAGTTTCTAAAACAGCGCCGATACCCCCACGGTGGTTTTTGTGTTGTGGCCCTATATGTAGCACTTCCTTAAATACGTCATTTTGATTCATACTTCTTACGTTCTTATAAATAGCTAGTGTATAGATTTAACATTACATAAAGCTCTATCGTAGATAATGCCAATGAATTGTCAGTCATTACATTTTCTGACTCTTACACCCTAACAAATAGAGAAGAATAAATTTGAGATAATCATGAATCAAGATACGAGAAAAGGAAATATTTCTTCTGCTACTCTGATAATTGCGATGCGCCTCTTCACGCTAAGAAGGCTTTAAGTTCATATAGTGATTCGCACACCCAAGGATACTAAGTTTGACGTATTGAAAAATATTTATATTTCCTCTAAGGAATATTTATTTTGTTTAATATTTCAAATTCCAATTTTTCAACAATTTTTTTCCATTCAAATTCCTCAACTGACTTTTGAATGCTCAAAGGATCGAGCTTGGGTAATTTACAAATCATTTTATTTAATCCATCAGCAAAGCTGTCCGAATTATCTTCGATTAAAACACCATTATTATCATTAACTACAAGCTTATTTTCATATGTAGAAGTAGCTAAGGTCGGAATACCCGCCAATAAATATTCAAATGTTTTTGTTGCTGGTTGAAATTGAAAATAACCAGTCATTGGTATATATGAAACACCAATATGCGCGTGCTTTAAAAAAGGAATCAAGTCTTTGCTCGGAACATATCCTTTTAAATCTATGATTTTTTCAAGATTGTATTTAGCAATTGCTTCTGCTATTAACTGCTCTGATGTATCATCTCCATTTCCAATTATTGTATAATTTAGATCAGCATCAGGATTTTTTTTTAGATACTTTGAAATACCTTCAATTGTCTGATGTAAGTTGCGGTTGTAAAATGTACCTACATATATCAGGTTAATTTGTTTTGAGTTTTTTTGAACGGGTGAAATTTTATTTGCACCTAAAGGTATTATTACAGCATTGCCAGATATTTTAAGCATTTGTTTTAATCCATTAGATATTATACTTTGATGAGCGAATAAAGATGCCTCTGATTTTATTATTGTGTTTTCTATATATCTCTTCCATCTGCTTCTTTTAACACTGCCTGTTCTTATATCAATATTTATCTTTGAACGTTGCCTGAATATGAATGGTAGCAATAATGAACAACCTTTAAAATAATTTGTAAAAACACAATCAAAGTCTGTTGTATTAATTGTTTTTACTATTGCTCTTATAAACACAACATTACGCTTAAATTTACTGCCTGCTCTCGAAATATAATTAATATCCACATTAGGTATGGTTAACTTTTCAAGCAGATAATCCCAGCACAGGTAGGTAATATCATATTTATTTGATAGAAAACAGGCATAATTGTAATAATCAATATGATATCCAAATTGTTTAGGAGTAATTATTAATAATTTCTTTTTTTTGACATAACCATTCATTGACATAGTTATTTCAATATATTTTGCTTAATGTATTTGATAATAAAACTAAACTGAGATGTTTGTAAACAGGTTTTTATGTTTAGCCGTAGCCAAGGTTTTCAATTAACCCCATTGGCATGCATCAAAACAATCAACGATTGGAGCAATGTATTACGAAATTGATCATCCTAAATGAATTGGGTCTCGACCTCAGAAAATAGTAGTTCGTTTAGTCATCCACCCGGCATTGCTACTATGGATGAACATTAGCCAATTTCTGTTCCTTTCTGATTGCCAATTTCCGTGCATTCTTAATCACTGATAGTAGTTTAATATTGTTTTTTGAAAATAAATATCCAAATATTATCAAAAGAAAGACATTTGGAGCACCCTTAAAATAGGTGCCACTATAGAATGTATTTGCTAAAAATTGTAATATCAGAATTGTTGCAAAACAGAAATAAGAAACATTTGTTTTTTTAACAAATTTATCTGGAACAGCAGATTTCCATAATTTCCAATAAAACAGCAGGTATAATAAGAACCCGATCAGCCCAAGTTCACCAAATACTTTAACAAAGCCAGATCTTGTTGCCATATATCTGTTTGTTGAATTTATTCTATTCCCCGAAACAGTTTCTGAATAATACAAATTACCTAATCCGACACCTGTATAAATATTTTCATTTCTTTGTAGAAAATCAATTGTAATCGGGACGATACTACCTCTGGAAATTGATCTGCCTTCATCAATAACACCTGCATCGTTATAAGTTGACATTTGCTCCTGATCAAAAAGAACTTCTTTGTCCCTTTCTGAGATCAATCCATTGAAAATGTAAAATGACAAATAAGCCATCAGCCCAAGCATGACAATCGCTTGTAAATTGAATTTAAAATTAAGTTGATACTTGGTGGTAAATAACAGGAAAATTAGCGGTAGCAGGATGATGCCTAATTTAGAGCTACCCACCACGATAGGTATTGATAATATTAGAATTAGGAAGACTTTTGGAAGGTTAAGATTTTTGTCAAATAATGATCTGTCGAGAATATAAGCGATAAGAGAAATTTGAAATAACATCAATTGATTCGTACCGCCCGAACCTAAACTGCCACCTGCCCAGTCCCCAGTACCTCCAAAATAGAGAAATTGCCCAAATGAAATCACTGATTCGAGAATTCCTATATAAATCATCCATTTGACGAGCAATTTAAAAAGTTTTGAGGTGATCCTGATTGTGGTAAAAATATAAACCAATAATAACGGGATGATTAAAATTCTTGCGCCCATTAAGAAAGCGTCTATAGGGGTTGCAAACACTAACATTGTCAGTAAAGAATAGATACAAATCAGCAGGATGATTTTAGACAAACTATTTTTTTCTTCATATTTAAAGTTTAACAAACGTAGAAAAAGACACAGGATCATAACATCGTATCCATGAAGAATAAGATTAGGCAAAATATTCCACGTTGTAAGTCCTATCAGCAAAAACTCATGTAAGATAATAGCTGGGATAATCCACTTGATTTTAGTTGCAAAAGCAAATATTATTATTGATATAAGATATAAAGCTGTCATTTAAAAAAGGGCAATAATTTGCTGATCTGATTTTCTATGGAATGATTTTCTGTTGAATACTGGCGACATTTCTGGGAGAAAAGAAACCATTTCTCTTTATCTGTAAACAAATTTTCAATAGCCGCAACCAGCGCCTGAAAATTTCCATAAGCACAAAAGCCTAAGCCCTTCTCTGATAAAAGCTTGTCCGGATCGGAGTTTAGACTATAAACAACCGTTCCCCTTAACCATGCCTGGATATACACGTTTGAGAAGCCCTCTAAGATACTTGTATTTACAACTAGGTATGATTCGGCTATGCTTCTGTTTACAAATTCCTGATCCTTCGGACCTAAGTACTGGATATTGTTTAGTGCAGAAATATCGGTTTCAATCATTTTTTGCTTATATTCATTATAAGGTCTTCCTATCATCAAAAAGGTGATCGGATATTTTTTTTCTTCAAAATATTTTGCTAATTCTACGAATATATGAGGTTGTTTGTTTCTTGAAAAGTTTGCAACCCAAATGATTTGAAATTGACCTTTTCGTTCAATCTTTTCACATGGAAGAGGATGGTAATTTTTTATCACTGCATCTGCTACAAGATTGTAGTTTTTTAATAGAAGGTCTCGTTGGTATTCAGCTTGCACAATAATTGTATCAGCCCTTTTCTGTCCATATCTTGCTAATAAATGATCAAGAAAATTGAAAAGTAAATTGTGTAACCTGTCTTTTTTAAATGGTTTAACATCTTCCTCGCCTGCTGCTGCCCATATAAACTTAATTTTGTTTTTGTGTGCATAGAGGCTAGCTGCATAAGTCCATGAGTGGCTCATTCTTTGGTATATGATGGATGGCCTTATTCGATTTATTATATTATAAACGTGCGGCAAGTACAAAAAAAAATTGTCACCTAATTTTCTTGTTAATTTTTTCTTCCTTATATATATTATTATCGTGTTTCCATCCCGATATATTTCATTTCGATCTCCGAGGGAAATAAAATAAACTTGATAGTTTTTTTTTTCGAGTTCGCTCTTCAGTAAGTAGTTTTGGTATTCAGCGCCACCTTGACTTTTTGCATTCAAATCAAAACGGTTAAAATAACCCGATAAAAAACATATTTTCCGCATTTAATTTAAGATTTATCTAAAGATAATTGGCACTAATTTTATATCTACAAAGCCTTAGAAAACAGCTCCTTACAAGAGTGGAGACGTATGCTTCAAAAGCACTATCATTTTCTCGCTTCATATTAAAAGTCATTCAAATCGTATTTATTATCGGAGAGGATTGTTTCTGTTTTATTGGAAACAACAGAATTTGCAGGTATATCAGTTTTAACAACCACATTTGCCCCTATTATAGTATTTTCACCAATAGTTATTCCTCCTAAGATTTTTGCACCGGTGTAAATAATGCAATTCTTTTCAATAATCGGGTATTCAGTTAGCTGCATTAATTTGCCCATTTTATCGTAAGAAAGCCTTCCACTAACACCTATAGTTACACCATTATATATTGTTACATTATCCCCAATTTTGGAAGTTCCTCCAATAACAATATCCTTGCCATGTGCAATTCGTATTCTACCAACTTTGGCATTAAAACTTAATTCAACGCCAGCACTTCTTTCAAGCTTTCTCAATATTAGTTTAGATAAGAAGTATAACCTTTTTGTTTTAAGCTTCTTGTACAATTGAATCAGGAATTCAGCCCTGTAAGATGTCTTGAAATAATATTTAGCAATGTTCATTTCGGGATATTAAAAATTCAACACATTCCTTGAAATTGCCATTACTTTGCTTAATAAGCACAGCTTTTGTTTTAGACAGTTCATCTCTTATTTTATCAAGTCTGCCAGGTGATTTTGAAAGTTCAGTTACAAGTGTTTCGATTGCTGCAGAATTTTTTAACGGAATGTAAAACGAATTAACACCATCCTTCAAAATATCAGTAATAGCAGGCAATGGCGTTAATATAATTGGTGTACAAGTTAAAATTGATTCAATCCATGTTTTTGCGAACCCTTCCGTATAAGTAGGAAAAACAATAACATCAGCATTCATCATTAACGTTCCTATTTCCAGATTCGAAAAACTTCCTAAAAGATGAATTTTAGAACTTACTTTTTCAAGGTCAATAATTCTTTTAATATTAAGTTGCTCTACACCGTCACCGGCAATATAGAATGTACAATTGTCATTTCTTTTTGAAACGGAAATTGCTGCTTCCAGAAACTCATAAATCCCTTTTTCTTTTATCAACCTGCCAGTAAACAATACTTTGAATGAACCTCCATTGAATACTGGAATTTCTCTGAACGTAAAAAAGCGTTCCGGATATTTTGGTTGACGTATTCTTATTGTCGTTTCAGATCCAATACCACTTGCCAACAGCTCGTTCTTATAGTATTTTCCAGGCACAATAAACTTGTTTAGTTTAAATAACTTGAATAATCTTATATACTTCTTACTGACATGATCAAGACGTGATAAATTAGGGATCACTTCTATTTTTAGCATCTTAGTAAAAAATAAAAACAAATCAAATCCGTGAGCATCAGCAGGGATAAAATGAGTAACTCGATTTTTTCTGAGTTTTTTAAATAGTTTTAACTTATAGTATATATTATTAAATAGTTTTCTTAAGATTCTATTTTTAATGTTTGGTATTATGATCAGATCTAAATTTCCTCTTCTGGAACTTTTACTTTCAAATCCATATTGAGAAATAACTAAACATCTGTTTTTTTTACTATATTCAGATATATCCCAGGTCAGCTCAACACAATTGTCTTTCCATTCATTCTGCAGCAAAGAATATTCCCTTATTATATCGCCGTGCTTGGTAAAACAAGTAATCATTATATCAGACTATATCTTTTCGTTCTTCAAAGTGTTGATTAGCCCAAACACATATTCGCTATGCCCCTCATTTTGTGCATTCCTATCTTTTTTTGAACTTATTCTGTATATTATTGATGAAATAAAAAAATGTGGCATTTTTACTTATATAATTGATAGAGAAAAAGATCACACCAAAGGTTATGAAATAAATGCCCAAATTCAAAAAGTTATTACTTCCTCCCCAATAATATATGCTTAAATATGAAGTTGCTGCGGCTAGCAAGGGAGAGTATACTTGTTTGAAAAATAACAAAAACTGAGTTGAAGGATAAAAAGACACATATTTGCCACAAATAAAAACATCAAGAATTGCAGATAAAATCCGGGCTACGATGAGACCAATCAAAATAATCTGCAAAGAATATCTGTATGTAATGAGCAAAGCAATAAATAGCAAACCATTTCTGATAAAAGTTAAGTTGCGATAAACATTTGTTTTATTTTCTATTTTAGTGATGTTTGCATTAACCGTAACTAATGGAGTTAGAATAAAGGATATAATGGTTAATTGTAACAATGGTGCAGTAGCCATCCATTTTGTACCAAACAGCAACTTTATAATAGAATAGGCAGACCCTATAGTAAAGAAACTAATTGATAAATGAATAAACAAAAACTTATCCAAAAGCTGATTGTATTTTTTACGCCTTTCATTACTGTCGTTTTCCTTCGCTAACAAGCTATAAGAAGTAGTCAAAACAATACTGTTCACACTTTGAAAGCTGATTTGGTTAACTCTTTCTGCCTGATAAAAATATCCAAGTGATAAAGGATTATGAAACTTACCAATAAATACAGAATACATATTAGCACCCAATTGATTGGTGAAAAAGGAAAGCAGGATATTATTTGCAAAACCACGCATTTGCTTGTAACGCTGCCAATTGAAATGGAAAACAGGTCGCCATTTATTTAGCAATATGATATACAGCACTTGTGAAAATGCAAGTATTACGGTTTGCCCAACCAAGGCCCAATAACCACAACCGTAAAATGCCATAAGATAACCAACAATCAGAGCAATAAGACTGCTACTCAATTGCATCAAAGCAATTTTCCTGAATTGCAGTTCTTTTCGCATTCGTGTAACTTCTGATATGCAAAGAGCCTTTAGAACGATACTCAACCCCAAAATCCTGGCAATAGATATGAGTTCTGTGCTTTTATAGAATTCTGCTATCCAAGGTGCTGAAACATAAAGTAATAGGTAACAGAAAACACCAAATGCAACATTATGCGTAAAAACAATAGCAAAATCTTCATTCGAAGAGTCTTGCTTGGAAATCAGAAAATCAGCAAACCCAGATTCTGTTAAATTCATGGCAATGCTCATAAAAATGGATAAAGCTGCGATGAGCCCATAATCCATAGGATTGAGTAACCGAGCAATAAGAACAGTGCCGGCAAATCCGATTGCTAATGATCCGAATTGTTGTAATCCACTCCAGATATAGTGTTTACTCATCTTTTCGATTTCCAATTATTCTGGCCGGAACGCCTCCAACAACTGAATAAGGAGGAACATCTTTGTTTACAACGGCACCTGCTGCAATTACAGCACCCATTCCGATTGTTACTCCATCCAATATGGTTGTATTTGCCGCAATCCAAACATCATCTTCAATTGTAATACCTAGAATGGTGGAGCCTTGTTCCTTAATTAAAATATTTTTATTGTTAAAATTGTGATTAGAACCTACAATGACACAATTAGGAGCTATAGAACAATACATCCCAATTTTTACTTTATCAAGAATACATGTATTTCTATTAATTGTAGTTCCAGCACCAATTTCAATTTCTACATTACCTCTAATGAAAACATTTTCATGAATAAAAACATCGTTATGTATTTTTACCTTTTTCCCCCTAATTTTAGAAAAATCTCCAACATTAATATTTTTACCAAGCTTAAGATTACCGCTTAATTGGACCATTCTACCAAACTTCACCCTATTAAAATCTCCGAATAAAAGAAAAGATCTGATTTTACTTTTAATCTTTAATAGTTCAACGGTTATTTTATTTTCAATTCTGATAGTTAACATGTTTGTTGCCCCTTCTTATTATATTAGATTATTCCAATACCATTTCACCGCTTCTTCTAAGCCTTTGTCAATCGCATGTGTGGGCTGATATCCTAATAATCTTTGAGCTTTTTCAATAGACGCAAGGGAGTGAGGAATATCACCTAACCGGTTAGAGCCATGTATCACCTCCACTCCTGCAATTGCAGTATCATATTCTTTTAGAAATTCTTTAAGGTGTGCAACCAGCTCGTTCAGCGTGGTCCTGTCGCCTACGGCGGTATTATATACCGTATTAACGGCACCTTTATTTTGGGTGAGCATTGCCAGCTCATTCATCTGTATCACATTATCTATATAGGTAAAATCACGGGAATAATCTCCGGCGCCGTTAATGACCGGGGATTCATGCTTCATCAGTTGCATTACAAACTTTGGGATCACAGCAGCGTAAGCCCCGTTGGGATCCTGCCGTCTTCCGAATACATTGAAATAACGCAGCCCGATGGTCTCTATGCCGTAGGTTTTTGAGAATACGTCAGCATACAGCTCATTTACATACTTGGTAACGGCATAGGGGGATAATGGCTTGCCGATGATGTCTTCCACTTTGGGCAGGCTCTCAGAGTCGCCGTAAGTGGAGGAAGAAGCCGCATATACGAAGCGCTTAACGCCGGCATCCCTGGAGGCGGTCAGCATATTTAAAAATCCTGTTATATTCACCTCGTTCGACGTACGGGGATCTTTAATAGAACGGGGAACAGAGCCTAAAGCGGCCTGGTGCAACACAAAATCCACACCGCTTACCGCATGTTCACAATCTTCCATGTTCACAATATCCCCTTCCATCAGCCGGAATCGCGGGTTAGTATGATGTTGTTCAATATTATGCCGGTGCCCGGTAGAGAAATTATCTAATACAATTACCCCGTATCCTTTGTTTAAAAAGTGTTCCGTAAGGTTTGAACCAATAAATCCTGCGCCGCCGGTGATTAAAATTCTGATCATAGTGAATGGTGAATAGGCAATAATGGGAGGTGAAACGTGAAACGAGCCTTCACTATCTCACGTCTCACATTCACGTTCCGGCATGCTGCCGGCAGAACGTTTCCGCGTTTGTATTTATCCGGGCAAAGCTTACAACCTTGCATCGGCCACTTCCCTGGGTAATAGTCCCTTTATATCGTAAATAACGCTGTTTTGTTTACATACAGATCCCATATCCAGGCTGTAAAACTCCCGGTGTGCAACTGCCGCTATAACCGCATCATATAAAAGGTTACCGGGTAAGCTCCGGCTGCTGTTCCAGCCATACTCATGTACCACTTCCGCAGGGTTGGCCCAGGGATCATACACAGTAATATTCATTTGATATTCGCTCAGAGTTCTTAAGATATCAATCACTTTCGTATTGCGAACGTCAGGGCAATTCTCTTTAAACGTAATGCCTAACACCAGTACATTCGCATCTTTTATCGGGATATCTTTTTTGATCATCATTTTAACCACTTCGTGGCCAATATAATCTCCCATTCCATCGTTCAATCTTCGTCCTGCCAAAATAATTTCCGGATGATAGCCGGTTTCCTGTGCTTTCTGAGCTAAGTAAAAGGGATCTACGCCTATACAATGCCCGCCAACCAAACCTGGTTTGAATTTCATGAAATTCCATTTAGTGCCGGCCGCCTGCAAAACATCGTTTGTATCAATATTTAAACGGTTAAATATTTTAGCGAGCTCGTTTACAAAGGCTATATTAATATCCCTTTGAGCATTCTCGATTACCTTAGCAGCCTCAGCTACTTTTATATTTGGAGCCAAATGTGTTCCTGCAACGATAACTGACTTATATAAATCATTCACAATCTTAGCTATCTCCGGTGTAGAGCCTGATGTTATTTTCAAAATTTTCTCTACGGTATGCTCCTTATCTCCGGGGTTAATTCTTTCCGGTGAATACCCCGCATAAAAATCTTCATTAAACTTTAAACCAGATGTTTTCTCCAAAACAGGTACACACTCTTCTTCAGTAACTCCCGGATATACCGTTGACTCATATATTACAATATCTCCTTTCTTCAACACTTTTCCTACTGCTTCCGATGCCCTGTATAAAGGGGTAAGGTCAGGACGGTTGTTTTTGTCAATCGGAGTAGGAACGGTGATTATATATACATTTGGATCCTTAATTTCCTTTAACTGGTTCGTTATATACAACCCTTTATCCGGGCTGTCAGAAGATTTTAGCACCGAAGATAGTTGCTCGCTGCTCACTTCAAGAGTAGAGTCATTTCCCTTTTTTAGTTCTTCTATTCGTCTTTGGTTAATGTCAAAGCCAACAACACTATGCTTCGTGGCAAAAAGTCTTGCCAGGGGTAATCCCACATAACCCAAACCTACTATTGATATTCTTTGTATTGAGTCCATATTTTGTTTTGTTATTCTCTCCGGGCCTACATAGGTTCGTAGCGAAGATATTATGCAATGGCTTTATTCCTGGGGGTGGATTTATAATTGTTTTGCAGCAGATCCTGTACGGTGGTAATACCATCATGCAGCTTTCCAGGGTTGTAAAATTCAATTTTATCATCAAAACTTTTACTACGGCATCGGAACAGGAACGATACTCCCGGTGAATGGTCATATTTTTTCTACAGGTGGGTGTCTTCACCCACCTACATCAGTATCGGGTTTTCCGGTGGGTGGTGATGCCCAAGATAGGGGGGAATCTCCGGAGACTGCTTCTCCGCGGTGGAATACCTCTTCACGAGAGGCGTCCCGCATGCGGCTCGCAGTGACGTAACCCGTAACCCGGGAAAACTAAACCACAAACCTGCGCAACCTTATCCTTTCCTTCTTATCCCTTACCCCTTATCCCTCACATCTTCACCTTCTGCCCCTTACCTTTTAGGGGGGCACCATTACCTGTTTTTGTCAACAATAAAATAACCGCCTGTTTTTGGAGCTCCTTTAAATATGATCCTGTTATCGTTGCGCAGATCCTTTAACCAACGTTCTAAAGACCTTTGGCTTATATTCAATTCCTGCCTGATCTCTCTTGTATTTATTCCGGGGCGCTTTTTGATCAGTATTTCCAATTCATTTACACCGCCATTTACACCGCCATTTACACCGCCATTTACACCGCCATTTACACCGCCATTTAAAGTATCAGCCCCGCTTATCCTGTTATTTGTTTTGTCTTCTGCAGGGAAGACCATCCGGGTATAAGTGTCAGAGAAATGGAAACAATCCTCTTTATAAGTTTGTAGTATACGGGGCAGGCCTGAGCCTAATTGTTCTACCATTTCCAAATCGCGGTAAATGCGCATCATTTCTTTATTGCGCGGAATAGACACTCCCATGAAAAAATCTTCCTTAGCTACCCCGTCAGGCAGCCCTCCGTAAGAAGTTATCTCAATCCTGTCGTCAAAAAACTCTATTTTGGGAGCCAGCTCGCGTGTATAGTCATTATGCACCATGGCATTAATTATGGCTTCTCGCAAAGCTACCGCATTCCACAATCTCCTGTCCTGCCGTTCCCGGGAAGTTATACGGGTCAGGGTTTTGTTTTCCAGTTCAATTTTGTCTAACACGGCTTTTGTAGCCTTTATAATGGAACAAAAGCCGTGTTCGTTATTTTCTATTAAGTCTACACGGTTAAGTCCTGCATACTTAGCGGTTTTAACAGAAATGGTGTTAGCATCTGCCATTAAATATGCCACCATATTATAATTGCCGTCTTCATTGAGCAATTCTAAATTTTTAGCAAATTGCCCGTTAAGCGTTTTTCCGGCAGCATCGTAGTATATGCGAAGCTGCTCAAAAGTCAGATCCTGACGGGGCGATTTGATTTTTCCTATAGAGTTGCGGGTCCGTTTGGCAAACAAAGCTTCAATCATCCTGGCGGTCATCGGTTCTGCGGCGCTTCCTGTACGGATAAACGCTCCTTTTTCGGAGAGCCCGTATTTCCTGATGTAATAGGGTCTTTCCGGACCGCTGGCGACGATAACTTTAAGAATGTCTTTGCTATCCTGTTTTTCGGTAACAATGTCAAACAATCCCAGGCAGGATGGCACAATATTATTTCTCAACTGGTCTTTGATAAGTAACTGCAATTTGTCTATATCCTCAACCCCGGTAGTGTTTCCGTTTTTGTCAATGCCCAGGTAAATTATACCTCCACCGGCATAGTTCAAAAAAGCGACCACCTCTTTCAGGAAGTTGTCATTATACTTTTCTTTGTACTCTATACGATTGGTTTCAGTCATAGTGCAAAAGCAGATGCTTCTTCCGGCCTTCGGTTGGGATCGGTATGACAGGCTGCGGGGCAGTATTCAACAGTAATACAATTATTGGACTTTGATATTATTGTTCAACTTTTCACCCTCCTGCATCAGTATTAGTCTTTTGAGGAGGGGTAATGCCTTCCGATAATGGAAAATAGAATTAAGGCTGTTTAAGTCACTTCCGTTCAGCTACGCTTTTAGCAATGTCTTTGGCGCCTGAGGTACCTCTTCTTTGTCGTGCTGTTTTTATGTTGTGTGGCTTTTGCTTTGCTTTGTCATTTTTAATCCATTCACTAATTCTTGCAAACTCCTGTTCAGAAGATCTGCCTGGCTTATATACTACTACTCAACATTTGCAATACTGCCCAACAGATTTACCTTCGGTGAGAAAAGTTCTCTCCCGCCGCAACATACATTTAATTCAATATAACCTGAGGGCGGGATCGAAATGACGATGAAAAACTGTGATTTTCCCGGCGGAGCTGATTCCCGGCGGCTAAGCATTCACTATTCACCATTGCCCATTCACTTCAAATGCTCCCAATACCATTTAACAGCTTCTTTCAGCCCCTCATTAATTTTATGCGTAGGATGGTACCCTAACAGTTTTTTTGCTTTATCAACGCTTGCCAGGGAATGTGGTATATCTCCCTGCCGCCCCGGTCCGTGCTTTATTTCCACATCAGCTATTCCTGCATCATATTCCGTTAAAAGCGCTTTAAGGTGTGCAACCAGCTCGTTCAGCGTGGTCCTGTCGCCTACGGCGGTATTATATACCGTATTAACGGCACCTTTATTTTGGGTGAGCATTGCCAGCTCATTCATCTGTATCACATTATCTATATAGGTAAAATCACGGGAATAATCTCCGGCGCCGTTAATGACCGGGGATTCATGCTTCATCAGTTGCATTACAAACTTTGGGATCACAGCAGCGTAAGCCCCGTTGGGATCCTGCCGTCTTCCGAATACATTGAAATAACGCAGCCCGATGGTCTCTATGCCGTAGGTTTTTGAGAATACGTCAGCATACAGCTCATTTACATACTTGGTAACGGCATAGGGGGATAATGGCTTGCCGATGATGTCTTCCACTTTGGGCAGGCTCTCAGAGTCGCCGTAAGTGGAGGAAGAAGCCGCATATACGAAGCGCTTAACGCCGGCATCCCTGGAGGCGGTCAGCATATTTAAAAATCCTGTTATATTCACCTCGTTCGACGTACGGGGATCTTTAATAGAACGGGGAACAGAGCCTAAAGCGGCCTGGTGCAACACAAAATCCACACCGCTTACCGCATGTTCACAATCTTCCATGTTCACAATATCCCCTTCCATCAGCCGGAATCGCGGGTTAGTATGATGTTGTTCAATATTATGCCGGTGCCCGGTAGAGAAATTATCTAATACAATTACCCCGTATCCTTTGTTTAAAAAGTGTTCCGTAAGGTTTGAACCAATAAATCCTGCGCCGCCGGTGATTAAAATTCTGATCATAGTGAATGGTGAATAGACAATAGTGAATAGTGAAACGTGAAAGGTGAGACAACCTGATACCTCACACCTTCACCTTCTTCCCCTTCGTTTCTTCCGTATACCCGTAGCCGTACCCATAGCCATACCCGTAGCCATAACCATACCTGCCGCCGCCGGCTTTGATGCCGTTGAATACGATCGCCATATTTTTCAGCGGCTTTATCTTCAGTTGCTCGTCCATTTTTTTGAGGTAGAAGCGGGGGGTAACGCCCTGGCGGATAATATACAGGGTGGCATCGCAGAGCGGTGAAATGATATAGGCATCCGTTACCGGGCTTACCGGGCAGGTGTCTATGAGGATATAATCAAAATGCTGGTCAAGATAATCCAGCAGCTCATTCAGCCGCCCGTTCATGATCAGCTCGGAAGGATTGGGCGGTGTGGGCCCTGAAGAGATGATGGACAGCCCGGGCTGATCCGGCACCGGCCGGATAATGTTTTCCGCTGTTTTTTCGCTGATAAAATACTGGGTGATGCCTGTCTCACGGGACATATGGAACACCTCGCTGAGCTTGGGCTTGCGGAGGTCCAGCTCTATCAGCACTACTTTTTTGCCTGCCAGTGCCAGGCTGATACCGAGGTTGGCGCAGACAAAGCTCTTGCCTTCACCGGAGATGGAGGAAGTAACGAGGATGCGTTTCTTACGGGCATTGATGCCGAGGTATCCCAGGGAAGTGCGCAAATGCCGGAACTGCTCGGCCGCAAGACTACGCCGTCCCTGGCCGATAACAATGGATGAGCCGGATACCGTTGTCTCCTGCACGATCTCGCCAAGGATCGGCGCCCCGGTGCTTTTTTCAATTTCATCCCGCCGGGAAACCTCCCGGTTGAACAGTTCTTTACCTTCCACAATACCGATGCCCAGTACAAAAGCCAGTCCTATCGCTGCCAGCCAGATCAGCTTCCGTTTGGGGCTTACCGGGAGCTTACCGGCAATGGCCTGGTCAATGATGCGGCTGTCGGCCACGGTAGAGGAGTAGCTGAGCGCCGTTTCTTCCCGCTTCTGGAGCAGGAAGGTGTAAATATTGTTTTTGATGGCCTGCTGCCGGCTGATGTTCAGCAGCTCCCTTTCTTTCTGGGGCACAGTTTGCAGGATGCTGTTGTAGCGGCTGTTGCTCCGGTCGAGGTTGCGGATGCCTGCCTCAAGGCTGTGGCGCTGGTTGCGGATATTTTCCAGTATGCCGGGCTTCACCGCAGCGATCTGGTCTTCCAGCCCTTTCATAATGGCGTTGTTGGCGCCGGTAACGCCGCTCAGCATGATCCTTTTGCTTTCCAGCTCATAGAGCGACTGCAGCGACTGGAGGAGGACAGGATCGGTTACGCCCAGGGTTGCCGGCACAATGGCGGAATCCCTGCTTTCCCTGCTGCGCACATAAGACTCTACCTTATCCAGCACGGCAAGCTGCATATTCATCTCGGTGATCTTCTGGTCGGTAGCGCTTACATTGCTCAGGAACAACTGCCCCTGGGCGCTGAGGTCGATGATCTTGTTCTTGGTGCGGAAATGCTCCAGCCCGTGCTCTACCGAATCCAGCTCGTTCACCACGTAGCGCAGCCTTTCGTCCACGAATCTCAGGGTATTGGACGCCAGTTGGTTCTTGTCGCGGATAGCGGCATTGTTATAGGCAGCGATCCAGGTATTTAATATTTCTTTGCCGCGGCGGGGCACTGCATCGGTATATACAAAATTGATCACCGAAGCCACTTTGCTTACCGGGGTAACTTCAAGATTATTCAGCAGCGCTAATCCTACATCTTCAGGATTGGCCAAAGTAAAATATAGCTGGCGGTCAGATGATTCATGATTGTACCAGGGATTATCCAGGAAGCGGATCTCCCCATAGGGCAACCGGATCCAGTCCCCTGTTTTGTAAGGCTGTTTATCCAGTGTCACTGTGCTCCTGGCGGAATCGTATTGAAATAATATCTTTCCATCGCCTTCCGGCGCCTGCAGCGAATCGGGGTAGCGGGCCTCCACGATCACCGGCGAGTTGTGGAAGGCGGATGCATCTTTAATATTGCCCTCCTGCATTATGGGGGCATAGAGATGCAGCTCGGTAGCTACCTGCGTGGCAAGCGTGCGGGACAGGATGACCTGGATCTCGTTTTCCACGTTTTTTTTATCGCCGAAAATATTCAGCGATTCCAGCAGTTGGGATTCGTCTATGCCGCTTTTGTCGTCCTTGATCAGGATGCTGGCCTTTACCTGGTACAGGGGAGTGGCATAACGCAGGTACAGCCACCCGCCAATAATGCCCAGTACCAACAGCAGGGCAAACAGGGGCCACCAGGGCAGGTAGCGGGCGGCAAGGTTCTGCAGCCTTTCACCGATGCTTATTTTTTCCTGCTCATCTTCTTTTTCTATCAACAGATCCTCGAGTTGCGACATGGTAGGTGGTTAATGGTAAGAAATACGGATTAAAAAAGTGGTAAGGGATAAGGGGTAAGGTCTGCCGGAAACCTGAGGTGTGAAAGCAGCTTTGGGGTGTGGGCTTTGAGCCGATTGCCCACTGCTCATAGCCCATAGCTCATACCCGCTACCCCCGTCAGCCCCGGGCTGTGAGCTTTGGGCTTTGGGCTGCCAGCTCCTGGCTGATAGCCGGTTGCTCACTGCTCAACGCTATATGCGTCCTGCTTACCTTAGCCACGAGGGCATAGCCCATAGAGGGCAGCTCGATCTTCACGGTATTATTGGTAACCTGTATGATCTTTCCTTCCTGGTGCATAAAGGGCCCGCGGACGATCTTTACGGTGTCGTGCAGGCTTACGCTGATCTTTTCCACGGCTACGGAATTGTGCTCGCCTAAGAAGTCTTTGACAGACTGGATCTCTTCATCGCGCACTACGGCAGGCCTGCCCAGCCAGTGGATAAAATTGACTACACCGGAAATAGCTTTTATATAGCTGTGCTGCTTTGGCGTGGCGCGCACAAACACATAAGAGGTAAAAAGCGGCTCCATCAGGGTCTTTTTCCGGTCGTGCCACTGCCTTACCACTTTATTGAGGGGACAGTAATGTTCCAGTTGTTTCTTTTCCAAAAGGCCGGCTACCTTTTTTTCCCAGCGGGGCCTGGTATATACCACGTACCAGCGGGGCTGCGACGGATCGTTCATAACCTGCGATTGATCATTCATAATTAAACAATTATAAATTAAGGGGTTGCCGCAATTTCCTTCAAGCACAAAGCTTCGCTTTTCCCAGTAACATCCTTGTTGCCGGGACATAACAATAGGGTTAACCTAAACAAATTATTCATTCCTTCCATCCGGTAATAGCTGGGAACCTGCTAAAATTATTCCTCATCACAACACTGAACACGAACAGGCAGGTATCGCCAGACAGGATAGGATCGGTAATGAAGTTCAGGCTTAACAAGATTTTGAATCAGGGCGCTTCTTTAAGAAACGTGTGCAAAGGTAATTGAAATATGGTAATTGTCAGGTGGGTGAAGCGGAAAAAATGTTATGTCTTTATGATTTCTGTGAAGATAAAAACGACTTTGATGCATTAGCTAAAAAAACAATACATATCAAGAGCTATAAGTCAATGAGTTATATAGGTTTTTTGAACCACGGAGGCCGGGAGAACACAGAGGTGCACAGAGGGGGAGTATGGGTTTGCTGTTTATCGTTTACCGTTGCGCTCGCCGCTCCTCTGCGCACGCTGCGAGAAACTTCTTTGAACCACGGAGGCAGGGAGAACACGAAGGTGCACAGAGGACAGCAGTTTCTCGTTTGTCGTTTGACGTTTCTCGTTGCGCCCCGCCGCTCCTCTGCGCACGCTGCGTGAAACTTCTTTGAACCACGGAGGCAGGGAGAACACGAAGGTGCACAGAGGACAGCAGTTTCTCGTTTGTCGTTCGACGTTTCTCGTTGCGCCCCGCTGCTCCTCCGCGCGCTCTGCGTGAAACTTTTTTGAACCACAGAGGCAGGGAGAACACAGAGGTGCACAGAGGACAGCAGTTTCTCGTTTGTCGTTTGACGTTTCTCGTTGCGCCCCGCTGCTCCTCCGCGCGCTCTGCGTGAAACTTTTTTGAACCACGGAGGCAGGGAGAACACAGAGGTGCACAGAGGACAGCCGTTTGTCGTTTGTCGTTTCTCGTTGCGCCCGCTGCCCCTCCGCGCGCCCTGCGTGAAATTCTCTGCATGAAACTCCCTGCGTGAACCCCTCCAAAAATAGTTTCTTTTTACCCGCAATATTCCATAGCTTTGGATTAGTTGTTTAACTAACTATATGTCCGACAACCAATTTAAAAGAGGAGAACTATATAGTTTTATTACCGGCGCTGCGTCTACAGCTATCGCAAGAAGGCTGCAGAAAAACTTTAAACAGCACGGTATAGATATCACTATCGAGCAATGGAGCGTTCTGTATCATTTATGGAAGCAGGACGGGTTGAGCCAGCAGGACCTGTGCAATGCTACCTTCCGCGACAAGCCGAGCATTACAAGGCTGGTAGACAACCTCGAAAAGCTCAGGCTGGTGAGCAGGGTGCCTTCAAAAGAAGACAGGCGGATAAACCGTATCTACCTGAGCGAGCCCGCCACCAGGCTGAGAGACCTGACCATGGACTTGGCTAACCAGACACTTAATGAAGCGCTTGTGGGCGTAACGGGCGAAGAGATCGAAACCTGTAAATCTGTGCTGCAAAGAGTATATGATAACCTGAAATAACACCTGTGATCAATGAAACCTTTTTGCTGTAGCTGGGGTGAGGCGATTAACCGGATTTATTCATAATGTCGGACAACATATATTCACAAACATAAAATTTCAACAATATGAGCGCTACTGTATCAACTCCCGGTTTACTGAAAGGGGGGGAATGGATCATCAGGGAAAGCCTGCCGGAAAGCATTTTTATACCGGAAGATTTTTCCGAGGAGCAAAAGATGATCATGGAGATGTGCAGCTCTTTTGTAAAAACAGAAGTGCTGCCGGTGATAGAACGGATCGACAAGCTGGAGCCGGAGCTCATGCCCTCCCTGCTGGACAAGGCCGGGGAGCAGGGATTGCTTGGCACATCTATACCGGAGGAGTATGGCGGGCTGGGAAAAGATTTTGTAACCTCCACGCTGGTGAATGAAGGACTCGGCTGCGGGTTTTCCTTTTCCGTAGCGCTTGCTGCGCATACGGGTATCGGCACACTGCCTATTTTATATTTCGGCACCGACGCCCAAAAGCAAAAGTATATCCCTAAGCTTACCACGGGTGAGTGGAAGGGATCTTACGGGCTTACGGAGCCTAACAGCGGCAGCGATGCGCTGGGCGCTAAAACATCGGCAAAGCTGAGCGCCGACGGGAAATATTACCTGCTGAACGGACAGAAATGCTGGATCACCAACGGTGGCTTTGCAGATGTATATACGGTATTTGCCAAAGTGGACGGGGATAAATTCACTGCGTTTATAGTTGACCGTGGCACGGAAGGCTTTACCCAGGGACCAGAGGAGCATAAAATGGGCATTAAAGGCTCTTCTACGGTGCAGCTTTATTTCCAGGATGCGAAAGTGCCGGTAGAGAATGTGCTGGGAGAGATCGGCAAGGGACATATTATAGCGTTCAACATCCTCAATATCGGGCGCCTGAAACTATGTGCCGCCGCATTAGGCGGAGCCAAATCGGCAGCTACTACCTCTATTGAATATGCGAATACCCGTGAGCAGTTCAAACAGCCCATAGCACAGTTCGGCGCTATCAAACATAAGATCGCTGAAATGGCCATCCGGATGTGGGCAGCCGAAAGCGCCCTGTACCGCACCGCCAAATGGATAGACGAAAAAGAGCAGGAACTGCTGCAAAGCGGTAAGCCTTTCAACGAAGCGCTGCTCGGGGCAGCAGAAGAATACGCCATTGAATGCGCCATGCTGAAAGTATTCGGGAGCGAAGTGCTGGATTATGTAGTGGATGAAGGAGTGCAGATACATGGCGGCAACGGGTTCAGCGCGGAGTATATCATCTCGAGAGCATACCGCGACAGCCGCATCAACAGGATATTTGAAGGCACCAATGAGATCAATCGTTTACTCACGGTAGATATGGTGCTGAAGCGTGCCATGAAAGGCCGCCTGGATCTTATGGGCCCGGCAACGGCAGTGCAAAAGGAACTGATGAGCATACCCGACTTCGGCAGCGGGGAAGAAGCGCCTTTTGCAAAGGAGCTGAAGCTGATTGCCAGTATGAAAAAGGCTATACTGATGGTAGCAGGCGCCGCGGTGCAGAAGCTGATGATGAAGATCGAATCGGAACAGGAGATACTGATGCATATCGCCGACATGGCTATCAACGTATTTCATGCCGAAAGCGCACTGCTCCGGGCGATAAAAATAAGCAATACATCAGGCGAAGCTGCCTTATACCAGGATATCGCCAGGACATATCTCTACGACACCGCCGACCGCGTAAACAAAAGCGGCAGGGATGCCATCAACGCTTTTGCGGAAGGCGATGAGCAAAGAATGATGCTGCTGGGAGTGAAAAGGTTTACCAAAGCAGACAGCTTTAATACTAAAGATGCCCGCAGGCGTATTGCGGATAAGCTGATAAGTGATAACCGGTATGGATTGTAATCCTGCAGCGTGAGAAGTGAGACGATAAAGGTGAGATCCTCACGTTTCGCTTCTCACATCTCACGTTTGACGTCTCACCTCTGACATAACGCTATCCGTTCTCTTCTCCCACCGCTCGATTCAAAAAATCAATAAGCGGCTGAATTGCTGAGAAGGCTTCAACCGATTGTTTCAGTAAGTCTTTTGAAGTAAGGGCTGTATCTGTAAGCGATGACATTGCCACCCAGCTTTTCAACTTTAAAAATTCGGCTGCGGGGTTGTCTTTTGTGTATCCTTTGGGTACGTTAGTGAGCCGGATCTCATCTTCCCGGTCGAGTCCGGCGTATATGCCTGAAAATTTTTTGGAGTGGATGATCTTTTTAAATTCGTCGTAGCAGTAGTCAATCTCCTGTCTTATTTTTTGCGTTTCGGCAGGCATGGGCATCCATATCCCTCCGCCGATAAAGCTGTTTCCCGGCTCAAGATGGAAATAGTAGCCGGCAAGCACGGATTTTTTTCCTCCTTTATTGATGCTGGCGGCAAAATTCTTTTTGTAAGGCGTCTTGTCCCTGCTGAAGCGGATATCGCGGTTGATGCGGAACAGGCAGCTTTTTGCCGTTAATGCAGCGACGGAAGGGTCTTTTTTGCCAAACTGCTCGATGAGCGCCTGGATGAAGTTTTCAAAATCTTTCTTCGCTTCATCGTATTTTTTCCTGTTGGCATCAAACCAGGGTTTGTTATTATTCTTTGCAAGTTGTTTTAAAAACAACAGCGTGGAAGATTGCAGCATAATGAGCAAAAATAATCAGAAGTTGCACGTAAAGAATTTCACGCAGAGCGCGCAAAGAAAGCAAAGGCGCAACGGTAAACGATAAACGTCAAGCGGCAAACCGCTGATCTCCTCTCTGTGCCCCTCTGTGTTCTCCGAGCCTCCGTGGTTCAAAAAAGTTTCACGCAGAGCACGCAAAGAAAGCAAAGGCGCAACGGTAAACGACAAACGAGAAACGTCAAACTGCTGTTCTCCTCTCTGTGCCCCTCCGTGTTCTCCGAGCCTCCGTGGTTCAAAGAAGTTTCACGCAGCGCGCGCAGAGGAGCGGCGAACGCAACGGTAAACGATAAACAGCAAACCCATACTCCCCTCCCTGTTCTCCCTGCCTCCGTGGTTCAACAACAATTACCAGCCTTGTTTTGCTATCCCGGCCTGGATGGCGGCCAGCGCTTTGGCTTCCCCTAAGAGTGTGGTGAGTTTATTTCCTTTACCATCATGTCCCTGCGCCATATAAGCGCCTTTGGAGGTTTTGGTGATCACTGCATCCTGGATAGGAACGTTTTTCTCTTTTGTCTTTACGTTATATGCTGTTAAAGTTAGGTCTGACATGATCTCGTATTTTATTAATTATTAATAATGAACTAATTACGATACTGGAAGCATCGAAGATAATAATAATTCTATAGTAGTAATGCTAAAGTTATTTACACGTCAAGATTAGCGTATTTGGCGTGAGATTCGATAAATTCTCTCCGCGGGGCAACTTCATCGCCCATCAGCATACTGAATACGCGGTCTGCCTCGGCGGCGCTCTCGATCGTAACTCTCTTAAGAGTGCGGGTTTCAGCGTTCATGGTGGTTTGCCACAACTGTTCAGCGTTCATTTCACCCAAACCTTTATATCGCTGTACGTTCACGCTGTCTTCTTTTCCGCCGCCGATCTTCTCCACCAGCGCTTTCCGCTGCTCTTCGCTCCAGGCATAAGCAGATTCTCTACCCTTTTTAACGAGGTATAACGGCGGTTGCGCCAGGTATACATAGCCCTGCTCTACCAGCTCTTTCATATACCTGAAAATAAAGGTGAGAATGAGCGTAGCGATATGGCTTCCGTCCACATCGGCATCTGTCATGATGATCAGCTTGTGATAGCGGAGCTTCGAGATATCCAGCGCTTTGGGATCTTCGGGCGTGCCTATTTTTACTCCCAGCGCCGTGAATATATTACGGATCTCCTCATTGTCGTAGATCCTGTGCTCCATTGCTTTTTCCACGTTCAGGATCTTACCGCGCAGGGGCAGTATTGCCTGGAAGTTCCTGTCGCGACCCTGCTTGGCCGTACCGCCCGCCGAGTCTCCTTCTACAAGGAAAAGCTCGCACCTGTCGGGATTACGGTCTGAACAGTCAGCCAGCTTGCCGGGCAGGCCTCCGCCTGTCAGCCCGCTCTTGCGCTGCACAAGGTCTCTTGCCTTTCTTGCCGCCACTCTCGCCTGGGCCGCCAGTATTACTTTGGAAATGATCTGTTTGGCATCTTTGGGGTTCTCTTCGAGATAGGTTTGCAGCACTTTGCTCAAAGCCGTATCCACAACTCCCATCACTTCATTATTCCCCAGCTTGGTTTTGGTCTGGCCTTCAAACTGCGGTTCAGGGACTTTTACGGAAACGATCGCGCTCAGCCCTTCCCTGAAATCATCCCCCTCAATTTCTACTTTGGCTTTCTCAAACATCCCTTCCTTTTCACCGTAAGCCTTGAATACCCTTGTCACGGAACGGCGGAAACCTGATACATGCGTACCGCCTTCTATGGTATTGATATTATTTACATAGCTGAAAATATGCTCCTGGTAGCTGGAATTATAGGTCATTGCCACTTCTACTGCCACATTGCTCGCGGTATCAAAAGCTTCGCCATAGATCACGTTGGGGAGCAGCGGCTGCCTGTTGCCGTTCTTATCAAGCATTTCGATAAATTCGGCAATACCGCCTTCGCTGTAAAAAGTTTTGGAATAGGTGTTCCCGGCTTCATCTTTTTCCCGGAGGTCGCGCAGGATAATGGTAATGCCTTTATTAAGATAGGCCAGTTCCCTGAGGCGGGCTTCCAAAATATCCTTATTATATACTGTAACGGTAAATATGGAGTTGTCCGGCCAAAAATGGGTATAGGTCCCGGTAATATCCGTCGTGCCGATTTCCCTTACGGCATATTGCGGAATGCCCGTATGGTATTCCTGCTCAAATATCTTACCCTCGCGGTGTACGGTTACATGCAATTTGGTGCTTAACGCATTCACGCAGCTTACACCCACGCCATGTAAACCGCCGGATACCTTATAAGTATTCTTATCGAACTTACCGCCGGCGTGCAATACTGTCATCACTACTTCAAGCGCGCTTCTCTTTTCCTTGCTCATGATACCGGTAGGTATCCCGCGGCCGTCGTCCTGTACGCTTATTGAATTATCTTCATGGATAGTTACCGTAATGTTTTTGCAATAACCGGCGAGCGCTTCGTCAATCGAGTTGTCCACTACTTCATACACCAGGTGATGTAATCCCTTGCTGCTTATATCGCCAATATACATGGCAGGGCGCTTACGCACTGCCTCCAAACCTTCCAGTATCTGTATACTATCTGCACCATAACCATTTGCTGTTTCCGGAGGCGTGGATAAAGCCTGTGTTTCATTGCTCATAGAATCGTTCTGCGTTCACTTTTTTCTGGTCAAAAAATATTCTGCAAATGTACTGCAATTGAGCGGTATGGGCAATTTTTGATCGTGAAAGGTGAGATGTCAGGCGTGAAAATCTCACCGCTCACTTTTCACCTCTCACGTCTCTCTCTTCTGTCATAAACTTGTCATTAATACAATGATTGTCAAACAAGAGGTTAAACACAGTATATTTGCGGATTCTTATGGCAAGGATACCCGATATACTGGAAATAGCACAGAAACGTCCTGTAATGGCAGATGATCTTGAGCTCGTTGAAGAAAAGGAGCGGGTTACGCCGGGCGCGGTGCAATATGTTATCCGGCGGTATCGCAAGCAGCCGGATTGGAGCTTTGAAGACACCGGCGTATTAAATTACCAGTACAGGAAGAGCAGTGAATCCGCCCCTACGCTGGAGCTGAAATTTTGCATTGCAGGAAATGTGTATTGCAATGGCAGAAATTTTGAGTGCGAAGGATGCAAAGCCGGTATCTCGAAAAACTGCTCGGCAAAGGAAGAGACCATGGATGTGATGAGCTTTACATTCTATCCCGAACATTTGCAGCAGTACCTGAATGCACACCGCAGCTCGGGATTCACCAATCAGGTCTTATCTTTCAACCATACTTCCTCTTTTGCAAAGATACTCCCGCTCTGCAGCCGCACCAGGATGGTGCTGGAAGGGCTCCTGAATAATACTTATACGGAAAGCCTGGAAAATATCTACATCAATGCACAGACCCAGATGCTGCTCTTATACAGCCTGGAATGCATGCTGGGCGAAAAAGAAGAGGATGTTACCTTTAGCTGTAAATTCCTTGCCAACGATACAGACCGCGATAAGATCATCAATGCAAGGGATATCCTGCTGAAGCATATAGGAGAGCCTATCACCATCAAGGAGCTGAGCCGTAAAGTGGCTATCAATGAGTGCTACCTGAAAAAGGGGTTCAAAGAGATCTTCGGCACTACCATTTTCGATTTTTACCAAAGCCAGCGGATGGAACATGCCAAGTACCTCCTCTACGAAAAGGGGCTCAGCGTAACGGATGTATCCCTGATGCTCGGGTATTCTTCCATCTCTCATTTTTCTACCGCCTTTAAGAAGCATACGGGGCTTAAGCCCTGCGAGCTGCTGTTCCGCTGATCACGGCTGCTGTTAAGCCGGTCAAATTACATTCTGTATGATATCGTGAGGGGTGAGATGTGAAACGTGAAAGGGTAAAAGCGTGCTTCTGGTCCGGTCTTGCTGAGATAACCAGGTACAACAAAGCCACGGATGCACGAATGGGTTTTAATGTATTTATTCGTTCATTAGTGGCTATTTCTTCCTTTGTTGTACAAGAGTGCAAGAATATTTAATGGGAATGGCAAAAAATAAGAGAATGATGCTTTTGGAAGGGAATAGAATTTCGTCCTGAAGTTTCTTCTCACATCTCACGTTTCACATCTCACGTTTCACATTTTGACATGCTAACCGTTTGCTGACCCAACCCACAGCCCATTCCTGACTTTAATCAGTTGATAACATGATTCTTTACGTTCCATCCAGACATGACGATATTATGACAAAACACTGACGTAAACATGCCGGTTGTCCATTACATTTGCATCTCCCTTATGAAGGATTTGACCCCATACGATATTTGCAGCGGATTAGACAGTTTTACTGTTATCGGCATCAATTACCACAAAGCCAATGCTGCAACCCGGAGCGACTTTGCTGTAAGCGCTTCAAAACTGGAGGTCATAACCCGGTCGGCAAAGCAACACCAGATCAATGATCTTATCGTATTATCTACCTGCAACAGGACAGAGCTGTATGGAACAGCCCCTGCAGCCGCTATGATCGGGTTTTTATGCTCGGCTACGCAAAACAGCAGCGCCGCGTTTGAAGATCTCGGGTATGTGCTGCATGGCATGGAAGCAGTTGATCATTTGTTCAGGGTAGCTGCCGGGCTGGACTCCCAGATCATAGGCGACTATGAAATACTCATGCAATTAAAGAAGGCAGCGAGATACGCCAAAGAGAACGGATTGCTGGGTTCCCTGGCGGACCGCCTGGTCAATTTTGCGCTCCAAGCCTCCAAAAGGATCAAATCAGAAACGCAACTGAGCACCGGCACGGTATCTGTAGCCTATGCGGCGATAGAGGTGATAAGAGAAAAAGTAGCCGACATCCAGCACAAGAACGTGCTGCTGGTGGGAGCCGGAAAATTTGGATGCAACGTAGCCAGGAATATCCTCGAATATTTTCCGGGCGCTAATGTGAGCATCACCAACCGCACTCCCGTTAAGGCGGAAGATTTTGCCCGCGAAAATGGCATGCAGCCTGTTCCCTACGAGCAGTTAGCCCGGGCCTGCGATGAAGCGGACATACTCATCACCAGCACCAATGCCAATACATTTACTATACTTCCGGAATTCTTCACCGGCGGGAAACAGCGGCTTTTGTTAGACCTGTCTGTTCCCAAATGTATTGATCCTGCTGTGCAGCAAAGGGATGGTATCGTTTTAATGGATGTGGACCAGATATCAGCAATACTGGATAAAACTTTTGCTAAACGCAGGGCGGAAATTCCCAAAGCGCTTGCCATTATCAATGAAACGTTGAGTGAATTTGTGGAATGGCATAAAGTCTTCCTGCACCGTCATTTTCTCGGCCAGGTAAAAACCAAGCTGTATGAGCTGAGTGAAAGCGACTGCTGCGCAGCATCATTACAGCACGGAGAGAAAGATGTGATCATTCAGAAAGCAGTTAAAACGCTTGCGGTTGACCTTCGCACACGAACTGCCAAAGGTTGTCAATATATTAATACGCTGCATGAATATCTTAAAATAAGCCATTCATAGCACAATATTCCTGCAACAAAATATTCATTTTTATTTCACCGGATTAATCTCCCGGTATATATTTTTATGCCATGACCCAGGTAGTTAAAATAGGAACCCGCGACAGTGAGCTGGCGCTATGGCAGGCCAAAAAAGTTCAGTCTCTTTTGCAAGGACGGGGAATAGAGTCTGTTCTTGTGCATATAAAAAGCGAAGGCGATATTGACCTGTCCACACCTTTATACGAGATCGGCGTTCAGGGTATTTTTACCAAAACGCTTGATATCGCGCTCCTGCAAAACCGCATTGACATAGCAGTACATTCTTTCAAGGATGTGCCCACACAGCCGGCAAAAGGGCTCATCACCGCTGCGGTGCTGAAACGAGATGCGTATACGGATATACTGGTATTCAGGGGCGACAGGGAAGATACGCTTGCGGCGCTTGACCATGGTAGTGATGGCGCTGCGCTTACCATTGCCACGAGCAGCATCCGCAGGCGGGCGCAGTGGCTGCACCGCTACCCTCATCACCGGATGGAAAATCTCCGGGGGAACGTAAATACAAGGCTGAAAAAGCTGGCAGAAAGCAACTGGCACGGCGCTATCTTTGCAGCGGCAGGGTTGGAAAGGATCGGTATAAGACCGGCGGGAAGCATTGATCTTACCTGGATGCTGCCTGCGCCTGCACAGGGAGCTGTAGCAGTTGCCTGCAGGGAAGACGATGAGCGGTTGAAACAAATATGCGCAGGCATCAATGATCATGATACGGCTGTATGTACCGGTGTGGAAAGAGATTTTCTTAGAACGTTAATGGGCGGATGCACTACGCCGATAAGTGCACTGGCAACCATAGAAAATGGAGAAGTTGTACTGAAAGGCAGCCTGCATTCCAAAGACGGCCGGCAAATGATCGGTGTGGAAAAACGTTCCGCCCTTTCCGGTGCAGCCGGTATCGGAAAAGAAGCAGGGGCAGAAGTGATGCAGCGCGGGGGAGATATAATAATTGAATCAATAAAGCATGGCGGCGAATAATATCCATATTTTGTCAACGAGGTTTCTGAACGAAGAGCTGGTAGAAAAAGCGGCCCTGCAGGATATTTATATAGATGCTGAAGCATTTATTCAAAACATACCCGACGTACCTGCCGAAACGGCTGACGTTATCTCTGCGCTGAGCCGGGAACCGGTAACGGCAGTGTTTACAAGCATCCATGCAGTGGAAGTGGTGAAAAGTGAGCTGGGAAATATACCGCCATGGGATATCTTTTGCACCGGCGGCGCAACGAAAGATGCATTGCTTGATATTTTCGAGGAACCTTCTGTAATAGCCACAGCAAAAAACGCAAGCAGTCTGGCCGAAAAGATCCTGCAGCACAGGGATATCAAAAAAGTGGTTTTCTTCTGCGGTAAGCAACGCCTGAATGATCTCCCCGAAACGCTCCTGGCAAATGGTGTAGCAGTGCAGGAAATAATTGTGTACCAAACTGTGGGCACTCCCAAAACGATCCATAAAAATTATAACGGCATCCTGTTTTTCAGCCCCAGCGGGGTACATAGCTTTTTTTCAACCAACACTATTCCGCTGGGCATTGTCATTTTCTCCATAGGAAAAACCACAACAGCTACTGTAGAGTCGTATTGCAGTAACCCGGTGATCACCAGCCAGTGGCCCGGGGAAGCCAACCTTGTAGAGCTGGCGATTGACTACTTTAAAAAACCGGTTGAGTCATAATAAGCGTATAGCATGAAAAATGATTTATTATTAAGAGCACTGAGAGGAGAAACAACGGAGCGCCCACCGGTATGGATGATGCGCCAGGCCGGGAGATACCTGCCGGAATATATGGCGCTGCGGGAGAAATACGGTTTTTTTGAACGCTGCCAGACGCCTGGGCTTGCATGTGAGATCACCCTGCAACCTGTTGATATCATTGGCGTGGATGCGGCCATCCTGTTTTCGGATATACTGGTGGTGCCGCAGGCAATGGGGCTCGAAGTGCAACTGGTAGAGTCGAAAGGTCCCGTGCTCCCTGATCCGATCAAAACAGAGCAGGATCTGCAGAGAATAACCATACCCGATGTTCACGAAAAGCTGCAATATGTTTTTGACGCCGTTTCGCTGATAAAAAAAGAACTGGACGGGAGAGTGCCGCTTATCGGCTTTGCGGGCGCACCGTGGACAATACTCTGCTATATGGTGCAGGGTAAGGGCAGCAAGACCTTTGATGAGGCCAAAGCATTTTGCTATACGCAGCCGGAGCTGGCGCACCGGCTTTTGCACATGATCACGGAAACTACCATTGCCTACCTGAAAGCGCAGATCAAAGCAGGCGCAGATACCGTGCAGATCTTTGACAGTTGGGGCGGATTGCTCGGCCCCGGAGATTTTGAAAACATCTCTTTGCAATATATCCGCAGGATAGTAACAGCGATCAACGGGGAAGTGCCGGTGATCATTTTTGCCAAAGGCGCCTGGCATTCGCTGGAGAGCATGGCGGCGACCGGCGCTGCAGGCCTCGGTATTGACTGGTGTATACGGCCGGAAATGGCAAGACAGCTTTCCGGTAATGACATAACGCTGCAGGGGAATTTTGACCCGGCAAAATTGCTGTCGCCTGTACCTGTTATAAAAAAGGAAGTGACACAAATGCTGCACGCTTTCGGCAACCGGCGGTATATAGCCAACCTGGGGCATGGTATATTACCCAATGTGCCCGTTGACCATGCAAGGGCATTTGTAGATACGGTAAAAGAATGGGAGTATGCTCCGGTAAATGCAAATTAGAGAGGGCTGTTCGGCTTGGGGGGATGCATTTCAAATTATCCGAGCAGGCACGCCAGCAAAACATGGAATATACCCATTATATTTCTTTGTGGTCTTTGTGAAAAACTTTGTATTTCCTTTGCGGTAAAATATAACCGCAAAGCACGCTAAGAAATTACGCAAAGGGCACAAAGCCGGACTAAAAGGTTTTTACATTTGAAAAATAATTTAGAATAAAAAAGAAACATGCACACTGAATATCCGCTGCTGACTACTGATGCATGGATAACATATATTCACTCGCTGCAGGACAGGATCTGCGCTGCTTTGGAACAAACCGACGGGAAAGCACGTTTTACAGAAGACAAATGGGAAAGGGACGGCGGCGGCGGCGGCAAAACAAGAGTGATCGCCCACGGTGATGTGCTGGAGAAAGGCGGCGTAAACACTTCCGTGGTATATGGGAAGGTAAGCGAGGCTATGCGCAGCCAGCTTAAGATCAACGGTGAAAAATGGTTTGCCTGCGGGCTCAGCCTGGTGCTTCACCCGCTCAACCCGTTTGTGCCCACAGTACATGCCAACTGGCGCTATTTTGAACTGTACGATGCGCAACACAAAGTCATTGACCGCTGGTTTGGCGGCGGGGCAGACCTGACCCCTTACTACCTTTTTGAAGAAGATGCAAAGCATTTTCATACTACTTTGAGGAATGCTATAGCTCCTTTCGGAGAAAGCTTATACCCGTTGTATAAAAAGCAATGCGATGAATATTTTTCCAATAAGCACAGGGGAAATGAAATGCGCGGCATAGGCGGCGTGTTCTATGATTACCTGCGCCCTGCAGATGAGGCTGATGCCGACAGGCTTTTTGCATTTCAACGGGCGAATGGCGATAGTTTTCTTGCCGCATATATACCAATTGCGGAAAAGAGAAAGCAGACGGAATGGAATGAAAAAAATAAATACTGGCAGGAGATAAGAAGAGGCCGTTATACAGAATTCAATCTCATTCATGATAAAGGCACATTGTTTGGTTTGAAAACGAACGGCAGAACCGAGAGCATACTGATGAGCCTGCCGCCAACAGTAAGATTTGATTATAATTACCAGCCCGAAAAAGGAAGTGAAGAGGAGAAGCTTTTAGCTGCATGCCTTCATCCTGAAGAATGGGCATAAAAAAGATCCAGATGTATCTTCAAAAACGTAACCGCATATTGCGGACCAGTGCATCCATCCGCAGCATGGTTGCTGAAACTAAATTAACGCCCGACGATTTTATACTTCCTCTTTTTGTAGATGAGGGAGAAAATGTAAAGCACGAGATCCCTTCGATGCCGGGCTATTACCGCTATTCGCTTGACCTGTTGCTTGAAGAAGTAAGCACCATCCGGGGTCTCGGTATTAAATCGGTATTGCTTTTTGTAAAAGCAAAAGACGACACAAAAGACAATACCGGCAAAGAAGCCTGGAACGAGGACGGGCTGATGCAACGCGCCATAAAAGCAATAAAGCAGCAGATCCCTGAAATGATCGTAATGACGGATGTGGCGCTCGACCCCTATTCCATATACGGCCACGACGGCATAGTAAAAGACGGCGAAATATTGAATGACGAAACGGTAGAAGCCCTGGTAAAAATGAGCGTGAGCCATGCCGCGGCGGGAGCGGACTTTGTAGCCCCCAGCGATATGATGGATGGCAGGATCGGCGCCATACGCAAAGCGCTGGAAGAAAATAATTTCACCAAAGTAGGCATCATGTCATACAGCGCTAAATATGCGTCCTGCTTTTACGGTCCTTTCCGCGATGCGCTGGACAGCGCTCCGGGATTCGGGGATAAAAAAACCTACCAGATGAACTATGCCAACCGTATAGAGGCGATCAATGAAACGCTGCAGGATATAGAACAGGGCGCTGATATAGTGATGGTAAAGCCTGCCATGGCCTACCTGGACATTATCCGTGAAGTAAAAAACGCGGTAACCGTTCCCGTGAGCGCCTACCATGTAAGCGGGGAATATGCGATGATAAAGGCCGCTGCGAAAATGGGCTGGCTCGACGAGCAAAAAGCCATTCTTGAAAGCCTTACTTCCATCAAGCGTGCAGGCGCGGATCTTATAGCAACGTATTTTGCGAAGGAGGCGGCGGGGATGTTGAGATGAGAGAGGTGAATGGGCAATGGTGAATGGTGAATAGTTGCAAAATGGAGCGTAAATGTAAAACGATTATTTTGCGGATATTTCCTCATCTAAAAATATAACCTATGTTTCTCAAACTCAATCACCAAAAGTTAGAAGTATATACCTATTCGAGATCACTTACATTAGCCTGTTACAAACTTACAAAAGCGTTACCGGCAGAGGAAAGATTCGGAATGATTTCTCAAATAAGAAGAGCTGCATTGTCAGTACACCTTAATATCGCAGAGGGCGCTTCCAAAAAATCTGAAGTAGAACGAAGAAGATATTATGAAATTTCAAGAGGCTCGATCGTAGAAGTGGATGCAGCATTAGATATAGCCAACGATTTACAATATTTGAATAACATTGATATGAAAGATTTAGAAGAAAAGATGATCAAAACATTTAAACTGTTGACAGGTTTAATATTATCCTGCTCAAAGCATTAATAGAATGCCTGTCATTCACTATTCACCATTGCCTATTCACTATTTACTCATTCACCATGATCTACCAGTCCAGCAAATCCTTATTCGAACGCGCGCAGCGCTCCATTCCGGGCGGTGTAAATTCCCCGGTGCGCGCCTTTAAAAGTGTAGGCGGCACACCGCTGTTCATCACCAGAGCCAAAGGAGCATACCTGTATGATGCCGATGGCAACGAGTATATAGACTTCATCAACTCATGGGGTCCTATGATACTGGGGCATGCTTATGAGCCTGTGATAAAAGCCATACAGGAGAGAGCAGCTTTATCCACCTCTTTCGGTGCGCCCACCGAGCTGGAGATTGAAATAGCCGAGCTCATCAAGAGTATAGCCCCCGGTATAGATCTTATCAGGATGGTCAGCAGCGGCACCGAAGCCTGTATGAGCGCTATCCGGCTGGCGCGCGGCTATACAGGGAAAAACAAATTTATAAAGTTTGAAGGCTGTTATCATGGTCATGCCGATTGTTTCCTGGTAAAAGCCGGAAGCGGGGTTGCTACCTTCAACATCCAGGCTGTACCGGGAGTAACCGCAGGCGTATCGGCTGATACACTTACCTGCGCCTATAATGATATCGAAGCGGTTGAACAACTGGTGAAGGAGCATACCAATGAGATTGCCGCCATCATTATAGAACCGGTGGCGGGGAACATGGGTTGCATACTGCCGGGCAGTAATTATCTTGAGGCTTTGCGCAAAATATGCGACAGGGAGCATATCCTCCTCATTTTTGATGAGGTAATGACCGGCTTCAGGCTTGCACCCGGTGGCGCACAGGAGAAATTCAATATAAAAGCTGATATAGTCACCTATGGAAAGATCATCGGCGCAGGTATGCCGGTAGGCGCATTTGCCGCCAGGCGGGAAATCATGCAGCATATTGCTCCCCTGGGCAGTGTATACCAGGCAGGCACTTTGAGCGGTAATCCATTAGCCATGGTCGCAGGGTTTACGCTGCTTAAAACATTAAAAGATACTCCCGGCATTTATGGGGAGCTGGAAGCCAAAGGAGCGTACCTGGAAAAAGGATTGCGTGAAGTATTGGAGAAGAAAGGGTTTCCTGTATGGGTCAACCGGATGGGCAGCATGATCAGCGTACATTTCAGCAGCCATGAGGTAAAAGATTTTGCCAGCGCCTCCGCTGCCGATATTGCAACTTTTAATAAATTTTTTCACCATATGTTAGATTCCGGCGTATATTTGCCGCCATCTGCATTTGAATCCTGGTTTATCAGTAATGCCATTTCCTATCAAGACCTGGACCGTACCATCAGCGCTGCGTCCCGTTTTTGATCCATAATATCGGTAAAGGTCACCAACAGTGACCTTTTGCCATTTATAAGAAAGTATAATCAACCTTTAAGATGAATGCTTCCACCAAGCGGGGGATATTATTAATGAATCTTGGCTCTCCCGATTCTACTGAAGTAAAAGACGTCCGGAAATACCTGATGGAGTTTTTAATGGACGAAAGAGTGATTGACAAACCCTACCTGCTGCGCCTGTTGCTGGTGGGTGGGATCATCGTGCCTTTCCGTGCGCCAAAATCTGCCGAAGCATACAGGCAGATCTGGACAAAAGAAGGCTCACCCCTCATAGTACTTACACAACAACTGCAGCAGGCGGTGCAGGAGAAGATCCCTGAGCCGGTTGAAATTGCCATGCGGTATGGCAATCCTACGGTAGAATACGGATTGGATGCGCTGATGAAAAAAGTGCCGGGGCTGGAAGAAGTAATAGCCGTGCCATTGTATCCGCACTTTGCCATGTCTTCTTACGAAACAGCGGTAGAACATGCCAAAGCCGTTCACAGCAAAAAAAGATATCCCTTCAGGCTTACTTTTATCAAACCTTTTTACAATGAGCCGCGGTATATTAATGCCCTTGCAGACAGCATGAGGCCCTTTGTGAGCGGAGATTATGATCATATACTCTTCAGCTATCACGGCGTTCCTGCAAGGCATATCACCAAATCCGATATTACAGGCAGCCATCGTGAGGAATCTCCGACCTGCTGCGATGTGGTATCGTCCGCACCTGCATTTTGCTATCGCCACCAGTGCTTTATCACCACAAAGCTGGTAACTGAAAAGCTGGGCATCCCTGCAAATAAATACAGCGTTTCCTTCCAGTCCCGCCTGGGCAAAGGATGGCTGGAACCCTTTACGGATATACGTTTGGAAGAAATGCCGAAAGAAGGAATAAAGAAGCTGCTGATCCTCTGCCCCGCTTTTGTGAGCGACTGTCTTGAAACCCTCGAAGAAATAGCTATGAGAGGTAAAGAGACTTTTATGGAAGCCGGCGGTGAATCTTTTACTTTTATTCCCTGCTTAAATGTCCATCCTTTATGGACGGAAACCTTAGCTTCGTGGATAAAGGAATACGATAATGGCGATGCAGGCATGGTGCTGCAGTAATTTAATAGTGTTGCGTTAACGTCAAATGTGAGAGGCGAGACGTGAGAGGTGAAATGTGAAAGGTGAGACGTGAGACGTGAAAGCATCGCTCATCTTTATCGTTTCTCTTTTATCGTCTCATGATAACATACTTGCATGAAAGGAACAGTATACAAATCAACCGGGAGCTGGTACGTAGTAAAGGACGATCAGGGAAAGACATATAATGCAAGGATAAAAGGGAAGTTCAAATTAGACGATATCACTTCTACCAACCCCGTTACGGTAGGTGATGAGATAGAAGTTGCTTCCGAAGGCGGCGACAGCAACAGCGTGATCATAACGGGCATCAGTGAACGCCGCAATTATATCAACAGGCAATCTCCTTCCAACAAATACCAGCATCATATCATTGCAGCTAATATAGACCAGGCATTGCTGATATGCACGCTTCGCGAGCCCAGGACATCGCAGGGCTTTATTGACCGCTTTCTCGTGGCTTCTGAAGCTTACCATGTTCCCGCAATATTATTATTTAATAAAAAAGACCTGTACCGGAAAAAGGAAACGCTGTTGTATGAAAGCTGGAAAGCAATGTATGAAGCGATAGGGTATAAAACAATATTGATGAGCGTTGAAAAAAGCGAAGGACTTGCAGAAGCAAAGGCAATACTGCACGACCAGACGACCCTGATCAGCGGGCATTCGGGTGTAGGGAAATCTTCTTTTATCAATGCGATCATTCCCTCCTCCGGATTGAAAACCCAGGAAGTAAGCGGCTGGAGCGGAAAGGGACTGCATACTACCACGTTTGCCGAAATGTATGACCTGCCGGGAGGAGGCAGGATCATCGATACCCCCGGCATCCGAGAATTTGGATTGGTAGATATATCACGCCGGGAACTATCGCATTATTTTCCTGAAATGCGGCCACTCATCAATGAGTGCCAGTTTAATAACTGTTTGCACGTTAACGAGCCGGGATGCGCGGTCAAATCAGCCGTTGAAAATGAAACCATTCATATAGACAGATATATAAGCTATTGTAAAATTCTTGACTCCATCAACGATAAAGCATATCAATAAATGCACCACGAATTCCAGCGCCCCGCGGAACGCGGGATGATTTATGAATAGAACAAAGCCACGGACGCACGAATGTATTTTAATCACTGTTGTCCGGTTAAAAATATTATAGAACCGCTCAAACCCTTTACTATAGCAGGTTCTGCTCCCTCTCTGCGGGGAGAGGGCTGGAGTGAGGCGATTAACTGAATTTCAAATGCTTGTTACAATTTGTCGGACAACAGTGTATTTTAATATATTTATTCGTGCATCCGTGGCGATGTCTTCCCTGTAGTAAACGCTGCATCGTTTCAAAACATTTGTATTTTGTTAGTGTAAATTTTCGTTAAAGCAACTCGTCCCAAAATTTTATTTGATCAGCACTATCAATATTTGCTCATTCTTTCATGCTCAAAAATTAAATCTATGGGAAAATTTACATTCTTCTTTCTGATCGCTTTTACTATGATATTTGTTGCCAATGCCCAGATACAAAAAGGAACTACGGTATTGGGCGGGAATATCGGTTTTTCTACTCAAAAGTACGATCCCGGTTCAGGCGGCATTGTTACCACAAACCAGAATTTTAATGTAATGCCGCTGTTTGCCAAAGCCATAAAGCAAAACTTTATCGTTGGAGGCGACATTACTTATGGAAAATATCTTAACAAACAAACCTCTCCTTCCAGTGCTGTTTATAAAACAGATAATAATTCTTATGGTATCGGTGCATTCATAAGAGGGTATAAAAATCTTGGCAGCTCAGGGTTTTATCTTTTCCTGCAAAGCAGGTTAGGTGCGTCTGTTACAGATGGCAAAAGCAATTACACCGGCAATCCTGGTCCAGCCACAAAGAATGACAATAATGGTTTCGACATCCGGCTTAACCTGTACCCCGGCGTGTCTTATGCTGTAACGCCTAAAATGCATATAGAGACCGGCTTAAATGATCTGTTCCAGGTGGGCTACAATAGCAGCAAAAGTTCCGGTAGTCAAATTCCGGAAACCAAATCCAGTGGTTTTAGCGCAGGTATAGGATTAGGCAGTTCGACGATATGGACAGTGGGAGTGAAATTCCTTTTTGGTGCTTAGCAGCACAAAAGAAAATACAGATTATTATAGAGCCCGTCGAATACAGAAGCTGTTTGAGGGGAAGAGATTTTTTTTAACCGTAAAGAGGACGAAGATTACGCAAAGCCCGCAAAGGTCCTCCCTGCGGGCTTTGTAGTTTATCCTGTTTATTATAACAGTGAAAAATGATAAGGTATGAGCATTTCACGTCTGATGTTTGTCATTTCACATGACACTTTACAATTGACAGATACTCCTCTGCTGCGTTTATGCCCGGATCATGACAGATGGTCTTCCAGTACCCTTGCCAGCGCTTTTACCGCTTCATTATCTTCGGGAATGGCTCCTTTGGATCGTACCGGTAAAATGGAAACCCCGTTGTATATATTGTAGTGCAGTGTGAGCTTATGCCCGTTAAAATTGAAGTCCCAGTATGAAGTGTTTGAATCGTCAATTTTGTTGGTGAAGTTGAGATTCAGCTTATCGGTCAACAGGCTGGCGACGCCATAGAACTTGTCGAAACCGCAGTTTTCATCAATTACAGCTTCGGTGCAGCCATAATCATTACGTAGGGTCAGGTTCATGGTTTTGATATTTAGTAGTTAACTAATTCCTGAATGTCTTTGCCTTTGGCGCTTTCTCCCCGCTCAGCACTCTTTCGGCGCCCACGCTCCTGCCATCTGCAGGGCATCCGTACTTAGGCGAGCAACCGACTATATACGACACCAACACAAGAAGACATGCTGCATACCATAATTTTTTTTTCATACTCCGGTTAAATATTTATTGTCATCCCAATACTTATAAAGAAACGATACAGATTGATTTTTGGTATATGCTCAGCATAAAAGCCAAATATCGCGAATATCTGCCCCGGAAGCTTGTAAAGTATTGACAATCAGATGACTTACCCCATATTTTTTCTTTGCAATGATATAACAAATAAATGAAGATGCTGTTACCGCCGGGAGTATTTCAATTTTTTGCTCCATGCATAACTTTCCGGTCGGTGAGACCCGCCCGAACGAAGTTCAGTCGGGCGGGCACCGTCCGGTAGCGGCTCTACGGGCAGGTGTCGCCACCCGCCTGCCAAAAATTGAGATGCGATCTTACCGCCTAAACTTTAAACCGTATCAGGCAACATTTGTAATATAGCATTATCTTTAATGGATATTGCTTATATGAAACACAGGCACCATACAACTCCGGGAAAGGTATATACCGGACTGCTATGTTGTTATTTCCTTTTGTGCTCTTGCATGAATAGAATCTACCCCTCTCATCATTTTGCATATTCACCAACAGGAACGAACGCCCCTTTTTAAAAGAAAAAAACCAGATCAGGATCTCCGGCAATGTTACTACAGTAGATAATGACGATCACGCTAATGGAACGAATATCGGCATGCAGGTTAAAACCGCCTACGCAATAACTGATCACTTCGGCATAGCTGCGGCTTATTTTTCAGGAAAAGAAAATGATAAATACAATCAACACAGTATATATGATGATGAAGCTAAATCGCTGTCATACCGGCGTAAGCTTGGAGAAATAAGTGCCGGGTACTTTTCTTCTGTCAATACCCGGAAGAACCTTTTTCTGGAATTGTATGCAGGGTATGGACTGGGAAGGAATAGCATAAAAGAATCCTACAGGCAGCCGTATTACGGAGGCGGTTTTTACAGCAATAATTATGACTTGTTTTTCCTGCAGCCCGGAATAGCGCTGCATCATAAAAATCTTTTTCAGGTAGGTATTTTTCTTCGTACCTCGCTGGTAAGCTTTAAAAACAGCTCCACTACTTATACTGACGACATATTGATGAACAAAAATGTGAGGCTATATGAGTTAAACAAGCATGGTTTTGTTTTCTTTCAGCCGGCATTAAGTCTCCGGCTGCCCCTGTCCAGGAAGGGCAACCTGAATCTGAATACAGAAATAAACGGCTCCTTCAATTTATCAGCGATACCAATATATAATCGTACTGCCATAGTATTAATGGGGATCACCTATTCTCCCCGTTTGAAAAAATAAAGAAGCTTCGTCCTGCTTTCTTATATTTTTCCCTAAATTCCTTCCTAAATTCAATGTAATGTCAGAAAAAAGCTTTCGCCCTTTCATTGCACCTGAAACCAGGATGGCAGAATTTACCGTCAAAGCTGTTGTGACGGGCGCTGTTTTCGGGATCATCTTTGGCGCCGCCACCGTATACCTGGCGCTCAAAGCAGGGCTCACCGTATCTGCATCCATTCCTATTGCAGTGATGGCAATAACATTGAGCCGGGCTTTCCTGAAAACAACCATTCTTGAGAATAATATCATACAAACAACAGGATCGGCCGGCGAGAGCATAGCTGCCGGAGTGGTATTTACGCTGCCCGGTTTTTTATTTCTCAGCGATAAGGCAAATGCAGATTATTTTAATTACGTAACTATCCTTACACTGGCTGTGCTTGGCGGCATATTGGGCACATTAATGATGATACCGCTTCGTCGCCCGTTGATAGTAAAAGAACACGATGCTTTACCCTATCCCGAAGGTACTGCCTGCGCTTCCGTATTAAAAGCCGGCGAAAAGGGAGGAGATGTAGCCAAAACCGCATTTGCCGGACTGGGGTTTGCTTTGCTGTATGCGTTGCTCCAGAAAATATTACATGTCATTGCAGAAACGCCCGAATTTATGACCAGGCAGGTAAATAAGTTTCTACCCTCTGCAAAGATCAGTGGTGAGATCACGCCTGAGTATCTGGGTGTGGGGTATATTATCGGGCCAAAAATTGGCGGGGTGCTCGTTGCCGGTAGTGTGCTGGCTTCTTTTGCACTTGTGCCCCTGCTCGCCACGCTGGTGCCTCCTGATGCCATTGCCGGGCAGCTCGTAAAGCTCGGGCTGCTGGACGATATCTCCAAAGCAGGAGGACGGGGCGGATGGAATCCCGACACGCAGAGCTTTAATGATTTTTCTACGGCAATATACTGGGCATATATCAGGCAGATAGGCGCCGGCGCAGTGGCGGCAGGAGGGTTCATCACATTATTAAAAACCCTGCCCACCATTATTTCCTCCTTCAAAAGCAGCGTAGGCTCTCTTAAAGGCAGGGGAGAAGAAGCCCAGGCACAACTGCGCACGGAAAAAGACCTGAGCATAAAAGTCGTGGGATTTGGCAGCCTGGCATTGGTGCTGATCGTATCCGCATTACCATTTATTCCCGGAGATAATTTTTTCAGCCGGCTGCTGGTAGGACTTCTCATCGTGGTATTCGGTGCCTTATTTGTGACCGTATCCTCCAGGATCGTCGGGCTCATCGGCTCTTCCAACAATCCCATCTCGGGCATGACCATCGCTACCATCCTCGGCACCTGCCTGATCTTCATCGCAGTGGGCTGGACAGGGAGCGCCTATGAACCTATGGTGCTCGTGGTAGGCGGTATGATCTGTATTGCTGCAGCCAATGCCGGCGCAACCTCCCAGGATCTTAAAACAGGGTATATCGTTGGCGCCACGCCGCGCTACCAGCAGATGGCATTGTTCATCGGGGCAATTGTTTCTTCGCTGGCTATCGGCGTTACCATTAAAGTACTTGATACACCAACACCCGAAATGCTGGCACAGGGTATCCATCACGCTATTGGTCAAACTACCTATGCCGCACCACAGGCAACGTTGATGGCTACCCTCATTAAGGGAGTATTATCGTTTAACCTTGACTGGCAGTATGTGCTCGTTGGCGTATTCATCGCTATTGTGGTGGAGCTCTGTGGTATAAAAGCATTGTCGTTTGCCATCGGTTTGTATCTTCCGCTGGCGACCACGCTGCCTATATTCATTGGGGGCGCTATAAGAGGGCTTGTTGACTGGCAGCAAAAAAGAAAAGGAGAATATACAACGCCTGAGGAGGAAGACCTGGGCAAAGGTAACCTGTTTGCTACCGGGCTTGTCGCCGGCGGCGCCATTGCCGGAGTGATCGTAGCCTTCCTGTCGGTAAACGGCACTATTGCAAAAGCGCTGGCTAAGATCAACCTGGAAGAAGCGTTGAGCAGCATGCTGGGCGGCGCATTAGGGTATGAGATCCTCGGTGTGCTGTTCTTTGCGGCACTGGGCTTGCTGCTTTATCGCGTGGCGGGACGTGAGAGGTGAGAGGTGTCTCACGTCTGTCGTTTCACCTTTCACGTTTCACGACTACTTCGCCGCTTCGATCTTCACTTTCTTATTCTTGATCTTTTCATTTTTCACAAGGTGAAGTACATGACTGGCCCTGGTCTTACGTACAGCCACAAACGAAAAAAAGTCTTTTACATCAACCAGTCCTATATCATCTTTTTTCAATTCCCCTTTTTTACTGAGAAACCCGACGATATCTATTTTATTTACTTTATCCTTTTTCCCGGCTCCTATAAATAAAGTCGCCCACTTAGGTTTTTCCGGTAATATATCCGTCTCAGGAAGCTGTATCGGTATTATTTCTCCTGTGATATAGGAAGGGATCGCTTCTTCCGGTGAAAGGATAAGGATGGCGGTGCCGCTTGCCTCCATGCGTGCCGTTCTGCCGTTCCGGTGAATAAAGCTGGTTTCAGTATCCGGCAAATGATAATGTATAATATACCTGATATGAGGAATATCAAGCCCTCGTGCCGCAAGATCGGTGGTGACCAGCAGCGTTGCGCTGCCATTCCTGAATTTGCTCAGTGCCGCATCTCTGTCCCGCTGCTCCATTGCCCCGTGATAAAACATATTGACAATACCTTTCTCTTTTAGCAACATGCTGGTGCGCTCCACCGCTTCCCGGTGATTGCAAAAAACGATCGTGGGACGGCTGCCCAGAAAACAGATCAGCTTAAACAATGTATTGAGCTTATCTTTTTCAGGGCTGCGCACCATTTTAATTTCAAGCCTTTGAGGAACGGACTCTCCTTCATCCAGGAAACTGAGCTTCACCGGGTCGGTCAATCCTACAAATGCAGGGACTTCCATCACATCCGTTGCAGAGGTCAGCAGCCGGCGTTGCAAAGCCGGCAGGGCGCTGATGATAAAGGACATCTCATCCTGGAATCCCAGCTCTACCGATTTGTCGAACTCATCCAGCACCAGGGTGGCGATAGCAGTTGTACTAATATTGCCACGCCTTATATGATCGGACAGCCTGCCGGGAGTGCCAATGATCAATGCGGGCGCCTCTTTCAGGTTGTTCTCTTCCGTTTCGCGCAAATGACCGCCGTAGCAGCTCGTTACTTTAAAGCCGGCGCCCATTTTCTTAAATACCATTTCAATCTGCTGCGCCAGCTCTCTCGAGGGAGTAACGATCAGCGCCTGCGTTTGCCCGGTTGCCGGATCTAACTGCTGCAATACAGACAGCAGGAAAGCTATTGTTTTGCCTGAACCCGTGGCGGAAAGCAGTATTACATCTCTGTGAGGGGAAGCAGCCTCTAAAAATGAAAGCTGCATTTCATTTAATGCGGAGATCTTCAAACGTGCAAGTATATCATTAATGGAAATATTACCTTTGTTCATCCGGCAAAAGTAAATATTATGAGGCTGGGAACAGCATGCAGACTTCGCTTTGCCGCAAAATATAACGGTAAGAGAAACCGGAGGTTAGCGAAGTTCTTTTCACGAGAAAATTTGTTTCATAGCGGCAATACCGAATATGCCCCCGGGCATTGCATTAAGGATAGGAAATTCTTCAGCCAGGGTTGTTTCATTGTCAAGAAAACGGAATATTTTCTTCGCAGGAATTTTTTTGAAGAGTGTTGAAAATATTTCTTCGCCAGTCATTTTATTTTCACTTAATACTCTCAGCAATATACTGTCGTATAACCTGAATCTTGAACGGGCAGGCTGAATCCCGGTTAAATCTGTTATGCCCTTTTTCAGCGCTCCGGCAATTTGTACCGATTGTTTCTGGATAAACTGGAAAGTATATCCCGTGGAAGCTTTGGTCTGTCCGCCTGCCGTACCGATATAATATACCCCGTCTTTATAGAAAGGGAACCGGTGGCTCGTCATTGGGATGATGCCATACTCTGTGGCTGCAATGCGAAAATCACTGACCTTTAACTGAGCGGTAATATAATTCCTGATAGCATCATCATATTGTTCCGGTAATAATGCTGATGCGGAAAATACCGTATATTCTATAAGCGCTTTATCCGGGCTCAGGGGAAGCACATACATGAATACAGTTCCCCATTGCTGCGGCACTGAAAAGTCCATGAATACTGCCTGCCCGGGATCAAAGCAGGGGATATCCGTTTCAATCAGCCATCCCTTAAAATGCTGCAATAGCGAGAATGTGCTCTTGGTTTTTGGAAAGCCCCGGTAAACGGCGCTGAATAGAAACCCTGCTTTTACTTCCATTGTCTTAGCGGCAGTTTGAATAGTATACCATCCGTTTTTGAAGCGAATTTCTTCCACTGCAGAGTAAACTATTTCTATATTTGGCGCTTTATTGATCCGATCAAAACAATAATTGTAAAAATCAACAGCTCTTATCATTTTGTACTGATATGCGCCGGTATCCAGTGTTTTTGAAAGGTCTTTATTCCTGAAAATAAGATGATCCCATTGTTTATAAACAACAGGCTCAAAATACCCGCTGTCTTTTTCCCAGAAACACCAGGTACGGTCATTGGTATCCTTTTTTGATTTATCTATCAGTAATATCTTCTTCGTATAGCCGGGATCGTTATCCATTATGCGCATGAGCAGGCTGAGCCCTGCACAGCCTGCCCCGATGATAATATGATCGTATTCCATCGTCATGGCAGGATAGTTCTGAGCAATAAGAAAAACATTATCTGTATAAGCAAGAGATGTATTGCAAACCTGTTGGATTTATTGAAAGGGCAGGCTGAAAACACAAAAAGCAATGCCACACTGACAATAAACCAGCTGAGATAGTTGAATACCGGAACGGCTGCAGAAGGCGCCCATTGCCAGTAACCCAGGCGAATAGCAACAGGCTCCATGATCCAGTCGAAAAAAGTAGCGAGCAAAGCGCCGTCTACGATCACGGATGCCCTGCCCCACCCGGCATATACAGCCCGCTGATCTTCCGGTACATTTTTCGCCATTCGCGAAACAACCGACACCATTGTAACCCCGCAGCAATATATGACGATAAACCAGTTGACGCCAATGATCAGCGGGATACCATCATAGCTTATACCCAATGCTGCTCCATAGCTATATTCCCCAAAGAGCCATCCGGTATGCACCCCGGTATATTCGGATAAAAAGCCGGCTACCATTACTATCCCCATGAAAAGATAAAAAGACCGGTTACGCGAAGGCTGTGTCCAAAGCAACAACAGTAGCATTACCATCATGTTCATAGAAGTCAGCCTGGTAAATAATGCAGTATTGCCCCGGATAATTCCTGCTAATCCCACTGTGTGGAATAGTATAGCAAGGGAAGTGGCTATATAAACCCTGGGTTTAGTACCCGGAATGGGAAAAAATTTCATAACTGATCTGTGCACTGTAATGCAGCATGAAATTACAGAACGAATAGCATTGAAAAATATAAAGCTCCTAAAGAAAATGCGGTGTCCGGTGCACCGCATTTTTAATTTAATGGTGAACGTGTGAGGTGAAATGTTATCTCATGCCTCACCTCTCACGTTAATATAACAGTATTATCAATCAACCACAGATCACGCCGCTTCCTTCATCCTGCTTATGTGCTTAAGCCTGCCGGCAATGGCTTGTTCAATTTCTCCGGGAATATCCGGGTTACGATGGTCATGCATGATCGTGAAACGGCTCCTGTCGTTGTTCCACCCAAATACGCACACGGGGCTATCGTTGACGCTTACCCGGTATCTCAGTTTTTCCTGTCCGTTCAAATATTCCGTTGCGCGCACCTGGTATATATTTCCGCCGGACAATATTTCAAATTTTTCAGTTACTAATCTCATACAATTCAATTTTTAGGTTCAACAATTTTTATTTCAACGAGCAATTGCTTTTCGGTACAGAAAGTTCAATAAGTATGCCAGCGTATGGTAGTATAAATGTTAAATAGCATAAATGCATATATAATCAATTGTCTTATTATCAATTTCATATTATTGCGTATAATCATTCATTGTATACACCTGGAAGGAGATCATTTAGAAACATGAATTCCTTTGAAATAAAACAGCATATTATGACCGTTCTCTTCAAATTGATGATGTAACTTTGTATTCCGTTAAAGGCAAAGATTTGCAGGCATGCAATAAAGAATATGTCCTGCTTTTTCAGATACTTTGCCACTTCTCAGAGATGCCTTGCTTTTCATGTGAATTACTTTTATCAAAGGAAATTTTGAACAGCGTATGAGCAAGTCCGTTATTAAAGAAAATGATCCTGATGTGGTATTGATCGGCGCCGGTATTATGAGTGCCACTTTGGGTGTGATGCTGAAAGAGCTTCAGCCGGATATCACGATCCACGTTATAGAAAGGTTGCATACTGTAGCGGCGGAGAGTTCCGATGCGTGGAACAACGCAGGCACGGGGCATTCGGCATTTTGTGAATTAAACTATACACCGGAAAGAGAAGACGGCTCTATTGATTGCAGCAAAGCCATTAAAATTGCCGGGCAATTCCTTCAGAGCCGGGAATTCTGGACTTACCTGCTGGATAAGCAATATATCAGCAACCCGCACGACTTCATCCATACTGTTCCGCACATGAGCTTTGTGCATGGGGAAGAAAACGTAACCTACCTGAAGAAAAGATATGAGGCATTGCTGCAATACCACCTTTTTGAAGGAATGGAATTTTCAGAAGATACTGCAATGCTGAAAGAATGGATACCGCTGGTAATGGAGGGGCGCGACGTTTCAGAAAAAGTGGCTGCTACAAGAATGGATGTGGGAACCGATGTAAATTTCGGTGCGCTCACCAGAAAATTGTTCCGCTATCTTTTTGATAAGCCTGAGGTAAAGCTGCTGCTGGCGCATGAAGTATTCGACCTGGAGCAGGGTGAGGACAGCCGTTGGAAAATACAGGTAAAAAACCTGACTACCGGGAAGAAAAGGACTATTACAACAAAATTTATTTTCATAGGCGCAGGAGGAGGCTCGCTACCTCTGCTTGAAAAGTCGGATATACCTGAAAGCAAGGGTTATGGCGGCTTCCCGGTAAGCGGTCAGTGGCTGATTTGCAACAATCCTGCTGTTATTGAAAAGCATGATGCCAAGGTATACGGCAAGGCTGCCGTAGGCTCTCCACCCATGAGCGTTCCTCACTTAGATACACGTATTATTGACGGGAAAAAATCTCTGCTGTTTGGCCCTTATGCCGGGTTTTCTACAAAGTTTTTAAAGAATGGTTCATTTTGGGACCTGCCTTCCTCTATTAAGATCAGCAATATCAAGCCGATGATGATGGCAGGCATCCACAATATTTCTCTCACCAAATACCTGATCGATCAGGTAAGCCAGTCTCCCGAAGACAGGCTGGAAGCGCTGAAAGAGTACCTTCCGCTTGCAGCAATGAATGACTGGGACCTGGAAGTAGCGGGACAACGGGTGCAGGTAATAAAAAAAGATGAGGAAGAAGGCGGTATACTTGAATTTGGCACTGAGGTGGTAAACGCTGCAGACGGCACCATTGCCGCATTGCTCGGAGCATCCCCCGGAGCCTCTACGGCTGTTTCTATTATGACAGACCTGCTGAACCGTTGTTTCCCTAAACAAATGAAAACACGGCAATGGCAGGAAAAGCTGGAAGAAATGATACCTTCTCTCCATAAATCCCTCTCCGGTGACAAGGATCTCTGCAGGCAGATCCGTGAAAGAACGGGCAAAGCGCTGGAACTGGTTGAGGAAGAAGCGGTACCGGGATGAGAGGAGAGTGAATGGTGAAGAGGCAATAGTGAATGGTGAGACGACAAACGTGAAACGTGAGAAGACAGGCGTGAGGGTCATTCACCTTTATCTTCTCACGTCTCACCATTCACGTTTGTCGTCTCGCATTTGTCGTCTCACCATTCACCTGTTCAGCTAATGATCTTTTCTCCGAAATAAGAGTGCAATATTTCAGGCAATATGATGCCGGACTCGGTTTGATTGTTTTCGAGCAGGCAGGCTAATATGCGGGGAAGCGCCAGTGAGCTGCCGTTGAGCGTGTGCGCTAAAATGTTCTTTCCTTTTTCTTCCTTCGACTTGAAACGGATCTTTGCCCGGTTGGCCTGGTATGCTTCAAAATTGCTGACGGAGCTTACTTCCAGCCAGCGGTCCTGCGCTGCGCTGTATACTTCAAAATCGTAGGTAAGCGCTGAAGTGAAGCTCATATCTCCCCCGCAGAGCTTAAGAATGCGGTAAGGAAGCTGCAGTGTATTCACCAGTTTTTCCACGTGAGCCACCATTTCTTCCAGCACATCATAGCTTTTATCGGGATGCACTATCTGCACAATTTCTACTTTCTCAAACTGGTGCACCCTGTTGAGCCCGCGGACATCTTTACCAAAGCTGCCGGCTTCCCTGCGGAAACAGGGAGAATAGGCCGTCATTTTTACGGGCAGCTCCTCTTCCTTAAGAATTTCATCCCGGTAAATATTGGTGACCGGCACTTCGGAAGTTGGGATCAGGTAAAAATTGTCTGCAGGCATATAATACATCTGCCCCTCTTTGTCGGGGAGCTGTCCTGTTCCGTAAGCGGAAGCTTCATTTACCATAAAAGGCGGGAGATATTCCATGTACCCCGCCTGCGTATTATAATCAAGGAAATACTGCACTAATGCTCTTTGCAGCTTTGCTCCCCTGCCTTTGTATAAAGGGAACCCGCTGCCTGTGATCTTGGCGCCTGTTTCAAAATCCACCAGCCCGTATTTTTTAATAAGCTCCCAATGCGGTATGGCTGTTGCAGCAAGATTAGGTTTTGTGCCTCCTTCCTTTACCACAACATTATCTTCCGGGGTCTTCCCTTCAGGTACCTTTTCCGAAGGCAGGTTGGGCAGCTTTATCAGCTCCTCCTGTAATTGCGTTTCGGTGGCAGCAATTTTTTCACTGATACTGTTTATTTCCTGCTTACAGGATGCAACTATCTGTTTGGCATTCTCTGCAGCCTCTTTTTCTCCTTTGGCTATATACTGCCCGATCATCTTAGAGGTGCTGTTCACTTCCGATTGCCTGGTATCAAATTCGAGCTGGAGCTTTTTACGGGTATCATCCAGGGCGATGATCTTATCTACCAGGCTGATATCGGCAAAATGCTTCACCGCCAGCCTTTTTTTAACCCAATCCGTATGCTGCCTGAGCGTATTTACCTGTAGCATCCTCAAAAAATTTCACGCAAAGGTAATTGTTAGTGCATACTCTTAAAAATCTGAATAACATTCCATATTGAAATGCGCCCGCGCACTTCTTTGCCTACCTTTGCAGCCATGAACAATATGGATAGCGATCTCCAGGTACGCTGGTGGAATCTTGAAGCCCAACTCGTGGAGCGGTTTAATAAAAAACCCGATATGGAAGCCATCCTTTTCCTGATCGGTATCCAGGAGCTTGGAGATATACGGGCAAAGTTTACCAAGGAACAGAAGCAGGACCTGATGCATGTGGCGGTATGTACGCTCTTTTCGCAAAGCGGTTATTATGAGCTTGAAAAAGTAGATGAGGACGGCTGGCCTCATTTCAAACAATTAAAGCCCCTCCCGGCAATGAGCCTGCCCGAGCAGGAAAATTTTATGAAAGATCATGTATTGCTGTATTTTCAGACCAAAGGCTTTATTGATCAGTAATTAATGCTGCAAATATTTTCACGCGGAGCGCGCAAAGGAGCAACGGGTGCAAAGAAAAGATTGCTGCGATCGCCACTCCGCCGTGCCCGCTGCGAGAAACCGGATTGTTTTACTTTTTTTCAAATGGTTTTTGTAATCTTTGCAGCATTAAAATATGCATTATGAATTTTCCTGAAAACCTGCGTTATACTAAAGATCATGAATGGATACGCCTGGAAGGCGACACTGCTATCATTGGCATTACTGAATTTGCACAGAGTGAATTAGGCGATATTGTATATGTGGAAATTGAAACGCTGGATCAGCACCTGGGTGCAGAAGCTGTTTTTGGAACAGTGGAAGCTGTAAAAACCGTAAGCGATCTTTTTCTGCCGGTAACAGGAACTATTATTGAAATTAACCCCGGGCTGAACAATAAGCCTGAGCTGGTGAACAGCGATCCATATGGAGAGGGCTGGATGATCAAGGTAAAAGTAGATAATCCTGCTGATGTGGATGCCCTGCTAACATCTGAAGCTTACAGCGTTCTTGTAGGAAACTGAGCCGGTATGACGATCAGCAGGTTGCTTAAAAAAATATGGCCGGCGCTCGCCTGGTCTGTTATGATTTTCGTCTTACTTATTATTCCCGGAAAAGAATTACCCCCGGGGCCGGAAATACCGTCTTTTGATAAGATCATTCACATGGTGCTTTTTGGAGCCCAGGTATGGCTTTGGAGCTATTATATTAAGCATGGAACAAATTTCCCCAAACACTTGTGGATTTTCTTGCTCATTTTTTTGCTTTCCTGCTTATATGGCATAGGAATGGAGTACTATCAAAAATACTTTGTGGCAAACCGCGCATTTGAAACAGGGGATATTCTGGCAGATATTGCCGGGTCGGCGATAGCTTTTCTGCTGTTCAGGAAAAGGCCGGGCAAAAAAATTGGCCTCTATAGAAATAGAGGCCGCAACCAAAACTAACTGCTTATGAGAAAATTGACTGTTTTAAATCTCTTTATATTAAGACGCAAAACGGGATGATTTGTTTAATCCCTTTTTGTTAAATATTTCTAAAGATCTGTTTTAACTAACGTAATATACAAAATAAAATTGCAATTACAATGCCATTGTTATTTTGTTTTACAGGTACAAATTTCCGACAAAAAACTATAGCCGTCTCTTAATAAATTGTAAAATCTTGTAGCACAGGTCTCTGCCGGAAAAGAAAACCGCCGGCCATCGTGTTTGTTACCTGAGTGTTATCCGGAATTTCAATACCTTCAAAGCCGTATCTTTAAATGTAAACCTCCTGTAATTTCTTCGCCTTTTGAAACAAAGATTTTATGCTTTAGATGTATTCCGCGGGGCTACAATAGCCCTGATGATCCTCGTGAACAATCCGGGAAGCTGGAAATACATTTATGCTCCCCTGGAGCATGCACCCTGGCATGGATGCACCCCTACAGACCTGGTTTTCCCTTTTTTCCTGTTTGCGGTAGGGAATGCAATGGCATTCACTATCCCTGCCCTGCGACGGTCGGGCAACAGGGCTTTCTGGATGAAAACACTTAAGAGAACTGTATTGATCTTCGGTATTGGTCTTCTGCTCAATTGGTTCCCCTTCATAAAATATGACTCCGCGGGAGCGCTTGTAGCAAAGGGTTTTAATACTCTCAGGATATTAGGCGTGCTGCAGCGGATCGCTCTTTGCTACCTTTTTGCAAGTATTATTATCTATTATTTAAACCCTGCAAAAGCTTTCATCGCCGGCGTTGTGCTGCTATTGCTTTACTGGGGTATATGCCTTGCTTTCGGTAATGCTGCCGATCCCTACAGCCTCCAGGGCTGGTTTGGCACACCGATAGACAAAGCCATTCTCGGGGAATCCCACATGTATCACGGTGAAGGAGTGGCTTTTGATCCTGAAGGTTTCCCCAGCACTATCGCCGCCATCACGCAGGTGATACTGGGCTATCTTGCAGGTGATTATATTGTACAAAAGAAAAATGCAATAGCCGGAACAGCCATGGCTGCTTCCTGGTATACGATCATCGCTAATTTGTTTGTAGCCGGGGGACTGCTTGTCTTTACAGGATTTTGCTGGGATATGGTGTTCCCCATCAATAAAAAAATATGGACAAGCTCATTTGTAATATATACGACCGGTATTGCCATAATGGTGCTGGCCACTTTGCTGCATCTGATAGAAGCAAACGGGCACAGGGGCGGATGGAGCAGGTTTTTTGAAGTGTTCGGCAAAAACCCGCTCTTTATTTTTGTGCTGAGCGGGGTATGGGTGAGGCTTTACGGATTAGTGCGCATTCCTGCCGATAACGGCTATGAAGGATTGGGCGGATGGATGTATAATCATGTTTTTGCACCCCTGTTTGGTAACATGAACGGCTCTTTGCTGTATGCCATATTCCATGTGATCATTTTCTGGGGCATTGCCTGGTGGCTGGATAAAAAGAAAATCTATATTAAAGTATAAATCCTGTTGGTTATGACAAAACCCGATTCTCCCCGTTTCCTTGCACTGGATGTTTTGAGAGGTATGACGATCTGCTTTATGATCATCGTAAATACCCCGGGGAGCGGCGCTACCCCTTTTGCTCCTTTATTACATGCTGCATGGCATGGGTTTACGCCTACAGACCTCGTATTCCCGACATTCCTGTTTGTAGTGGGAAACGCCATGAGCTTTTCTATGCCGAAATACAAACAGCTTGGCACCGGTACTGTGCTGGGAAAGATATTCAAAAGAACATTCATCATTTTCCTTCTTGGCTACCTGATGTACTGGTTTCCCTTTTTCAGGGAAGTAAAGGGAGGCGGCTACGAATTTTTCCCTATACAAAATACCCGCATACTGGGCGTGCTGCAGCGAATTGCTTTGTGCTATGGTATAGCAGCATTAATGATCCATTTTTTATCCAAAAAAGCAGTCTGGACATTAAGCGCCATTTTCCTCATAGGGTACTGGATCATCCTGTATGTGGGCGGGGATTATAATATGACGACTAATGCGGGGCATAAGCTGGATATGATATTATTTGGAGAAAGCCACCTGTACCATGGGGAAGGCGTTGCCTTTGACCCTGAAGGATTGCTGAGCACCATGCCCACTATCGTCAACGTTGTGGCAGGCTATTATGCGGGTGTTTTTATCCAGAAGAAAGGTAACAATTTTGAAACAGTTACCAGGCTGATGATCGCAGGTTTTGCATCCATGTGCCTTGCATATTTCTGGGATTTTGTATTCCCTATCAATAAAAAACTATGGACCAGTCCCTTTGTATTATATACCGTGGGGCTTGATATGATAATACTCGGTATATTGATTTTTGTGACCGAAATTAAAGGTATGACCAAAGGCGCTTATTTCTTCCAGGTATTCGGTAAAAACCCGTTATTTATTTACCTCCTGTCCGAAATACTGGCTACCGTTCTTTTCACGATAAAGACAGGTCCCAAAACCAGCCTTTTCAACAGCATCAGCAATACTGTATTTCAAAAGATCCTTCCCGGTCCCTGGGGCTCATTGCTGTTTGCCCTTTGCTATATGATGTTATGCTGGCTGGTAGGCTACTGGATGGATAAGAGAAAAATATACGTGCGGGTATAAACACGACCGTTGCCACAAAAAACATTTCAATATTTTATTTCACTATTGCCTGCCCGACAAATATGAATAAGCGATTGAAATTCAGTTAATCGCCTCATCCCGGACCTCTTCCTGCCGGCAGGCAGGCTCGTGGAGAGGGTGCAGAACCTTCTGTCGTAAAGGGTTTCATTGATTTCAAGTTCTTTTAACCGCGCAGCTCACTTTACTTTGTACGTGGTTGAAAAATCAGTAACCTCACCGGGTTCAAGTGTCAATAATCCTATACCGTTGTTGAAAGCATTCGGTGGAGCGCTCAGGTTTTCTATAGCTATGCTCCGGCGGTGCGGGGGGATATATATCTGCAGGTAAGGATATTCCTTTTGGGGGTATATTTCCAGTTGCCGTTGGCTTGCCGGGTCGCGGAGTATGCACATGGGTTGCGGCTGTGAAAAATCCAGCACAAAAGAATTATCTATTTCCCTGCCATCAATCAGCGCCGGCCGCACGAAATCCGGGAAAGGAATGGTTTTACCGGTAGGGATCAGGTTTACAAATTCCAGCATTTCCTCCGACCTGAATTCGAGCAACAGGTCGTTTACCTTTCCTCCGAATGTGAAATAAGGATGCCAGCCGTCAGCGACAGGCATTGAAGAACCGCCTGTATTCTTAACAACAGTGGATACCGTAAGGGTATTGTCTTTTTCAAGTGTATAAGTAATAATGCAGGTATATGGAAAAGGGAACCCGGGAACATTTCCGGCATAATCATACTGCAATACCAGTTGCGCACCGGTTGTGTCAGCATGTTCTTTTGTAATGGTAAATGATTTGTTGTATAAAAAACCATGCAATACTACCCCGGACCGGTTGGGTTGGAATTGATGGGCTGTACCATTGAAGATATAGCTGCCTTTGTTTATCCTGCAGGGGAAAGGGGATAGCTTAAGCCCCTTGAAGCCTGTCGATTCGGTGGCTTCATCATATTCTTTTTTACTGCTATAGCTATCAATAAGATTAATTTCTCCTTTCCCATCTTTTATCACGAACGCGTGCAGCATTGCCCCGCAGGAAGGAATTATCTCTATTGTACAATCTTCCTGATCATTTTTCAGCACTATTTTATCAAAGCCATTCTCCTGCTTTCTGTATATGCCAAACATAAGTTTCTCTTTATCTGCCAAATTAAATAAACAGAACGACAATTATAGCCAAAATAATGTTCAATCGTTTGCGTGAAATACAATACCCGCAGCGATTGCTACGGTGCAATGAGCGCAGCGATCTCTTCTTTGCGGCCGCTGCGTGAAACCATTTGAACCACAATGCATCGGGAACTAAGTATATGCAGCAATTCCCCGCCGCTGTGAAATGAGCTTTCACATCTCACCTTTCACGTCTCACAGAATAATAAGTGTTATGTCAGTTAAGGTACTTCAGCACTTCCTCGCTCATGGGATTGACTTTGCTGGGAAACACCGCGATCAATTTCCCGTGCTCGTCAATCAGGAATTTGGTAAAATTCCATTTTATCGGGTCTTTGATACCCATTCCTTCCGCTTCATCGCAGAGGTATTTAAATAATGGATCAATGTCGTTTCCTTTCACCGATACCTTGGCAGACATGGGGAAAGTAACACCATAATTTTCGGTACAGAATGTTTGGATCTCCGCATTAGTGCCCGGTTCCTGTTGCTTAAAATTATTCGCAGGGAAGCCAATAACTACCAGTTTGTCCTTATAGGTTTTATACAGTGTCTCCAGGTCTTTGTATTGCGGTGTATACCCGCATTTGGAAGCGGTATTAACAATCAGCATCTTTTTGCCCTTATATTTTTCAAGCATAAAAGAGTTGCCATCCAGCCCTTCTATCTTAAAATCATAGATGGAAGCCACCATGGATAAAGCGACTGCAACAAATAATAAGCGTATCATAATTATTGTTTTTAGAGTAAAGTACAAAATTGATGCAAAAAATTAATAAGTTTTATTACTGTTAAGTTAATCGTAACTATTGCTTTTCATAACATCCCAGGTCAGGTTTGTCATCTCTCGGATTGCCATCCCTGTCGGTAGTCGCCATTGTGATCACTCCCGCATCCACTGCCGGGGAAGTTTTTTTACCCAGATGAAAGTCAAAATAATGCCGGGCGGTATTGATGCTGTCAAATGCAGGGTCCTGGTTAGCAATGCTGTTTTCCAGGGTTATCAGGCCGGTAATTGACTTTGCTTTATACAGGCTGTGATCCAGCAGCACCTCCATATTACTATCTCCCCTTTTTTCTGCCACCACCTCATTCTCTATGCTTCCTCCGTCTCCCCAGATAATACAATTTTTAAATATAGTACTAAGAGGATAGCTATTACCTGCATCATCAAAGTTATTGATATATGTCACCGGTTGCTTATGCTCTATGTAGGAATTGCCAAAGCTTGCAATAGTGCAGAAAGTGAAGTCATAGGTTCCCCCGGCGGTGATAGAAATATTAGAACCGCAATTGCTGATCAGGCAGTTTACGGCGCTTATGCCTGAGCCAAGCGCTGTTATACCGGCATCGTATATATTGTCAATCATACATGCATTCATTTGCAGCTTGGGAGCGTTGCCTGGCGCAGGCCCTGCGCAGATAATGCCCCGGTAAGCATTTTTCACAACAGCATGCGTCAGCACATTATCCCTGCTCTTTTCACTAAAATAAATGCCGGGCCAGGAGGCGGGAAGATCGCGGTAAGGCTCATCCAGCCTGTCTCCTCCGAAAGTGACGCTGTCGGTTTTTGTGCCATTCACCACCAGGCTGCCATCCACCATCACCGGTGCATTGGCATGCATATAAACACGGCAGCCTTTTTCCATGGTCAGGGTTACGCCTTCTTTTATAAGCAGTCCTCCCGATATTACATACGGAAGATCATTCTCCCAGGTGGCGTCTGCATCAATAACATAATTTTTCAGGAAATGAGCATTCTGACCGTAAGCCTCAAGCTGCACATAGCGTTCGTTCCCGTTATATCCAACCAATATACTATCGCTCACAATAAAGGGAGTGCCGGAAGAAGAGGGATCAACAGTAAGAGACACGAATACATATACACTGTCGCCGGCATTGATCTCCACATCGCGTACTTCCGTGGAAGCAATACCATCCACATTTATTTTATATGGAGAATTGCTGCCGCCCATCAGCCTGACTGTATTTAGCTTTAATTTCCGGTTATTAGGATTTACTATTGTAAAGTTTTGTGTTACCGATCCAACTGAAGTAAATACCGTATCAAATGAAAGGGTATCTGCCGTAATGGTCAATGCTGCATCTTTATCCATCATAAAAGATGTCTTTTTACAGCCAAAAAAGATAATGACCGCAGGCAGGATGATTATATATAGAAGTACCCTTCTCATGTAATACAGTAAATAACCGGTATCAGCTTCAGGCATTTGCATAGGCAAGTGTTGCAAAGCTCAGCCTTATGCCCCGAAGGTCTTCCAGCATTGCATTACCACAGGCTTCTATAGTAGCGCCTGTAGTAATTACATCGTCAACCAGTAAAAGATGTTTACCCTCCGCTATTGCATTCGGGCGGGCAATAAATACACCCTCTACGTTTTGCCAGCGCTCCATTCTTGTTTTATGCGTTTGCGTGTCTGTATAACGTATACGCTCCACCAAATTGTACAATACCGGTAATTGCATTGCTGAGGCAAGTCCCTCACATATTATTGCAGACTGGTTATAGCCTCTTTTTCTTTCCTTATCGGGAAAAAGGGGTAACGGTACAAGTGCATCTACGGATTGAAAGCGGGAAGAAGCTGCCAGTGCTGATCCCATCAGCTTTCCCAGGTAGATCCCCAGCTCTTTATTGGATTTGTATTTGACCTGGTGTACCAGTTGCTGGAATAAAGAGCCTTTGGAAAAATAGTACTGGCTCATGCCCGACACAGATCTCAGCCTGCCCCACATTGCCTTCTCTACAGGATTATCTTCCGCGGCCGCAAAACCTGTTTCATACAACTGCCCGGCACATTGTATACACAGCAGGTGCTCCCCGCTGATAAGATCGCTGCCACAACCATTGCACAGATGCGGGAACAGTATATGAGAAACGCTATGGAAAATTGTTTTTATCACTATTGCTTTCTTAAAACAGGTATTTATAAAGCTCATCCACACGCGCCATCGTTACCAGTTCTATATTAAAACGCTGCCTGCTCAATCCCTTCTGGTTGTATTTGCTGATGATCATTTTTTCAAAACCAAGCTTTTCAGCTTCCGCTATCCTTTGCTCTATGCGGTTAACCGCTCTTATTTCACCACTCAGCCCTACCTCGCCGGCAAAAGCTATATGCCGGGCAAGCGGGATATCTTCATACGAGCTAAGCAATGCGCTTACCATTGCCAGGTCTGTGGAAGGGTCTTCTGTCTTGATACCGCCTGCTATATTTACAAATACATCTTTCATCCCGAAATGGAAGCCTCCTCTTTTTTCAAGCACCGCCAGCAGCAGCTGCAGCCGGCGAAGATCAAAGCCGCTACTGGTTCTTTGCGGGGTACCATATACCGACTGGGTTACCAGCGCCTGCACTTCTACCAGCAGGGGGCGCTGTCCCTCAAGGGTAGCCGCAATGCTTATACCACTCAACTGCTCTTCCTTTTGAGTGATGAGGATCTCAGAAGGATTTGACACCGGCCGCATCCCTGCCCCCGTCATTTCATAAATGCCCAGCTCGGAAGTAGAGCCAAACCTGTTCTTCACTGTTCTCAAGATACGGTAAACATAATGCTGGTCGCCTTCAAACTGAAGAACGGTATCTACCATGTGCTCAAGGATCTTCGGACCTGCGATAGCCCCCTCTTTTGTGATATGCCCTATTAAGAATACCGGAGTATTTGTTTCCTTCGCAAAACGCTGGAGCTCGGAAGCTGTTTCCCTGATCTGGGAAACACTCCCTGCTGAAGATTCAATATAAGGTGAATGTAAAGTTTGAATGGAATCAATGATTACCAGGTCTGGTTGCAGCTTTTTTATTTCCTGGAAAATAACCTGGGTTGATGTTTCAGTAAGCAAATAAAAATTTTCATTGCTGATGTTTAAACGATCGGCCCGCATCTTGATCTGCTGCTCACTTTCTTCTCCGCTCACATACAGGGTAACAATATGCTTCAGCGATAACCCGTTCTGCAGGAACAATGTTGATTTCCCTATGCCGGGTTCGCCTGCGATCAGCACAATGCTTCCCGGAACAATGCCATTGCCTAAAACCCTGTTCAGCTCTGCATCCTGTGTGATGATCCTCTTTTCTTCACCTGCGGTTACTTCATGAAGCGGAATGGTTTTAATATTCGCGCCATTGTCTTTGTAGCTCTTCCAGTTGTTCGTTTGCTTCGACTGCTTTTCAACCACTTCTTCAACAAATGTATTCCATTCACCACATGACGGACATCGCCCTGCCCACTTCGGAGATTCATATCCGCAGTTACCACAAAAAAAAGCTGACTTGATTTTACTCATGTATTAAAGATACGGGGTAAATGATTGAAAGATATAAGTTATGAATTGCACACTTATTTTACCCGCACACTTTTCAACTTACAGTACTGCATGAATTCATTTTTCTTTTTGTAATGCTCAAAAACCAACAAATGACTTGAGATACGACTGACCTTTTTAAATAAGTAATGAAGAAAAGATAGTGAGATGAAAATAGTAGGCAAAGCCGGTTTTTAAAAAGTTAAAGGGTCAACTTTCGCTGACCCTTTAGTACTTACTAACCCATTAAATTCTTGCACTAAATTACAAATTGCTCAAACATAACAAAATTAATTTTGGTCCCTGTGAATAACTTTTAGGGCGGTATCATTAGCCATTATTTCAAATTAACTAACTTAAAATCAAATACTTATAAAAAAAATTTTCATTGCCAAAAATTAATTTTAAAAGCCAATTTGTCAGCTATATTTTCCTAAATGCAAGATCGCTGACAAAAAGGCTTGTCTTTTAAAGCGGGAAGAAACTTTAGCCTTAACCCTGAGAAATGGTCAGAGATTTGATATAGTTTACATGAAAAAAAATTTTATTATGGGTTCAATCTGGATCGTTTCATTAATTTTTGTGGGTATCAGTATGCTGGTGAGCATGCAGCTAAAGGGAAAGTTTGCCAGATACAGCAAAGTAGGCATAGCAAGCGGGCTAACCGGCAGGCAGGTAGCCGAAAAGATGTTAAAAGAAAATGGAATATATGATGTGACCGTGAATATGTCAGATGGATTTTTGACAGATCATTATAATCCGCTCAATAAGACCGTGAACCTAAGCCCTGATGTGTACAACAGCAGTTCGGTGGCTGCCGCTGCAGTAGCGGCTCATGAATGTGGTCATGCCGTGCAGCACTCCACCTCTTATCCCTGGCTGATGCTGAGGAGCAGGCTGGTACCGGTGGTACAATACAGCTCCCTGCTGGTGCAATGGGTGCTTATAGGCGGGATTTTACTTATTAAGGTGTTCCCGTCGCTTTTGCTGATAGGCATTATTCTCTTTGCGCTCACTACCATTTTTTCGGTAATAACGCTTCCTGTAGAGTTTGATGCGAGCAAACGGGCGCTGGCATGGTTGCAGCATACCAATGTTACCAGCGCGCAGGAGTATCCTATGGCAAAAGATGCTTTGAAATGGGCAGCCATGACCTATGTAGTGGCAGCCATTGCTTCAATAGTTACACTGGCACAGTATATACTGATCTACTCCAATAACCGGAGAAGCTAGTGCTATATCAACAATAATTTGTCTGTTTCTTTGTGAGAAGTGAGACGATAAATGTGAGGCCCTCACATTTGTCGTCTGTCGTTTCACGTTTGACATAACACTAGAATTTCCAGACAGGATTTTTTACATCATGATAAAACAGGAAGGTCCAGTGATCTTCCTGTCCTTTCTTCCACCATTCCTGCCTTAGCTCCATACATTTTTTGCCATCATAATCATACTTGGCAATAAATTTATTTTTCATCTGCCCCAGCTGCGGCGCATCATCCGCCCCGAAAAAAATGATCTCATTATCTTCTCTTATGGTAAACACCTGGTGATAAGGAGAATGGGCGCCCGTTAATTCATAGCTGATATAGCCGTCAATCTCTCCATTGCCCTCAATAAAAACAACATTGTCAGCGTCCTTTAATATTTCAATCTCTTCAGGTATATAGGAAGGCAACCCTTTCTCCAACGCAAAATCCAGCTCCTGCTGCTGCACATAATAAGTAGCGGAAGGAAAGCTCAGGAAATAGCGGTCAAGAATATTGTCTTTCATGCTTATACCACCGGCATGGTCTTTATGCAGGTGGCTCATTAAAACTTTAGTCACATCAGAGGGGCTGATGCCATGGTCAATAAGATGCTGATGGATCTGCAAAATGCCATTTTCATTGACGAACCCTAATCCTGTATCGAGGAGCAAAATATCCTTTGATGTAATGATGACGAAAGGCTGGATCTCTACCAGCAGGCTTCCCCTGTTTCTTTGCTGAAGATCATCCGCATCCGGATTGAATGGAATAAATAATTTTGAATGATCTATAGTGAACGTGCCTTCGCTAAGCGGAATAATTTTCATGCAGCAAAGGTATTAAGCGATGAGCGTTTTTACAGTTGTTTTCTGCCGATTACTATCCTGTCCAATGAATACTCTTGCCGACATATCATAATTTCAGATCTCAAATTTCAGATCTCAAATCATCTCAGTACCATCTGCCTGTCTTTATCAAGCCTCAAAAGTATAAAGATCATAATGCTGAAGGTAACCAGCGATAAGCCGCCATAGCTCACGAACGGCAGTGGTATCCCGATCACCGGTGCAAGCCCCATAGTCATGCAGAGGTTAATGGCAATATGGAAGAAAAGCACCGATGCCACACCATAGGCATAACAACGGCTGAAGGTACTTCGTTGTCGTTCGGCAATGGTCACAATCCGGAACAGCAATATAATATATATGCCCAGGAATACCATGCTACCTGCAAAGCCAAAGCCTTCCCCTATAGTGCAAAAGATAAAGTCAGTACGTTGCTCCGGCACAAAGGAATAGCGTGTCTGCGTGCCTTTCAGAAGCCCTTTCCCGTACCAGCCCCCGCTGCCAATGGCAATTTTACTTTGCCTTACATTATAGTCTCCGTCATCCTTTTTGGGTGCACTGTTCTTGGCAATATCTTCTGCCGCTGCGGCATCTTTGGGCACATAATCTTTACCGATCGTATCATAAATGCGTTTTACCTGATAGGGCTGCAGCACATGATCAAAAATAAACGGAACCGCAAAGCGCTGGATACCCACGCAGATAGCCCATATCCCGATAATTCCTGCCAGCACAGACTTATGCCTTTTGATCTGTCTTCGCATAAGGTAGATCACGAAGGCAGCAATGCCTGTCAGTGTAAGTGCGAGCACGTTGGGATCCACCACAAGCGTAGCTACCACTAATATGGCAAAAGAAAATCCTATGATCAATATTACAGCGGGGAGCCCTTCGCGGAACATGACCAGGAAAAAAGAAAAATATACCAGTGCAAGCCCTGTTTCACTTTGTAATATCGCAAGAATAGCGGGGGCAATTACAATTGCAGCAGCGATCATCTGGGAGCGGCTCTTTGTAAAATCAGTCTCCATGCGCGACAGGTATTTGGAAAGCGCGAGGTTGGCAAAGAGAATACAAAGCTGTATGGGCTGCAATTGTAATGCACCTCCAAACTTAATGATAGACTTGGTGCCTTTAATATTAGAATGAAACGGGAATACCAGGATCAGCAGCAGCATTCCGAAGGCATACCATAAATTGGCTGTTGCGGTAAAGAACTTGCTGTCCATCAATAGTACTGCCACACCCGCCACAATCGAGACCAGGAAAAAGGCAGCCTGTTTGCTGTAATCCGTTTTGAAAGAAAGAAAACTGCGTACTATATCATCCCCTTCCCTGTAAGTGGCGGCGAAAATGCTTGTGATGCCTATGCAGCACAACAGAATGTACAGCCATAATACAAGACCGTCGATCCCTTTAGACATTTCTGAATTGCTCCTTATCATCCTGATATTTGCGCTTTTAAAGTTTTCTTATCATTCCCAACCAGTTGTTGCCCGCGAATAAATAAATGCGTGTTTCTGTTATCCTTCCTTTCTTTTGCAGGCTTCCGGCCGGCGATAGCGTCTTTCTTCTCTTTTGGTTGTATGAATACTATACTTTTTTCTTTTGGCTTTTCTTCGTGCGGGCGGTAGCCTCTCAAATATTTTCTGATATAGCTGCTATCCTTGCGGAGATTAAAATAATAATAGGCGCGGGTAGAGTCGGCAATAAACTGGCGGCGTTTCAGGTATGCCGGCATAAGGTTGGTACTTGCTATCCTTTCCAGGTCTTTCATTTTTTCAGAACGGATAGAATCTGTAAGATATTTTTCTACAAGGAAAGAAGCAATAGGTGCAGCCCAGGTAGAGCCGAAGCCTGCATTTTCAACTGCTACGGCAATAGCTATTTTAGGATTTTCCCTCGGGGCAAAACAAACGAACATAGAATTGTTGGGCAACTTGATCCTGTGCCCGTCAAGCACTGTATATTTTTCCGCCGTGCCTGTTTTGGCACAAATATTTATCCCCGGGATCTTTGCAATCCTTGCCGTACCGCTTTCCACAACATCCTGCATACCCGCATGTATAGCTTCGTAAGCTTCATCAGGAATATGAGTAAGGGGGGAATATTTTACACGGAACCGGTTAAGAATGGTATCTTTTTTTGTTTCATTATCTATTCTTTCCACAAAATGAGGCGTATAAAAGTACCCTTTATTAGCAATGATGCACATGGCATTGGCAAGTTGCACAGGGGTTACCTGCATTTTATCCTGCCCTATGCCCAGCGTAACATTCGTACAGGAATTCCATTGTCCCCGGTACACTTTATTATACAAGGTGGTGTCCGGAATATTTCCCGGCAGTTCATTAGGAAGGTCTATGCCGAGCTTTTCTCCCCATCCAAATGCATTGAGGTATTCCATCCAGCGGGTGTATCCTTTCTTTGTACTGTGATCTGTGGAGTTATCCACTGTCATCCTGTATATCTGGGAAAAATAGGAATTGCAGGAGTTAGCCAGCGCAAGCCTCAGATTGGCCGCATGCCCGGGATTGTGATGCTCACACCTGATTACTTTAGAGCATCCATAGTATGCACCACTGCAAGAAACTCCATAGTGGGCGTTAATAACGCCAACATCAAGAGCGATCAGCCCTCCCAAAGGCTTAAAGGTAGACCCGGGCTCATACAATCCCCGCGTGGCCCTGTTCATAAGGGGAGCCGCAACATCGAGCGCTAATTTTGCATAGTTCTTTTGCCGGGCAGTACCGGTAAGATCGTTAGGATCAATTACAGGCCCGGATACCATAGCAAGAATACCGCCGGTTTTTGGATCAATGGCTACCACGCTGCCTACCTTATTGGCCATTAATTTCTCAGCCAGCAATTGGAGGTCAATGTCTAAATAGGTATACAGATTTCTTCCTGCCTCAGCAGCGGTATCATATTTGCCATTTTCCCAAGGCCCCTGTATACGGTTACGATTATCTTTTATCAGGTTCTGAACGCCACGTTTACCCATCAGCACACTTTCATAATACTGCTCCATGCCTGACCTTCCCACATAGTCGCCCATCTGATAAAAATAATTGCTGCGGCGAATAATAGCTGTATCCACTTCGCCGATATCCCCAAGCAGGTGGGCCCCTGCCCTGTAGGGATAAGTGCGGATAGGACGCTCCACCAAAGTAAAGCCCGGGAAACGCCACATGTTTTCTTCCAGCTTTGCCTGCAGGTCTATTGGCAGCAATCCCTCAAATACCGAAGGGCGGTACCTGCCGTTCTTTATGATGGCGCTGATGATCCTGCTTTTAAGCTCAACAGTGTCTATGCTCAGCAGCGAGCAGAGTAATGTTGTATCTATATCTTTTACTTCATAAGGCGTTACGGTAAGATCATATATGATGGTATTATTAAGGATGGGTTTTTTATTCCGGTCAAAAATGATCCCCCTGTCCGGATATACTACCTTCCTGTACACCGCATTATCAAGCGCCTGCGTTTTATATTTGCCCGAAACCACCTGCAACGTAAAAAGCCTTACTACTATAATTAAAAAAGTAGCAGCGAATATGAGCCGTATAATGGTTTGCCTTGACTGGTTAAATACAGACATTCCTTAATTATTTGTCCTGAACTTCTGTTTCCTGTAAAAAAGTATTTCCGTGATCATGATCAGCAGGAAGCTAACGCCGGTAGTGGCAACAACCTTGCCCAGAAAATACCAAAAATTTCCGAAACTCAGTGTTTCAAGAAGAACGATCCAAAAGTTATGTATAAAAGAGAGAACTAAAACATATACTATATACGGCGTCCATCCCATGCTGGAAGGAGCAGGGGCAATATAGCTGAATCCTGGATCTTCCTTCGACATTAAAATATTGATCATGAATGGCCTGAGATAAGCAATAAGCGTGCAGGCAGCAGCATGTAACCCGGGCGTTTTGGTAAAAAAATCGAAACAAAGCCCGTATATAAAGCCTAACAGCGTAAGCGATAACCTCGGAATTTTATAAGGCAGCCATAATATATAGATAAAATACAGGTATGGCACTATGAACTGGTGCAGTGGAGGTATTTTATCCAGGATAAATACCTGAACAAGTATCAATACAAAAAAACGGATAATATTTTTTAACATTTCGCTCATCTTCACTCCTGTTTTTTCGTTGCCTTTTCAAGCTCATCCTGTTCTTCTCTTTGCAGGTTTTTCACTGCATATACAAACTGTATATTGAAAAAATTAGTAAGCGGTTTTAGCTTAAGCGTATAGAAATTGCTGCCCGTTTCACTTTCCACAGCGGAAATAGTACCAACCAGTTGCCCGGCCGGAAAGGTAGAATAACGGCTTGTTACAACGGTATCACCAATCTTTACCGGAACACTTTTGGGGATGTTCTTAAAAGTGATCACCAAAGGATCTTTACCGTCCCATTCAATGCTTCCTGTTTCCCCCGTTTTCTTCAGGCTTACGCTTACACGGCTTTGCCTGTGAAGGAGGCTCATCACTGTAGCCATATTTTTGCTTACGTTCACTACAGTGCCTACAATGCCGGAAGGGCTTACAACAGCCATATCTTTGCGTACCCCCTGTGCATACCCCCGTCCGATCGTCAGGTAGTTATTTTGCCCCGTTACTGAATTATTGATCACCTTGGCAGGATAATACTGGTACCTGCGGTACTGCTCAATAGAATCTACTCTTATGGTATCAAATGCAAGTTCGCTGGAAGTATCGGGAATAAGAAAGTCTTCTTTTAATAAGTTCCTGAGGCGCTGGTTTTCCTCTACCAGTATATCATTGGTTTTTTTAAGCCTGAAATAGTACTCTACATTATTGTACTGGCGGTTGATCCTGCCGGTTACTTCGCTTGCGGCATCAAGGAAAACCGCTTCATGAAAACGGTTGTAGTGAAACAACATGTACAGCGCAAACCCCTGCATGATCAGAAAGAACAGGAAATTCAGATTTCGCCTGATAAATAGAAAAACATTGCGCACTGGATGTGTTTTTTACAATTCTACGCTGACATAGGTCCGGCAGAAAGGTAGAATGTTAGTGGTGTCATTCGCTATCTCATTACAAAAGGATATCGCTGATAGTTCTTCAATGCAATTCCTGTACCTCTCACTACACTTTTCAACGGGTCGTCGGCTACATGCACCGGCAATTTAATTTTCTGGCTGAGTCTTTTGTCCAATCCCCGAAGCAATGCCCCTCCACCGGTAATATAAATGCCCCGGCGGTAAATATCCGAAGCCAGTTCCGGGGGAGTTGTTTCCAATGCCTTAAGAATAGCTTCTTCTATCTTGAAAATACTTTTATCCAGTGCTTCTGCCACTTCCTGGTAGCTCACCATGATCTGCTTGGGAATACCGGTTACCAGGTCGCGACCGTTTACCGGCAGGTCATCCGGGGGCACTTCAAGATCCTTCATTGCCGCTCCTATTTGTATCTTGATCTGCTCAGCAGTTCTTTCTCCTATCAGCAGCGAATGGTAGCGCCTGAGCGCTTCCATAATGTCTGCAGTAAATTCATCCCCGGCTATGCGTATGGACTGGTCGCAAACAATACCTGCCAGGGCAATGACTGTTATACCGGTAGTACCGCCGCCAATATCCACGATCATATTTCCCACCGGTTCTTCTACGTCAATGCCTATACCCAGCGCCGCGGCCATAGGCTCATGCAGCAGGTATACCTCTTTGGCGCCCGCCTGCTCCGAACTGTCGCGCACCGCTCTTTTCTCCACTTCGGTAATGCTTGAAGGAATGCATATCATCATCCTCCAGCTTGGAGGGAATAAAGGCTTTTTTGGGTAGATCATTTTGATCAGTTCCCGTATCATCAGTTCGGCTGCATTAAAATCAGCGATCACCCCGTCTTTCAGCGGGCGGATCGTGCGAATGCTTTCATGGGTTTTTTCGTGCATCATCAATGCCTTCTTGCCCACGGCAAGTACATTCTTAGGATTGTTCCTGTCCAGTGCTATGATAGAAGGTTCGTTTACTACAATCTCATCATTGTGAATAATAAGCGTGTTAGCCGTTCCCAGATCAATAGCTATTTCCTGTGTAAACCAGTTGAAAAGACCCATAATTGATATTGGAGAATATAATTCTTAAATAATGTTTGCAAAGTTGTTGTAAATAATTTGAAATACAACGGCAAAACCTTGATTTTTATTGACTTTGAGGAAAATAAATTTTTTGTATATCACAGCCCTGCCGCGTTGCGGCGCTGCGGATATCCTCAGGGCGCATTTCAATTTTTCGCTGGCGGGCGGAGACGCCGATCAGAATGTTGTACCCGGAGCGAAAAACAAATGCACCTATCCCCATGCAGGCCTTATCAGTAAAATTCGTATCCTATATCTTTCCGGAAATACATGCCGTCAAAGCTTATCACTTCCAGGATCGCCTTCGACTTTTCAGCGGCATTTTTGACGCTGTCGCCGAAAGAAGTTACCGTTAACACCCTTCCTCCGTTGGTAACAATACCCTCGCCGTCCTGCTTTGTACCGGCGTGAAAAATAAGGGCTTCTTCTTCCTGCAAAAGATCGAGCCCGTCTATCGGCACTCCTTTTTCATATTCACCGGGATAGCCGCCGCTTACCGCCATCACCGTTACCGCTGTTCTGCCGTCAGTTTCAATTTTGACTCCGCCAAGCTTTTGCTGTGCTGCCGCTGTCAGCAGCTCCACTATATCATTTTTAAGTCTTGGCATCACTACTTCCGTTTCCGGATCGCCCATGCGGCAGTTGTACTCTATGACGTAAGGATCGTCGCTGATATTGATCAGGCCGATAAAGATAAATCCGCAGTAATCGAGCCTGTCCTTTTTTATGCCTTCTATGGTGGGTATTACTATCCGGCTGATCGCCTTTTGCATAAAATCTTCATCAGCAAAAGGCACGGGGCTGATGGCGCCCATACCACCTGTATTCAATCCTTTATCACCCTCTCCTATACGCTTATAATCCTTTGCTTCAGGCAGTAAAACATAGTTTTCACCATCTGTCAATACAAAAAGGCTCATCTCTATTCCCGACAAAAAATCTTCCACCACTACCTTCCTGCTGGCATCGCCGAATTTTGACTGCTGGATCATCAGCTCAAATTCCGCTATCGCTTCCACATGGTTCTGGCAAATGATCACACCTTTCCCTGCGGCGAGCCCGTCTGCTTTCAGCACTATAGGAAGAGCGTGCGACTGGAGATACGCCACACCGTCTTCGTAATTGTCAATATCAAACTCCCTGTAAGCGGCCGTAGGGATATTATGACGATCCATAAAAGATTTGGCAAAAGCCTTGCTCCCTTCAAGCTGTGCCGCCTGTTGCGAAGGACCGATAACCATAATATGCTGTAAAGCCCTGTCTGCTTTAAAAAAATCCTGTATACCTTTTACAAGCGGTTCTTCAGGACCTACTACCAGCATGTCTATTGCATGATCTATGCAACATTTCCTTACCGCTTCAAAATCAGTGGCAGGTATATCTATATTAATACCGCAATGGGCTGTGCCCGGATTTCCCGGAGCTATAAATAACTGGCTGCAAAGCTTACTCTGGCTGATCTTCCATGCAAGGGCATGTTCGCGCCCGCCGGAACCTAATAATAAAATATTCATAGAACTTAACATAATGGCTGCGAAAATAAGGAAGAAAGACCGTTGAGAGCAGTTCTTTATATATACGGTATAAAATCCGTATGAACCTGGATTTTATAGCTAATAATAAAGCAAGGTATGAATTTGAACCCCGCGATTATCAAATAATCTTTAATTTCAGCATTAATACTTTATTGATCTAAATTAAATATATGAACCCGAAACCATCAGCTAAGGGGCGCCACCCAAGAGGATTAGCCGTACTTTTTTTTACAGAAATGTGGGAACGCTTTGGCTATTACCTGATGGTAGGAATATTGTTTTTGTATTTAACCGATAATCAAACCGGGGGAAAGGGATTCAGCAACAAGATAGGCGCTGACGTTGTAGGATCGTTCATTGCACTGGTATACCTCACTCCCTTTATAGGAGGACTGATAGCCGACAGGTACCTGGGGTATATAAAATCAATTTTTATCGGAGGCAGCCTCATGGCTGCCGGTTACCTGGGATTGTCGCTTCCCGGAAATACGGCTATGTATATTTCGCTCGCCCTGGTAATTATTGGCAATGGTTTTTTTAAACCTAACATCAGTACGCTTCTTGGCAATATTTATAACAAAGAGGAGCTAAAGCCATTAAAAGATTCGGCTTATAACATTTTTTACATGGGCATTAACATAGGAGCCCTTGTATGCAATTTTGTAGCAGCATATCTCCGCAATAATTACGGATGGGGTTATGCATTTGCAGCCGCGGGCATAGGCTTAATCATCGGGCTGATCTGGTTGTCTTTTGGCTTAAAGCATATACAGCATGCGGATGTAAAAAAGCCGATGCAGGCCGGCGATATGCCGCTCTCAAAAATTTTCCTGTCTGTTTTTTTGCCTATGATCATTTTCGCTGTTATCGGGTGGGTGCTGCCAGGCAATTACTTTGGTTCGGACTCAAATGACGCATTTATTTTCGCCTGCTTACCGGTCATTTATTTTTATGTAAACTTATGGCGCACCGGTAATAAAGAAGATAAGAAAAGTATTGGTTCACTGCTTTTCATATTTGCGGTATCTATTATTTTCTGGACAATATATAATCAGAATTCCACCGGGCTTACCATCTGGGCACAGAATTATACAGACAGGCAGGTATCGCCTTCAGTAGAAAAAGTGGCAGAAAAGCTGGATATGCTTCAAAAAGTGAATACAACACCCAGAGAAACCGTTAAGCAGGATGAATATATGCGCACGGTTACAGATGCTTCAGGCAACCCGGTGATGACACAGGGACCCGATCCTTATTTTAAGAATTTACCTAAAGAAGAATGGCCGGGACCGCAGCAGAGTTTGAAGCTGATGAATGCGGAATTATTTCAGTCCATTAATCCGTTTTTTATTGTTGTGCTCACCCCTCTGCTTGTGGCGCTTTTTTCCTACCTGCGCAAGCGGCAAAAGGAACCTTCTACTGCCGCAAAATTCGGATACGCTTTAATTATTTCCGGGTTAAGCGCACTGATAATGGTTTTTGCTATCATGTCGGTTCCCAGCATATATACGCACAAAACCTCTCCGGGCTGGCTTGTAGCCACCTACGGCGTCTTTACTGTCAGTGAGATCTGTCTCAGCCCTATCGGGCTATCGCTGGTGTCTAAGCTGGCGCCTGCACGTTTAACAGCATTGATGATGGGCGGATGGTTTTTATCTACTTCACTGGGCGGAAAGGTAGCCGGCGTAATGGCCAGCTTTTGGGACAGCTTCCCTGATAAAAAATGGTTTTTTGGAATAATAGCGTTTGCTGCCGTTCTGGGAGGGCTATTGATCTTTATGAGATTAAAATCTTTAGATGCAGTTGTGAAGGAGAAAACCGGTTCCGTATAATAAATAAAAAAGCCGGCGCTTCCACGCCGGCAATTATAATCAATCTTTCGTGCTTTCAATAGTTTACCGTGCATCCCTGTGTATATGCTTTGCCCTCATTGCTTCCATCTTTTTGATCTGCTCGGGAGTTAGCAGGCTGTTCATGTCTTCATGCTGCTTTTTAAATGCTGCCATCACCTGCTCTTTTTTCTGATCGGCCGAGAGGGACTGGTCTTCGCGTATACCTTTGATCTTTGACCTTGTTGCAGCCCCGAGCGCCTGTATTTTCGCAGACTGATCGTCTGTCAGTTGAAGGTCTTTTTTCATTTTCTCCATTCTGTTCTTTGCCATTCCGTCAAATTTCTTTGCCCTGTCTGCTCTCATTTTTGCCAACTGCTGCTTTTGATCAGGGGTCAGCACCGCCTGTATCTTTTCATGCTTTTCCTTACCTATTGCCTTCATTTGTTCTTTATACGCTTTCACGGTAATAGTAGCCTCCTGCTTCCGGAGATCCGACATTTTACTGCGAGCCGCCTCATTGATGCTCTTTATCTGTTGCTGCTGGTCTGCGGTAAGATTGAGCTTTGCATAATACATCGCTTCGCCACGATGCCTCATGCCGGGCTTGCCATGATATCCATGAAACTGCTTTCCCTGGGTTTTAGCCGGAGGAGTTGTAGTCTCCTGCGCCTGTACCATACCAAAGCTGATTGCCAGTGCAAGTAAGGATAATGTTATTCTTTTCATTGAAACTAATTTTAAATGTGATCAATTACTGCAATAGACAACCGGCATATTTTAAAGTTTAAGGTAAAAAAGAAGGGAAAGCGCAGAAAGCTGTTTTACAGGGAGAAAAGAGTAAAATTATTAACGTTGTTTAACAAAAAGGAGCTATACGGCATGTTGCAGATACGTAGAAGCTGCTGAATAACTGGAGATGCCTCATAGATTTGGGAAAAAGAGTATATCACCATCCCGATGTGTTCATCGGGACACGAATCTTTAGTGTGAATTTATAAAAATCTTAAGATAATTACCTGCTTTTAAGGTGTAAGATTTGGTCTGACGCCATCATTGCTGCAAGACTTTTTACTATCCAATGCCGTTTCCTTAAGGAAGCATAGCGTTTTTAAGGTAAGTTGTTGATTGCCTCAAGCCGGTCCCGCTACTTGGCTTGGCGGGATATCCGAAACACCACTGTTTTTAGTTCGGGCATATTTGATTTTTATTTGTCTCACTGAGTGCTTCGCAGTTGCTTTGAGGAGACCTGTCAGCTTCATATCATTGTTCATCTATCCCTTTGATCGGCGGTAGAACAAATCTCAAGCAAAAAAAGGTGGCTTATTGGGATACTGGTAACAGTGCGATAAATCTCTGTGTTGCTGACAATTTAAAAGTTTTATAATGATGCTTATGCTAAAGGAAACGGCATTGAATAGTAAATAGGCAACGGCCCTCACGTCTCACGTTTGTCGTTTCACTATTGACCATTCACTATTGCCTATTCACCTTTATCCCCTGCCTGCCGGTAGGCAAGTCTCACTTTTCACGATAAGAAGGAGCCATACTTATTGCCCCTGCGCCAGGCTGTAGCCTCTCTTATCACCCCACATGTTGAGCAGTTCAGAAGAACATATTTTAAAATTGCCGCTGAGGCTTACATACAGTCCCAGGATATCCTGCTGGTTGAGCGGCTCGCCATCGAGTGACTCGAAACGGACATTATACAGGTTGACCAGATTGGTATATACAGAACCCGTTGGCCATACCTGCGTACCGCGGTTGCTTATATTAACCAGCCTGAACTTCACCCCTGCATGCCGCTGGCACCTGGTAGCGATGGTGAGCGGCTGCTCATTGCTTTCAATAAAAAGATCCACGCCTACAATATCTTCATTGCCTGTTTCTACAGACTCCATCATTGCATTCTGCTGCAATTTGAATGGCGTCGGAGTACCGGGTTTATTGGGCACTACTGGTTTGGCATTAAAGTCCGGCTGCTTACCAAAATTGCCGATAATGGCTGCTGCAAATTCAGTAGTGTTTACGGGCTTTACAGCTTTATCGCCAAAATCTCCTGTATGTACCCCGCTCTCAAGCGTGTACAGCAATGCATTCTCTATGATAGCTGCATTTTCGGTGAGCCCTACATGCTGCAGCATAGAGATACCGCTCAGTAATAACGCGGTTGGGTTGGCGATATTTTTCCCTGCAATATCCGGCGCTGTGCCATGCACCGCCTCAAAAATAGAAATATGATCGCCGATATTGGCAGAGGGAGCGAAGCCCAGCCCGCCTACCAGTCCTGCACAGAGGTCTGACACAATATCGCCCTGCAGGTTGGTAAGCACTACCACGTCAAAATTATCCGGTCTTGTCACCAGCTTCATGCACAGGTCGTCCACAATAATGTCATCAGCCTTCAGGTCAGGAAACTCTTTGGCTACTTCATAGAAGCACTCAAGAAAGAGCCCGTCCGTGATTTTCATGATATTAGCTTTATGCCCACAGGTAATTCTCTTCGTCCTTTTCTGTTTCGCCATCTGGAAAGCATAACGGATCACCTGCAGGCTCCCCGGCCTGGTGATAAACCTGCGGCTAAGGGCGACATCGTGGGTGAGCATATGCTCTATACCTCCATAGGTATCCTCTATATTTTCTCTTACTACAGTAATATCAACAGGAATGCCTGCTTTTGAAAAAACTGTGTCTACGCCGTGCAGGGACTGAAAAACCCTTTTATTGGCATAGGTATTCCAGGTTTTGCGAGCGGTAACATTTACACTCTTTACGCCTTTACCCTTGGGCGTTTCCATGGGCCCTTTAAAAAGCAGTCCAAGCGATTCTATGGCTATCTGGGCTTCGGGGGTCATCCCGTTGGAAAACCCCTTGTCGAATACCCATTTACCCATATCCACAAACTCATATTCCAGCGGGACTCCGTTAGCTTCAAATATCTTGAGCACGGCCGCCATGATCTCAGGGCCTATGCCATCACCTTTAGCTACAGCTATTTTCATTATTTGAAATTTTAATAATATTAAACCAAAAATTAAACTAAAAAATTGTGTAGGCAAGAAATCTCCGGTAATGCGAGGCAAAGGTAATTGCCATTTTAATTGCCCTCGCAGAAATTTGTCTTGAATTACAAGAGTTTTCGCTATTTTTAATGCAAACTTCAGTAAAGTCAATGGCGTCAAAAGTAACGGAAGGTGTGATAGTAACGGTTGAGACATTTTATCAACCGGATTACAGCAATCCCGTAAACGGAGAATTTATGTTCGCCTACCGCATTACTTTACAAAATAACAATCCGTTCCCCATACGCCTGCTCAGGAGGCACTGGCATATTTTTGACAGTAATGGCACGCAAAGAGAGGTGGAAGGAGAGGGTGTGGTAGGCGTGCAGCCGCAGATCAATTCAGGAGAACAGTACCAGTATGTAAGCGGGTGCAATCTTCGTACCGAGATGGGAAAAATGTACGGTACCTATACCATGCAAAATATTACGTCAAAAAAACAATTTGAAGTTAAAATTCCTGTTTTTGATATGATCGTTCCGTTTAAAATGAATTAACAGGATTTTCCCATATAATATAATTACCTTTGCCCACCTTTAATAAGGTATAGTGGGCCCTGAATTTCCTGAAATTATTTGATCAGAAACAATCCCGGAAGCCATCTCCGACAGTAAAAGATAGTATACAGATGTACAAAGTAACCTTCAACAACAAAAACAAAGTTTTTTTCAATACGTTAAAAGCTAATGTAGACCAGTACTTCACAGACAACAACCTGAAGAAGACCGGAAACTGGAAATTGTACCTTAAGACCATAATCCTTATTCCTGCAGCAACGGGGATCTATATTTCCCTGCTGTTTGCCCCGCTTACTCCTTTCTGGGGGATCGTATTAAGCGGTCTTTTTGGTTTCACCCTCGCCAGCATCGGCTTTAATGTAATGCACGATTCCTGCCACGGCAGCTACTCCTCACGGGGATGGGTAAACGATATTATGGGGTTAACCATGAATGCGTTGGGCGGGAACGCTTTTTTCTGGAAGCTGAAGCACAATATTGTGCATCATACCTATACTAATATTGATGGTATTGATGATGACATCAATAACAAACCTTTCATGCGGGAATGCTCCACGCAAAAATGGTATCCGCCACACCAGTACCAGCATTATTATATGTTCGTCCTGTATGGGTTCACTTCCCTTTTCCTGCTGTTCATCACAGATTACATTAAATACGTTACCAAAAAAGTGTACACCACTCCGCTGAAGCCCATGGATTTTAAGGAACACCTTGTTTTCTGGGTTTCAAAGGCTTTATATGTCGGCTTTACTATTGTGCTGCCCATTATGGTTGTGGGATGGGAAGCCTGGCTGGTAGGATTCCTGGTAATGCATTTTGTATTGGGGCTGACACTGGCGCTGGTATTCCAGCTTGCTCATGTAGTAGAGCATGCAGAATTTGACGTAGCGGGCATAGAGCCCAAAAAGATAGAGAACGAATGGGCTATTCACCAGGTAAAAACCACTGCAGATTTTGGTGCAGAAAGCAAGCTGCTTTCCTGGTTTGCCGGAGGTCTGAATTTCCAGATAGAACATCATTTGTTCCCGCGTATCAGTCATATTCATTACCCTGCGCTCAGGAAGATCGTTGAAAAAACCTGCAATGATTTCGGTTTGCGGTACAACTACTTCCCTACATTAGGAGCCGCAATAGCTTCTCATTTCCGTTTTATGAGGCAGTTAGGGCAAAGACCGGTGCCGAACATGAACGGTAACCTGCCGCAGGACGCTGCTGCGTAAAGTAAGGTTTCCCCGCAGAGAGTGATCATGAATGGTGGAAACGTGAATGGCAGACGTGAAATGATAGACGGGAAACTGTAAACTTCCTTCGTGAAACTTTGTGCCCTTATGCCTTTGTGGTTCTGGTTACGTCCTAATACACTTTCTCTCCGCTCACATACGTAGCCAGCACTTTCGCTTTCAGCATAGCAGCAGGCTCGCATTGCATCAGGTCTGTATCCGCAATAATAAAATCTGCATTCTTGCCTTTTTCAATACTTCCTTTCTCAGCTTCTTCAAAGCTGCTCTTAGCAGTCCATATCGTCATACCCCGTAATGCTTCTTCTCTTGTAAGCGCATTTTCTATCTGGAATCCTCCGGGCGGATAACCGGCTGCATCTTTTCTTACCACCGCCGCATAAAAAGTTTTAAAAGGACTGATATCTTCTACCGGGAAATCAGTGCCCAGCGCCATCCAGCCGTTTTGCCGCAACAGATCCTTATACGCATAAGCTGTCCGTATGCGGTCTGCGCCCAGCCTGTCCTCAGCCCAGTACATATCTGAAGTGGCGTGGGTAGGCTGCACCGATGGGATAATATTGAACCTGCCAAATAATGCTATATCTGCAGGGTCAACCACCTGTGCATGTTCAATACGCCAGCGGCGATCATTGTCCGGGGGAAGCAACGCGGCAAACTGCTGTAATATCACCCTGTTGCCGGAGTCGCCGATAGCATGTGCACAGGCCTGGAAAGGAGACCCCGCAATTTTTGACAGAGCAGTGGTATAATGATCAATGTCATTCAATAAAAAACCATTCCAGCCGGGCTTGTCCCGATAAGGCTTCAGCAGGCATGCGCCACGTGAACCCAAAGCTCCGTCTGCAAAAAGCTTAAAGCCTGCTATGTGCATACGGTCTGTTTTGTATATTCCCTTAGGCAGGTACCATGCATAATTTTCAGCATTATCAGCCAGCAGCACTGTCAGCTTCATTTTCAGCAGCCCTTCTTTTTGCAGGGAATCAAGCTTATCTGTTTCCTGCTTTGTCAGCCCGCAATCTGTGACAGAGGTCAATCCAACGGCAAAGCATTTTTGCTGCGCCTCATCAAACAACTTCCTCAGCGTACTGTTGCCAGGGCCAGGGATAATATCTCCCGCACGTCCCATAGCGTTATCCACCAGTATACCGGTGAGCCTGCCTGCCTTTGTTTCTATGATCCCGCCTGCAATAGCATCTCCCGCTTTGATGCCTGCTTTATCCAGCGCTGCCTGGTTTACAATGGCAGCATGCCCGTCAATCCTTGAAAGGAATATGGGGTTCCCGGGAAAATACTGATCCAGCAATGTTTTGGAAGGGAAGGCTTTACTGTCCCAATCATTCTGATCCCAGCCATACCCTGTGATCCATTCATCCTTCGCTATATGTTTTTCAGTAGTAAACTGTTGTATGCGGCTTATGCATTCCTCCCAACTCCGGGTACCTGTAAGGTTCACCTTTTGCAACGAAAGCGCATAGCTGTAAAAATGCGCATGACCGTCTATAAAGCCGGGATAGATGATCTTTCCTTCTGCATTTATCATATCCGTGGCGGTATATGTTTCCCGGATGTGATCAGTTGAACCTGTCTCAAGGATTTTTCCGTCTTTTACTGCCATTGCTTCTGCAACAGAATAGCTGCTGTCTACGGTATATATTTTTGCCCCGTAGATTATCATATCGGCAGTGGTTGTATGATTGCAGCTCATAAATAAACTTGTAGCAATGACGATAAAAAATATTCTCATATCAAAAAGTTGAGGGTAGTCATGCAATTTATAAAATTGACCCGGCAGGATAACTGCTTTATTTTACATTTACAACTGAAAAAATACTACATGTATACCAAAGAACAAACGAAAGCTTTACAGCAGTCCGGCATAAGATTTTTAGAAGAAGCAGGTAAGCCTTTGCCGTCGTCTTCTGTTGAATCCTTAAGAGATGTACTGCGTTTTCACGAATACCGGTATTACGTGATGAATGATCCCCTGCTGGCAGATGCGGAATACGATCGTTTGTATAAAATGCTTGAAAAAGCAGAAGCGGCTGACTCTTCCATTGTTACGCCAGATTCTCCTACCCAGCGAGTATCGAAAGGGCTGATCAAAGATTTTCCGAAAGTGCAGCATCTTGTGCCTATGCTCTCTCTCGACAACAGCTACAATGCAGAAGACCTGATTGATTTCGACAGAAAGGCGAGAGAACTAAGCGGAGCACAGGAGATCGCCTATTGTGTGGAACCAAAGTTTGACGGCGCCAGCATATCATTAATATACGAAAATGATATGCTGTACCGTGGCGCCACACGCGGTGATGGCGTAGTGGGCGATGATATTACCACCAACATCAGGCAGATACGCTCTGTGCCGCTCTCTGCGAAATTTTCCCGGTACGGCATTCAGCAGATAGAAATAAGAGGCGAGGTATTGATGAATAAAAATCATTTTAAAGCATACAACGATGCCCTGGAAGAGCAGGGACTGCCGCGGCTGGCTAACCCCCGGAATGCGGCTGCCGGGTCATTGCGCATTAAAGACCCCAAAGAAGTGAGCAGGCGGAACCTCGAAGCATTCCTCTATCATGTAAGCGATGTGACATTGCTACCGGGGCACCGGCAACCGGAGCAGTTACTGACGCATAGCGGAACGCTGCAAATGCTCTGGGAGCTGGGCTTCAGAAGCCCCGAAAAGGAAAAGAAAGTGCTGAAAGGCATCCAGGCCGTTGTTGACTATTGCCTCGTATTTGAAAAGCAAAGAGATGACCTGTCTTATGAAATTGACGGTATGGTGATAAAGGTGAATCAACTCGAAATGCAGGAGCAGATGGGTATGACCACACACCACCCGCGTTGGGCTATCGCTTATAAGTTTAAGGCGAGGCAGGCTACCAGCAGGCTAAAAGCAGTAGAGTTCCAGGTGGGCAGAACAGGCGCCGTCACACCTGTTGCCAAGATAGAGCCGGTGACAGTAGGCGGCGTAACTGTGGGAAGCATCTCTGTGCATAATGAAGATTATATTAAGGATAAAGACCTGCTGATCGGCGACACTATACTGATTGAAAGGTCGGGTGATGTGATACCCCAGGTAGTAAAATCATTCCCGGAGCTGAGAACGGGCGGTGAAAAAATGATTGCGTTCCCCAGAAATTGCCCTGTATGCGGCTATCCTCTTGAGAAGCCCGAAGGCGAAGCGGTATGGCGCTGCAACAACAGCAATAACTGCGAAGCACAGATCGTGGAACGTATCATTCACTTTACCAGCAAGGATGCAATGGACATACGCGGCTTCGGGGAGGCCATCGTAAAGAAATTTTACGCACTGGGCTATCTGAAAGATATCCCGGGCATATACCGCCTGCCTTTTGATAAAATACGTTCGCTGGAAGGATTTGGCGAAAAAAGTATTACTAACCTGCAGGCTGCTATTGAAGCCTCAAAGCAACAGCCCCTGCACCGGCTTATGTATGCGCTTGGCATAAGATATATAGGAGAAACCACGGCAAAAGTATTAGCCAATGCCGTGCATCACCTGCTGGATTTTACTTCGTTCAGCCTGGAGCAACTGCAGGAACTGGAGGATGTAGGTCCCAAGGTGGCGGGAAGCGTTTACCAGTTTTTTCATAATGATCAGAACATACAGTTGCTTAAGGAGCTGGAAGCGATCGGGCTGCAGTTTAAAAACCTGAAAAAGGACCTGCATGCCGCCGGCAACCTCAGCGGGCAGACTTTCCTGTTTACAGGCACACTCGTACAACTCAAGCGGTCGGAAGCGGAAGCGCTGGTAGAGCAGCACGGCGGTAAGCTGCTGAGTGGTGTAAGCAGCAAGCTAAATTATCTTGTAGCAGGTGAAGATGCCGGCTCCAAGCTCGAAAAAGCAAAGAAAATAGCCACAATAAAGGTGATCTCCGAGAAGGAGTTTTTGAAAATGACGGGGACGGATAGCCTGTCTTCCTGACAATGGATCATAGTGCTGTGTCAAACGGGAAACGTGAGAAGTGAAATGTGAAGGGCCGACTGTCAAACGAGAAACGTCAGAAGTGAGATATTTCACGTCTCATGTTTCTCCTCTCACTTTTCATGATTAAAATATAATATGCCATAGGATTATAGTATATTTATAATACCTAAAAACATCAGCCATGATAAAGAAGATTGCCAATGAAAGCTGGAAACCCTTACAGTTCCCGGGATGGAAGGCATTAAGAAAAAAATACGCTGTTTCCAACCAGGGGCGGGTTGCCTCCTATACAAAAGATATCTATGAAGACGGGCAATTGCTCAGCGGCTCTTTAACTACAGGTTACCGCAGTCTCAACCTTCATCGTCCCGACAACAAAGGCACTTTATACATACACAGGGAAATAGCCCGCCTCTTTTGCAAAAAACCTTCACCAAAACACCAGTTTGTAATTCATCTCAACTACAATAAGATTGACAACAAATCGGCAAACCTCAGGTGGGCTACCCTCGGTGAAGTAAGCAATCACCAGCAGAGCAGCCCCGCCAAAGTTGCATATAAAGAAGTACAGGCAAACCGCTCCTCAGGGCTGAAGCTGAACGCCAACCAGGTAAGCGCTATTAAAAAAGCTATTGCTGATCCTAAGAGGAAGCTTACCTATAAACAGCTCGCTGAAAAATATGATGTAAGCGAAATGACCCTCTACCGTATTAAAAGCGGGGAAAACTGGGCAAAGGTGAAATAGCTGATGGCTGTCAGCCGCCAGCTATCGGCTGAGAGAATGTTTACAAAAACAGGTCGGTATATAATTGCGCGCCCGGTATCACGCTGTATTTTTCCAGGTCCGTAATACCTTCTTCAGCAAGCACGGCTTCGTCAATAAAAAAATTACCTGTGCAGGAAGATGACGGACGTGATAATATATAATAAGCAGCGTCCGCAATGATCTCAGGTTTACGGCTCATCTTTATCAAAGCTTCTCCGCCCAGCAGGTTTTGTACTGCTGCTGTAGCTATAGTGGTCTTTGGCCAAAGGGTGTTTGCAGCAATATTGTCTTTTTTCAATTCTTCAGCCAGCCCCATAGCGATCATGCTCATATTGTATTTACTCAGCGTATAAGCCAGGTGAGCGCCAAACCACTTAGAGCTCATATTGAGCGGCGGGGAGAGGTTAAGAATATGCGGATTCGTTCCCTTACGCAGGTATGGAATGCAGGCTTTGCTCACGAAAAAAGTCCCTCTCACATTGATATTATGCATCAGGTCAAACCGCTTCGGTTCTGTTTTTTCAGTGGTAGTAAGTGAAATGGCAGAAGCATTATTGATAAGTATATCAATGCCTCCGAACACTTCTATTGTTTTAGCCACAGCGGCTTCGATCTGGTCTTCAAAACGAATATCGCATTGCACAGGCAATGCTTGCCCTCCGGCTTCCACAACTTCCTTTGCGGCCGAAAAAATTGTCCCGCCTAATTTGAGGTTCTCTTCAACTGATTTGGCTGCTATCACTACCTGCGCTCCTTCCGAAGCTAACCGTAATGCAATCGCTTTACCAATCCCCCTGCTGCCTCCTGTGATGAAAACCGTCTTCCCTTTAAATGACATATTCCTGAATTTAAGTGTAAGCTAAGCGAATTTTCAATAGAAGCAGTTGAATTTATGATAGCTTTGATCTGACTAACTTGTGTGAGCCACCATTACTATATATGAGTATACTAAACAAACTGGCCACCTCTCAAAACCGTAATGATGAGTTGCCTAATATTGAGCTTGCAATTGATATTGCAAACAATAAAGATAAGGCTGCCGTTAAAGAGCTGGTAGCATTAGTGCTGTCAGGTAAAAACCGGGATATTCAAAATGACAGCATCAAAGTATTATACGAAGTTGGAGAAAGGAACCCTTCGTTGATCTCGCACTATTCAAACACTTTCGCAGGATTATTGTCTTCTAAAAACAACCGCCTGCAATGGGGAGCCATGAGCGCTCTGAATGCTATTGCATCAATCGAGCCAGACTTAATTTATTATTTACTACCTGAACTGGAGGCCGCGGTGGCAAAAGGATCAGTCATCACGCGGGACAATTATGTTTATATATTGATCAGGCTTGCAGGAATAAACAACTACCGCAACAAGGCTATTGCTTTGCTGAAAGAACAACTGATAAACTGCCCTGCCAACCAGCTTCCTATGTATGCGGAGAAATCGCTGCCTATAATTACATCTTCTGAAAAAGATAACTTTATTCAAATTTTGCAATCGCGCTGGAGTGAATTTGAAAAAGCATCGAAGCAGGTAAGGGTTGAAAAGGTGATCAGGAAATTACAAAAGACTTTAATATAGTGTTAAACCAGGACCTTTGCGCCGTAAACAATCGTTAGACGAGAAAGGCAATACGCCGGATTTTCACTTTTGACTTCTGACATTTCACGATTAACATAGTACTATCTTAGGCAGGCTGAGTGGCTTTATAATTCAAGCTCTTTGGCAGGATCCCAGAACACTTTGTCAAAGTCAGTAATAGTATCATTTACTACTTTTATCCCTTCTTTTTTCAAGAGCTCTTCCATTAAGGTGGGTGTACTGAAATGATGCCTGCCGCTGAGCATGCCATTGCGGTTGACTACCCGGTGCGCAGGTACTTTAGGACGCACAGTGCCGGCGGCATTCATTGCCCAGCCGACCATACGGGCAGAGAGCTTAGTGCCTATATATGCGGCAATAGCTCCGTATGAAGTTGCCCTGCCTTTGGGTACCAGCCTTACCACATCATATACTGTTTCAAAAAAAGAATCTTTGCGGTCAGCTTTTGCAGGCGGCTGTTTTGCAGATATTCCTTTTTGTTTTTTTGCAGATTTCATAATGCAGTAATTTCATTTAACATCAGCTTTAACCGGGCATCTTTTTCCGGCGGTAGCGCTTTGGGAATGCTGAATTTTAGATAATGCACTTTATTGCTTCCGGCTATATCCAGGCTTTCGTAATAGGTTTTGATCTTCAGGTCTTCATGAATGCCAGGCTCTGCATACACGTCGCTGTAACTTTCTGCAACATTCAATTCGTACAGCTCTGCTACGAGGGAAGTGAAATTATACAGGTCGGGTGAGTCGGTCTTCAGGTGAATGAAGCCACCCTCTTTCATTATTTTTTTGTACAGCCGCAAAAACCTCGGGTGCGTCAGTCTTTTTTTTGCTTTTGACATGCGCAACTGCGGATCGGGGAAAGTGATCCATATTTCATTCACTTCGTCTTCTGCAAAATAATCGGTAATGCTTTCTATTTGTGTGCGTAAAAAAGCAACATTTTTCAATCCTTCCTCCAGTGCTTTTTTTGCGCCGGACCATATACGGTTCCCTTTGAGATCAACTCCAATAAAATTCCTCTCCGGGTACTGCCTTGCAAGCGCCACAGTATATTCTCCCTTGCCGCAGGCAAGTTCCAGTGTAAGAGGATTGTCATTGTTGAAAAAAGCATCCCAATTCCCCTGCATTCCTTCGGGATACTGCAATACATTGGGAAATGATTTTATGGCTTCAAACCGGATGAGTTTTTTATGTCCCATGCGTCAAAGATAGGGATCGCAGGGAAAGGGTTATAAAGATTTGTTAAAGAAGTATCCCGAAGTTTTAAAGCGTATCCCTCAAACATTACATTTAAAAATGAAGAAAATTATTTCAATAATTACATTTATTGTAACTGGGTTCTGGTCGTATGGTCAGGATCGCAGCGTAGATGTTCAGGAGAGAGTGGCGCTGGGCGGTGTAAGTCAACAAATATTTCTTCGGGGAAAAGACAGTACAAATCCTGTTTTGCTCATATTGCATGGCGGCCCGGGATTTTCAGAATTTGCTTATTTCAGATCATTTAACAGAGATCTGGAAAATAAGTTTGTGGTAGTCAACTGGGATCAGCGCGGCACACATCTTTCCTACAATGATTCAATTGAGGATAAGTCAATGACGTTTGACCAGATCGTAAGTGATGCGCATGAACTGGCAGGTAAATTGAAGACACGGTTCAGGAAAAATAAAATTTTCCTTTTGGCTCACTCCGCCGGTACAATAGCAGGAGTTAAATATGCTTTGCGCTACCCTGAAGATCTGTATGCATATATCGGGGTCGGTCAGGTAGTAAACGGGATGAAAAATGAAAGGGAATCACTGTCATTTACTTTAAAAATGGCAAAGCGAAATAATAATAAAAAAGCGCTGGCTGAACTCGAAGAAGTACAAAAAAACTATCCTTCTTTGTCACTTAAATCATTAGAATATGTTTTTACAGAAAGAAAGTGGCTTGAGAAATTTGGCGGCGTTTATCACACAAAGAGTTTTTCATATTTATTTGAACATCTTGACAAAGGAGAAAGAGAGCTTATGAATGACAAGTTAGCAAGCAGGGGCGGGCAATTCTCTATGCAACATTTGTGGAAGGAATTATTAAGCGTGGACTTCCTTTCTGCCGACACGGTATTCAACATACCCGTTTTTTTAATTTGCGGTAAATATGATCACAATACTCCCACTGATCTTGCGCGGCAATATTTTAATAAAATAAAAGCGCCCTTAAAGCAGTTCGTCATTTTTGAAAACTCCGGTCATTTGATCCCGTTTGAAGAACCTGATACATTCAACGAACTGCTGACACAAACAATACTTAATAAATCATTGTAATGAAAAACGGCTTAGCATTGGGCTAATAAACGTGAGATCCTCACGTTTATCGTCTCACTTCTCACAAAGAATACGACATGATATTGCTTATACCTAGTATTTCAAAAGCCGTTGCACACACTCATCCAATCTTGCTTTTGCCAGGAAATTTTTCTCCAGCTCTTTATTAAAAGGAATGGGTGTATCAAGCGATGCACAGCGCATTACAGGAGCGTCGAGCTGGGGAAAACAGTGTTCCTGTATCCAGGCAGCTATTTCAGCGCCAATGCCACCTGTAAGGGTATCTTCATGCAGGACAAGTACCCTCCCGGTCCGCGATACAGCAGCGGAGATGGCATTATAATCAAGAGGCAACAGACTTCTGAGGTCAAGAATATCAAACGAGATCTGCGGGTGCTTAGCCGCATATTCCAGCGCCCAGTGCACCCCTGCCCCATAAGTAATAATGGAAATATCTTCGCCCTGCTCTACCAGTTTGGCTTTGCCAATGGTCACTTCGTAAAATTCTTCAGGCACGGGGCCTTCTATACTGCGATACAAAGCCTTATGCTCGAAAAATAATACCGGATTGGGATCATTGATGGCTGCGATCAATAAACCTTTCGCATCCAGCGGGGAAGACGGGTATACTATTTTAAGCCCCGGCGTATGCACAAACCATGCTTCATTGCTCTGTGAATGAAATGGCCCGGCGCCTGTACCTGCGCCCGCAGGCATACGTATAACAACATCAGCATTCTGCCCCCACCTGTAATGTATCTTGGCAAGATTATTTACTACCTGGTTAAAGCCCATCGTTACAAAATCGGCAAACTGCATTTCCACCACGCTTTTATATCCTTCCATGCTGAGTCCCAGGGCGGCGCCTATGATGGCACTTTCACAGAGCGGCGTATTGCGCACCCGCTCTCTCCCGAATTTATTGACAAGCCCCTCCGTTACTTTGAATACTCCTCCATACTCTGCAATATCCTGTCCCATCAATATGAGGTTGTTGTGCCTGATCATGCTTTGGTACAAAGCATCGCTCACGGCATCTACCAGCCTTTTTTGCTGAAGCGTGAACGGGGCATGCGCTATATCTTCATCCGTATTGATAACCTGTATGGTGTATTTATTATCTGCTTCTCCCCATAGGGCATATACGTCTTTTAGTTCCTGTGCTGTATCCGGGATGATGTCATGATGTGTGAGTCCTTTTTCCAGCTCTTCATCTATATACCGCTTGAATGCTGTTTTGGCGCTTTCAATATCTATAGTGGTTAAAATATTTTCTTTCAGCAGCCAGTGCTCAAATGTTTTTACCGGGTCTTTTTCTTCCCATATTTTCAAAAGCTCTTCCGGTACATACTTTGTGCCGCTGGCTTCCTCGTGCCCGCGCATGCGAAAGGTCATGCACTCTACCAGGTAAGGCTTTTGCCTTTCAATACAATACTCCCTTACTCCCTTTATGGTATCGTATACCGTAAGAATATTATTGCCATCAATCTGCACACCTTCCATACCATAGCCCCTGGCACGGTCAACAAGAGAAGCGCATTTGTATTGTTCATCTGCAGGAGTGCTGAGCCCGTAACCATTATTTTCTACTAAAAATATCACCGGCAATCCCCATACTGCAGCTACATTGAGCGCTTCATGGAAATCTCCTTCGCTTGTAGCGCCTTCCCCGCAAAATACCAGTACTGCTTTCTCCCGGCGGCCTAATTTATAAGCGAGCCCAACACCGTCTGCCACCGCCAGTTGCGGTCCGAGATGGGATATCATCCCGCAGATATGGTGTTCCTTATCGCCGAAATGAAAGCTTCTTTCCCTTCCCTTGCTGTATCCTTCCCCGGCGCCCTGCCATTGCATGAATAATTTGCCCAGCGGAAGCCCGCGGGTAGTAAATACCCCAAGATTACGATGCAGCGGTAATATCCACTCATCGGTTTCCATTGCCGATGTTGCTCCTACGGCAATAGCTTCCTGACCGATACCGCTAAACCATTTGCTGATGCGCCCCTGCCTCAGCAAAAGCAACATTTTTTCTTCTATCATTCTGGGTAGCAGCAGCGCCCTGTACAGTTCTTCCAGTTGCGGTTTGGTAAAGTTCTCTTGAGGAAAATGCATATACAAACCTATAGGTTTTTTGAAACATGCCAGGTTATTATAATGTTTAATCCTTTCTTTGATGACTTTACGTTTACTGCTTTAAACGTATAAGCGCAACAGTTATGATATGATAACAAACAGTATTTTTCCTGTTATTCATTTTTGCCGCTAAACAGCAGCGAAGACACTATTGACAACAACAGCCCAAACAGCAGCGCCCACCAGAACCCGTCTATACTTATACCATTAACAAAATGTGCCGCCAGCAGTACCATTAATGCGTTAATGACAAAAAGAAAAAGCCCGAGCGTAATTATTGTCAGGGGAATAGTTAGCAGGACCAGTATCGGCTTCAAAATTACATTTGCTACCGCCAGCACCAGGGCAAATATCAATGCTGTCCAGTAGGTGTCAATGTGGATGCCTTTCAGCACCCGCGACAGTGCAAACGCTACTGCCGCAGTTACTATAAGTTTAATGATAAAGTTCATATACAGGTATTTTAAGTTATTACAACAACGTAAAAAAGAAGCTTAAACAAGTTCGTTAAAATATCTGTTTGTTGAGCAGGAAGTTTGCAAAAACCACAAAAATGAGACGCTTTTATGGTAAAAGTTTTCCGGCCGGGTCAAAATAAGTTTCTTTGCACTTTCTTGAAAATCTAATCCCGCCATCACAATGTGGAAAAAGATCGGACAATTTATTTTGAAATACAGGCTTTCCCTGCTGATCATAGTAGCGCTTTCAACGGCATTTATGCTATATCACGGGAAGCAGGTAACGATCAGTTATGAATTTGTACGGACAATCCCGGTGGATAACCCTTTGTATAAAAGATACCTGGCATTTAAGCAGCAGTTTGGCGATGACGGCAATACGCTGGTGATAGGGTTTACAAAAGCTGATCTTTTCACCAAAACGGTTTTTGAAGCGTATGCAGCCTTATGCAATGATCTTAAAAAAGTAGATAAGGTAGAGGCTGTACTGAGCGTGGCAGGCGCTGTTGATCTTGTAAAGAATGACAGCACGGAGAAATTGCAGGTAGTGCAGGTTTTCTCCTCCTCTGCTGTACTTTCTCAGGAGCAGTTGGACAGTGCGGTGAACGTATTTTATTCACTCCCGTTTTATAAAGGATTGCTATATAATCCTGACACCAAAGCGTATCTCATTGCGGTTAAGATCAATAAAGACGTTTTAGGCACTAAGGGGAGGGAGAAAGTCATAGCAGCCATCGAAGATCTGGCTTACAGCTTTGGCGAAAAGCAAAAGGCGGAAATGCATATCAGCGGGCTTCCGCTTATCCGTACCAATATGGCGATAAAGGTGGAAAAGGAGATGCGATGGTTCCTGATAGGCTCTGTATTGATATCGGCCATAATACTGATCCTTTTTTTCAGGTCGTTCAGTGCAACCGTACTTTCGCTCGGAGTGGTTATCACAGGAGTGATATGGAGCATGGGCGTTATGCACTTGTTCCACTATAATATAAGCCTGCTTACAGCGCTTGTGCCGCCTCTCATAGTGGTGATCGGCATTCCCAATTGTATTTACTTCCTGAATAAATACCATACTTCCTGGGTTGATACAAAAAATAAGCATACGGCGCTTGTGGAAATGGTGAACCGCATGGGCATTATCACCCTGTTTTGCAATATTGCCGCGGCAATCGGGTTTGCTGTATTTGCTCTGACTAAAAGCGCTATACTTAAAGAGTTTGGCGTGGTAGCGGGAATAAGCATTATTGCCATTTTTTTTATATCGCTTGCCACTATTCCCGCTGTGCTGAGCTATTTGCCGCCACCTAAAATAAGACATATCAAATACCTGGAAAGCAGGTGGCTGGATGTAGTGCTGACAAGAGTAGAGAAATGGGTTTTTAACCATACCAAGACCATCTATATTGTTACGGGGCTTATCATTGTATTCGCTGTATTGGGCATGACACGGCTGGTGTCTGTGGGACACATGGTAGACGATATCCCGCAGACAGATAAGATATACACTGATCTGAAATATTTTGAGACCAACTTTAAAGGTATTATGCCGCTGGAAATAATTATTGACACCAAAAAGAAATATGGCTTCAGCGGGTTAAAAGCGCTCGATATCTTTTCAAGAATAGATTCTTTGTCGCAGTATATTGCTTCCAGGAAAGAAATGGCGCGGCCGCTTTCCCTGGCGGAAGGTTTAAAGTTTGCCAAGCAGGGGTTTTATGACGGCGACAGCAATAATTATGCAATGCCCAACACTTTCGATGGCGCGTTTGTGAGCGATTACCTGCGTGTAAAAAAAGACAGTAATAGCAGCGCTTCGGGGAATTCGTTCCAGCAGTTGATGAATGCTTTTATGGACAGTACCCGGCAAAAAACAAGGATCAGTGTGAATATGGCTGATGTGGGAAGTAAAAAGTTGCCGATGATCCTTGCAGGTATCAAAAAAAGGTCTGACCAGCTTTTCGATTCTACCCGCTTCAATGTAGAATTCACGGGTACAAGCGTAACTTTCCTGGAAGGGAGCCGCTTTATTATCAACGGGTTGAGGGATAGCATATTATGGGCGTTTTTACTTATTTCATTATGTATGCTATACCTGTTCAGATCATTGCGGATCCTTGTCTGTTCTTTAATCCCCAATATCATTCCCTTAATGCTTACTGCAGGCATCATGGGCTGGGCGGGAGTTCCGCTTAAGCCTTCCACGGTGCTGATATTCGGTATCGCACTGGGGATAGCTATTGACGTAACTATCCGCTTCCTGGTAACCTACCGTCAACAATTGCCCGAACACCGGCAACAGGTAAAGCCAACGATCCTGCAGACCATTCATCATACCGGCATCAGTATTATTTATACCTCACTGGTGCTGATAGCAGGGTTCAGCATTTTTATGTTCAGCGGTTTTGGAGGCACCCAGGCCCTGGGGTGGCTTACATCGCTTACATTGCTTTCTGCCACAGTCACCAATCTTGTTTTACTGCCGGTTTTGCTGATTTTGATGCACCGGTCGGAAAAAAGGTAAAAATAGTTAACGCATTGTTAAGTTAATTTCCGTTTTAAGCCGGGCAGCATTCCTGTTTGCTAACAATTGTTAGCATAACTGCCGGATTATCAGCTTTTTTACCAAAAGATAAAATATTTGTTAATGATCGTCGTTTAAGGCGGTATAATGTATTAAGCAGCAATACAGGATTATATTTTGTCCTTAAAGCTGGGATTGTAAATCTTAAAAATTTGACAAAAAATCTAAGGTTAACAATTCTTTATATCTTTGTCGCTTCAAAATTTTACAAATCATGAGAAAAACAATGTCACTATTGGCAATGCTAATACTATGTTCGGTATTTGCATGGTCACAAACAAAGACTATAACCGGACAGGTTATGGATGAAAATGGAGCTCCCGTGCCATTTGCTACAGTAAAAGATAAGGGCAGCAGTACTGCGGTTGCAGCAGATGAAAATGGTAAGTTTTCTCTTACTGTGACCAAGGGAAAAATCACAGTAAGCGCTGCAGGTTTTGAAACCCAGGAAGTCTCAGTGGGTAGCAGTAACAATCTTGTCATTACTTTAAAGAACTCCTCTTCGTTACAGGAAGTAGTGGTAACTGCCCTGGGTATTAAAAAAGAAAAAAAGAGAATCGGCTATTCCGTTACGGAAGTAAGCGGTGAGGATATTGAAAAGTCAAAAGAAACCAACGTAGTTGAAGCTTTGTCAGCTAAAGTTCCGGGTGCACAGGTTACCAGCAGTGCAGGGACCCCGGGTGCATCTTCCAAAATATTATTGCGCGGCAATTCAACATTTACAGGAAATAATGAACCATTAATGGTTGTTGACGGAACCCCTATAGATAACTCTACTGCCCAGCCGATCCCGGGAGATTATCCTTTTAACATCAATCTTACCGGTGTCAATGAGTCCAACAGGGGTATAGATATCAACCCGGCAGATATAGAATCTATATCTGTGCTGAAAGGACCTGCGGCCGCATCCTTATATGGTGCAAGAGGGGGTAACGGGGCTATAATCATAACCACAAAAAAAGGTAAATACGGCGCCCATAAAGGGCTGGGAATAACTGCGAGTTCAGGGATTGAGTTTTCAAAGGTCAATAAATTACCGGAATACCAGAAAGAATATGTACAGGGGGCAAATGGAGCATATTCTCAAACCACGCCCAACAGTTGGGGAGCTAAAAGAGAAAATGCCGGCATACCCATATATGATGATAAGTACGGGCAGTTTTTTCAGACAGGGACGAACTATACCAATAATATTGCCATAGACGGAGGAAGTGAAAATTCCATTTTCCGTGTAGGGGTCGGCAATACCAGCAATAAAGGTGTAGTGCCTAATTCGAGGTTTAACCGAACTAATATCAGCGTTTCCGCGGAAACAAAGGTGAAGAAATGGTTGACATTCGGCGCTTCTGCTAATTATTCAAATTCGGCTGGCCGCAGGGTTCAGAACGGGAGTAATTTAGGTGGAATAATGCTTACTTTGCTACGTGCGCCTATCAATTATAATGTTGATGATTATATAGACACCACTACCGGTGAGCAAACACAATATTATGGGATATACGACAATCCGAAGTTCACTGCTTATAGAAATCCTTATACTGACAATACGAACAGAATATACGGAAATGTATATACAAATATTTCTATTTGGAAAGATCTAAGTTTGGACTGGAAAGTGGGTGTGGATTATTATAATACCGAATCGAAACAGATCTATGATTTGAGCTCTATCGGAAACGACGATGGCGACGGGTCAGGTCAAATTAATCTTGCCAATACTGCAAATCGCCAGATTACCTCCAATATTAATCTACGTTATAAAACATTTATTACCCCAGACCTTGAAATGAATGTATTGGCCGGTTATAATTTGTGGGACAATCAGAACACTTTTTATTTCATGAGAGGTAAGCAGATCCAGGTACCGGGGTTATATAATCTTTCCAATACTGCAAACCTGTATACCAGTAACCTTGACAGTTATGAGCAGACAAATGGTTTGTATGGTGAAATTGGGTTTAATTACAAGTCTTTTCTTAATCTGACGCTTGCCGGCAGAAACGACTGGACTACCGCTTTTGGCAGAGGGGGAGCTTCCGTTTTCTACCCTAAAGTAGATGCGTCATGGATATTTTCAGAGCATATTCCTGCTAACAATATCCTAAGCTATGGTAAGATAAGAGCCGCTTTTTCAGATGCCGGTACCGGTCCTGATCCTTATACCTACAGTAAGATTACTTATTTTCTTAAGCCATTTATAACTGATGGTTATACTAACGGGAATACATTCCCATACCTTGGGCAGGCGGGATTTGCTCCTTCAAACGTTCAATATCCCGGCGGTCTGATCCCGGCACATGTTACCGGCAAAGAAGTTGGTCTGGAATTAAGGCTATTTAAAAACAGGCTGTATTTAGAAGGTACTTATTACGACCAGCTTTCAAAAGATAATATCATCACTAAACCCATTGCTCCAAGTACGGGTTACCAATACGAGATAGGAAATGCCGGAGAGATCTCTAACCGGGGATATGAGCTGGCATGGGGATTTGATGTGGTAAAATCCAAGGAGGTACAGTGGAATATCGGAGGTAACTGGAGCAAAAATATCTCTAAAATAAAGTCTCTTCCTGATGGTGTAAATGAAATTCCTGTAGAAAGCGGTTTTAGTGAAATAGGCGCTTATGCCATTGTTGGGCAACCGTATGGTGTATTTTACGGTTCTGCATGGGAACGTAATGCTCAGGGGCAATTGCTGGTAGATGATGAGGGACAGGCGATAAAGAAAGAGGTGCAGGTAGGAATCGGAAACCCTAATCCTGACTGGTTAATGGGGATAAGCAGCAGCCTGAATGTTAAAGGGTTCAGCTTGTCAGTTCTTTTTGATATTCGCCAGGGTGGCAAGATATGGAATGGCACCTGGGCCCGTTTGGAAAATATGGGGGTAGCTGATGAAACGATAAACAGGGAACAGGAATATGTGATTGACGGGGTATACGGAGAGAATACAGCAAAGCCGGGAGAAAAGAATACGACTCCTGTTCCTGCATCATATTATTTCCGGACATACAAAGGTGACTTTGGTAACTATGCTGCAGAAAATGCTATACAGGATGGATCCTGGGTGCGTTTGAGAACAGTAAGCCTGGGATACAGGTTCAACTTTACCAAAGAAAACAGCGCACTTAAATATATTGATCTTACGCTTACCGGGAGGAATTTATGGTTGCACACAAAATACAAAGGAGTTGATCCTGAAACCAGTCTCACTGGCGCCGGGTCTAATCTTGGCGGATGGGACTATTTCAATAATCCGGGTTCCAAAGGGTACGGATTCACACTCCGGGTTGGATTATAATATTTGATCGTGTAACTATTAATAATATAATTTAAAATATAATTAAATGAAACATAAACTAATTAAAGGAATAAGCTTCACCGGGTTATTCTTTAGTTTGCTTATAGGGTGTAAAAAGGATGATAAATATTATATCAGTCCTAATGATCCTACCTCTGCAACAGTCCAGACTTTATTAACAGCGTTGGAGGTATCTACAATGAACAGTTACGAAGGTGATCTTACCCGTTCTGCCGGGGTATTAATCCAGCATGGAGTTGGTGTGGATGCCCAGGCTTCCCAAACAAATGGTTATACACTTTCTGAAAACCTCTTTGACAATCAATGGGGTCAAATCTACCAGGCTATTAATACCGGTTATCAATTACTTGATATTTCCGGCGGTGATGAAAATCCCCGTTACCGTGGCGTTACCAAGATCATACTTGCTATGAACTGGGGGCTACTTACGGATCTGTGGGGAGACATACCCTTTTCAGAAGCGGTAGCAGGTGTAAAATTCCCCAAATATGATTCCCAGGAAAGTGTGTATACCGGCATTCAAACGCTGCTTTCAGATGCCATCACAGACCTGGAATCTACCGATGACGAGAATAGCATAGCTCCCGGTTCTGATGATATAATTTTTGACGGCGATGCTGAATTATGGACTAAAACTGCCTGGACCTTAAAAGCCCGTTATTTAAACAGGTTGTCAAAAAAAGCGGATTACAAACCTGCTGATATTCTGAGTGCTTTAGAGAAAGGTATTTCAGATAAGACTGAAGATTGTATGAGTCCTCATGGAGGAAATGGTACAGATGCTAATCAATGGTACGATTATTTGAACCAAAGAGCATATATTGTCGCATCAAAGCCATTGGTTGACTCCCTGAAGTTGCGCCCGGAAGACAAAAGGATCTTTTATTATTACGACTCAACAAGCTCTGGTAATGCTTTTGTCGGAAGCCCTGTAGATGTTCCTGTTTCGTCTGCTTCAACATGGGGCGAATATCTGATTGGACCAATAAACAGGCCTAAAGATGAAATCGGTTCTCCGGCAACGTCGGCGCCTCTTGTTACCTATTTTGAAGCGCTCTTTATCAAAGCAGAAGTGCTTGCCAATGAAGGTGATGTGGGTACGGCCGATGCTTTGAATGAGGCTATTAAAGCTTCCTGCGATAAAGCAACAGGCGGCACTTACGACGGAGCTTCGATTGCTACCTATACACCAGCAAATACCGATGTAAGCAGGGTAATGTATGAAAAATGGCTGGCAATGTTTGGACAGGTTGAGGCCTATACTGATTACCGCAAAACAGGTTATCCTGCGTTAACTCCGAATCCTAAAGGATTTACCGATGGGCATATCATTCCCAAAAGGTTTCCCACTCCTTTAGCTGAACGCACTGGCAATACAAATGCCCCAACACCTAAGATTACTGATGCGGTTTGGTTTGCGCAGTAAAAGTTATAATATCTTAGAATAGATAAAATATAAAAGCCGGCATTTGGTTAGCCGGCTTTTATATTTTAGCAATATCAACCTGCCTGATTTTATCTCAAGCCCGCTGCGAAACTTTCTTCCTGCTTTTTAACGCCTGCGAAATGGCTGCTGATAATTGCTGGAAAGTAGGTTTTCCTTCAAAGCGCTCTCCATTGATAAAGATCGCCGGCACTTCCGTAACGCCTGCATCCACGGCCTGGGTTTGATCGTCTCTTACATACCAGCCAAACTTAGAGTTCATAAGGTCATCAAGAAAATGTTTACCGGTTACTCCTGCCTCACGGGCATATTCTTTGAGGCTGATGGTGCCGAGGGTCCGCTGGTGCCGGAGTAAAATATTATGCATTTCCCAAAATTTGCCCTCCTGTGCAGCGCCTATTGCCGCTTCGGCAGCCTTGAAAGAGCGCTGGTGAATTTTCGTCATGGGGAAATGGCGGAAATTATATTTGACTTTCCCTTTAAATGCTTCGAGTATTTCTACAATTACGGTATGTATTTTGGCTGTTTCCTGGCTCTCATAATCGCCATATTCCATTATCAGTACTTTAGCGTCCGGATCTCCTACGATCACCTCCCTGGGAGCTATAATTTTTTCTTCAACTTTTATCTTCATAACCTTTTCTGTTTTAATATCTTCTATTGTCAAAATAAATGCCATTTAATCATAAGTTACAAAAAGAATTTATTTATACCCCAAACCCGGCATTTTATACTAAAATGGTTATGATTATCAATCGGTTAGTCAGAAATTTAAGAGCAATGACATAATGTCTTACAGAGAAGGAGATCAGATCAAAAAAATCCGGTAGGTTTGGAGCGCAATACATACAGCTCTATGTCGAAAGCCACAAAGTCGGAAATTAAATTTTTAGAAGGGCCGCAGTCCCGTTGGGAAGAATTAACATTCACACTTAAAGCAGTCAGGGAATTTATCAGGGGGTTCAGGGCCCTGCATTTTGTAGGGCCTTGTGTTACTATTTTCGGGTCAGCCAGGTTTAAGGAAGATCATGAATATTACAAGCTTACCGAAAAGCTTGCAGGTGAGACGGCTAAATTAGGATTTACTATAATGACAGGCGGTGGTCCGGGCATTATGGAAGCGGCAAACCGTGGCGCCAAAGAGGTTGGCGGAAAATCAGTAGGATGTAATATTATTTTACCGTTTGAGCAAAAACCCAATCCCTATCTTGACAGGTGGGTCAATATCCGGTACTTTTTTGTGCGTAAAACCCTGCTGATGAAATATTCCTATGCTTTCATCGTCATGCCCGGGGGATTTGGTACAATGGATGAGTTTTTTGAAGCGTTGACCCTGGTTCAAACCAAAGTAGTGCAATCCTTTCCTATTATAGTGTTCTGTAAAGACTTTCATAAGAAGCTGACGGAATATATAGAGCACCTGAAAGCAGCAGGCACAATTTCTCCTGAAGACACTCACCTGATATTACTCACCGACTCCATTGAGGAAGCCATTGAATACCTTAAAGTAAAAAGCATTGAGCAATTCGGGTTAAAATATGCCCAGCCGAAACCACTGGGCTGGTTGTTTGAACGGAAGTTTTTCAGGTAGATGGAGGTGCGAGGCGTCAGGTATCGGCGGTCAACTATCAGAAGAGGAGAACCGGTAAAATTGAGCGTAACGTTCTCACTTTTCATGTCTCTCCTCTCGCGTCTCACGTTCCGGCAACTGCTTTGCCAATGAAGAATATCTTACTGTTTATATATATCGCTTACTGAAAAGCGCTTTACGACTACTACACTTAAATGTGTCTTTTTTGACTGGCTGCCTGCACAGTATCCAAGCAATATATTTTTACCTGCGAAATGCATGGCAGTGTAACAATACCATCCATCCGGATCAGTTTCAATATTGCGGATATATTGCCAGGTATTGCCATCGTCTTTTGAAACAGCCAATGTCAGCGGTGTGCGTTTTCCTTTCATGGCAGGATCTTCTCCGCCATTATTATTCCATGCTATCAGCAAATCACCTGTTGAGGGAATACGCTGGACGGTTGCCGGGGAGAGAGGGGATTTAATGCCGGTAGCTGTGCCGGGACTCCAGGTTTGCCCTTTATCTTTTGAATATGATTTGTACTGCACCCCAGCGCCGGCACGGATGATCATCATGATATCGCCATTGGTCAGTTCAATCACTCCCGGCTCCTGGAATACGACCTGTTCAGGATTGGGTACTGCGGCGCCGGCAGTCCAGGTTTTACCATTGTCATCTGAGTAATAGCTATACAACGTGGCATTATCGTGCCATTTGCTTTCCTCTGGCGTCTGGTGCAATGCCACAGCCATTAATAACCTCCCGTTCTTTAATTGTATTACCCTGTCGTTGTTAAGCACAAAATAACCTTTCTTATCAGTTATGCAGGCAACAGGCTCACTCCAGGTTTGCGCTTCATCGGTTGAGATGCGCATCATAGGTATGCAGTCTGATCCGGAATTCTTTCTCAGGTAAAAAAGCGCGATTTGCCCGCTTTGTAATCGCAAGAGGGAAACAGACATTACATTCATTATCCCTTCTTTTTCCACTACTGTCTTATCCTCCGTGCTCCATGTTTTTCCACCGTCTTTAGATTCGCGGCTCGCAAGTTTAGCCGTAGCATGATCACTGCTTGAGTTGCCGTAGTACCGGCTGTAGATGAAAAGTATTCTTCCGTCTTTTAAGGTGATGAAATCGCCTTCACTATTGCGCGGATTGTCCGGGCCCGGTTTGATTTTTAGTACCGGCTGAGCCCCGAATATTGCGGTCCGGCTGCTTTTGCAGGAAAAAGCTGTGAGCAGAAGAAAAATGAAGAAAGCATATTTGATTGGGTTCATGGATCCGAATATAGGAGATTTTTATGTTGCCGGGGAGTTCTGCTTTCTCCGGCGATAATTCAACCGGGCAAGAGATCTAACGACAAGGCTTCAGGCAGGGCTAAGCAAAAAGCGCAAGCCCACGGCATCCGCCTGGCCTGCGCTTTTATCAAAACTATCATATTACTTACAACAAATCCTTCTCCACCAAATATTCAGCTATCTGTACCGCATTCGTAGCCGCACCTTTACGAAGATTATCACTCACGATCCACATATTTAAAGTATTGGGCTGCGTTTCATCTCTCCTTAATCTCCCCACAAATACTTCATCCTTTTCATGCGCATCTTTAGGCATGGGATATACCGCGTTGGCGGGATCATCAGCTACTACCACACCCGGCGCTTTCTCTAAAAGACTTTTTACATCAGCCAGCTCAAAATCTTTTTCAAACTCCACGTTCACACTTTCGCTGTGGCCGCCCATTACCGGTATGCGAACCGTAGTAGCCGTTACGCGTATATTATCATCCCGCATGATCTTTTTGGTTTCATTCACCATTTTCATTTCTTCTTTGGTATAGCCATTGTCAATAAACACATCTATCTGCGGGATCACATTCAGGTCGATCGGGTATTTATATGCCATAGGATATTCGCCGTTCTCCCCTTTAACTGATTTATTTCTTTCTCCATGAAGCTGCTCTACCGCCTTTACTCCCGTGCCGGTCACACTCTGGTAAGTGCTTACCACTATTCTTTTGATACCATATTTCTTATGCAGCGGGTTTAAAGCCACCACCATTTGTATGGTTGAGCAATTGGGGTTTGCGATTATTTTATCTTCTTTGGTCAGGGCATCTGCATTTATTTCAGGCACCACCAGTTTTTTAGTAGGATCCATACGCCAGGCCGAAGAGTTGTCAATGACAGTTATACCTGCTGCGGCAAACTGTGGCGCAAGGGCAAGAGAAGTGCTTCCGCCGGCAGAAAATATAGCCACATCCGGTTTTGCTGCGATAGCATCAGCCGCACCCACTACCTTATACTTCTTACCCCTGAACTCTACTTCCTTTCCGATTGATTTTTCTGAAGCAACGGGGATCAGTTCCGTAACCGGGAAATTCCTTTCTGCAAGAACCTGTAACATTTTAGAGCCTACTAAGCCGGTGGCTCCTACTACCGCAACTTTCATTTTGGTTTGTTTTTAGTTTTAATATAATGAAAAATAAAAAAGCCTTTCCATTCAGGAAAGGCCTTGAATATATTTTGTCATACAATACACTTCTTAACCTTTCCTGGTGAGGAATTGTTTCTTTGTGCGCTTTGTATGTTTTATCATCTTTGTCATGAACGGCGGCAAAGGTAACTGGTGTTTTGGATTCTTCCAAAAAAAAGGGGTAAGGAGTAAGGCATAGGGTATACGGCACTATACCTTACTCCTCATACCCACCCCTTACTCCCTATCCCTCTTTAATTCTATACATTTGTACCTCTTCAAAAAGTACGACATGCGCAGGGGATTTATAATTACGGCTTTAATAGCGATAGTCATTGCGGTACTTCTTGTGTATTGGGTAAGTGAATGGTGGCTGATATTGTTAGGGATAGTGCTGTTACTGACCGGGATGGGCATATATGATATGCTCCAGACCAGGCATTCTATTATGCGCACCTACCCGGTGCTTGGCAGGATGCGGTATTGGATGGAGGACCTGCGTCCTAAAATGTATCAGTATTTTGTGGAATCGGATATTGATGGCCGCCCTATTAACCGTATTGACCGGTCTACTATTTATCAGCGTGCCAAGCGGCAGATTGATACTATGCCATTCGGCACTCCTTTGAATGTGTACGAGGAAGGTTACGAATGGATGAGCCATTCCATTGCGCCTAAAGATTTTAATACGCTGGATCATAATCCAAGGGTGATGATCGGCAACAAAGATTGCTCCCAGCCTTATTCTGCAAGCATTTTTAATGTCTCAGCCATGAGCTTTGGCTCGCTCAGCCCCAATGCTATTGAAGCATTGAATGCCGGTGCGAAGATCGGAGGGTTTGCACATAATACTGGAGAAGGAGGTATTAGCCCTTATCATTTAAAGCACGGCGGGGATATTATCTGGCAGATAGGCACCGGGTATTTCGGCTGCAGGGATGAGCACGGGCTTTTTTCAAAAGAAATATTCAAAAAAAATGTAAGCAAGCCACAGATCAAAATGGTGGAGCTAAAGATCTCACAGGGCGCAAAGCCGGGGCATGGGGGAATATTGCCTGCGAAGAAAAATACACCGGAAATCGCCGCTATCAGGCATGTTGAGCCCTATACCACCGTTTATTCGCCGCCCTATCATAGCGCTTTCAGCACCCCTGAAGGGCTTATACATTTTATACAGGAATTGCGAACTTTATCCGGCGGCAAGCCAACCGGATTTAAATTATGTATCGGCAAAAAGAGCGAATTTGTAGGTGTATGCAAAGCCATGGTAGCGCTTGATATATATCCTGATTTTATCACTGTAGACGGAGGAGAAGGAGGGACAGGCGCGGCGCCCCAGGAGTTTTCCAACTACGTTGGCGCACCTATGATGGACGGGCTGGCTTTTGTGCACAACATGCTGGTGGGCTTCGGGATAAGGCATCATATTACGGTAATAGCTTCAGGGAAGATACTCTCCGGCTTTCACCTGCTGAGAGCAATAGCCCTGGGAGCCGATGCCTGCAACAGCGCAAGAGCCATGATGATGGCGATTGGTTGTATACAGGCGCTGCAATGCAATACCAATAAATGCCCTACGGGCGTTGCCACACAGGATCCTTCCCTTACAGTGGGACTGGTAGTAGAAGATAAAAAACAACGGGTAGCCAACTACCATGAAGATACTATCAAGACTTTTATTGAGCTTACAGGTGCTGCCGGGCTCGATAATTATAAGCAGCTCACCCGTTCGCATATTTACCGCCGCGTGTTTATGAATGAGGTAAGAACATTTGAAGATATTTTCCCTTCGCTGGAACCAGGTTGTCTTCTCCGGGGAAATATCCCGGAAAAATATAAGCAGGATATGGAAGCTGCAAGGGCGGATAAGTGGTAAGTGATAAGGGGTAAGACAGGCAGCCTTTCACGTTTAACCTTTCACATCTCACGTCTGACGTTTGTCATCTCATTCACCATTCACCCTTTCCCATTCACCTATTTCAGCCGCTTCACTTTCACCATTTCAATGCGGGTGTCGCTTACGTTGATGATGTCAAATTCATAACTGTCAATAATGATCCTTTCTTTTATTTTGGGGATCATCTCATGATTGTTGATGATATAGCCCGAAAGTGTTTCAGATCCGGCCTCATTAAAGTCGAAATGATATTTTTTGTTGAGGTAATCAAGCTCCATTCTCCCGGAAAAAATGAATTCATTGTCAGCAATTTGCTTTTCCACGAACCTGTCGGTGTCGTATTCATCCCGTATTTCCCCAAAAATTTCCTCAAGCAGGTCTTCCATAGTAATGATCCCGGCAGTGCCTCCAAACTCATCCACTACCCAGGCTATGCTTTTTTGCTCTTTTGTAAACTTGCTGATAAGATCCGTTGCACTCATACTTTCAGGTACGGCCGGGATCGGCATGAGGATGGCTTTGATGTCGGTTGGGTTTTTGAACAGCTCAATCTGATGCACATAGCCGAGAATATTATCAATATTCTCCTGGTATACTACCAGCCTGCTTAATTTGGTTTCGATAAATTTTTTCTTAACCTCTTCTATAGAAGAAGCAATATCTACTGACTCAATTTCCTTCCGGGGAATAAGGCATTGTCTTATTTTAACGGAAGGCAGCAGCAGCGCATTTTCAAAAAGCTGGGTGTTGATATCCTGTGAGCCGTCGGACTGATCCTTGTTTTGCTGCACAAATGTCTCCAGATCAACCGCGATTATGGAATCTTTCTGCTCAGCCATCCTCACGTTGAAGAGGTATTTCAAAAACCATTCTGACAAGCTGATGAAGAATGAAGCTACGGGATAAAGCAACCCGTGAAAAAAATCAAGTACGCCTAATTGGGCAAAGAGCGATAAAACAGAATCATTCTTCGCACGGAAAAAAGCCTTAAAAGAAAATAGTATTATGATGAGAATGAGGGATGAAAGCAGGGTTTCAAAGATCAGTCTCAGGTATTTAATATATGCAGAGAAAGATGAGCTCAGATGTTGTTCTATATAATCCCAGAGAGGGGATAAAACCTGGCCCACCAGTAATCCGTATATTACTATACTAAGGGTAAGTCCCAAAATAGTTGTTCCGGTAAACCTTACGGGATGGTCAAGCAACTGAGCCAGAACTCTTCCGCTCCGCAGCCCCTGTTTTCTTTTTAATTCAAATGAAAACTTGTTGGCAGAAATGAATGCAACCTGTATACCGGCAAAAAAGCCTACAAACAGAAGGGTAATGATGATCCCGATAATCTTTAAAAGCCCAAATTCATTCATAGTTGTTCAAAAATAATCATTTGAAGTAATTTTTTGCAGTAAAGACATTGAAAATTACCATATTATAAGTGGTAAGTGATAAGGGATAAGGGGTGCGTTTATCGTTGACGTCTCACATCTCACGTTTAATATAGCAGCCGCCTTAAAACCCGTCAGGCGTGAGAATTTACTGGTCTGTATAAGTATTGATCAGCTTTTCAGTTTCAGCGCAGGCAGTCTGCAGATCACTGTTTACCACAGTATGATTAAAATGATCTTTAAAAGAAAGTTCGTAAGAGGCTTTATTTACTCTCGCAGCAAGAGACTCGGCCGTTTCCGTTCCCCTGCTTTCCAGTCTTTTCTTCAGCTCTTTTACCGACGGGGGCTGGATAAAAATGGACAATGAGCATTCGGGGTATCGCTCCTGGATCCTCAGAGCGCCTTTCACATCAATATCAAGCACAGGCGTTTTCCCTTCTGCCCAGATCCTTTCTATTTCAGACTGCAGGGTGCCATAGTATTTGCCTTCATATACCATTTCCCACTCCACAAATTCATTGTTATGGATCTTTGTTTTAAACAGATCCTCTCCTATAAAATAATAATCTTTTTCATTTACTTCTCCTTCCCTCGCTTTCCGGGTAGTAGCAGAAATGGAGAAGTCCAGCTTTTGCGGGTATTTTTTTAAAAGATAACGGACAATAGAAGTCTTGCCGGCTCCTGAAGGTGCAGTAATGATGATGATTTTGTTTGAGCTCATACAGTGATGCTTACCCCGTTTCTAAAGACAATAATTTTGTGGTAAGTGAAACGTGAAACGACAAACGTGAAACACACTCTCACCTTTCACGCCCCCTCATATCCGCCTGATTCCGGCTCCCAGAGCTGTCAATCGCTGATCAATATACTGATAGCCGCGGTCAATCTGCTCTATGTTTTGAATAATGCTTTTTCCTTCGGCACTTAGCGCTGCAATCAGCAGCGCTACACCTGCCCTGATATCGGGACTGCTCATCGTGATACCTCTCAGTTGCTGTTCCCGTCCCAGCCCGATGACCGCAGCACGGTGCGGATCGCACAATATGATCTGGGCGCCCATGTCTATCAGCTTGTCAACGAAGAACAGCCTGCTCTCAAACATTTTCTGATGTATAAGCACCGATCCCCTTGCCTGTGTAGCCACCACTAATATTATGCTCAGCAGGTCCGGGGTGAAGCCCGGCCAGGGATGGTCATAAATGGTCATTACAGAGCCGTCTAAAAAAGTCTGGATCTCATATACCTCCTGTTCAGGGATATGAATATCATCTCCGTTAATTTCCATCCGGATGCCCAGTTGGCGGAACTTATCCGGGATCTGCCCCAGGTGGGCTACACCTGCATTTTTGATAATAATATCACTTTGGGTCATAGCGGCAAGCCCGATAAAAGAGCCTACTTCTATCATATCGGGCAGCATAGCATGTGATGTCCCGGAAAGCGATCCCACTCCTTCTATAGTCAATAAATTAGACCCCACGCCGCTTATTTTAGCGCCCATCCTGTTCAGCATCCGGCACAGTTGCTGAAGATAAGGCTCGCATGCGGCATTATAAATGGTAGTCATTCCTTCTGCCAGCACTGCTGCCATTACAATATTGGCAGTACCCGTTACCGATGGCTCGTCCAGCAGCATATAAGCGCCGGAAAGCCGTGCAGCTTCAAGATGGAAGAAACCATCTTCAGGATGGTAATTAAAAGTAGCGCCCAGCTTTTCGAAGCCTATAATATGAGTGTCGAGCCGGCGCCTGCCTATTTTGTCTCCACCCGGTTTGGGAATAAATGCTTTTTTAAAACGTGCCAGCAGCGGACCCGCCAGCATCACAGATCCGCGAAGGCGCCCGCTTTTTTTGCGGTAAGATTCACTGCGCAGGTAATCCACATTCACATCATCTGCCTGGAAGATACAGGTATGCCTGTCTTTTCTTTCTACTTTCACCTGCATCTCCTGCAGCAATTCGATCAGCAGGTTCACGTCAAGGATATCCGGTATATTGCTGATGGTCACTTTTTCCGGCGTCAGCAGTACTGCGCTGATGATCTGCAGCGCTTCATTTTTGGCGCCCTGGGGAGTAATTTCTCCCTTTAGCCGCTGCCCGCCTGTTACTTCAAAGGAATGCATGGTTTGATAGAATGTTTGCAAATATAAAACCCCGGCATTGGTTCAAAACCACCGGGGTTATATTATTTTTAGCAGTACAGATGCTATTTGAATCGTTTTTTGAAGTGCTTGCCTCCTCCTTTGCCACTCCTGTCATTCCTGCCATTGCCATTACGCTGTTGAAAATTATTGCTCTTACCACCGCGCTGGAACCGGTTATTATCCCTTCCTTCACGCTCCCTGTAAGCTTTTACAAAAGGTGTATTGGTGAATTCGAGACTGCCGTCTGTTATTGAGTTCAGTTCATTTCTTATGGCATCATCATGCACCAGCTCTTTGTGCCAGGTATTATAGGCAAGCTTCATATAATAAGCAATGGCATTGGCAAACCCGGAGCGTTTTTCAGCATTATCTTCTTTAAGGGCCTTGTTAATGACCAGCTCAAGGTTTTTACCCAGGTGAGAGTAACGCGGATATCTTTTAGGATAAGGAAGCTGCTCAGGCTTTGCTTTCAGCGTTTCCCGGGTGGGAATAGGATACGGACTATCAACATCCAGCTTAAAGTCGGATATTAAAAAAAGGTGATCCCATAATTTATGGCGAAAGTCTTCTACGTTTTTCAAATGCGGGTTGAGAAACCCCATAAGCTCAATGAGCGCATGGGCATTCTTTTGCCTTTTTTCCCTGTCTTCTATCGTGATTACAAAATCAATCATCTTTTGAATATGGCGTCCATATTCGCGCATGATAAGATGATTCCTCGTGGTATTATACTCCATGTAAGAAATTGAGTGTAAGCAAAAATACGAAAGAGTTGGTATCTTTTCAAAAGTTACCAACTCTTAGTAATATTCATTTTTGTTCAGCCCTTACGCACTTGCAGACAGCATATTATCTGATAATGAGCCTGCTTACCTGTTGTTCCCTGGTTGTAACGTCAATTGCGCGTATAAAATACACCCCGGAAGCATGCCTGTTTTTAAAGGTCAGTATTTCAGAGCTTGTACCTCCGGGCGTGATCCCTGTGGACTCCACTACCTGGCCAATACTGTTAATCATTTCTATCTGCAGTTTGTTTTTCAGGGGTTTTCCAAACTGGAGCGTTACCCTGTCGCTGGCAGGATTAGGGAACAATGTCAGTGATATTTTATCGTTACCGGCGGTAATGCTCCTTATGGCTGAATACCGCACGCTGCCGGTTGCATCTGTTTGTTTGATACGGAAATACAGTTTTCCACTGACAGTGGCCGGGATGCTATATTCATACTCATACCTGACAACTGTTGATGCCGAAGCAGGTTTCTGACTTTGCATCGCCCCGATTGAGGAAAAGTCAAGTCCGTTGGTGCTCATTTCTATCCCGTATGTTATATTGTTATCTTCATGCTCTTTTGTCCAGCTCAGTTGTACACTGGCATTTTCTGCCGCTTTGGCAAAGAAGTCAAGTTTACCTGTTGGCAGGACAGAGTTGGCACAATAAGTATAGGTGATCGTCATGTCTAAATTTGTGGCAAGGGTCACATAATTTATGGAGACATGCGCACCGCTGCTTACTGCGGAGAATGTGGGATAAATATTATAATCTATGCTGACGGCCCCGCTCCCCGAGTAATCAGAAAAATATGCAGGGTCAATACTTGCATTAAAAACTGCATTATCAGGAGCATCGGTCATTGCCGACCATACATTTGAATAGTCGCCATTCATGTCAAAAGGAGGCCAGGTTGGAGTAGTATAACTTGCCCCGATAGTAGCATTTGGGAAATTCACGGTAGAGTCGCTTATGGTAACTGCACCGAGACCGGGCGCTTCTATTTCATCCTTTCTTTTGAATGTAATATTTTTAGTAAGGTTATCGAAAGTGTCTCCGTTAATGATCATCAGCGAAGTGACCCCCGATGTAGTTACATGAATATCTACTCCGATAAGTGTTCCTAAGCTGGGGTCAAACCTGGAGAAATTATATGTGTTAAAGAGCCTGTCTGGTGCACCCCCGCCGCTTGAAACGGTTATTGTTTTGGGAGTCCCTGAAGAACACTGGGCATGCGATTTATTGAAATTCAATACCGCGTATACTATTAATATACAAATGGGTAGAGATTTAAGCCTCATAGGATATGGTTTAAGTTCATAAATGGTTCGGATTCCTGCTGACAAATAACGCAAAGCCATTCCAATAAGCGCTGTTCACCGTTATTTCCGCACAGAGTATCTTTGGATCCGTTATTTTCAACTGTAATAACGGCGCATCGGGCGATTAATTTTTAAAGAAACGGCTATTTAACAGCGCACTGAAAAAATACTCTCTTTAAATCATTGTATTACATGCTGATAACCATAAGTCAATACCATCGCTTTTTATCAAAAGAGAAAAAAAAATATGCTTTTGTCCACAATATTATTGCTATCCTGAGTGCCGGGTTTCCCGGTGTGCAGATTGAATTGTTATCAAATGATAATAGTTATGCGCAGCATCTTCCGCCGGGTGTTTCTTTCGTGCGGATTGATATACCGCGCCTGCTGAAACCGATAGCGAAAGGGAAATTCATTTCGGATGTAAGATCAATAGTGAAAAGAAAGCCGCCCGACCTGCTTATATCCGGAGCATTCGCAACAGGACTACCCATTCCTGAATATATGCTGGTAACTGATCTGCAGCAAACAACATCGGACGAGCTCAGGAAAGTAAACAGGTGGATTGTGCCGTCTGTTTATATGCAGGGACTTTTGGTCAAACGCGGTATGGATGCAGGGAGCGTGATCATTGCAAGGCTGCTGCCCGGTGAATCATATGCGCCTGCTGCCTGGGAAAAAAGGGAATCTTTAAAGCAGGAATTAACAGGAGGAAAAGAATATTTTATTGTAAATGCTGAAGACAATTCCGGGAAAAATATAGTAAATGTACTGAAGGCATTTTCTTTATTTAAGAAATGGCAGCAAAGCAATATGCAGCTATTGCTTGTCAACCCGGAAGACACTCCAAAGATCAACGCGCTTTTACAAACCTATAAATACCGTGATGATATAAAAGTCATTTCTTCTGCAACAGAACCGGAGCTGGCAACATTCATTAAAGCGGCTATGGCTTATATCTGCTTTCCGGAAAACGATATTACAGGCTACTCAACGGCAGTGGCGCTGCAATGTAATGTCCCGGCTATTACTTATGATACTGGCGCTGTGCAGGAAACCGGTAGGGAGGCAGTGCTTTATGCGGATCCCGGAAACAGTGAAGATATTGCCGGTAAAATGATAAAGCTATATAAAGATGAAAAATTAAGAAGCCGGCTTATCCGGGGATCGCAGGAAAGAATAACCGGATTAAAGCGGGAAAATGAGTCAATACGTTTTTTAACATGAATAGAGAAGAACGATAGATGACAAACGATAGACGACAAATGCTTTGTGTAACATAGTGTTTCCGTGGTTCAAATAACTTTCGCAGGCAAACAAACCAGATATCATAAATAGCCGATCCCTTCTTACATTTGCGCATATTTTATAGTAATATTTTCATGCAACAATCTCAGATTACAATTGACGTACATTTAGACGCAGATAAAATCCCGCAGCAAATAAGCTGGGGCGCGTCGAACAGCAATGCAGAGGAAGCACAGAAAGCCAAGGCAATGATGCTTGCCTTCTGGGACGGACAGGAAAAGTCGGCGCTGCGTATTGACCTCTGGACAAAGGATATGATGATGGATGAAATGGGTGATTTTTTTTACCAGACACTAATGACCATGGCAGATACTTACAGCAGAGCTACCCACCAGCAGGAGCTGGTAACCTCGCTGAAAACATTTGCAGCAGAATTTTATAAGCGGTCCAGAGAGTTGCTGGAAAAATAAAAAGTAAATAATTAATCATTTTTATCTATGGCACTGGAACAAAATATTAACGAGCAGTTGAAGCAGGCTATGCTCGCAAAAGATGAAAAAAAACTGAGAGGGTTGCGGGCTATAAAGGCTGCTATTATCATAGCCAAGACCGCTGAAGGCGCGGGAGGGCAGATATCAGCAGATGAAGAGATCAAAATGCTGCAGAAGCTCGTTAAGCAGCGTAAAGATTCGCTGGAAATATTCCAGCAGCAGAACAGGGCAGATCTTGCACAAAAAGAGCAGGAAGAAATAGAAGTTATTGAAGCGTTCCTTCCAAAGCAAATGTCGGAAGAGGAATTAAAAGAAGCGCTCACAAAAATCATTGCAGACACCGGTGCATCCTCGCCTGCAGATATGGGGAAAGTAATGGGTGCCGCTACCAAACAACTGGCGGGAAAAGCAGACGGGAAAACGATCAGCGCAATGGTAAAAGCACTTCTTGCGAAATAGTGTTGTAATCATTCCTGAAAATAAATGTGGATTGACATTGTTTTTCTTGTGCTTATCATAGTTGCGGTGGTAAAAGGCATTCGCAGAGGCATCATTATGGCCATCTTTTCATTTGCCGGATGGTTTATAGGCATTGCTGCCGCCGTGAAGTTATCGGCATGGGTAGCCTCTTACCTGCAGCATCATACCAATATTGGCGCCAAATGGCTTCCGCTGTTTGCTTTCATCCTGGTTTTTGCTACAACTGTATTGCTGGTGCAGCTTGCGGGTAAGGCGGTAGAGGGTATATTTAATATTTCGTTGATAGGCTGGGTGAACCGCCTGGGCGGAGCATTATTGTATACTGCTATGTATACCCTTGCATTCAGTGTGATATTGTTTTACTTAGAGAAAATGAATATAACAGGACCTTCAGTCATTGAAGAAAGCAGGGCTTATGCCATGATAGGAGGGCTGGGGCCTTCAGTGATCGAAGCGGTGGGCGCCGTTATCCCCTTCTTCAAAAATATATTCCGCGAATTAGAGCATTTCTTTGAAAATGTGGCTGCACAGCGTTCCTTATAAGGAAGTTTTGCGGGAAGTGTCACTTTTTGCAGCAGCGCTGTCTCCCCGCGCTGAAGAAGAATCTGCCCCCGCAGCAAACCCGGATTCAGGCACTGGCAAAATACCTTCTGTTGGTTCCATCAAAGTAATGGTTTTGAAATCCTGGCTTGCGGTAAACCCTTTTTTTGCGGGCAGGATAGTCCCGTCTTTTTTAGTAATAAGCGCAGGCTTATCTGTATAAAACTGTTGTTTATTCTGATCCCACCACAATTCCTTACACCTGACGGTATCCTGGTTAAGCTTTTGAATAGCTACCACGCTGTCTTTTAAAAAAGCCTTGTTCTGTCCTTCAATATACCTGCCGTACCTGGCGTCTACCACGCTTTCGATCTGCAATGAGTCATTATAGAAGTCAAGATGCAGCGTATTGGGAAATTCAACCCGGGGCAGGGTATCCTGGTACCGATACATTACCGGTGCTGTAAGCCTGGATCTTACTTTTCCCGCCTGGCTGTAGAAAAGCTGAATTTGTTTTGCTTCATCCACCCCCATTTTCTTTCTTGTAAATTCCCTTATTTCTTTTTCATCATTTTCACAACCGGCAATTACCAGCAGGGATACAGACAGGATGATCAGAGAAAGCAGGCGGGGAAAAAAGGTAGTATGATTGCTGTTGTTACACATACATTTACTGGTACGTGCGTTTAATAAACCATATATCGCTTAAAGACAGCCCTAAAGAAATTCTGTAGAAGCTTTCCCTGAGCGAATTGCTTTTATTGCCTCTTGCTCCTATTTCAAACGAAGTATTAATAGCAGTGTATTGCCCGGAATACAGGCTGTATCCATATTTGCGCACCGGGAGCGAAGCGCCGAATGTGAAGGCATACATGGGCAGCTTTTTATTCACCATAACATAATCCGGCCCGATATAAAATCCGGCACGGTACTGAACCTGTCCCCAGTACTTAGTGCTTTTGTAATTGGGGATCATACCTGCTCCTACCCGCAACAACCAGGTGTTCTTTACCTCGTCTTTCTCGCCGAAGTAGCGGTAATCCTCCCATTGTGTTACATTATATTCGGCAGATACTGACCAGGCCAATTCTTTTTCCAGGGATATACCTATGCCGTAACCGGGGGGGGCAATGATCTTTCCTTTGTTTTTTGGAGAAAAGTAGACACTATCTTTTGGAACTTCACCCGAAACGCTGGTATATTCAAAAGTTTCTCTTGATATGCTTCTTGTAGCAGACAGGGAGCTTTTGAATTGTGCAAACGCACCAAGCTTCAGGAGCACAGTTTTACTTACATGCGTGGAGTATTGTGCGCCTGCATGCAGGAATAATCCGCCGAAATGAGTACTGTCAGACCACCTTCCTTTTTCATAATACACAGTGTCATTCATCATGATGCGCTCGGTAACATAGTTTTTGTTGCCAAAAGCATAGCCTGCATTTACGCCAACCGTAAAATGCTTGCTTCCTATTCCCGTTCCGATATAGGTCTGGTACATCCCGCCATCCCCGTTATAGTTAGTCTGAATGCTGTCAATGCCGGGCAACCTGGTATTTTCCCGCAGCTGGTAGCTGATCCTGGAAACCGGGCGTATGCCAATATTCATCCCCCAATTAGTCTTTTTGGATAAGGGGACCCCCACCTGTATATAAGAAGGTATGAGATAGCCGGAACGAAGCGTTCTCACGGGGCTGGTTGTTTTCAGGGTGCGTCCTGTATAATCAAGACCTACATCAAAAGTAGTATACTTAAGCCGTGCATAAGATGCAGGGTTGATGAAGTTGACGGTAACCGGGTCGTAATAAGAGGCAGAAACACCGCCGGCAGCGCGGTTCACAATATTCTGACTGGGAACGATATCCCCAAGCCCGTACCTCGAATACGGCGAATTTTCCTGGGCTGAAACGATGTTGTATTTAATTAAAAACACGACGCAGAATAAAAAGACATACCTACAGTTAGTTATACTCACTGATTGCATACAGACCTTTATAGATTAATTGAGGGTCTGCAAATATCTTATTTTTCATGAGTTGGGCAAAATAGGGGGAATCGCCCCCGGTTAAAAGCACGTTAAAGTTGGTATATCTTTCTGAATATGCGTCTATTATACCGTCAATTTCTTTTGCCATGCCTAATATCACCCCGCTGGTAATATTAGTTCTCGTATCATACCCTACCAACGGGAAATTCCAGTCTGCTTTTACAAGCGGTAATTTGGCGGTATAGTCACGCAGTGATTTCAGTCTCATTTCCATTCCGGGGGAAATACCGCCCCCTAAGAACTGCCTGTATTTATCAATGAAGTTGTAGGTGATGCAGGTGCCTAAGCCAACAACAAGATTATGCTTCCCGGGGAAAAACTCCACTGCGGCTGCCGAAAGCGCAAGCCTGTCGGCTCCTATTGTTTCCGGCCTGGTTACCGTTGCTGTAAAAGGAAGCTTGGTTTTATCTGACAACAGGTGAAACCTGGAGTATGAAGAGAGGACTTCTTCTATTTTTTTATCGTGCTCAATGACGGATGACAGTATTGTCTTTGCCGGCTGTATTTCTTCCATCAGGCTTTCAATGGTTGCAGCTTCGCTATCGGGCAACACGGCTTCATATTCAAATGAACGGTCTTTAAAAACAGCATACTTGAGCCGTGTATTACCAAAGTCAAAGCAAACAGTTATCATCTATTTGTTTTTGTATAACCTGCAACCTGAAACAGCATATCCAGGCGCATCAAAAGCGTTGTAAAGTACCGGATTTTATTTTTACGACATAAAAAATATGTCTCCTTTTATAGAATGCAGGATGAAGTTCAGACTTTCCTGTCCGGGGGTGAGATAATAAATGTTAGTTTTGCAGCATTGTTTTTTGTGAATGGTGAATAGGTGAAACGTGAGATGTCAAACGTGAGAAGTGAAACGTGAGACTAACAGATAAAGGTTGAAAGGTGTAATAACCTGCAACCTGTAACTTGTAACCTGAAACCAGTGCCCTGCTTGCCCGTATGATCATTAATCATCCGTGGACACATATTTTATCATATACTGACGATGATTTAGCATAAATAAGTGTCCTGCAAAACTGAGTCATGACAGCAGAACATCAGCGTCTTGCGGTAAATGTATCAAGAAAAATACCTCTCGAACAATGGGGTCCGTATTTAAGCGAAAGACAATGGGGAACGGTTCGTGAAGATTACAGTGAGAACGGGGATGCCTGGAATTATTTTCCTTTTAAAGATGCACACAGCCGCGCCTATCGCTGGGGGGAAGACGGACTTGCAGGTATTTGTGATTTTTTCGGCAATCTCTGCTTTGCCATTGCGCTCTGGAATGGCAAAGACAAAATATTAAAGGAACGATTGTTCGGGCTGGGCAACGGGGAAGGTAATCACGGCGAAGATGTAAAAGAATTATATCATCACCTGGATAATATACCTACTCATTATTACATGGAATACCTCTATAAGTATCCGCAGCAGGCATTTCCTTATGAAAAGCTTTTGGAACAAAACCGCCTGCGCTCACGGCAGGAACCTGAATATGAAATACTTGATACAGGCATATTTGATGATAATGAGTATTTTGATGTGCTTGTGACTTACGCAAAGCAGGGACCCCAGGATATCGTCATTAAAATTACTGTTCATAACTACGGGGCTAAAGCCGCTCCCATAACGGTGCTGCCTACCCTCTGGTTTTATAACAGGTGGAGCTATGTAGGCGCCGATAAAAAACCGGAGATCAGCTATCTTAACAGGAACGCAGTTAAAGCTACCCATCACAGGCTGGGCATCTATTATCTTTATTTTCAAAAGCCGGACGATAGCTTTTTTACGGAAAACGAGACCAATACGGAAAAGATCGGCGGCATACCTAATCCAACTCCTTTTGTAAAAGATGCCTTTCATGAGGCTGTTATACACGGGAAGAATGTACAGGCGCTCCGCGATAAAAGATCCGGCACTAAGTTTTCGCCGGTGTACAAAATAAAAATCCCTGCAGGCGCATCAAAAACGATTTATTGCAGGCTGAGCAATAAGCTTACTGACACTCCTTTTGCAAATGATTTTGAAAAAATATTTGCCACCCGAAAAAAAGAAGCTGACGATTTTTATGAGGCTATATTGCCCCGCGGGCTTGATGAAGATATGGCCAGGATACAGCGGCAGGCGCTCGCCGGGTTGTTGTGGAGCAAACAGTATTATCATTTTGATGTGGAAAGATGGCTCACTACCAGCGACGGGATAAGTCCTGTGAGCTCAGGAAAGCTGCATGGGCGCAACCATGACTGGAAGCACCTGAAGAACCAGGATATTATTGCCATGCCCGATAAGTGGGAGTATCCCTGGTATGCTGCCTGGGACCTCGCGTTTCATTGTATTTCAATGGCAGTAGCAGATCCTTGTTTTGCAAAGCACCAGTTGCTGCTCATTATGCGGGAATGGTATATGAAGCCGGACGGACAACTCCCGGCGTATGAATGGAATTTTGGTGATGTAAATCCACCCGTGCAGGCATGGGCTGCATTGCAGGTATATTATATTGAGAAAAAAAGAGAAGGCAGGGGTGATATTCTTTTCCTGAAAAAAATTTTTCAGAAGCTGCTCATCAACTTCACATGGTGGATGAACCGTAAAGATGTAAAAGGGAATAATCTCTTTGAAGGCGGCTTCCTCGGCCTTGATAATATCGGCGTATTTAACCGCAGCTCAAGCCTGGGCAGCGATATGCACCTGGAGCAGGCAGACGGCACCAGCTGGATGGCAATGTATGCTTTGAACATGATGGATATGGCGCTTGAAATAGCGATCCATGATAAAGCGTTTGAGGATACTGCCACAAAGTTCTTTGAACAGTTTGTGCTCATTGCAGAAGCGCTGAATATACTCGGGCTGTGGAATGAAGAAGATAAATTCTTTTATGATACCCTTTCTATTGCGGGGTCTTCACCGCTGCAGTTGCGTATACAGTCTATTGTAGGATTAACAACACTTTTTGCCGTTTCTAATATCGAGAAAAAAGCGGTGAGCAAGCTTGAGGATTTTAAAAAGCGGATGAAATGGTTTGAGAACTACAGGAAAAAAAATATGCTGTTTTGGCCCAATGAAGAGGACAGCGATGGCGAAACTATGTTGTTATCCATGCTTCCTAAAGACAGGCTGGTGTATTTGCTGGAAAGGCTGCTTAACGAGAATGAATTCCTTTCCGAAGGCGGGATACGCGCCCTTTCAAAATATTATGAGGAGAATCCTTATGCGGTAACTATAAACGGTGTTTCTTATACGGCTCAGTATGATCCGGGAGATTCCACATCAGACTTCTACGGCGGCAATTCCAACTGGCGGGGACCGGTATGGATGCCTATTAATTATCTTATTATCCAGTCCATCAGGAAATACGGCGCATTCTATGGTGATAACCTGAAAATAGAATGTCCTACCGGTTCGGGGAATGTAATGACACTGAGCGAGGTTGCCGACGAATTGACCAGGCGCGTGATAAGCCTGTTCGAAAAAGACAGCAAAGGCGGCCGCAAGTTATTCGGGGAATACAACAGGTTTTATAAAAGACCGGAAAATGAGCATCTCGTTTTATTTTATGAATATTTCCACGGTGACAGCGGCCGTGGTCTTGGCGCCGGTCATCAAACCGGCTGGACATCTCTCGTTGCCGAGCTGATCAATGAATTGCATCATCGCAACGGTAAGACCGATCTTGCTTCAGAAGCGGCAACTGCTGAAAAGCTTGCAAAGAAAAAGGAACCCGCGGGAGCGAAAAAAGACAATCAGTGACGGCAAAAGCTTTGCAGGCTTCGGCTTAACCAGTACCTTTGCCCCACTTTTTTAATAAGTAAGAGCAATGACGACACAACAATTGTCTGAACAGGAAATCATACGCAGGGAAAAAAGAACAGAGCTTGAGAAGCTGGGTATTAACCCCTATCCGCCTGAAGCTTTCCCGGTTACGCATACTGCAGCCTATATAAAGAGCAATTTTTCAGAAGAGACTAAAGAAGCGTTCAGCCAGGTGAGCTTTGCGGGCCGCATTATGAGTATACGCGACATGGGTAAAGCATCCTTTGCTGTGCTCCAGGATCATACCGGAAGGATCCAGATATATGTTAAGCGCGATGATATCTGCCCCGGTGAAGACAAAACGCTGTATAATACTGTCTGGAAAAAATTGCTTGATATCGGAGATATCATTGGTGTAAAAGGTTTCGTGTTCACAACTAAAACCGGAGAGATCTCGATTCATGTAACCGCTCTTACCATACTTTCCAAATCACTGAAGCCGCTGCCTGTTGTGAAGGAAGCTGAAGGGCAAAGCTTTGATGCAGTTACCGATCCCGAATTCAGGTACCGGCAGCGCTATGCAGACCTTGTTATTAATCCCCAACTGAAAGACACTTTTATCAAGCGCACGGTAATGGTCAATACCATCCGTGAGTTCCTTAACGGGCATGGCGCTCTGGAGGTAGATACTCCCGTATTGCAAAGCATTCCCGGCGGAGCTGCAGCAAGACCTTTCATCACACATCATAATGCACTTGATATACCTCTCTACCTGCGCATCGCAAATGAGCTTTACCTTAAAAGACTGATCGTTGGCGGCTTTCACTGGGTATACGAGTTCAGCAGGAATTTTCGCAATGAAGGAATGGACCGTACCCACAACCCGGAATTTACCATTCTTGAATTTTATGTTGCCTACCAGGATTATTTCTGGATGATGAATACTACAGAGAATCTCCTTGAGCAGGTGGCCATGGCCTTGCACAATACTACAGATGTGCAGGTAGGGGATAAAACGATCAGCTTCAAAGCGCCTTTCAAACGTATATCCATATTTGATGCTATTAAAGAACATACCGGCACTGATATAAGCGGTATGAGTGAAGAGGATCTGAGGCAATTCTGCAGGGAGCAGCACATTGAAACAAAGCCCAATATGGGAAGAGGTAAGCTGATTGATGAGATCTTCGGAGAAAAATGTGAGCATCATTATATACAACCTACTTTTATTATTGACTATCCTGTTGAAATGAGCCCGCTTACCAAAAGGCACAGAACCAAGCCGGGGCTGGTAGAAAGATTTGAGCTGATGATCAACGGCAAGGAAATAGCTAACGCCTACTCCGAGCTTAACGATCCTGTAGACCAGCGGGAACGTTTTGAAGAACAGGTAAAGCTTATGGAGCGCGGCGATGATGAAGCCATGTTCATAGATTATGATTTTCTCCGGGCGCTGGAATATGGAATGCCCCCTACGGCTGGGATAGGCATTGGAATAGATCGCTTATGCATGTTGCTGACCAACCAGGCTTCTATACAGGATGTGCTGTTCTTCCCGCAGATGCGCCCCGAGAAGAAAGAGACGCAAACCGCTACACCCGGGGAGCAGCAGTAGAAAAAATTGCCGGTAAATGAAATGATTACAGTGATGATGAGAATTGAAGCATGATTTTTCCGGCAATGTTCTCTCAGGATTCCATTACTTTCTTCCAAAGCTCGGGAATACGTTTTACCCATACCAGCTCTCTCCGCTTCAATGAGGCATTTTCTGCAGGAGTTCCAAAATAAGTATTATTGCCTGCCAGCGAGCCCGGTACCCCGCTTTGCGCCAGCACAGTTACATTATTGCCGATGGTTAATGTTTTACTTACACCTACCTGTCCCCAGAGCGTTACTCCATTACCGATCTCTACACCACCTGCAATACCAACCTGCGCAGCGATCAGGCAATTTTTCCCGATAACCGTATCGTGACCAATATGCACCATGTTGTCAAGCTTTGTTCCCGTCCCGATAATGGTATCATGCGTTACCCCTCTGTCTATAGTGCAGCCTGCACCGATCTCCACCTCATTTTCAATAATCACCCTTCCGCAGCTTTCCATTTTCCTGAACCATACCTCACGTGTTTTTTTGCTGTTGTAATAAAAAGCGTCTGACCCGATCACTGTTCCTGCCTGGATGATAACATTATCACCGATGATGCAATGATCAAGAATGGTAACGTTCGGATGTATAAAGCAATTCTTACCAATGCTTACATGATTCCCGATAACAGCTCCCGGACCTGTTACAGAACCTTCCCCGATAGTTGCAGTATCACTTATGCTTTTAACAAGCGTTTCATAAGGTCTGAAATGCTTTACTATAGTAAGATAGGCATTGAAGGGCTCTTCAACAATCAATAAGGTTTTGCCTTCGGGAAACGGTGTTTCCGCATTTATTATTATAGACGTAGCCGACGAATGAATGCAGGTATTATAGTACTTGGGATGATCTACAAATACAACATCGCCGGGCTCTACCCGGTGAATTTCATTTATGCCGTTAATAAATCCATTGGCATTGCCAACCAGGCGTGCGCCGATCAGATCAGCAAGCCATTGAACAGCAACCGGAGAAGGAAATTTCATGAGAAAAGTTTTGGCAAAAGTAAACCAGCGCTTACAACTTCACAAAATGTTGAAGTATTCAACCTTGATAAAACCATTCCCAAAAATGCAAACACCGTTTCATTTTTTAAAGCAACCCTGATATCCACAGAGCGGCTATTAAAAATGTGCATAAAATTTATCTGATTTTTTTTCTTGATAGGGAAAATTATTTTTAATATTGTGTCGGGAATTTATTTCCCGGTACTTAATAACCCATCCATATAATAAAGCCCCCGTTCCAACGGGGGCTTTTTATTTTGAATGCATTACGATTATCACATTGTCTACAAGCCTTACATGGTGCTGTCGCAGTTTACTTCTGCGGATGACAAACAGTGCCTGAAAGACTTTTTTACGGTAAAGAAAAATGTATATCCGGTAGGCCGTCTTGATTATGATAGCGAAGGATTGCTTATTCTTACCAATGATACTTCGCTCAATCATAAGTTGCTTCATCCCGGCTTTTTGCACCGCAGAACTTACCTGGCGCAGGTGGAGGGCGCAATTACAGGCGCTGCGCTCAGTACCCTTCAGCAGGGTGTGACGATCACTGTAAATGGAAGCGCCTACCATACTGCGCCATGTAGCGCTGCCCTTCTTTCGGAACAGCCGGAAGTTCCTCAACGCAACCCGCCGATCCGTTACAGGAAAAATATTCCCGTGTCCTGGGTGAAGATCACGTTGACGGAAGGTAAGAACCGCCAGGTGAGAAAGATGTTTGCCGCAGTTGGCTTTCCTGTTTTGAGATTGATCAGGTATGCTATTGAAAATATTACCCTTGGCGATATGCAGCCCGGAGATATCAAAACCCTCCCGGTTAATACAATCAATAAACAACTCTTCGGAAAATAAGTTACCTTGCTGCATAAACAGGAACAGATATGCTGAAATCAATGACCGGTTTTGGACGGGCAGAGCAAGTTATAGGGAAAAAGACTTTCCTGGTAGAGATTAAATCGCTGAACGGGAAACAGTTTGAGATCTTGCTTAAGCTACCTTCTCTTTTAAAGGCATACGAATTTGATATCAGGAACTTGCTTTCGGAAAAATTACTTCGCGGGAGCATAGATTGTACCATTACATTGAAGCAAAACGGGGCGGCTAAGCCGGTGGTCATTAACACGGAGCTTGCGAAATCCTATTACCGGCAATTGGCGGAGCTTGCCGAAAGTCTTCAGTTGGATACCAGCTCGATATTGAGCTCATTACTTAAATTACCCGAAGTAGTCGTTCCCTCCACGGAAATAATGGAAGAGGAAGAATGGAAAGCGTTCAGGTCAGTCGTTGATGAAGCCATTGCCAATATTAATACACACAGGATGAACGAAGGCGCTGTGCTCGAAAGGGACCTTACACAACGGATTGACAATATCAGGGAGCAGCAGGAAAAAGTAATTGCCCTGGAGCCGCTTCGCCAGCAGAAGATAAGAGAGGGGCTGGTAAAGCTTATGGAAGAACATGTAGGCAAGGATAATTTTGACAGTAACCGCCTGGAGCAGGAAATGATCTACTACATCGAAAAGATTGATATAAGCGAAGAGCAGGTACGCTTAAAAAACCACTGCGACTATTTCAAATCCCTGCTCCGGGAAGAGGGAGACGCTAAAGGAAAAAAATTATCGTTTATTTTGCAGGAAATAGGAAGGGAGATCAATACCACAGGAGCAAAAGCTTATGACGCTTCCATTCAAAAATCTGTAGTACTGATGAAAGATGAGCTGGAAAAAGCAAAGGAGCAGGTACTAAATGTTTTGTAAGTAAAAAATCAATCACTTGAAAAAAGGGATCAGTCTGTTTACTGCATGTATTGTTTCTTCGCTGCTATTCTTACTGGGCTCGTGTAAAACTGCCGATACATTTGAGAGAAACATTACTATTCCCTCCCATGAATGGGACAGGGCGTTCAGGCCGGAGATCTCGTTTGACATCACAGATACAGCCTCTTTATACAATATTTATATCACACTCCGGCACACCCATGCTTACAGGTATAGCAATATCTGGCTGAATGTGCAGTTTCAGCTCCCCGGCGATACATTGAACAGCCAGAGAGTAAATCTGCTGCTGGCTACCAATGAAAAGGGATGGCTGGGTACCGGCATGGATGATATCTGGGAATTGAGGCAACTGATCACTCCGCAACCTTTCCGCTTTAACAGGCGGGGTAAAGCTACTTTTACGCTTGAGCAGATCATGAGGGACAATCCATTGCCGGATATATTAAATGCAGGGATACGTGTGGAAAAAGTAATACGCTGATGACCAGCTTATACAAAAGAAAGCGGCTTACGGTTATTACCATTGTATATTGGTTCCTGCTCTCTTATATTGTTACCGCGCTCATATTCTGGTTCCTTTCTTTAATGAAGCAAAACGACCAGATGGCAGAATACAGGCTGCTGCAATTAAAAAAGGATGACCCGGATTATCTTACCAAAGTTGCGGAAATCGAAGCCGAGCAAAAAGGCAAAGTGTTTCAGTATATCGGGGAAGGTTCCACTTTTATGCTTCTGATACTCGTAGGCGCCGTGTTCGTATACAGGGCTACCCGCAAACAGATCAGGCTGAATGATCAGCAGCAGAATTTTATGATGGCCATTACCCACGAGTTGAAAACGCCTATTGCCATTGTCAAACTCAATCTTGAAACCATTCAGAAAAGAAAGCTGGATGAGGAGCAGGAGAAAAAGCTGGTTGTAAAAGCGATCGGCGAAACAAACAGGCTGAATGATCTGTGCACCAATATTCTTCTCGCTTCGCAGATTGACGCCGGCAGCTACAGGTTGCAAAAAGAAGCATTAAACCTGAATGAGCTGGTATACGAAAGCGCTCAGTATTTTAAATCCGGGTTTGCAAGGCTGCAACTGGAAGCACTGCCGGAAGAAGCGGTATATATAAAAGGAGACCCGCTTTTGCTGCAGCTTGCTCTCAATAATCTCATTGATAATGCGATCAAATATTCCGGTAAGGAGAAGATGGTATTGGTGCAGCTCTCCGGGGAAAAGACGGATGCAATAATAAAAGTAAAAGATCAGGGCGAAGGCATTACCAACAGTGAGAAAGCAAGGGTATTTGAAAAGTTTTACCGCAAAGGGAGCGAAAACACACGCAATACCAAGGGAACAGGATTGGGCTTATACCTGACTAAAAAGATCATTAAAGATCATGGCGGCAGCATCTGGGTGGAGGATAATGCCCCTTCGGGTTGTATTTTTGTGGTTAAGTTGCGAACAATGACAGCGTAAAGCGTTATGGAAAAATCTATTAACCAGGGATATATATTATTGGTAGAAGACGAAGAAAATCTTCAGGAAGCATTAAAGCTGAACCTGGAACTGGAAGGGTATGAAGTAACCAGTGCAGGCGATGGCGCCGAAGCGCTCAAAAGGATCAATGAAGAATATTTCGACCTGATCATTCTTGATGTGATGCTTCCCGAAATTGACGGCATCGGTGTAGCCGAAAATGTCAGGCTGAAGAATAATGATGTTCCTATTTTAATGGTAAGCGCCAAAAGCAGCACTGCCGACAGGGTGCTTGGCCTGAAAAAGGGAGCGGATGATTATATCACCAAGCCTTTCAACCTTGAAGAGCTGTTGCTGCGTGTGCAGAAGCTGATCAACAAAAATAAAAAGCTGCAGGAAAAAGAGACGGTAGAAGAGCGTTACCATTTCGGCAATAACATTATAGACTTCAAGGCCCAGTCTGCTGCCAATTTCAGAGGTGAAGTGATCGCATTGAGCAAAAAGGAAGGCATGCTTTTAAAGCTGCTTATCGAGAACAAAAATGATGTGGTGCCCCGCGAAAAGATATTACAGGCAGTATGGGGGTATAACGTATACCCCACCACCCGCACCGTAGACAATTTTATATTGAATTTCAGGAAATACTTTGAGCTGGATAGCCGTAATCCCAAATATTTTCATTCCATCAGAGGTGTAGGATATAAGTTTATGGTTTAAGAAAATGTTGCGGGAGCTGTCCTCTTCCGCCGGCCTGTCGCGGACTTTGGCTGCAGTGCTGCATAAACCTGTAAAATGCATGCTATGAAAAAGATATTATTAATTATATGCTGTGTATCCTGTGGGATTAGCATGCTTCAGGCCCAGCAGCGCACTTATTGCAACCCCGTAAATCTTGATTATGGATATACTCCCTTCCCCAATTTTGGAGAGTGGGGCAGACACCGCGCCACGGCAGATCCCGTGATCGTGAACTATAAAGGCGATTATTATTTATTCAGCACCAATCAGTGGGGCTACTGGTGGAGCAGCGATATGTTCCACTGGAAGTTTAATGAGAGAAAATTTTTACGCCCCTGGAATGATACAAAGGATGAGCTGTGTGCTCCTGCCGTTGGTATTGTAGGCGATACCATGCTGGTGTTCGGGTCAACTTATACCAGCACATTTACGTTGTGGATGAGCACTGATCCAAAGAACAATGTTTGGAAGCCATTGGTGGATTCCTTTGAGATCGGCGGCTGGGATCCGACGTTTTTTACCGATGACGACGGACGCTTCTATATGTATAATGGCAGCAGCAATAATTATCCGCTGTATGGAGTAGAGCTCGACAGGAAAACTTTCAAGCCTGTTGGCACGCGGATGCCCATGTACCTGCTGGAGTCGTGGCGGTATGGGTGGCAACGGTTTGGTGAGTATATGGACAATACTTTTCTTGACCCCTTTATTGAAGGAGCCTGGATGACAAAGCACAACGGGAAATATTATTTTCAATACGGAGCGCCGGGCACAGAATTCAGCGGATATGCCGACGGGGTGGTAGTAGGTAGCGCTCCATTGTTTTACGGCACTTCTTTTGAACCGCAATCTGATCCCATGAGCTATAAGCCCGGCGGCTTTTCAAGAGGAGCGGGGCATGGCGCTACTTTCCAGGATAATCAGAAAAATTACTGGCATGTCTCCACAAGTATTATTTGTGTAAAGAATACCTGGGAACGGAGAATAGGAATATGGCCTGCAGGTTTTGACAATGATGATGTAATGTGGTGTAATACTTCTTTTGGTGATTACCCGCATTATTTACCGGGTGTGCCTGGTAAAGAGCATGGTGTGTTTGCAGGATGGTATTTGCTGAATTACAAAAAGCCTGTTACTGTTTCTTCTACGCTTGGTAGCTATTATGCCAATAATGCGGTTGATGAAAGCATTAAAACATACTGGAGCGCTGCATCAGCCAATAGAGGAGAGTGGATCCGGACTGATCTTGGAAACCTCTCAACTGTGAATGCCATACAAATAAATTATGCCGACCAGGATGTGGAGGATAACAGGCTGGGCAAATGGAATGACCAGTTCCATCAATACAAATTGTATTATTCTGCCGATGGCAAAAGCTGGAAGATACTGGAAGATAAAAGCAATAACAGGACGGATGTGCCGCACGACTATATTGAGCTGGAAAAACCGGTACAGGCGAGGTTTATAAAGCTGGAAAATATACACATGCCTACCGGTAAATTTGCTATCAGCGGTTTGAGGGTATTTGGCAATGGCAATGGTATAAAGCCATCAATGGTGAAGGATCTTATTGTGTTGCGCACAGAAAAGGATAAGCGCAGCGCATATATCAAATGGCGCCCGGTGGATAATGCATTTGCGTATAACCTGTATTATGGGACAGCGCCTGATAAGTTGTACAATTGCATAATGATCCACGACTTTAATGAGTACTGGTTTAAAGCCATGGACCTGAAAAAGACCTATTATTTTTCTATCGAAGCTATTAATGAAAACGGGGTGTCCGAAAGGTCGCCTGTATTAGAAGTAAACTGATCATCTAATCATTAAAATATCACTTCATGAAAAAAATATTGCTGATTGCTTTTTTATTCGGGATCTCTGTAACAGTTTTTGCCCAGCATCCTCCCTTTTACAACGACATTCAGCGGTTTAAAAAACAGGACAGTCTTGATTTTCCAAAGAAAAAATCAATTTTATTTATCGGTAGCTCCTCTTTTACCAAATGGAAGGATGTGCAGGATTACTTTCCTTCACACCGCATCATCAACAGGGGCTTTGGCGGCTCTACCCTGCCCGACCTTATCCGCTATACTGATGATATTGTGTTTCCCTACAAGCCAAAACAGATTGTTATCTATTGCGGTGAAAATGATATTGCTTCTTCAGATACCATATCCGCCGAAACAGTAGCAAACCGGTTTATTGTGCTTTTCAATAAGATCAGAAGCAGGTACCGGAAGATCCCTGTTGTATATATCTCCATGAAACCCAGCCCCAGCAGGGAAAGGTTTTTCCCGAAAATGATAGCAGCCAACAACGCTATCCAGCAGTTTCTCAGTACAAAGAAAAGAACGGTATTTGTAAATGTATATCATCTAATGCTTAACGGAGAGAGCCAGCCGATGAAAGAGATCTACCTGGATGATATGTTGCACATGAACAGCAAAGGCTACCTGATATGGCAGAAAGCGCTGGAGCCTTACCTGAAATGAATTGAACCACAAAGGCACGGAGACACAAAGGTTCACAAAGGATTTTCTTTGCGAACTTTGCTTCCCTTGCGTGAAAATATAACCGCAAAGGAAATACAAAGTTTTTCGCAAAGACCTCAAAGAAATCATAACTTGCTTATGATCTCCTTCGTCTCTGACAGAATTTTGTTGCTATACTAAAATCATTATTGCCATGTACAGGAAAATTATACTGCTGGTATGCGTAATGATCTCCCTGCAGGCTCCTGCCCAGCAGCCTGTAATAGATACTAAGAGAGACGCTTTCATATCATCATTGATGCAGAAAATGACGCTCGATGAAAAGATAGGGCAGCTCAATCTGCTTACAGGCGGCGAAGCCACAACAGGATCAGTAGTAAGCGCCGGTGTGGAAGCTAAAATAAAAAACGGTCAGGTGGGGGGCATATTCAGCATGTCTACTCCTGCGCGCATCCGCAAGGCACAGGAAATCGCAGTTACACAAACGCGACTGAAGATCCCGGTCATCTTTGGGATGGATGTGATACACGGCTACAAAACGATGTTCCCTATTCCGCTTGGATTATCATGCACCTGGGATATGCAATTGATTGAGCGCGCAGCAAGAATAGCAGCAACAGAAGCGAGCGCAGATGGATTGAACTGGGCATACTCCCCTATGGTAGATATAGCCCGCGATCCGCGATGGGGAAGGATCTCGGAAGGTTCAGGTGAAGATCCTTATCTCGGCTCTCAAATCGCTAAAGCAATGGTAAAAGGTTACCAGGGTGACGACCTGTCAAAGAACAATACCCTGATGGCATGTGTAAAGCATTTTGCTTTGTATGGAGCGGCCGAAGCGGGAAGAGATTACAATACTACGGACATGAGCCGGGTAAGGATGTACAATGAATATTTGCCTCCGTATAAGGCTGCAGTGGATGCGGGCGCCGGGAGCGTAATGACTTCCTTTAACGAGATAGACGGCATACCGGCAACAGCCAGCAAATGGTTGCTTACCGACCTGTTGCGGAAGCAATGGGGATTCAAAGGTTTGGTAGTGACCGACTATACCGCGATAAACGAAATGATTGATCATGGTATGGGCAATCTGCAACAGGTATCCGCGCTGGCTTTAAAAGCGGGTGTGGACATGGATATGGTGGGCGAAGGTTTTCTTACCACATTAAAAAGATCTCTTCAACAAGGAAAAGTAACCCAAAAACAAATTGATGATGCCTGCCGCCGGGTGCTGGAGGCAAAGTATATGCTGGGCTTATTTGACGATCCCTACCGTTATTGCAATGAAGAGCGCGCTGCTACAGCAATCTATACAAAAGCTAACAGGCAGGAGGCAAGGGCAATAGCAGCGGAGAGCTTTGTGTTATTGAAAAATGACAATAATACATTGCCGATAAAAAAATCCGGCACTATCGCTTTGATCGGTCCTCTTGCAAATAATAAATCGAACATGCCCGGGACATGGAGCGTATCGGCAGATTTTTCAAAACCGGTATCTGTGCTGGAAGGATTAAGAGAGGCTGTAGGCAACAACGCGAAAGTAGTATATGCCAAGGGTTCCAATCTTACGGAAGACAGCCTGCTTGAGCAAAGGGCTACCATGTTCGGTAAATCGCTGGGAAGAGATAGCCGGAGTGATGAAGCATTATTGCAAGAAGCGCTGGATATAGCTGCTCAGTCTGATGTGATCGTTGCCGCCCTGGGAGAGGCTGCGGAAATGAGCGGGGAAAGCGCCAGCAGGACAGATATCGGTATCCCGGATGTACAGCGAAAATTATTAGAAACATTGCTGGCCACCGGCAAGCCGGTCATACTGGTATTGTTTGCAGGCAGGCCTATGACGCTCGTTTGGGAGCAACAGCACGTGCATGCTATACTGGATGTATGGTTCCCGGGATCCGAAGCGGGATCTTCTATTGCTGATGTGCTGTTTGGCGATGTAAACCCTTCCGGTAAGCTTACCGCTACTTTTCCTCAGAATGTAGGACAGATACCCATTTACTACAATCATAAAAATACGGGACGCCCTTTGCCGGAAGGCCAGTGGTTCCAGAAATTCCGTTCCAACTATCTTGACGTCTCCAATGATCCCTTATATCCTTTCGGCTATGGATTGAGCTATACCAGTTTCAGCTATAGCGATATTACACTGAGCAGCGCATCACTCAGACCGGGACAAAAAATAAATGCTTCCGTAACGGTTACGAATACCGGCACAAGAGCCGGGAAAGAAACGGTACAATTATATCTCCGTGATATGGTGGGCAGCATTACCCGTCCTGTAAAAGAGCTGAAAGGATTCCGGAAAATTGAACTAAAGCCCGGTGAATCAAAAACTGTATTATTCACTATTTCCGTTGAAGACCTGAAGTTTTATAACAGTGATTTAAAATATGTGGCGGAGCCGGGGGATTTTAAAGTCTTTATCGGCTCTAATAGCAGGGATGTGAGGGAGGCGGATTTTAAATTGTTATAGATCAGAAGGCAGGAGGTATTCGTAAATATGTAGAGAGGTTTTACGAAATCGCTTGGTAATAATTTTTTTCTCCATTCATTTATTTCCTTCTTGCACTAAAGCAAAGTATATATTAACTTAACCTCTTGCCCGCATTGCTTCTCCCAACCGAAGGTCGGAAAAAGCAATCTCAACCCCTGAAGTAGGAAGCTACTGTGAACAAAAGCAGTTATGCATACATATACAATTCCTCTTTATTTTTACAGCATGCAAAACATAGATAATATCATATTCGACCTCGGCGGGGTGATCCTGACACTGGATATGCCTGCGGCGGAAAAAAAATTTACAGCACTGGGGGTTAAAAATTATAATGAACTATTCCGGGGCGGGAATGTCTCTTCTTTTTTTAAGGATTATGAAATTGGTGCTATTGATAATACCAACTTTCTTAATTCGCTCAGAGAGCTTGCCGGCTTACCGCTTTCTGATGAAGCATTGACAGATGCATGGAATGCCATGTTAGGTGTTTTTCCCGAGGAAAGGATTGAATTGCTGAACAGGCTAAGAGAAAAATACCGCTTGTTCTTATTCAGTAATACCAATGCCATACACCTTGATACCTTCAGGAAAATGTATGCCGATGCGTTCAAGAATGCATACTTCGATGACCATTTTGAGAAAGCATATTATTCTCACCTGCTGGGTATGCGCAAACCCGAAACGGATGCTTACAGGCGTATCCTGCAGGAGCAGCAATTAGATCCCTCACGCACACTTTTTATTGATGATTCGCTGCCTAATATTGAAGGCGCTGCATCTGCCGGGCTCAAAGGCATTCACCTGAAGCCCGGAATGACGATACTGGATATCGGGCTGTGAACGGAGGCTGTATTTTATGTAAAGTAAAATGCTGTGTCAAATGGTCAAATGTGAGAGGTGAAACGTGAGAGATGCATTCACCTCTCACGTTTCACCTCTCACGATATTAATGGCTCATATCCTCAGTCTGAGTCTCTTTTTCTCTAATACACCGGTGATCCATATCACAAAAAAAGCCACCGCAAAAGAGCGGGCAATACCGCCAATGCCCTCATTTAAAAAATGAGGATACCTGAAACCCGTCAGCATATACAAAGAATAAAGCAGGTAGGGGATAAGATAGCAGGTCAATGTGCTGGTGCCGGCAGGGCGGATGGCTTTAAACCAGTGTTGCCTATCCTTTACATCTACAAGCCAGATCATCAGCTCAAACACAAGTATGCTGATGCCTGTGCAAATAGCTATCCAGGGAGTAGTGGCACGGATCTTTGAAATACCGTCTGCGTAAGGACGGGTTGCAAAACCAATGAACAGCATGGCTATACCGATCGTGGTAAATAAGATCCATAGCTGCTTTTCTTTCCCTTTTTCCACCAGCGTGGAATACAACAATGTGATCACAACGCCTGCCATGGTAAGCGCCGGCGAAGCGGCATTGCCAATGACGGGAAGGGGATGCTTCAACAAGCCTGTGCAATACAGAAGGTTGATAGTAAACAAAACAGAGAAAAATATAAATTGAGTGAGCAGCCTTTTATTTGAAATGAGAAACAGCAAAGCACAAACAAGATAAGACCAGCCGATAATGCCCAGTATGCCCCACCAATAAGGCTTAAGCCCTACCAATGCTTCAGCTTTGCCTCCTTTGAACAGCCATGCCATTACCAGCAGGAGTATCACTCCTGCAGCCTGCAAAAGATAGCGTGTTGTCTTTTTAATGTCTTTCGGATAATCCAGCCAGATAAGAAAAAAGCCAATGGTGATCAGTATTTCCCAAACCGCTTTTGGCAGGAGGGCAGTATTACTATAATGCTCAAGGTTGACATGAAGAAATCCCATTACCAGCAACGCCAGAGACCTTGCGAGAATATGCAAGGCAACTTTATAAAAAGGATCTCCGTTCTTCAGTCTTTTTTTGATCGCAAAGGGTAAGGACAGTCCAACAATAAAAAGGAAGCCTGGGAAGATAGTGTCTGCAAATCCGAGCCCGTCGGCGCTGGCCGGAACATGCTTGATCCAGCCGGGAATATTTTCAACGCCATCCACATCATTTACGAAGATCATAAGGAACATGGTCAGGGCCCTGAACACATCAATGGAGAGTAGCCGTGCAGGAAGCTTTTTATGCATACCGGGAACTTTTATGAAAACCGTTCAATATTTCTTTGTAAAACAGCTTCCTGTATAAAACGTGAAAAGTGAGACGTGAATGAACTTCCACCTCTCACTTTTCACGTTTCACCTCTCACGATAACCTACAAACACCATCCGGCTAACTTAACATCATAAAGACTGGCACCCGGTCATTTTAAAGCGCCCAGGCTCTGTCGCCTTTTTTGTAATCAATGCATCCTTCATACTTACCAGGTACGGGCACATACCTCAATGCCTGTGTAGCGCCGGGCTCTGAAGTGAAATAACCGAGCAGTGTCAGCTCTTTCATCATCCTGAAGTAATGTTTGGGATCATCGCTTTTTGCAGTCTTTGCATATTCTTTTGCTTCCTTATCTATATCTGTCAGCAGCGCTTTTCTCTGATCCGGGCTGGAATCCATGAAGGACTTACTATTTTTTTGCCGGCTGGCTTCATCCAGCTTTTGCATACCCGCCTTAAAGATTTTCTGATCATCTTCGGTATAGCAATCATTGACCATTACGGTCATAAATGCGCCTACCTTAGCAGCTTTGGCGCCCGGCGTATTGGTAGCGGGTATAATGGTTTCGGCTACTTCATCTAAGTAAGCGATATCATCAGGAGCGAATGCCGGGTTTGTATCGGATGTTTTTTTGTCGGATGGAGTACATCCTTCCAGGAATGCATTTGCCCCAACTACAGTGCCGCCCAGTATAAGGGCAACTCTTGACAAGGCATCGCGTCTGTTCATATATTATACGTTTAATAATATTATAAAATAGTTGTATCAGAGATTCATTTTTTTCAATTCACTTACGGCATGGTCTGCAGCTCTTGCCGTGAAGGCCATATAGGTAAGCGATGGATTCACACAGGAAGCGGAAGTCATGAATGCACCGTCGGTCACAAATACATTCGGGGCATCCCACACCTGGTTGAACTTATTCAGCACGGATGTTTTGGGGTCATGTCCCATACGCGCTGTGCCCATTTCATGTATGCCTCTTCCCAGGGTGCCATCGCCATCGCGGCCCTGCACATTTTTTACACCCGCTGCTTCCAGCATTTCAATGGCATCATTCAGCATATCCTTGCGCATCTTCTTTTCATTGTCTTTATATTCCACATCCATTGCAAGCACAGGCAGTCCCCATTTATCCAAACGTTGTTTGCCATTTTTGTCAGGCACAGGGCGCATGCCAAGATCTTTGCCGGTAACAGGATCTTTGAAGAGTTCCTGCTTATCACCGTACGTGTTTTTATCAATATATACCCTGTTCTCATGATAGGGCAATGTTTCTCCAAAACCACCGATGCCCATTGTCCAGCTTCCTGGTTCTACAAGAGCATCTTTCAACTCTGCGCCGATGGATATTTCTTCTGCAGAGCGGCTATAGCCACCCCTGCTGCCCCCGCCCTGGTAGCCGAAGCCGCGCAGGTAATCTCGTTTATCGCCAAAGAAATTGCGATAGCGCGGAATATAAACGCCATTGGCGCGCCGCCCGAAGTAATATTTATCTTCATATCCTTCCACCAGTCCGCCTGCTCCTACGCCGAGGTGATGGTCCATCACGTTGTGCCCAAGCTCGCCACTGCTGCTGCCAAGCCCTTCCGGCCATATATCCGTTGCAGAGTTCATCAGCACCCATGCGCTGTTCAGTGCAGAGGCATTCAGGAAAATGATCTTAGCGTTATAGGTATATGTCTTATTATTTTCACCATCCAGCACTTCCACGCCGGTGGCTCTTTTCTTGTCTTTGTCGTATAATATTTTGGTAACAATGCTCCAGGGACGCAGAGTAAGATTGCCTGTCTTCATTGCAGCGGGGAGCGTGGAAGATTGCGTGCTGAAATATGCACCATAGGGGCATCCCAGCCAGCATTTGTTGCGAAACTGGCAGTTTGATCTTCCCTGGTCTGCAAAGGGAACCGTGATATTGGCTGTGCGGCCAATGATCATTTTCCTTTTCCCGCTGAATTTGTCTTTTATCCTTGCAGCCACATCTTTTTCCACGCAGGTCATTTCCATGGGAGGGAGAAATTGCCCGTCTGGTAATTCAGCAAGCCCTTCCTTGGAGCCGCTGATGCCGGCAAAACGCTCTACATGATCATACCAGGGCGCTATTTCTTTATAGCGTACCGGCCAGTCAATAGCGATGCCTTCTTTGGCATTGGCTTCAAAATCCAGGTCGCTCCAGCGGTAGCTTTGCCTGCCCCACATCAGCGAACGGCCGCCTACATGATAACCGCGAAACCAGTCGAAACGTTTTATTTCGGTATAAGGGCTGTCCTTGTCGCTGCACCAGTAATCCAGGTTGGTTTCATTAAGGGGATAATCCCGTTTCAGCACGGGATAATCATTGATCATTTGCTGGGTTCTGCCGCCGCGGTGTGGAAATTCCCAGGGCGCTTTATTCGCATTTACGTAGTCTTTTACATGTTCAATATTGCGCCCCCGCTCCAGCATCAGCACCTTAAGTCCTTTTTCAGTAAGCTCTTTGGCAGCCCATCCACCACTGATCCCGGAACCAATAACTATGGCATCGTAAACGTTGTCAGGCATTTTGTTTTTTTTGAGTTAAGTAATAATATAACAATGTATGTATTGCAGATCATACTATACATCACAGATCCTCACGCCGCTTTCAAGCGACGCTATCTGGCCTTTTGCATCTTTGGGCGTAGGAATAAATTCCTGTGCAACATACCCTTTAAAACCAAGGTCTGTTATGGCTTTCATAATAGCCGGGTAATACAGCTCCTGTGATTCATTTATTTCGCGGCGGCCCGGAACGCCACCGGTGTGATAGTGAGATATATACTGGTGATTGTCCCTGATAGTCCTGATCACATCTCCTTCATCTATCTGCATGTGATAAATATCATACAATAGTTTGAAGTTTTCAGAGCCCAGCCGTTTTGCCAGCTCTACACCCCAGGCTGTTTTATCGCATTGATAATCCTTGTGGTCAATTTTGCTGTTCAGTAATTCCATTACCAGCGTAACCTTATGCTTTTCGGCGATCCCTATCACTTTTCTTAACCCGTCAACACAGTTCTTCCAGCCTGTTTCATCATCGAGATTCCTGCGGCTGCCGCTGAAGCATATCAGTTGCTTATAACCTGCCTGCGCCACCAGGGGGAGCATTTCCGAGTAATTTTTGATGAGCTGCGGGTGAAATTCAGTATGGTTCCAGCCATCGGTGAGGTTGATCTCAGCACCATTGCACATGCTTGAATACAGCCCGTATTTCTGAAGTGTGGGCCACTCCTTTGGGCCTACAAGATCAATTGCCGTCATACCGAGGCCTTTAACGGCTGCGCAAAATTCCTCAAGGGGGATACTGCCATAGCACCACCGGCAAACCGAATGATTAATATTTCCTTTCATGATATAGGGGGTTTCTTTCTTTTTGCGGGGAGCCGCTGATGCAACAACAGTAGAGAGCGAGCCAAGGGTCACAGCGCTAAGGGCAATATGTTTTATGGCACGCCTGCGCGGATAATCTGATGAAGTGGACATAGTCTGTTATAAAGAAAAGTCAAGGTAATAAATGTTTTATAATTCTGTCTTTTTTAATTGTTAATCGTTCACGCAGTTTTACCGAAATACAACAAAGCCACGAATGCACAAATAAATATATTAAAATACATTCCTGCATTCGTGGCTTTGTCTTCCTTTGTTGTACAGAATACACAAATGAAAAAAAACAAGTTGGCAGTATATGTAAATGTTTTATTTTTAAACCCGCTTCTGATTTTTAAACTACGCTAATATTTTTTTTCATGAACAGAAAACTTAGAATGGGCATGATCGGCGGAGGCAAAGACGCCTTTATCGGAGCCGTTCATCGTATCGCTGCCAATATGGATGGGCTTATTGAGCTGTCTGCCGGTGCATTGAGCATACGGCCGGATATTGCAACAGACTCAGGGAAAACGCTATTCCTTCCCGATGACCGCATCTATCTCAATTACGAGGAGATGCTGGAAAAAGAAAGCAAAATGCCTGCCGACAAACGTCTTGATTTTGTTACTATAGTGACCCCCAACTTCGCTCACTTTGCTCCGGCCATGCTGGCGCTTGAGAAAGGCTTTCATGTAGTGATTGAGAAACCCATGACCTTCACGCTTGATGAAGCAAAACAGCTCCAGAAGAAAGTAGAAGAAACCGGGTTATTGCTTTGTCTTACCCATACCTATTCAGGTTATCCGATGGTAAAGCAGGCAAAACAGATGATCAAGGAGGGTGCATTGGGCAAAGTCAGAAAAATATGGGTGGAATACCCGCAGGGCTGGCTGACAAAGCTTACAGAAAGAGAAGGTAACGCACAGGCTGCCTGGAGAACCGATCCTTCCAAATCGGGAAAAAGTGGTTGTATGGGTGATATAGGCACCCACGCCGCACATCTTGCTGAATATATTTCAGGGCTGAAGATCACAAAGCTTTGTGCCGACCTGAATATCATGGTGGAAGGACGCCCGCTGGATGATGACGGCAACGTGCTTCTCCGGTTTGATAATGGCGCTGCCGGTGTGCTGATGGCTTCACAGGTAGCAGCAGGTGAAGAAAATGCCTTAAGGATCAGGATATATGGCGAGAAAGGCGGAATGGAATGGGCGCAGCAGGAACCCAACAGCTTATTGCTCAAATGGCTTGATCAGCCTATGCAGGTGTATCGCACCGGCACCGGTTACCTCGGGAGTTTTGCAAAACACAATGCCAGGGTTCCCGCCGGTCATCCCGAAGGATACCTTGAGGCGTTCGGGAATATCTACCGCAACTTTGCCCTCAGCTTATCCGCCAAAATCAATAATGAAAAAGCTACCCCCGAAATATCAGACTTCCCCACAGTGCAGGAAGGTGTAAGGGGAATGGCTTTTATTGATAATGTGGTGAAGAGCAGCAACAGTGATGAAAAGTGGACTGAATTTGAGGTGTAAGGAAGAAAGTGATGAGGGGTAAGTGATAAGGGGTAAGTGAATACACAGGGATGTATTTTAAATCCAAACGCTCTTCCTTATACCTTACACCCTATCCCTCTATTTAAATAACAATTTCAATTTTATTGTCATGACAAATGTCCAGGGACCTGGAATTTTTCTTGCGCAGTTTTTAGGAGACAGCGCTCCGTTCAACAGTTTGAAATCTATTTGCGGCTGGGCTGCTTCACTGGGTTATGCAGGTGTGCAAATACCCACATGGGACAGCCGCGTGATTGACATACAAAAAGCTGCAGAAAGTAAAACCTATGCCGATGAAATAAAAGGTATAGTAAATGAAGCCGGTCTGCAGATCACAGAGCTTGCTTCCCATATTATCGGGCAGTTAGTGGCTGTGCACCCGGCATACGATGTTCTTTTTGACGGGTTTGCCCCGGAGGCTTACCGTGGCAATCCGGCCGCCCGCACCGAATGGGCTGTGCAGCATCTTAAGTATGCTGCTAAGGCTTCCCGCAACCTGGGTCTGAACGCCCATGGTACTTTCAGCGGCTCCCTGCTTTGGCATACTGTATATCCATGGCCACAGCGCCCGGCAGGACTGGTGGAAACAGGATTTACCGAATTGGCAAAAAGATGGCTTCCCATACTCAACGTATTTGATGAGCATGGTATAGATCTTTGCTATGAGATACATCCCGGCGAAGACCTGCATGATGGGATAACTTACGAGATGTTCCTTGAAAAAGTAAATAATCACAGCAGGGCCTGCCTGCTCTATGATCCCAGTCATTTTGTGCTGCAATGCCTCAACTACCTGGAATATATTGATAATTACCACGAGCGCATCCGCATGTTCCATGTAAAAGATGCCGAATTTAATCCTACCGGCAAGCAGGGAGTATATGGCGGTTACCAGGGCTGGGTCGAACGCGCAGGCCGTTTCCGTTCACTGGGCGACGGACAGGTTGATTTCAAATCTATCTTCAGTAAGATGGCAGCATACAACTACAAAGGCTGGGCAGTGCTGGAATGGGAATGTGCACTCAAGCACCCTGAAGCCGGCGCTGCAGAAGGCGCTCCGTTCATCAAAGATCATATTATAAGAGTGACGGAAAGAGCATTCGATGACTTTGCGGGCACAGGCAGCGATGAAAAATTTAATCGTAAAGTTTTAGGGCTTGAGTAGTTTTCTTTAGATATTTGTGCCCTGTTTTATTGAGAAAAAATTAAAATTGATAAATAAGCATGAAAAAAATTACATCGGCAGTTCTTTTGTTAGCCTTTTGTTATGCCTGCGGTAGCGCACCGACAGAAGAAAAAAAACCTATAAGTTCGAGTGTGAATCCACAAATTGGCGGCGATGCACAAAAGCCGGCCGCTGCAACAGATAACGGGGCAGCCGCTACTACTGCAGCAGCAGCTCCGGCGGCTAAGGACGGGAAGGCATTATTAGAAGGTTCTGACTGCCGTGCCTGCCATCATGATAAGGATAAGCTGGTGGGACCTGCTTATGCAGAAGTTGCCAAGAAGTATAAAGAAAAGGATATCCCTGCGCTGGCTAAAAAGGTAATGGAAGGCGGATCAGGTGTTTGGGGGCAGATCCCTATGTCGCCTCATCCTACTTTATCTGAGCCGGATGCTGAAGCGATGGTAAAATATATCCTGACAATAAAATAACAATAATGAAGATTGCATCAGTGCTTGCTGTGACCAGTATGTTTCTTGTAGTGTCGGCAATGCCATATCAGGCAGAAGCCCAGAAGAAAGACAATGTTTTAACGCAAAAAGAAAAAAATGCCGGCTGGGTTTTATTATTTGACGGTACATCTACCGATGGCTGGCATTCCTTTAATAAGACCAGTCTGGGCTCAGCCTGGGAAGCAGATAACGGAACGCTGCATTTGACAAAGCATGAAGGTGAAAGTGCAGGTGGCGATGCTACTACCGCAGGCGAATATGGAGATTTTGATTTGAAGCTCGACTGGAAAATTTCGCAAAACGGTAATAGCGGGGTATTATTCCTGGTACAGGAAGGTCCTGAGCATGAACGCTCTTACCATACCGGTCCCGAAATGCAGGTGTTGGACAATAACGGACATCCCGATGCCAAGATAATCAAGCATCGCGCGGGCGACCTGTATGACCTTATTACCAGCAAGCCAGAAACCGTTAAGCCTGCCGGAGAATGGAACAGTATAGAAATTAAGTTGCAGAAAGGTAAGCTGGAGCTGTGGCAGAATGGCGTAAAAGTAGTGTCTACCACATTATGGGATGCCAACTGGGATGCCCTGGTAGCCGGAAGCAAATTTAAAAATATGCCAGGCTTTGCCAAGTCGAAGAAAGGACATATCTCGCTCCAGGATCATGGAAATGAAGTATGGTATAAAAATATTAAGATCAGAAAGCTGTAAGAATTATATAAACCAGTAGCGCGAAAGCCGGTTGAGTAATTGCTTAACCGGCTTTTGCCATATTATCGTGAAAGGAGAGATGTGAGACGTGAAAGCATCTCTCATATTTGTCGTTTCACATTTGTCGTCTCACGTTTGTCGTTTCCCCCCTCTACCATTAACGGGGTATTGATATCACAAAACAGATACTGTATATTTATATCCTCAAACCTCCCGCCGGTAATCCCCCCTGACTTTTTCCGTATTCCCATGTTGCAGAACAGACCATTACTGGTCAGCACGTATTCGCCATTTCTAAATTGTATTATCATGAAACATAAGTTGTCTCCACTTGTTAAGGACTATCTCTACATTCTTAAAAAAGCTGCGGCAAGCAACAACGGGCAGCGGTGTATGATAGGACCAAGCCCCGGGCTTAAGGATAAGCTCAAAGCTGATTTAAACCAGTTGAAAAGAGATCTCGGCAGCTCCGTGCTGGGTAATCTGATCAGGCCGCTTGGCAAAACGAAGCTTGGTTTCAACGACGGTTTGCTCCAGCCGGGTAATGTATTTGCTTTGGGAACTTCTGCCCAGGGCATACGAACCCGCAGCGCGGAAAGAGCGCCGCTGCGTGGTGATCTGAAGGTAGCGGTAATACTTGTTGACTTCAGTGATAAGCCTATGAGCCAGACAAAGAAAAGGTTCCAGGATCTTTTTTTCAGCCAGGGAGTTATACCTACAGGAAGCGTGAAAGAATATTATACAGAGGTAACAGGCGGACTTGTAAATATCACAGGGCAGGTGGCGGGTCCCTACAGAATGCCCAAAAAATTAAGCCAGTACGCGCACGGCGACAGTGGTACCGGGAATGCCTCTCCCAATGCAAGAACACTTGCGGAAGATGCTGCTAAAGCAGCAAATGCTTATGTGGATTTTAGCACTTATGATAATAACAACGATGGATATGTTGATGCTTTTGTGGTAATACATGCAGGACCGGGGGCTGAAGTGACGGGCAGCCGCAACGATATCTGGAGCCATAAATGGGTATTGCCTAAAGTATACAATGCAGATGGCACACATATTTATGCCTATTTAACGGTGCCTGAAGATTGTGAACTGGGGGTTTGTGCTCACGAACTGGGGCACCTGCTGTTTGGTTTCCCCGATCTGTACGACGTGGATTATACGAGTGAAGGAATCGGCAACTGGTGCCTGATGTCCGGGGGTAGCTGGAATAATGACGGGGCAACACCGGCTCATCCCTGCGCGTGGTGTAAAATGCAGCAAAACTGGGTTACTACTGTTAATCAAAGCAATAATAAGGCTAATGTTGTTATTGATGGTGTGCAGGCGGGGAAAACAATATACCGTCTCTGGAAGGATGGCGGACCGGGCAATGAATATTTTCTCGTTGAAAACCGCACCCAAAAGAATTATGATAAATTTCTCCCGGGTGAAGGATTGCTGGTATATCATATTGATGATGCAATAGATGATAACAGCAATGAGCTGCATTATAAAGTGGCCCTTGTGCAGGCGGATGGCAGGCAGGACCTGGAGAAAGGAAAAAATTCCGGCGATGCCGGTGATGTATGGCCCGGTACTTCAAAGAGGAAAACATTCAGCAGGACAACAAAACCCAACAGTAAGAGCTATGGAGGACTTGATACCAGGGTAGCGCTCCGGAAAATAAAATTTGCAAAGGGAAAAGTTACGGCGGATATATATGTAAAAACAGGCGCAGCAACTGTTCCCGGTAAAAAGAATAGTGCCAAAAAGAAATAAAGGGCTGACCCAAAAGGTCATCCTTGCGAACGAAGGGAAGCAATCTCAATACTCAAACCTCTATCATTCAATGAGATTGCTTCGGTCGTTCCTCCCTAGAATACGTTCAACGACCTTTTTGGTCAGCCCCCAAAAATTGAAATACGCCATCCTGTCTGCATAGTGATAAATTTGTATGATGGTACAGATAATCCCAAACATCGCATTGATCTCTGCCGTTGTCGAGAGCATTGAACCCTACGATATGCAGGAAGGCTATAGCATACTTTCATTAAATGTGCAGAAAGCCTCTCCCAGGGGAAGAGAGAAATTTTTATACAATAAAAATGAAGACCAGCAAATGAAAGCCATTGTAAGTGATACCGTTTGCAGCGACGCTGCCCTAAAAGCAGGGAAAAAAATCAATGCGGAAGTAAAAAAAGTAAGCCCGCTCCTGTGGAGGATCCTGGATTTTTCCTGAATCCTGCTTTTTTACAGTTTTTTCTTCTCTGTTCAATTACCGTAGTAAAGAGTTGATATATATTAATTTATTTCTCCAAACAGTCCGTCTGCACTGGATTTTCCTGCTATTATTCTACATTTGTATGCATCGTGCAAACGATCTTCCAAAATTTATCGTCATAGTATGATATACAAGGTATTTCCCAAAATACTTAGTCATAATATCCGTATGAATTCAAACCTCCATTTTCAGAGATGATCCTCTGATTGTATATCCGTGAGACCGATTTGACAGATATCGCCATTAACCGGCAGGTATCATTGTTTTAACCCAAACCGGATTATATGAAGAGAATGTTTCTAACCCTGAGCGGCTGCCTCTGGCTGCTGGCGGGGAATTTGTCAGCCCAAACTAATGCAGAAAACCTCAGTTTTCCACTGAAATCTCCCCGTTTCTCAGTACTTGCAGAAGGCCATTTTAATGCTACAGACTACCCGGGACGATATGGGGTGGGCGCTGCAGCTAAGCTTATGTTTACGGCTCACCGTAATAAAGATGTTTTTAATGAATATGTGATCACTTTCAGGGCTACCCATAGCGCTCCCACCGACGGAGGTTTTTTCAAAGGTTTTGACGGTGGCAATTATGATAATATCAGCGCTTTGCTGTTAACGGGCGGCTACCGTTTCAATTTTGGAGTTCCCCGCTACATGATACATGGCTTTAGTGATGATGTGGGAGGATGGTTTATTGAAGTAAATGTAGGTGCAGCTTATATACACAAGGATCGCACGCTTGGCCCTGCCATAGCGCCTGCTGTCGGGTATGCCATAACCCGTAAACTTGATCTCGTAGGTACATTTATCGGGGAATGGGCGCTTAAATCTTCTTCTAATAAAGAAGCCTATCCCGCTCCTACGTTTACAAGAAACACCAATCTTTTGATCAGCAGCATCGGGCTGCAGTACAATTTTTAAGGAGCGGGTTGTTGTAAGACGAGAAAAGAGAGAAGATAGACGTGAGAGCCCTTCAAATCTCACGTCTGTCGTCTGACATTTCATGCCTGATCAGGACGCTTTTTGTAAAACTTTTTCTTTCGGATGCGGCAGTGCTTTTCTGCTGCTTAGCTGATGCTTTTCGTGGATAACAGCGCTGAGGGATTTGCCGTATACCTTGCTTTCCACCCAGGATATTACATCAAGGTATGCAAAGGCCCTTGTTTCAAAACGGTTCTTTTCAAGATGCTTTATCTTGTCTAAGAACTTCTCAAGCTCGGGCTTTAGCTGGCGGGGAGAAAGGCTGAAAGATCTTTTCAGGAAACGGAACATCTCTTCTTCCACCACCGTCAGGTTTTTCATCCTGGCCATAAAACGATATACAGACTTGGTAAGAGACTCCATGATATCGAAGTTGCCTAATTCATAATGCGCCATCAGGTGCAGCAGCCGGGCATAACACTGCAGATCGTTCCTGAGGTCCTGCGACCCGTTAATGATACGCTGAAGGTAATCAATAGAAGTGCCGTATTGTTCCGCGCCAAAATAAAGCGTGGCTATTTTGTAGTTAAATACAAGTATCCTGTGCTTATCAACATATAATTCATATTCCTTCAGTCTCGCTTCTATTTCGGGAACGATCGCAAGACCTTCTTTAAAGGTGCCGGACATCAGGTGCCAGTTGAGCCTGGCCACATTGATATAGATGGAAGTCTGGATCCTGAAATTATCATGATGATTGGCTACAGGTGTTTTTGAAAAAGCTTCAAACTTATGCAGGGTTCCCTGGAACTCCCTGAAGTTCCTCAGGTCAAAATGAGCGTTCAGGAGATTATGCATACCTTTTACAAAATGCCCGGTCTCTACTGCTACCATCGAAGGGTTTTCTTCAAAAAGATTGATCCACTTTACACTGTAGCGGTAATACATGAGGAAATCCTGGCGGATAAATGCGTACCAGCAATAGCTTTGGTATAAATACAGGTTTTCATAAAACCCCTGGATGGCACTCCTGTCGGTAGGGATATAGCTTTTAAAAAATGCTCTTATATCTTTTTCGTCATGCGCATTTCTTGCGTGTCCAAACTTCACATACCACCTGTATAAAAGCAATGCAAGATTGGACAGACGGGTAACCCTGTCTATATGACTGCTTATTTCAATAGCTTCTTCTGTTAAGTGCTCTGTTTTTTCAAGCGTGCTTCTTGTGATATGCAGGGTTTCTATTTTTTTCTCCAGGGAGATCACCTGGGCCAGGAAGTTGAATTTCTGATTGGTTTTTGCGAGTTCCTTCGCTTTCTCCAATATCCTGAGACTTTGTATTTTAAGTCCTTTATTATATAGCAGCCGGGCGTGGTCAAGATGCTCACTGAGCTGAAGATCTGTGTTTTCTGTAGTCTTTAACAGGCGGAGGCTCGCCAGGAGCTGCTTGTAAAGATGGTTCTTTAAATTGGATAATTGTGGCTTGGTAACGCCTTTCAGCTTCTTAAGGAGCTGTTTTTCATCGTATTCCGGTAATTTATCCAACGCATCGAAGAGCTGAATGATCTTCAGATCTTCTTTGCCTGAGCTTCTTTTGATGTATAGTTTAAAATGCCTTTTTTCCGATTTCTCTAATGAGCAAATCAACTGAAATAAAGCATCTGCAGAACTGTTGGACGTCATAATGATTTTCTCCTAAAACTCAATCCCATAAAGGGTTTCACAAATTTAAACAGGCGTTTGACATGATAAAATTACAAACAAGTTGTTTTGTATGCGCCAAAAAGCCGTATTACTTTTACACTGTCAATGAGAAAACAAAGACAAGCAATCGTGAAGCAAGAAAGTGGCAAGTGAGTTAGAGGCATCCGGATGACACAAAAAATGTGATCATCCAACAGAAAAAGACTTATTTAAGAATTTTCATATGGCAAGCAATCGTTAGAGGTCATCTGTGTCTACAGAAGACCTTCTTTTTTTTATCCTGACGTCAAATGTAGGATTGTTTTTTAAAAAACTTTAAATTATTGCTAATTTTTTTCTGCCATTTTAAAAAAGATCAACTTATCTGCCACCCCTTTTGTCTTCAATCCACGGATTATCTCAAGGTTAAACTCCAAACTCATCTTAAGTCGCCTTATTTTTGCCCTTCATGACCAGAAAAAGAAACAGTTCCCGGGTACTTGAGCAGGTTGCCGTGCAGGATTATGCCGCTGAAGGGAAATCAATAAGCCGGGTAGAGGGTAAAGTGGTATTTATAGAAGGCGCAGTGCCGGGCGATGTGGTAGACGTAATGCTTACCAGGAGCAAAAAAGACTGGGCTGAGGGTAAAGCCGTTCATTTTCATTCTCTTTCCACCCGGAGAACAACCCCATTTTGTGAGCATTTTGGCATTTGCGGGGGCTGCAAATGGCAGATGCTGCCCTATGAGCAGCAGTTGCAGTACAAGCAAAATGAAGCGGAGCAGAACCTGAAAAGGCTGGGCCATATTGCATTACCCCCGGTAATGCCGATCATAGGCTGCGGAAACAGCACCCGCTACAGGAATAAGCTGGAATTTACTTTCAGCAACCGGCGGTATAAAACCTGGGAGGAGCTGCGTGCGGGTGATGCATCAGCGGAAGGCAACAGGGAGGAGCCTGCCCTTGGCTTTCATGTACCCAAACTGTTTGATAAGATCATTGATATCCATACCTGCCATTTGATGGAGGAACCTGCCAACCTGATCAGGAACACAATAAGAGATTTTGCCCTTCAGAATAATTACTCCTTCTACGATATCAGGCAGCATACCGGCTGGCTCAGAACCCTGATCATACGTCTTACCACCACCGGTGAGGTAATGGTAAATATCTGTTTCGGCTATGACGACGAGAAAGAGCGGGAGAACTTATTCAGGCACCTGCTGCATAAAGTGCCCGGTGTATCAACGCTTTTGTATACCATCAACCCCAAGTATAATGACAGTCTTCATGACCTGGAGCCGGTAACCTGGTATGGCAAAGGATATATAACGGAGCAACTGGAGCAATTCAAATTCATAATCGGGCCAAAATCTTTTTTTCAAACCAATAGCCGGCAGGCAGAAAAGCTGTACCAGGTAACCAGGGATTTTGCGTCGCTTACAGGTAATGAACTTTTGTATGACCTCTATTGCGGGACGGGGAGTATCGGTATTTTCCTTAGCAATAAGGCCAGAAAAATTATAGGGGTGGAAGTCATACCGGAAGCAGTAGAAGACGCTAAGATCAATGCACGGCTGAATGATATTGAGCATGCTTCCTTTTTTGCAGGAGATGTAGTGGATATATGTAATGATGATTTTTTCCGGGCTCACGGAAAGCCGGACGTGGTGATCACCGATCCTCCCAGGGCAGGGATGCACGAAAAGCTGGTAAAAAAAATACTCGAGATGCGTGCGCCTGCAGTAGTATATGTAAGCTGCAATACCGCTACCCAGGCGCGGGACCTGCAGTTGCTGGATGGTCTGTACAGCGTTGAAAAAGTACAGCCGGTAGATATGTTCCCTCATACGCATCATATTGAAAATGTGGTAAGGCTGACACTAAGATAATGTTATAGTAAAGCCTGTTTAAAAGGTATAGGCTTGCTATTTCTTTCTCATGGTTTAAATTCGCAGCTAATTAACTATCTATGACAGAATTTCGACCGGGTGGATTTCAGGTATTGCCCTTAGTAGTAAAAAACTTGCTTATTATTAACGGGCTGGCATTTTTAGCACAAAATGTTTTTGGCGGTAATGAAACATTTTCAATAGAGAATTTTTTCGCGTTGCATGATGTTCGCTCCATATACTTTAAGCCTCATCAGATAGTGAGCTATCTTTTTTTGCATGGAAGTTTTTTTCATTTGTTTTCCAATATGTTTGCTTTATGGATGTTCGGTAGTGTTTTGGAAAATTACTGGGGGGCTAAAAGGTTTTTGATCTTTTACATGTTATGCGGTATCGGAGCCGGGTTATTGCATCTCGGGGTGCTTTATTATGAAAATAATGCTGTGCTGGAAGCTGTCAAAGCATACCCTGCAGAAGCACAAAAGGAGCTTTTCCAAAATCCGAGATTTTTATTGAACACCGCTACGCTTGGCGCTTCCGGTTCTGTATTTGGCTGCCTTGCCGCGTTTGGATATTTATTCCCCAACAGTCTTATTTACCTGTATTTTTTCCTGCCAGTCAAAGCAAAATGGTTTGTAATATTCTATGCTGCCATGGAGCTGTTTGCCGGGGTCAGGAATTCTGCCGGTGATGAGGTGGCGCACTGGGCTCATCTTGGAGGAGCCCTGGTTGGATTTTTATTGGTATTCTACTGGAATAAAACCAACCGCAGAAAATTTTATTAGTAAATTTATGCTCTGATTGAAACAGGCTGTAAAATATAATATGGTATGGGTGTGTTAGAACAAGCAAAAAGCCCGAAAGTCTTTTTCGGGGCCGATAATGATGCTCTGGTCAGGATCATTATTATTAACGTGCTTATCACTACTGTCCTCTTTTTTATCCGTTCCGTTTACCAGGTTTCGGGGCTGGAAACTGCACTGTATAAAACGCAGGTAGCCGACTGGTTCGTATTACCGGCGGATGTCTCGCGGTTTGCAACGCGCCCCTGGACAGTGATCAGTTTTATGTTTTCTCATATAGACATCTGGGGATTAGTAGCGAATATGCTATGGCTTTGGGGTTTTGGATTTATTGTGCAGTCACTGCTGGGGGGCAATAAGCTTGTGCCGCTATATATATATGGAGGAGTAGCCGGGGCTGTCGTCTATTTATTAAGCAGTAATCTTGTCGGTGCTTTTGCCGCCACAGCTTCCGCTATGACCCTTGCCGGGGCAAATTGCTCTGTGATGGCTGTTGCCGTTGCTGCCACTGCGGTAGCTCCGCGTTACCGTATATTCCCGATGTTGAATGGCGGTATTCCTTTATGGGTATTAACAGTGGTGTATGCCGTAATCAATTTTGCAGGCACTTCATTTGCCAATCCTGCAGCTTACGGCGCAGAACTGGCTGCGGGAGGAAGCGGCTTTCTTTTTGTAAATCTTCTGAATAAAGGATATAATCCTGGCGCCTGGATGTCAAAGCTGTATAACTGGTTTTTCGATTTGTTCAACCCGGATAAAGCCCCGGGGCAAAATGCTGAAAGGGCAAAGATCTTTTACGATACCCAGGGCATAGAACCTTATAGCAAAAAGCCTAACCTCAGCCAGCAAAAAATAGATGAAATACTCGATAAGATCAATCAAAAAGGATTTCAAAACCTGACAAGCGAAGAAAAAGAACTGCTTCGCCGCGCCAGTGAAGAAGACTTATAAATTACAGGAATGGTCCGTAAGATTACCAGGCGGTTTGCGGTATTTATATACTTCATTTTTGCAGCTTTTTTCCTTACAGCATGTCTGTCTCCTTTTTTAAATCCTTCCAACTGGTGGTTCTTCGGCTTTTTGGGATTATTATTCCCTTACCTGTGCCTTATCTTACTCGCCTTTTTAGTGTTCTTTCTTTTTTCCAGGTCCAGATGGAGCTGGCTGACCATTATTTGCCTGCTTGTAGGGTGGAAAAGCATCAGTGCTGTCTTTGCCATGCACATAGGGAAAGGCTTTGATAAAGAAAAGAAAAAGCCCGGCTCCGTCAGGATAATGACGTGGAATGTGAGAAGCTTTATGGGTGAAGATGACAAAATAAAAAAAACCGGGCTGACCTTAACCCACATGAAAATGTTTGATCTTATTCAAACGTACAGCCCGGATGTGCTTACTCTCCAGGAATTTATGACGGCAGACTCCGGGAAATATTTTAACAGCATCTGGCATCTGACCAGGCACATGGGATATCCGTTCTTCTATTTTTCGAGAGACGCAGAGCGAAGGGATCACTTGTCTAACGGAACGGCAATTTTTTCGAAATTCCCTATTGCCAGGTGCGGGATATTCCCGTTGAACAAAGCTGAGGCAGATAATACAGAAAGCATGATTTTTACAGACCTGGCCATTGGAAAGGATACGCTCAGGATATTTACTGCACACCTCCAGTCTTTTGGATTTATGCAAAGGGATTACCAGGATATTTCAAAAATTAAGAATGACCCTAACGAACGGCTGGGTGCTTCTAAAAATATTTTTCGTAAAATGAGAACCGCTTTTGAACGGAGAGGGTTGCAGGCTGATTTTATCAGGAGCATGCTTGATGAAAGCCCTTACCCCGAAATATTTTGCGGCGATCTGAATGATGTGCCTAATTCCTATGCGTATTTCTCTGCCCGCGGCGACAAAAAAGATGCTTTTTTATCAAAGAATTTTGGTTTGGGACAAACTTTTTTCAGTTTCTCCTCCAGCTTCATGCGCAACCTTTCTACGCTCAGGATTGATTATATTTTTGCAGACCCAAGGCTTCATATTATTCAATCTCAAAGAATACCTGTGGTGCTCTCCGATCATATTCCCGTTATTGCCGATATTTCAACGTCCGGCGACTGAAATAATGCCGGCGCAGGTTGTTCAGGGGGCATTTCAATTTTTCGCTTCTGCACAACTTTCCGGTCGGTGAGACCGGCCCGAACGATGTTCAGTCGGGCGGGCACCGACCAGTAGCGATTCTACGGGCGGGTGTCACCACCCGCCTGCGAAAAATTGAACTATGCCGGTTGTTTACCGGGCAAGCTTATTCGTTTATATTTGCGCGTACTATCAAAATTGAATATGGCTGAACTGAAGATTTTCAATTCGTTGACCAGGCAAAAGGAAATTTTTACCCCTCTCACGCCTGGATATGTGGGCATGTATGTTTGCGGGCCTACCGTGTATAGTGATGTTCACCTTGGCAACTGCCGCACTTTCATCTCTTTTGATATCATTTACCGGTATTTAAAATACCTGGGTTATAAAGTAAGATATGTGCGGAATATCACTGATGCAGGGCATCTTGAGGGCGACAGGGATGAGGGAGATGATAAGTTTTCAAAAAAGGCAAGGCTGGAGCAACTGGAGCCAATGGAAATAGTACAACGGTATACTCTCGGCTTTCATAAGGTAATGGAGCTGTTCAATACCCTTCCTCCCACTATCGAGCCTACTGCAACAGGGCATATTTCTGAGCAGATTGAAATGGTAAAGCATATCCTTGCCAACGGATATGCCTATGTGGTTGACGGCACGGTATATTTTGATGTTGAAAAATATAACAAAGAAAAACCTTACGGGATACTTACCAACAGAAAGCTTGAAGACCTGCTGGAAGGGACAAGAGCGCTGGGCGGGCAGGACGAAAAAAGAGGGCGCCTCGACTTCGCATTGTGGATCAAAGCCAAGCCCGAACACCTCATGCAGTGGCCTTCTCCCTGGGGGATGGGCTTTCCCGGCTGGCATATTGAATGCTCGGCCATGAGCAGCAAATACCTCGGTAAAGTATTTGATATACATGGAGGGGGGATGGATCTGGCGGCAACGCATCATACCAATGAGATAGCGCAGTCGCAGGCTTGTTACCATGTCAGCCCTGCCCGCTACTGGATGCATACCAATATGCTTACGGTAAACGGCGCAAGAATGAGTAAGAGTGCAGGTAACGGGTTTCTCCCGGGTGAATTATTTACGGGAAACCATAAGCTGCTGGAAAGAGCTTATTTACCTATGACCGTTCGCTTTTTTATGCTGCAAACACATTACAGAAGCACGCTCGACTTCAGCAATGAGGCGCTGCAGGCTGCGGAAAAGGGGTTAAAAAGGCTATGGGAAGCGTACGAAGCGCTTGAAAAAACAGATCTTTCATCCATAGTTGACAACGAAGATACGATAGACGAGGCATTGGACAACAACTGCAGGGAACTCATGGCGGGATTTGACGAGGCAATGAATGACGACTTTAATACAGCCCGGGTATTGGCCAATATGTTTGAGCTTGTTCCTGTTATTAATTCCATCAAAGGAGGACAGATAGCTTTGGGCAGCATCAGGAAAGGGACTTTGGAGCTGCTTCAAAAACAGTTCAGGGTCTACCTGCTGGATATCTTTGGACTTAAAGATGAAAGGGGCAATGAAGGAGGAGTATTAGACGGGGTAATTGATCTCCTGATACAAATAAGAAGGGAAGCAAGGTCCAGGAAGGATTTTGCCACTTCCGACAAGATCAGGAATGAACTGCTCCGGCAGGGGATAGCGTTGAAGGATGAAAAAAACGGAAGCATTACATGGTCGTTTAATTGAGGAATTTGTTTTATCTTCTCTTTTTAAAAGATAAGATGGCTGTGATACCCCATTGTAGAACCCTTAGGTATTTTTAGCCTAATAAAACCAACTGAAATGCCTGCCATTAAAACCCAGCGGAACGGATCTAAAAAGCAAGTTATTATCGGAAAGGCTGCGAGGCTGTTCCGCGAAAAAGGATTCGCAGCAACGTCCATGAGAGATCTTGCCGAAGAGGTGGGCGTAGAGGCTGCAAGCTTATATAATCACATCCAGTCGAAAGCAGAAATACTGCAGGACATTTGCTTTCGCACTGCTAACCTGCTTACTTCCCACCTGGAGAAAATTGAGCATAACCAGCAAAATGCCATTGAGAAGATCAAAGCCATCCTCAGGTTTCATATTCAGCAAATGCTTAACAACTATGAGGAAGTACAGGTAGCCGACCGGGAATGGCGACATCTTACAGAGCCTTACCTGTCCAATTTTAAGACCCAACGGCGGGCGTACCGTCAGCGTTTGGCCAATATTATTGAAGATGGAATACGGAAACGGCAAATTAAGCCCATAGATGCTTCCACTGCCGTACTGATTATGCTTCATGCCGTGAGCGGTATAGAATCCTGGCACCGGTCGCTCGAAAGAATCTCGGCAGAACAACTGGAAGACAATATGATTGTCATACTGGTGGAAGGGCTAAAAATCTAAAATATTTCTTTTTAATAATCTGATAATAATCAGATCATGTTGTAACTTCGGCAAAGCTGCTCTGCTGTAAAACCCACAATCATTTTTTCAATGAGTAAACCTATGGTATACCATTGAAAAATATCTCAGCCAAATCTAGAAGAACATAGCTTAACGCTGTGAAAAAATTATTAGCTTTTGAACTATTTATTTAATCCAAAAACAAAAAAACCTACAACCAATGGCTATCAGGGAATCCATTAAAATGCTTCCAAACGAAGTTTGGAAGGACTTGCCTGAACATCAAACAAAAGGAGCAGTGTGGTATAAGTATGCCATCTCCAGTCACGGCAGGATTATTAAATACAACAAAAGACTTGCTGACGGATTTATTTTAAAGCTTAGCAGGCAGGCAAATTATCCTATCTGGAGAAAAAAGCTGAACGACCAGTATTTTACAGCGCTTGTTCATCGTCTCGTTGCGCAGCATTTTCTGCCGAAGCCCAGGGGCAAACAACAATTTATTATTCATCTCGACCACAATTATGAGAACAATAAATATACTAACCTCAAATGGGCTACCCAGGATGAGGTTTCCGCGCACAATATGAAAAACCCACGGGTGAAAGCGGCAATAAAGCGGCGCAAGGACAACCCGACAATAAAAGGCGCCAAGCTGGATATTAAAAAAGTGAAGGTCATTAAGCAAATGCTGAAGGAGAAAAAAACGCTGAAAGCAATTGCAAAAAAATTCGGTGTATCAGATATGCAGATACATCGCATAAAAACCAAAGAGAACTGGGCGCATGTAAAACTATGAGCCCGGAAGAATCGCAATTTTTAAAGTGGGGTGCTTAATCACCTCACTTTATTTTTATATATCATCATTATCAAAAAACCGTTCCCTTTCCTAAGGTAACGGTAAAAGATGTTCCGCTTTTATAAACAGCAGGCTCACCCGGATTGGCTGATCTTAACCTGAATCGTTCCGAATGTACTCTTATAAGCCGGCCATCGGCTGCTTTTATTTTTTGTATAACAAAACCCACCAGCGCCTTCCTCCTTTTGCCAGAGGGTTCTACATCTACGATTTTACCAATAACCATTGCCCCCTCTTTGATGATAACCGTTCCGGTTACCTTAATATCTTCCTCGCAGTGCAGCGCAACTGTGCTGCCATCTTTGCTTTTTAATTCGGAGCTTATATTTTCGTCAAGCACAACGCGTACACTTCTTCCCTCCGGGATGCTTACGGGTGCGGAAGGTGTTTGTGACTTAGTTTCTGCGGGCGGCTTTTCCTCTTTCACAGGCTCCTGCGGCAACGGCTCATTTTGGGCCGGCCGATCTGCCTCCGATTTCTTCACAGGCGGATTGTCTTTTTTCCTGGTATCCCGGGAAGGAGGAGGTTCTTTTTTTTCCGAACGCTCATTTTTTTCGTTGGGCGCAGTTGTCTCAAAGGGAAGTTCCGGGCGATGATTTTCAATAAGCTGAGTTTCAATAATTCCCGTTTGCTTTTGCGCCGGTTGTGCCTGCGGGTTGGCTGCAGCCTGCATATCCGCTGACGGAATACCGGGCTTGCCCGATAGCGTTGTTGCATCATCAGCGCTTATATAATTCCAGGTGATCAATGCGGCACATAGGATGATAATGGCAATGAGCAGCTTCACTGACTTTTCTACATTCCAATCCTTCAGATAAGCAGCAATGCCTGCAATACTAAGTTTCTTGGAATCGCCAGACCGGGATTTTACTTGTATGCCGGGTATTTTAACGGAGGGTAATGCGACTCCCGCCAGCAGCGCCCTGATCCTGGGCAATGCTGCTTTTACTTCCTGCGTCGCCGGAAGTTGATCCTGCCGGGACCGGAGCGCAGCCATGAGATCGTTTGAAGCAAAAAGATCGTTCCCGGTGTTCTTTAATAGCGCTTCTTTAAAAAGCTTTACAGAGGAATAGCGCTTCTGCGGATTACGTTCCAGTGCCCTGAATACTACTTCCTGCAAAGGAGCTGAAGCTTTGCTTATTAACGCCGGATGATGCGGCGCTTTTTCTTCCAGCTTTGCTTTCATAAGGTGGTAATCGGTATCGGCTTTAAAAGGTGTTTGGCCGCTCAACAGCTCATATAATATATTCCCCACCGCATATATATCCGTTAGTTCGTCGCCTTCTTTACCCTGTATCTGCTCCGGCGCCATATATTCAAGCGTACCAACGCTTTTACCCAATTGCGTCAATCGCTGGGAATTTCTTATGCGGGCTATACCGAAATCCATGATCTTTACTTCGCCGTCTGCGGAGATCATAACATTGGCAGGTTTGAGGTCGCGGTGGATAATACCTTTGCGGTGCGCATGTTCCAACCCGTCCAGCATTTGCACAAGTATGCTGCATGCGGTGCATACGTTCAGCGAGTCGTGGAACCGCAACCACTCTTCCAGCGTTTTGCCTTCCACATATTCCATCACCATCCAGTATGTATCCTGTTTGGGCGCAAATGCATACAGATGGGTAATATTAGGATGATTCAATCTCGCCAGGGCCAGCGCTTCCTGCTGAAAGCGGGGCTCAAGCGATTCGGGAGTGGCGCTCACAGGTTTGTTCAGCACTTTGATAGCCACAGGACGTTCCAGCAATATATCTTCTGCCAGGTATACTGTCCCCATGCCGCCTTCCCCTATCTTTTCACGTATTACATATTGTTCATTAAATACTTCGCTCATAACATAGTGTTTTGTTCTCTGGTAACTGTATTGCCTGTATGAGTTTTCTTCGCGACAACTTCTATCAGCATTGCGGAAATATTGTCTTTTGCTTTTCGCTCATAGCAGAGCGCCTTAATGCATTCCATGGAGAGCGCAGCATCCTGCATATTGAAAATAGAATGGAGTTCTGCATCACTGAGCACATCATAAATGCCATCTGAGCACAAAAAGTAATAATACCCTTTTTGTAAGAAATCAATTTGCAGGATTTCAGGCGCTACCTTTTCGACTGTACCCAATGCCTGCATCAAAATGTTTTTCATATCATGATTAACAGCCTCCCGGGCGGATAGCTTACCTTCCTTTACCATATGATTTACCAGCGTATGGTCAGTAGTGCATTGTGCCAGGATGTTGCCATCATAATGATAGAGCCGGCTGTCTCCCACATGCGCCAACCAGGCGCACCTCTCTTTGCAAAAGAGCACCGTGGCTGTTGTGCCCATGCCTTTATAAGCTTCATTGTTTTTAGAAGCATGGATGATGGAATAGTGCATGGTTTGTATCAGTCCGTTGAGCATTACAGGTATATCAGTGTTCTGACATTCCTGTTGTATGTAGTCTTCAGCCTCGCTGCAGGCAATGCTGCTGGCTATCTCGCCGGCATTGTGCCCTCCCATTCCATCGGCTACCATTGCGAAAAATATTTCTCGGTTGGAATCAGGAGAAAAATAGATGATATTGTCTTCATTGGATGTTCTTGTGGGTCCTGATTCCGAAAAGCTGAAGACATTAAATGTAATTTTTTCAACAGCAGGCTCCGCCTTAACAGCGTTGTGTGCCGGTATTTTTTTTTGCCAGGGAAAGCGCATAATTTTAAGATTGTGGAGTTAAAGAACGGCTGCCATACCGCGACCCCCGGCGGGCGGGGGTCAGCGGCTCCTGGTGGCAGTACCCGTCAAAAAAAGAAGGCGGCATGAGAAAGGCACCATGCACCTCCGGTAGATATAGCTCCTGTCATTTAATTACTTCCTGCCTGCCCATAAGGTCTATGGCATATTTAATGGGTATGGAATATGACATGCGTTCGCTGCCGGCCGAGTAAATACCGATCACCCTGCCTTGGTCGTCAAACATAGGCCCTCCACTGTTGCCGGGGCCTGTAGAATTGATAGTTAACTGATAATAATCGCCCATCACGCTCAGGTAGTCGTCTACCTTATTGCTGCTGGCGCTACCTTTTACCAGGCGGCCGATATTGCCGGTGCTGAGTGTGGAAACTGGCACTTTTACAATATTGGGATTCCTGTTAAATGCATCCTGTGAACGGTTAGCTACATACTGATCGGGCGACATGCCGGGATAGCCCATTACTACTACCGGACTGCCTGGCTCTATCTCATTGTAATTGTCAAACATTTGTACTTTGGTCAGGGTTTCGGGCAGCTCTATTTTTATCATCGCCACATCATGTACATTGCTGATACGTACTATCTTAGCCGGTGTACGGAGGGAGTTGTTTGCAAATGTTACATCCATATATGAGGAGCTCCCGTCTATCAGCTTCACGCCGGATTCCAGCAACTGGCGGTTGTAGTTCATTGCTTCCGCAGGCACCCACCTGCTTACCATATCTTCTGTAATTGTTACACCGTCTTCAATATGAAGGTCGCCACGAAGATCACTCCCTATCAATACGCCGGGAAATGCATCCTGCGGAAAATGATAGGAGGTAAGCCAGCTTGCGGCAACATGCCGGTTGGTGATAATAAATCCTCTTTCATCCACCACAAAGCCTGTTCCGCTGCCAAACCCGCCGATAGGAACAAGATTGCTACCGGCCGGCGCTGCGCTCTTGGTAGAAAGCAATGGCTCTATATCACCTACATTATTCTTTATGTATGCTGCATAATAATATACCGAGCCCCCTACTTTTTTTGGCACATATACATGGTATAACGGGTCTCCGGTGGATGTGAGCTCCAGCTTCCAGCCTATTTCTATGAATACCACCTTATTTTCATTGGCCTTATTGACCTGGGCCGGAGTCATCACTTTGGATACGGAATCTTTTTTCTCCGAATAAACATTGATGATCTTCTGCGCCGGCTTCTTGGAATATATCAGCCATCCGGCGGTAGAGAACAGGATCAGTAATGCCAGAGCGGAGATCAGCATGCCTTTTTTACTTTTTTTCTCAGACTGCTGCAGCATGTGCTGCATTGTTTGCTTGCCAATGGTCTCTTTTGCCGGCGTGGCTTTTGCCGATGTGGCACTCTTCAGCCCGGTGTCATGCATTTTAGTTTCTTTCACTGCAGGGTTGCCAATATCAACTATACGTGTTTTTTTGATATGGGAAACGGGTTTGGGATCGAGGTCGAATTCTAAAGAGGGGCCTTCTTTGCCGAGGCGGATACTATCCCCGGCCATTAATACAATTTTTTCGGTAATGGCTTTACCATTTACATAAGTGCCGTTTTTGCTTTGCAGATCAGTAATCTCATAAGTGTCGGGCAGGAGCGGATTTACTTTAATACGGCAATGCTCACGGCTGATGGCATCTTCGGCAAGATCAAAGGCAATGGTATTGGCATCGCCACGGCCAATGCGGATCTCGAGCTGGTTGTTCACTGCAAATTTTTCCACTTTACCCTTTTTGGGGCCTTCCGTATGACGGATAATGACGGTTGTTGGGTTTTGATTGTCCATGACTTTTGTTTTTTTTGACGGTACTCGAAAATTTCAGGATGATGGTGCTCCGCAAAGGGCTACAGGGGGATAAGATTTTTACGATACAATTTTATAACCGCTTTAATGCGCCCGCAATACATAATTTGTAGTAGCAGGACGAAATAAAATGTATGCCCGGTTTATAATGCATCGGGGCAAAGAGAAAATGCCATCAGTGTTTAAGAAATTTTTCAGGCAATAGTTGCCGCCTTTAATCGGAGCTCAAGGTTGTGCAGGAGACAGGGTTTTCTTCCTTTGATGCTGTTACAGCCGGCATTGGTAAATAGTATGGTATTGCTGAGTGTGGCGCTCAGGGAGGATATTGTTTTCATAGTACGCCTTTTTTGTGCAGGTGTTATTCCTCATCCGGTCTGATCTTCCTTCTGCCTTCCTTTATCCCGCTTCGGAGTTTCTTTGTTTCGAATCGCTTTGCTTTGGATGCTTTGGTAGGCTTGCTTGCAATTCTGCTGGGTGCCTTTACCAGGGATTGATTGATGAGCTCGTTCATTTTTTTTATTACCAGCTTTTTGTTGCCCAACTGGGTTCTTGCCTCCTGTGATTTGACCAGCAATATACCTGCTGCGTTGATCCTGTTGCGCAGCCTGGTTGATACCAGCACCTTCTGGTCTTCATCCAGCATAGCGGATGACTTCACATCAAAATAGCCTTCTACCATCGTTTCTACTTTATTCACGTTCTGCCCGCCTTTGCCCCCGCTCCTTGCTGTTTTGAATACGATTTCCTGCTGAATGTATACTTTGCTCATAATTTAGGTTTGCTGTTTAACGCCCCTGTGTGTTTTCTATGCCCCGCACGAAGCCACGAATTTACACCAATACATTCGTGTCAATTCGTTCATTTGTGGCGTAGTTTACTCTGTACAATAATTGTTGTATCCAAAAATCATCCCGCGTTCCGCGGGACGCTGGAATTCGTGGCAAAATTGCTTACCGCTCATACCGTTTGTTTCATTGCAAGGTATAAAACCCCCGCAGATTCTCCCTCTAAGAAGTATATTGCACCGGTAAATTAGTTTTTTCCGGATCTTAATAACAGTAATGAGAGCAGTTATTCAAAGGGTAACAGAAGCATCGGTGGTGGTAGAAGGAAGAGTAACAGGAGCAATAAAAACGGGGTTGCTGGTATTGCTGGGGATAGAAGATGCGGATAATGCCGAAGATGTGGAATGGCTTAGCAGTAAGATCGTGGGTATGCGCATTTTCGATGATGAGGAAGGCATCATGAATATTTCAGTAAAAGATACTGGGGGAAATATTTTGCTTGTCAGCCAGTTCACGCTCCATGCCTCTACCAGGAAAGGTAACCGTCCTTCGTACAGCAGGGCCAGCAAAGGCGGTGCGGCCATACCTTTATATGAAGCAATGATACAGCAGTTGGAAAAAGCCCTGGGGCAGAAGATACAAACCGGTATTTTCGGCGCCGATATGAAAGTGTCTTTGCTGAATGACGGGCCGGTGACCATTGTCGTGGATACCAAAGCAAAAGAATGACTTCTTTTTTGGCAAAGCGTTTGCAACCGGCAAATAGTTAGGTCAATCAATTATGTCTGTTATCGTGAAGAGTGAGAGCCCGCCTGGCTGAATACCATTCGGATGGGGCTAAATGTGAAAGGATATTTCACTTCTCACGTTTCACGTTTGACAAAGCACCGGGATGGATGCATAGATTTTACGGTAATGCTATTATTTTTATACATCAGAAAATAAACTTAAGCTGATTATATGTTACAAACAGCAGAAGATATTAAGCAACTAAATGAAAGAATACAATCAGCCGCCGCTTTCGTGGATAAGCTGGAAGCCGAGATAGCGAAGATCATTGTAGGGCAGCATTATATGATCAGCCGGCTGTTGATCGGATTGCTGAGCAATGGACATGTTTTGCTGGAAGGAGTACCGGGGCTGGCAAAGACCCTGTCCATCAAATCATTGTCGCAGGCGGTAAATGCGAAATTCAGCCGTATACAGTTTACGCCCGATCTGCTGCCTGCCGATGTTATAGGTACGATGATCTACAACCAGCAAAAGCATGAATTTGTGGTGCGCAAAGGGCCCATATTTGCCAGCTTTATCCTTGCTGATGAAATTAACCGCGCTCCCGCAAAGGTACAGAGCGCTTTGCTCGAAGCCATGCAGGAACGCCAGGTAACTATTGGCGAAACCACGTACCCGCTGGATGAACCATTCCTGGTATTGGCTACCCAAAACCCTATAGACCAGGAAGGTACCTATCCTCTGCCGGAGGCGCAGGTAGATCGTTTCATGCTGAAGGTGCTGATTGATTATCCCAGCAGGGAAGAGGAACAGCTCATCGTGCGCCAGAGCCTGCAGGGGCTGAAGCTTCCCAAGATAGAGCCTATAGTGAGCACTATAGAAATATTGCAGGCCCGCGACCTGGTGCGGCAGATATATATGGATGAAAAAATAGAGCAGTATATTCTTGATATTGTATTCGCTACCCGCCGCCCCGCCGAATACAGGCTTGATAAGCTGGCGCCGCTGATCGCTTATGGCGGTTCGCCACGCGCCTCTATCAACCTTGCCCTGGCGGCAAAAGCGCATGCATTTCTGAATAAACGTGGCTATGTCATCCCGGAAGATGTGAGGAGCATTGCAAAAGATGTTATCCGTCATCGCATTGGGTTAACTTATGAGGCGGAAGCAGAGAGTGTGAATGCGGAAAATGTGGTAGACGAGATATTAAAGGCGGTAAATGTACCATAAAACAAATCATTATCCTGAAAAAGCATAAACAACATACCAGGTCAACAGCCACAGATGACACACCTTCTGTAGCGGAGATATTGAAAAAAGTAAAAGAGCTTGAAATAAAAAGTAAAAAGCTTACGGCTAATTTATTTACAGGCGAATATCACACTGCTTTCAAAGGGCGTGGAATGTCGTTTAAAGAAGTGCGTGAATACAGCGCAGGTGATGATGTAAGGTTTATTGACTGGAATGTTTCTGCCAGGATGGGCACGCCCTTCAGCAAATTATTTGAGGAGGAAAGAGAGCTTACCATGATGCTGCTCGTGGATATCAGTGCGAGCTCCCTGTTTGGGACAGTGCATAGGAGAAAGAAGGATCTGATAACAGAAGTCTGCGCGGTGCTGGTTTTTGCTGCAGTGAATAATAATGATAAGGCAGGCGTTATTTTTTTTAGCGATAAGGTAGAGTTTTATATACCACCCAAGAAAGGGCGCCAGCATGCATTATATATTGTCAGGGAACTGCTGACCATTCAGCCGCAGCGCCGGGGCACCAATCTTAATGAAGCGGTCCGTTTTTTTAATAATGCGGTAAAGCAAAAAAGCATTGCGTTTATTCTGAGTGATTTTATGGTAGAGCAATACGATGATCCCTTGCGTGTGGCTGGCAGCCGCCACGATGTGATAGGTATAAAAGTGTATGATAAAATGGATATGGAACTGCCTGACGTAGGTCTGATGCAGATAGAAGACGCTGAAACCGGTAAAACAAGATGGGTGGATACAGGCGATAAAATGGTGCAATATAATTATCACCGGCAGTTTGAGGCAAATGAAGAAGCATGCAGGCTTTCTTTTTTAAAATCCGGGGCAGACCTGCTCTACCTGCGGACCGATGAAGATTATGTAAAAGTGCTGCAGAAGTTTTTTATGAAACGCATGAAATCCCCGCGGTAAATACCGGACTGATCAATAATATGAAGAAAGGGAGCTGTCTATACAAAGTAACGGTTTTAATGATCATCGGGGTTCTTTTTGTGTGTGCTGCTGCACTGGGTCAGCAGGCGTCTTTGCACACAACAGTAAATAAAGACCGGCTATTGATAGGCGAGCAGGTAAAGCTGGATATAATATGCAAGCTGCCTGCCGGCGCTTCCATATCAGGCTGGGTCAACCTGCCGGACACTTTTAATCATCTTGAAATAGTAGACAGGTCGCCCATAGACTCTTCGCTGGAAGGTTCCGTTAAAACATATCGCCAGTCATTTACCATTACGGGCTTTGATTCCGGGGTATGGGTTGTGCCGCCTGTTGCGCTGATGGCAGATAAACAAAAAATCAGCTCAGCGCCACTTTCCCTTGCGGTAGTCCCTGTCCATCTTACAGACAGCGCTTATCACGATATAAGAGATATTATAGACGTGCCTGTGAAGGAAACCTCCTGGTGGTACTGGATAGCAGGCGCATTGTCGCTTATTTTAATAGGGATACTGGTATGGTTGTGGATGAGGTTGCGAAAGCGGACAGCTTTGCCGCTGAAACCGGTGGAAGTAAAGGGATCGCCCCTGGAAGAAGCGCTGCAGCAATTGAATGAGCTGAAAAAGGCAGGGTATATTGAGCGGGGAGAATGGAAGCCGTATTACAGCACGCTCACCGGGATCTTTAAAAATTATAATGAACGGAGATACTGGTCTGGCTTCCTGCAAAAGACAACTGACGAAATACTTGTGACGCTGAACCAGGGATTGCCGAAGGATCTGATCAGTGTGCTTGCCGGTACATTGCGTGTAGCCGATGCCGTTAAGTTTGCAAAATACCGGCCGGAAGCCGGTCAGGCGGAAGCTGATATTGCTGTTATGGAGAAGACAATAAAACAACAGGACAATTTAATAGCATAAGGTGCTGAGAAGTTATTTTGAACATATTGAATTTGCATACCCCGGAGTATTGTTCCTTTTGCTCATCATTCCTGTACTGGCAGGCTGGTATATCAGCTATGGCAGCAGGAAGCGGGCAGCGATGCTTGTGTCTTCACTGAAAAGCTTCCGTAATACACGTTCTTTCAAAAGCAACCTGAGATATATTCCTCTTGCCCTGCGCATGCTTGCGCTGGCAGCGATCATAGCGGCGCTGGCGAGACCGCAGTCGCATAATGATGAGCGCAATGTAGAGGGAGAAGGGATAGATATTGTGCTATGCATTGATGTCAGCGGTAGCATGCTTGCCCAGGACTTTCACCCCAACCGGCTGGAGGCTGCCAAAAGGGTAGCGGTGGATTTTGTGCGTAACCGCCCTGCAGACCGGATAGGACTTGTGATCTTTGCCGGTGAAAGTTTTACACAATGTCCCGTGACCAGCGATCATACTGTGCTGGAATCGCAGATACTCCAGATTGATGGCGGTTTCCTGGTGGATGGTACTGCCATCGGCTCCGGGCTTACCACCAGTGTTGACAGGCTGCGCAGCAGCGAAGCTAAAAGTAAGATCGTGATATTACTGACAGACGGGGAGAATAACGGGGGATTGATTGACCCCAAAACGGCAAAGGAAATCGCGAAGTCTTATAATATTAAAGTATATACGATTGGCATAGGATCAGACGGGTATGCCAATACACCGGTGCAGGGCCCCGGCGGGCAGGTGATCATGCAGCAGGAAAAGGTGAATATAGATGAAGGGCTTTTAAAGGAAATTGCTTCTGAAACCGGAGGGAAATATTTCCGGGCAAAAGATGACCAGACATTAGCAGGCATTTACAGTGAGATTGATCAACTGGAAAAAACAAAACTAAATATAACCGTTACCCGTCGCTATACGGAGAGATTTCAGCCCCTGGTATTTTTAGCAATAGGTCTTTTGCTGGCGGAATTAATATTACGTTTTACAGTATTCCGTCAGTTTCCGTAACGGGAGGGTCTTTCAAACTTTCGTAATCAAAGCATATCATACTATTTTTATGGATTGTACATTGATGCAAGGGTAGATGCCTCCAAGGGGGAAGCAATCAAATATCCGACCGGTTATTTTTTTCGTAGGTTTGCAACCTAATTATGTCAGCACGGTCTCCGGCAAAAAAGCTTTTTGATTTTACTTCACTCCGGCGGGTATTCAGCTATGCTGCTCCTTACAAAAGGCAGATGTATACCTCTGTCCTGCTGGCAATCATCCTGGCTGCCATGGCGCCATTGCGCCCATGGCTGATCCAGCTTACCGTTGATAAATACATTAAAGGCGGTTTTGCCCAGATGGTCATACTGATCACTCTTATCCAGATCGGGCTGCTGTTGCTGGAAACTGCACTTCGCTTTTCTTTTTCTTTTCTTACCTCCTGGCTTGGGCAAACGGTGGTGAAAGATATGCGCACTGCAGTGTATAAGAAGATCGTTCATCTCAATCTTTCCCAATTTGATAAAACGCCTATAGGTACGCTCACCACCAGGACGATTAATGATATTGAGTCCATCAATGATATTTTCGCCGATGGTCTTATACCTATCATAGCGGACCTGCTTTCTATTTTTGCTATTCTCGGTGTGATGTTTTTTACAGACTGGAAGCTCACGCTGGTCTGTATGTCTATTCTGCCCGTTCTTGTTATCGTCACTTACTGGTTTAAAGAAAGCGTAAATGTTTCTTTTCAAAGGGTAAGGAATGCGGTAGCGCAATTGAATGCTTTTGTGCAGGAGCATATTACCGGGATGCCGATCGTGCAGGCCTTTGCCGCGGAAGACCGGGAGTTTACAAAATTCAAAAAAATAAACAGGGAGCATCGCAACGCCAATATCAAAGCCATTTTTGCATATTCTGTCTTTTTCCCTTTTGTTGAGATCATTCTTGCCGTTTCTATGGGGCTGATGATATGGTGGAGCGCGCAGGGCGCCGTGGATGGTGATGCCACATTGGGTATAATGATCGCCTTTATGCTTTACCTCAACCTGCTGTTTCGCCCGCTGCGTGTGATCGCCGATAAATTTAATGTGCTGCAGATGGGCATGGTAGCCAGCGAGCGCATCTTCAAAGTGATGGACAATAAAGATTATATTGTCAAAGAAGGCGATCATGCTCCTGACGGTATCAAAGGAAAGCTGGAGTTTAAGCATGTATGGTTTGCGTATAATGATGACAACTATGTGCTGAAAGATATATCGTTTACTATCCAGCCGGGAGAAACACTGGCTATCGTAGGGCATACCGGTAGCGGCAAAACCTCCATTATCAGCCTTATCAATCGTCTCTATCATATCCAGAAGGGAGGCATCTATATAGATGATGTCAATATTGAGCAGTACAGGCTTGATGCGCTGCGCAGCAAAATTGGTATTGTGCTGCAGGATGTATTCCTTTTTTCCGGCTCGATCAGGGAAAATGTAACGCTCCGGAATGAAAGCATTACTGAGGAGTCGGTGATACATGCCGCAAAGCTCATCGGCATGCATGATTTTATCATGCAACTGCCGGGCAATTATGATTATAATGTAATGGAACGGGGAAGCACTTTATCATTAGGCCAGCGGCAGCTATTATCTTTTATCCGTGCCCTGCTCTACAATCCTTCCATCCTGATCCTGGATGAAGCCACTTCTTCGGTGGATACTGAAAGTGAGCAGCTTATTCAGCACGCTATTGATACTTTGATAGAGGGCAGGACTTCAATAGTCATTGCACACCGGCTTTCTACTATACGCAAGGCAGATAAAATACTGGTGCTCGACAAGGGAGAGATCAAAGAAGCCGGCACTCACGCAGCATTGCTGGAGCAGGATGGATTTTATGCACGCCTTTATGAAATGCAATTTGCACGCCCTGCAGATAGTTAGAGCTATTGCTATGTCAACGATAATTTTTCGTATTTCTTTGTTAGAGGTGAGACTTGCCTACTGGTTTACCTGCCGTAGGCATGGCAGGCAGACGATAAATGTGAGGATCTCACATTTCACGTCTTACGTTTGACCATCACTATTTTTCCGGCCAGGGATCGGTTTAAAAGGAAAAGAGGCATCCCCTTCCGAAGACACCTCTTTTGACCAGTAAAATGTATCTGAATGTTGATTTGATATATGTTAATCAATACGTTGCCTGTATGTGGAATCTACCTGCCTGCTTTAGCTACAGCATTGTCAATAGCGATGGCATCAGCAGTAGTAGCCATGCTCAGGTCTTTATATCCTATGGCAACCTGTGAAGCTTCATCTACATAATTTACTTCATCCAGGTCTTCACCGATGAACCAGAACCCCAGCTTTACTTTTTTCCCCGTCTTTACATCTACGCCATTGACAGCAAAGCTTGCTTTTTTATCCAGCGACTGAAGCTGGGCAGGATCAACCTGAATAGTGGTGATATAGGATGTGGAGCCTTCATTGGACACAAAAGAGATAGCGTTATCCGTTACACTGATAGTAGCTACATTATTTACCTGTTTATCAACAAAATATGCTTTGTTTACCGAATCATATTTCACGCTCTGGTGCAGTTGTGAAATGAAATGATAGTTATTGTTTTGTGCTTTAACTCCGGCAGTCATTACAAAGGCGATAAGTAGTATTGAAATCTTTTTCATAACATTCGATTTGCATATAAAACGCCGTAAAGGAAAGTATATGATACGAGTATACCCTTATTTCGACTAAGTGCTTATTTTGAAGGATGAAATGAGTCTATCTGCCAATTTTGTCGGTTTAACGTCCTTATAAGAGGAAAAGACGGTAGGAAAATGAGATGATCCGGTATAAGCTGTCTAAAATCCACTTAGAAGCTTTTCGAGAAACTACTTATTTATAAACGAGGGTGTAGATGTTTGGCATAAATATATGGTTATGAATGGATATTATAGTGTACCGGGAGCATCCGCGTAAAAAATTGTTTTTCGTACATTCATGCACTAATTTGTATATCATTTAGTGGCAATATATTATGGAATTCATAGATTATTATAAGGTATTAGGGTTGGACAAATCTGCTTCACAGGAAGATATAAAGAAAGCATACCGGAAATTGGCCCGCAAGCACCACCCGGATCTTAATCCTGATGACAAGGAAGCCCATAAAAGATTTCAACAGATCAATGAAGCTAATGAAGTGCTGAGCGATCCTGAAAAAAGAAAAAAATACGACCAGTACGGCGAAAACTGGCAGCATGCAGAGCAGTTTGAAAATGCTAAACGATCTCAAAGAACAAATGCAGGCAATGCGTATGATTTTGGAGGTGAAGGGTACGGGTATAGCGGTGATTTTTCTTCGGGTGATTTTTCTGATTTTTTCAATACTATGTTTGGCGGAGGAGGTTCGTCAGGTGCGGGCAGAAGATCTGCCAAATTCAGGGGGCAGGACTATAATGCATCCCTTACTATCAATTTAAGAGAAGCATATACAACTCACCAGCACACATTTACCGTGAATGACAAAAACGTGCGCATTACTATCCCCGCCGGTATTGCGGATGGTCAAACCATTAAATTGAAGGGATATGGTTCCCCGGGTATAAATGGCGGCCCTGCCGGCGACCTGTATATAACTTTTCAAATTACCGAAGACCCCGTTTTTAAAAGGCTTGGAGATGATCTGTATGCTACAATAGACCTTGACCTGTATACCGCCATGCTGGGTGGTGAAAAAGTAGTGGATACTATGGATGGAAAGGTAAAGCTGAAGCTGAAACCCGAGACGCAAAACGATACCAAGACCAGGTTAAAAGGAAAAGGTTTCCCGGTGTATAAGAAAGACGGCTCATTTGGAGATCTGATCATTACCTGGAATATAAAATTACCTACAAACCTTACAGAAAAACAAAAAGAGCTGTTCAGGGAATTGTCTAAATCTTAATTTATCTTTTATGCAGGATCTTATCAGCCAGGACGAATGTTGTGTACAATACAATATTGAATCCTCCTTTATTCAGGCATTGGGTGAATATGGTTTGCTTGAAATTACCACAGTTGCCGAAACAACCTATGTTCATGCAGAGCAGTTACATGAACTGGAAAAATTTATCCGGTTACATTACGACCTCAATATTAATATGGAAGGGATTGATGCCATTGCCCATCTGCTCAGCAAAGTACAAAACCTGCAACAGAAAAATAATTATCTGCGAAGACGCCTGCTGGTATTGGGAGATGATGAAGATATCGTATGAGTATGTGCCCCGTAATGTATGCTCTATAATACACAGTTCGCATACATATTATTACATGAAAAAAATTTTCACTTCCCTTTTTTTTTCGATAACCTCCGTTGTCGCTTTCGGTCAGTCGCCTGTTGTTGATTCCATGATCATTTTCCCCTTGCAGGAGAAACATGCGCATGGCAGCAGCCTTGTGGCTTTGCCTAACGGAGATTATCTTGCAGCATGGTTTTATGGTAGTGGAGAAAAGAGCGCCGATGATGTAAAAATAATGGGCGCGAGATTGAGAAAAGGGCAAAAAAAATGGAGCACACCTTTTCTGCTGGCAGATACGCCGGGTCTGCCTGATTGCAATCCTGTATTATTCCTCAACAGGAGCGGCAAGCTTTTCCTGGTATGGATCGCCGTACAGGCAAACCGCTGGGAGTTTTCTATCCTGAGGTACAAGACTTCTACGAACTATCTGAAACAGGGCGCGCCGGTATGGGGCTGGCAGGATAATATTCTATTAAAGCCGGGTGAAGAATTTGCCAGTGAAGTGGCTGCACGCTTTAAAGAGCTGCCGGAGGCAGGACATGGATGGGCGGAATATGCGCCATCGTATGATAAAATGATCATAGAAGCCAGCAAAGACCTTAAAAAAAGGAGCATAGGGTGGATGACAAGAATAAAACCACTGATCACCCGTAGCGGAAGAATTGTGCTTCCTCTATATTCAGACGGTTTCAACTTTTCCATGACTGCTATTTCTGACGATGATGGTGAAACCTGGCGCCCCGGGTTGCCTATTGTTGGACGTGGGCCTATACAGCCGGCACTTGCACAAAAGAAAGACGGCACTATTGTAGCGTTTATGCGCGACAGCGGTGATGAGCCCTCACGTGTACAACGCAGTGAGTCAAAAAATAACGGGGAGAGCTGGTCTGCCGCTCTTAAAACAGATATACCTAATACCGCCAGCGTTGAGCTATGTGTATTGAAAAACGGTAAATGGGCCTTTTTAGGAAATGATATTGATGACGGCAGGTACAGGCTGAGCCTCTACCTGTCGGACGATGAAGGGAAAACATGGAAATGGAAAACCCGGATAGAGGATCATGCCAAAGAAGATGGCGGCTATTCTTATCCATGTCTTATACAAACTGCAGACGGACTGCTTCGGATGACTTATTCTTATCACACCGGTAAGAATGGAAAGTCCATCAAATATGTGGTAGTGGATCCGGCGAAAATGGAGAATGAGGGACGTGAGAGGTGAAATGTGAGAAGTGAAAACATCTCTCACATTTATCGTTTATCGTCTCACGATATACAGATGACTTAACAATATTTTAATGCATATACTATGAGCAAAGCAACAACTATGAGTTTACTGGAAAAATTAAAGCAGGGACAAAGAGTATATGGTACTTGTTTTACTTCTGTTTCACCAAATTGGCCTATCATCTTTTCAAAGGCGGCGCTTGACTTTGCGTTTATTGATACAGAGCATATACCCCTGAACCGGGCGGATATGACGCGTATGTGCCAGATCATGCTGGCTTACAGCATCACTCCTATTGTTCGCATCCCGGCCCCGGATCCTTTCCTGGCCTGTCAATGCATAGATGCCGGCGCCAAGGGAGTTATAGCGCCATACCTGGAGTCTGTGGATCAGATCAGGGAGCTTGTGGGCGCTACAAAATACCGCCCGCTCAAAGGTAAAGTGCTGCAAAAGGTGTTACATGGCGAACAGAAGCTGTCTGCTGAAATGAAACAGTACCTGAACAGGTATAATAACGGCAATATCTGCATCGCTAATATTGAGAGTGTGCCGGCGATGGATAATCTTGATGCTTTGCTGAGTGTTGAGGGGCTGGATGCCGTGTTCATAGGTCCGCATGATCTTTCTGTCAGCCTCGGTATTCCTGAACAATACGATCATCCTGAGTTTGAAGCTGCAGTTAAAAAGATCATTCATACTACACGGAGCAAGGGACTTTCCATCGGCATTCATTTTTCGCTGGAGCCGGAAAGACAGGTGCAGTGGATAAAGGAAGGCGCTGATATTGTTGTTCACAGCTCAGATATTGCTTTGTTCAGCCAAAAGCTTAACGGTGATATAGCTGTTATTAAAAAGGCGGTGGGAGATAGCGGTATATCCGAAGGGGCAGGCGATATTCCCGTCGTTTAATTTTTTTGGTAAAAGATCATTCATATAAAATGATTGCTTATGGCTGAAATATACTGGGGAATGATAGGTTGCGGAAATGTTACCGAAAGAAAAAGCGGCGCTCCTGCGATCAATAAAGTGCCGCATGCTTCGCTGGTGGCGGTAATGGCGCGGAAAGCGGAAAAAGCAGCGGATTATGCAAAACGGCATCATGTACCGCGCTGGTATACTGATGTGGATGACCTGATCAACGATCCCGGTGTGAATACCATCTATATTGCTACGCCGCCTGATGTCCATCTTGAGTATGCCACGAAAGCTATAAGAGCCGGTAAGCCTGTGTATATAGAAAAGCCCATGGCAAGAAATTATGAGGAATGTGCCGAGATCAACCGGTTGGGGTGCGAGGCAGGAGTACCTGTGTTTGTGGCGTACTACCGGAGAACGCTGCCTTATTTTGTGACACTGAAAAAGCTGATTGACGATAAAGTGATCGGTGATATACGGCTGATCAATATTGCCCTGCACTGGCAACCCTATGATGAGGAAGTAAGCGACAATCCACAGCCGCGCTGGAGAGTGTTTCCTGAAATATCCGGCGGAGGCCATTTCCATGATCTCGCTTCGCACCAGTTTGATTTCCTGGAATATGCTTTTGGTCCCATAAAATATGCAAAAGGAATAGCGCGGAATCAGGCCGGGATGTACCCGGCAGATGATGTGGTGGTAGCTAATTTTGAATTTGAGAACGGTATACTTGGCAACGGGAGCTGGTGCTATACCATAAATAAGGAACAACGTACAGATCAGTCGCAGATCATCGGTTCAAAAGGAAAGATCCTTTTTTCTTTTTTTGAAAGCAGCATGATAAGAGTGGAAACAGCAGATGGCATACAGGAGTACAATGTGCCTTATCCGCCGCATGTGCAGCAGCCATTGCTGGAAACGATAGTGCAGGAACTGCGGGGAGAGGGGAAATGCCCAAGTACGGGTAAGACAGGTGCAAGGGCTAATCTTATTATGGATTGGATAACATCGTAGCAACTAACAGCAATAGTCACAAAATTACATCCGGGTATTCTGTACAATAAAAGGAAGAAATAGCCACTAATGCACGAATAAATACCATGTATGGCCTGTTACCCGTTCATTTCTTCCAACGTCTGTTTAAGGCGTTGAATATACCTTCCGTATAGTTTGAAAATATACCAGCGGTGAAAAAAGAATGAAGCCGTGGTCAATACTACAGATAGTATAATGTAGAGTACCAGTCCCCGGCCGGCGCTTATATTTGAAAACGGCAAAATGATAATATGCTTGTGCTGCACAAGTATGTAAAATGCCGCTAATACAGCCGGCACTAAAACGGTGCCGCCGATCAGGTACAGGCGCACATATTTTTCAAGCGTTTTCAATTGTCTTTCCAGGTTTGATCTTATATCACAAACGGGGCATTGCATTCTTTTCAGCAAAACATTTTTCCTGTAATAATAAAAAAGAAAGCCGGCCGCGATCATAATATACATCCAGCTTACTTCCCGCAGTTTCCCGTTGAACGCAGCGAAATAAAAAAGGGCAATAGCAGTAACGCAAACCAATACCACTATCACCTCGAACAGGAGATTGCGCCGCATGCGGGACACCATACTGAGATCCGCCTTTTTTGCCATCTCCAGTATAGCGTCGCCCGAAGCAGGATTATTTGCAGGATTATGCCCCGTCTCTTCCCATATTTCCTTCAGAAGTTCCAGTTCCATGACAGTAGGATTAATGAGTTTGATTATTCTTTTTCATAGCCGGCAACATTTTTTCTCAGTTTTTCCTTGATGCGATTCATTTTAACTCTCAGGTTACCCTGGCTCATCCCGAGTATATCTTCCATCTCTTCATAGCTTTTATCTTCAAGGTATAGCATGACCAATGCTTTTTCCACATCCGACAGGCGGTCAATTGCCTGCTGCATTAGTGCTGATCTTTCTTTTTCGGCTGTTGCATCTTCCCTGTATATTGCTGATATTTCACCGGCTGCCAATGCCACGGTGCTTATCTTCCGCTGCTTTTTCCTGAAATCAGAAATGGCTGTATTCAATGCGATCCTGTATATCCATGTGCTTATTTTCGCCTCATTCCTGAACCCGGGGAATGCTTTCCATACCTGCGCCACCATTTCCTGGAACAAATCCTGCCTGTCTTCCGCAATATGGCAGTACAGGCGGCACACTTTATGTAAGATCCCGGTATGCTGCCGTATCGTATCAAGAAAATGCTGCTGTATATTATCGGTAGTCAAAGGAGTAATATGCTGCAAATATATCAGTAGGTCAAAACATAAAAATGTTACATTTATGAAGTAATGATGTTCCGATTGAGCATATTCCTGGTTTTTTGCCTTTCCGGCGCTGTTAAAGCTATTGCGCAGCAACAGGCCTCGGTACAAAAATCCACAGCTCATATAATGGCTAATGTTCTTGCCCCGGCGGTACAGCCCCAACAGCGCAGAGCTCGCGTTGCGGATCTCAATGCCGATTCTGCGTATAAGGCAGGTCCAACCTTTATCTTTTCACGTGATCTTCCTGCCGGTAATCTTCCCGGTAATTATTACACCGGTTGTTTAGGTTTTTTCTGCAAAAAAGAGCTGCAGGTGGAGAAAGTGACCGGGATACCTTTGCGCTTCAGGTTGGGTTCGCTGGAGTATTGCAACAGGCTGGAAGGCAAATAAGATGTTACAGAGGCTATGGTTGTGGTAACAAAAAATAATTTGTCATATTTCTTTGTGAGACGTGAGACGTGAAAGGTGAGACACCTCTCACCTTTCACGTTTGTCGTTTCTCCTCTCACATTTATCATAGTGCAAGCTTAATATAGCCCGGATGTATATCGTCTTCGTGTGTTTCAGCAGACCTTGATAAGCTTATACAAAATTCACTTTTCAGCCGTTGCGGCAGAATATCTTCTATTTCATAAATATCATCTACGTCTATGCCGTACTTATCGTCTATATGCGACGGAGCGCCTTCAAATCCTGTGTGCAGGTAAAAAGCCGTGTGCTTCGCACGCCGGATAGCTTCTCCTTTCTCCGTGCAGGCAACTATCATTTTGTAATGGTACTCTTCAAATTCATTTTGTTTGTAACCACCCAGGTTAAGAAAGAATAATTTAGGCGCCTGCTTATGGCTGCGTAGTTTTTCACCGCGGGGAAGAATGTTTACTGAAAATCCATCTACCAGCGTTACTTCTCTCCATGCATCAATATGCAGCTTTTTGTCTGCTTCCGGCCAGAACAAGTAAATATCTTCCTTAAGATCTTCAAGCGACCTGCCTATACCAAAGAAAATATCATGCTGTTCCGTATGCCTTCCACGGGGTTTGCAACCGATCAAAAGCATAAATAATTTCAACGACTCCATCGCTTAAAAATAGGGCTTTATTTTTTTGCGGGAGCATTTGCTGTTTTGCGCTGATTGCTTGTTTTAGGGTTAATGAGCTCTTCTTTAGAAGGTGCATGCGGATAGCCGGGAAAATCCTGATCTATCCTGTTATCCCGGCTTTTTCCGACATCGTCCGGGGTGCGTATAGGTTTTGTATGGCGCGGTGGCGGCGCTATTTTTTTAATGATCTTTTTCATTCGTATCTTTTCTTATTATATAAAAAATACGTGCCGGATTTGACCTGTGCTTTTAACGGGAAGAAGAAAGGGATATGAGTAAATTCTGCCCCGGTGGCCAGGTATGATCGTGTGATTTATATCTCAGTTTTTAAAACTAAAACCATGCAGATACTGAAAGGGCTTTTTCAGGTGGGAGGCGATATCAACGGGCTTACTTTTGATCAGCCGGGGGCGTTATGGAATGACGGTAATTCTTATATACTCCAGACTGAAGAAGGGCTGATCATGTTTGATTGCGGCTGTGGCGATACGATGGACCAGATATTTGCTAATATGCGGCATTGGGATCTTTCGCCTGACGATATCCGTTATTGTATACTGACGCATCCTCACTTCGATCATGCAGGTGGCGGGCATATACTGAAGCAAAGAGGGGTGAAAATGGTAGCCATACAACAGACTGCAGAGGCTGTTGCCACGGGTGATGAAAGGTGCTGCGGTTATCTTTATCATAAGACTTTTCGTCCCTTTTCTGTGGATATGGTGTTGCAAGACGGGGAGTCTCTGAATTTACTGGGAGTTCCGATTGAGGTAATGCATTTGCCGGGGCATAGCATGGGATGCACAGCATATTTTTTTACCCTGCACAACAAAAAAATTGTAATCAGCGGCGATGTGATCGGCACTTTGCTCAGCGGCGATTTTGGGTGGAGCGGCTCTATAGATTTTGATAAGAAGATATATACACAGTCGTTACTCAGGTTTTCAAAAGTGGATACGGATATCATGCTGCCCGGCCACGGGATGATCTATTTTCATAAGCCGCGGGTAAGAGTGGAAGAGGCATTGAACTCCGCTTTGATGCAGTGGCGTTAGGATTATGTCAAACGTGAAACGGCAAACGATAAATGTAGAGATCTCACATTTATCGCCTGCCTGCCATGCCTACGGCAGGTAAACCGGTAGGCAAGTCTCACCTCTCACAAATAAATACGAACAGTTATTGTTGCCATATCAGTAGGCGCTTTGTCTAAAGCCAGAACTGCCTCCTTTCAATAATAAAAATGCCGAAGGCTATACCTCCGGCAGCAATATATTGTCTGATATGTCCGGGTAACCCGGGGTTATTAAGCTTCCTGTTTTTTAGCAGCAGCAGTATCCTTGTCCTTCATTCCCTCTTCAATCTCTTTCTGCACGTTGCTTTTAGCATCGTTAAACTCTCTTATACCGCGTCCCAACCCTCTCATGAACTCAGGGATTTTACGCCCTCCGAAAAGGATCAGTACGGCAAGTATGATCAATATCCACTCAGTACCACCAGGCATTGATATCAGCAACGAATTGTAGTTAGATAATAACATCATTAATAATTTTTAAAGTTGAGCAAACAAAGTTACAATTTTAATTGTTTGACAAAGGAATAAATAAAATACCGGGCCGGCTTAACCCTCCTTTAACAACAAACGGAAACCAACATAAGCTGATTTCCGTTTGCAAAGAGCATTTTTATAATATTATATACCCATTCTTTTTTCCTTGATCCTCGCGCTTTTACCGCTGCGGCTGCGCAGAAAATAAAGCTTGGCACGGCGTACTTTACCTACTTTGTTCAGGGTAACTGATTCAATATTAGGAGAAAGAAGCGGGAAAGTCCTTTCCACGCCCACACCATCAGAGATTTTGCGAACAGTGAAAGTAGCAGTGCTTCCGGTGCCCTGGCGTTTGATCACATCGCCTTTGAAGCCCTGGATACGGCTTTTATTACCTTCCACCACTTTATAATTAACAGTGATATTATCACCGGCTTTAAACTTCGGAAATGATTTTCCAGGGGTCAATTGTTCGTGAACAAATTGTACTGCAGTGCTCATAACTACTAATTTTAAGGGACGCAAAGGTAATAAGCGGTTGGTTAAATACCAAATGTTTCTTGGTTAGGGCTGTGGGCTATCGGCTGTGAGCTATGAGCCCATAGCCCTAAGCTCATAGCTTACAGCTACCTTGCTACATTCACCGCTCTCTTTTCTCTTATCACTGTTACTTTGATCTGACCGGGGTAGGTCATTTCCGTTTGTATTTTCTGGGCTATTTCAAAGCTTAATTTGTCGCTGTCCGCGTCAGTCAGCTTATCAGCTTCTGCAATTACCCTCAGCTCTCTTCCTGCCTGGATTGCATAAGCTTTTTCCACGCCGGGATAGGCCAGAGCGAGGTTTTCCAGTTCCTTGATGCGCTGCAGGTATTGCTGCATGATCTCCCTCCTGGCGCCGGGGCGTGCGCCGCTGATGGCATCGCAGGCCTGCACAATGGGAGAGATAACATATTGCATTTCCATTTCATCATGGTGGGCGCCGATCGCGTTCACCACCGCAGGATTTTCCCCATATTTTTCCGCCAGCTTGGCGCCCAGCAATGCGTGGCTCAGCTCACTTTCTTCATCAGGTACTTTGCCTATATCATGCAACAGCCCTGCCCTTTTGGCCAATTTCGGGTTCAATCCCAGCTCAGCTGCCATGGTAGCGCAGAGATTGGCAGTTTCGCGGCTGTGCATCAGCAGGTTTTGCCCGTAAGAAGAGCGGAATCTCATCCTGCCCACCATTCGTACCAGCTCTTTATGCAGCCCGTGGATGCCCAGCTCTATTACGGTGCGTTCGCCGATCTCCAACACCTGTTCTTCAAGCTGCTTGCGGGTCTTTTCCACTACCTCCTCAATACGTGCCGGATGGATACGGCCATCGGTTACAAGGCGCTGCAATGCGAGGCGGGCAACTTCCCTTCTCAGGGGGTCAAATGACGACAATACGATAGCTTCGGGGGTGTCGTCCACTATCAGGTCTACCCCTGTGGCAGCCTCAATAGCGCGGATATTCCTTCCTTCCCTGCCGATGATCTGACCCTTGATCTCATCGGTTTCCAGGTTAAATACAGTAACCGTGTTCTCAATAGTCTGTTCTGCAGCAGTACGCTGAATGGTCTGGATCACCAGCTTTCTTGCTTCCTTATTAGCTTTCAGCTTGGCTTCTTCAATGATTTCCTGTTGTATGGACAGCGCCTGCAGTTGAGCTTCGTTCCTGAGCGTCTCCAGCAATTGCGCCTTAGCCTCTTCTGCGCTGAGCGCGGAGATCTTTTCGAGCCTGCGGATATGCTCTTCCTGGTGTTTTTCCAGTTCCGTTCTCTTCTGGTTTACAACTTCTATCTGCCGGTTGAGGTTGTCCTTAATGACTTCGTTCTCTTTTACCTGTTTTTCGGCATTCTCTATCTTTTGGCTGAGGCTTTGCTCTTTCTGGCGGACTCTTGTTTCGGCTTCGTTGATCTTTTTGTTCTTTTCAAGCACTTCTTTGTCGTGCTCCGCCTTCAACTGTACAAATTTTTCTTTTGCTTCAAGAAGCTTCTCTTTTTTCAGGGTTTCGGATGATACCTGTGCGTCAGATAAGATCTTACGGGCCTCGGTATTAGCTTCATCTATCTGCTTTTTTGTATTTGCTGCAAAAATGAATTTACCCGCTATTATACCTATTACCAGCCCTACCGCACCTATGATAATGGACAAGACATTCAGTTCCATGAATTTTTATTTTATACTGTTCTTTTATGTTTTTTCTTCCTATGCTCATAATAACCATAGTAAGCTGTAATAGGCGAAGATACAAAACAAGCACTAATGCAATTACACGGACGGGTAAATTTCAGTAATTTGCATGTTTAACTTGTCTCATGAAGCAATGTATATTAGGTATATGGATGCTTATACCGGCCTTTATTTCAGCGCAGGGCACAGGCGGTTCTTTTACCATATCCGGGAAGCTTTCCGGTGTAAAAGATACCATCAGTTGGATCTATATCCGCTATTTCAACGGTAATCAGAGCATTGCGGACAGCGCAAAAGTGGTGAATGGCGCTTATACTATCAAAGGGAATATCGAAGAACCGGTGTTGTCGAGGCTGACGGCAAAGCCGGCGGATAATGCCGCTGCTGAAGAGAATGAAAGGTATTCGGCTACCGTTTACCTGCAACCGGGTAATATACAGGTTACCAGCAACGGCTTATTTAGCCATATTACCGTGAAAGGCTCAAAAGCGCATGAAGATTTTGCAAAATTTGAAGCGCAGATACAGCCTTACAGCGATAGTATGCGGACATACTACTACCGGTTCAATGATGCCCGCCAGGCAGGCAATATGCCGTTGGTGCAGGAGATCCAAACCAAAGCCATGGCCATGGAGGGATATATAAAAGAGCATATTTTCCAGTCTTATATTAAGAATAACCCTAATTCGGCGGTATCCTTATTTGTATTGCAGCAATATGCAGGTAACGGTGAAATTGATGTGAATGTGATAGAACCTTTGTACAATGCCCTGTCGCCTGAGTTGAAGCAATACCATTCCGCTGCTGAGCTGAAAGGTCGTATTGATGCAGATAAACGGACTGCTATCGGGCAGGTGGCTATAGATTTCACTCAAAACGATACCCTGGGCAACCCTGTGAAGCTGTCTTCCCTGCGGGGGAAATACCTTCTGGTGGATTTCTGGGCAAGCTGGTGCGGTCCCTGCAGGGCGGAAAACCCCCACGTGGTAAGCGCGTATAATAAATATAAGGATAAGGGATTTACTGTATTAGGTGTATCTCTTGACCGTCCCGGGGCAAAAACAGCCTGGCTTAAGGCCATTCATGATGATAACCTTACCTGGACACATGTAAGCGATCTGCAATGGTGGAATAATGCCGTTGCCAAATTGTATGGCGTTGAATCCATTCCGCAGAATTTCCTGTTGGATCCCCAGGGGCGTATTATTGGTAAAAATCTTCGGGGGGATGAGCTGGATCAGAAGTTGGAAGAGGTTTTGGGAAATTGATAATTTCAAATTTGAAATTTCAAATTCGAAATCATACCTTTGCCGCCCCAAAAAGTTCTTTTTGAATTTGGGAGTGGCGCCGTTGGCGCCACGCTATCACCAAAAAACGTAAAAAAATGGCAAAAGAAGTCAGTGGCTTTGTTAAGCTACAGGTAAAAGGCGGTCAGGCGAACCCTGCACCTCCGGTAGGTCCTGCATTGGGTTCCAAGGGTGTGAACATCATGGAATTCTGCAAGCAGTTCAATGCACGTACGCAGGACAAAATAGGGAAAGTACTTCCCGTATTAATCACAGTTTATTCCGACAAGTCTTTCGAGTTTATAATCAAAACTCCTCCCGCAGCCGTTCAGCTGCTGGAAGCTGCAAAAGTGCAGAGCGGCTCTAAAGAGCCCAACCGCACCAAAGTAGGCAAGGTGAACTGGGGCCAGGTAGAAGCTATCGCCAAGGATAAGATGTCTGACCTTAACTGCTTCACGCTTGAAAGCGCAATGCGCATGGTGGCCGGTACTGCCCGCAGCATGGGGCTCACTGTTGACGGACAGGCTCCATGGGAAAACTAAACCTTCACTTCCAAAAACTGAACGAAAATGGCAATCAGTAAAAAAAGAAAAAATTCGGAAGCTAAAATAGACAAGAGTAAAACATATTCGCTTAAGGAAGCTTCCTCCCTTGTAAAAGAAGTGAATACCACTAAATTCGACAGCTCTGTTGACATACACCTGCGTCTCGGCGTTGACCCTAAAAAGGCTGACCAGGCCATACGCGGAACCGTTACTTTACCGCACGGTACAGGTAAAACCAAAAGAGTACTGGTACTCTGCACCCCCGATAAGGAAGAAGCTGCAAAAGCTGCAGGCGCCGACTATGTAGGACTTGATGAGTTCGTTACCAAAATTGAAGGCGGCTGGGTAGATGTAGATGTTATTGTGGCCACACCCGCAGTGATGCCTAAGATTGGTAAGCTTGGTAAAATACTTGGTCCCCGCAACCTGATGCCCAACCCCAAAACCGGCACCGTTACCAATGACGTGGCTGCTGCAGTAAACGAGGTAAAAGGAGGTAAGATCGCATTTAAAGTGGATAAAGCAGGTATCATCCATGCTTCTGTAGGACGGGTAAGTTTTTCACCTGAAAAAATTGCCGAGAACAGCCAGGAGTTTATCAATGCTATTATTAAAGCAAAGCCGTCTACTGCCAAAGGCACTTACCTGAAGAGCGCATTTATGGCAAGCACCATGAGCCCCGGCATTGCTATTGATACCAAATCATTAATGAACTAATGCTTCACAGCATATAAATCTATTTGTATGACCAAACAGGAAAAAAACGAAGTGATTGAACTGCTGAAAGGCAAGTTCTCTCAATACAATAATTTTTATGTAACCGATACCGAGTCGCTGAGCGTAGAGCAGATCGGTAAGTTGCGCCGTGCATGTTTCGACAAAAAAGTTGAAATGAAAGTGGCAAAGAATACCCTGATCAAAAAGGCGCTCGAATCTATTGACAGCACAAGGTATACCGGTGTCTACGAATCATTGAACAATGTAACAGCGCTGTTGTTTTCTGAAAATCCTAAAGAGCCTGCATTGATCCTCAGCTCTTTCAGGAAAAGCAACAACAACGAAAAGCCGGTATTGAAAGCTGCTTTCATTGACGGTGATGTATTTGAAGGCGATAACCAGCTCACTGCGCTCACCACATTGAAGAGCAAGCAGGATCTTATCGGCGATATCATCGGATTGCTCCAGTCGCCTGCCAAGAATGTTATCAGCGCATTGAATGCCGGCAACAAACTTGCGGGACTGATCAAAGCCTTAGAAGAAAGAGCGCAATAATTTGAAATTTCAAATTTCAGATCTCAAATAACTTATTCCAGCCTGAGGGATAATATACAACCAAATTTTTTTAATAACTCCGCCGGAGCACAGGCAATGAAGGCGGTAAAAATTTGACAACAATGGCAGATTTAAAAGCATTCGCTGAACAGTTGGTAAACCTGACAGTGAAAGAAGTAAACGAATTAGCAACTATCCTGAAAGATGAGTATGGCATCGAGCCTGCTGCTGCTGCAGTAGCTGTGGCTGCCCCTGCTGCAGGCGGTGGCGCTCCCGCTGCTGAAGAAAAAACTGCATTCAATGTAGTATTGAAGGCCGCAGGCGCTAACAAGCTCGGCGTAGTAAAAGTGGTAAAAGATCTTACCGGTCTTGGCCTGAAAGAAGCTAAGGACCTGGTAGACGGCGCACCAAAACCAGTGAAAGAAGGTGTGGCTAAAGCAGAAGCTGATGAAATCGCAGCTAAACTGAAAGAAGCCGGCGCTGAAGTAGAAATCGCTTAATTCGTTTTGAAGAATATAAAAGGGTCATTCCGGGAAGCCGGGATGACTTTTTTTATGGGGTATTGCCAACATGAAGTAATTTACTTCCCTGCACAACGTTAACTTTTTGCCTTATGCATTCATCCCGAGCGATAATTATTGGAAGCGGTATAGCCGGAATGGCAGCAGCAATACGGCTGGCTGCGGCTGGCTATGAAGTAACAGTATACGAAAAGAACAGCTATGCCGGCGGTAAGCTTTCGCTTATAGAAAAAGATGGCTTTCGTTTTGATGCGGGGCCTTCGCTTTTTACAGAGCCGCAGGAGCTGGAAGCATTATTTGAAGTGGCTGGTGAACGTATCAGCGATTATATAACTTACAAACAGGTGGAAAGCACCTGTAAATATTTCTTCGCCAACGGGAAAATATTTACAGCATGGTCGGAGCGGGAAAAGCTGCTGCAGGCCTTTACGGAGCAGCTTGAAGAGCCCGCCGCTAATGTAGCTGCTTACCTTGACAATGCTGCACAGCTTTATAGCAGCATAGGAAATATTTTTCTCAATAATTCCCTCCGTACAGGATCGCTGTTAACAGCCCCGCCATTTTATAAAGCACTCAGTATATTGCGGCCATACCTGCTGTTTGACACCCTTAATGAGTTTCATGAAAAAAGCTTTACCACCGGTGAAGCCATACAGATATTCAACCGGTTTGCTACCTACAACGGCTCAAATCCCTATGCCGCGCCTGCTATGCTGTGCATGGTGCCACATGTTGAGCTGAATGAGGGAATATTTTATCCTGAAGGTGGTATGATCAGCATTGCAGGAGCATTATATCAACTGGCTGTAAAAAAGGGGGTACGGTTTCATTTCAACACGCCTGTGGAGCGTATCATTTGCGCGGGAGACCATATAGAGGGTGTAGTAGTGAATGGTGAAAATATTTTCTCAGAGATAGTAGTGAGTAATGCTGATATTTATTTTACCTATCGCGACCTGCTGTGTGATGAGCGTACTGCTGCCAAAATTGCAAAGCAGGAGAAGAGCAGCAGCGCTATTGTTTTTTGCTGGGGAATGAAGAAAGCGTTTCCTTCATTGCAATTGCACAATATTTTCTTTAGTGGTGACTATAAAGCAGAGTTTCAGCATCTTTTTACCGCTAAAGCTTTGTTCAAAGACCCAACGGTATATATTAACATCAGCAGCAAAATGGAAAGCGGTCACGCACCTGCAGGTATGGAAAACTGGTTTGTAATGGTTAACGTTCCTTCCGGCGTTACCGCCAAAGATCGCGACCAGCTTATAGCTTTTGCACGACAGCAGGTATTAAAAAAGCTGCGCGGGACGCTCAAAGAAGATGTGGAGCCCTATATAGTAACCGAGACTGTTATTGATCCCGCATGGCTCGAAAACAATACAGGCGCTTATGGTGGCGCAATCTATGGGATAAGCTCCAACACAAAACGGTCTGCTTTTTTACGGCATCCCAACTTCAGTCCTGCTGTCAATGGGCTGTATTTCTGTGGCGGCACAGTGCATCCCGGCGGTGGTATGCCGCTTTGCTTGAAGGGGGCAAAGATTGTGGCGGAGATGGCGGGGAAATTTAACAGCCGCTATGCTTTGGCGTCCGGAAGGCATTGATATACCAACCTTAATTATTTTGCACAGAAAGGAAAAGCGCTTTAAATAACCAGGCTATTGAATATAATGCTCGAATATTATAGGAAATTAATGTCCTTCAAAAATTATCTGGAAACCAGCAAGAGATCTCGTACAATAGGCATTGATAGTATTGCCTATGCGTTGAAGAAGCAGGAGTTCCGAAATTACCTCGACCATATTCCCCGCAGCATATCCGAATCCCGCCCTCGCGTAGGTCTGTAGCAAAGCTATTGTGTGTTGGCCAACCTGATGCCTGAACGTTACTTATTTCGCTATAATAATAATTAGCCCTGTTATATTGATTTTGCGGATACAGGACTGGCAGAATATGTAGAACCGGATATTTACAAGATACTTTTATGTAAATAATAAAACAATTAAAAAGATGGATAATAGATATATTTTTAATTACAACTGCATATAAATATATTTGTATTATGAAAATAAAATTCTTTAATCCGGATAGTCTTGATAAAAATCTGAAAGCTACCGTGCACAAAAGTGGAAAACTTGGATTTACAGTAGATGCTGCAAGGAGACTAAAGCTGGAAACTAACAAAAGCGCTGCAATAGGAGCAAATGAGGATGACCCTACAGACGATTCCCTGTATATAATTATATATAATGAGGTCAGGAGCGGAGCTTTTCGCATTGCTAAGGCAGGGCAGTATTATTATATTAACCTGAAAGCCTTGTTTGATGCATTGAAAATCAATTATAAGCAGGAATCTGTGGTGTATGATATTTCCGAAGAGCCCTTGGGGGACGAAATGATTTTTAAATTTTCCCGCAGAAAAAACACTAAAAAACCGCATATTGAATCTTAAATAACAGCTAATCTATGAAAAGCGAAATTTTAATTTATCAAACATAGGGTGGAAATACAAGGATTGAGGTAAGGCTTGAGAGTGAAGACGTTTGGCTTTCACAAGTGCAAATGGCAGTATTGTACCAAACAACAAAATCAAAACATTAGCCTTCATTTAAAAAATATTTTTAAAGAGGGAGAATTGGCTGAAGAGTTAACCGTCAAGGATTACTTGACAGTTCAACTGGAGGGCGGCCGGTCTATTAAAAGAGCTATCAAATATTATAACCTGGATGCCATTATATCCGTTGGGTACCGGGTGGACAGTCTCCGGGGTACTCAATTTCGTATATGGGCCACCCGGCGCCTTAAGGAATACCTGGTAAAAGGTTTTACACTGGATGATGAACGCCTGAAATCCGGCAACCAGCCCAACTATTTCCAGGAGTTGCTCGGAGGTGGCGCAGGTCTGTAGCGCAGGCGTTGTGTGATGGCTGACCTGCTGCCTGAGCGTTACTTGTTTTGCAATAGTAATAAGTGTAAGTTCATGGCGGTATTATTGTGTCTTGTCCATTTAAGAAATTAAAATAAGTAACAGCAAGGCAGCAGGTCTATCCTGACACAAGGCAATGCTACCAAACCTGCGCCAGTGCGGACATCGACAATAACTGCAATTTTATTTTTCTTTTGCAGATTGATTGATACAATCCAACATGATTTTTTTAAGCTTCGGCACTTCAAGATAATCTTCAGAAAAATACTCCCCGATAGTTATTTGCCCATTCAATCTGTCAACGATGCAGGAGCTGACTTTTTCAGCGTCCACGTGGTTAAATTCAATTCTTGACGATACGGCTTTCTTCAGTTTTTCTTTAAGCATCCCTGAATATTGCGGAGTTAAATAAAATGTAGCACTTGAATCCACCATATTTGTTTTAATACAATCGGCATACATCACCATTGCACTATCCTGCAAGCCTCCATTTAACACAAAGAAATATTCAGATTTGAATCTTTTAATCAATACCGTGTCTTCTTTAATGAGATCATAAAATTTTGGGATCAAACAATCGCATATTTTTGAAGAGTCAACACCTCTCCCAAATATTTCATTTATAGCGGAAATGCATGGCTTTCTTGGAATATGAATATCGTTGATTACAATTTCGTCAACCGGTGTTTTGGGCTTTAAGTAGTTGCAAATCCAGAGCGCGATAAACGAAAGCGCAATGAAATAATTGAATTTTGAGGCATTACTCATATGCATTCCTGGAAACTAATTATGACAGTTTTGAACTTATTTTTCCTATCGGTATGTGTCTTCACATACCGAAATGCTTACGCTTCATGCTGGTATGTGAAGACACATACCAGTAGAGCAATAATGATAGCTCTATTTCCCTTTAAAAATAGGGGCATTAAAAAAATCATAAACAGAAATCCCGATTTCTTTACAAAATTTATTCACGGTAAGAATAGATGCACCTTTCTTCTCCCATCTATATTGACTTTGTTTGTCTTTATCTGTTTCAGATGCAAAAGCAGACATATGCTTGCCAGTCTTTTCCCGCAAGGCTTTCATGCGAATAGCAATCTTATCTTTAATATCAATATCGTCTTTGTCCAACTTACGCATAGTACAATTGTGGATAATTTTTTCAAAAAAATAGTAAACAAAGTTGTTTACTTATTGCGGAATGTATATCTTTATAGTCGTCCAATCTAATTTGGACATAGTAGAAAAAAATATTTAAAAGTCTCGCCGTTCAAAGATTGACAGCCAAGAAAGCGAGGCGGTGAAAGTGCCCATATCTACTGACGTAGCTATATTTGTAGCCTAAGGTAGGTGTGGGTCTTGCCGTAAATCCATTTTCTTGGCTGTCACTAAGAACGGTGGTTGGTAAGGCCCGCACCTATCTTTTTTTGTGCGGGTGCCAGCCTAAAACTTTTTGTTATGAACAACGCCGTTGCCACACCTGCACAAAGCACCAACATCCATTTTAACGAAACCCAATGGCTGCAGGCCCTGTTCCTGCTGGCAGATACCCAAAGCTGGCTGCAGCAATTGCAGGAGGGGCTTATCTGGCAACTGCCCGTAAAGCACCGTAAAAAGCTGCTGCGCAAAGGCTCGTACCTAAGCAGCAAAGCCCTGGCGCACATTTTAGAGCGCCATTACTATAAAGTGCCACGCCACCCGCTTACCGGTAAGTTTACTATACCCATACCGCAAATTGTAGCCTGCATAAGAGATGCCTGCCAGCAACCGCCCCAAACAATGCCGTGCAGCCCTCACCTGCAGCGGGTACTGGATACCGGCACGCCGCTCGGCCACGATCCTTCGGGCAATACCGTAACCACCATTACCGTCATTACCAGCACCGGCGGAGAGATCATCACCGCCTTTCCCGGCGTATTGCCGCCGCAACAGCAAGACCTCACCTAAAAACAAAAAGATGAAAACCAAACACCACAAAGACCCGTTCAACACCCAATGCTGGCTCTGCGAATGCATTACAGACCCTTACCAGGTAATCGCCCACTTCTTTGCCGAAGCGCATGTGCACCACTTTCGCAGGCTCATCAAAAAGCTGGTGTGCCATGCCAGTGGTGTAGGTGTGTATAAAGAATATCCACCCGGTGATGTACTTATATACAGTAAGATCATCCGCTCGCTTATAAAAGCCGCTGATGCTTTGAGGCATACAAAGCACAGCGCTGTTACTATTAAAAAGGAAGACCTCTTCCATAAAAAATACTATTGCAGCCATTATGTTAGCGCAGATGTGTGGAAGGAGCTTCCGCGCTGCCTGTCTGAAAAAGAATATAGTGATCCATACCGGGCATTTCAGCAGTTTTTCAGCTACCGGTCGCTCAATAGCTGGATGCAGTGCTGGGAGCAGGTAGTGGAGAATGCCCTGAACAGTGATACTACCGCTATAACAGCCCCGCTAACAGTATGCATTCATTTGATAAAGCTGGTAGAAGCCGCGCACCTGGTGGATGTAAGGGAGGTAACTCATGTGGGTGAATGTGTAAAGAATAGTAAGTCATTATCATTATAATGGTATTTGCTACAAGCAGAATGGTTTTCCTGATAGCTCAGGCATATGAACTGGTGGTATAAGCATGTTAAAAACACTTGTGTACCAGGTGCCTTAAAAGTATATGTGTCTTTAAAAGTCCCGCTTTTATTTTATAAATTTATTAAATAGCGAAATATTTTATCAACAGCCTGAATACATTTATATAAATCTTGTAGAAGCCGGGTTTGTAGAGAAAGCAGAGGATTATATTTATAGCAATATAGGAGAAACCAATATGGTAAACGTACATCGGGGCTGTTTCTGGTGAATGTTAATTTTTAAATCCAGCTCATGAAATATATAATCACATTTGTTATTACTTTACAGTATCTGTTTGTCAACGCGGGCACTATGCAGGTGATCACTCCCAATGATTTTACCGGCAGTGATATCGAACGCATACAGGCGGCTATCAATGCTGCCAAAACAACTACTCATAAAGTTGTGATCCCGCAGCGCAATTCAAACGGCAGCAATAGTTGGAAAATAGACAGAGCGATAGTATTACCCGGCAATATGACGGTCATACTGGATAATTGTGTTATTCAGTTGTCTGATTCCTGCAGGGATAATATGTTTCGTAGTGATAATGTAGGGATTGGTATTACAGATCCCGTGTGGATCTATAATATAAGTATTGTGGGAGTAGGAAATGTACTGTTAAGAGGTGCTGATAATCCTCGGTCAACGGGAGATGCTTATAGAACCCTGGCACTAAGCCCTGCTAAAGGAAGGGTGAGCTATGGGAGTGATGCGGGAAAAGAGGGAAGAAAACAAAAAGGTGACTGGCGTAACAACTTGATCCAGATTGCTTATGTGGATGTATTTACGCTAAAGAATATAGAAATAGAGCACTCCCATGCATGGGCTATCAGCTTTGAAAGATGCAGGAACGCCGAATTGTCTGATATCAGGTTCAATAATCCCGAAACCATTATTGTAAATGGCGTAGAAAAAAAAGTGTTCAATAAGGATGGGATCAACTTAAGACATGGTTGCAAATATTTTCGTATAAATAATATTACCGGTATAAACGGGGATGATCTGATCGCTCTTTCCAGTCTTGATGCAGCGCCTTATTATCATACTAATGGCGACATCAATTCTTATCAGGTCACTTCTACCAAATGGAATGGACCAGAAGATGATACAGAACAAATATTCATCACCAACTGCCAGACCAATTATACAGGAGTAGCCATCCGTGCAAGCGACAGTGCAGGCATACACAATGTATATATCAATGGGGTTATAACAAAAGCAAGGCCTGACACGCCTGCCCCTTATGGGGGAAGTCCTTATACGCTGCTGGTTGGCGTCGGTGGCTATGGTAAGTCGTCGGTGCCCGGTAAGATCAATAATATCTATGCTATGAATCTTGTTGGAGACGGTAAGACGCTGGTTTTAATAGAATCTCCCATAGCTGATTGTGTATTTATGAACGGGATTTACACGGGACAGGATTCTTCTGCGGTCAAATACACGATTGATAGAGCCAGTACCAAAGCTATACAGGAAATCAACGTCATCAAAACAGGTAAGGACTAGTGGCATTGTTACATTGTTGACGTAATGCGTAAAATATCTTTCCGTCTTTGCCATACTGCTAATACCCCAACCTCTCCTTTTTCCGATTTCCCTTTGATCCCTTCTACCGGTTTCCTTTTCTCTCCACCGGTCTTGTTACCGGTTTTTTATTAGCAGGCGTTGCCGGGCGTGCCTGCGCCGGTTTTGTTGGTGCAGGACGGGGCTTAACCGCCGGTTTTGTAGCCGGTTTCGTTTGTGGCGGTCTGGTGGCCGGTCTTGTTACCGGTTTGGTATTATTTTCCGATGGCCTCGGGCTTACAGGTCTTGCCGGCGTTGTGGGATTAGGGCGGGCAGGTGTTGTAGTGCCTGGTCTTGTTGAAGGTCTTGTGTTTTGATTATTTCCCGGTCTTGTACCAGGATTAGCCGGCCGCGTAGCAACAGGGCGTGTTACCCGGTCTCTTGTAACAACAGCCGGCCTGTTATGATATACGTTATCCCGTGTAACGGCAGGGCGGGCAACAGGTCTTGTATTCCAGTTGGCCGGGCGGTTTGCCACCACATTCGGGTAACGTGCAGGCGTGCCCGCTGGTCTGTGCCCATAATACCCGCCGTTCCAGCCCCATGGACGGAATGGAGGGCGGAACATCGGAGGTCCAAACCATCCCCAGCCATGACCATGGTAATGATAATAATGCAGCCAGCCGAAATTAAAGCTCAGTCCCCAGCTTACGCTCCAGCCGGTCCAGGGGTTATACATCATTCCAAAACCCCAGGTACAAGGGCGGGGATAATACCAATGCCCATACCAGGGGCGGTAATGCCAGCCCGTACCCCAAACCATTGTATGATGATAACGGTAACTGCCGAGGTAGCCGGGCGTATATCCCACATATACATATTGCGGTGTGGTATGATAGATGTATACATATTTCGTGTTATAAGCGTTGCTGCTTGCCGGGATCTTTTCAACATCAGAAGGACGTTCATTGGCAACCTCCCAGGGACCATCAGGACGGCTGCTTTTAAACCAGATGCCATTTTCCAGGGCATAATACTGGTTATTGGGTGCAAGCATAACAGTGATATTGCTGTTTTCGGCAAGCGACAGGTTTGTATTTTCTATCGGTACAAACCTGGGGTTGCCATCATAGCTTACCGTACAGGTTGCGGCGCTCCTGTCTACTTTTGCTGTTTGCGGAATATTGGCATCCACGATCGCTTCCTCCGCGGCATCTGTACCAGCTACGCTGGAAAGCACGCCATCTTTTTCCGAACCTTTAGGGATAGATGCAAAAGCCGCAGGCAAAGCATCTGAAGGAACATACTCCCATGGCCCTTCTATAGTTGTGCTGGCATACCATCTTCCTGAAAGCAGGATATAATTTTTCTGCGATTCAACATCTTTAAAAATTTCATCAAGAGAATTGTCAACATATAACAGGGTGGAGTTTTCCACTGCTTTGTAAGTCGGCTCTCCTTCTGTCTGAAGCAATTCTGCCGGCTCCGTACTTACCAAAATATCGGTAGGTACGGTAAACCTGGGTTCTTCTTCTTTGTCATTTTCCGTATCCTTTTGTTGTTGTTCTTTTATCGCGGCATCTACAGCTTTAATTTTTGAAGGCAGGTTTTTTACATTCGACCAACCGCTTTTTACCCGGGACGAGCTATACCAAAAGCTGCCGCCATACAGGTAATATTTGTTGTCATCAGGATTTTTAACAATAAGGTAAGGTGAGTTTACCACCCGCGTCATTTTAAGATCGTCATCCTGTTGTTCAACAGGCTCTCCATCAAGCACAATAAGCGTGGTGGGCTTATTCCTGTAATAAATAGCGGGTGGGGCGGTTTGTATGCCGGATTCAGTATCATCTTTCTCCTGCTGCATCATTTCGTTAACCCTTTCCAGGTCAAGCCTGATATTTATTTGCGGCGCCCCGCTTTCCACTGCCTGCTTCAGCGTTGCCCGGCTTGCTTCATCGCCGTCGGAAAATTTGGATTTGGTAACGGTGACAGATCTTACCGTTGCTGTTTTGTTATCAGTGTCAGGCAACAGCAGCGCATCAAACCACATTACCCCAAAAACCGGGTCGGCGCCTGCCGTTTTGCGGATAGATACCGCCGCCCTTGCGGTAATATTATTGCCGGCATATTTTTCGGGCTGAGGCTCAAATATGGAAATTATTTTTCCATCTGTGGTTGTAATTTCCTTTGGCCAGGTATTTTGTGCAACACCTTTTAAAAAAGAAAGCTGCAATAAAAGCAGCCCCGGCAGTATGGTAATAAAAAATTTCATGTGAGGAGATTTATCCATTTACACAATAAATGTACTTTTTATTTTTGAAAAGATAAATCGCGATGGACCAGGCAGAGACAGGCATAATACGTGGACGAAAGTCTTAAAAATAAATTAACTTTCAGCTGATATTTTAATTTGTTTAATAAAAATGTATTGTTATGCCTATTGTAAAAGTCATTGAAGTTATTGCTTCTTCAGAAAAAGGAATTGATGACGCTATACAGCAAGCCGTTGCAGAAGCATCTAAGACAGTTAGGAATATTGATTCTGTTTATGTAAAAGATATCAAGGCTCACGTAAAAGACGGCAGGGTGGCTTCTTACGGGTGTATCTGCAAGATTTCCTTCAGGGTTGATTAAATAGTTCAGTCCTGTAACTTAGTGTTATGTTAAACGTGAAACGGCAGACTTGTCTACCGGTTTACCTGCCGTAGGCATGGCAGGCAGACGATAAATGTGAGCATTTCACATTTATCGCCTCACCTCTCACAAAGAAATACGAAAAATCATTGTTGACATAACGCCGGTTTAAAAGACCACTTTACATAGCTGCATGCTATAGGGGGTGATCTTTTTTTGTTACCGGGCAACTCATTTCACTTCCTCATCAGCCAAATCTCCGTAACCTGTGAGCCTCTTTCTCCTTCGCCGCAGGTCCAGGAGAACACCACTTTACCCGAGGCGGTAGCTTCCCTGGGAATATCAAATTCATAAGTAGGCTTTGTACCGGTTTGCATAAAATCGTGGATGATAATATTATCGTTGGCAACAAGCTTTATTCTGGAACGGAACCTCCCGGTATAAGTTATCCGCATTTTGTATTGCACTGCGGTATCGAGATTGTTATATTCAATTTTCAGGGGCGTATCATACAGGGTATTGATCTGGCTCATCCAGGGACCAGGTGTGGTTTCCCCCGAAAAACCTTTTGATTGCACTTCATGCACCCATTCTTCTCCTATTACGCCTACGCCGAAGCTTTTCCTTGGAGAGGAAAGACTGCCGGGGTCTTCCGCCCAGGTTTTGCCATAGATTATCCTGTAGTTGCTCTCGGGGTTGCCGAAATGATCGTAAAAACCGCCGGGGCCGGGATCCGTGCGATGCAGCATCGCGTAGAGCTGCTTTGCTCTTTCCTCATCATCAGCGATCCGATCCAGCACATTCAACTGATCCATTAACCATGGGGCATCATTCAGGGGAATATCCATATTATCAATGAAGTTCCCCCTGCCGGGCATAGCGCCGTGCTTTTCTATTGTCAACTGTGCACCGATGCTGCTATACAAGGAGTCTGCGAGCACATAACATTTTTCCTTCAATGCCGGTGCAACGGGCTCATCCTGCCCCTGCTGCAATATCATTCTGGCTTTTAATACAGCAATCGAGGATGTTGCGGGCGTTGCAGCACTCAATACCGTTCTTGCCTCTGATTCCAGCGCTGTTTCATGAATAAGCTTACGCCTTACATAAGCGTCATAATATGCACGCAGCAGGCACATCTGGAACCGGAAATTCTTCATCAGGGCGGGAGTCGCTTTTTGCTCAAGATCCTGCCATTGCATCAGGGTCTGTTCTACCGTATTGTTGCTCAGCAAAGGACCGCGGAGGTTTTTTTCTAAATTAAAAATACCCTGTGTTGCTGCTTCACAAATACCTGAGCCCATAAACAACCGGGTATAGTCTCTTATAGTTTCTATTATTGGCGTGGAAGGATCCCAGTCCTGGTCGCTCCAGATGAATTTATTCACATCATCGTTTGTACCTTCGGAGTAGCTGATGCTGCCGGAAGCATATTTGGCAAACACATTATGTATATGCTTTTCATCCTGCGGGCGGGGGTTGATACATTCCCTGCCCAGCGTTTGCGCATAAGCCAGGTCCCAGTCGGGTATGGGATACTGGCAGCTAAGGCTGTGTGTAATGTCAGGATATCTCCTGATGGGAATATCAGCCTTCACCAACTGACGCAGCTCTGCAATAGGTATCTTGACCCAGGGCCCAAATACCACGCCTCCCAGCCACGGGTAACCGGAGTTCACCTGCCTGAAAAACTCGTCAAACCATTTTTGAGTGGGGCGGAAGACCTGTGGAGATACCCATATTTTGGCATTAGGATGAAATTGCCGCAATGTTATGGCAATTTTTCCCAGCCAGTCAAACAATACTCCGGGTTCCAGGTCGCCGGGATCTCCTCCCGGCACAAAAACATTATCCAGCTTTGGAAGTGAAGCGAATACTTCCATGCGCTCCTGCAGCTCTTTGCGCAGTTCCTGCCTGTTGGTATAATCTTTTCCCATATTCGGGTACCACATCCATACGTCCAGGTTGTAAGCCTTGCAGATGCGCGACTGCTCAATAATCATTTTTTCCGGACGCAGCTTCATGTGCACACTGGTATCTTCGTCATCCGTGCGTGGGGGCAATATCTCAATGCTGTTTGCGCCAAACAACGCAAGCTCTCTTATATACTGGTCATATTGCTCTACAGAAAAAGCATCATAAGAATTGGTTTTAGGGCGAAAGCCTAACTGGTGCCCTCTGATGGGATAGGCCGGAGTTGAAGAGATCGTTGCCGCAACAGGCAGCGTTATCCTGCCTTGCTGCATATCGGCTTTCCTGAGCAATCTTCCTATTCCGTACAGCACACTTCTTGCATCTTTGCCTGAAATAATTACGGCAGACGATGATGCTGATACCAGCAGGCGGTATCCCTCATTGCCGGGAGCGGGTAATGTAGTCAAAGCTTCCTCCAATGCTTTGGGTAATTTCGATATTCTCTCTTCTGCAACAAGATATATAACTGCCCCATGTTCTTTGGGGATTTTGTTTGCAACAGTGAACTGTATCCTGGTTCTTTTCTCCACTTCTTCTTTTAGTACCTGCAGCGGTTTATTAAGTGATACTGCTTTAGTATCTTCTACCCATACGATGGCATTTGAAAGATCAAGGGACTGGGAGAAACCGGAGTACCGGGTTAATAATAAAAAAAAGAGGGAAGTAAGCATTCTGAATTTCATAATTATCACTTTGATGTCCGGGTTGAAAATGCGCCTTTGATTGCAAGTATATAAAAAATAAATTAAGGGCGGTAAATAACAGAGCTTTCATCTATCGTTATATACTCTTTTTATCGTAGCATAATTAAACCTTAGGACACAAAAATGGTCTTACCCCCAAATTTGCTTATGGCGTCAGCGGCACAGCAGCATAATCTTCATCTTTTATGGAGGGCGGGATTTGGTCCTTCCGCGTCGCAGCTTCCCGGGCTCCGGCATATTTCCGCAAAAAAATTATATCATTCCCTGTGTATGTCTTCTGAAAAAAAGACGGAAGATCTTGATGTGATTGATAAAGACCTTACTGCCCTGGCCGCCAATGCTGCCGGCATGAGCATGAGGAAAATGGTACCGGACGATGAAAAGAAACTGCTGAGGGTAAAGAACCGCGACAGTATAAATCGTCTCAACCTCACCTGGCTGGACACGATGGTGACAACAGATGCCCAGTTGCTTGAAAAAGCTGCTTTCTTCTGGCATGGTCATTTCGCCTGCAGGAATACTAACGCAATATATCAGCAGGCACTTTTGAATATTATAAGACGATCCGCCCTCGGCAGCTTCAGAGATCTGCTGCATGAGGTATCCAAAAGCGGCGCCATGATGAATTTCCTCAACAATAATCAGAACCGAAAAGGACATCCCAATGAGAATTTTGCGAGGGAAGTGATGGAATTATTCACGCTGGGCAGGGGTAACTATACAGAAACGGATGTGAAGGAAGCTGCCCGTGCATTTACCGGATGGGGCGCTGACCCTGCAGGTCAATTTGTTTTTCGCAGGCAGCAGCATGACACCGGTGAAAAAACGGTGCTTGGTAAAACAGGCAATTTTGATGGTGATGACGTGCTGGATATTTTGCTTGATCAAAAGCAGACCGCCCGTTTTATTGTTCAGAAAATATATCGCTTCTTCGTGAATGAACAGTTGGATAATGATAATATCGCGGCGCTTGCTGATCACTTTTACAATAGCGGCTATGATATTGCAGCGCTGCTGAAAGAGATATTTACTGCCTCATGGTTTTATGACAGGGTAAATGCGGGAGCCAGGATAAAATCACCAGTCGAGCTTATTGTCGGCATCCGGCGCATGCTGCCTATGCATATTGAAAACAGTAATGCTTTACTGACTTTGCAACGCATATTAGGGCAGGTATTATTATATCCTCCCAATGTGGCGGGTTGGCCCGGGGGTAAAAACTGGATTGACAGTTCCACGCTTATGATGCGGATGCGGTTGCCGGGGCTGCTGAGTGATGCGGATATATTGAATGTAAGACCAAAGGACGACGATGACCAGATGATGGGCAGAAAAGATGATGAAGCAACGGTCCGTTTCCGGGCGAAAGAACGGAAAATATTCAATGCTGACATTGAGTGGGGCATCTATACAGGAATATTTGCAGATATACCTAAAGAAAAGCTTATAGGCGCGATGGCAGGCGTATTGTTGCAGACTGATACAACGGTACAGGAAGAGCTTGTCCGTAAGCATGCTGATGTATCGTCGAGAGATAATTTTATCAGGTCGGCCACCATCCGTATGATGAGCCTGCCTGAATACCAGATGTGCTGATGTGCATCTGTTGGCATGTTAAGGCTGTTATGTCGCATAGATTCGTGAGAAGAGAAACGTAAGACGTGAGGTTCTCACGTTTGTCGTTTATCGTTTCACGATTAGCTTAACACCGGAAAGAATTGCATATGCTTATTAAAAGAAAAGAATTTATACAGGCTGGCTCGCTGGCAACAGCTTCCATATTGCTGCCGCGGTTTTTGAAGGCTTTTGAAAATAAGAATGCCGTGCCGCCCGGCAACAAAGTGGTGGTCGTCGTCCAACTGAGCGGCGGCAACGACGGGTTGAATACCGTCATTCCTTTCCGGGATGACCTGTATTATAAGGCAAGACCTCAATTGGGGATCGCGGCGTCGAAAGTATTACAGCTTAATGATGAGGCAGCGCTTCATCCTGCCCTGAATACTTTCCGGCAGTTATATGATGAAGGCAGTCTCGGTATTATTAACAGTGTAGGCTACCCGAACCCGGATCGCTCCCATTTCCGCAGTATGGATATCTGGCAGTCTGCCAGCAGCAGCGATCAATACCTGCATTCCGGCTGGGCAGGGCGTTATCTTGACGCCCAGTGCAGTCAGTGCGACAAGCCCACGCAGGCAATAGAAATAGATGAGGTGCTCAGCCTTGCGCTTAAAGGTGATATAATGAACGGGCTGGCAGTAAAAGATCCCAAACGTTTATACGGTACATCGAACGAAACCTTTTTTAAGGATATACGTGCCAGCCATGAAGCTTTACACCAGGAAAGCCCTGCTGATTATTTATATAAGACCCTTGCAGAAACATTATCTTCTGCAGATTATATTTTCAGGCAAAGCAGGCTTCATCCTTCCGCTGCGGTATACCCTGCTACCGGGCTGGGTAACAGCTTAAGGACCATTGCTTCACTGATATTCTCAGATATCAACACAAAAATATATTATGTATCGCTCGGAAGTTTTGATACGCATGTAAGCCAGGATGCGCAGCAACAGCGTTTGTTTACCGAAATGGATAACGCCATAGCTGCTTTTGTAAATGATCTTAAAGCCAATCACCGTTTTGAAGATGTATTGTTGTTTACCTTTTCGGAATTTGGAAGACGGGTAGCTCAGAATGCCAGTAACGGGACAGATCATGGTACGGCAAATAATATGTTCCTCGTGAGCGGAGGGCTTCGCCGGCAGGGGCTGATCAATCCTGTATGCGACCTCTCGGATCTGCAGGATGGCGATCTCAGGTTTAAAGTAGATTTTAAGGAAGTGTATGCCACTGTGCTGAATAAGTGGCTGGATGCAGATGATGCCGCAATACTTGGGAAAAAATATACGTGTATGAATTTTATATAGATGATCCGTAACCTGTCAGGATGCAGCCCGGAGAAAATCCGGGTTGTTTGCGTATTATCAATTTTTCGCTTCATGCACAACTTTCCTGTTGGACACTAACCGGTAGCAGGTCCTGCACGGCCGTCATCACCCGCCTGCGAAAAAAAATGCCAGACCTGGCGTTTATCGGGAGAGCCCAAACCTTATGACCTTAATAACATGCATAACCCTGGTAAAATGACCCTATTACCTTATGTAGTATAAATAATAATAAGGTGGCATCCATAAGTTATAGTCTTTTACTAAGGTCATAAGGTTGGCACGCCGGGCTTGTTAATCGTGAAACGACAAACGTGAGCATCTCACGTTTCACTTCTCACGAATGTATGCGACATACTCCTGTTTTTTTATCCAACAAAAAGCTAAATTGTACGTTAATTGCTGTATATCAATATAGTTTTTGAATAGATTTGTACAGATTACAAAATCTGATAATGAAGAAAACCATTTTACTTTTTGCATTCTTTACGGCAGTTTCATGGGGTTGGGCGCAGGAAGGCTACCAGATCAAAGTAACGCTCAAACCGTTCACGCAAGGTTATCTTTACCTGGGGCATCATTTTGGCAGCAAACAATATATTATTGACTCCGTAGCGCTCAATGTTGCCAGTGAAGTGGTTTTTTCGGGCAAAGAAAAGCTGCAGGGCGGCGTATACATGGTCATTTTTCCCGCAAAGAACGGCTGGTTTGAAATGCTGGTTGATAAGGCGCAGCATTTTGCAGTAACCGCCGACACCAGTGATATTATCGGTAATACCAAATTTACCGGCTCACCCGACAATGATCTTTTCCAGGAATATCAGAAAACGGCGCAGCAGAAAGGGAAAGCTATTTATGCGCTGCAAAGCCAGTTGAAAGAAAAGCCCGGAAGACCGGATTCTGCGAAAATAAAAGCGGAGATCATAAAGCTGAACGATGAAATGACACAATACCGCGAGCAGTATATCAGGGCTCATCCCGACAACCTGCTGGCAGCGATCTTCAGGGTGTTGCAGGAGCCTAAAGTGCCTGAAGCATCTAAACACCCGGGTGGAAAATATGATTCAACTTTTGCCTATCAATATTACAAACAGCATTACTGGGACGGCGTTTCCTTCACCGACGAACGCCTGGTGCGTACCCCGGTTTTTGAGCCCAAGCTCCAGCGTTACTTCAATAATGTACTGATCCAGCAGCCCGACACACTTATAAAAGCCGCCGACAAGATGCTGGATGCTTCCGAGCCAAATAAGGAAATGTTTAAATTCCTGTTGTCCACGCTTACGGAAAAATATATTAATCCTACCTATATGGGGCAGGATGCCGTATTTGTAAATCTTTTTGAGCGGTATTATGCCCCGGGAAAAGCTGATTACTGGCTAAATGAGAAATACAGGAAGGCTGTATTTGACAGAGCCTACAGCGTAATGGCAAACCTGATCGGAGAAAAAGCGGCTGATATGAATATGGTGGATACGCTCGGCAAAAGCAGAACGTTGTACAGCATTAATGCGCCATATACCGTGATTTGCTTCTGGGACCCTACCTGCGGCCACTGTCAGAAAGAAGTTCCAAAACTGGATTCTCTTTTTCAAAATAAATGGAAAGCGCAGGGCGTTCAGATCTATGGTGTGATGACAGACGGGGGCAAGGCAGCCTGGATGAACTTTATTCATGAGCATAGGCTCAAAGGCTGGAACCATGTATACCAGTTGCCGGAAGTGAAAGATGCTGAATACGCCGCAGGCAAACCGGGATACAAGCAACTGTTTGACGTGTACCAGACCCCTATCCTTTATCTTTTGGACAGGAACAAAAATATTATCGCTAAGAAGCTGAACTATGAACAGCTTGATGACCTGCTCCAGATGAAAATCAAAAACGCAAAAATGTAATCAGCGTAAGCTGCGATTATGAAAAAAATACTGATCCTTGGCTGCTTCACTATTTCCTGCTATTGTGTGACTGCACAAACACTTTTTACTTATGGCAGGTACAAAGTTGATAAAGAAGAATTCCTGCGCGCTTTTTATAAAAACAATACCGGCGATAAGAGCGGGAAAGCTATGCGGGACTATCTTGATCTTTTTATTGCTTTTAAGCTGAAAGTACAGGCTGCCAGGGATTTGGGGCTGGATACCATGCCCGGCCAGAAGACAGACCTGGAGCATTTCAGAAGGCAGATGGAGGAAGAATACAGCACAGACGATAGTGTAGTGACCGCTCTGTGCAACGAAGCCTTCCACAGAAGCAAAACAGATGTGCGGGTTGCTCATATCTTCATTCCTTTTGATCCCGACTATATAAATAATATGTCGCCGGGCGCTGAAAAATATGACACGGCCGCTGCGTTCAGCACGGCTATGCAAGCGTATGCCGCATTGAAGAAAGGAGAAGATTTTGGGGCGGTCGCGTTGCGCTATTCACAGGACAGCTCGGTAAAAAACAATAAAGGAGACCTGGGATATATCAATGTCTTCACGCTTTCCTATCCCCTCGAAAGCATTGCATACAATTTAGCAGATGGCGCATTCGCCGCCCCGTACAGGAGCAGTATCGGGTATCATATCATTAAAAGAACAGCCAGCCGCCAGACATTTGGAAAGATGCGCGCTGCCCAGATATTGCTTGCCTATGCTGCCGACGAAAGCCCTAAAGAAAAGCAACACCAGCACCAGCTTGCAGATTCTTTATACCATGTCCTTAAAAAGGGCGGGGATTTTGAAGCGCTGGCAAAGCAGTTCAGCGCAGAAAGAAATGCATATATCACAGGGGGATTAATGCCCGACTTTGGCGTGGGAAAGTATGATCCTGTTTTTGAAAAAGCGGTGCTTGATTTGCAGCACGACGGGGATATTACGGCTCCTTTTGAAACTTCGTATGGAGTGCATATTGTGAAGCGCGTAAAACATATACCGGTAAATACAAACAGCAGCCAGGCTGTTGCCATGTATAAGGCAGACGTGCTGCAGGATGCGCGGGTGAACCTTGCGCGGGATAAGTTCAGCGAGCATGTGGTACAGCAGGTGGGATATACAAAGATCTTTCAGCACGACGATCTGTTGTGGAAGGCTACAGACACGCTGCTTGCAACGGCTAATCTGCCCGGGAAAGGCATTACCGGTGAAACGGTATTGTTTTCCGTTGGCAACGAGCAAAAGAAAATGAGCGACTGGTTGAATTATGTGAAAGGCATCCGCTCTAATTACCGGCCCAATACGCCTCTCCCTTATGCTGATATCCGGAAAAAATTTGTTGAGCTCTCCGCTAATGAGTATTATAACAGGCACCTTGAAATATATAATACCCGCTTTCGCAACCAGCTCAATGAATTTGCAGAAGGCAATCTTTTATTTGACGTAATGGAAAAGCAGGTGTGGAATAAAGCGGCTGAGGATAAAGCGGCGCTGCGTGAATATTACGATGCTCATAAGACCAGCTATACCTGGGGGCCAAGTGTAAGCGCTATCTTTTTTACTACAAGCGATAAGGAAACAACCAAAGCAGTAAGAGACAATATCCAGTCATATATTCCGCGCTGGCGGACGCTGTCGGAAAGCACGAATGGTAAGATCATTGCCGACTCGTCGAGGTTTGATATCGGCCAGATCCCCGGTGATCCCGCGGACATTAAGGCCGGAGCGCTTACTGCGCCGGTAATGGATACCGCCGGGGGATCAACCAATTTTGTATATATCATTGATACCTACCGGGAGCCGGCACAAAAAAGCTTTGAGGAAGCCAAAGGGATGGTGATCAATGACTACCAGGCGCTGCTGGAAGAAAAATGGGTGGCAAAGCTTAAAAAGCAATATCCTGTGAAAGTGAAGGAAAAGGTTTTTAAGCAACTGCCTGAATGAAAGAAGCTACTAATTCCAGCGTCCTTAAAGTACAGGGTTTTACAGCATAACCGGATTTCTGTATCTTTGCCTGCTAAATCTGAAGCGTATGATCAGGACAGGTAATCCCGTAATAAGCATTTATACGGAAATGACCCCCAACCCGGAGACAATGAAGTTTGTAGCCAATAAGTTGCTGTACCCCGGAAAGAGTATTGATTTCCCGGATATGGAATCTGCAAAGCCTTCCCCGCTGGCCCAGGAGCTGTTTGGTTTTCCTTTTATAAGAGCAGTTTTCATCGCAAGTAATTTCGTAACACTCACCAAAACCACGGAAACTGACTGGCAGGATGTGATACCTTCTATCCGGCAGTTCCTGAAAGAATACCTCGAAGAAGGTAAAAATGTGATCAATGAAGATGAGATAGTAATTACGAAAACCGAAGCATCCAATGCCATCAGCGCCGATGATGACGATGTGGTAAAACGCATTAAGGAAATACTGGACAACTATGTTAAGCCTGCTGTAGAAATGGACGGCGGCGCCATACAATTCAGGAGCTATAATGATGGCGTGGTAAACCTCATGCTGCAGGGTTCCTGCTCGGGGTGTCCTTCTTCCATGATCACATTAAAAGCCGGTATTGAAGGAATGATGAAGAGAATGGTTCCCGAAGTAAAGGAAGTGGTTGCAGAAGCAGAATAATTGTTGTAATAGCATTAATAAAAAAAGCTGTCCCATATTTGAGGCAGCTTTTTTTGTACTGAACCCTGCAAGGCGGGCATAAATAAGTTAGTAATAGTTAATCCATAATGTCCTTAATATCTCATTGGTTTAAAAATCTCCGTACTAATATTATTTTACCGACAACGCTTTATCAATAATGAAATTAAGATTGGTACGGTGCGCCCTGGTTTGCTCATTAGTGGATACCGCTGTTGCCAGCATGGCTTTTATTTTCTTCAGTCCGGATAAAGCCGCAGATATGGAAGCATTATCATACGTATTTGGCGTAGTGCCGGCAGCGATATTTGCCAGTGCTTTCACATATTCTGTCTGCAGGTTCAGGCGATAGAGGTTTACATTGCTCTTCAGGTCTTCCGCAAACAGGTATTTGTTCATGTCGGTAACAAGGTCGGCTGTGGTGTAAGTGTTGCCGTAAAGGCTGCTGTTGTTGATACGCTGTAAGGTAACCGGGTGCAACAGTTGTGCCAGCAGCGACAGTTGTATGCTCTGTACCACTGCCTGGGGCTTGTAATCTTCTGTAGAGCCGAAGAAATTAAAACCGCGGCGCTGTTGCTGCAGGTAAGGGAACAAAGTAGCATCTGCATTGAATGTATTGGGCGAGAAAATATATTTGCTCAGCAGTGCCAGCGATTGCTTTTGCAATGCTGCAGGCACCGGGGTAAATGGTTTGGCTGCTGTTTGTTGGCCATTAAAGCTGCGGTCTACATATACCCCGCCGATATAGCGGCTGACCGCAGTAGCCATCTGCAGGCGTTGTGTCTGCAGCATAAGATAGCGCTGGCGGAGCAACTGGTGGCTTTCCCCGGGCTGGCTGTAACGCTCTTTCAGCCTGGGCAGCAGGGTATTTACAAGCTTAAACCGGTCTTCGGCATAGCGGATCATATCATTGCTCAGGTCATTCACCATCACCCGCGGATCAATCCCGTTGCCGGGAGCACGCATATCATCTGCATCATTGCCGAAGGCAAGCTGCGGGTCTGTACTGCGGCTGAGGATCTTATTCAATCCGGCCGCTTCTTCTGCCGGACTGAAAGGAGTATAGCCATATTCGATAGCCCACAGGTCATAAGGTCCGGCCTTCGTCGTGAAATAATTGCCCTGCTTGCTCCTGTCGGGGCTTACATTGATAGAGGGATAATCCATAACGGAGCCTATAAGCCCGATTTTCTCTGTGACAGATTTATCGTTTACCTGGTCGGGGCTGAGCATCTGGCTGGCTTTCATATTATGGTTCAGCCCAAGGGTATGCCCCATCTCATGCATGATAAGATAAACCAGGAATTCCCTGTGAAGCTGTTTTATTTCCTCCGGCTTATTGTCAAGTGTTTCCACCAGGGTGAGCCCTGCCGTATATTGCGCCTGCAATTCACGTGAGGCATTGCAATACATGAGGTGCGATTTTCCAAAGCTCAGGTGCGGCGCGGCTTCCTGCGCAGTAGTGGTTTCCCAGGGCAACTGTACAGCAGGCATGCCTGTCGCTGCAGCCCCGTTAAAAAGATCATCATAATTCACCATAGCGCCACCACCGCTTTTCCATTCTATGGTGATATCGGCGCCGAGTATCTGCCCGGTACGGGGATTAAAAAAGCTGGGGCCAATGGCGCCATAGCTGGGATAAGCGCTGCTCACCCAACGGATCACATTGTAGCGGATATCTGCAGGATCCCAGGTGGCAGTATCGGGCATGATCTTCATTACTATGGCATGCTTAAAGCCGGCCTTTTCAAAAGCTTCATTCCACTTTTCTCCTGCTTCTTTAATTATCTCACGGTATTCAACAGGAGTGGTATTTTCTATCCAGTATACAACAGGCTCTACCGGTTCGCTTACTGCCGCCGAAGGATCTTTTTTAACAAGTTTCCAGCGGCTGATAAAGTCCTTATAGGGTGTGGCGGAAGAGGAGGTAAGATCCTGCACTTCCGCACCAAAATAGCCTACACGGGGGTCATCACGTCTTGGCCTGAAATCATCACCTTCGGGCACTGCAAGAAAAGAATGCTGCATCCGTATACGATTGTAACGTGCATCGGTAATATCATCACCGCCCTGGTTGAAGGGTACGGGATTGTCATAGGCAAGATCTACAACTATATCCGTATTATCCGGGTAAGACCTGATCTGGTCGTATTTTGATTTGGCCACATTCAGATTTCCAAGATTAAACACTTTGGTGGGAGGGATACCGGGAGGTAAAATGGGCTTTATGGGATCTAATTTTTCGCTCAGGAACAGTCCGTCTGCCGCTACCAGGTAGCCTGCCGAATCTTCTGCCACCACTTTCTCCGAGAAAAACGTGGCTGGCGCTGCATCTACATTGGCGGCTTTGCTCACTGCATTGGACGGATCATAATAGAAGCGTGTGTTCTGCTGTGAAAACTCCAGCTTGTCGAAGCTTTTGCTGATACTGAAGATAAAAGTAGTCCTGATCATATTCTGGTTGAGGTACAGGGAAGTTGGTCCTCCCAACGAAAAGCTCTGGTAGATATATTCTTTGCCAAGCTGATCTTTTCTGATATATAGTTGCACACTCCCCGTAGCAGTGTCCTGGTATACCGCGAAAAGACCTTCATTTTCTTTCGAGGATTTTGTTTTATCCTCAATAGTCGGCTTTGGCGATTTGGCGGCTGATTTTTTGGCTGTATCTGCAACGGGCGGGGCAGGAGGTGCGTTTTTGTTTTTTTGCGCCAGCGCCACGGTGCACATAACCGAGCACAATAGTGCCAATGAAAAATGTTTTGCATGCATAAGCGATATTTTTTGCCAAGGTATAGAGAATGCCGTTTTGCGGCAGCAGATTGTTTTGAGAGGCGTTTTGACGGGTTGATGAAAAGAAAAAGAGTTACGGAAGGTAAAAGAGCAGAAAATAAATTTGATAATTACGATAATTTCGTATATTTACGAAAAGTTCGTAAATGTTAGAGAAGATTACACCCCAGGAAGAGGGAGCATTGCAGGCGTTGTACAAAGCCGGAGAAGGCAATATCAAGCTCATAATGGAAAACATGAGTGAACAATTGCCTTACACTACTGTTGCCTCTACTATAAAGAACCTTGAACGGAAGGGATATATTTCTTCAAGGCTTATCGGTAACACTTATCTCTATACCCCGGTATTATCAGAGGCAGACTTTAAAAAAAGCTTTATGGGGGATGTTGTCAAAAATTATTTCGATAACTCTTATACTTCGCTGATCAACTTTTTTGTTGAGCAAAAAAAATTAAGTCCCAAAGAGCTGAAAGAGATCATAGCGATGATAGAGGGAAGGAAAAAATAGCACCCAACTAAAATACATGCCATGCCTTATTTCGGGGAATATATTTTAAAGCTGTCTGTAAGCTTCAGTATTGTCTGCCTGTTTTACCAGTTAGTGCTGAAAAGACTGACGTTTTACAACTGGAACCGGTTTTACCTGCTGGGCTATACCTTTCTGTGCTTTTTTATACCGCTTATCGATATTTCCGGAGTAGCGCAAAGTAGCAATATGACGGTTTATAAAACTATTGAACTCATTCCTTCCATAATGCCGGTGAGCGCCATCTCTTCGTACGTAGTCGCGGACGTGAATGGGACTGCGCGGCCGGCCACAGATCTGCTTTTTGTGCTATTCCTTACCGGCGTTATGATAATGGTAATACGATTTGCCATACAACTCCTTTCCTTAAGGAGATTGATACGAAAGGCTGCGCTTATTTCTGATGAAAAGGTGAAGCTATACCAGGTAAACAGCAGGATCATTCCTTTTGCCTTTGGCAGATCTGTCTTTATCAACCGGTATCTGCATGAAACAAAAGATATAGAAGAGATCATAAGGCACGAGTTTGTGCATATCAGGCAAAAGCACAGCATTGATATAATATGGGCGGAATTATTGTGCGTATTCAACTGGTATAATCCCTTTGTATGGTGGCTGCGAAACTCAATAAAGCAAAACCTGGAATACCTGGCTGATGATAAAGTATTACAGGACGGCATTGATAAAAAGCAATACCAGTACCTGTTGCTGAAAGTATTGGGCGACCACAGGTTCGCTATAGTATCTCCTTTTAATTTTTCTTCACTCAAAAAAAGAATAGCAATGATGAACAAAATGAAAAGCACAGGCATCCACCTGCTGAAGTTCCTGTTTATTGTGCCGCTAATGGCAGTGATGATCATGGCTTTCAGAAAAGATCATAGTGCATTGGCAAATAAAGCCATATTGTCTGTTTCAGGAATTACATTTGACGGTTTCTCTAAGCTGCCTATTGCCGGGGTAACTGTCAGGGATTCTATAACAGGACTACAAACTATTTCTGACAATCGGGGATTTTATACCCTGAATGTTCCCATAGAAGTCAATATGCCCAGGCTAATTTGTATCAGATATCTCAAAAATGGATATTCCCGAGAACTGTCACTTAACAGTACCGCCAATTCTGATAATATCTCTCACCATCTGGTAGTATTAGCAGGGATGGTCACCGAAAAAGATAAAAGCAAAGGAGTACGCCCTTCCATTCATTCTATTATTGTGAAGAACGAATTGATTACCTATAGTTATGTCCAGAAAAAACTACAGGAACAGATTATTCAAAATGACAAAGAGAAAGAAATAGAAAATTCAATCAGGCCAATCCGGGTAATAGATGGTATTCCTCATGCATTCACGGAGTCCGGCGTAGCATGGTTTAGCAAGGAAGAAGTTGCGGTATCTCCTGAATGCAAAGCCTGGTTTGACGGAAAGATAATGAGCATTGAAGAAGTAAACAATACGGTAAGCCGCTTTGAATTAAATAGTGTTGGGGCAATGCCCAAAGCACAGGCAAAGAAAATACTTGGAGTAGACTGCAACGTACTGATGCTGGCTAAAGACAGTAGTATTCCAAGAGATTTATAAAATAAGTGGTTTAAAATCCGGATGGAATATATTCAGTGGAATGCTATCTTTGGCTATGACCAAAATGAAAAAACCACCGATTATCCCAATAGGCAGGTATATTGATCCGCTAACTGATTTCGGGTTCAAAAGAATTTTTGGTTCTGAGCCAAATAAAGACCTGCTGATCGCGTTTCTCAATGAGCTGTTTAAAGGTCGAAAAGTAATCAAAGACCTGGTATATAATGCACAGGAAAACAATGGTCCTGTAAAACGTTACCGCAAAACCATTTTTGATCTTACCTGTACGGGAGGGGACGGCGAAACCTTTATCATTGAGATGCAGCGGGCGGAACAAAAATTCTTTACTGACCGGGCGATTTTTTATACTTCCAGCAAATTGTATGAGCAAGCGCCTAAAGGCAATAAGAACTGGGATTATGAGTTAACAGAAATATATTTTATTGGATTAATGGACTTTAATTTCGACAATACTCCACAGGATAAATACCTGCATCGGGTGCGGCTGGCAGAAGAAGAAACTGGGCACACGTTTTATAACAAATTGGGATTCATATTTTTAGAGCTCCCCAATTTTAACCTGAAAGAAAAAGATATTAAGACAGATTTGCAACGTTGGCTGTATGTACTGCGCAACCTGTGGAAATTGGAAAAAATTCCGGTAATTTTACACCGAAGGATATTTCAGAAATTATTCCATATCTCTGAAGTCGCCAATCTAAAAAAGGAAGAATATATGTTGTACGAAAAAAACCTTTTGGATAAATGGACAGAATATTCTGTATTGAAAACAGCAGAGGAAAAGGGTATGGAAAGAGGTATGGAGAGAGGTATGGAAAGAGGCATTGAAAAGGGGATTGAAAAGGGCATTGAAAAAGGTATAGAAAAAGGCAAGGAACAATTTGTAAGAAACCTGCTTTTGAATACCGGTTTTGGAATTGCTAAAATTGCAGCCCTGGCAAATGTCACTGAAGCATTTGTAAAAAAAATTAAAGGAGAAAGGAAAAACCAGTAACTATATTTTTACTTTTAGCTCCCAGTTTTCCCTCAGTATTTCTTTACACGTTTCCTTCATAAGCAACATAAGTATTAGCATAAAGCAGAGGAGAGCATTTCACAACTGTAAATCAAAAGCCGGCAATGTAGAATATAATTTCTTTCAGATACAAAAACAACCAGGCCGCAGGGCGGTTTGATTTATTGTTGAATTTTTAAGAAAGAAATTATGCTTATTCTACAGGGTGTTTCCTATACTCATCCGAATAAAGACCTGCTGTTTGATAATCTCCATCTTACAGTAAACAACCACGATAAAATAGCCTTGATCGGTAATAACGGGACAGGTAAGTCCACCTTATTGAAAATAATAGCCGGGGAAGTACAACCTTCGGACGGACGATTAATCGTTGATACCAGTCCGTATTTTGTACCGCAGATCTTCGGACAGTTCAATCATCTGACCATAGCGCAGGCATTGAAAATTGAAGACAAGACGAAAGCCCTGAAAGAAATTTTAAATGGCAGCGTTTCAGAAGAGCATTTCACTTTGCTTGGCGATGACTGGACGGTTGAAGAACGCTGCAGCGAAGCTTTGGAATACTGGGGGCTAATGGATCTTGACCTGTCGCAGAAAATAGGAACGTTGAGCGGGGGGCAGAAAACGAAAGTTTTTCTTGCAGGCATTGCCGTTTACCGGCCTGAACTTATTTTATTGGACGAACCGAGCAATCACCTGGATATTTCGGGCAGAAAGCTTTTGTATGACTTTATTCAATCTACACAAAGTACTCTAATTGTGGTGAGCCACGACAGGCAGTTATTGAACCTGCTGGATACAGTTTGCGAACTGAGCCAACATGGAATAAAGGTTTATGGCGGAAACTACGAGTTTTATGCGACGCAAAAGCAAATAGAACAAAACGCTTTGCACCAGGATTTGCAAGACAAAGAGAAAGCATTGCGGAAAGCCAAAGAAAAAGAGCGTGAAACATCAGAGCGGCAACAAAAATTAGATGCCCGTGGAAAACGGAAACAGGAAAAAGCAGGTGTTGCCCGGATCATGATGAATACTTTGAGGAACAGCGCAGAAAACAGCACTTCGAAATTGAAAAACGCTCACGCCGAAAAGATTGAAGGTATTTCGCGGAAGCTGCAGGAGCTCCGTTCCTCCCTGCCTGATACTGACAAAATGAAATTCGGCTTTGAGCATGCAACATTGCACAAAGGAAAAATCCTCTTTACCGCTGATGGCATTAATGTCAGTTATGGTCTGCAACTACTTTGGGCAGAAAACATGGAATTTCAAATTAAAAGCGGTGAACGTATCGCTTTAAAAGGGTTGAACGGCTCAGGAAAGACCACACTGATCAAACTCATCTTAGGCAGCATGGCGCCGCAAACAGGCGCCGTTCACAAAGCAGACGTTCAGGCTGTTTATATTGACCAGGATTATTCCCTCATTCATAATCAATTTACTGTTTACGAACAAGCACAAAAGTTCAATACCACCGCGTTACAGGAGCATGAAGTAAAAATCAGGCTTAGCCGGTTTTTATTCAGGAAAGAAGATTGGGATAAATCTTGCAGTATTTTGAGCGGCGGCGAAAAAATGCGTTTAATGCTATGCTGTCTGATCATAAGCAATAATTCACCAGACATTATAATTTTAGACGAACCGACCAATAACCTGGATATACAAAACATTGAAATACTGACCAACGCTGTTAATGAATACCAGGGAACCCTGATTGTTGTTTCACACGATGAATATTTTCTGCAACAGACAGGCATAGAAAGGGTGATCCAGCTTTAACAAATAATTTATCCAGGCTGTATGATATACCGGTTAGATATAAGTTAATGTTCTAACCTGACACCTATATATTTCGTACTTTTGCTCAAATGCACAGGCATAGATTTAACCATATCATTTATTACTCTGATTCCACGTTATCCTTTAACCGCATTGTTCCTTTTGCGGGTAGGCGTCTCTATGCCTTTTCAAATCTCAAAGACTTCAATAAGTAGGCCCCGGCAACTGCTTTAAGTTCCGGGGGATATAAATGTATGCTTTGCCTGGTGGCAAAGTAGATTGGTATGTTGTTAGCACATACCTGTAATTATTTTATTTATATCAATTAAAATTTACAATGGAAAACAGGTTCATATTACTGGATGAAGACCATAAGCTACTTACACAAGCGCTGGAAACCGATAAGCGCTTCGCTTTATTGAGCGATGCAGAAAGAAACGGCATTAAAAACAGGCTTACCAATGCAGAACTGGTAACAACAGCAGACTTTCCCAATAATGTTTCCCGGCTGTATGACGTTATAACGCTCCGGAATATTCATTTACGGCAGAACATCCAGTACAAGGTCGTTCCGCCCGATGAAAGAGATGACTGGAAGGGAAAAATATCAGCGATCTCCCCGCTGGGTATCCTGCTGATGGGTGTTACCAACGGGCAGTCCATCGTATTGCAAACCAACAAAAAGAAGAAGCATTATGTAGTTATGGAAGTCCGCAACGCGATGTATATATAAATCAGCCCCGAATAAAAGGAAAGATAGCCACAAGTGCACGAATGTATTTTAATATATTTATTTGTGCATTCGTGGCTTTGTGTATCTAAAAATCATTCTGCCGTGCGGGACGCTGGAATTCGTGGAATATCAAAATAAAATTTGCGCAGTTAAATAACTGCATATATATTTGCAGTCAAATAGCTGCATAATGGATTTACGAAGAGATGTTTTTCAGGCAATAGCAGATCCCACCCGCCGGGCTATACTTACCTTGTTAGCCGCTCATGCCATGACGCCGGGCGCCATCGCTGCTAATTTTGATTCGACAAGACAAACCATTTCAAAGCATATCCAAATTCTTACCGAATGTGAGCTGCTGAAGCAGGAGCAGAACGGCAGGGAGATTTATTATCATTTCAATCCTAAAAAGATGAAAGAGATCGCTGATTTTCTTGAGCCTTTCCGCAATATGTGGGACGACAGGTTTAACAAGCTGGAAGCAGTAATGAAACAATACAAATCAAAAAAATAACACAATATGGAACGCAAAACAAAAGTGCTTGCCGAAGACGGGAAGCCGGATATACTGATCACAAGGGAATTTGACCTTCCTGTGGAACTTTTATTTAAAGCTTATACCGAACCCGGGCTGCTTGAACAATGGATGGGGACCAAAGTACTAAAGCTTGATAATAAGCCATTGGGCGCTTATGCATTTGAAACATCCGACGGGCAGGGAAATATATTGTTTAAAGCGCATGGCGCCATTCATGATATGGTTGCCAATCAAAAAATTGTGCGCACATTTGAAATGGAAAATGCCGGTTTTGATGTGCAGCTTGAATTTTTGCAATTTGAACAGCTTACCCCGGATACCAGCAAGCTTACAATTCAAACCATCTTCCGCTCGGAGGCGCACAGGGCAAAACAACTGAAAATGCCTTTTGCTTATGGCATTAATATGGCGCACGACCGCCTGCAGGAAATTATTCATGCATCAGGTGCTAATAAGCAATAACCAAAATCGTGATCAATGTCAAAACAAAACAACGCTTCAAACAAAAAGCGTACAATTATCTATTGGATTGCTACAGTATGGCTGTCATTGGGAATGACCTCAACAGGAATTGTTCAACTGATGAAAATGAAGGAAGAGGTGGATATGATGAACCATTTGGGGTACCCGATCTATTTCTTAACCATTATTGGGGTCTGGAAAATAGCAGGCGTGGTCGCCGTTCTCATTCCCCGGTTTCCTTTACTCAAAGAATGGGCTTACGCCGGTTTCTTTTTTGTTATGTCAGGCGCTGTACTTTCCCACTTCGCCGCCGGTGATGAAGCAAAAACCTTATTCGGCCCTGTTTTGTTGATTACCCTCACTATTATATCCTGGTACTTCAGACCTGAAAGCCGGAAATTACGGCAGCCCGTTAACCCGCAATAATTCAGGACATAGGCTAAGGCGCAAGGCATGCCTTGCGTCTACTTACCACTTATCACCTACCACTTACCACTTAACTAAACAGGTATTCCACATCTTCCCTCGAAAGGCTCTTCACAAAACTGGAGTCGTCTGCGATCAGGTCCCTGGCAAGTGATCTTTTCTTCTCCTGCAACTGCAGTATCTTATCTTCAATGGTATCCTTACAGATCATACGGTAGGCGAAGATATTCTTGGTTTGTCCTATGCGGTGTGTACGGTCAATCGCCTGCTGTTCTACCGCAGGATTCCACCAGGGATCAACGATATACACATAATCTGCTGCGGTCAGATTCAGACCCACGCCTCCCGCTTTTAGCGAGATAAGAAATACGCGGCAGGTGTCGTCACTCTGGAAACGGTTGATGGCCCTTTCGCGTTCTGTAGCGGAAGTGCTGCCGTCAAAATATTCAAAAGGCACTTCCAGCGCTTTGAGCTTTTCCTTGATCAGCGCGAGCATGCCAAGGAACTGGGAAAATATCAGCGCTTTATGATTGCTGATATTCTCTGTGATCTCACGGCCTATCTCTTCGAGCTTTATGGAATGGTTGGGGTATGCTTCAGGTTCATTCATGATAGCCGGTGAATCGCAGATCTGGCGCAGCTTCATCAATCCCTGCAGGATCGTCAGTTGAGATTTTGCAATCCCCTGTTCGTTGATAACACCAAGTATTTTATTGCGGTATTCATTGCGGTAAGCTTCATATATCTCCCGCTGATCGTCCTGCATTTCACAGAAGAGGATGGTCTCTGTTTTATCCGGCAGGTCTTTGGCCACCTGCTCTTTGGTCCTGCGGAGGATAAAAGGATACAGCAGCTTCTTCAGGTGATCTTTCCTGTCCTGCTCACCGAATTTGTCAATGGGTGTTGCAAATTCATTCCTGAAATATTCCACTGTGCCCAGCATACCCGGGTTGAGAAAGTTCATCTGGGCATATATATCGAATGTGTTGTTTTGAAGCGGCGTACCGCTCAGGCAAAGCCTGTTTTTGGCAATAAGCAGTCCGGCTGCCCTGGTAACTTTGCTCTGGGGATTTTTGATCGCCTGTGATTCATCAAGAACGACATAGTCAAACTGCATTTCCGTAAGCAGCTTGATATCGCTCCGCAACGTGCCATAGGTGGTTATGATAATATTAGCAGCAGCAAAAGCTTCCTTATCTCTTGTCCTGTCTCCCCCGTGATGAATAAGATAAGTAAGATCAGGAGTGAATTTTTTTATTTCATTCTCCCAGTTGAACATCAGGGTGGTAGGGCACACTACTATTGCCCTTAGGGAATGATTGGTATCATTATAGAATTGCAGGAATGACAATGCCTGCACCGTCTTTCCCAAACCCATATCATCCGCAAGAATACCACCCCAGCCTACCTCGCTCAGGTAATTGAGCCAGTGATAGCCCGCTACCTGGTAGGGACGCAGCACATGCGCCAGCCGGGCGGGCGGATCTATTTCCTTAATACGGTTAAACCCGCGAAGGCGGTTATATTTTTCCTCAAGCTCAATCATTACTTCGGTCTCATCTCTCTCGCTGTATAATTCATCAATTACACTCAGATGATATTTTGACAACCGGAGAGAATTGCTTTTGCTTTCGCCTACCCGGAATAAGAGTGAATATTTTTTTAGCCAGTTCTCCGGCAAAATACCAAGCGTGCCATCATTCAGTTGCACGAACTGCTGTTTATTGGCCAAAGCGCGTTTTATTTCGGCTATGCTTACCTGTTGTTCCCCGAACACTACATTCACTTTTGCATCAAACCAGTCTGTACCGCTGCTGATATGGATCTGTGTAGAAGGGCGAGCTGTATTAAAACGAAAGTTTTTCAACACATCAAAGCCCACCACCGGTACATTCATTTCCTTCATGCTGTCCACAAAAAGGAAAAACCAGTTGTTCTTCAGCACATCGGCGCCTTTTAATGCCAGTGTAGCCGCCCCTTCAGGATGAATAAAATTTGAATGCAGGTTTTCCAGCTTTTTAATGAACTGCATTTCCGCCTGCCTGTCGCGGTGTATCTCAAGTACTTTATCATTGACTGCTATGGTGATGATATCTTTTTCGTTGAAACGGGTTTCAAAGCCTTTGTAGGAGAATACCGGCACGAACACGAGGTATTCGCCTTTCTCCTGCAACAATACTCTTATATCAGGGCTCCCGTCCTTTACTTCATGCACAAGGGTTTTGTCAAATTTTACCTTGTACTCTTTAGTAAGGGGTATGATCTCTTTCTGAAGATAGCCCGGCCAATCTTCCGAAGGTATTGTAATGACCGGCCTGCCTGAAAATCTTTCTACTTCCGCAATGTCTTCCTGGCGGTTCCAGTTGTAAAAGGTATCGGCATATTTAAAAAGCATATTACCCGGCCATTCATTTTCCTCAAGGCCTACTTCCGTGCCGTTTACCTGCACATGACAGGACAGCTCTATGTTGTTCTTCTGCGACTTAATGAGAAAGACCGGGGTTACTACTTCCTCCGACAATTGAGCAGGCCGCAGGTTGGCTGTTACAAAATTCTTTTTTGGAGGTAAAAAGTAAGTAAGGGCACTGTCTTTTTGCTCATTCAGCAGCTTTATAAGTTTGGGATACCAGTATTCGGTGATAAGAGACCTTGTTTCTTCGGGGAGCTCATCTTCTTCGGAATGAATAATATTTTCCCATATCCCGGAGAAGGGGGAATTGCGGCTCACATATTTATTGACCTCGGCTTCCTGCAGCTTTCTTACCTGCTGGAGCAACTGGCGGTCAGATTCGGGGAAAATATCTGCATTCACAAACTTACCCAGATCCAGCCGTTCTACCTTGCCCGTGAATCCCGTTCCGTCTTCCGCAGCTTCCCCGCTTACTGCATCTAATGAAAAATATGGATAGGTTTTATTGGATCCGTTAAAAACGAGGCCGATCCGTTGGGCATTGGGCACAGAAACTGCCGTCTCTACTGCTACTTCAGGTTCCTTTACTTCTGCTTCTGCCGCCGCCACCGTTCTTGGCTTTGTGGCCTGTGCAACGGGATCCAGCCGCTTGATAGACGGATCCAGCACCCGGAGAAACGGCTTGCCTTCTTTGTATGCAAACTCAAATTTGCCTGTAAGATCATCTTCCAGCGAATAACCATACGCCTCAAGCAATTTATTCTTTTGTTTATCCCAGTTGCGTATCGAATCAAAATAATGAGGTCCGTAAGCATTGAGCAATTGCAGGAATACGGCTACTTTGTGCACACATAACGGATGCCCCTGCTCTTCACATTTGCAGGAAGTATCAAAGTTCCTCTCTTCGTTTTTCTGTAGTACTACGATAAAGGTATCTCCCCCGACAACAAGGCTGGCCTCCACACGCTCGTTTGCCGCAGATAAAATGTTCGCCTTCTGAGACCGCATTATTGTCTCTGCCTCGGCATAGCTTTCAGGAGAGCTCAATAGTTTGATCGTCTTAAGATCAATGTCTTTCATCTTGATCACGGTATGCCGCTGGTGATACAGGATATCTTTTTCTCCAAGAATATTCTTGTCCAGCAGTTCCTGCAACTGCAATAAAGCTGCGGTTTCATGACGGCATATATCACCAAGGTTATAAGGGCAGGTGCAACGCACGGAAAGCCCTTTGGGGTCTTTATATTTTTGTATGTATACTTTATAGAAAGTAGCGTAGCTGTCGTCTTTTACACGAAAAGTGACTGAGCCCAGCAAATCGTCATGCTCAACCAGTTCAACGTATCCGATAGAGTGGATCTTTTTCCCGCGGCGGATTACTTCGTCTGTACCGTTGTTGTATACAAACTTGATCAGGTGTGGTAAGGCCATACTTTAAAACGTTCAGGATTGCCTTTTGTTCAGAAAAGGCTAATTGGCGAAATTACGGAAAAAATGCAAGTTGGCGATGAGCAAATAATCAACAGACCATTTCAGACTTAATGCAGCAGTCCGCGGGATACAGAATAGCCTGTCTTTATAAGCTTACTTCTTTAGAAACAATTTTTTTCACATGTTTCATGGAGGATACCTTACCTGAAAGATAGCCTAAAGCCAGCGCCAGTGGATAGTCGCTTATCCAATGGACTTCCGTATTCATCATTGCCCATGCCGTTAATCCCATTACCGAATAACCAACAGGTTTGATCCATTTTTTTTCAGGGTAATTACTGCTTAACACGGTCACTGTCGCCATCATCGTAGCTAAATGCCCTGAAGGGAAAGCATCATATTTGGGAGTGTTTTTCTGGTACTCCCTGAAAGCAGGCAGTGGGCACCAGGCGCCGCCTTTCGCAGTGGCCACAAAAGGGCTTTCCCTTCCGGATATACGCTTTAATATCTGCGTGGTAACCCCCATGATGATAAAAGTTTCGGCTAAATCACCGGCTGTTTGTATAGCGCGGAAGTCGTTTTTTATTTTTCCATATACCCATAATCCGCCGGCTAAGAACATACTCGTCCCTCCTTCCCCCAATTGATATAATGCGGAATTAAAGTTTTGGGGATATTTGATGATTTTAGCCTCCCCGATCCTTCCTGCAACACCATAACTGGTAGCATCCGACAAATGTATACTTCTGGATATCTGCCTTACATCATCCAACCATAACTGGTCAAGTGGTAATAATATCGCTGTGGAAGCAGCTACCAGCGCCAGACCTTTTAAGTTCGATTTTTGAAAAGGTGATTTGGCGATCTGCCACATATCATCCGGCAAGTCACGCACAAAATGAAACACACCACGCGAATCAAATACCATTTCATTTTTCCTGTACTGAATAACAAGCTTTTTATTCGCTGTGTCAAAGTATTTTATAAATGCCGACGGATGCGCAGGAACAGTATCTGTTTCCTGCGCATAAATAGTACATGATAATAACAGGGAAAGCAATACACCTATACTCCGGACCATATATCTTATAATGATTTTATTTTTCTATTTCCTATGCAAGCCGTATTACCTTTTTGCTTTTAAAAACTATATTTTTAAGCTTCCCGGTAGTAAAATAAGCCAGTTTCGTGGAAATGATCCCAACTCCCGCACCGGCTATAACATCACTCAGCGAATGTCTGTTGTTGTACATCCGGAAATAACCTGTAGCGGCAGCACAGGCATACCCTGCCACCCCATATAGTACTGACCGGTCCTTATATTCCTCAAACAACAATTCCGCACCTGCAAAAGCTGCTGCAGTATGGCCGCTTGGAAAGGAATTGTAAGCCGACTGATCGGGTCTCTGCTGGTGTGTTTGCCTTTTAGCAGAACAAACAATAGTAGTTAAAAATACATTTGATAAAAGGCATGTTGCTGACAGATCTCTTAAATTACTTTTGCCCCTGATACCTGCCGCACTCAATCCCAGCACGGCAACGCCCGGAGCATACTGTATATAATTATCAACATGCGTCCGGGTATAGGCTCCTTTTCTGCAAACCATTTTCTTCAAATCATAATTAAATCTGCCCAGATTGGAATTACAGATGGATGTGACGCCATAACTCACCAGCACAGAAGGCAAAATATATTGTTTCCACTTAGATGGCGCTGCTTCGATGGAGTCGGTTTGTTGTGCTATAGTAAGTAAACCTTGTAAAAGCAGGGAGGATGTCAAAAAAACATGAGGCTTTTTTATCATGCAGTCGTTTGTGAGGATTATTAAAGAAATTGAATCTCACATAAATATATAAAAGATTTTACACTGAAATACTGCTGTTACCAGTAAGGGGCATCGCGGATAACCAACAACTGAACATGTTATTGTTATCCGATACACAGCTTCCCATCCTTATACAATGGTAATACATTCGCCGTGTCGGGTATAAGGCAATGCTGAATGTCTTTTTCCAGCCCATAAGCGCTTAAGCGCATATAGTGCGATGCATTTTTGCTTTTTATGAAGGCGTACAGATCCTGCGCGCCATCTTTGTACAGCGAGTGGGCCATTCCGGAGGAATCGCAGTGGATCTGAAAATGATCTTTCACTTTGTCAATCACCGCTCCGGCAAATAATGTGTCCTCAATATTTACCCGGTTTTTCCAGGCGGCGCAGGCGAGGATGACATTTTGCTGCCGGCTGGTTAAATAATCCACGACCGACGATATATTGGCGAAAGCGCCGGTAATAATGGTTTTAGCTCCTTTTTCAAGCGCCATATACAACAGCCTGGTACCATTGGTTGTAGTAAGCACTAATGTCTTATGCTCAATAAAATCCCTGCCATATTCAAACGGAGAGTTTCCATGTTGGAGTCCCTCAATCACCTTACCATCACGCTCACCTGCTGTAATACCGTTTACAGACCTGCCAACCGCTATGCATTTTTCTACGCTGTCAACCGGCATAATGCAACTGGCGCCATTGTATAACGCAGTGGCAATAGTGGATGTGGCGCGTAATACATCAATGATCACTACAATGGCATCGTCAATATCATAGAGGTGCAAAAGTGCAGGAGAAAGTACGGTATGTAATGTTGGTTTATTTGCATTCATGTATTTCGCATTGTGAAACGTCAGGGGTGAGAGGATGTGGTGAATAGGCAATAGTAAATGGTGAAAAGTGAGAGGATAGACGTGAGATATACACTTTTCGCGTTTCTCTTTTCACGTCTCACGATTTACATAGCCCCACTATCCCATCACGGTACGCCATTTATCCGATTCGGCGTATTGCCTGATCAATTCGTTTCTTTTATTCAGCATTTTCTCAAAATACCCTTTCATAAAAATCCTGCCTACCAGCCCGCCTACGGCATCTCTTGGTTCTTCCATATATACCAGGTCAATCAGCAGGGTACCATTGTCAACCTCCTTGAAATGATGTTCATGGCGAAAGCTTTTGAGATCACCTTTCACCTGCTCTTCCACAAATTTCTGGGGAGCATCCATTTCCGTTATCCTCAATGTCATCATCCGGGTTTTACCCAGGTGTTTTGCACTCAGCGTGATGGTGTCACTGACATTGAGGAGAATGCTGCTCGCATTGGCGGTCAATACTTCACTTCTGCCTTCCAGCGCTTTCCTGAAAACAGTAGTATTTCTTGAAAGATCAAACACGAGCTTTGCAGGGGCTTTGATAAAGGTGGTAAGATGAATGGAAAACATTGGATCTGATTTTATGTTATGGCTGCTGCACAAAAGGTAATTTGGATACCCTGGCTTTCAGCAATTTATCCCTCACTTCTATAAATATCTCACTGTCTATCGGGGCAAACTCACTCATCACATATCCCATACCTATAGCTCTGCCCAGCGTAGGTGATTGCGTACCTGATGTTACCCGCCCGATAAGGTTGCCTTCGCTGTCCTTTATCCGGTAATCGTGACGCGGTATGCCTTTCTCTGTCATTTCAAAGCCCACCAGCTTTTTATCGGGGCCGGCCGCTTTCTGCTTTTGAAGATAGTCGCTCGCCGTGAATTTTTTAGAAAACTTCGTTATCCAGCCCAGTCCGGCTTCCAGCGGCGTGGTAAAATCGTCAATATCATTTCCATACAGGCAATATCCCATCTCCAGCCTGAGCGTATCACGGGCGCCGAGCCCTATAGGCTTTAAACCTTTTGCAGACCCTGCCTCAAAAATGGCATCCCATACTTTACCGGCATTGCCATCCTTGTCTTCAAAATATATTTCTACCCCGCCTGCCCCGGTATAACCTGTAGCGCTCACTATCACATTATCAACGCCGGCAAACTTACATTTTACAAAAGTGTAGTATTTCAGGTTCAGTATGTCCGTCTCTGTGAGGGACTGCAATATTTTTGCAGCATTGGGCCCCTGCACAGCCAGCAGGCAGGTCTTGTCGGAAATATTGTGCATTTCTACTCCTGCCGTATTATGAAAGCTGATCCAGTCCCAGTCCTTGTCAATATTAGCTGCATTCACTACCAGCATGTACACTTTGTTCTCTTCTATGCAGTATACCAGCAGGTCATCTACTATCCCCCCGTTTTCATTGGTAAGGCTGCTATACTGCACTTTGCCTGCCGTAAGCTTAGCTGCATCATTAGTGGTTACACGCTGGATCAGGTCAAGGGCGCCTTCACCTTTGAAAATAAACTCTCCCATGTGGCTTACGTCAAAAATGCCTGCATTATTCCGTACTGCCGCATGCTCATCATTGATGCCGGTATAGCTTATGGGCATATTATACCCGGCAAATTCAGCCATCCTGGCGCCTGCAGCAATATGCTTAGCGGTAAAAGGGGTTTGTTTCATTGAAATAACTGTTTATTTGGTGAATGGAGGTAATGGTGAATAGTGAATGGTGAGACGTGAGAGGACAGACGTGAGATCTTCACCTCTCACATTTGTCGTTTCACATTTCACGTTTGTCGTCTCACGTTTGTTGTTTATCGTTTGACGTTTCATCATTGCCCATTGCCTGTTCACCCTCTTTAAACCATGAACTGTACATCAAATAATTATTGGCAATACGATTTATTTCCCCGCTGATCAGCTCCCGGGAAATATCTTTTACCTTACGGGCAGGCACACCCGCATAAATAGTGCCCGGTTCCACCTTTGTGCCTTCAAGCACTACCGCTCCCGCCGCAATGATGCTGTTGCTGCCTATCACCGCATTATCCATTACGATAGCCCCCATTCCGATCAGCACATTGTCATGCACGGTGCAGCCATGCACAATAGCATTATGCCCTATGCTCACATTGTTGCCTATGATTGCTTTCGTCTTTTCGTAAGTGCAATGTATTACAGCGCCGTCCTGTATATTCACTTTATTCCCTATCCTGATGGCATTCACGTCGCCACGCACCACAGCATTGAACCAGACGCTGCAATCATCACCCAGTACAACATCTCCCACTATGGTAGCATTAGGCGCTATATAGCAGTTATCACCGGTTGCAGGATATATACCTTTTACAGGCAGTATTACAGGCATTTCAAATTGGGTTTAAAACAGAAGATCGCCAATGCTCTTAACCGGCAACAAGGGAAATATCAAAGTTCACCAGGTCTACGAACTCCTGGATCCTTTCGTCAATATCATTCTTGCTCAATTCTTTCAGGCGTGTAGTGCCGAATTTCTCCACACAAAAAGAAGCTATGGCGGATCCGACAATAATAGCCGATTTCATCCCTTCAAATGAAAAATCTTTTGTGTTGTCGAGGTATCCTGCAAAGCCGCCCGCAAAAGTATCTCCTGCCCCGGTTGGGTCAAATACCTCTTCAAGCGGCAGGGCAGGAGCAAAAAATACATGATCATCATGGAACAAAAGAGCGCCATGTTCGCCTTTTTTGATGATCAGGAATTTTGGTCCCATTTTGATGATCTCTTTGGCAGCTCTTACCAGAGAATACTGTCCGCTCAGTTGCCTCGCTTCGCTGTCATTTACCAGCAACACGTCTATTTTAGACAAGACTGTTTCCAGGTCGGGTAGCGCCGTTTCCATCCAGAAGTTCATGGTGTCCAGCACGATGAGCCGGGGACGCTTTTGCATCTGGTCAATAACGCTCAGCTGCACTGCCGGCGAAAGATTGCCAAGCATCAGTATATCTGCGCCCTGGTAGCTCCGGGGAACTACCGGTTCGAATTCACCCAAAACATTTAACTGTGTTTCAAGCGTATCCCTCGTATTCATATCCATGTGGTAACGGCCGCTCCAGAAAAATGACTTTTTGTCTTTTTTTACCTGAACTCCTTCAAGGTTCACCCCCCGTTTTACCAGCATATCCAGCTCTTCCTGCGGGAAATCTCCTCCTACTACAGAGATCTGTTGAATAGGTTTGGTAAAATTGGAGGCGCTCCAGGCAATATAAGTAGCCGCGCCACCTACAATTTTATCGCTTCTGCCAAAAGGAGTTTCTATTGCATCAAATGCCATAGAGCCGACAACGATCAAAGACATACGGGGTTGTTTAGTGAATAAATTTGTTTTTAAAACCGTGCAAAGCTAAGGCAAATATGTAAGCCGTTAACGGGCGCATTTCAATTTTTCACATGCGGGTGGTAACGCCATGTCCCTCAACTTTAGCAAAAAGAATTCCCGGCAATGGTACGTGAGACAGGTATCAAGGCGATCGAAGAGGCGGTGATTTATACTATTTTTGAAGCATGGAAACCGAAAATTTTATCTCAAGCCTGGCTGATGACACGCCGCCATCGGCAATATCGGTCTACCTGCAGGCGCTTTGGTATGACGGAAAAGGCAACTGGGAAAAAGCGCATACCATTATACAGGATATTGACGACGGCAAAGCGGCATGGATACATGCTTACCTGCATAGAAAAGAAGGAGATAACGGCAATGCACGATACTGGTATTCCCGCGCCGGGAAAGCATTTCCATCCGTACCTCTCCAGCAGGAATGGGAAATGATCGTTGGAGCGCTTATATAAGAAAGCGAAGCTGTTTTTCAGGAACAGCTTCGCTTTCCGAACATTTTCATTTTATTTTTCTCTCACATTGATGGATATCCTCCTGTTTTTCTTTTTGTTGGCTTCGGTATCATTAGGGGCAACAAAATGAGTGGGGCCATATCCCTCTGCAGCTTCCAGCTGGCTGCCATGTCCGAACTCCTTCAGTTTGGCGCTTACCGCATCGGCTCTTTCCTGCGAAAGCTTTACATTCGACAGGGAATCGCCTGTATTATCGGTATAACCGCCTATCTTGATCTTCACTTTTGGAAAAGCCTTTAAAATAGCCGCTATATTCTGCACCTGCTTCAAAGATGCTGCAGTGATCGTGGCACTTCCGGTTTCAAAGTTCAGGTTGTCAAAATCAAACCATTTCTCTTTGCTTACGGGTTCGTTCGAATTGAGGTAGGCTACGAGGTTATCCTCTATTCCGCCTTTATAAGCATCCAGCTCGGTTCCGTCGGGCAATTTCACTTTCAAAGATTCTCTTACCGGTTCTGCCGGTAAAATCTCTGTATGCTCTTTGTCTTCATGCGCCGCTGCAGGAATATGTTCAGCCCCGCAGCTTCTGAAAATATACAATAGCAGTACAAATATTCCTATAGCCCAAAATGCGGGGACAAGCCAGTTGCTTTTTCTTGTCGTTTCCGGTGGTGCATTATGAGATGTATGAGCGGCAGTTTCAGCAGATAAGGTACTCGATTTTGATCCGACTCCTGCCAGACTTCCTATACCAGGTACGCTTGCCAGGTTAAAGCCCGGAGGGATCGCAGATAAGATGCTTTCTTTCTGGCTTGCCAGGAGGGAACCTACCTCAGCAGCTCCCAGGTTGTTTGCGAAGGCATAGCTGCCAAGCTTATCAAGTGCGGCCGGAGCGATCGCTGACAACAGAGCGGTGACTGACAACCCTTTAATGCCCGAAAAGCGTGCGATAAGACTACTAATGCTATCAGACTTATCTCCCAGGATCCGTGCGGCAATATCCGATAAACCCGGTCGGCTGCTTCCTCCATTTTGAAAAAGCTCTACAAGCCTGCCTGATATCCCGCTATCGGCAGATTGCCTGGCAACTGAGAGAAGCGTTTGAGCGCCATCTGCCGTTCCGGCCTTTTCCAAAAAAAACGTTAATACAGATGGCACAGCCGCCTGCAGCGCTTTCTGAATATTGCCTTCACTTTCTTCCAGGGAAGATGCAATTTTACTTACCAGGTCGTGATTGAAGAGACCGGAAACGGAATCAAGAAGATTGAATGACATAATAGAAGTTTTTTGTGAAGAAATTACTTATTTATCAGTAAGTGGATATTTGTATGAAAAATTTTCTTTATCTTTTCAGAAATAGTTGATTTACTTTCATTTGTAATTATTTAAATTCGCTCTTAAGATATAGCATATATATGCTTTCTGGATACTGTACTAATATTTTCCAATTAGTTTCGTATATTAATAATAATAAAATCTTTTAAGGTAAAGTAAAAATTTAATTTAAAGATCAATATTTCCGGTATTTTATAACCTAAAACCTTATCCGAATGTTCACAGACAACCTAACGTCAGTTGAAAAAAAAATAACAATACTCATTGTAGATGATCATAAGCTCATCAGGGATACCTGGTCTTTTATCCTGAACAGCGATGAACGTTTCCAGGTCATTGCTGAAACCGACACGGGGCAAAGCGCTATTGAAATATCAGACAGTTACCACCCTGATATTATTTTGATGGATATCAACATGAGCCCTATGAACGGGTTTGAAGCCACTAAAGAAATACGCAGGATATCCCCTTCTTCAAAGATCATTGGCGTTTCGATGCACTCGCAGCCCGCCTATGCTAAAAAGATGCTGCAGGTAGGCGCTGTAGGCTATATCACCAAAAATTCCTCTAAAGAAGAAATGATCACCGCTATCAGCGAAGTAGCGGGCGGAAGTAAATATATTTGTAACGAAGTAAAGACCATTCTCTCAGAACAGATACTGGAAGATAGCGAAAAGCCGGATGTAAACCTGCTCTCGCAACGGGAAGTGGAGATCATAAACCTGATCAAACAGGGACAGTCATCCAGGGAAATAGCGCAACACCTTAATATTACCCTTAAAACGGTGGAAGTGCACCGCCATAATATCCTGAAGAAGCTGAATTTAAAAAATACCGCCGCGCTGGTGAATTTTATTAATAATGCGGGGATGAATTAAGGGAGGTGAATGGGCAATAGGCAATAGTGAATGATGAAACGTGAGAAGTGAAACGCTTGCAGGTTGTAGGTTGCCACTTGAAACCTGACACTGTAACCTGAAACCTCATACCTCATACCTGAAACCTCACTTATGTCTTCATTATCCATTACCACTGTTCAGGCCAATTTGCATTGGGAAGATAAGGCTGCCAACCTGGCTATGCTGGAAGACAGGATCGACAGCATACAGGCCCGCACCGAAATTGTAGTGCTTCCCGAAATGTTCAATACAGGCTTCAGCATGCATGTCCAACAGCTCGCAGAACCCATGGAAGGCAGCACTATGGCCTGGATGAAAAGAATAGTAATGGAAAAAAAGATCATTCTTACGGGAAGTATGATCATTGAAGACAACGGGAATTATTTTAACAGGCTGATATGGATGCTGCCCGACGGCAAATACGGGAGCTACGACAAGCGCCACCGCTTTGGCTATGCCGGCGAAGATCAATACTTTACGGCTGGCAATAGACGGCTGATCGCGTCGGTAAAAGGATGGAAGATCAATCTGCAGGTGTGCTACGATCTCAGGTTCCCTGTATGGGTAAGGCAGCAGATCATACCCGGCGATGGCGCCGCACCGGAATACGACCTGATCATATATGTTGCCAACTGGCCGCAAAGAAGAAGCCATGCATGGAAATCATTGCTTACAGCCAGGGCTATAGAGAATCAATGCTACGTGGCGGGCGTAAACAGAACGGGTAATGACGGTAATGGCATTTATCACAGCGGAGACAGCATGATCATTGACCCGCTGGGGGAAATAATATACCATGCCGGTGAAAAGGAAGAAAACTTTACGGCCGTTCTGCAAAAACAGCATCTTGATGCTGTCCGCACTTCATTCCCTTTCTGGAAAGACGCCGATCATTTTTTAATAGACCCGCAATAAAAAATTATACTGCTCATGAAAACCGCTTATACGCATTGCACGATATATACCTCTGAAGAGCAACTGACCGGTAAGGCTATACTGGTAAATAACGGGGTAATAGAAGATATTACAGACGCCGGCAGCATCGACACTGGTTATGACATAAAAGATCTTGAAGGATTAAATATAGCTCCCGGCTTTATAGACCTGCAGATATACGGGGGTAACGGAAAACTCTTCTCTGCAGACCTTGATACGGCATCCATTCAGGCTACCTATGAGTACTGCCTGAAAGGCGGGTGTACGCAATTTATGATCACCATGGCCACTAATACCATTGAGATATTTTTGAAAGGTATGGAAGCCGTACGCCATTATTGGGAACAGGGGGGAAAGGGTTTGCTGGGATTGCACCTTGAAGGGCCTTACCTCAACCCCGAAAAAAAAGGAGCGCATCTTGCAGATTGCATAAAAAAGCCTACTGTGGCAGAAGTAAAAATGCTGCTTGACCAGGGCGGGGGTGTTTTGAAAATGATGACGGTTGCCCCTGAAGTTTGTGATGCAGCCATTATTGAATTGCTTTTGCAGAACGGCATTATTGTTTCGGCAGGCCATAGCAATGCCACTTATGAAGAAGCCACAGCAAAATTTGCCACGGGCATTCCTACCGCCACGCATCTCTTCAACGCGATGTCTCCGCTCCAGAGCAGGGCGCCGGGAATAGTAGGCGCCATATATAATGACGACCAGATCAAAGCCAGCATTGTTGCCGATGGTATACATGTAGATTTTGCCGCGGTAAGCATCAGCAAAAAGATCATGGGTAAGCGGTTATTCTTTATTACCGACGCCGTTGCCGAAAGCAGCAGGGGCGGCTACCAGCATATATTCACCGGCGACAGGTATACCCTCCCCAATGGCACGCTCTCAGGGTCTGCACTTACTATGATGAAAGCTGTAAATAACGTAGTGCAGCATTGTAATATTCCGCTTGATGAGGCGCTGAGGATGGCTTCCACCTATCCTGCACAATTGCTCTCAGGAGATATTCTCCTTGGCAGGATAGCAAAAGGTTATGCAGCCGACTTAGTGGTTTTTGACGATAAGCTCTCCGTCAGGGAGGTGATCACCAATGGATGACGATTGTACTGGCTATTGCTTCAGCACCTTACGGATGAACAGGTTATCTTTTGTTCTCCCGGTAATGAAATATACCCCCCTGCTCAAACCACCCAGTTCTTCCATGCTGTAATTATATTTTCCGGGAAGGCATTGCAACTGGTGCGTTTGCAGCGTTCTACCATACATATCCACTACGCTCAGTTGCACATTTTGTTTACTGTCGCTGAAAAAGCTGATCTCCAGCTTATCGCTGAATGGTGATGGCGCGGCCTGGAGGTTAAAGCTGTTCCCGTCATTTTTTCTTACTGACAATATTTTGCTGTAGTACACCTGGCTGTCTAACGTAACTACCCGGATGCGGTAATATTGTTCTCCCGAAAAGTCAGCATGGTCATCTGTAAACCGGTATGTCGCAGGAAAAGTATTAGTGCTGTTTACCTTACCGATGCGTTTAAAATCATCATTATTGCCCGAACCTGATATTTCCACTTCAAAATAGCTGGCGCCGGGCTGATCATATTCCCAGGTGAGATTGACCTTGTTATCAGATAACCGGGAAGTAAAATTGGTAAGACCCTCAGGCAGGAGGCTGCTGGGGATAAAGGCATCAAGATTGAGACCAAATAACTGTGCTTTAACTATAAGGGGACTGCTAATGCGTTCGTTTGTGATATGTACCCGTGTTGGTTTTACGGCTGTAATACCTTCCACCTGTCCTGTAAATATTACAGATCCTAAACCTATCTTTTGCTTACCGGTAGCTGATTCAAAAACATGGTCCATATCTGTAAAACCGGTTACCAACCAAATCCAGCCCTTAGTATTTATTCCAGCTACATTCACATTGTCATACCCGAGTAAAGCCACAATCCTGTCGTTCATTTTTGTTGCGCTGGTTATCAACACCCCGTCCGTAGCAAGATTATCTAATTTTGTTGCCGTATAAGTACCTGCTGTTGCCGGTATGGTATAATGCACGGTATAACCTGTAACCCAGTTTTTTGTAAACAAGTGCAGCTTTCCGTTATCATAAATAACTGCTTCGCAATCAAACTGGGTATTATTACTGGTACACGTAAAATCAACCGGGCAAAATGTGCTCTGGTCTTCGTATGCAAAGTTAATTACCTGTATATCGCCTGCAGGAATAGTGCCGGCGCTTCCGGTAATATTGAGTATTGATTGCTTGGGTACTTTATAGAATTTGAGATCCTTGCGGCTACCATTTATATTATTTCCAAAATCACCTATATACAGATGTGTATCGTCCTGTGTGATATCCTCCCAATCAACATTAGTTGCTCCTCCAATGGTGATCGTTTTTATTATCAGCCCGGTTGTTGAATCAATTTCAAAAATCACCGGGCTATTACCACTATCCTCATGTCCGTATAACTTTCCATTCCAGTAAGCAATCCCGCTTATTTCGTCTAAATCAGGAGTTGGTAAGTCTGCTTTATGTACTAAAGTGGCAGTCTGCGCCATTACTGAAGCTGAAAAAAAGATGGAAATTATGATCAGGGTAGATTTAAGAACCATAAACTACATTTAGGGATACCAGGGATAATACATAGTATATAGCAACCACCGGTTGCATGGTATGCAATCAGTTTCCATATACAGAGGTAAATGACAGAAAGGTTTTCCTAACAGTGGGTATTACAAAAGATATATCAGGGGATATGGGCTTATAAAGAGGGTATAAAGCTACAAATTTTTTACCGGGAATTACTATTATTTTTTCGTTGCCGGATGATTTCCATTGTTCTTTTCATTTTCCCGTCTATCTCTTTTCTCACGTTCTCCACAGTCGGCGGCACGTATATGTCCGGCATCACCCCGCTTCCTTTTTCAGTGGCAGTGTGATTATACTGCACTATCCTGAACAAAGGCAGCCTCACTTTCATGCCGGTACGGGGCAGCGTAACGTCAGGAATGCGGATACCGCTGTTGCCATACCATCCGCCCCCTGCCTCTTCTCCCAGCAGGGTTACATTGTCCTGCCCTTTTACCGCATTGGCAAACAGGGTGGAAGCGGAGAATGTAGGGCCATTGATCAGTATATATACATTTCCTGAAAAATGATTTTTACGTCTTGGGTGAAATACGTGTTTCTCCCAGTACCTGAAATGATACCTGCCGTCGGCTTCTTTCCTGGTCACAAAAAACAGCAGCAGCGAATTGAAAAGCCCGGCTTTAAAATATTTTTTATAATGCCCCAGCCCGTTATGGTTGGTAAACATTGTATCGCATACTTTAAAATCAGAATCTCTTATATACCGGGTAAGCGCGGTATAGTTGGAGACATTGCCTCCTCCATTGCCCCGTATGTCAATGATCAGGTTTTCAATATGCTTTTTCCGGAATGTCCGGAAACTCTTTCTGAAAAAGACAGGCAGTCTCCCCCCGGTAAAGCTGTTGATCTCCATAACAGCCACGCTGTCTTCGTGGTTGATTTTTAACGACCTGATCCGCGCCCATTTTTCAGGTTTTTCGTCAGGATCTATCTGCTTATTACGGGAGTGAATAAATGCTTTAACGAGGCTGTCGGTGGAGGGATCAAAAACAGGCACCTCTTTGGTGCGTTCCATCCCGAGACTGTCTAAATATCCTATCGAATAGGTTTTGGAGAGCCCCAGTATATTGCGGTGGTAATAAGGAAAAGCCGCGCTTAGCCTTACATAGTTCACATTATCGGCATATCCGTCCGTTGGCATATAGCGGAAAAGCGTGTCAGTCAGCTTTTTTTCATTAAGCCCGTTGATGCTGGTGATAATAGCTCCTTTCTTCAGGATGCTGTCGTTTTTATTGAGATTACGGGTAAGCACCATAGTATCCGGCCATATTTTCATGAACAGGGGAAAGGAAGGCTGTGCATGTTCCCTGATCTGTTTGTTGTACTGCCTTGGATAATTAAAGCTGGTATGCCCGCAATGGATCATGGTAGTAACGGGAGCCAGTATCCGGAACCCGAACTGTTGCCTCGTCATAGAATCATTGATAGCATTATAGTAGCTGTCAAAATAATGATCCATGCTGTCCTTTGGAGTATACCAGTATAATGCGGGGTGAAATTTTTCGAGTATCTCCCGTAAAATCGTATAATCTTCCCGGAGCGCTGCCGGTGAGAATTTTTTTTGCGAAGAATAGAGCCTGGCACTGCTGCGGCAACCGGAAACAGATTGTACAACCAGAAAAATTACCATTCCATAGATAAGCCTCTTTACCATTGCCGCCATTAACGATTTCATTATTTGAATGCATTCCAGCCCTGGGCAGTAATCGCATGCTTTTTGCCGGAGCGCGTAATGATATTTACTCCTTCACCGGGTTCAGTGATATACCCTATAACGCTGATCTGCTCATTTAGTACAATTTTATCGTAATCTTTTTGATCAAGGGTGAACAGCAGCTCATAGTCTTCGCCCCCGCTCAGTGCGCAGGCAGTGGGATCAAGCTCCAGCTTAAAGGCAAACTCCCGCGACTGGTCTGCAACGGGCAATTTATCTTCATACAATATGCTGCCGGCATTGCTCTGTTTGCATATATGCAGTATTTCGCTGCTCAGCCCGTCGCTGATATCCATCATGCTTGTAGGCAGGATGTCATTTTTCTCAAAAAATTCAATAATGTCTTTACGGGCTTCGGGCTTCAGCAGACGGCGTAAAATATAATCCTGCCCTTCCAGGTCTGGCTGCACTTCCGGGCTTTCAAGGAAAATTTTCTTTTCGCGCTCCATAAGCAAAAGCCCGAGGTATGCAGCGCCCAGGTCGCCGCTTACACATACCAGGTCGCCTTTTTTAGCGCCATCACGTTTTACAAAACGGTCCTCAGCCACCTCGCCGATCGCCGTTACGCTGATAATAAATCCTTTATTGGACGTAGTAGTATCGCCGCCCACCAGGTCAACATTATATTTTTCGCAGGCAGCATATACTCCCTCGTAAAATTCTTCGAGCGCTTCCACGCTGAAGCGGTTGCTGATGCCAATGCTCACTGTCACCTGCGTGGGTATGGCATTCATGGCATATACATCGCTAAGGTTTACGATCACACTTTTATAGCCCAGGTGCGTAAGCGGCGTGTATACCAGGTCAAAATGCACCCCTTCTATCAAAAGGTCTGTAGTAACCACCACCCGCTTTCCAAAATGATCAAGCACCGCAGCGTCGTCGCCAACGCTTACCACGGTAGATGCATTCCGCGTTTCATTATTGCGCGTAAGGTGATCTATCAAACCAAATTCTCCCAATGATGCGATCTCTGTTCTTGAAGACATGCTGTATCGTTGAATTTATTTATGTTAAAGGATTTTGGGATGCACACATATTCACCATCCATCTTTTTATCATTCCTGCCTTATACCTCTCTTCTTCCTGTCTTTCTCCAGCATCAGCAGTACTATATCATCAGCCAGTTTATTTAAATGCAAACTGTCGAGCCCGTTATACCAGCCTCTCACCACCCGGTCTTTATCGAGCATAAAAAAATATTCCGTGTGAATGAAGTTGGTATCTATATTGGTATCGGCAATATTAGCTTTAAATTCATTTTTAGCTATATCATATATCTCCTCCTTGCTGCCGGTAAGCAGCCACCAGGTATCGGGATTGATGCCAAACTTGTCTGAATATTTTTTCAGGCGTTCCACTGAATCACGCTTTGGGTCTACGGTAAATGATAAAAACCTGACGACGGTATCTGTTTTGTTAAAGGCATCCTGCAGCCGTTTCATGTTCCGTGTAAGCGCCGGGCAAATGGTAGGGCAGGAGGTAAAAAAGAAATCGGCCACGATAATTTTATCTTTCAGATCGCTCAGGGATACCTGCTTATCCAACTGGTTGGTAAGCGTAAAATTCCTTACCCGGTGCCAGATAGTATCCTGCACCGTTTTTCCATAATCATCCCGGGTAACTACGGTGTCATAAAAATAGCGTTTCGGCATTACTACTGCCCCGGCGGCGAAATGTTTCAGCAAAAAATAACAGGTAAGAGGGAGAGCTAAAGCCAGCAGCACTGCGAAAAGAGATTTCCTGCTCATCATAGTGGCGCAAAGATAAGCCCTTCTACTGTTTCAGTATCCTTTTGGACTCGTTAATAGTATTGCCGCGAACGGATAAAATATAATCTCCTTTAGGTACGCTGTACATATCTAATATATGTTGCACGTAGCGGGTGGTCTTTTTAAACTGGTAGCTGCGGATATATTTTCCGCTCAGGTCATAAAGGGTACATGAAATATCTCCGGTCTCCTCATTATTGAGGATAAGAGAGGCATTATTGAAAACAGGGTTAGGCATAATGCTGATCTCCGTTCTTGCCTGCCGCGGGTAGCGAACGGACTGCACTCCTGACAAAACCGTTTGCCCAAGGCTGTTTGTGCAGGCAAGGCGGTAGCAGCTGCTGTCTGACAAAGGAAGCTGCTCAGAAAATTCATAGTTGCTTCCCGGTAAAAGCTCCCGGACGGAAATGGTTTGTACCGGCTTGAATGCTAATCCGTCAACAGAGCGTTCCACAATAAAGTTAACACTGTCTGAAATGCTGCCGGAAGCCTGCCACCTGAGCTGTACCGTATTATTAGCAAGGTTAGCAGTAAAAGCATCAATATTTATAAACGAGGAATCCTGTGCATGAGCTATTGTATTCGCAAGCAAACACGCCAGCGTGGGGAGTATACAGAAAAACAATTTGTGGCGAAGGATCCTCATACCATACAGGATTGGGCTTTTGGTTTTTCTTCAAAAATGTAATGGGTAACAAAAATGAAGGGAGTTTGAAAACGCGAAAATTATGCCAGTCGTATAAGGGAAGTCCTAATTATTTATTAAAACGATTATTGGTTACCGTTACTAATGATGCCGAGATAACGCCCCATCCAGTAAGGCAGCAGCCATACATCTCCCGCACCGAGCTCTGCGCTGCCGCCGTGTTCCCTGTCCAACGTAAAGAGGTTCCTGTTATGTTTCAGTTCAGGGCGTTCATCAGGCGGCAATACTGCTGTGGTAAGCTGCTCCCTGAAATTTTGAGGGATAGTGTCTATGTCTTTCCTGGAACTATTATGAACCGGCCATTCTATCATATCCATCGGCATCTCTTTAAGAAACCAGATACTCTCATTCAGATCGAATGCCTTTGCGCCTGTCATAGCATAGCAGAAGTTCCATAAAGCATCCTTTTCGGGGCGTTCTGCCTCCCAGTGATCCCTGATGGCTTCTTTATAAACGGTCTTCAGCGAATCATTGAAAGCATAGGGGTAGAGTCCCCAGTAAGCGAGAAAATACATCTCATCATCAGAATGATTCCACTCTTTCGAAAGGGCCCTGCTCCAGGCATCAGCCGTATCCGGCGCACTGCCGATGCTGCTGATGGGTCTTGAGAGGTTTTTGAGATATCCCTGCTTATATAGCAAATCCTCCGCTACCTGCTTATACTTTTCTTTATGAGTAAAGTGATAGGCTGTTTGAAGAAAGGCAATAATATTGGAAGAATATAATTTCCTGTCACCCACCATTTCAGGGAAACGGTTTACATAGTCGGGATGCCATATCCCCCATAAAGTAGGCTTACCGTCAAAATCAATCAGGCGCAGCTCATTATCCACTATATAAGACATCAGCCCGTCCATTAATGCAACGGCCCGCCTGCGGAGGCTTTCATCGTCCATATATTGCGCGATGAGGGTAAGGGCAAACATCTGGCCTACGGTTTGGTCGCTGCTTGATGCACCCCGCCAGTCCCACTCCGGATCCTCTGCCTGCTTCCAGCTTACCGACGAGTCGTAACCTTTATACCAGTAATCTTTGAGATAATCACGAACTTCTCTTTTAAAAGGCATGATGCCGTGCCGCTCGTAAGACCGGCCAAAGTATCCAGGTATATTATTTATGGTAAACAGGCGCTCCATACCCTCAAAAGCTTCGATGCAGTTTTGCCTTGCTTCGGGGGCATGCGTAACGAGGTAACGAAAAAGCTGGCTACCGAGATACATGGAAGTCCAAAGGTTGTCGCTGTCGTGCGGAGCCAGCTCATCGGAAGAAAGATTGCCGTTACGCACTCGTGTTATATCGCAATACAGTCCGTAACGAATATGCCTGAGCCTTACCTGCCTGTCGTAAAAGGCAGCCTTCTCTGCCAGGGTCATTTCCTTAAAGCATATCCTGCCCAGACCTGCTTCCGTCAGCACCAGCACACTTCCGTCCTTACCGCCTGATATATGCTTCACTTTGTCCGATGGCAGCCATCGCTTCGATGCATAATAGTTATACTTACCATCCGCCTTCAGCATAAATGCCCCTTCCTCTGAGCCAAACCACAGGTTGCCGCCCAGCTCCGCTACGGATGTGAGCGCCGTGCACGGAAGCTGCCGGTTGATCTCTCCCTGCTGCTTACCGCTGCCGGCATCTATCTTCACCCAGCCATTGACAGTGCCTGCTACTATGGTTTTGCCCTGATCGCTCAGGGTAAAACAGGTAAGACTGTCGGAGGTATATAGTGCCGATAAAGTTTTGTTTCCCGGGGAAAATGAGCTGATCGCTCCCTGGGTCAATACCAGGAAACGTTCGGCAACGCTGTCATATACTATATCTTCCACTGCTCCCGGCGCACTGCCTTCCCACAGCACTTTGGAATCCCGGGTATACTGCAGCCTGCTGCCACCGGATACCAGAAATGAAAAATCCTCTCCTCCGCTGAACACAGTGGCAGCACCAACTCCCTGCTTGCAATATAATGTGCCGGCCCAGGCATTGCTCAATACGGCTTTGTCATCTGCATATACAAACTGGTTTTGATACAATCCTATGGCAGAAAGCTGCTTATAATTAAGGGACCGGTAGCTGCTGTCGGTCATCAATTGTCCGGGGTAAAGCATTTCACCACCGTAAGTATGCAGCAATCCTTTGGAGCTTAATATCTTGAGCACACCATTACGGTCTTCATATACTTTTTCCAGGATAACCCCGCTGTCTTCCAAAGGGTATTTTATACTATAGTCCTGTACAAACGGAATGTCCTGGTATGTGGCAACTGAGGATGCGGGATCACCTGACCGGAGCTGGCGGCAACAGCTAAGCACAGATATCAACACTATTGCCGCAATACTCCTGGTCATACGTAGGGATTAAGGGTTAATTAAAGGGGCGGGTTAATGATTTGTTTCAGGGGCGCTGATCACACCAAGATAACGACCCATCCAGTAAGGCAGCAGCCAGATATCTCCTGCGCTGTTTTCTTCCCTGCCGTTATCACCCCCGTCAAGGGTAAAGCGATTGGCATTGTGCCGGGCGATACGCAATTCATCAGGAGGCAGTACTTCCCTGGTAGTTTGTCCCCTGAAATCCGGTGTTATCAATTCAATGTCTTTTCTCCGGCTGTTCGTTACCCTCCAGGTGATCATGTCAAGCGGGTATTCCTGCAGGTACCATACAGCTTCTTTCAGGTCAAACTCCTTTGTGCCGGTCAATGCAGTAAATATATCCCACGCACCTTCTTTTTCCGGTCTCTCTATTTTCCAGTGATCTATAATAGCGTCTTTAAATTTCGTTTTGAGGGTATCATTAAATGCATAGCGGTAGAGTCCCCAATACCCGAGAAAATACATCTCGTCATCGGAGTGATTCCAGCTTTCTGAAAGCATTTTGCTCCACTCATCCGCATGATCAGGCGCCTTGCCTATTTTTTCCATGGGCAACATCAGGTTTTCAAGATAACCGTACTTGTTCATCAGCTCAAAAGCCTTATCCTTATATATTTCTTTTTTAGTAAAATGATATGCTGTCTGCAGCATGGCAACGATATTGGAAGAATTGATCTTCCTGTCGCCAACGCCGGGGGGATGAGCATTAACATAGTCCGGGTTCCATTTACCCCAAAGGGTGGGCTTACCGTCCCAGTCTACCAGGTACATATCGTGATCTATAATATGCTGCATCAGGGAATCAATCAATCCTATTGCTTTTTTCCTGATCCCTTCATCATCTACAAGCTCTGCCAGCACGCCAAATACAAAAATATGCCCGATAGCCTCATCGCTGCTGGTAGTGGATTTCCAGTCCCATTCGGGGTCGGGGGCGGCCAGCCATTTATCTTTATCGTGCAGTGCGAAACCATGGCGCTCGAATGACCTGGCCGGAAAGCCTTTTACCGGGTTAACAGAATATAATCTTTCCATTGCATCAAGCGATTCCCGGCAATTTTGAAGCGCTTCGGGAGATTTGGTAACCGCATACCTGAACGCTTCGGCGCCGAGGTACATGGAAGTCCACAAGCCGTCATTATCAGAATCTTCCATAAAGCCTGAGGAAAGGTTGCCCTCTTTCATCCCGGCAAGCGTTGCATTGAACCCGTTGCGAATATGCCTGAGCCTTACCTGCCTGTCGTAAAAGGCAGCCTTCTCTGCCAGGGTCATTTCCTTAAAGCATATCCTGCCCAGACCTGCTTCCGTCAGCACCAGCACACTTCCGTCCTTACCGCCTGATATATGCTTCACTTTGTCCGATGGCAGCCATCGCTTCGATGCATAATAGTTATACTTACCATCCGCCTTCAGCATAAATGCCCCTTCCTCTGAGCCAAACCACAGGTTGCCGCCCAGCTCCGCTACGGATGTGAGCGCCGTGCACGGAAGCTGCCGGTTGATCTCTCCCTGCTGCTTACCGCTGCCGGCATCTATCTTCACCCAGCCATTGACAGTGCCTGCTACTATGGTTTTGCCCTGATCGCTCAGGGTAAAACAGGTAAGACTGTCGGAGGTATATAGTGCCGATAAAGTTTTGTTTCCCGGGGAAAATGAGCTGATCGCTCCCTGGGTCAATACCAGGAAACGTTCGGCAACGCTGTCATATACTATATCTTCCACTGCTCCCGGCGCACTGCCTTCCCACAGCACTTTGGAATCCCGGGTATACTGCAGCCTGCTGCCACCGGATACCAGAAATGAAAAATCCTCTCCTCCGCTGAACACAGTGGCAGCACCAACTCCCTGCTTGCAATATAATGTGCCGGCCCAGGCATTGCTCAATACGGCTTTGTCATCTGCATATACAAACTGGTTTTGATACAATCCTATGGCAGAAAGCTGCTTATAATTAAGGGACCGGTAGCTGCTGTCGGTCATCAATTGTCCGGGGTAAAGCATTTCACCACCGTAAGTATGCAGCAATCCTTTGGAGCTTAATATCTTGAGCACACCATTACGGTCTTCATATACTTTTTCCAGGATAACCCCGCTGTCTTCCAAAGGGTATTTTATACTATAGTCCTGTACAAACGGAATGTCCTGGTGCACAGGTTGATCTCCTGCATCCTTACGATCAGAACAGGAGATAAAAAAACATGCAGCAAAAACAATAAACAGGAAATTTTTTTTCATGTCCAATAATAATAAATGTGTTTAAATTAATTTGGATAACCCCGGGACAAGGGAAGCTTTTCATGATGACCGGCTATCATTCCGGGACAAAGCAAGTACAGGCAGTTAGAGAATAATAAGGGATGCCGATACTCAAACGGAGGACAAATAGCCCGGGGCACAAAAAAACCCTGCAAAATGCAGGGTCCCCATTGTATCAATGCTCAACTCAAAAACTATTTTTGAATGATCACCCGGTGCGGGATTGGTCCCGGGATGCCATTTGTGTCAAAGGCTGCCTTTACTGCTTCCTGCACACCAAAGTATACATCCCAGTAATCCGCCTGTGTGGTATAAGGTCTTATAGCAAGTGTAGTCATCCCGTCGCCAACCTTTAATACGCTGACTTCCGGTCCGGGGTCTGCCAGCACTTTGGGATACTGCTGCATTGCAGCGATCGCAACGCTGCGGGCTTTTTCAACAGACACACCCGGATCTATCGCCATACTAAGGTCTACACGAAGATTGCCATGCGTGTTGTAATTTGTAATTACTCCTGTAGATAAGGGGCCATTGGGAAGTATTACTGTTTTATGATCGGGAGTAAGGAGGGTGGTGCTAAAAACCCCCTGCTCTGTAACCGTACCCGTCACTCCCTGCGCTTCAACAATATCCCCGATCCTGAAGGGCTTGAAGATCAACATCATTACTCCTCCCGCAAAATTGCCGAGAGTGCCATTTAACGCCGATCCGATAGCAATGCCCGCCCCAACGATCAATGCCGCAAAAGAGGAGGTATCCACGCCGAGTATACCGAATATGGTAATAATCAGCAGGACCAGGCAGAGGATCTTGAACAATGAGACGAGGAAAGATTGAAGCGACGGGTCAAATTTGCGGGAGGCGAGCGCTTTTCTTAAAAGAACGCCGAGGCGTCCTATAATCCAGCTACCGATGATGTAAAATACTATTGCTCCTATGACTTTTGGTGTATAAGCAACGGCTGAGTCAATAAATCTGGACATGATGCCGGTTCCTTTATGTAAAAGATCACCGGCCTGCAGAATATAGGTATACATAAAAGCAGCAGTATTTTAATGATTATCCCTCTAAGGCACCATAAAATATTTTCTAAAGGATAGAGACGATCGCATTAATGCAAGAGTTGCACCTGTAGCAAAAAATCTGTTTAATAAGATCGTGCCCGGCAGACCGGAACATTAACGTGAGAGGTGAAACGTGAAATGCAAGACGCCAAACGTGAAATGCGCCCAAACGCTCACGTCTCACCTCTCACGTTTGACATAACTTTATATACCGAAGAAGTAAATTATGTATTCAATCCTCCGCAAACACTTATTACCTGCCCGGTAATATAGCTGCTCCAGTCGCTTGCGAGAAATACTACTGTGTCAGCAATATTTTCGCCGGAGCCAAAACGACCGAGCGGGATACCGCTTTTATATTTTTCTGCAGCATCGCCTTCTTTAAGATATCCGGTCATGTCCGTTTCAATAAATCCCGGGGCTATGGCATTACACCTTATATTGCGGCTGCCCATTTCTTTGGCAATGCTCTTTGTAAAGCCAATAATTCCTGCTTTACTGGCTGCATAACTGCTCTGTCCTGCATTACCTGTAATGCCTATGATGGAGCTCATATTGATAATGCTGCCGCTTTTGGCCTTCATCATCGGGCGTATTACCTGCTTCGTCATGTTGAATACGCTTTTGAGATTCGTTGTCATCACCTCGTCCCACTGTTCGGCAGACATCCGCAGTAAAAGATTGTCTTTTGAAATTCCTGCATTGTTCACACAGACATCTACTTTGCCAAACTCCTTCAACACATCATTTACCAACTGTTCACTCTGGGCAAAGTCGCCGGCATTGCTCTGATAAGCCCTTGCCTTAACTCCTGAATCTTCTAATTTTTTACAAAGGGCTGAAGCCTTTTCCGCGCTGCTGTCGCTGACATATGTAAAGGCAATATGCGCTCCCTGGGCTGCAAGCTTAAGGGCTACTGCTTCTCCTATTCCGCGGGCGGCTCCTGTTACAATGGCTACTTTGTCGTTGAGTAATTTCATAACTAATGCTTATTAGTACCGTTCTGTTTTGCAAGATAACAGAAACAATCGTAATTCAATCCAACTTCATCAGTGAAGGTCGTTCCGTTATTTCATGGTATTTTATTACATCGTCTGCATAATAGTGGATCACCATGCTTTTCCGGGTGGCATTCTTATCTTTAATAGGCATGCCGCCGTGTACGAGATTGGCATGCCAGATCAGTACATCCCCTTTCTTCGCTAAAAAGGGTACAGCCTGAAATTCATTTTGCTTTAAAATATCCTGCAGCATGTCTTCATAATCTGCATAGGTTTTATCGCCCAAAGTAAGCGGCGATGAATCGTTATCGTAATCGCTGTTGAACAGGAACGGTAATTTGTGGCTGCCCGGGTAATAGAAAAGCGGCCCGTTTTGCAGCGTAATATCTTCCAGCGCTATCCATACGGCAATAAGGTAGCCGAGCGGATAGGTGGTCATGTGGATACTGTCGGAATGCGCCTTCTGCTCACTTCCCCGGATAAAGTTGATGGTTTGAAATGGAACAACTTTTTTATCCAGCAGGAAATCAAGTACGGAAGTAAGCCGCTTATCATAGCAGGTATCATGTATAAGCGGCGACAGCCTGTTGGCAAACATGAGCTTATTGCCATTCGTAAAACGCAACTTTCCCGAATGCTGCAACCGGTTAATTTCTGCGTTGATATCATCCGCTTCCTTATCACTGAAAAGCTTTTCAAGGATCATATACCCTTTTGCAGACCATTGCCCGATCTGCGAGCGGGTAGAAGGATCAAAATCGGAAAAGCCTTCCCGGGAAGAGGCAATGAGCGCGGCATCGTCGGTGTCCAGCCACGCTTTCGATGTTTTGTCCGGGAAATCTTTGGAGGATATGGAAGCAAACAAAGGTTTATGAATGCCATACCTGCGGTAGGCATCCCTGTTATGTCGCAGTGATTTGATATGCCAGAGGTTATACAGCCAGTGGAAAAGCTTATATTTTTTTAGTTGTTTGCCCCCGCGCATATCACGATTTGAATTGAAGCATTTCTTCAATAAGTGTGCGCTCATTGCTCAGCCGGGGGACTTTATGCTGCCCGCCCAGTTTCCCTTTGCTTTTCAACCAGTCGCTGAAAAGCCCTTTTTTCACACTATGCACCAAGGGCTCGCGAAGCGCTATATTCCTGTAACGTTTGGCCTCGTAATCGCTGTTGATGCTTTGGAGCGCCTTATCAAGCTCGGCAGTAAATTTACCCAGATCGTCCGGTGCTTTCTCAAATTCTATCAGCCACTCATGAGCGCCGTTACTATCTTCACTGAAATACATGGGCGCCGCAGTATAGTCATTTACCACAGCTCCTGTTTTTTCGCAGGCAATGGATACTGCCTTGTCCGTATTGTCAATGATCACCTCTTCCCCAAAAGCATTAATAAAGTGTTTCAGCCGGCCGCTGACCTTAATGCGGAAAGGTCTCAGCGATGTGAACTGTATGGTATCGCCAAGGATATACCGCCAGAGCCCTCCATTGGTGCTGATCACGAGGGCGTAATTTCTTCCCAGCTCAACATCTCTTAACCCGATAGTATAAGGGCTTTCCTTTCCATATTCCTCCACCGGCATGAACTCCATGAATATGCCATGATCCACATACAGCAGCATACCATCTTCTCCCGGGCGATCCTGGGCAGCAAAAAATCCTTCGCTCGCATTATAGGTATCTATATAATTAATATCCCTGCCTATGATCTTTTTAAACTGCTCCCTGTATGGCGTAAACGATACGCCGCCATGGATGAACAGCTCCAGCGACGGCCATACTTCTGCAATGTTGTTCTTGCCGGTCATTTCAAGGATACGCTTAAAAAGCACCAGCGTCCAGGTAGGCACCCCTGATATGGAAGTAACATTTTCGCGTATCGTGCTTTCTGCCAGCCTTTCTATTTTCGATTCCCATTCGTCCATAAGGGCGATGGAAAGCTCCGGGGTCCTGATCCAATGCCCCCAGAGCGGCGAATTCTGGAGCAGCACCGCACTCAGGTCGCCGTAATGTATATTGTCGTGTAGTTGGTGAACGGTGTGGCTGCCGCCAATCACCAGTCCCTTGCCGGTGAGCAGCTCAGACTCAGGATTGAAATTGTAATACAGGGTGAGCGTATCTTTCGCAGCTTTATAATGACAGTCTTCCAGGCTTTCATCACTTACAGGAATGAACTTGCTTTTATCGCTGGTTGTACCGCTGCTTTTGGCAAACCAGGTGACAGGGGTGTTCCACAATACGTTTTGCTCGCCATTCATCATGCGTTGTATATAGGGCTTCAGGTCGTCATACTCATGAATGGGAACCGCTTTCTTATAATCCCTTGTAGAAAACAATGATGAAAAATTATACTTCCGCCCGAATTCCGTATACTGTGCCGAGGTAACCAGGTCCTGCAGCACCTCGCGTTGTGAAGCTACAGGATGTTCTACCCAGCCCTGGATACGCCAAAGCCGCATTCTTGCCAGTTGCGATATAGTAGTGCTGAAAATGCCCATGAATGCCGGCAAAATAAAGTATTTCACTCAAAACGAGAAATGTGGCAAGTAAGCCTGAAACACAAAAGGTGAGCAGTTCTCCATTGACCATTGCCTATTCACCTTTATCCCCGTCCGAATGGTATTCAGCCGGGCGGGCTCTCACTTTTCACAATAACAGTATTTCTCCCGCCTGATACAAGACATTCATCAGATATCCTCTTTCATCGTAGGGATCTCGCTCATTCCTTTTACCGCCTCTTCGTGGAGATAATCTTTACGCTTTAATTCGAAGTTGCGACCGAGGTATAAGCGCTTCACCTGCTCATCCGCAGCAAGCTCCTCTGCGGTGCCGTGCTTAAAAATTTTACCGTCGATAAGCAGGTAGGCCCGATCGCAGATAGACAGGGTCTCGTTTACATTATGATCGGTGATCAGGATACCGATATTTTTATACTTCAGCCGCGCTACTACCGCCTGGATATCCTCCACGGCAATAGGGTCCACACCTGCAAAAGGCTCATCAAGCAAAATAAACTTGGGGTCTACTGCAAGCGCTCTCGCAATTTCAGTCCTTCTTCTCTCCCCGCCGCTGAGAGAGTCGCCGTTGTTTTTGCGCACGTGATGCAGGCGGAATTCATCCAGTAATGCCTCCAGTTTCTCTTTTTGCTCCGCTTTACTGAGTGAAGTAAGCTCCAGCACGGCTGATATATTGTCTTCCACGCTCAGCTTTCTGAAAACAGAAGCCTCCTGGGGAAGATAGCCAATGCCCATCTGCGCCCGTTTGTACATAGGCATCTTTGTTATATTGTGCTCATCAAGGAAAACTTCCCCGTCATCCGGCTTGATCAGGCCTACCACCATATAGAAGGTGGTTGTTTTGCCTGCACCATTTGGACCCAGCAGCCCCACTATCTCCCCCTGTTTTACTTCAACAGACACTTTATTCACAACAGTACGGCTTCCATACTGTTTTAACAGGTTGCTGGTATGTATTGTTAAGCTCAATGCGCTGAGATTTGGGCAAAAATACAGCATAGCTCCTATCAACAGCAAGATACCTTTCACTTTAACAGGTATTTTTGGTGTGCGCCGTTTGAATTATGTTTGCAGATTATTGACCGTGAACATATATAATGAAAGTAACAGCGCATATTAATCAGGCTAAGAGCACATTGGTGTCATTTGAAATATTGCCGCCATTGAAGGGGAAGACCATTAATTCAATATATGATCACCTGGATCCGCTAATGGAGTTTAAGCCTTCCTTTATCAATGTCACCTACCACCGCGCCGAGCATATATTCAAGAAAAAAGCAGATAGCAGCTTTGAGAAAGTGGAGGTTAGAAAACGTCCCGGCACTGTGGGCATTTGCGCTGCCATCATGAACCATTATAAAGTGGATGCTGTTCCCCATCTTATCTGCGGAGGGTTCACCATTCGCGAGACAGAAGATGCTTTGATTGACCTGTATTTCCTTGGCATAGATAATGTGCTGGTGCTGCGAGGCGATGCGGCAAAAAATGAGACTTTTTTTGAGCCGGAGCCGGAAGGACACCGGTATGCCATTGACCTGCTGAAACAAACCGTTAACCTGAATAACGGCATCTATCTTGAAGAGGATATCCGTAATGGTTTCCGCACAAACTTCTGTGCGGGAGTGGCCGGCTATCCTGAAAAACATTTTGAGTCGCCTAATCTTGCCACCGACCTGCAGGTAGTAAAAGCAAAAGTGGATGCCGGTGCGGAGTATATCGTTACCCAGATGTTTTTTGACAACGATAAATATTTCTCTTTTGTACAAAACTGCCGCGACCTGGGTATAACGATCCCCATCATCCCGGGGCTGAAGCCCATTTCATCCAAAAAACAACTGAGCGTTATACCGCGCACTTTTCATGTAGATATTCCTACGGCGCTCAGTAATGAAATAACCCGCTGCAAAACGGATGCTGATGTGGAGCTTGTGGGCACAGAATGGCTGAAACAACAATCTCTTGAATTGAAAAAAGCAGGCGTTCCAGTGCTGCATTATTATACGCTGGGCAAACCCAGGATCATTGAAAATGTGGTAAAGGCTGTACTGTAAAAGCCTCCCTGAACTTTTTGTGACATCGAAAGAATAAGCAGAGGCATTTCAGCTCAACTGCTGTGATCGGCAATGATCTTCCATTCACCCCCGATCTTCCGGAAGAGCAACGTAAAATGACCGCCTGCATCTCCCACAGTTCTTTTAAGAGCCCATTTACCCACGACGAAATAATATTCTGGTGAAAGCTTGTTGACGTGCAGGATCGTAAATGCCAGCTTTCCCATTTGGGCAGTATCGCTGTAGGTGGTCTTATATCGCTGTAAGGTATTCCGGTAGCCGTATACTACCCCTTTGTTGCCGATGAACATAACAGAATCATTGTTCCAGTAGCCTTTTACGAAATTGTCGAGATCGCCTTTGTTCCAGCAGAAGGTCTGGTCTTCCAGTATTTTCAGTATGGCGTTTTCATCTGCGTTTTGGGCGGGAGCCTGTATGCCGAAAAGGAACAGGCATATAAGCAGCGGGTATATTTTTTGCATGAGGTTATGGCTTTGTATGTCTAAAAGTACGTATTCCGGTAAAAGCCGCCTAATGATCTGCAGATGAACGGAGCGTCGCCACTATCGCCTGATAGCAGCACTGCAGCCGGTATACAAAAAATCAGATCAGCGCGGCTTATACTTCGACTCCGCCAGTATTGCGGAAGGGCTCAATTTTAAAAGTGCATCCGGGGTAGTGTCTGGAAATTTGTCCATATATTTTTTTACGATCTGCCAGCCGATAAACAGGGCGATCTGCCCGGGAGAGCCTTCCCCGAGCTCCTGTGTTTGCGGGCCTTCTTCCACGTAGGATTGTATGCGCAGCGGATCGGAATTGTATAAAAGATCGTTCTGGTTCAGGAAACTCCATATCAGGCCTTCATTTTCATAACAGCCTTTTAATTGCGCAGCGGTATAGCCGGTTTTAAGGGAGTCGGGCGTACCCGGCATAAATTTATCCAGCAGGTAAAGCCGTTTACCTTTATCTATGCAGATGTCCAGCAATGTCCTGTCGGCGGGATTAGGCGGATAAATATCGTCTACAATATTCTTTATACAATTGACGGGTATATACTGCGGGCTGAACTTCCTCGATACATATTTGGGGAACAATGTTTGTGCCGTCTGGCTCTGGTAGAGCTCTGCATCAGCGCCCAGGTGCAATTGAAGCCCTACGGCAAGCGCATCTCTTGTAATTACATCGCCGGTTTTGCCGGTAGGGGTCTGGAAGATAGCATCCAGAGGTCCAATAAATGTGATAAGCTTTTCCGGGGCATGATAGGAGGGGAAATAATATTTCGCATAACGAAGCCCCTGTTCTATTTCCTGCTTTTGCGGATCAAAATTTTTAAATATACTGTCAGCGTTTTTTTTAACGATGGCATAGTCGTGCAGGAAAAGCCTTATGGCAGCGTCTGACTTTTCTGCGCTGTCTGACAGGGACAACCCGAGTATGTTTTGTACAAAATCGGACAGGAACACAGGATATTTTTGCTGCAGTGCCGGCAGGGAGGCGGAGATATTATTGGAATCTGTTGCAAAGAAATCCTGTTCGAAGCGCTGCAGCTCAAGCCGCACCTGTATGCCTGATACATCGGGAGCGCCGGAATGGCGGCAGCCCAGCGAGAGCATGATGATTGACGGCAGCAGTAAGTAAAGTTTTCTCATAGTACCTGAAACGGGTTGATGATTGATTTTGACGGTTTGCAGCATCAGTTCCCGCCGCCCTCAAAATGGAGGGAGAAGAGGATCATGCTGGAGTTCATTTTGTCAATGACGTTTGAATATTTGTAGTTGGGATCTTTTACATGTACATCTCTCAGCCCTTTGCTGATCTTTATTTCAGGGGAAACGATGACATATTTATTAAAGAACTGGAAGCCTATACCTGCTTCCACACCAAAGTCGGTCTTGTCTACTTTCACCAGGTTATCGGAATTGGAAGTGCCTGAGTTGGAGGCAAGGTCATAGTCAAATTTTACGCCTGCGAGCGTATATACGCGGAAATTGCGGATGCGGTCGCTTTTAAGCCTCACCTGCAGCGGCCAGCTCATCACGATGGATTCTACTTTTTGTGTTTTGGTGAGGGTGGTTTCTCCCGCATCAGGGTATTTCAGGTCATATTGAAATTTTTTTTCGCTGAATATGAGGTTGAGCGGGTAAAACCGGAGATCCCAGCGGGGCGAGAGCTGCAGGTTGGCCATTATCCCCAGGTGGATACGCCCGCTGTTCAGGCCGTTGATAGCCTGGATGCTGTCCTGCTGTAAAAAATAGTTGGAGTGGGTAATATTATAATGGGAAGTATTATAGCCGAGGACTATGCCGAAATAATACCGCTTGTTGTCGTGATTGGGTAAATTGAGGTTGTCCCTGAGCTGTGCCATGGACGGCTTTACAAAACAACAGGCAAGTATGATTATAGCAACTACTTTACTCCGCAATAAATACTGCAAATTCCCAGGCTTAATTTTTTGCATGACGTGTTTCGGAATCCAACGTTATTTAAAATCTCCACGAAAGCTCTCCCTTCCGGAAACCCCAGCACAGACTTGTTCAGGTATTGATAGGCTTTTTTGTTTTTTGCTACCATTGAAGCCATCTGCGGCGCTACGATCTCCATGTACAAATAGTAAAGTTGTGCTATGCCTGCTAATTTAGGTTTTGAAAATTCTAATATAACCAGTTTGCCTGAGGGTTTCAACACCCGTTTTATTTCTTTTAATCCTTGTTCCAGGTTTTCAAAATTACGTACGCCGAAAGCTACGGTTACGGCATCAAACGTATGGTCCGGAAAGTTTATTGCCTCACTATCACCGGTTTGCAGCTCAATTTGGTGTTGCAAACCTAACTTTAACACTTTCTCTTTTCCCAGCTCAAGCATCTTCTCCGAAATGTCAATGCCGGTGATTTTCTCCGGGTGCAGCAATTCGCATGCCATGATGGCTATATCGCCCGTGCCGGTGGCTACATCCAGTATGGTTTTAGGGTTTTCTTTAGCCAACTGGCGCAATGCCTTTCTCCTCCATCCTTTATCAATGCCTGCTGACAGGAACCGGTTCATAAAATCATACCGGAAAGCGATCCGGTTGAACATGTCGGCTACCTGTTGTTTTTTTGTTAATCCTGAGTCCTGGTAAGGTACTACCTTGTCGTGCTTGTATACAGCCATCGGGCGGCAAAAATAAAGAATAAAAGGTATTGGTTTTAAAGAAGAGGAAGGTTTGAGGTTTACTTAACGTCTGGCTGGGGATTTCTATTGATATTCTGCGCAGAAATATGCAATCGGGCCGATGACTTTGGGGAATACAAAGATTTGTACTGGGATTGAAATCCCAGTGAAATATATGTTATCGAGCCTATGGCTCTGGAATACGGAACAGCAAGAGCCGTAGGCTCGGTAGCATATTGTTCCAACGGATTTCAATCCGTTGCACATTTTCGCTTGTGAAAATTTGAAATACGCCCGGCGAAGACATTTAACAAGAACAAAAGATGTTATATTTATACTATGGCAAAGAACGGCATCATATTAAAATCTGCCCATAAAAACGGTAGATCTGTCACCAGGGCTAAAGCCCGGGAAGCGGTAGTTTTTGCTAAAGATGCAGCACAAAAGAATAAAACTGCTGCTCCTAAAACAAAGGTTATTATCAGTCCAACCAGGGCTGCGTGATATAAGCTCAAAATATCCCAGAGATTTGTATCTTCTTATTAGATAAACTATCTCTTTGAACGGGATTCTATTTAATAGGATTAAGTTTTTCAAACAAATCAGGACAATTTTTTATACTAATAGATGGCGATCTCCAACTATTAAGTGTAAAATAGTTATAGTTGTTTAATTCAGGAACTAATTGTAACCAATATCTCTTCCCTCGCGCTACGATAATAAAAGCTTTCCTTTCTATGGCTTTTTTAACTAAATAGGCACTATATTTTTGTGAAGGAAGATCTTTTAAAGGTTTAAATTCTCTTGAACTATAAGGATGTAATTGAATGTTTGATACTTTATTCGAAATCTCATTCCAATTCTTATAAAAAAATAATAATCCTTTCAGCTTTGATATCCAATAATCTTTTCCAACCTGAATATCAGGATCTAAACAGAAGAAGGGGTACTCTACACATTCATGATTAAATATTTTTATCAATTTCTCTTTGTATTCATTATTCTCCAATTCCCTTGTTGTGTCATTATACTTAGGATTTGACATCAATATTACAATCTCACTATCCAATACACTCCCAACAAAAGGAACAGGCATTACGTCTTCTATAATTTTATAATTACCTTTTGCTTTCTCATTATAGTATGACACAGTGTCCCTATCTTCTTCCAAAATATAGGGTCCTTCCTTGCATAGCTTCCTCCAAGGGTTGAGCATAAACTTCTATTTCTGTTTGATTTGCTTTTTGAAGATAAAAAATTATAGCAATATTTTCCCTAGAGGGTATCTTGCCCAACGGCAAAAGACGGACACTAGCAAAAATGGGGGTAATCACCCTAATTTCTACCCTCGCCTGCGCCGCCATTGTTTAAACCAGCAGCGCTGCTGCTTTTTTCTCCATTTGCAATAACGGTCAATCATTTGGATGCCGCTGCCCCAGGGAAACAGCCGGCCCACGGTATCCATCTGGCTGAACATTTCCCTGATCTCCGCTTCAGTGTAATGCTGCTGCCCGTAGCCATGGGCTATGAAATAACGGATAAGATGTTCCCTTGCGGCATCCCGGCGTTCTCTCTGCCAGCAACTGCCGCAGGACAGGTCGTCCATAAAATCAATGATCATATTACGGGGAGGGATATCCATCAGCCGGCACAGCATCAAAAAAGGTTCGGGAAGAATAAGCTCATAGGTGGCATGGCGGGCATAAGCACCGGTTTGCCACCGGGGCTTGGGGATGGAGGCCTGCTGTTGGAAAGTGGTGTTTTTCATAATAAAGCGCTTTAGTGTGGCGAATATCCAAATGGCTACGCCGCTATATAAAATTGCAGGCAGGTATTTTAGCGTGTACAGCCGGTAAATTACCGGCTGATGTAGCAATGGTATTTGCTATATTTGTATACAACGCCAATACTATCAATTATGGAAAAGACAATACACCAGGGAAGAAATATAAAGCGCTTTCGCGAAATGCTGGGCATTAAGCAGGAAGGACTTGCGCTGGAATTGGGCGATGACTGGAACCAGCGTAAAATATCGCTGCTGGAGCAAAAGGAAGTGGTTGAACCGGAACTGCTGGAACAGGTGGCTAAAGTGTTGAAAGTGCCAGTGGAAGCGATCAGGAATTTTGATGAGGAAGCTGCGATAGTTAACATTCAAAATAATTATGAAGGTTCAAATTCAGGAAGTGGTACAATCGGCAATAATTTGAATTATCATTATTGCACTTTTAATCCTCTTGAAAAGATAATGGAATTATTTGAACGTTTGCTCGCAAGTGAAAAGGAAAAGGTGGAATTATTGAAGCAGTTGCTGGAGAAGGTGAAGTGAGATAATCGTATTACCCTCCTATAGAATATTTGATATTTTTAGAAAACTTCTTATCTTGAAGATGCTTCTTTAATCCTTCAAGCTTTTGACTGCCTGCCACTACCCGAACCCGTTTTCATAGATTTTAGTGGCTTTATTAATACTCTCCGATATTATTCGGAGGCATGACTTCTCGGTGTATATAAGTGTAAAATGAGAAGTCTAATTTTTCAGAGCTTCAAAGAGAAAAGCGAAAATTTATTACATAAAAGATTAAAACATGCAAACTATAATGTATGCAAATAAATTTATTGACAATGAAATAGTTAGTAAAAATGGCATAAAGCTACGAACCTTCCGTCTTGCGGAAGTTCATATAAGGCTTAAGAAAGGAGAAAACATCTTCTGTATTGACTCTGATCGAATGGTTACTGCGATTGCAAGAGACCAAGGTGTGATTAGGGGACAATGGGGGCAATGGGAGGGGAATCGTTATCTAACAAAAGTTACTATCGTTGAGTATGATAAACCTAAAATTCATGAATCTGCAATAGTCTGTCTTTTGGATATCCTTTCAAATTTATTTTTCTATAGATTTGAAAGTGTAAATAAAGAATTTAAATATATAAAAAGAGAAAGAGCAAAAATAAAGGAGAAAATCTCACATGAAGCTTATCCTGATGATTATGTGAGTATGATATCTCAATTAATACTGCAAGGATTTGAACTTATGGAAAATGAACGTTTTGTGCTGTCACTTTTGAGATTTTCAAAGGCATATTTAAGAACTGATTTTAGAGATGTTGTTTTAGATTGTAGTTCTTCAATTGAGGCTTTATTTAATTTTTCGAAAGAATTAAAATTAAGATACACCTTAGCAGCATATCATATTGATATTGTAGAGCCTTCGTATACCTCAATGATCGTTAAAAAACTTTATGATGTTAGAAGCAAAATTATTCATGGAAGAACTGTTGAAGAAATTAATGATAATCAATTTATAGGAGATATACTTACCGCAAACCAAAGTTTGCTTATAAGCATTATGCTTAGAAATCATATGTTTACGGATGACGAATTAACCGAAGAAATACTTAATCATTACAAAGGATTAGATCAACAATGAAAGTCAAACACGTTTTCCCTTTTGTTAAAGGGATCTTTCTTAATAGAGAAAGTGTTTTGCATATCAATTTTGAAAGAGTTGATTCATATTTTAAACATCTATCTCAGTTTACAAATAATTATGAAGCATTGAACATAACTCAAGAGTATTTTTTTGCAATGGGATTTGAGAACTCCATGTATTTTCAAAATGAAAATATGTGGTTGCCGATAATTGAGTTTGAAGACTATGATAAAATTTCACCCAAATGCTTTCCTGCAGTTTGTGAATTGGTTTTCAATCTATATCCATATCTCATTGAAAAATCCATTGAAGTAAACAAGTTGAAAAAATCAACTGAGGGTAGAGTTGAACTCGGACGTCGCTGGTTAAGAAGTCTTCCATTAATAAAAGGCATAGAAGTTCCTTTAATTGATGTTAATAGTACTCATGAAAGGATGTTCAAGCATTTTAATAAGATAGTTACCCATAAGGAGTTTAGAAAATTTCAGAACGCACTATTGTACTGGAGACTTAGTTATGAAAGGGAAGACTTTATTGATAGTATTTTAGATCTTACCATTGCTGTTGAATCCTTGTTTAATATTTCTGATGAGCAAAGTTTAAAAATACCAATTTTTATTTTTCACTTTTTAGATACAAATAAACATGATTCTTTGATGACAATTTATACGTTATACCAGTTTAGAAACAGAATAATACATGGTAATGATTTGCCTGATATAAAAACGGAGCAAAGAACTGAGATAATTAATGTAGTGGCAAAAATTTTGTATAAGGTGCTACAAAATGAGAGGCTGCCCGAAACGAAAACTTTAGAACAAAGTGTTTATGAACTTTATCACAATAACATATGACAATATTTTCCCTACTGCTGAGTGTCTTCATCCGCCAGTAAAGGCAATCATTAATCAGGCTACATTTGTTTAATATTTTACCATGAAAAATTTTGCTACTCATGGAATATGCAAAACCAGTGCAGATGGAACTGAGGATGGTTATTTTTACACAGATGTTATATTACAAACGACTATATAAATATCTTAGCCGCATGAAAATCAGTATAACGGTACTATTATCCCTTGTCATAACTATGGCAGGCGCACAGCAAAACCTGGTTCAGTACGTACATCCATTGATCGGTACAGAAAAAATGGGGCATACTTATCCCGGAGCCACAGCTCCTTTCGGCGCCATACAACTGAGCCCCGATACGGATACCATTCCTTATGAAATAAACGGAAGGTATAATGGCGAGGTATATAAATATTGCGCCGGTTACAGGTATGAGGACAAAACCATTACCGGGTTCAGTCATACGCATTTTAGCGGTACAGGTCATTCTGACCTGGGCGGTTTTTTGATTCTACCTTCGGTAGGACGAAGCAAAAACGGAAATAAGTTTTTCTTTTAATTACTGACGCTCTCCTATGCCGGCAGGAGAGTACACTCGTCGAAAAAAGATTGAAGCGGGTAAGGAATTAACGAATGAGCTATCATATATTCCAGGGGTGTCTGATCATTTGATCAGCATAACTGTTCCTTTTTCGTGCTGCACGGCTTGTCCTGAAAATTGATAACTGCAGGTCCAGATGTATACCTGCGCTTCCTGTGGCATCCCGTTAAAAGTGCCATCCCAACTTTTTGTTATATCTGAACTGCTGAAAATAATTTGTCCCCACCGATTGTATATACGGAATTGATACATCGCAACATTTCCCAGCAGAACGGGTTTTAGGTTATCATTTTTCCCGTCGTTATTGGGTGTGAAGGCATTAGGCATAAAAAAGCCCTGGGGACAGTCTTTAGGTAACAACACAATACTGTCTTTACCCACACAGCCATAATTATCCTGCACCTCCAGCCAGTACAGCCCGGGGTTGCTTACAGTAATAGACGACTGAGACGATCCGGTACTCCATCTATACTGATTAAATGCAGGGGATGCACTCAGTAACAATTCGTCGTACGGGCAAATTGCCTTATCTCCAGGCAAGAAATTTTTGGGTAAAGGCCGTATGACTGAAATATCAGTATAGTCCGTTCCCTTACACCCATGCTGATCGGTAACAGTCACTGAATATACTCCTGTACCGGTTACGGTAATACTCCCGGACGTAGCGCCCGTAGTCCACTCGTATGATGAAAAAATACCGGCATCCAGCACGCGGCTGCCACCTTCACACAAGTTGCCGTTTTTATCAAGAGTAACGACGGGATCGTCGTAAACAGAAATTCTGACAGGATTACCGGAAACAGTATGTTCTGTTATACAACGCTCATTCGACATCAATTTACAAATGATAATATCCCCGTCAGTAAGTGTATGATCAGTATAGGTATCGTTGCCGGCGCCCACTGCTACCTGGTTTTTTTCCCACTGGTATACAGGGTGATCTCCCCCGTTTACTGCAGAGGCTGTAAAAATCACATCCGCATTTTTGCACACTTCATTTGCGGATGCCACTATTGATACCGAAGGAACGAGCAACGAACTAACATTCATTTCAACAGCGTCACTTTTTACTTCCGCAGCCGATATGCAGGAAAGTGACGAACGCAACGCACACATTATGATATCTCCGTCTGAAAGAGAGGCATCTGAATATTCGGGAGTACTTGCGGAAAGTTCAACATTGTTTTTAAACCATGTGTAAACAGGAGCAGCGCCTCCATTGGAAACGGTGCTTGTAAAAGTAACAGGCGTTCCGGAACATATACCGTTGGCCGATGGTGTAATGGAAATAGCGGGCAACACAGCAGGATTAACAGTCATTGTAATCAAATTGCTTACCACGTTATTACTGGTCAGGCAGCCTTCGCTGGATATTAAGGTACAGGTAATGTCATCTGCATTGTTCAAAGCAGCATCAGTATAGATGTTACTGTTCACACCTGCTATTACTCCGTTCTTTTCCCATTGATATACAGGAGCGCTGCCTTCGTTTGTTACAATAGCGGTAAAGCTCACTGCCGTACCTTCGCATACAGCAGGGGCCGGAGCAGTAATGGAGATGGTTGGCTTTCCGGGAGAGCTGACGTGCAATAATGCTGCGGCAGAAAAAACACCACCGCAGTTGTTTATCAGCAGACAGCGGTATTTGTAATCGTTCACATTTGCGTCCGCACCCGTAATCTGCAGGGTATTGGTTACAGCACCGTTGTATATCCCATTATCGGCAATATTTGTCCATTGGGTGCCATCATTTACCTGCCACTGATAGGAAATTACATTTGTAGCGTCAACAAAAAATGAAGCATCTCCTGTATTGCATAATGTATCGTTAACAGGTTGCTGGGAAATTACGGATGCATTACAAAAGGAAATTTTCCGGATGACATTTCCTGCGAGATCATTCACCAAGAAAATATTGTTGCTGTAGTCTATACTTATCCTGCCTTCCGTAAGCGCTATTGAAGCCAGTACAGCGAGGCCGCCATCCCCGGAATAACCATAAGTGCCGTTGCCCCCGTAGGTTGTAATGATCCCGGCGCCATCAATCTTTCTGATTACCTGATTATAGTCTCCGAAATATAAATTACCCGCGTTGTCAATTACCGCGCTGCCGGGAAATGCCATCTCTGCATTGACGGCGGGGCCTCCATCACCGCTGAATCCCTGGGTTCCCGTGCCTGCAATTGTAGTGATGATCCCGGCCGGGCTCACCTTTCTGATCCTGTGATTTTGCGCATCCGGAATATATACATTGCCTGCGGCGTCTACAGCTACCTTACAAGGATAAGCCAGCTGGGCCTGTGTGGCGGGGCCGCCATCACCCGAATAACCCCGGGTTCCGTTGCCTGCAATAGTAGTTACAATTCCGTTGCTGCTGTTCACTTTCCGGATGACATTGCAACCATAATCTGAAATATACAAATTATCAGCGGCATCTGTTGTAAGACCTGAAATTGCCCTGAACTGTGCTGCCGCTAACAGTCCATTGTCTCCGGTACCGCATTTATCGGATTGCATACCCGATACCGTTGTAATAATGCCTGTAGCATCTATCTTCCGTATAATACTTGAAACCTGGTCTGCAAAATAAATATTGTTGGCATTATCTACTGCAATGGATGCGGGGTGATACAACAGTGCATTCACAGCCGGACCGCCGTCTCCGGAATATCCAATCACACCTTCCTGTCCTGCAATCGTTGTAATAATACCTGCAGCATCTACTTTCCGGATGGTATTACTTCCGGATTGAACAATGTACATATTTCCCGCATGGTCAAAAGCAGGATACGTATAGTACATATCGCTTAGTTGAGCATTTAAAGCCGGTCCGCCGTCTCCTGAATACCCGAAAGTGCCGTTGCCTGCCACAGTTGTGATGATCTGTCCGTGCAAAGCGGTGTTTAATAATATCAAAAGCGTGCAACAGAACGAGCGCATAATCAGGTTCAGGATTGAGATTTGGCATTTCCCTGATCTCCCTTACTTTAAAAAATATTAATACAAACCATTAAGCAGACCCAGATCACCAGATAGTTTCAAAACTTTTTTTATTAAATTCTTTATTAACGTCAATAAAAAAGGAGCTGTGCCTGTTTGAAAGCATAAGCGGATCTTTGGTAAAGAGCTTCGAAAGTAATGAGATAGGGAATAATATAAGGTAAAAGAGTATAGTTAATAAGACTGATGGAACAATCAGGCTTAATATATGAGAAAGTTTCATCCATACCCATTCAATTTTATTGCTCAGCGTATCTGATAATATGCCTGCTAATCCGATCACTAAAGATGTTATACCGGCCCATCGCCATGCAAATAGCAGGTACAGGGCCAGAAATCCCATTGAAATGACCAGTATCGTTGATTTTGATGTATCTTTTTTCATAACTCTTTTTTAAAATAGCGTATAAATGAAAGGGGCAATGGCGCTACCTCCACCGAACACAATCAGTAAGCCTAACAGTAACAGCACAACTATTATTGGCACCAGCCAGAATTTTTTTCGCTCTTTCATAAAGAGCCATAAGTCTTTTAAAAAGTCCATATTAATTCTTCTTTATAATGTTTAAATTAATCAGCTCATCTCCAATGCATGCAGCGATCTCCGCATATCCATGTTTGTTTGGATGCCCGTCATATTTATAAAAGTAGCCTTCTTTATCAGTCAATTCTTCAAAATGGTTTGTAAGCTGCATATAGGGAACGTTATTCGATTCCGCTACGCTTTTGTATATCGAATCAATGCTATTATGCGAGCGATAGTAAGGCGCTAATATTTCATCAGTAGGTGTTCTGTCTACCTTGTGCCCCGTAAAATAATTTGTTGGTAAATTAATGAACACCATTTGGGCTTTATTCTCTGAACAAATTGCTTTCATTTCTGAAATGTCTTTTTGCATTTCTTTTATTGCAAATTTTGTGGCGGGATGATTAGGGTTATTAAAAATCATCGTTCGGTCAGGAAAGTCAATATATAAATTTAATAAAAAAGCGTTTAAATTCCCCGTCCTGAACAAGGTTTGAACTGTATCGGATAATGTTGTAAATCTTAGCCTTTGATACTTGTTAAAGCCATTGATTATTTTGTTGCTTTCCTCTTCCCAGTTACTTTTAATCGGGATAACGCCACTTTTCTTTGACATCAAATGAAGATAGTTTCCAAAGGATAGTTTAATGTATGATTTGAAGAATGTTACTAATTTATCCTTACGGCTTTGTTTTTTCCCAAAACTGGTACCGTATAGCTGAGCCAGGTCATCGAGTTGAAGCATACCAACCAAAACCAGGTCTGGTTTTAAAAGCGGGACTGCCTGCTGCATACACTTCTTATAACCATGAGAGTATTCTCCGGGTTCTCCGCAATTGATGACCTCTACATTTTTAAAACCTTTGGTCTTAAGTATTTTTTCCAATTGCATTGGCCAACTGTCTTCTATTTCCACACCCCAGCCAAATGTAAAAGAGTCGCCAAAGCAAAGTATCCTGTAGGTATTGGGGTCTTTGGTTACATTTATTTCTGCGTTTCTAAGTCCTAAACTGTTTATGTTTGAAATGTAATCAAATTCTTCCGTTTTGAATCTGGCGGATGAATTTGGATCAAAGATCAACCCCTCCTTTAAGTGATACGATGCATTGTTGTTGCCCTTAGGCTTTAGCGATAAACCCAATAATGAATTTATTGCAATTAGCAGACCAATAAGTATTCCTAAAAATAAACAGCTAAATAAATAATTTGTGATCTTATCAGGAATACGCCGGATGGTGAGTATTAGCGCCACACAACCTATTGGGATGCCCCAAAAAATGATATTTAAGATTTTTGAAGTGTAAATGCTTGTATCGTTATAGAAGAGATAACAAGTGACAGGGTTGAAAAACAATGCCAAAATGATGGCAAATAATATCACGGATTTTTTATTCTTGCTCATGTCTAATCCAGATTAAATTTAACCATCCATTTTTCCCTGTTTTCCCAGTCGGGTTGCTCTGTTTTGGCTAAAAGAAAATTATTTACTACCAGGTAGTCCATTTCTGTTCTCATAAAGCATTTGTAAGCATCTTCAGGTGTACAAACCACCGGCTCACCCCTTACATTAAAGCTTGTATTGACAATGATCCCATACCCTGTTTTTTCTTTGAATGTATTGATCAATTGCCAGTACCTTGGATTTGTTTCTTGGTGTACTGTTTGAACTCTGGCAGAGAAATCCAGGTGTGTTATTGACTGAACATCACTTCTTTCATAATAAAGTTTTTCCCAAAGGTCGAGGTCGTTATAGTTTTCAGGCAGGGTATTTCTACGCTCTTTATTTACATCTGCAATTAACAGCATATAAGGCGACGCTACCTGCAAATCAAAGAATTCCTTTGAATTTTCAATCAATACAGATGGAGCAAAAGGGCGGAATCCTTCCCGGTACTTTATCTTAAGGTTAAGTTTTTTCTGCATTTCTTTGTTCCTTGCATCACCTAAAATACTCCGGTTTCCCAGTGCCCTCGGACCGAACTCCATTCTGCCCTGGAACCAACCCACAACGTTGCCTTTATCTAACAAATCGGCTACAGCAGTGCATAAGTCGCCAAATGATTCAATCTTATTATAGTTAGCCTTATGCTTTTTGAATGAAATCTCTATCTCTTTATCGGAAAAAGCAGGGCCCAGATAAGTACCCTTCATGGCATCGGCATTAGGTGAAACTTTATTCCTCTGCTGATCAAAAAACATATAATAAGCCGCCTGGGCAGCTCCTAATGCACCACCGGCATCACCCGCAGCGGGCTGAATAAAAATATTTTCAAAAATACCTTCCTTTAGCAGTTTGCCATTAGCTACACAATTTAGAGCAACCCCTCCTGCCATACATAAGGAGTCTGTACCTGTAATCCTTTTGGCCTCTTTTGCCATTTTTATGACAATCTCTTCGGTTACTTTTTGTATGGCGTAGGCTACATTGCAATGCTTCTGTTCGATATTACCATCAGGCTTGACTGCAGGAAAACCAAACAGCTTTTCCCATTGGGCTTCATTGATCATTTTTAAGCCTGTAGCATAATTAAAGTACTTCTGATTTAGCCATATCGAACCATCGTCTTTTATAGATACGATATTATCTTTTATCAATTTTATGTAATGATGAGTATCTTCTGCCTCCGGATTGCCATAAGGAGCAAGTCCCATCAGCTTGTATTCGCCTGAGTTAACCTTAAAGCCTAAATAATAGGTGAAAGCTGAGTAAAGTAGCCCTACCGAATGAGGGAAGCGCATTTCCTTGAGCAGCGTTATTTTATTCCCCTTGCCATGACAAATTGTAGCAGTAGCCCATTCACCAACCCCGTCTATTGTCAGAATTGCTGCTTCTTCAAAAGGAGAGGAGTAAAATGCGCTTGCGGCGTGTGATAAATGATGCTCGGGAAACAAGAGTTTTAGCTTCTTTTTATCGTATTTTTCAATATCTGCCAACCCTTCATGAAGCATTTTTTTCAAAAACATCTTTTCTTTGAGCCATACAGGTATTGATATTATAAACTGCCGCAACCCCTTTGGCGCAAAAGCATAATATGTTTCCAGTAGTCTCTCAAATTTTAATAGAGGTTTGTCATAGAAAACGACTGCATCAAGATCGTCAATGCTGCAACCCGATTCTTCAAGACAATATTTAATGGCATTTGCAGGGAAGTCTTCCGTGTGTTTTTTTCTTGTAAACCGCTCTTCCTGGGCTGCTGCAACTATCTCCCCATCAATAAGGATTACAGCTGCAGAATCGTGATAAAATGCTGAGATACCTAAAATTTTTACCATACTTATTGTTCTTAGTTGTTATTCCGGTGACCTTGTCTTTTTGATATATAATATATAACGGTTAAATATTGAAAATATGGCAATAGTAGTACCCCATTATCCAAATATAATAACAAATTACAATAAGGTAATTGTGAGTTTGATTTTTAAGGAAAGAATTACGTACTCCGGACTTTTATTTTCCGGGTCAGGGGAGAAGGCTTTGTGATTTACTTGCCATCTCCCGGCCGGGGCTTCTTCCTGCTGATATAAGGGCTATCCTTTATGATAAACCGGTAAGGGAGCAATGCATCTTCTCCTGCATAGTCAACACCAATTCGGGGAGTAGCAATAATACGGCTTTGGGGAAGCCTGTAACCGTCATCGGCAATAAAGATCTTATCCGACAGGAGATCAGTGCCGCTATGGGCGGTAATAATATCCAGCGCTTTGGACAGGTTGCCGGGGCCGGATCCCAGGGAATGGTCTATTTTCTTTTTCCCGCTGCGCTGCAGCATGACATCAATGCCCTGAAGCGGCTCTATAGCTCTTATCAGCACTGCATGTGGGATATTCCTGCTGTTGGTAACTACGTTAAAGAGGTGATGGATACCATAGCAAAGGTATACATACGCAGCGCCTGCTCCGCCATACATTACTTCATTGCGCGCAGTGCGCCTGCCATTCCATGCATGCGATGCCCTGTCAATAATGCCATTATAGGCTTCTGTCTCCACAATGCGTCCGGAGGTTGCTATTCCATCCCTGTTGGTGACCAGTATTTTGCCTAAAAGCTGCCTGGCTATCTTTACCACATCTTTGCGATCATAGAAATCATGATCCAGTTTTATAATTGCCATCGTGTAAAGCCGGAGAAATTTTATATGTTTGAACGTTGGTTGTACCGGCAAGTTCATCAAACCTTCCTAAATTATTGCTATTGCTCAAAGAAATTATTATAGCCCTGCAGTCTTATTTTAAAGCTCACCGGTTCATACGTAAGCACAGGCTGTGGAAGTGGATCATTATCCCGGGAATTATATATGCCCTGCTGTTTGTGGTAAGCATGTATTTTTTCGGGAAAAGCGCCAGCTATGTTATTGAGCTGTTGAGCATCAAAACAGGGCTGAAAGCCTGGGTAGACCAGTTGAAAAACAGTTTTGTGGGCTTTCTTTTTGCCATTGGCGGTGTAATGCTGTGGATCATATTGCTGCTGATGTATTTTTCCTGGTTCAAATATATATGGCTTATCGTGGGATCGCCCATCTTTGGTTATCTGAGCGAAAAAACGGAGTCCATTATAGAAGAAAAGGAATACCCGTTCAGCTTTAGGCAGCTGATGAAAGATATCAGCCGCGGCATAAAGCTGTCGTTACGCAATGCGCTCTGGCAAACGGTATATGCCATTTCCATACTGATCGTTTCCTTTATTCCTGTAGTGGGTTGGGTTACTCCCATGCTGGCGCTTTTCCTGGAATGCTATTACTACGGCTTTTCAATGCTTGATTATAGTTGCGAGCGGCAAAAGCTGTCCCCGGCGCAGAGCATGGAATTTATTGGCAAGCATAAAGGGCTTGCTATTGGTAACGGGCTGGTGTTTTATCTTATGCATACCGTAATTATTGTGGGTTGGGTACTGGCGCCGGCTTATGCGGTGATCGCAGCTACGCTTAGCTTATACCCGCAAAAAGAGAAATAAGGACTGTGTGGCTTGTTGCGATTGAATTAAAAATATCTGTTATGCCGGGTGAGAACGCTCATGGAATTGTTTATTTGATTCCTTCTGTTATAGAGGAAGACACACTCATTACTATACCGCAGTATATTATTGATGCAGTAAGGGTGTGCCAGGTGTTTTTTGTAGAAAATGAAAGAACAGCCAGGCGGTTTTTAAAATCCCTTTGGAAAGAGATGGTCATTGACGACTATGAATGGCATGCCATTCATAAAGCAGAAGCAGAAGTGAAGCATGCTTTTATTGCGGCATTAACAGCCGGGAAAACAGTTGGCATTATCAGCGAGGCCGGATGTCCCGGTGTGGCTGACCCGGGCCAAATGCTGGTAGAAGCGGCTCATGAAGCAGGAGCCGTCGTAAAGCCCCTGGTCGGACCAAGCTCTATTCTCCTTGCCCTGATGGCAAGCGGTATGAACGGACAGCATTTTTGTTTTAACGGTTACCTGCCGGTGGATAATGTCAACCGTATAAAAGCAATTAAAAGGCTGGAGACCGAAGTCCTGAAAAATAATTGTACCCAGATATTTATTGAAACTCCTTACCGTAATAACCAGTTGCTGGACGCTATTGTACAAAGTTGCCAGCCGTCAACAAGGCTTTGTATAGCTGCTTCCATCACCTCGCCGGCAGAATTGATTAAAACAAAAACTGTGGGGGAGTGGAAAAAATCGAAGCCGGATATTCATAAAAAACCGGCGATTTTTTTGCTGGGGCGCTGAGGAAGGGTGAATAGTGAATGGTGAATAGGCAATGGTGCATTTATTCACCATTCACCACTACCTTACGATATTGCCGGTTGATGGATCTTTCATGGCAACAATGCTATCTACGATATATTTTTTAAAGCCCCTCCAGGGCAATGCTCCGTTGTATTCTTTGTAGTAGAGGTCAAAAACTTTTCCTGAATTTTCCATGAGTGTTTTGGCCACTTTTTCATTTACCACGGAAAATTCGAAATCGTATGACTGGATAGTATTGGGAGACAGGGAGCGTATCCCCGACTGAATAAGTTTTCCCTCATAAGTCTTGAATATATATCCTTTTTTTACGCAATAATTCAGCTCTCCCGATTTTACGCCTTCGCCCAATACAAAATAGTATTTGACGTAGATAAAGATGCCGAGAGCCAGTACCAAAAGCAGCAGGAAAATCCGGAAGAACTTACGCATACAGGTGTTTTATTTTTCAAATTAACAAAATGTTACGGAATAATGACAAGTAAATTTAATGTCAAAACCATGACACTCGCTTTATTGCGCCCCGTTTATAATTTCTATCTTCGCAGTTCTATTTAAACAATTCATTCCATGAATATCGGCATAGTTTGTTATCCCACATTTGGAGGCAGCGGGGTTTTGGCAACAGAGTTAGGAAAGGCTTTGGCAGAGAAAAACCATACTGTTCACTTTATTACTTACCAGCAACCGGTAAGGCTGACCGGGTTTCGCGCCAATATTTTCTACCACGAAGTGAGAGTGCCCACTTATCCTTTATTTGATTATCCACCCTATGAGTCTGCCCTGGCAAGCACAATGGTGGATGTGGTAAAAAACAACAATATTGATCTTTTACATGTACACTATGCCATCCCTCATGCTTCCGCGGCTTATATGGCAAAGCAGATACTTGAAAAAGGGGGCAGATATGTGCCTGTTATAACTACTTTGCATGGTACTGATATCACGCTTGTAGGGCGGGATAAAACTTATGCGCCTGTAGTGGCATTTTCTATTAACCATAGTGATGCCATTACCGCGGTTTCTGAAAATCTCAAAGAGGAGACCTACAAAATATTCAACATAGAAAAAGATATACAGGTCATCTACAATTTTGTGGACGTACAGCGATTTCGTAAAAAGCCAATAGATGCATTCCGCAAAGTAATTGCGCCGGATAATGAGCGTATAATAATGCATGCTTCCAACTTCAGGAAGATAAAACGCATTGAGGATGTGATCTATATTTTTAAAAAACTGAATGAAACTATTCCTTCCAGGCTTCTGTTAGTAGGCGACGGGCCTGAAAGACCGATGGCTGAAGCACTTTGCAGGGAACTGGATCTCTGCGATGATATCCGCTTTGTAGGGAAGCAGCAGGATATGGAAGAGATCTTTGCCATAGCCGATCTTTTTCTTTTACCTTCAGAATATGAGAGCTTTGGGCTGTCGGCGCTCGAAGCGATGGCAGGCGGTGCACCGGTGGTAGCTACCAACGTGGGCGGTCTCCCGGAAATAATAAAGCAGGGTGAAAACGGGTATATGGGCAAGGTGGGCGATGTAGACCAGATGGCCCAATATGCTATTGATATATTGAAAGACGACGCTACTTTTTTGAAGTTCAGGGAAAATGCCAGGAAGCAGGCGGACCGTTTTGATATAACCCGTATCGTGCCTCAATATGAAAAGCTGTATGAGCAGTTGTACGAAAGCTATTGTAAAACAGTATGTAACCCGGTGTAAGGGTAAGCTTTTATGGCATAGGTGTAAAGCTGCTCCGTGATATACAGTAGAACGGAGCGTCGCCACTACCGTAGCATAGCAGTACTGCAGCCGGTATCCAAAAACATTCATACTGTGCACGCTCAATATTTAACCGGCTTTCAATATTCCAGATAATAGTTGATCATGACGATAACAGATACACATTGTCATTTATATGCTTCCGAATTTGAAAACGATATTGACGCGGTAATAAAAAGGGCGCAGCAAAATGGTGTGCAAAAATTTTACCTGCCTAATATTGACAGCGAATCCATTGAGGGGATGTTGCAGTTGGAGACCCGATATCCCGGGATATGTTTCCCGATGATGGGGCTGCATCCCTGCTCTGTAAAGGAAAATTATAAAGAAGAGCTGGCTGTGGTAGAAAGCCGGCTGGCCGGGCGTCGCTTTGCTGCAGTAGGAGAAATAGGGCTGGACTTTTATTGGGATAAAACATTTACCGACCAGCAATACGATGCTTTTCGCCGGCAAATAGAATGGGCAAAGCAATATGATCTGCCCATAGTAATACATACCCGGGAAGCCATGCAGCAATGTATAGAGGTGGTAGCAGCGCATAAGACGGACCGGCTTCGGGGTATTTTTCATTGCTTCGGCGGCACACTGGAAGAAGCAGAAAAGATCATTGCCTTAGGCTTTTACCTTGGCATAGGCGGAGTGCTTACTTATAAGAAATCAGGTCTTAAAGAAGTGCTGAAACACATAGACCTTGCGCATATTGTGCTTGAAACAGATGCGCCTTATCTCACTCCTGTTCCCTTCAGGGGTAAACGCAATGAAAGCGCTTATCTCATCTACGTGATAGACGCACTGTCGGAAGTAAAACAGGTGTCTCCGGAAGAAATTGCAGCGATCACAACGGCAAATGCTAATTTAGTATTCCAACAAAAGGGTTGACTATGTCCCTTTCCTCTACCTCTGCTCCGGCAAAATTGCTGATCATTTATACCGGCGGTACTATCGGCATGGCATACAATGATGCTACCGGGGCACTTATACCCATGGATTTTAAGGAGATAAAGTACCACATCCCCGAGATCGCGAGGCTGGGATGCGAGTTTGATATGCATGCTTTCAACCCGCCTATGGATTCTTCCAATATGTCGCCTGATATCTGGAGGCAATTGGCCAATCTGGTGTATGATCATTACAGTGCTTACGACGGGTTTGTGATCCTGCATGGCTCCGATACCATGGCATTCACTGCATCGGCGCTTAGCTTTATGTTTGAAAACCTGTCGAAGCCGGTGATACTCACCGGCTCTCAGTTACCTATAGGCGAAATCAGGACCGATGCCAAAGAGAATATCATCACTACCATGGAAATAGCTGGGGCAAAGAGACATGGCAGGGCAATAGTGCCGGAAGTTTGCATATATTTCGATTACTATCTTTTCCGCGGCAACCGTACCAAGAAAAACAGTACAGAAAAGTTTGATGCTTTTTATTCGCTGAATTACCCGCCGCTTGCGGAAGCCGGTATTGATATACAGTATAATGAGACCAATATCATCCGGCCGGCAAGCCAGCCGTTTGCTGTTAATGCCAGAATGAACGCTGATATTGCAGTGCTGAAAATGTTCCCCGGCATTACTCCCAATGCGGTGAACGCCATATTGCATACACCGGGTGTGAAGGCCGTGATCATGGAAACTTTCGGGAACGGGAATACCATTACAGCACCCTGGTTTATCGACGGACTGCGCAAGGCAATGGATAATGGCATAATAGTGCTCGACAGAACGCAGTGCGATGGCGGCTCCGTGGAGCTGGGCAGGTATGAAACGAGCGCCTATCTTAAAGCAATCGGGGTAACCAACGGCAATGACATGACTTTTGAAGCGTCGGTAACCAAACTGATGTGGCTGCTGGGACAGGGATACCCGCCTGACAAAACCAGGCAACTGCTTGAAACCCCGCTCCGGGGGGAGCTTTCAGAAAAATAGTATTGAATTTAATGAAGCATACCTGCCTTAACTGCCCCATTCAACAAATAAGGGACGATTGTTCCTCACCATTCTTTGTTCCCCATATTCCATCAGCCTTGTGAGTAGATAACTACGTTCCAAACCGGAAATTTATATAAGAATCAGCCTGCTGAAAGATAACATTCAGTATCTTGACCATTAACGATCAGAAATACCATATTGTAAAAGCTTATAACTCAATTAAAAACATGAAGATCTCCACGCCTGTATGGGTTGCGCTGCCCTTTGCCCTGCTTTGCCTTCCTGCCTGCCAAAACAATCCCGGCAAGGCAGACCAGTACAGCGGCGACCTTAAAGAATATACCGGTGAAAATTTTACGGTCAATGTCAGGACTACCGAAGCGCTTACACCCGAGGAAGAAAGGCTGGGCTTTAAATTGCCTGAAGGTTTTGAGATCAGCTTATATGCCTCCGAGCCGGATATAGGCAAGCCCATCAATATTGCCTTTGATGCAAAGGGAAGGATGTGGGTAACACAATCCTTCGAGTACCCCTTCCCGTCAGCGCCGGGAAAAGGAAAAGATAAGCTCACTATTCTTGAAGATACTGATAACGACGGGAAAGCGGATAAATTCACCGTGTTTTCCGATACCCTGAATATCCCGATAGGTATACTGCCGATGAATGACGGAGCCGTGGCTTACAGCATTCCGAATATTTATAAATACACTGATGCCGACGGAGATGGAAAGGTGGACGGACAAAAGAAATTACTGGGGCCTTTTAAAACCAAAGATACCCATGGTATGATCAACAATTTTGTGAGAGGGTATGACGGCTGGATACATTCCTGCCATGGCTTTACCAACCGGGATACGGTAGCCGGTGCAGACGGCGATTTGATCTCTATGATCTCAGGCAATACCTTTCGCTTTCGCCCCGATGGCAGCAGGGTGGAACATACTACCGACGGGCGCATCAATCCGTTTGGGCTGGTATATGATGAAATGGGTTATCTCTACTCTACCGACTGCCATACTTCCCCGCTTTACCAGTTGATACGGAATGCCGACTATACCCAATGGGGTAAGGAAGAAGGAATGGGTTTTGCCCCCGATATGACGCCGCTGTCTGACGAGGCTACTGCCCTTGCCGGTATAGCCTACTATGCCGATATGCTTTTCCCCGAAGCATACCGCAGCAATTTTTTTGTGGGGGATGTAGTTCGTTGCCGCGTATACAGGTATTCTCCTTCCTTCAAGGGCTCCACGCCCATAGGAAAAAGAGAAGAAGATTTTGTACTGAGCAAAGACCCCTGGTTCCGCCCGGTGGATGTAAAGCTGGGACCGGATGGGGCGCTGTATATCGCTGACTTTTATAATTCCATCATCGGGCATTATGAAGTGCCGCTCGATCATCCCAAAAGAGATCATATCAGGGGACGTATATGGCGGATCACTTATAAGGGAAAGCATAACGAAGTGCATGACTGGACAAAGGCGCAGATCAGTGAGCTGCTGCAGGCGCTGGATATTGATAATATGTTTGTACGGATGACTGCTGCAGACCAGCTTGCAGACCGTATGGGTAAAGAAGCTGCTGCGCCTGTTACTGCATTGCTCAATGATAAGTCTACGAGTGCAAGAAAATATATACATGCTTTATGGGTGCTTGAAAGGATCGGAGCGCTGCAGCCTTCTATGCTGCAAACCGCTGCTGCAGGCAGCGACCCGCTGATAAGGTTGCATGCCATGCGCATACTGGCGGAAGAAAAGCCTGATGAGCAGGCATATTTCCCGCTGGTGCTTAAGGGGCTGGAGGATAAAGATCCTCATGTACGGCGTGCAGCGGTGGAACTGCTGGTAAAATATCCTGATATGCGTTCATTAAAGTTGGCCCTGCAGGTGCGCAGCAATATACCGGAATACGAAACGCATCTCTTATATACAAGCCGGCTGGTACTGCGTGATATACTGCGCAACCCGGAGATGATGAAGTCTGTGGCTGCTTCCTCATGGGAAGAGCGGGATGCGGGATACATCGGCGATGTATTGATGGGTGTGCCTTCGGTGGAGGCGGGCAGTTTTCTTTTCCGGTATATCAGCCGGTATAAGGCAGCAGAGAACAGGGCGCCTGCAATATTTAAGCATATAGCCCGCTTTGCCCCTTATAATACCCTTGATTCAGCAGTGATCATTGCCGTGCGCGACAACCGGCCCGACAGCCTGAATATCCTGATATTTAAAGGCATGCAGGAGGGTATGGCGCAGCGGGGTGATAAAGAAAATGCACAGCTCACTGCCTGGGGAAAATCGCTTGCTGAAAATATTTTTAAAACAAAACCTTTTGCCGGCGGACAGTCCTTGTCAGCTATTACCCTGCAACGCTTTGCTATAGATATTGCAGGAAAATATGGGTTGCCATCCGCAGCGCCTGCGATTGACAGGTTCCTGTATGACCTCAAACCGCAGGATATGAAATTGCCCGGGAGCGATGAGCCGGCTAATGAGGTAATCGGCCTGAAAACTGCCGCTCTGCGGTCGTTGATGAAGCTGGTGCCTGCAAAAGGAGAGCAGGCGGCTGTGCGGGTTTTAAACAGCGATTCCTCTGATATGCGCCTGAAGAATGAAGTGAGCAATATGCTTGGCGAATTCCCGGGCAATATTGCCAATCGTATTTTAAAGGAAGTAAAGAATGCCCCGCCTGATCTCCAGCACAATATGGCGATTACGCTTGCCGGCAGCGCCGAGGGTAAGGACATCCTTTTTAATAAAGTAAGGACGGGTGATATTTTTGCAAGAACATTGCTGGAGCCCAAGGTGCAGGAAAGGATATTGTATAAGGCAACACCTGCACAGGAAAGCCTGTTTAAGCAATTAACTTCAGGGCTCGACCCGGTAGACAAACAAAGGCAGCAGGCAATATCTGATCACCTTGCTGCTTTTGAAAAAGAGATGCAAAGTAATCCGCCTTCCGTAGATTCCGGGCACATGGTATTTATACAAAATTGCTCTCCCTGTCACAGCATTGCGGAAGAGGGCGGTAATATAGGTCCTAACCTGGATGGTGTGGCACAATGGGGGCCGAAATCACTCGCTGAAAAGATCCTGGATCCTAACAGGAATGTGTCGGAAAACTTCAGGACATACACAGTGCGCATGAAAGACGGCAAAGTAATAACCGGGCTGTACCGGAGAGATGAAGGCGCTGTAATTGTTTTTGCGGATCTTACGGGTAAAGAATTTTCAATACCTAAAAAAGATATTGCCGAGCAAACAGCATCAAAGCTGACATTGATGCCGGATAATTTCAGGGAACGGCTCAGCGGAAAAGAATTTAACCAGCTTGTTCATTTCCTGCTGAACCCCAAAGGGTATAGGTGAGCGGTCGTTGTCAGCTATGGGCTGTGAGCTATGGGCTATCAGCCTACAGCCCACAACCAATTTTCATTAATTCATATGCTCTTTTAATAACCTCCTGTACGAAATATAAAAAAACAACGGGAATACCAGCAGCGTAAGGATGGTTGCCGTTATCAGTCCGCCGATTACAACAATAGCCAATGGCTTGGATGTTTCAGATCCTATCCCGTTGGACAGCGCGGCGGGCAATAAGCCTATTGCCGCCATCAATGCCGTCATTACCACCGGGCGGACACGCAAACGCACTCCTTCTGTGATTGCTTTTTTAAGCGAATGCATATTGAATTCATGCTTCCTGATCTTTTGCAGGTTGTTTTTAAACACTGAGATCAGGATAACGCCGTTCTGGATACAAATACCAAACAGGGCAATAAAACCAATGCCCGCGGATATGCTGAAGTTGGTGCCGGTGATCAATAATGCTGCTATACCGCCGATAATCGCAAAGGGAACATTCAGCAGCACGATGCCGGCATCTTTTATATTGCCAAACATGACAAATAAGATCAGGAAGATGAGCAGCAGGCTTACCGGGACTACCTGTGCCAGGCGTTTTGTAGCCCTTTGCTGGTTTTCAAAATCACCCGCCCAAACCATATCGTTCCCTTTGTCAAGCTGTACCGCCTCTTCTACCTTTTTTTGCGCTTCGGCGATGGTGCTGCCCATATCCCTGCCTCTTACGGAAAACTTTACAGCACTGTATCTCCGGTTCTCATCCCTGAAAATAATACTGGAGCCCGTGGTTCTTTTTATGGTGGCAATACTTTTTATAGGCACCTGGGCGCCTCTTATGGTAGGCACCATCAGGTTGCTGATGCTTTCCGCATTATTACGGTAAGCTTCTTCATAACGCAGCCGTAGCTGAAACTTCTTTTCCCCTTCATATATCTGCGATATAGACTTACCCCCTATGGCCATTTCAATAATGGCATTGGCATCCGCCGTGGTAACGCCGTATAAAGCCATTTTTTCGGCATCAAGGTCTATCCGCAATTCAGGTTGCCCGATATTTTTAATTACGCCCAGGTCTTCAACTCCTTCTATATTTTTCATGGCATCATATACCTCGTAAGCCTTTTTTTCGGTATAGGTAAGGGAATCGCCATAGATCTTTACTACAAGAGAGCCTTTAACTCCTGACACTGCTTCTTCCACATTATCCATGATAGGTTGTGAAAAATTCAGATCAATCCCCGGAAAGACAGCGAGCTTAGCCTGCATCTGGTCAATCAGCGCTTCTTTGGACAGGTTACTTTTCCATTCCTTTTTAGGATAAATGTCCACATGAAATTCTATGTTGTAGAAGCCGGTGGCGTCGGTGCCGTCATTAGGCCGCCCCGTTTGACTCATCACCTGCTTTACTTCAGGGAAATCCAGGATGATCTTACGCATTTTATTGGCCACGTTCTTCGATTCTTCGAGCGATATGCTTAACGGGCAGGTAGCCCTTATATAAATGGCGCCTTCATCTAATTCCGGGAGGAATTCGGTACCCAGGAATTTAAAAAGGAACAGCCCGAATGCAACTATTGCTACTGAGGCGGTAAGCGTTGTTCTTTTATGCCCGTATGTCCAGGAAAACATTTTCATTACCCCATTTGTAATTGTTTCCACCAGCCGGTTATGCTTTTCTTTCACATTTTTGCGAAGTAATAAACTACATAACAGCGGCACTAAAGTGAGCGTAAGCATCAGTGCGCCAAGCAGGGCAAATCCTAATGTCCAGGCCAGCGGGGAAAACATTTTGCCTTCTACCTTTTGGAAAGAAAAAATGGGCAGCAATGCAGCAATAATGATAAGCTTTGAAAAGAAAATGGCTTTGCCGAGCTCACCGCCTGTATTCTTGATGATCCCCAGCTTGGAAAGCTTATTAAAGCGCTCCATACCATAGCTATGCGCTTTTTGATCGAGCACTACGAATATGCCTTCAACCATCACTACCGCGCCGTCTATGATTATCCCGAAATCAATGGCTCCCATAGACAGCAGGTTGGCGCTCATTCCTCTTAGGGTAAGGCATATAAATGCCGTAAGTAATGCCAGGGGAATTACGATCGCCACAGCCACAGTGGTGCGCCAGTCGGCCATGAACAAAAACACAATGACAGTAACAAAGATTATTCCCTCAAACATATTGTGAAGAACAGTGTGCGTGGCGAAATCAATCAAATCATCCCTGTTATAAAAAGTATTGATCTTCACATTTTCAGGGAGCACTTTCTCATTCAGGTAATCAATCTTTGCCTGTACTTTCTTTATTACCTCGCTGGGGTTTTCCCCCTTACGCATTACCACAATGCCTTCCACTACATCATTCTGCTTGTCTCGGCCTACCTGTCCTAAGCGCGGCAGGCTGGTAATGTCCACGATGGCTACGTCTTTTACAAGAATAGGCGTGCCATTGATATTGGTGACAATGATGTTTTCAATTTCTTTTGTATTGTTCAATAAGCCTATTCCTCTCACCACATAGGCCTGTGCATTGTCTACAATAATATCCCCGCCAACATTGATATTGCTTTTGGATGCGGCAGTATACACATCCAGGGGCGTAATGCCATACGAAGCCAGCTTCCGGGGATCTACTTTTATCTCATACGTTTTTACTTCGCCGCCGAAGCTCACTACGTCTCCTACGCCGGGCACTCCCAGCAATTGTCTTTCTATTACCCAGTCCTGCAGGGTCTTCAGGTCTTTGACAGATTTATCAGGACTTGTTAAGGTATAGCGGAATATTTCTCCGGTGGGACCTGTGGGTGGTTGTATATCAGGGTCTGCATTTTCCGGCAACGCTACATCCCGGAGCATATTGTTCACCTGCTGCCTTGCAAAGGCATCATCCACATCGTCGTCAAATATTATCTTTACTACAGAAAGTCCGAATACTGTAGTAGAACGCACCGACGATTTTTTTTGAACAGGGTTCATCGCTACTTCAATCGGGATGCTTACAAATTTTTCTACTTCTTCTGCGCTCCTCCCCGGCCATTGTGTGATGATGGTGATTTGTGTATTGGTGACATCCGGAAATGCTTCGATAGGGATATTTTTAAAAGCTATTATCCCCCAGATGATCAGTATTAATGTGGCAAAAAATATGAACAGCCTGTTTTTTAAAGAAAAGGCTATTACTTTCTTTATGAATTTGGACATAATATTTTTTTTAGTGTGCTGTCAGAGCCTGGTAAACGAATAATTGAGAGCTTGTAACTACCTGGTCTCCTGCATCAAGCCCCCTGATATACGCCCTGTCTTCCGTGCGCTTTACCAGTGATATTTCCTGCACGGTCAATTTTCCCTCTTTTTTTACTACTACGTAGTATTTGCTGTTGTCCATGATAAGTGACTGAACGGGTATTGTCAGTATTTTCCTGCCGGAATGAATATTCACTTTAACCGTAACAAACATCTCCGGTTTTAAAGCCCTGTCCTTATTCTGCATAGTTACACGCACCTGCATGGTACGGGTAGCAGGATCCAGCACATTATATATTTTATCAATTTTTCCCGGGTAATTCTTGTCGGGATCGGCAAGCGTATTCACAATAGCAGCGTCGCCGATATGGATATTCATTATGTCCGCCTCATATACATTAGCGGTTATCCATACTTCCGAGAGATCCGCAATGGTGAACAGGCTGGCATTGTTGTCCGCTCTTATCTCGGAATTGCCGGTAAGATTTTTTTCAATGATATATCCGCTGATGGGGGCTGTCACTGTATAGGTAGCATTGCTGCCCCCGGTGATAGCGGCAACCTGCTTTGCCTTGTTGAGCTCGGATAATGCCTTGTTGTATTCCACTTTTGCATTTATATAATCCTGTTCGGTGGCTAATTTGCCCTCATACAGATCCTGGGTGGTCTGAAGCGCTTTCTTTGTCATTTCTACATTGGACGCTGCAAGGGAAAGGTCATTGCCTGCGCTGGCAACTTCAGTGCTTTTCAATACTGCCAGCACCTGCCCTTTTTTTACAAAATCGCCTAATTCGGCTTTTACCGCCAGTACCCGCCCGCTGATCAGCGCATACACCCTGGCTGTTTTGGTTTCATTAGTTGATATTTTACCATTGAGCTTTATATCGTTGCTGTCGTCTTCCATTGCAGCGGATGCAACAGGAATATTCTTTATAATGCTGTCGTTGATCGCAGGATCCTGGGCGGCAGTACTATTTTTTTGATTGTTGCAGGAAAAAAGGGATATGCTTACAGATATTATAAAGAACAGGAATGTCTTTTTCATGATAATAATTTTAATTGCCCGTTACAATTTTTCCGCAGGCGAAGTTTAAAGTTTCCAGCGCCTGCATCCTTTCATTTTGTATTTGATTTAATTGCAGCACATTTTGTTTGTACGATTCGTAGAAGTCGGTAAAATCAAGGAGGCTGATATTCTTTTTCTCGAAATTTATCATTACGCTTTGCAGCAACTGCTCAAACTGGTTGTTAAAATCAGGGTCAATGTTTTTAAGCAACCTGTCTGTATTCAGGGCATTGCTGTAAGCATTACGTACTTCTGTTTCCACCTGTAATTTTTGCCTGTCTGCCAGTAATTTGCTTTGCTGAACACTAAAATCTGCTGCCTTGATATTCCCCTGGTTACGGTTGAAAAAAGGAAGATCAATAGCCATTGTAAGAAAAGTGGCATTATCTACAAAGCTGCCGCGCTTATCAAACTGGGCGCCAAGTGTCAGGTCAGGTACAGCAAGCGCTTTTTGGTAAGCATAATTCTGTTTGTCATACAATAAGGTATTATTCGCCAGTTTTAAATCCTCCCTGTTGTGAAGGGCAGTGTCAATCAGTGATTCCAATGGCAGCCCGCTGACCGAAAAAGCGGCTGCGGGTTTTTCATCCGGCAAATACACATGTTCATTGTCCTGCAAAAGCAATTGCAGCTCTGCCTGGGTATTGTTGAATGTATTGCGCAATAATGCCTGCTCCGTTCTTAAACTATATAATAGTGATTTTATACGGACGGCATCTTTTAGGGTTACCACCCCTTTTTGCTGCAGTTGATCAAACAGGTCGCAGAGTTTTTCAACCGATCCGATCTGCAGCTGGTATGCGGCAATTGAATTGTGGAGATAATGCAAACTGTAATAATCGCTCCTGAGCGTGTATCGCAATGTCCGGAGCAGGTCATAAAACGAATTCCGGGTCATTGCAATGTTGGTCTTTGCCATATTGATCTGCTTATTCCGTTTGCCTGCCAGCAGGATCAGTTGCTGGACGTCAACCGTATATTGGCCGGTTGGATTACCGATATCAAAGAACTTTTTGTTGTCCGGGTTATAAATATTCCCTGAAAAAGCGATATTGGGATTTGCATACAGCCTGCTTTGGATCAGTTGGGCTTCTGCAATATTGATATTGTATTTCCCCGCAAGCAACTCAAGGTTTTTATTCAAAAACACAGCTTCTGCCTGTGGTAGCGGGATGCGTAGTGTATCCTGTGCCACTATTTGTAGCGCACTATATAGTATGATCAATACTATGCTACATGGTTTGTAGAATGAATATCTCATCTAATACAATTAATTATAACTGAATACGCTCTGCTATAATCCGTATTATAGCAGGGCATGATGTAAAAAGAAATCAGGGTTGGATTATATGCTATAATCCGGTGGAGGAGTTACTGTTTCAAAATATCCGTCAAGAGAAGTGTTGTCGTTGACAGATGGGAAATTGTTCCGGGTTGTCTGAGAAGTAAAATGTGTATCCTGGAGTATTTGAAACTGCGTTAAGTCTGAAATGTAATTAAAAGTCCTTACCGGAACAAAATTATTGCCATTGTCATCATCTTCATCGTCGGCTTTCTTATCATTACCAAGCGCTACTTCTATGTATTCTGCGATGCTGTTAATATCGTCTATCTGAAGACCATTACTGTCATAGCAGTCTGTTTCTGCGCTCTGCGGCAGGAACATGAAAGTATTCATGTGCAACGCCATAATAAACAAAACCGACAGTTTCCTCATCAAGGGGTGTAATTACAAATTCAGCAAAAGTAAACGAAAAAGTTGTTATGCTATTGTTAGTTTCGGGTGTATTCAAACTATATATTTTTTGCATGAATTTTACAAACGATTTCTATTTACTGTATTATCTCAATATATTTGTGTTTTGCCTGTCCGGGAACATCCGGTATCAGTAATAACAATTGGACCTTCCATGAGTTTACTGATAGTTGTTATACTAAAGCCAACTGCCAAGAGATAATCTCCAAAAACGCGATATCTTGCCATTTACCCAAGACTCATTATCCAGGTATGAAGAGAGTAAAGAATAGTTTGGGGTTGCTGTGTGTAGCGCCATTATTCATGGTTGTCAACACTGCAGCCCAAGTGCTTTCATTGAAAGAAGCTGAAGCAACAGCTCTTCAAAACTATAACACTATCAAAGCCAAAAGCAACTATGCCGCCGCTTCCATGGCTGCTGTGCAGCAGGCAAAACGTGATGCCTTGCCCAATCTGGTTGTAGCTGCACAGCAGGACTATGGCACGATCAACGGGCAGAACGGCCCATTATATGGCTTCGGGGGTTTTGGAGTAGCATCCTCGGGAGCTGCCCTCCCGCAGCAAAACTGGCATGCCGCTTTTGGCGCATTATACCTTGCCAATATCAACTGGGATTTCTTTGCATTTGGAAGAGCAAAAGAAAAAATAAAAGCGGCAACGGCAATAGCGCAGCAGGACGAGACTGATCTGCAGCAGGAGCGTTTTCAGCACCAGGTGAAAGTGGCAGCAGCTTATCTTAACCTGCTTGCAGCACAACGGATCACCCGGTCAATGCAGCATAACCTGGAGAGGGCGGATACCCTGCAACTTGTAGTGACCACGAAAGCGAAAAATGGACTTATTGCCGGGGTGGACTCATCGCTTGCCGATGCGGAAGTATCCGCAGCCAGGATAGCATTGCTTCGCGCCATGGATGCAGAACAGGATCGTGCTTCTGAGCTTGCTGTATTGATGGGAGTGGAGAAGCCTGCTGTATTGGTGCTGGACACTTTATTTGTCAGTAAGATCCCGGTGGGAGTGCTTGATACTACTGCAGTTAAAGATGATCACCCCGAGCTGGAATATTATAAAAGCCGGATAAGAGTGAGCGACGAGCAGGCGAAATACTTCGGCAAATTCAGCTACCCTACTTTTTCCGTGTTCAGTGTTTTTCAAAGCAGGGGCTCAGGTTTCCAGCCGGGCTATACTACCGACCAGTCTGCGTATACCCACGACTATTGGGAGGGCATTAAGCCGGTGCGCAGCAATTACCTGGTAGGCGTAGGCGTTAGCTGGAACCTCACTACACCCTTGCGGATACAGCAGCAGGTAACAGCACAAAAATTTATATCTGCAGGACTGAAGAATGAACTTGATCTGGTAAACCAGCGCCTGAATGAACAGCAGCGGCTTGCAGCGTCAAAAATGAAGAATGCTGTTGCTGCCTATGCGGAAGCGCCTGTTCAGGTAAAGGCAGCTTCGGACGCTTATTTGCAAAAGTCAGTGCTGTATAGGAATGGGCTTACCACTATCGTTGATGTTACCCAGTCGCTGTATGCGCTTACCCGTGCTGAAACAGACCGTGATATTGCATATAATAATGTGTGGCAGGCGCTTTTGCTGAAAGCGGCTGCTGCCGGAGATTTTAATTTGTTCATGACTGAGCTTCCATAGGCATCAGCAGTATATTTTGGAATGCACCTTTTCGATTTATCATTGATGCCTCAATATAAATTATAGTATGAACCTGATTCGTTTTGCATTACGTAAGCCTATTACTATACTGGTAATGGTTGCCGCGTTGTTCTTCTTTGGTATAAAGGCCGTGCGGAGCATTAAGATTGATATTTTCCCAAAACTGGATATTCCCGTCATCTATCTCTCGCATCCTTTTGGCGGGTATACTCCTTTGCAAATGGAAGGTTTTTTTGCGAAGCCTTATATCAATATTTTTCTTTTTGTAAATGGTGTGAAAAGTATTGAAACAAAAAACATACAGGGGCTGACCCTGATGAAAATTAATTTTTACCCGGGCACTAATATGGCGCAGGCGGCTGCGGAGGTGAGCGCCTTTTCCAACAGGATCCAGGCGGCCTTTCCCCCTGGTTCAAACCCGCCTTTTATCATACGGTTCGACGCCTCAACCTTGCCTGTTGGGCAGCTTGTATTGAGAAGCGCCACAAGAAGCAATAATGAATTACTTGATCTTGCTAATGTATATGTGCGATCTACTTTTACTTCTATACCTGGTGTAGTGTCTTCCCCTCCATTTGGCGGTAATGTAAGAACTATCGTTGTTAAGGCAGATCCGGAATTGCTGCGCACGCATAAGCTGACACCTGACCAGCTTGTAGAAGCTATACGGATAAATAATCAAACCTCTCCTTCCGGAAATGTGCGTGTAGGCGATAAAAATTACATTACTCCTGTTAATACAGGTATTGTAGATGTAAAAGATTTTGAAAATATTCCTTTGTTTAAAGGAGATGTGCCTAACCTGTATCTCCGCGATGTAGCCACTGTGGAAGATGGCGCTGACCGTACTTCGGGCTATGCACTGGTAAATGGCAAAAGATCGGTATACCTCAGCATAGCAAAAAGCGCAGATGCGTCTACCTGGGAAGTAGTGCAAAATCTCAAGCAATCAATTCCCCGCATACAATCACAGCTCCCGGAGGATGTTGAGCTTTCCTATGAATTTGATCAGTCGGTATATGTAATGAATGCCGTGAAAAGCCTTTTGAGTGAAGGTGGTATAGGCGCCATTCTTACAGGGCTGATGGTAGTGCTTTTCCTTGGAGATTTAAGAGGTGCGCTGATCGTGATATTAACTATTCCCACTTCCATTATTTCCTCCATATTATTTCTTAGTCTCTTCGGGCAAACGATCAATATAATGACCCTCAGCGGGCTTGCGCTTGCCGTGGGAATACTGGTAGATGAGAGTACGGTAACGATAGAAAATATTCACCAGCATTTAGATATGGGCAAGCCGAAGGCGCTTGCAATATGGCATGCGTGTAAGGAAATAGCATTCCCAAAGCTGCTCATACTCTTTTGTATACTTGCAGTATTTGCACCGGCATTCACCATGGGAGGAATACCCGGGTCATTGTTCCTGCCACTTGCGCTTGCTATCGGGTTCAGCATGGTCTTTTCTTATTTGCTGGCGCAAACCTTTGTGCCCGTAATGGCCAACTGGATCATGAAAGGGAAACATCATAAAAAGGCGGATGGAACAAACATGACAGATGCCGAAGAGCTTTCTGCAAGCGGTTTAAGCACGGATGCTGAGGTCAGCACCTGGGACCAGAAGGCTTTGGCAATGGAAAAAAAAGAGCATGACCCCGGCAGTAAGCTAAGCAGGTTTGAGCGGGTCCGCAACAGGTATCTCAGGTTTATACAAAGGATGATGCCTTACCGGAAAATAATTGTGGGCAGCTACCTTGTTATTGTCAGCCTGGTATCGGTATATATGCTCACGAGCATAGGGCGCGACGTGCTGCCCAAGGTAAATGGCAGCCAGTTCCAGCTCAGGATGAGAGCGGCAGACGGAACAAGAATAGAGAGAACAGAAGCACTGACCATCAGGCTGGAAAACATCATCAAAGATGTTGCGGGAAAGGAAAACGTTGCTATTACTTCTTCCTATGTCGGAATGCATCCGCAATTGTTTTCTACCAGCTCGTTATTTCTCTTTATGGCCGGTCCTCATGAAGCGGTATTGCAGGTGGCATTGAGAGAAGGATATAACACCAATCTTGATGCCCTGAAAGATAAGATCCGCCGCAAAGCAGAAGAAGCATTACCGGGTGTAAAGCTGTCATTTGAAACTATTGAGCTTACGGATAAAATATTAGGACAGGGATCCCCCACTCCGGTTGAGGTACGTTTTTCGGGACGGAATAAAAAGGATAATGAAGAATATGCAAGGAGGATTATTCCTCTGCTGCAGCAGATACCTTATATGCGGGATGTACAGATAGGACAGTCTACGAATTATCCTGCAATTAACATAAACGTTGACAGAACCCGTGCTGCGCAATTGGGAGTGGATATGAGCGATGTAGCGCGTTCAGTAACTCCTTCCACGTCTTCTTCGCGTTATACGGACAAAAATATCTGGACAGATACTAAAGCGGGATATAGTTATGCGGTACAGGTTGAAATACCGGAAAATAAAATGGCTGATCAAAATGATATTGGCGAGATACCCCTGCTCAAAAATAGTTCCCGTCCGGTATTGAGCGACGTAGCCGATATCAGGACAGGGGTTACCTACGGAGAAACCGATAATCTCGGGGCAATGCCGACGCTAACGGTAACGGCTAACCTTAATAACCAGGACCTCGGCACCGCAGCCAGAGATGTGCAGGAAGCTATTTCCAGGCTTGGCAAATTGCCAAGAGGACTGACCGTAGAGCTCATAGGGCTAAGCCAGACATTGACAGATACGCTTGACAGCCTGGAGAACGGGCTGCTCGTAGCCATAGTAGTGATATTCCTCATGCTGGCAGCCAATTTCCAGTCCTTCAAAGTGTCGGGAATTGTATTGTCAACAGTACCTGCAGTTATCCTCGGCTCGCTGGCATTATTGCTGGCTGCAGGATCTACCCTCAACCTGCAGTCGTATATGGGAATTATTATGTCGGTAGGCGTTTCTATTTCCAATGCTGTATTATTGATCACCAATGCCGAAGAGATCAGGAGGCATAATGGTAATGCTATCTTATCGGCATGCGAAGGGGCAGCTTTGCGTATGCGCCCTATCCTGATGACAGCGCTTGCAATGGTGGTAGGTATGATACCTATGGCAAGTGGTATGGGTGAGGCCGGCGATCAGTCCTCACCTTTAGGCAGGGCAGTGATCGGTGGTTTGATTGCTTCTACTTTTGCAGCCCTGTTTATTCTCCCGCTGGCTTTTGCCTGGGGACAGGGAAAGTCCGGTACACAAAGCGTTTCGCTTGACCCGGAAGACGAGGAGAGCGTCCATTATATTCCTGTGAAAAAGCATAACCCGGAGAACCCGTCATAATTCAATAAACAATTCGGCAAATTATTGCCTGTGTATAAAAAAAGTACAATGAGAATATTTTCAACAGCATCTTTTCTATATGTTTCAGGTGTTTTAGGTGTCGCTTTTTTTAGTTGCAATTCTGCGGCAAAAGAAGAAAAATCAGCAGAGAGCAGGAAAGATAGTGTTAAAACGTATACTGTTTTCAACCTGCAGAAAGACCGTCTGGTCTCAAGCCTTAAACTTCCCGGGGAACTGATGGCATTTCAGCAGGTAGACCTCTATTCCAAAGTGAACAGTTTTGTGAAAAAGCTATATGTGGATGTGGGCTCAGAAGTAAAAACGGGGCAGTTGCTGGCTACAATGGAAGCTCCCGAGATCAATGCCCAGTTGTCGGGCGCCTCTTCACGGCTTAAATCGGCGGAAGCCCTGTACATAGCGAGCAAGGCACATTATGAGCGCCTGCTCGAAACCAGCAAAACGCCGGGCACTATCTCACCCAACGACCTGGATATTGCGCTTGCCAGGCAAAACGCTGATCATGCCCAGTTGCAATCTGCGCAGGCTGCTTATAAAGAGATCACGGATAATAAGAACTATCTTGAAATAAAGGCTCCGTTTTCAGGTGTGATCAGTGCCCGCAATGTAAGTGCGGGTGCATACGTAGGACCGGCAGGCAAAGGGTCGGATCAGCCTGTATTTACATTGCAGGAGCAGAAGCATCTCCGGCTTGCTGTATCCATACCCGAAGCCTACACAGGATACCTCAAACAAAATGATGAGGTGAGATTTATGGTAAAGTCATTTCCCAATGAATATTTTACTGCTAAGGTCAAAAGGCTTGCCGGCGCCCTGGATACCAGGCTGCGCTCAGAGCGTGTGGAAATGGATGTAATGAACGATAGCAGGAAATTACTCCCGGGAATGGTTGCAGAAATATTGCTTACACTGCCCGCAAAAGACAGCACTTTTGTAGTGCCTAAAAGCGCTGTGGTGAATGCTTCTGAAAATATTTTTGTTATAAGAGTTGAAGACGGAAAAGCGAAGTGGATAACTATAACTCCGGGAAGAGAAGTTAGTGATAAAGTGGAAATATACGGGCAACTGCAAACGGGTGATACTATTATACAGCAGGCAAATGAAGAGGTCAGGGACGGCGCGGCAGTCAGCATTGAGCGGTAGGATTATGTCAACAATGATTTTCCGTACTTTTTTATGAGAGGTGAGACTTGCCTACCGGCAGGCAGGCGATAAATGTGAGGATCTCACATTTATCGCCTATCGTTTCACGTTTCCCAGATTTCTTCCGGGAAATTTACTTTTATTAAAAATAATCCATGCCCCGGAACCGAAAAATCGGCTTTGGTACAGTCGCGTGCTTCTATGATATCCCGGAATTGCTGCAGGTTTATTTTACCTCTGCCCACCTGCAGCATGGTGCCGGTAAGTCCCCTTACCATGCCTCTAAGAAACCGGTTGGCTTTTACATAATATATTAGGGCATCTCCTTCTGTTTGCCATTCACTTTCGATGATCTCGCAGTTGAAATTTTTGACCTGGGTATTTCTTTTTGAAAAGCTGCTGAAATCCCGGTATTCCTTTACCACCGCCGCGGCATTTTGCAAAAGAGCTTTATCTATGGTATATGGAAAATAATACGCCCTGCCGGAGAGAAAGGGATCTTTTTTGCTATAAGTGAAATATTTATACTCCCGGCTTTGGGCATCAAACCGGCAATGTGCACCTGCGGCTACTTCTACTATTGACCTGATAGCAATATCGGGCGGTAATAATGCATTAAGATTATATATTTTTTCCTGAGGTATTGTAAACTCACAATCCAAATGAAAAAAATTCTGCAACGCATGTACCCCTGCATCTGTACGTGACGATCCTGTAAGGGAAATGCTTCTTTTAAAATAGATCTGCAATGCCTTTTCAACTTCTGCCTGTACCGTGTTCGCATTTTCCTGCATTTGGTAACCGGCATAAGCGGTGCCCATATACGTTACCTCTATAAAATATCTGTGCATCAATCAGGATCAGTTGTAGTATAGCCGCAAATCTAAACAATAAAGCATAAGTGGATGTATAAGGGCGCATTTCAAATTTTCGCAGCATTTCTCCCCTCTCTGCTGTGCGGAGAGGGGATTGCAGGGGTGAGGAAAATATGTGGCGCGAAAATTTGAAATGCGCCCGATGTATAATGCTGCAATGGTAAATGAGTAGTGTGAGTTATTTATTGGAAGGGATCAGGATGCGGATGGTATCCTGGGTACCATCATCCATTTGGTCAACATATATCAGCTCCATACCCTCATTGCTTTTTCTTTGTAAAGTTTTTTTGATGGAAGTTGAAGTGCCTAACACTATTTTTTCCGACGCGGTGGCGGATCCTGACTGTTTCTTTTTGTCGGCTTCTTCCATTGCCACATTGATCAGCTCCGATGATGAAGTGGATTTATTAGCAGCAGCGGTGGCTTGCACAGGAGCAGGGTCTTTTTGTTCTGTAACGGGCGTAGCAGTCTTTTCTTCTTTAACTGTTTCCTTTGCAATGGGTTTCTCACCGGTATGCTTTTGCCCCGCTGTGGATGCAATGGCTTTTTCAGCAACCGATACAGTACTGTCGGGGTCAACTTTATTTTTTGGTTTATTATCTGTGGACGAAGCAACTATTTTGTCTTCGTTCTTTTTACCGTGGTTTTTGTCTTCAGTTGCAGCCTTCCTGTTTTCCAGGTCAGGAGCTTTGGCTATGGCAGTATTGCTATCTGCGGTTTCTTTAGTTACCGTACTTTTTGTCTCTTTATGAACGGGTTCGGTAAGGACAGGAGATGTTTTAGCTGTTTTAGCTATTGTCTGGCTGTCTGTAGCAGACTTTCCTTCACCCGTCTTAGGTATTGTTGTATTAACTGCTACCAGTTTGGCAGAATCTGTTGCGGTAGTTTTTACCAGCTTCAGGGAATCACCCGGGCGGGGAATGATCACCGGTTGTTGCCGTATGGTGGGGTCGTTTACCACTTCAGCAAGCATGGAAGAAAACGGGTCATTACTTACGATTCCTGTAGCCTGCTTTAGGGGAGCGGTTTTCAGCTTTTCAGGCTTCAGCTCAACTTTCTTTCCTGATTGTTTTGATTCATTTTTCAGCCCGCTAAGCTCAACTTTTTTCCCGTTATCATTCTTTAGTATAAAAGCGATATCATCGTCGTTCACGGAACAATTGAACTGCCATTCCGATGAAGGGATATCGGGAAAACCGACCATTAAATCGTAGGAAGCACTTGCCAGGCGCTCCATTACCAGGTATCCGTTACCGGAAGAATGAAAAATTTTTGAGCCGGAACGAACGTAAAAGGGCTTATGGTCTGCCGACTGTATATAAATATAGTAATTCCCCTGTCCCAATACCTGACACATAGCCAAACTGATAAGAAATGCAAAGCCTGTTTTTCGCATTACGTTATGTATTTACTTCTTCCGGGGAGACCTTGTTTTTAATAAAAATCAATTGACAAAACTACTTAAATCACCCGAGAGCCGCCACTCATATAAAAAATCCTTGGTTTGCAAACACCCGGGCTATTTTTGCGCTTTAATAAATCGTATAACTCAATAATATTATTGTGCTTTTGCAGTGAGCGCCAACAATTTATTTAATATGCCAGCCTTTTTAATACCATTTTCACAACAAAATCCGTTACTTTAAAACCGGGAATACTATATTGTTGATTTCCAGGTCAAAATATAAACTTTTACATTCACAACCATAAAAACAAACACTTTTTACGTGAAAAACCTACTTCGTTTACTCCTGCTTGCGGCATTTCCTGCATTTTTATCGGCACAGCCTCAACCGGCAAAAGATACAGACCTGCTAAGTATTTACCGGGCTGTCCCGGAAAAAATAAATGATCTTGTCCATACCAAGCTGGAAGCGAGGTTTGATTATGATAAAAGTTACCTGTATGGCAAAGTATGGATCACGCTTGAGCCTCATTTTTATGATACAGATTCATTGACGCTTGATGCAAAGGGGATGGATATTAAAGCAGTAGGTTTGGTGAAAGGAAAAATAACTGCCCCGCTGAAATTTAATTATGACGGTAAGCAGATCTTTATCAGGCTCAATAAGGTATACCGTAAAGGCGAGCAGTATAAAGTATACGTGGACTATGTTTCAAAGCCCAATGAACTGCCCAAAGGCGGCAGCTCGGCAATAACAGATGATAAAGGACTGTATTTTATTAACCCAAAAGGAGAGGAAAAGAACAAGCCTACCCAGATATGGACCCAGGGCGAGACGGAGAGTACTTCAGCCTGGTGTCCTACCATTGATAAACCCAACCAGAAATGTACGCAGGAGTTCTTCCTTATCGTGCCGTCAAAGTATGTAACGCTCAGCAATGGTAAGCTGATAGAGCAGCAAAAAAATGCCGACGGCACAAGAACAGACTACTGGCGGATGGATCTTCCGCATTCTCCTTATTTGTTCTTTATCGGCGTGGGAGATTATGCCATTGTAAAAGATATGTACAAAGGCAAAGAAGTAAGCTATTATGTAGAAAAGGAATATGCTCCTGTTGCTAAAAAAATATTTGGTAATACCCCGGAGATGATCGCTTTTTATGAAAAGATCACAGGAGTATCTTTTCCTTGGCCCAAGTATTCACAGATCGTGGGACGTGATTATGTAAGCGGCGCTATGGAAAATACTACGGCTACCCTTCACCAGGAAAGCGCCCAGCAGGATTCAAGAGAACTGCTCGACGGCAATAGCTGGGAAAGCACGATAGCGCATGAGCTTTTCCATCATTGGTTTGGCGATTATGTAACTGCCAAAAGCTGGAGCAATCTTACCGTTAATGAATCTTTTGCCAATTTCAGCCAGGTGCTGTGGGAAGAATATAAATACGGGAAGGATTTTGGCGATGCGGAGAACTACCAGAATATGCAACAATACCTCGGTAGTCCTGAGGATGCAAAGAAAGACCTGGTGCGCTACCATTATAAGGACAGGGAGGATATGTTTGACCTTGTAAGCTATCAGAAAGGAGGACGCATATTGAACATGCTGCGTAATTTCCTGGGCGAGGAGGCTTTTTATAAAGGCTTACATCTTTATCTTGACACCTACAAATTCGGCAATGCGGGCGCCAGTGAGCTGAGGCTTGCACTGGAGCAGGTCAGCGGTAAAGATCTTAACTGGTTCTTTAATCAATGGTATTTTGGAAGCGGCCATCCCAGGCTTAATATTACATACAGCTATGATGAATCCGGTAAAATTGTTTCGGTAAACGTAAAGCAAACACAGAACGGCCAGGTCTTCATCCTGCCGGTAGCTATTGATGTATATACGGGTGGCAAAAAAGAACGTCATGAAGTTTGGGTGAACCAAAAAGATCAGACTTTCAGCTATGAGGTGAAAAGCAGACCGGAACTTGTAAATTTTGACGGCGATAAGATATTGCTTTGCGAAAAGACTGAAACCGGTAAATCGCTTACAAATTATATCTATCAATACAAACAGGCAGGCAGCTATGTAGACCGGAGAGAGGCAATTGCGGCGTGTGCGGTTATGCAGGATAGTACTGAAGCGGTAGAGCTGCTTAAAACAGCATTGAGAGACCGTTATTATGAATTGAGGGACTTTGCCATCACTTCCCTGGATCTGAAAAAGGAAGCGGTAAAGCAGGCTGTTGAAACATTCCTGTTTGAGCTGGCAAAAAGCGATCCCAAGCCTACAGTAAAAGCCAGTGCTATTACCGCGCTCAGCACATACGATAAGCAGATATATAAAGATATTATACTCAGAAGCGTAAACGATTCATCTTATTCAGTGGCAGGCGCAGCACTGAATGCTGTAGCTAATTTTGATTCCGCTGCGGCTTATACAGAGGCAAAGAAACTGTCGCGGCTTACTGCCAAAGGAAAGCTTTCTGAAGCTATCTGTAATGTTTTTGCGGTGAACGGTAAAGAAGAAGATGTTAACTATGTGATGAATACTTATAATGCCCTGCATTTTGGAGATACTAAGTTTGAATTGACCCAAATGATCGCCTATTACGCCATTCAGCTTACGAATACGGAGAAAGTAAAGCAGGTGGTAGATGGTCTTATAGCGTTCAGGGAAGAGGTGCCGGGAGCTTATAAAGCCCAGCTTACTCCCTATATCAACAATGTGCTGTTAAGATCCATCGCCAATCAGAAAACCGCGATGAAGAATCTTTCTCCTGATGCTGCGGATCTGCAGCAGCAGATAGATTATGTTAATTCGAAAATAAATTAGGACTATGTGAGACGTGAGAGGTGAAATGTGAGAGCCTGTCTCACCTCTCACGTTTCACCTCTCACGAAATTAGTTCTCTTTCTTTTTCACTATAGATGTATCCCCTTCCAGTATGGGCAATATATAGCCGCCGGTATCTATGGTCACTTTTGGAAAAGCTTTTTTCAGTATGGAAGAATCTGCAGTCGCGATCTTCGATTGATAGATATAGATGATTTGAAGATCCGGCATTCCTTTGAGTGCAGTCAGTCCGGCTGTGGAAATTGCTGTACCAACGATATTAAGGTATTGCAATTTGGAAAGTGTTTTTAGCTGCGCAATGCCTTTGTCGGTAATATTGGTATGATCCAGGCTTAGCCTTGTCAGGTTGGTCAGCTTTGCAACGGTGTTCATCGCGGCATCCGTAACTCTGGTATCTCCAAGCTTCAGCCATACGATCTGGGGCGCCAGGGGTTCCAGCAACTGTACCGCGCTGTCGCCGCTCATGGGAATGCTTATGAAATTTACAGAAAGATAATTACTTTCCGAAGCAACCGGGACAACGGTAATGCCTTTTTGTTTCAATCTGCCGATCAGTTCTGCAGAAGCTGCATCAACAGGGGCTTCAGGTACATCCGGTTTTACAGCCGGGGTGTTGCTATTGCTTTGTAATGCGATTAGTGCCGGCTTGATCTTTACATCCTGTGGCAGGTCTTTTACCTTTTGATCAAAGCTGGCCCCTGTATTTATCCACCAGTGCAGGAGGTTGATCTCTGCTTCTGTCAACTGGGGTTTTCCTTTTGGCGGCATATGTTCTTTTTCCAGCGGGTCTATCAGGAGCCTTTTATACATTTCGCTTTCTTCGCTTTTGCCGGGTACTAATACTTTGCCCTTTTTCCCGCCTTTTTCAATGAACGCTTTAGTGTCAAGCCGCAGGTTGCCTTTTTGCTTTGAGCTGCTATGGCAACTGTAGCACTTATTTTGCAATACCGGTTGTATGATGTCGCCGTAGGCTGCAGCCTGCTGTACATCGGGAATTATTTTTTTAACTGTTTCAGTTGTTGCGCTTTGACTTATTTCCTGTGTAAGGTAGCCTTCCCCATGAGTAAGGGTGCCTCCCAGATGTCCTGTAATGGTGATGAGCAGGAAAAGCAGCACAGACAGTATATAGGGTAATGCGGCAGGTAGCTTTTGACCAACCTTTTGTGTAAAGTTCAGATAATATACAATGGCAATGATTGCCACGCCAATCCCCATCCAGCGGTGCCGGTTCAGGATATCCGGATCATAATCCCCTCCTTCGCCGAGCAGCCAGCCGCTGATACAGGAGAGTATTGCAGTAAGGGCTCCCAATAGTAAGGTAATGCTTACTGCAGGCTGCAGGTTATTAAACTGCGGTTTCCTGCTCAGCCAGTGCAGCAGCACAGCCAACAGTAAAATACCAATGGGCAGGTGTACTACAACGGGGTGAAACCTTCCTAAAAAACCTGAAAGACTTAGTAATATCATAATAGTGGTACAGATGCTTTATTGATTGGTATATCTTTTCCGCAGCAGGTTCATCATATATACATTGATCTCCCACTGGTTGGCAACCGGCTGCCTGGTATAAGGCAATGCAGGAAGATAGTCCGGGGGACCGAACTCGGTGAGAAAGGAAAGTTTTTTTATACCCTGCTTTATTTTGATGGCAACTACTTTATCCCACCATTCTATATGTCTTTTTACAGCGGCATCCCATTCCGGCGCCCGCGGATCATTTACCTGCGGGCCTTCGGGATGTCCTATCCTTGCATGAATATGATCTACCCTTTCCAGGATCATATTTACAGTGGCTTCCTGGTCGTGTAATAATGATTCATGCACATTACACCAGTGAGAAATATCGAGGGTGACCCGCAATCCCGGCATTGTTTCAGCAAAATGCCTTGCTATGGGCGCCGCAAATAAGATCCTTGAGCGGTGGGTCTCATGGGAGATAGGTATACCGCTTTTTTTGCTTGCTTCTATAGTGTAGCTGATAAACTGCCTGTTTTGATCAAACGAAAAATAATCTCTCCCCGAATGGCAATTAATGTACAACGGACGCTGAATTTGCTGGGAAGTAACTGCGTCAATCTGTGATCTGAACTGGCGCAGGTGATTTTGAAAATCGCTGTCGCCTGCGCCACAAAGGAAGCCGATCTCGAGGTTGTGCTTTCGTATGGCATTGAAGAGCATATCCTGCTGCTCTTTACTTCCCGGCCACCACATTTCTATGCCATCATATCCTTCTTTTTTTGCTTTAGCGCAAAATTCATCTACTGTTCCGGGAAAGCCCCAGTTAGTTGCCATGAGCGTTAATGTAAAATCTCCCGGCACAGTAAAAGGAGGCTTATTACTATTTTGCGAAGAAAAGGGCGCGATCATTGCTCCGCCCATTGCGGCGGTAGTACTGATAAATTTTCTGCGGTTCAGGGGCATATCCAAATATAATGTTCTGAAAAAACTAAGCTATGATTTCATTTATTACACGCCCGGCAACATCGGTAAGCCTGAAATGTCTTCCCTGAAATTCATAAGTAAATGTTTCGTGGTTGAATCCTAACTGGTTGAGAATAGTAGCCTGTATATCAAATGGGGAAACCTGCCCGCTGATGGCGCTGTAGCCAACAGGGTCCGTCTCGCCATAGCTGCTTCCTTTTTTAAGACCGCCGCCGGCCATCCAGATAGTGAAAGCCTCGGCATGATGGTCCCTTCCTTTGTATGCCTGCACTTTGCCTTCCCTGTTTTCCTGCATGGGGGTGCGGCCAAATTCTCCACCCCACACTACCAGTGTTTCGTCCAGCAGCCCGCGCTGCTTCAGGTCGAGCAGCAATGCTGTGGTAGCGCGGTCCACGCTCCGGCATTTATTTACAAAAGCAATTTCAAGGGAGTCTCCCGCGCTGGTGCCATGGGAGTCCCATCCCCAGTCGAAGAGCTGCACATAGCGTACTCCTTTTTCCACCAGCTTCCTTGCAAGCAATGCATTGTTGGCAAAACTTTCCTTACCCGGCTGGGTGCCATACATTTTGTGTATATATTCCGGCTCATCGCTGATGTCCATTGCTTCCGGTACAGACATCTGCATTTTATAAGCCATTTCATACTGCGAGATACGGGAAAGTATTTCGGGATCTTTAAATTCCCTGTACGACTGGTGGTTCACTGCATTGATAGCATCTATGGATGCTTTCCGCATATCCTTACTGATGCCTTCGGGGTTGTTGATGAAGAGCACCGGATCGCCTTCCGAGCGGCATTGTACGCCCTGGTATACAGAGGGAAGAAAACCGCTGCCCCATACGCTTTTTCCTGCATCAGGATTCCGCCCGCCTGAAGTCAGTACTACAAAAGCCGGCAGGTTGCTGTTTTCAGTACCCAGTCCATAGCTTGCCCATGCGCCGATACTTGGTCGCCCCAGCCGTGCAGATCCCGTATGCATAAGCAGTTGCGCCGGTGCATGATTGAACTGGTCGGTTTTTACGGCTTTCAGGAAGCTGAGCTCATCTGCAACCGTGATCAGGTGAGGCAGGTGGTCAGATATCCAGGCGCCGCTTTCACCACGTTGCTCAAAATGTGCATAAGGGCCCAGCATCTTGGGGACACCCCTGATGAAAGCAAAGCGTTTACCTTCCAGTAATGACTGAGGGCAGTCCTGCCCGTCCAATTTTATCAGGTCAGGCTTATAATCAAAAAGCTCCAGTTGTGACGGAGCGCCTGCCATGTGAAGGTATATTACAGACCTGGCCTTGCCAGGAAATAGTGGTGGTTTACCTGCAAGCGGATTTGCGCTGTCGAATGCTATGGCAGCTTTGTCCTTTGATCCAAGCCAGTCACAACCGGCAAGCAGAGACCCCAGCGCCATAGCCCCAAGACCGCTTACGCTGTCTCTTAAAAAATGTCGCCTGGTGACAAAATGAAGCGCTTCGTGATTGGCTTCACTGAACAGGCGCTGATTGTTTAATTCCTTTTTTGTCATAACCCTTTTTTACGCACATTAATTCTTGGTAATAAATTCATCAAGGTTCAGCATGGCATTAGCTACCAGTATAAGCGATGCTTTGCCGGCATCTGTTTTATCATTGCCGTTGTTGATCATCTCGCATGCTTTTTCTTTGTCTTTTTTAAATGCTGCTACAGCCTGGTTATATAGTTTCTGCAATGCCTCCAGCTTTTCTTTGCTGATGGGATGGAACATTGTCATTTCATATCCTTTGCTTATCTGCATGGCTACATCCTCACCGCCTTCTTTTTCCATTCGTGTCGCAAGATGTCTTGCCATCTCAAGGAAAGCATTATCATTCAGTGTAGCCAATGCCTGCAACGGTGTATTGGTGCGTATGCGCCTGGCAAGACACACTTCCCGCGCGGTGCCGTCGAAGCTTAGCATGGTAGGATAAGGGGAAGTGCGTTTCCAGTATGTATAGATAGCTCTGCGGTACTGGTCTTCGCCGGTGCTTTTTTCCCAGACATTCCCGTCATATGGAGAGCGCCAGATGCCGTTGGGCTGATAAGGCATAACGCTTTTGCCAAACATCTTATAGCTGAGCAGTCCTGATACTGCCAGCGCCTGGTCGCGGATCTGCTCTGCAGACAGTCTCACCCTTGGACCGCGTGCATAGAATTTATTAAAAGGGTCTTTTTTTAAGGACTCATCACTTGCTACAGATGTTTGCCGGTAGGTGGCAGACATTACGATTCTTTTTACCAGTTTTTTAATGCTCCATTTATCTTCATACATAAATTTCCAGCTCAGCCAGTCCAGCAGTTGCTGATGTGTAGGAGCTATGCCCTGTGTGCCAAGATCTTCCAACGTTTCAGCTATGCCCTGTCCCATCAGTTGCTCCCAGATACGGTTCACCATGGTGCGGGCTGTAAGCGGGTTGTCTTTGCCGGTAAGCCACATGGCAAGTCCCAGGCGGTTTTTAGGGGCATTTGCAGGCAGCGGGTTAAGAGAGTGCGGCACATCCGGTTGCTCTTCCGGACCTTTATTGAGCCAGCTGCCCCGCACAAACAAATGTGTCGGGCGAAACATCTCTTTGGGGTTTTCCATCATGATAGGCGTTTGCTGCTTCGCATTAGCAGCCATAAGATATTTGTAGTGTGCAAAAGCCGTATCATAACCGGGTTTCCCTTTCCCCGGAAAAGCGGAAGAAAAGTTGAACCAGTCAAAGGTCGCCAGGTTATTCTGACTTCCTTTTTCCGCATGTGGATTGGTATAGGTAAAATAAAGATCATGCACACCGTCAACCGGGATAATATTGATAGTATGTATTGTCCAGCCTTTAGATGGAGGTATAATAGTAGCTGCTATTTTGAGGCCATTCACACTGTCTACATGAATTTCCCATTTGCCGTCTGGGATGCCTGACGTATAACGGTAGGTGAGCTGCTCCCGGTTGTTGAGCGGAACGGCGGGCAGCCGGCAGGAAGCGTCTTGTCTCAGGGCAAGATATACTTCGGAGAGCTGGCAGTTGATGAAATTATCCGCATGGTAGCTATATATGGCGGGTTGCCATGTCTTAACAAAAGACATCATTTCATGAGTCTCTTCTTTTGAGGCATTTTCGAGCAGCCATTTTTTCAGGGAATCAAATTTTGCCTGATCTTCCTGATTAAATTCCCTGAGAACAGGATAATCACCGGGCACATCTTCATCGCGGGTGTTGTTGAAGAATGCCATGAATTTATAATATTCTTCATGCTTAAACGGGTCGTAGGGGTGACTGTGGCATTGCACGCAGGCGAAGGTGGTTCCCAATAGCGTTTCCCATGTAGTATTGATGCGGTCTATTACTTCGGATGTTCTGAATTCTTCGTTGTCCGTTCCTCCTTCGTCATTGTTCATACTGTTGCGGCTGAAAGCGGTAGCGATAAGCTGATCGTCAGTAGCGTTGGGCAGCAGGTCACCTGCAAGCTGTTCGGTCAAAAAGCGATCGTAAGGCATATCTTCATTAAAGGCTTTGATGAGCCAGTCGCGGTAACGCCATATTGAGCGGTAACCGTCTTTTTCATATCCCTTACTGTCGGCGTAGCGCGCAAGGTCGAGCCACATGGCCGTCCAGCGCTCACCATATTGCGGAGAGGCGAGCAGGCTGTCTGCCAGCCGCTCATAAGCATCGGGGCGGTTATCATTTTCAAATTTCTTTACTATTTCAGGAGTGGGAGGCAGTCCGGTAATGTCAAGGCTTAGCCTGCGCGCCAGCGTCGCTTTATCCGCTTCGGGAGAAGGCGTGAGGCCCTCTTCCTTAAGTTTTGCATATATGAAATGATCTACTTCATTTTTTACCCATTTCCCATCATCTCCCCCTCCGAAAAAACCACCTGAAACATCGGGCACTTCTACCGGTTTTATTTTTACATAAGCCCAGTGCTCTCCCCATTGTGCGCCTTCTTTGATCCACTGCTTCAGCATATCAATCTCTTTTGAAGACAGCGGGTCATGTTTATAAGGCATCCTGTCTTCGGGATCGTTGGTGGTAAGTCTTTTGATCATTTCACTCCCGTCAGGATCGCCCGGTATTATTGCCGGCTTTCCGCTTTCGGTTTTGCCCAGCGCTTCAGAGCGAAACAGGAGACTGAATCCTGATTCCTTTTTAACGCCGCCATGGCAGGAGATGCACTTCTTATTGAAGAGCGGCTTTACCTCGGTATTGTAATCCACCTTTTTATGACCGATAAGCCCGGTAGTTACTATAAGCGCTGTGAGGAGGATGGCGCTTACAAGCAACAGCTTTTTATTGAGTTTAATCTTCATGGCAATGAATCAGTTCTGAAAAGCTGTTAAAGTTACAAAAATTAAAAGGGTATTGCGCGGGCGCATTTCAATTTTTCGCAGGCGGCAATATTTATAGAGCCTGCTGCCAGCCGGTATTTCGCCGGCCGGAAAGTTACAAATGATATATTCAGGTGTTTAGTATACAGCTTGGTATTATATTTGACTAAAGCAGAGCATGAAAAAGAATAGTTATTATAAGAAAGCTCTATTTGTTGTCGTTGTTTTATTATCAGGCTTTTCAATTGCCGGGGCGCAAACAGGCAATATTCCTGTAACACCTATGCGCAAAGGAAGCGTATTGCTAAATGCCGGCGTAGGGATAGGCGCGGAATATAATGATCATTATTACAACAGGGGATTTGGCACGAAGGTAGCCGCAGAATGGGGACTGTGGCAGGGCGGTCCGGGAGTTATTACGCTTGGTGCTGAAGCCGGTGGTTCCTTTTCCCAGGGTGGATATCGCAGTGATTATCACGTACGGACTGTAATAGCAGGCATCAGGTCCGCATGGCACTATGGCTGGAAGGTGAAAGGATTGGATACATACGGGGGATTTTCAACAGGGATCGGCTTCCAGCATTATGAGTATCGCGACTTTGTTGATCATGATGATGATAAGGTAATACCTGTTTTCGGGGCATTTGCGGGCGCCTCTTATTTTGTAACGCCAACATTTGGCTTTAATGCCGAAGCTGGTTATGATATTACTAACTTTCAGGTAGGAGTGGTGTTCAGGCTCCGGTAGTGCTATGTCAAACGTGAAATGTGAGAAGTGAAAGTTCGTCTCATGTTTCACCTCTCACGTTTCACGAAAATGAATTAACTTATCAGTAGTATAATGCGGCAAATTGAAAAGCGCTCCTTAGCCTATATGGTAGCGTAAAAACGTTATATTTGATCTGACCGTTGCTAAAACACCCTGCTATGAATAAAAAAGCTATAGCCGACAATGACAATATGATTCCCCGCAAAAAAGACGATCCTCTTTTAAAGGCAGCTTTCGAAGAGCTTTTTGCTCACCTGCTTCGTTTCTGTTACCATGCTGTCAGATGTTTGTTGGCATTTGTTTTTTGTGCTACCTTTTGCCTATGATAATCGTCGCCCTTACCGAATCACTGTTGCATCTCCTGTTACTGGCGCCGGTCTGTTTTCTTGCTTTCAGATCAAGCAACTATCCGGCTGATTACCGGCTGCTGGTATACTTTATCATAGTATACCTGGCAGGCAGCCTGTTATTATCTGTATTTTCCGGTGTCGTAATTTTTCCGGGGCAGCAGTATAACTGGGTCGGGAAATTAGCTGCATTCCTGTTCGAACTGGTAAGCTGCTTTATTATCCCCTCCATAAGTGTGAAAAAATTCGGGCTTACTACTAAGATCAACTGGAGAGGCTCCGGTAAAATTTTGCTGATCTGTATAGTCTACTTCTTGCTGCGCTGCGGCGTTTATTATTACATGACCGGTGGTATCGGCTCTGTACATCCGGAAGCGGTTGCCTTCCAGGCAACATTACCGGGGCTGCAGGAAGAGCTGTTATTTCGTGGTATTTTGCTGGGATTGCTCACCCGTATATTCCCATATCCCGGCTGGAAACTTTTGGGAGTGAAATTTGGTTGGCCCGTCATTATCACAAGTATCCTGTTCGGGCTTGCGCATGGGCTGGTACTGCCTTTTCATTTTGATATTATTGTTTTTTTGAGAACAACTTTCGATGGTTTCCTGCTGGGATTGCTGGTGAGGAAAATAAGAAATATATTCCCCGCTGTTGTGTACCACAACCTGCTCAATCTGATCGCAAATCATTAGGAAAATGGGAAAAATGAGAAAATATTGTTGTATGGTCATGTCTATGACTTTCATGTTGATTAATAATGCTTTTTCTCAGGCGGCTTCCCGAAAAATCATACTTATTTCTACAAATGATCCTCATGGACGGCTGGATAATTTTCCCAAAATGGCAGCTTATGTGCAGTTTTTAAAGCGAACAAACCCGGAGGTCTTTGTCCTTAATGCCGGGGACCTGGTTGACGGTAATCCCATAATAGATCAAATAAAAGATAAAGGAGCGCCAATAATTGATATTATGAATAGCGTGCCGTATGATGTGAGTTGCCTGGGGAACCACGAACTGGAATTAAATGACACCATACTCCGGCGTAGGGTCAGTCAATCTACATCTGTATTTGTAGATGCCAATATTAAAATAGCAAACGGCTCTGTTGCTCCTCCATTTAAATCTTATACAACGCTCATTGCAGGAGATGGTTTGAAGATAGCCGTATTTGGGCTGACTGCTACAAGCACTAATCCCTGTACGCTACACGATCTCGTAGTAACAGAGCCAATACAGGCAGCACTTTCATTGGATACATTAAGACACAATCATGATATAGTCATTGGTCTGACACATATAGGATTTCATGCTGATAGTATATTAGCTACTAAAATGCCCGGTGTAGACATTATTATCGGAGGTCATTCCCACACTGCGATCCCGCACGGCAAATTCGTAAACGGTGTATTGATTACACAAACAGGATCTTATATGAAATACCTGGGAAAAACTATTTTAACGATCGAAAATAACAGGATTGTAAATAAGACTTTCGAGCTTGTAGATTTTTCAACAATTGAAAATATTGACAGTGGCCTGGACGCGAAAATAAAAGGATACAATGAAACAATAGATCTTGATAAGCAGGTGGGGATAGCTAATGCTGATTTCCCTGATAAAGAATCAATTGGATATTTAAGGGCGGATGCGATCGCCACTGAACTAAATCTTCAGATAGCCTTTGATCATTCACGCAATATCAGCTTTACCCATTTACCTGCAGGAAAAATCACGCTTGGAGATGTTTATAAAATGGACCCGTTCAATTATAAGATCTATCGTTATTATCTCACGGCTGCGGAGATCCGGTCCCTGATAAAAGCAGCCTCAGCCTATAATGCAATTAAGCCGCCACTATACTGTTCCGGGATCAATTATACCCTTATCAGGAGCAGCGAAGGAAAACAGGATTCAATAATTCTAAAAAAGGGCAGAAGGCAACTAAGTGAAAGAAAAAGATATTCGGTGGGCATCAACAGCTTTGTTGCCTGCAGGTTTATGCCTGACAACCTGAAATATGATACAATTGCCTATACTACTCCCGAATTACTTTTGAAATTTCTTGCTGATCATAAACGTGTAGACTATTCAAAAACAAGGAGAGTAGACATTCTGAAGTAGCTCAGCTTGAGCAGGCGTAATCAAAATGCGGAGACAGATAGTAATATCACTATTTGCTTCCGGTAATTGGTGTAAACAAAAACCAAGAAAATATGTGGATGAAAAAAGATTTGTATTATCTGTTGTTGATGCTAATGTTCCCGATAGGTTTAATAGCCCAGGGTACAACAAATATTAAAACCCTAAATACGGATATAGGTAGTTGGATCAATAAGCATTTTGCTAAAAAAACGGTTCCTCCTTTTTCATTTGTGTATAATGGAAAATCATCAGCAACATTTATCACCAAATGGGAGTATAGTGCTACAAAGAAAGAACCAGGAGACACGGGTGTATTGCATTATGAATTTAATTACCGGGAGCCGGGAAATGGTTTGCTGGTTACCTGTGACGTAAAGGGGTTTGCCAACTTTAATGCCGTGGAATGGGTATTAAGGTTTAAAAATAATGCACCGTCGCAATCAGGCATTATTGAGCAGGTAAAAGCAACTGATTTGAACTTTGTATATGAAGAAGGGCAGGTGCCTGATGTACATTACGCTGATGGAAGTTACGCATCTAAAGAAGATTTTCGCCCCCGGCTGCAACGGATGAACACAGACGCCGAATTAAAAATGGTTCCTGAAGAAGGGCGCTCATCACAAAAAAGGTTTCCTTTTTTTAATATCGCTTTTACTGAAAATACAGGAGTGATGGTAGCTATTGGCTGGACGGGCACATGGTTTGCTTCTATACAGCAAAAGCAGCCACAGCAATTGTCGCTTGCTACAGGAATGGAACATTTGCGAACCTATTTAAATCCCGGTGAAACCATAAGAACACCAGGTACAGCGATGTTATTCTGGAAGGGTAACAATCGATTTGCAGGTCATAATAAATTCAGGCGTTTTATACTGGCACATCATACCCCTAAAATAAACGGCCGGATAGCTCAATATCCCATATCCAATAGTTTTAACTATGGCGACCCGGCGCCCTGCAATGAATATACCTGTATGACTACTGATTATGGAGTGGCGCTCATAAAGCGGTACAGGCAATTTAAATTAGTATCTGAAGTATTCTGGTTAGATGCGGGATGGTATAAACATTCGGGGGAGGCTCCGCAAAAAAACTGGGCTAATACTGTTGGGAACTGGAGTGTTGATTCAACGCGTTTTCCCGGGGGGCTGGGAGAAATTGCCGATGAAGCTCATAAAGCAGGTGCCAAGTTTATGTTGTGGTTTGAGCCTGAGCGTGTAATGAAAAATTCTGACTGGGCCAATCAACATCCTGAGTGGATGTTAAATGTAAGCGATGCTCATGGCGCATTTTTATTTGATTTGGGAAATACTGAAGCCAGGAAATGGTTGTGTGAAACAATGGGTAAACTAATTGAAGACAATAAGGTTGATTATTACCGGCAGGACTTTAATATGCAAGCTGACATTTTTTGGAAAAATAATGACAAACCCAACCGTGAAGGCATTACTGAAATACGTTACATAGAGGGTTTGTATGCTTATTGGGATTATTTGTTGAATCGCTTTCCGGAAATGATTATTGATAATTGTGCAAGCGGAGGCAGACGCATTGATCTTGAAACCACATCGCGTAGCGCTCCTCTCTGGAGAACAGATTATAATTATGGAGAACCGGTAGGTTATCAAAGTCACACTTACGGATTAGAATTGTATTTACCTCAGCACGGAACCGGTACGCACAAAACTGATAAGTTTTCATTCCGGTCAAGTTTAGGTACTTCTATTGTGTATAACTGGAAGATTACACAAAGCGGTTTCAATATAAACGAAATGCAGGAACGCCAGGCTGAATTTAAAAGAGTCAGGCCTTTTTTCTATGAAGACTATTATCCGCTTACGGGTACTGAAGAAACAACAGCAGACAATATCTGGCTGGCGTACCAGTTGCACCGCCCTTCAGATGATAGCAGCTACATAGTAGCTTTTCGCCGGGAGAATGCCGTATCGGATATATGCGTGGTAAAGCTGCAGGGACTTAACCCACAAAAGCAATACAGTATTACAAACGAAGATGCCGGGGAAACAATACAAAAGTCGGGAGCGGAGCTGTCTTCGGGATTTATACTAACCTTAAAGGAACGCAGATCATCGTTATTGCTGAGGATTGGAGCAAATTAAAAAAAGCCGCCCGATGCATGGCTGAAACTGTATTTATATTATTATCCTCCTGTTTTATCTTTCCTGTCAAACTATTTCTGTAATTTCAGTGCATTCATTAATGCTAACCTTTTTGCATGTTAGTAAAAACCTACGGAAGCGCCGTTTACGGGGTAGAAGCGCTCACTATTACTGTTGAGGTAAATGTTACCAGCGGACAGAAGTTCTATATGGTTGGGCTGCCCGATAATGCAGTCAAAGAAAGTGAGCAGCGTATCGAGAGCACCCTGAAAAGTATCGGGTATTATATGCCGCGCACTAAAGTGATCATCAATCTTGCCCCCGCAGATATCAAAAAAACGGGAACTGCTTTTGATCTTCCTATCGCACTGGCCATCATGGGCGCAAGCGAGCAGTTACCCAATGCAGAAAGGTTAGCCGAGTATGTTATTATGGGTGAATTAAGCTTGGACGGAAATGTACAACCCATAAAAGGAGCACTACCCATTGCCATTACCGCACGGAAAGAAAAATTCAAAGGATTGATATTACCCGGGCAGAACTGCCGTGAGGCGGGCATGGTCAACAACCTGAAAGTTTATGGCGTGGGCCATATCAGTGAAGTAATTGATTTTTTCAGGGATGAGCATACGCTCACCCCCATAGAAGTAAATACCAAAGAAGAGTTTTATCAGTCGCAATACAGCTTTGAGTTTGATTTCAGCGATGTAAAAGGCCAGGAAAATATCAAGCGCGCGCTGGAGATCGCTGCGGCCGGAGGACATAATGCTATCCTCATCGGCCCGCCCGGAGCCGGCAAAACCATGCTGGCAAAGCGGATCCCTTCTATTCTTCCGCCGCTCAGCCTGCAGGAAGCGCTTGAAACTACCAAGATACACAGCGTTGCCGGTAAGCTGCCTGCAGACACAACGCTCATTTCACGAAGACCCTTTCGTTCACCTCATCATACTGTCAGCGATGCTGCCCTGGTAGGTGGCGGCGGTGTGCCGCAGCCCGGGGAAATATCCCTGGCGCACAACGGTGTATTGTTCCTGGATGAGCTCCCTGAATTTAAAAGAACGGTGCTTGAGGTAATGCGTCAGCCGATGGAAGAAAGAAAAGTGACCATTTCAAGAGCGAAAATGGCGATTGATTTCCCGGCCAGCTTTATGCTGATTGCTTCAATGAATCCCTGCCCCTGCGGATTTTACAACCATCCCGAAAAAGAATGCAGTTGCGCACCGGGCGCCGTGCAGAAATACCTTAACAAAGTTTCAGGCCCGCTGCTCGACAGGATAGATCTGCATGTGGAGGTAACACCGGTACCTTTTTCAGCCCTTGCCATGCAAAAAGCCGGGGAAGGTTCGGATACTATAAGAAAAAGGGTTATAAAAGCCCGTGAGATCCAGGCAGCGCGTTACGGCAATAATCCGGGAATATATTGCAATGCACAAATGGAAAGCAAAATGCTGAAGGAAATATGCGTGATAGATACGGCGGGACAAAACTTACTCAAAGCGGCTATGGATAAGCTCAATCTTTCCGCAAGAGCGTATGACCGCATCCTGAAAGTGGCCCGCACTATCGCCGACCTGGCATCTTCTGAAACTATTGAAGCGTCTTTTCTTGCGGAAGCGATCCAGTACCGCAGCCTCGACAGGGAAGGCTGGGCCGGGTAAACCGGGTTGAACCATTAAGGCATTAGGTAAGATACTTTTTGTATACAGCTAGTGTTATGATAAACGTGAAACGGCAGACGATAAATATGAGATTTTCACATTTATCGTTTCACATCTCACGGAGAGACAGGAAATATTATTGTTGATATAGCACTAGTTAAAAATCCCCCAGCGTTTCAGGCAGCTGGACAAGTGCTTTCTGCAATTGTTCATCGTTGGGCGCTATACCATGCCATTCGTGATGGCCTTCCATAAAATCAACGCCTTTACCCATAATGGTATGCATCATGATGGCAATAGGCTTGCCCTGGCCTGTCATGGTTTTGGCTTTGTTGAGGGTGGCTATTACTTCATCAATGTCGTTACCGTTCATTTGCAATATGGTCCATCCGAAGGCTTCAAATTTTCTGCCTATATCTCCCAGCGACATTACATATTGTGTAGTGCCGTCAATCTGCTGTCCGTTCCAGTCAATGGTAGAGATAAGGTTATCTACTTTGTGATGGGCTGCAAACATAGCTGCCTCCCAGTTCTGCCCTTCGTCGAGCTCACCATCACCATGAAGGGAAAAAATAAGACGATCATCGCCGTTAAGCTTTTTGGCAAGTGCCGCTCCGATGGCTACGCTCATGCCCTGTCCCAGTGAGCCGGAAGCCACGCGGATACCCGGCAGGTGCTCATGTGTTGCAGGATGCCCCTGCAGGCGCGAATTGAGCCGGCGAAAAGTATTCAGCTCTTCCAAAGGAAAATAACCGGACCGGGCAAGGGTGGCATAAAATACAGGAGATATATGCCCGTTCGACAGGAAAAAAAGATCTTCCCCTTTTCCGTCCATGTGGAAATCAGGATTGTGCTTCATGATATCAAAGTACAGGGCTGTAAAAAAATCAGTACATCCTAATGAGCCCCCGGGATGTCCGCTCTGGCAGGCATGTACCATTCTTACAATATCTCTTCTTATCTGGGTAGCAATATCTTTTAATTCCGGCATAATTATCATATTTAAAAAATCCTGCCAAAGCTAAATGAAAGTTCTTGGATTAACAGGGAAACAGGGAAGATTTCGGGAAATATAGTTTTGAATGTAATACTATTCTGAGGCAATAACCGTTTGTTTATCTACAGGATATAAAGCTTAATCAAAAATGTTAATAAGAACTTTGATTTTGAATTATATTATGTAAATAAAATTATTGCTATATTTTCGTACTTCAAAAAGGCATCTGATGGAAGTTATGCTGCTGGGGACTTTATTGGCTTTTGTTATTACCTATGCCGCTATACCTGTTATTATCAAGGTAGCTGAGATCAAAAAGCTATATGATATTCCCAACGACAGAAAGGTCCATGCTTTCCCGGTGCCTTCCCTCGGAGGGCTCGGTATTTTTGCAGGATTTATTATTGCATGCCTGCTCACTATCTCGGTAAACAGCGCGCAGGGATTTCAATATTATTTTGCCGCGGCATTTGTTATTTTTTTTGTGGGGCTTAAGGACGATATCCTGGTATTGACGCCTATGAAGAAGATCATTGGGCAGGTCATTGCCGCATTTATCATCATATACAAAGGAGGGGTGGTAATAAAAAGCATGCATGGGTTCCTGGGCGTGCAGGAATTACCTGAAGCTATCGGACTGGCGCTTACTTATCTTACAGTGATCGTGGTCATCAATTCTTTCAATCTTATTGACGGAGTAGACGGACTGGCTGCGGGGCTGGGCATATTTACCACCCTGTGCTTTGGAGTATATTTTTACATAGATACCCAGTTTCAGTATGCTGCATTGTCCTTTGCTATGTCGGGCAGCCTGCTTGCATTCCTTATATTTAACCGTTCCCCGGCAAGGATCTTTATGGGGGATACCGGGTCGCTGCTTATCGGGCTGATCAATGCTATACTTGTAATACGTTTTATCAATACTGCCGGCGCTACCGGAGCAGCAATGAGCTTCAAAGCCTGCCCGGCAATTGCCGTTGCGGTATTGATCGTTCCTTTATTTGATACGCTGCGTGTTTTTTCAATACGTATTTTCAACCGCCGTTCACCATTCAGCCCCGACAGGAATCACATTCATCATATTCTTCTTGACAGGGGAATGAACCACAAAACCGTTAGCCTGACGCTGATAATGACCAATATATTTTTCGTAGCGCTGGCGTATACGCTTCGCCATCTCAATATTAATCTGGTCATATCAATACTGGTAGTTTGTGCTTTCGGCGCTTTTGCAATAATATATTACCGCAAACCTGCAACCATGCTGGTTACCAATGAGCATGGCGATATTATCCAGATCAACAGCCATTCACTGATCATACCCCTTACTCCCGCCAAGAAAGTGGCAGAACAGAACTAATCCGGAGATAATAAGGGCGCGTTCCGAATTTTTGCTGCATATCTTTCTCTCACCCCTGCAATCCCCTCTCTGCACAGCGGCGAGGGGAGAAATGGTGCGAAAATTTGGAATACGCCCGATAGTCATTTTTATTCATTCCATTTCTTAGCTTTGCTGCGATTAATATTTATATTAGTATGTCAGAAGATGTAAAGCTTGTAATGGATATTTCCGAAGATGGTATGCGCAAAGCTATCAGTCATTTGGAAACGGAACTGGTAAAGATAAGAGCCGGAAGGGCAACTCCGCAGATGTTTGATGGATTGGTGGTAGACTATTACGGTTCTTCCACACCTATCAGCCAGGTAGGAAATATTTCAGTTGCCGATGCCCGCACGATAACCATCCAGCCCTGGGAAAAAAACATGCTGCAGCCTATTGAACGTGCTATCATTGCTGCAAACCTGGGAGTAACACCCCAGAATGACGGGGCCATTATCCGGATATTTTTACCCGCGCTGACGGAAGAAAGAAGAAAAGACCTGGTAAAAAAAGTGAATGCTGAAGGCGAACAATCAAAGGTTTCTATAAGGAGTGTTCGCAGGGATACGATTGAAGAAATAAAAAAGCTGCAGAAGAACGGGTTAAGCGAAGATGAAGGGAAGGACGCTGAAAAAGAAGTACAGCAAATGACGGATAAATATATCGCGCTTATTGACAAGCATCTTGCAGCCAAGGAAAAAGAAATAATGGCGGTATAATATGAAGTTTTTTTAAGAGATCAGCGGAGGGCAGCCAACTTTTTGGGGATTACTACCGACTTAACCTTATAAAAAATATGCCGGCAATCAAACTAAAAGAGATCAGTACCCGTGCTCCTGAAAGCATTAGCAAAGAAAAGACTAAGGGTGAGACGGATGCGATGCTCTCGGAACTGGATGATTTGCAGAATCTGCTGTATGCAGAAAACAGGCATTCCCTCCTGGTAGTACTGCAGGGTATGGACGCCAGCGGTAAAGACGGCGCGATAAGAGAAGTGTTCGGGAAACTAAATCCGCAGGGCGTTATGGTAAAATCCTATAAAGTGCCTACCGAAGAAGAATTATCACATGATTTCCTGTGGCGTATTCATTCCCATGCACCACCGAAAGGGATGATCCAGATATTTAACCGCTCCCATTATGAAGACATTCTTGTTACCAGGGTGCATAAGTGGTGCGACAATGCCACGGCACATAACCGCATGGACGCTATAAATGATTTTGAAAAGCTGCTTGCCCTTCACAACAATACACAGATCCTTAAATTTTATTTGCACGTTTCGCCGGAAGAACAGATGGAGCGGCTTAAAGAGCGTACGAGCAATCCAAAGAAAATGTGGAAATACAATGAGAAAGATATAGAAGAGGCAAAATACTGGGATGAATATATGAACATGTATGAAGAATGTTTTTCAAAATGTGATTATATTCCCTGGCACATTATCCCTTCCGATCAAAACTGGTATAAGGAGTACCTGATCACTAAAAAGGTATATGAAACGCTGAAGGGGCTTAATATGAAATATCCAAAGCTGAAAAGTGACCGCTGACATAGTGCCGTAAATAATTTTCAATATCCATCCTGAATGCCGCGCTTCCTGTAATCGTGTGCTCAATCATTGCTAAATATTCAATCATCTAAAATCAAGAATTATGGGCTTCTTTAAAGAATTCAAAGAATTTGCCATGAAAGGTAATATTGTTGACCTTGCTGTGGCTGTTATCATTGGAGGCGCTTTTGGTAAAATTGTAACAGCGCTTACTGATACTATTATTATGCCGATCATCAGTCTTGTTGTTGGCAAAGGCGGCGTTTCCGATATTAAACTCACAGTAGGGCAAACTATATTTCCTATAGGTGGTTTTTTGCAAGCAGTGATTGACTTTATACTCATAGCTTTTGTTTTATTTATAATTATTAAATCAATGAATGCTGTCGTAAAGAAGACTCCTCCTCCACCTGCAGGTCCGTCTTCAACCGATCAACTGCTGATGGAAATCAGGGACGAGTTGAAGAAAGGATAGCTTTCAAAGTACTGTGGCACGATTTTGAATTGGCATATGCATAACAACAATGATAATTGTTGAGAAGGGTTTTTATTTATTTTCGCGAAAAATTTGAACTATGAAAAAAATTACATGGAGTGTAATGCTATGTTTCTCTTTGTTATTTTCGGCACAACTATTTGCCCAGGATGAAACTGTAAAAGGGCTGAAAGATGAGAGCAATAAGAATATTACGAAAGACCCCAATGACACGATCCCTAAAATATGGAAAACAGGCGGATTACTGAGTGTGAATGTAAACCAGGGCGCATTGAGTAACTGGGCGGCAGGGGGTGATAAATCTTCTTTATCCATAGCTTCTCTTGTGAGTCTGTATGCATATTACAAAAAAGACAAACATATATGGGATAATACACTGGATCTTGCTTATGGTCTCGTTAACACAACCAGCCTGGGTACACGAAAAGCAGATGACAGGATTGACTTTCTTTCTAAATACGGTTACCAGATCAGCAAAAAGAACTGGTATGCCGGCATGTTGGTCAATTTCAGGACACAGTTTGCAAAAGGATATGCCTACCCTGATGATAAGAATAAGATAATGACCTCAGATTTTATGGCGCCCGGTTATGTCCTGGTATCGCCCAATATCTCTTATCAGCCGTCGGAAAGATTTTCGGTTTCTCTTTCCCCGGCTACAGCAAGGTGGACCATCGTCGGCAATGATTCTTTATCTTCTGTTGGCGCCTACGGCGTTGATCCCGGAAAAAAGATAAAAACAGAATTTGGCGCTTTTGCTTCAGTTAATTATAAAGCTAAGATCAGCGAAAATGCATCTTACCAGGGAAGGCTTGATCTTTTCTCTAATTATCTGAAAAACCCGCAGAATATTGACCTGTATATGACCAATGTGCTGCTGGTAAAGGTTACAAAGCTCATAACAGTCAGCCTTTCGCTTGATATGATCTATGATGATGATGTAAAATCTGTTGATAAAGACGGGAATGAGCGTGGTCCCAAGCCTCAGTTGAAAGAGTTAATGGGTATCGGGCTGGCTTACCGGTTCAAAAACTAATTTCTTTCCTACATTTGTTGCGTCCCGCACCGGCAATATAATGCCTGCGGGACGTAACCTTTTAAATAACTACAGTGAATACGGAATCATACCAGATAAAGCTCCCCCAGTTTGAAGGCCCTTTCGACCTCCTGCTGTTCTTTATTGAAAGAGATGAGCTTGATATTTATGATATACAGATATCAAAGATCATAAACGATTTTGTAAGCTATATGCATAATGCGGAAGAGCTGAATATAGAGCTGAGCAGCGAGTTTATCCTGTTTGTATCCACGCTGATGCGCATTAAGGCGAAGATGCTGCTACCGCGTAAGGAACTGGATGCGCAGGGTAATGAAATAGATCCCCGCCAGGAACTGGTAGACAAGCTGCTTGAATATAAAAGATTTAAAGAAGCTTCCGCCCGCATGGCTGAGATGGAAGCGGTGCGTATGCTGATGGTGAAGAGAGGAAATATCCAGAAAGAAATAACGCAGATAGGAGAAGAAGCCGGTGAAGGCACGGAAATACAAACCATTACCATGTTTAAGCTGATGAAAGCTTTTGAAAAGGTAATGCAGAAAGTATACGACCGTAACAACAAGCCCCAGCATGTGGTATATAGCTACAACTATACCATGGAGAGTAGCAGGGAGTATATGATGGATATGGTAATGACAGAGAAAACCGTTACGTTTGAAAAGATCTTCAACGTATGCGAAAACCGTATTCACGCCATTTTTCTTTTCCTGTCAATGCTCGAACTGGTGCAGCAAAAATATATGACCATCATTACCGGTGAAGGGCGCAATAATTTTATTATAGAGTGGAATGAGCACCGCGAAGAAGATATTGCGGAAGATATGCCTTCCCCGGAAGAGTAAACACCGGATTATGAAATGGATCGCTACGCTGGCACTGTGCATGTTTGCACCATTGTTTTTACCCGCACAGGATAATGTTTTGCATTGGGAACTATCCGCTAAGAAGAATGATAATGCTTCTTATACCATTACAGCCAGGATAACTCTTGCTCCGGGCTGGCACGCGTATGCGCAGGATGATGCCGGCACGGGGATCGAACAGCTAAGGCTGAGCTGGGATAATGAAAATATTACGGAAGATGGGTCGCCGGTATCACCTGCCCCTCTTACTGTAGCCGATCCGGTATTTGACAACCGGAAATTGCTTGTATATAAAGACGGTATAATTGAGCTCTCGCAAAAAATAAAAATACAGGGGAATATTCCGGCTGCGTTAAAGATTGAGCTGAAGGGCTTTGTTTCCAATGATACGGAATTTTTACCGGTAAACGAGGTGCAGACCGTTCCCCTGGAAGGAGGCATGGAAAGCAGTGCTGCAGAAAGCATTACATTGAAGAACGTTGATCTGCAGCACCCGGTAAAACCCTGTGGAGAAGCGCATGCCGCCGGCGCAGGGATATTTACGATCTTCCTGCTGGGACTGGGCGGCGGGCTGATCGCATTGCTTACGCCCTGCGTATTTCCTATGGTGCCGGTAACGGTTTCTTTTTTTACTAATCGTGCAGCCAACAGATCACAGGCGATAAAGAACGGGATATTGTATGGGTTCTTCATATTGCTCATCTATGTAGCGGCCAGTATTCCATTCCATATAATCGGTAATGTGCAGCCAGAGATATTCAATAATATTTCAACCAATGCCTGGCTGAATGTTTTCTTCTTTATAGTATTTATCATTTTCGCCATTTCTTTTTTTGGCTTTTTTGAAATCACTTTACCGGCAGGTATAGCGGGAAAGGCAGATGCCAAAAGCGGGCTGAACAGTATCAGCGGTATATTTTTTATGGCGCTTACCCTTGTGATCGTTTCTTTTTCCTGCACAGGCGTTATTCTCGGCACATTGCTCGTGGGCACTGCCGCTAATGGCGCATGGTCGCTTACCGCAGGTATGGCCGGCTTCGGCGTCGCGCTGGCTTTGCCTTTTGCGCTCTTTGCCATGTTTCCCAACTGGCTGAAGTCCTTACCAAAGAGTGGCGGCTGGCTCGATACCGTTAAAAAGATTCTGGCTTTTGCAGAGCTGGCGCTGGCTTTCAAGTTCCTTTCGAATGCCGACCTTGTGGAGCATTGGGGATTATTAAAACGCGAGGTTTTTATTGGTATATGGATCATTGTTGCGCTGGGGCTGGCAGCCTATCTTTTCGGCTGGCTGAGGCTTCCGCATGATGAGAAAGGGCAGAAGATCGCACCGGGAAGAAAAATTGCAGGCGGTATAGCCATTTTGTTTGCAATATATCTTATACCGGGAGTAACCTCATCGGTGTATGCCAATTTAAAGCTGCTGAGCGGATTCCCACCTCCGTTAAGCTATAGTATATATGGAAAAGAAAATGTAAAGCATAAAGGCGTAGAGCCCGCTGTGATCAATGATTTTGAAAAAGCCGTTGAGCTTTCTAAAAAAGAACAGAAACCCATCCTGATAGATTTTACGGGCTGGGCGTGCGTCAACTGCCGTAAGATGGAAGAGCAGGTATGGACAAAACCGGAGATAGCGGCGCTGCTTAATGAAAAATTCATCCTGGTATCCTTATATGTTGACGACCGGAAAAAGCTGCCGGCGGCGGAAAGATTTACTTATACTTTTAAAGATGGTAAACGAAAGGAGATCATTACCATCGGGGATAAATGGGCTACTTTCCAGTCGGAAAATTTCGGGCAGGTAACCCAGCCTTTGTATGCAATATTAAATACGTCGGGTGAGCTGATGACCTATCCTGTCGGCTATACCCCAGATGCAAAAGAGTACCGGGACTGGCTCAGTTGCGGAATAAATGCTTACAATGCTGAAAAATAAAAATTCTCATTAATTTAGGTGATATAAAAATTACAGCATGCCTATACGAATGACAGATGATCAGCCGGATCAGCCCGAACAATTCAATGACGATGGCGGAAGAGGCGGCGGTGGGCGCCTGCCCGGAGGCGGGGGTGGCGGTCTTCTCGCTTTTTTACCTTTGCTCCTCCGTATTTTCGGATTTAAGGGTATTTTGGTGATTGCCGCTATTGGTATCGGGGCTTATTTCTTTATGGGGCAGGGTGGCTGCGGAGGCTTACTGAGCCAGGCCGGAGGCTTGCTGTCAACAGGTGGCATACTGGATCCCAAACAATTTGCCAAGGCGAATATTTATGAGTCTTTAGATGATGATAACACTAAAAACCCATTACCTGAGGCAACTAATCTTCAGCGTTATGCACCGTCTGTAGGCAACCAGGGACAACAGGGCAGTTGCGTGGCATGGAGCAGCGCCTATGGTGCAAGAACCATACTGGAGGCATCCCGTACCGGGCAAAATGCGGATCAGCTCAAATTCAGCCCGGCTTTTTTATACAACCAGATAGGGCTGGAAGGCTGCCAGGGATCCTACATTCTCCGGGCCATGGAGTATATGACCAAGCAGGGATCCGTACCCTATGATGTATTTCCCTATACCGATCAGAATTGTACCGAAAAACCAAGCGGAACATTGATTCAGGAAGCTGCACAGTTTAAAATGCGTGGCTTTAACCGGCTTACAAAAGGCGATAATACTGACGAGATTGATATGCGCGCTATCAGGGAAAATCTTGCACAGGGCGCGCCCGTGGTGATAGGGATGATGGTTGGCGAAAGCTATATGCAGCAGATGATGGGTAAAGATGTATGGTATCCCGAACCCGGGGACGCTTCTATGATGGGCTTTGGAGGGCATGCGCAATGCGTGGTAGGCTATGATGATAAAAAATATGGCGGCTCATTCCTGATCATGAATAGCTGGGGCCCCGAATGGGGTAATAATGGTTTTGCCTGGGTGAGGTATCCCGACTTTAAAACTTATGTAAGAGAAGCCTACGGACTGGAGCCAATGAACAAAGTGGGCACAGCAGCAAACGCTCCTTTTAGCTGTGAGATCGGTTTGATGGAAGTGCAATATGATGGAAAACATACGGTATCTAAAGGATATGTTCCTCTTAAATTAACTTCAGCCAATCGTTTTGAAACGGTAGCGCCGGTAAAGACCGGCATACGATTCAAAATGGAAGTGAAGAACACTACGGAATGCTATACCTATATTTTTGGTAAAGAAACAGATGGTACCAGCTATACTTTATTTCCTTATCCTGAAGCTTCTGATCCCACGCAAACCAAATATTCACCGTTTTGCGGGATCACAGGATACCGGCTTTTTCCTAAAAATAAAAGCCTGGAGCCGGATAGCATCGGCACAAAAGATATGATGGTAGTAGTGGTAAGCAAGCGCCCGCTGGACTGGTACAATATCAACAAAACCATCAGCCAGCAGCCGCAAACAGATTATGCCGTCCGCGTAAATAATACTTTCCGTAAGGATAATTCCCCCGCAATTCGCTATGAAAGCACCAATACCGGGACGATAAAATTTTCCGGTTCTGCTACAGACGACCAGGTAGCTGCCTGCATAGTGGAAATAAGCAAACAACGGTAATAAATTGCTTGTATGAATGCTTTTATGAAAATGGTGCGCCATCCGCTGAAGTTCAGGCTGTTCCTGTTGTTCAATTTGCCCAGCGCTTATTTTGCCGGTGTAAGAATAAAATATATTTCGGAAGAAAAGTGTGCGGTGACAGTGCCATATAAATGGTTTTCAAAGAACCCCTTTCGCTCCACGTATTTTGCCTGTCTTGCCATGGCGGCGGAAATGAGCACGGGGGCGCTTACACTATCGCATATCTATAAGCGCAGTCCTTCTGTTTCTATGCTTATAACAGATATGACCGCGGAATACTATAAAAAGGCAACTGCTGTTACTACCTTTGTCTGCCGCGATGGTATAGCGCTCCGGGATGCCGTGGAAGAAGCCATTGCTGCTAATGGCAATAATATTATTACCGTGAAATCAACCGGAACTAACGAGGCGGGTGAAATGATAGCTGAATTTTCTTTTACCTGGTCGCTTAAAGTGAGGAATAAATAAACTATGCTTATCTTTCCGGCACACTGATATAAAATAGTTTAGCTTTGAATCGTTTATTAATTGCTCTTTTGTCATCTCTTCTTCTCTGTTCCGTTCACGCTCAAAAAAAGAATGCATCCTTTCAATACCATATCAGCAAAACTTTGTCTCCCGTCAGGATTGATGGTATAGCGGATGAGCAGGCATGGAAAGAGGCGCAGGTTGCCAGCAATTTTTATATGGTGTTACCTATGGATACCAGTGCGGCCGGGGTACGCACCGATGTGAGCATGACGTATGACCAGAACAATGTGTATTTACTCGCTGTTTGTTACAATCCGGCCGGCACGAGGCTGATGGTAGAGTCTTTGCGGCGTGATTTTGCTTTTCTGAAAAATGATAATTTCCTGGTATTTATTGATCCGTTTGAAGATCAGACCACAGGGTTTGCCTTTGGAGCGAACGCGTATGGCGCACAGTGGGACGGTACGATGTACGAAGGCTCGAAAGTGGATCTTAACTGGGATAATAAATGGGTTTCAGCAGTGAAGAATTACGGGGATAAATGGGTTTTTGAAGCAGCCATCCCGTTTAAGACCATCAGGTATAAAAAAGATGCAAAGCAATGGGGGATCAATTTCTCCCGCAATGATCTTAAGACAACAGAGAAGTCGAGCTGGACACCGGTACCACGGCAGTTCCCTACTGCTGCGCTGGCTTATACCGGCACGTTAGTGTGGGATGATGCCCCGCCTGCCCCGCGCTCTAATATTTCCGTTATTCCTTATGTGCTTGGCGGACTTTCCAAAAATTATGTTACCGGCAGCAAAGTGGTATGGGATAAGAATATTGGAGGCGATGTAAAGGTTTCACTTGGTCCTTCACTCAATCTTGATCTTACCTACCGCCCGGATTTTTCGCAGGTGGAAGTAGATAAACAGGTTACCAACCTGAGCAGGTTTGAGCTTTTCTTTCCCGAGCGCAGACAGTTCTTCTTAGAGAATGGCGACCTGTTTGCTAATTTCGGATATGCCGATATCAGGCCTTTCTTTTCAAGGAGGATAGGGCTGGGTGTGCCTATTAATTTTGGCGCAAGACTGAGCGGAAAGCTGGATAAGAATACACGTATTGGTGTAATGGATATGCAAACTGCGGAAGTGGAGGAAACAGGACTACCCTCGCAGAATTTTGCCGTGGTATCGTTGCAGCGAAAGGTTTTTAAACGCTCCAATATAGGGGTGTTGTATATTGATAAGGCTTCTATTAATTACCATCCCAATAGTAGTAATGGCAATGACGACGGTAAACAACTTTATTCAACGTACAACAAGAATCTCGGGCTGGAGTATAACCTGGCTTCCTCCAACAATGTGTGGACGGGAAAGGCAATGATGCTGAAATCTTTCCAGCCCGGAGCGGGGAATGATGACTGGATACAGGCAGCTCATCTCCAGCACAGCAGCCGGCACTGGCTGATCCTGGGACAGTTTCAGCATGTGGGCAAAGATTATACCGCGGAAGTGGGATACGTGCCCCGTCGTGGTTATTTCAAGCTGAATCCGTCCGTTACATATTATTTCTTTCCTAAAGGGGGAAATCTCCTGAGTCATGGACCACAGTTCAACAGCAATCTTTATTTCAATAATGCTTTTGGCAAAACGGATTATTCCAATATTTTGTCTTATCTCTTTACATTCCGCTCAAAAAGCACGCTTAATATCATTACCCAAAATGATTATGTACAATTGCTGAATCCCTATGATCCCACAAACACAGGTAAGGATTCTATTGCTGCAGGAGAGAAATTTAAATGGAATACCGTGGGCTTTGATTATGTGTCTGCGCCGCAGCACCTGCTTACCGGCACTGCTTCCTTCAGGTATGGCGGGTATTATGCCGGGGGACACCTGCTGACTGCAGCCGGCGATATAGGTTACAGGGTACAGCCCTATGTTAATATAACCATGAGCGCCAGTTACAACCAACTGCGCCTGCCGCAGCCCTGGGGGCACCAGGATTTCCTGCTCGTGGGACCACGTATAGATATAACGTTTACGAATACCCTGTTCCTGACCACGTATGTCCAGTATAATGAGCAGCAGGACAACCTGAATATCAATGCAAGGTTTCAATGGCGGTATAAACCCGCTTCAGATCTGTTCCTGGTATATACGGATAATTATTATCCCGGTCCTTTTGCCGTAAAAACAAGAGCCTTTGTGCTGAAGTTTAATTACTGGTGGAATCTGTAGAGGGCTATCAGCTATGAGCTGCGGGCTGTCTTTGCTCATAGCTGATTACCGGTTTCACCTCTCACCTCTCACCTTTCTCGTTTCACCTCTCATCATTCACTATTCACCAATAATAGTTACTACAGCCTGAAGGCAATACCGGCGCTGATATTTATTGTTTGAATTTCCTGTGTCATGTTATTGGTTTCCTGTGTACCGATACTGCTTGTCATTTGAACATTTTTAAAGTTTGGAGTATAATCCGAATAGTCAGTATTAAGGATAAAGGAAATCCTTTTGCCTGTGTTGAATCTGAGTCCCGCATTGAAAAGATATGCAAATGAAGTGGCGGTGGCGCTATGCTGCTTCACCCATCCGGATCCTTCGGGTGAGGAAATGGTCATGTCAATCTGTGGCGATGTAGTATTCATAAACCCCGCTAATGTCTTCAGTTCTAATATAAAGGTAGCTTTATGATTTAAAGGGTAAGCAGAGTACAGCCCCGCCATCACACCTCCGCTACTCCATCCGTCGCCATTGGTATAGGCGCTTGCACCGGACATCTGGCTGTTCATTTTATCAGCCAGGGGTTGTACATTAACCGGGTTATATTGTCCGCGGAGCAACGCAGCCAACCCGATATTTTTTTTCAGTTTATAAGCGAAGCTCACATCAAATATAGCTCCTGTGGTAGCGAGGCCTGCTTTGCTGTTGTCTGTATTTTTACTTGCAAAGCTTCCTACCGGTATGGCGGGTCCGACCGATATGCCGATATATCCTTTGCGGTCTTCTGTTATTTGCCCGAAGACTATTGAGGCAACTAAGATCAAAATGCTTGTCAGCATTACATTTTTTTTCATAATGGATCAGGTTTAGGGTAAAACAATCTGGTTATATGTATTTGAATAAAAACAGTTTTATTACCATGTATAAGATACATGCAGCTTAAATGCAACTGAACCCCCGGCATCAAGCGTTAATACAGAAGGAAATCCTTTTGATTTAGAATAAGGCGTGAAAATTATTCCTCCCATAAAGTCAGCCGGATCAAGATCATCATAATCGTATAAAATAATTGAATATTGATCTTCAGGGTCAGTAAGGTCAACAGACGGTGTAATATCAAAAGAATATACTTTGGATGGGTCTGCATTCTGATAGTTATAAGTGTTGGAGCTTTTCCATATTGATGCGTCACCTTTTAATAATTGCAGGTAAATATCCGGACCGCTTGTCAGGTCCCATCCTGCTCCATTATCGGTTGCGGGAAATTTAGTTACCTCAATCTTACTTATTTTTATCTTCTTTGGCGTGATTGGCTGACTGCAGTCAGCTCCTCCGTATCCCTCAGGGCATATACATTCTCCGTTAGCGCAATGTCCGCCGTTCAGGCAAACTGTTTTATCGCACGGGTCTGCGTCATTTTTCTGGCACGATACAATGGCCAGTGAGAATACTGCAGCCAGTAACCCGTAGCTAAGGTTTAAGCATTTGATTTTCATAGTAATTGTTTTAATAGATATTAAAATAGAGCAAATTTGCTCTAATAAAATTTATTCTAAAACGTCAATTTGGTCGCGTGAAGTATTTCAGGGACGATCAATTTGTAAAAAAGTTTGGGAAACGGCTCCGGGAAATTCGTAAGGCGAAGAATATTACCCAGGAAGAACTTGTTTACCGGACAGGTTTTGAACTGAGCCAGATCGGCAGAATTGAAAGAGGAACAGTAAATACTTCCATCAGTCATGTAGCTGCTATTGCCAAAGCGCTCAACGTACCTCCTTCCGAGTTATTTATGTTTGATTGATTTTTATTGGGTAAGGGAGAGGGAACATGGTGTAAGGTGTAGGGAAGACACCATATCCGGAACCACTGATTTTTTCAATGTGCCTGAAGCTTTGTAAAAGAGCAAAAAAGAACTAAAGAAATAAGTGGTTTGCAAATATTGCTTATTGTAGTGGGACTGCGGCCTCTTTTTTATTTTCCACATTCTTTAAGCCGCAGATCAGCCTGCACCTTATGTTATGCCCTACACCTTACTCCTCACACCTCTCATAAAATAACATCTTACCGCATTTTTCAGTAGCTTCGTTTCTCTAAAAACAAATACTATGGCATTAAAAATCGGATCAAAAGCGCCGGAGTTTACATTGATCAATACCGAAAAGAAAGAAGTTTCCTTAAAAGACTTTACAGGTAAAACTTTAGTAATAAACTTTTTCCCTGCTGCTTTTACAGGAGTATGTACTGAGCAAATGTGCAGCAACCGGGATGACGTGAGCTTTTACAGCAGCCTTGGAGCATCGGTAGTTGGTATTTCTGTTGACATGCCTTTTACGCTTGGAGTATTTAAAGCGCAGAACAATATCAATTTTGACTTATTGTCCGACTTTAATAAATCAATGATCAAAGCTTATGATATGTACCTGGAAGACTTCGTGCTCGGGCTGAAAGGCGTGGCAAAAAGAGGCGTGACCGTAGTGGATGGCAACGGTACGGTAGTGTATGCGGAAGAAACGGCTAATCCCGGAACGCAGGTAAATTTCGCAGCATTGAAAGATGCACTGGCAGCTTTAAAATAAAAGATAAGCTGCCAATAAGGGCAGCTTCTTTATTTTCTCTACATTATTGTATCAGGATCTGATCCCGTACAAATTAAACGTTTTCCATTTCGTCATATCTTCTTTATGCAATAAAGGCGTAATAGCGGCATTATCCAGGAAGTCGTCAAATTTATACAGCTTATACCCGGGTAACGAAACCGTATTAAATAAATCATATCGCTCCTCCGGTGAGGAACCTGTAAAACATTCTGCTACAACTACCGGACTGTATTTCTCTATAATATCTTTAATGGATTTTAAGATCATACTGTCCAGTCCCTCTGCATCCACTTTTATATAGGCCAACCTGTCAAGCCTGTCAGCATAGTTTTTAAGCAGGAAATCCGTTAATCTTATACCTTTTATTTTATCCGGCAGGGAATATTTACCGTGAATCCCATGATTCACCTCCTGGATACCTCCATTAGCAAAAGAGGCTTCTGAAGAACTATATATGAATTCCATTTCCTTATCGGTAATGGCGCAGGGAAAGGTTTGAATATTTACCTTATCAGGATTGAGCGTTGCATTTACTTCAAGAATTTTATACACGAACGGATTAGGATCAAATCCCAATGTCAATCCCGATTTTCCTGCAGCCAGAGCCATGGGTACAGTAGTATCTCCAATATTTGTTCCTATATCTATGGCCATATCACCCGGCTTAATAAACCTTTTATAAAAGTTTATTTCTGACTGGGTGATGATCTTATTTTTTACAAGCGGATTGAGCCAGTTGGCAAACTGAATGTCTCCTTCATCCTGTAAATGAAAAGTTTCAATGTTGTAAGAATACTCATTAGTGATCCTTCTGGCTCTTTTTCTTGCGAGCGATTGTTTTAAAAAATTAAACATTAAAATGGATGTTTGATATTATTAATAGAGGTCCAAAACGGGCTATTTTCTTAAAAGCTCGTAGTTTTTAAATGTAAAGATCTGTTCGCCACCCATAATTTTATTTTCAATCATGGAAAGTAACCGGTGCTTCCATTTTTCATGCTTGTGAACGGTTCCGTTCTTCTGTCTTCCGGATTCATTTAATTGATCCTGCCAGTTAAATTTATTGATCATGTCCTGCATAACTGCCGGGTGAGACTGGTTAAAATAGTGTAGTTTATCAAGGTTGCCATAGTCAAATTCAGGCTGCTTATATTTTAAAAATAAATGCGCATTTTTTTTCCCCTTGTAATCCGAAACAAAAGATACATATTTTTTTTGCATATACCGGGGAGGTCTTACCCATCCGTAATGGTATATGCTGGCATTGACTTTTACCGTTTTTAATTTATAGGTGTCTTCTTTCTGATTATAGTCTTTGTAATTGAACTCAGGTATACGTCTGAACGATTGGGCATCTCTCCATGAATGAATATCCGGGTCGTTCCGGATGATCCTGATCTCTCTGGCATACCAGGCATGCGATTTGAGATAATGTTTATAATCCCCCCAAAAGTGGATATAGTCAAATAAAAGCCCTTCCACCTCTTTATCATGCAGGAGTGATTCGCAGCGACTGTTTATTGCAGGTAAATCTTTTTCATGTATTACCTCATCTGCCTGCAGGTAAAACAACCAGTCTCCTGTACATGCGTTCTTTGCTATATCCGTCTGGTGGGCATATTCCGTACCGGCCGGATATTTTTCCAGGTCCCACACGGTATGAATAATGCGTATTTTATCGGAACCAATGCTGTTGATCTCTTCCAGGGTATGATCGTCATCATCGCAATTGCCCAGGGCAATAACAAATTCGTCTACAATGGGAAGAATAGAGCTTATAGATGCTTTTACCGGGTAGTATAGTTTGGTGGCATTTCGCACCATTGTAAAGCCGCTTATTTTCATCTCCCAACAAGCTTTTAGTATGATTATTTATAACTACAAGATATGTCAGTTCGAATATTATTATACATCTTATTCAAAATTTAATTTTGTGATAGCTTCAATGAACTATAATTATAAAAGGAAAGCCGGGATCTTGTGTCCCGGCTTTTGACGATAGGTTGTCGGAGGAGTTCCATTTTTAAAAAGATAACGGGATATTTACCTTAAAGCTGAAGTTTCTCCCCATATTGAACACTCCCTCCCTTCCTGTTACATTATTGGTATCCGTATATTTTAACCTGCTCAGGTGGTTCTGATATGCTACATCTGTGAGATTATTACCTGTGAGAATAAGGGTAAAAAGCTTTTTCCTGTTTTTTACAATATCCGTGCTTATGCCTGCATTGAGTAATGAGTACCCGGGCGTGGCGGTTTCCGTATTGTACGCGGTAAAAGCTTCGTTCTGCCTGAAGCTGTTATCTAATTCAACGCTTATAGCAAGATTGCTCAGCGTTTTTCCTTTCTTCAGGAATTCTCCTCTCAACTGAGTTATCAAACGTGCTGCGGGCATGAATGGAATATTTTTCACGCCTTCAATGGGTTTGCTGAATGTTCCTCTTACATAAGAAAAGGTATTTTCAAAATGCAGCCAGTCCAGCGGGTGCGGATGAATATCAATATTAAATTCTCCACCGTATAATGCAGCTTTTGCCTGGCTGAATTTGAATGCCATTATATCTTCTCCGTCTGCGTTCACTAAAGAGTCTCCTCCAAAAACGCTTTCCAGCTTCCTGTAAAAAATGAAATTGTCAATCATGTTCACAAAACCTGAAGCAGTTAATGATACATGTGTTGTATTCACATCTATACCGCCGTCAAACTGCAGGCTGGTTTCTGATTTCAGGCTTTGGTCACCATATTCATAGCGGTTAGTTCCTTCATGCGCCCCGTTGGATCCTAATTCTGCAATAGCCGGCGCGCGGAACCCTCTGGCTACATTAAATTTAAGTGTAAGCGCTTTATTGGCTTCATAGCTGATGCCGGCGCTTCCTGAAACATTGCTGAACGACCTGTTAAAGGCTTCGAACTTTGTTTCATTGTCTTCGGTAAGCGCTTTTGAATGAACAGCTCTGCTGTCATAGCGTACGCCCCCGCTAATGGTAAACCTGTCAAAATTTTTCTGTATATAAATATAGCTGCCTATGTCAAAAAGGCTGTACTCCGGTATCAGCACTTCCTCCGCTTTGTTTTTATTGCTTTGCTGCATGCCGTTTACGCCTATAGCCGTCTGCCAGCCGGACATCTGGGGAAGATGATATTGAAGGCTGTATGTAAATGTGTTCAGATCAAAAAACAGGTCGGGGTCATTGGGGGCAAGCACGTTCCCGAATTCTTTTCTTTTATTGTTCTGGTACCCGATATTCAGATCCAGCTTGCCATTGCCTGCATTAAACCTGTTGTCGGCAGCGATCTTGAAATGTTCGATACGCTGACGGGGAATGGCCGGATTGATTCCCTTGTAATCATCGCCGGAAGCAATTTCTGTGACTTCAGTCCCGTTTTCGTTCACTGCTCTTGTGAATTTACCGGTCAGCTCATCCCTGTCGCCCTCAATCAGTCCCGGCTCCTGGTTATAGCTGCTCAGCAGGAGATGGCTATATCCCCAGCTGCCGTTATACCCGATATAGCCTCCAAAGTTCTTTTCCTTATATCTTGAATTAAATACTTTCCCGTCATATTTATTCTTATAGTCCCCGGCTCCTTTAAGAGAGCCGTAAAGGTTCCAGTTGAAGCCGTTTTTGTTGCCGGCAATGTTAGCGCCAAGTCCGCGCATGCTGTTATTGGTCTGGTAGTTCCCAATGATATTGCCTTTTATGGTACCTTCCGGCACCGGCACATTAGTGAGGATGTTGATCACCCCCGCCATGGCATCGCTGCCATATATAAGTGAAGCGGGACCTTTCAGCACTTCTACTTTATTAACGCTGTATTCATCTATTTCTATGCCGTGCTCATCACCCCATTGCTGGCCCTCCTGGCGTATGCCGTCATTCAGCACTACCACGCGGTTGTAACCTAATCCGCGTATCATGGGTTTTGAGATAGAAGGGCCGGTAGTGAGCTGGGATACTCCCGGTGTTTTACTGATGGCGTCAATAAGGTTGGTAGAAGTAGCCTGCGTCAATTCAGATCTGTTCACTATTGTTACAGGGGTGGGCGTTCTTTTCAGCTTTGTTGCTGTAGACACTCCTGTAACGGTCACGCCTTCATTTTCAATGACCGATGGTGATAATGCAAAATCTTTTTGCATATTGCCTTCAACCTTTATGTGCGCTGTTATGCTTGTATACCCTATTGAAGAAACTTCTATGAGATAATATCCTGGCGCAATATTCTTAATGGCATATGCACCATTGGCATCGCTGATGGCGCCTGTTTTTGCATCCGGGATATATATAGATGCACCCTGTAATGCTTCCCCGCTCGCAGCATCGGTTATCTTTCCGCTTATAGACACTTTTACTTCATAAGAAGGCATGCCTGGTTTTTTACCCGGCTTCGCATCAACGCCTGCCGAAATGAACATGATTATGATGAATAAGAGAATGCTATACGATTTCAATGTTGATGATTTAAGTATTAAATAATGCGCCTGTACATGAATGCCGCTGAATGTGTTGATTCAGGCGGCAGGGATGGTATCCCGGCAGCAACAGAAAGATTGCTTTCTGTGCAACAGATAAGTCATGATTACACCAGATACGAAGGAGGCCCACGCAGAGATGTATGCTCAATATTTTCCCTGTCTTTCTTAAGAAATATAATATGACGCACCAGGGGGATGAGCGGTGCGGGATGAGCAGAAGGCGCTGCAGGCGCTATATAAATTTTTTCTACATGGATGGTGCATGCCCAGCAGTAATTATCGCGGGCGCCCAGGTGAGATTTATGATGACAAAAGCCGTCGCTGTTATTTTGTTCAGCGCATTGAACCGAGGGTGAATGAGAATGGAAAAGCTCAAACGGGAACTGTGTTGCAGCGAAGCTCAGGAATAATGCCAACGCCGTATAAAACCTGTATCGTGTGATGAAATGCTGCACAGTAAATATCGCCCGGATCAGTATTGTGGCAACGAAGATAGATTAAAATATGAAACAATGATGCAAAAATTAGCCATAGGCCGGTCAACAGTAAACAGTGCCGGCGACACTCTTCCTGGTTTGTGTTTCTTATAACGGCTCAGACACCATTATACAAAATGTAACTGACCCCAAGGCTATGTAAAATTTAGATACGTTTGTCCTGCAGCAGCTACATACAATCACTTACAAACCGCGACGGAACAGAACCTGGTGATATGCTGAATTAACGAACCCTTAGTTTTGTATCTTATTAAAATTCATGTAGGTTTGCCAATCTTATAAAAGACAGTACTAATATGAATTTCAACAAGATCAACAACATTACCGGCTGGATTGTTTGTGCAATTGCTTGTGCCGTATATATCCTGACTGCTGAAGCGAGGGGAAGTCTGTGGGATTGCGGAGAATTTGTGAGCAGTTGCTTTAAGCTCCAGATACCCCACCCTCCGGGAGCTCCTTTGTTTGTGATCATGGGGCGTATTTTTATAGTACTGTTTGGCGACAACCCTATGACGGCTGCAAAAGCCGTAAATGTAATGAGCGCATTAGCCAGTGGTTTTGCAATATTGTTCCTTTTTTGGACCATCACTCATTTTGCCAGGAAGATATACCAGAAAAAAAGCCCTGAGCTCACAGGTGAGCAGGTATTTACCGTTATGGCTGCCGGATTAGTAGGGGCGCTTGCCTTTACCTTCAGCGATTCAATGTGGTATAGTGCCGTAGAAGGTGAGGTATACGGGTCTTCTTCATTTCTTACTGCCCTGGTATTCTGGTTGATACTGAAATGGGAGCACAAAGCAGATGAGCCGGGTGCAGACCGGTGGATCATCTTATTGTTTTTTGTAATAGGCTTGTCTATAGGCATTCACCTGCTGAACCTGCTTACCATACCTGCAATAGTAATGGTATATTATTTCCGCAGGTATAAAGTTACCAACCGGGGCATATTCTGGGCATTCATAGTAGGTTGTGTGATCACGGGCTTTGTGCAGAAATTTGTCATCCAGTATACCATTACGGGCTCCGGTATATTTGACCGCTGGTTTGTGAACGGGCTGGGCCTGCCATTTTTCTCGGGCTTTACTACTTACTTTATATTACTGGCTATAGTTATTGTTATAGGTATCCGCAGGGCAGATAGGCTTATCAACAACTTTACAGGCTTTGCCGTGTGGCTTTCCGTATTTGTATTTCTTTTCTCATTCCCTTTCATTACTTCTTTCTTCACTTTTATTTTGTTTGCTGCCGGTACAGCCCTGCTTGTATATGGAGCATATCATAATAAGAACAAAATACTTGATTTCCTGAAGCTGGGGTTGTGGTGTTTTGCATTTATGCTTATCGGCTATTCCACCTACCTTACTACTATGGTACGTTCTGCAGCTAATCCTTCTGTGGATATGTATAATGTAGATAATCCCATGAGCCTTGTGGGCTACCTTGGCCGTGAGCAATATGGTGATTTTCCGCTTATTTATGGTCAGACCTTTGCTGCAGAAATCAAGCGCAACCCTGACGGTACTCCTGCCGTAAAGGAAAAAGGTTACCGCTGGCAGAAAGGGAAGGATAAATATATTAACATAGGAAAGAACTTTGAGTATGAATATGATCCTGAAGATATGATGTTCCTCCCCCGTATATGGGATGGCAGTAATGACCAGGGACATGCGAATTATTACCGGTCATGGCTGGGACTTGGCAATGATGAAAAGCCCACTTATATGGATAATATCAAATGGGCATTTCAATACCAGATCGGGTGGATGTACCTGAGGTATTTCGGCTGGAACTTCGTAGGGCGGCAAAACGATATCCAGGGAACAGGTAATGTGCGGGATGGCAATACTATTACCGGTATTTCATTTATAGATAACCTGTTTTTGGGTGATCAGAGCAAATTGCCCGACAGCATCCGGAATAACAAAGCGCATAACACGCTTTTTGCGTTGCCGTTAATATTGGGGCTGATAGGTTTGTTTTATCAGTACAAGCGGCATAACGGTGATTTCCTGGTAACTTTCCTGCTGTTCTTCTTTACCGGCTTTGCCATTGTATTTTACCTCAATGCCGCCGGTCCGCAGCCGCGTGAGCGGGATTATGTTTTTGCCGGGTCTTTCTATGCTTTTGCCATTTGGATAGGCATAGGAGTGATGATGGTAAAAGAATGGTTTGAAAAAGTAACCAGCGGCAAGATTGCAGGCTTTGCCGCTGCCACAATATGTACATTAGCTGTTCCGGTGATCATGGGATTCCAGGAATGGGATGACCACGACAGGAGCAAAAAGCTATTGGCCCCTGACCTTGCCAAAGATTACCTTGAAAGCTGCGCGCCCAATGCTATTCTCTTCACTTTTGGAGATAATGATACTTACCCGCTTTGGTATGCGCAGGAAGTGGAAGGAGTTCGCCCCGATATCAGGGTTGTCAATTACAGCCTGCTCGGTATAGACTGGTATATCAATGAGCTGAGGTATAAGATCAACCAGAGTGATCCTGTTGACCTGCTTTGGGGCCCTGACAAAACAGAAGGCGATAAGCGTAATGTGGTATATTTTGATGCCAGGCCCAATATTCCGCAAAACCAGTACGTATATCTCGACCAGGTACTTACTGATATTATAGGAAGCGATAACCCGGCTAATATGATCACGTATGGCGCCGATAATGCCTTTAATACTTTCCCGGTGCGCAAATTTGCAGTGCCGGTAGATACGGCGCTCGTCCGCGAAAACGGAACGGTAAATCCCGGAGATAAGGTATTGCCGGAACTGCGCTTTGATCTTTCGCCCAACAAGACTGCATTGATGAAGAATGATCTTGCCGTGCTTAACGTCATTGCCGCCAATAAATGGAAACGACCAATTTACTTCACCTCACAGTTTAATGAGCTGGGATTTGGCCAATACCTCCGTGCAGATGGTTTAAGCTACAGGCTTGTGCCGGTACAGCCCAAAGAAAATGATAACGTGAACGACGAAGTAGCGTACAACAATATGATGAAGAAATTTGCTTTCGGGAATGCGGATATCAAAGGAGTATATTTTGACGAAGAAAACAGGCGTCACCTGCTGACTATCCGCCAGGCCTATGCCTCTGCTGCAAGCAGCCTTGCAGATGATGGTGAGAAGGATAAGGCTAAGCAACTGCTCGAAAAATGTGATAAGGGTATGGATATTTCTAATATGCCTTATGCTATGGTAAGCCGTTTCAACCAGCACAATGTGGTGGGCGTATCTATGATGGATGCTGCCTATAAAGCGGATTACAAAGAGCTGGCCGATAAAATTGAAAGAGCGTTGAAGCGCGATATTGAGCAGCAGCTCAGCTACTATGCTTCTCTGGGTAATATGTCGGTGCAGGAACTGTTGCAGCATATGCAGGATCCTGATGGGTTAGCGTCAAAGCAGCGCACATTATATTCTGAAATTGATCAGACCTTCCGCCTGCAGAATTACCTTAATTACGTAGAAGGAAAATATAAAGCGCCTGCTGTCAATCCCGAAACACCGGCTGTAATTAAGACAGACAGCCCCGGTGCAAAGACTGATTCTTCAAAGAAATAAAAGTGTATTGTTGGTACTATGCTGGCAGGATTGCAGGATGTAACATTTGAATTTGGCGCCAGGACCATCGTACGTGATGCTACCTGGCATATACAACCCAATGAACGTATCGGGTTGATAGGGTATAATGGTACCGGGAAGTCCACACTGCTCAAAGTGCTGGTGGGAGAATATTCACCATCTTCCGGCAGCGTGGAGCGCGGGCGGGGTACTACTATCGGTTATCTTCACCAGGACCTCCTGAGCTTCGATACAGGTGATTCTATATTGCAGGTAGCCTTAAGTGCATTTGATAAGATACTGCTACTTGAAAAAGAAATAGAAACGTTAGGAAAGCGCCTGGAGAAGGAACATGAGAATGAGGCGCTGCTGCATGAATATTCAGACAAATTGCATGAGCTGGATACGCTCGGCGGGTATAATATTCACCACAAAACAGAAGAGGTATTGCAGGGGCTTGGTTTTTCCAACAGCGATCTGCAGCGGCCGTATAAAGAATTCAGCGGCGGCTGGCGCATGCGTGTGCTGCTGGCTAAAATGATCTTGCAGCAGCCCGACCTGTTACTATTGGATGAACCTACCAACCACCTTGATCTTCCTTCGATAGAATGGCTGGAAAAATACTTAGTGCATTATAAGGGCGCTGTGGTCATAGTGAGCCACGATAAATATTTTTTGAACCGCATGGTCACAAAAATCGTGGAGCTGTACCAGCAGCAACTACATTTCTACAATGGCAATTTCGATTTTTATGAAACCGAAAAAGCCATGCGGACAGAATTGCAGCAACGTGCTTTTGAAAACCAGCAGGAGTATATACGCCAGCAGGAAAGATTTATAGAGCGGTTCCGTGCAAAAGCTACCAAAGCGGCGGCGGCACAAAGCGCCATGAAACGCCTTGATAAGCTCGAACGTATCGAGGATGTTTCATTGGACCGCCCGGAAATCAGGATCAATTTTCAGTTAGATAAAATACCCGGCAAAATCATCTGTACCCTGAAGCATGTAACCAAAAAGTTTGGAGATCTTACCATAGTTGAAAATACAGGCGCGGAGATAAACCGTGGGGATAAGATCGCTTTGATCGGCGCAAACGGAAAAGGAAAATCCACCTTACTGCGTATAGTAGCCGGAACGGAAAAATTTGAGGGAGAAAGGATCTGGGGGCATAATGTGGAAGAAAGCTTTTATGCCCAGCACCAGCTGGAAGCATTGAACATACAGCAAACCATACTGGACGAAATGAAGCATTGCGGCAGCCAGAAAACAGAGCAGGAACTGCGTACGTTGCTGGGCTGTTTTTTGTTCAGCGGTGATGATGTGGAGAAGAAAATAAAAGTATTAAGCGGAGGAGAAAAAGCAAGGGTAGCGCTGGCAAAAACAATGGTGAGCAAAGCCAATTTTTTAATACTCGATGAGCCTACCAACCACCTCGATCTGCTGTCTATTGATTTATTGATCGAAGCGCTCAATCGTTACCAGGGCAGCCTGATTCTTGTCAGCCACGACCGCCATTTTATTTCAAAAGCGGCTAACCGTATCTGGGAAATTGAAGATCATGAAATAAAAGATTTTGCCGGCGGCTATGAAGAATGGATGGAATGGAAGGAAAGAAAAAAAACGGAAGCGGCAAAGCAAAACCAGGTTCAGGCAAAGCCGGAGAAGAAGCAGCCGGAGCAAAAACCTGTTGAAGAAATTAAGCCGCAGCCTGTTCAGAAGAACAATATTCCCATTGATAAAGAATTAAAAAAAGAATTGCAAAAGCAGCAGCGCAGCCTGCAGCAGTTGGAAGAAAAATTAGCTGCACTCACAAAGCAAAAGAAAACACTGGAAGATCAATTAGCCCTGCCTGAAATATACTCTGATAAAAATAAGTTCCTTTCTGCTGAAGCGGAGTATAAAAAGGTCACTTCTACACTTGAAAATACCAATACCGAATACGAAGCGGTATTTGAAAAACTGATGGAGCTGGAGGAAAAAGGGAAATAGCTATGAGCATTGGGCTATTGGTCTTTCCTGAGCACACCCGATAAAAGAGGGTATTTAATGGATTAAAACGCCAGGCGAAACCTGCTTATTAAATAAAATGCAGGAAAACCGCATTTCAATTTTTCATTCCATGCAGCGGGTATTTCACGTCTATCGTCTCACTTCTCACGACGCGGACGGCGCTATGCATATAGAATAGTTAAGCCTTAACGACTTGCCAGTTACAGCCGGAGATTTTATATTTGGAAAGCAAACAACGACAGGGTGATCAATTATAACAGACTCAATTAGCTAATGAAGATTAAGCGCTGCCAACAGTTGTTGACTATAGAAACTATTTCCGTTGCTTTTCAAAATGACCACCAGGATATATCCGGCAGCATCATTTCCTGCTTTTACACCTGCTACCGGTCGCTGTTTGTCAAGTGGGCTAAAATTACTTTCCGGCGCTTTTGGCAACAATGTTTAGCGGAGGAAGAAGCAGCGGATACGGCGGATATGGCCCTACCAGCTTTATTCCGGGCGGTTTTATGGGTGGTCTGCTCATTATCATTTTTGGCAATGTGCTTTGGAGGGTTTGGTGCGAACTTATTATTGTTTTCTTCCGCATCAATAAATCATTAAACAATATTGATGATAAAACCCAAGGCTGACACTTTACATATTGATTTTTAAAAAGCCTGATGAAATATTTTTTCTGACGGCTGTTTGTTTTCTTCAGGAGGCTGGGGTATGATAACAATGAGTTTATCATCCTAAGCGAGACATAAGTTAAAAGAAAATTAAAATGCCCTCATTTTCATATAAACTATTTGCCTGTGCAGTGCTGGCATTCATCAGCTTGCCTGTTATTAATTTTTCGCAAGACACAAAAAACGCATGTATCATCCGACAAAGCATTTAACATCAGCTATCCTGAAAACTGGAAAGTAAATAAGGATCGACGTTTCGAGTTTAGCATATATCAGGGTACGGGATTGCTTATTCCTACTATGGTAAACATAGAGATCAGGAAAAAGGCCGAAGGCTATGAGAGCGCCGATATACACCAGATATCTGATGCGGAAATGAACATGTGGAAAGCGCAGCCAGCGACGGCTTTGCTATTGTGGAAGAAGGAGATGTTATTAATGATAATTCTCCCAAAGGAACGCCATCTTAGATCCTGTATCAAAACTTGCGCCGGCGAGTTTTGGGGAGTGGTCTTGATCATCAAACGGCACAAGTCTTAGTTTCACAAAAATACGGATGTTCCCGGAAGGTGGCCCCGGAGGTATGTATACTGTTGAATATGTGCCATATGTACCCATGCCCTTCCCGTATGCAAGATCCCTGAAACTGGAACAAATAGAAACACTTTCAGAGGGGCGAAAGGTAGAAAAGCGGATTATTCTTGGGGCCAATTAAGAATGACGGTAGGATTATATATCAACTGATGCTGATTTGCAGGATACAATAATACATCACCAAAAGAGGGAGCGCTTGGTCTCCCTCTTTACCTCTTATATTTAAACCGTCCTGTTTCTAAAACTGTATCCTGTAATTAAAGTTTGGCCAAAAGCCAAGCTGGTTTTGGGTGCGGATCTTACCGGCCCTGCTGTCGTACCACTGGTTGAAAATATTTTTATGATTGGTCAGGTTTTGGAAGTCAACAAAAAACTCCTGCATAAAGCCCTTATTATTCATACGGTAGGTAAGTTTAAGATCAAGCCTGAAATAGGCTTTTGTTTTTTCTTCAAATGAACGTTCATCATAATACACAGCTCTGCCGGCAATTTTAGACGCAGCTTCATTAATAGGCGTAAAACGTTTTCCTCCGGCAGTAGTGAGCTTAAGATCTACAGCAATGGTATGGATGCCGCGTATCTGCCATTCTTTACCGGCTAAAGCGTTTATTACATAATGACCGTTAAATACAGTATTATGAGTAACGCCGTTGCTGCCTTTATACTTTGAATCAAATACAGATACGGTGGACAGTGCATAGTACCCGTTTGAAAATGGCTTATCAACCGTTAGTTCAAGCCCGTAATTATGCCCTTTCCCTTTGTTTACAAGGCTGTCTTCCCATCCGCCTCCGTAGCCTGCACCCATGTTTAATGCCGACCAGTCTGTCGGACTACTTTCCACCGGCACGTTGTTCAGCAACTGTACATAGGCTTCCATTTTATATTTCCATGCATTTCTCAGCGTCTGTTCCCAGCCTGCCACTATATGATCACTTTTAGTAAACCCTAAGTTCCTGTTGGTTTGTATAAAGTTTTCGCCTGAACGTGTTTCCTGAAAATAGGTCATGAGTGTTTGCATCTGGCTGTGCTTGCCATAAGCAAGTGTAAAAGCCCCGGCATGATCAAACGCATAGCGCACACCTATCCGTCCTTCTGCGGAAGTTTTTTTATTGAGAGTTAAATGCTGGGCGTATGCGCCGGTATTAAGGGTCAGCCTGCCTGAAAAGCGGTGTTGCCACTGTGCATAGCCCCGCAGTAATTCGGTATGAGCTCCGGCTGTAAGAAAAGGAATAAAGCCGTGATCCCGGTCAAGTATGCTGTCTGCATAGCTGTAATGCAGCTGATCAACCGTTATTCCTGTAGTAAGGCGATCGCTGGCAGAGAATTTTTTGTTTATTACAGCACTTGCTATATACCGCCATTCATTGCCGTTTTCACGATAGTTTTTATGAGGCGTCCTGTCTGCGTCGAGTGAGTCCTGTTTTGTAGTAACATTACTGCCGGTTGCAGCAAGCGTAAGCGTATATGATGTGGTGCTGTTGAAGAAATAGGTATGCTTTAAGCCGGCAACGCCCATTTTAGTACTGTTATACAGGTTATTGTAAGGGTCGTTGTAGAAATTGCTGGTATCTTTTAAATCTCCCTTAAAATCAATGCTGCTGTTGCCGCCTATTCCGAACAATGTGAATTGCCCTGCTTTTTTAGTAGGGATATCCATCTTAAAGCTTATGTCCTGGTATTTGGGCACTGCCGCGCCAACTCCAACATCCACCCCTAATGATTTAAGCAAACCCGGAATGCTGTAACGGTAATAAACAAGATAGGAAGCCTTACTGTTTTTACTGAAGGGTCCTTCCGCTCCCAGCTCGAGCCCGTTAAAGCCGATTTGTCCGGTAAATTCGTGTCTGGTTTGATTGCCTTTTCGCAGTCCCAGATCAAAGACGCCGGCGGTAGCATTGCCAAACTGTGCCGGGAAAGCACCGGTATAAAAAGCCGAACGATCAAGTACATTATTATTCAGCATGCCTACAGGTCCTCCCGTAGCGCCGAGGCTGCCAAAATGGTTGGGATTGGGAATGTCTACTCCCTCCAGCCTCCATAACAAGCCCAGGGGAGAATTGCCGCGGATGATAATATCATTGCTCCCGTCATTCACGCTGTTCACCCCGGCAAAGTTTGATGCCATGCGGGCTACATCATTGCGGCTGCCTGCAAAGCGGCGGCTGTCTTCCGCATTAAACTCAACAGCGCTCACAGTAGCCATCTGGCGACTGGTTAATTTTTCGCGGCGGCCGGATAGTACGATCTCCTTTTGCGTTACGTTCAGCTTTTCAATAAGCTCCGGGTTCAATATGGTCTCCCTGCCAGACTCCACTACAATGTTATATAATTGCAGCGGCTCATAGCCGATATGGCTTACCAGGATCGTAATACGGCCAACAGGTACCCGGTGAATCACAAAAGCGCCACTACTGTCGGTAACAGCGCCGAGATTTGTTCCTGCCACCGATACCGACACCTGTTCTACTCCTTTTTTTGACTGCTGATCAATAATAACACCCCTTACGGTCTGCTCCGGCTGCTGACCAAATACAAACATTGTATTTAACAGGATCACTGCAACAGGAAAAAATTTCTGCTTTACATAATTCCGCCACATAAGATTATAATTTTTGCCATTGATGCGCAAAACTATAGGAATGTTGCTGCGGTTTTTTCTAAAGGGGCGGCCGTCAACCCTTTAGTGGCGAATAGCAGTTTGGGATGAACGGCAAAGGAAAAAAACTTGTATTGGATAGATTTGTGGGGCAAAATAAAAATAATTGACCTTGAAATACGCCGTGCCGTGTCAACAATAATTTTTCGTGTTTCTTGGTGAGAGGTGAGGCGATAAATGTGAGGATCTCACATTTATTGCCTGCCTGGCAGGCAGGTCTGCCGTTTCACATTTGACATAGCAATAGTAAAGCATTGTTTTACCGGTTAGCTTTCGTAAAGTATGTATGTAATAAGCCTTCTTAACAAACCATTCCCGTTGAATAGCTGGCGCTGGTATAAGTGGCGCGGTATAGGATTCGGGCTGTTTGTGTTTTTATTCCTGTTTTTATTTAAGCCGTTCCGGCTGGACCTGTATCCTTCTTTCCGGTTATTTTATACTGCAGCTATGTATGGTTTTGTTACCGGGGCGGTAATATTGGTTGGAGGCTCTTTTTTTATTAAAATAATAGCTCCGTATATAAATGAAGAAAAATGGACACTTGGCAAACAGATCCTGTTGAATATAGTGTTGATGACCGGCATTACTATATTTAATATCCTGGTTACGCAGTTAGTTCACCAGATTACCCTGCCGCTCTGGTGGCATTTTAATATGCTGAAATGGGTGTTGATGCTTGGAGCTCTGCCTGTAGCGATAGCGGAATTAATTTCCTATAACTATTATCTGCGGCAACATGTTAAAAGTGCGGAAGGACTATCAAAAAATATTCTCGTCACGTTTGAAAAAGCTGTTTCACAGCCGGAGTTAAGCGATCAGTTAATAAATAATATCCCTTTCAGGAGGGATATAACAGCCGCTTTTGCTGAAAAGGAAATTAAAGCAGTATACAAAAAGAAGCCTTCATTGCTTATATTGACCGGGGAAAACCAGAACGACAGGCTTGAAATACCACATAAGCGTTTACTGGCTGTACAGGCACTTGACAATTACGTTAATGTTTTCTGGGAACAGGATAATAAGCTGCAAAGCACCATGCTTCGCAATACGCTTACCAATATTAGTGAACAACTGGTCGGAATATCCTGTATGTATCGCTGTCATCGCGGCTGGCTGGTAAATACGCAAAGGGTAGTGCAGGTAGAAGGTAATGCGCAAGGGCTCAAACTATCGGTTGATTTTTTGCCGCAGCCTGTCCCGGTGTCCCGCGCCAATATTGCTGGCTACCGGCAAGTTGCTGAACAGCATTTGGCAGACCTATGTTAACGTGAAAAGTGAGAGGGTAAAGGTGAAAGAAATGTTTCACATCTCGCATTTCTCGTTTGACAGAGGGGGCGGACCCTGGAAAAGCTCGGAATCTTCTGCTGTGTGATCATTGCTGTGCGTGGCGTCTTCGCCACGCACCACTTTGTGGTCGCCTCTGGCGACACATTTACGAGAGTAGTCACTTGTTTTTCCCGCAGCTTTCTCCATATAACCATTAGTTCAGTATTATCGTTTCAAAACAATAGCAGCCGCATACATCAACAGAAGCTTCACCAGATCGCCGGAGGCGATAAGAAGAAGGTGCTAAGCGAGGACGCTTAGCACAGCGAAAATGTTTCACATCCCGCATTTCTCGTTTGAGAGTGGATTCCGAACCCTGAAAAAGTTCGCCCCCTTTTTACTTATCAACTAATACTGATTTGAATTTCTTCACCGGCTTTTATCCGGACACCGTTGATCAACCTGATAACAATGCTTCCTTCGGCTTCTTTAAAGCCTGTGCGAACTTCCTGCCCGTTTAATTTAACCGAAACGGATTTTATTTTTTGGTCCCGCAGATTATCAAAAGAAAGCTTGTTTAATAGCAGCGAGCCATATTTTAAAGTAAGAGTATGCTGTTGTTCGTCATTATTGTTCACCTGGCTGTACGCACCCCAGCCTTCCGCCGAAGTAAACGCTGTCTTAAATTTGTCCCTGTTCCATTTAGGAGCAAAACGCAGGTAACCTTTAGGTCCGTGGTATTCAAAGCCGCAGGCTGTTATGAACGTTCCGTAGCTTGCCATGGCACGGGCATAATGATCACTGCATTCAATTTCATTGTAGGGATTTCTTTTGGCAGCATGATAGCGGTCGTGTATAGCTCTTGTAATTACCAATGCTTCATCCGTCATTCCTTCCGCCATCATGTGGCTGGCAACCTGGTGTTCAAATCCCGTCATGCACTCATGAAAATACCCCAACTGCCATGTAACATTCTCTCCATAAGGCCTGGGCTCATTGTGAGGGTTAGTATTCATTATCAAACCCGCTTCACCGGGCAAGGCATAAGGTCTCCCGCCGGTATGGGTTTTAATGTAAGGACCAACATCAGGCGCAAAATTATATTTCCACAGGGAACGCAGCGCTGATATGGTTTTTTCTTTATCCCATAATCTCCCCAGCCCCACCTGCCATGCCCAGCTCTGTCCATACACCTGGTCTACATGACAGGTATTGTAAGAGCCTAATTTTTTTCTTCCCTGCGCCGCATCCGGGCGATGGATAAAATATTCACCGTTGAATAATTTTTCAGCCATGTTCCTGCTGCCTTTTTCAACATACTGTGTACATGTCTTTGCAAAAGCCTCATCACGCATTTCTTCTGCCATCAGTTGAGCTGCTTTTGCGGCAGCAATGCATAATCCTGCAATCCATGCTATCTCTCCTTCCCATACCGCATCAAGGGTATTTTCCATGGGTGTATCCGTCATGCCATCGCCATTTTTATCCTGGGACAGCATAAAAGATACCGCTTTTTTAATGTTGCTCCAGTTATTACGCAGGAACCCGTCATCACTGCTCATCTGATGCTCCCGGTAAATGCGCAGTATGGTGCCTGCCTGCCCGTCAATGGCAGGCCTTGTTTCATATTCTGCACGGAATATTATCCCGCCGTTTTCCTGCAGGGCAATGCCAAGGTCTGTTCTCTGTCTTGCATCCCTTTCCAGCGACGGGAATATCCTGCCCATCGCCTGCGCATATTGCCATACATGTGTGCAGGTACCTTCGCACGCATTTACCCCTTCCCAGCCCCAGAAACGATCGTCTGCAAAACGATAGGTATTTGCGGTGGCAAGTGTCCCGATGTTCAGCAATGTCCTTTCCAGGAACCAGAATGGAAGTGTGGAATCATAATAGGTTTCCTGCCACAATAACGTTTGAGTATAAAGCTCCTTAAAGTTTTGCGCGATATAAGCTCCTGCCTCATGTGCATCTTTAAACCGTTTACCATAATAATAACCACCTTTTGTTTCGGAAAGCTTGTCCAGCCTTTTAGACAAAGGGTGATCAAAATGCCAGCTTATAATATAGTTCGATTCAACCGTTTTGCCCGGCTCAATGTGCTGTGCAATACTGATGCTGCCGGTTAATTTTTCACCGGGGCTTATTGTGCTTACTTCATCTTTCCTTTGATGAAAGAAATCAACATCCACAGGGTATGGTTGCGCATTTGTATTCACTGTTGCTCCCTGACCGATAAATGTGATACAAGTGGTGCCTGCATCACGTTGTTGCGCTGCTCCCGGCTTTGTGGCGTCAAAAGAACCAAGTATGCTGGTATAGTTTTCATGAATGATGGCAGTATTTCTTTTTATACCGTCATTTTCGGCTGCTGTTATTTTATTAGCACCGTTTTCCAGCCAGCCGGTAATGTCAGCTTTGATGCTTTTATTGGTTTTGTTTTCTATGCTGATCGAAAATACGGTGGCAGGCAAAGCTGAATTATCTGCATCAAGCGGAATAAATATGGCTCCCGCCTTCAATATAATATTTACCGGCAGCGCTTCATCTATATAATGCACGGTAGCAACCGGGTAAGAAGCTTCGAACTTTATTTCATCAAAGCTGTTTTCATTTAATGCTTTGATGATGGTTTTTCCCTCATATTCTATTTTGACTGCAAAGTCCTGCTCCAGCACTCTTTTGTTGTCGGCAAGAGCAGGCTCTACATAGCAGGCGCCATCGCGGCAACGGACTTTTACTTCCTTTGCCCCGTCATTCCATAAAATAGTTTTAGGGTCAATGCCTTCTCTTTCATCATTGTAGATTCCCCATAGCCATAAACGTCCATCACCACCGAGATAAACAGTGCCTGCATGCAGCCCGCCCGCCGGCATGCCTATATACTTCAATTCATTTTTTGATTTGAGATACGTGGTTGCGGCTCCCCTCTCATACAGTGATCGGATCCATGCAGGGTCAAGCCCTTTATCAGCAGGAATATTATGTACGGGATCGCCTGGTGCAAGTGTTTTTGAAAACAATGCACCGGAAGAAAAAAGCAGGCTGCCTGTGGCGAGCCCGCTTTTCTTAATAAAGTTCCTTCGCTTCATATACTAAAGTAGTATTTGCCGGTTTGGGTGCTGAGACAATGAATTTTTGTTCATGTCAATACCTGTTTGTGATACCGGTCAAAAATACACTTTTACGGGGCCAAATATGCTATAGCCCGGTTTATTTAGCAACTTCATTGACAATTTTACCGTTGCCCCAGCTTCTTCAACAATGCTTCCCCCTCTGCCCAGTTTACTTCATGCGGCAGCCGGTTGCTTTTTGCTGCGATAGCTGCAATAACCCCGGCTGCCTCGCCCATTGCTACTGCATTGCCTGTAACACGGTAACTGGCATGTGCAGTGAAGTCGCCGCTTATACACCGTCCTGCCATCATTAATCCGTCCACATCCTTTGCTATCAGCGCTCTCAGCGGTATATCGTATGGTTTCATTTTAATTCCTCCCCTGGAAATGGTTTCCACGTCATTGGTCTTTCTGTCTGTTGCATGAATATCAACTCCAAATGTTGGTATTGTTACCCCGTCATCGTGCCTTGCCCCTGTTATCAGATCTTCTTTGCTCACCGTATATCTTCCGTGAATTCGCCGGCCATCCCGGATCCCGATTTGCTCGGGAGTTGCAACCACCTGAATACCTTCCCACACTCCGCCGAGCTTATTCAGACCTCTTACAATGTTATACACTTCTTTTCTGGCTCTTACGGTGGCTTCCGTAATTTCGGCAGTATCAAACGCTTTAACATTATATTCATGGTTTACCATTACCATTACCAGATTATCTCTTATCAGGAAAAGCGTGGGCATGCCATAAGAAGGAGAGATCCCGGCCCTGTTGATCTCTTTCATGAATGCTTTTGTAGCGGCAACATGCCAGCTTCCGTTTGCTTTTCCGTTGTCATCCTGATAAAAAGAAATATAATCTTTTAATGCATTTGCGTCTTTCACTACAGCCAGGGTATTCAATGTTAAAGGCTGACAGGGACAGCTATCCCCACCCATGCCAATATCCCATCCATTGCCCGCCTGGGCGCCTACATCTCCATCGCCTGTTGCGTCAATAAATACTTTTGCCTTCCAGGCCTCTCTTCCGGATTTTGATTCGCTGATGACTGTTGTAACCTGCTTTTTATCCTTATAGGCCGCAGCTACCCGCGTATGCAATAAAAAATTTACCCCGGCATCCATTGCCATTTCTTCCAGGAGCAATTTCATTTCATCAGGTGCATATACAAACTGATCTGCCACTTTATTCCTTCTGGCGCCACGCTCGTCTAATTTTTTAATTATTTCCTGGGTGATCCCCGGCTTATTGAAATCAAAAATATAGGTTAACAGGCCGGCGGTCCACACACCGCCCAGGCATCCATGCACCTCAAGCAATTGTGTACGTGCTCCTGCCCTTGCCGCTGTAACCGCTGCAGAAATGCCCGCCGGGCCGCCGCCACAAACCACCACATCAAATTCACCTTTGAGGGGAATTGTCTTTTTCGGTTCAACAAATTGCCCCACTCCGGGTGCCTCAGTTTTATTGCTATGATTTGCATTTCCAAAGGCTGGCATAACGATAGCGCCGGCTGCTGCAAATGAAGAATTGAGGAATTTCCGGCGATTTAAATTGAACATTGACGATATCTTTTCGTAATTATTATCTGTTTGATCGGTATGCATGGCAATGATTTTTAGTTACACAATATTTTTAATGAATAGTAATTGTCAATAGCCCGGGTTTTGATCGGCAACCGGGTCAATAGCATTATTAAAGCTTATTTCAGATACAGGTAACGGCCATAAATAATGCTTGTCTGCAATAACTTTATTTTTAACTGCGAGAATAGTGGCCGCGGCTTTTCCCGTTCTTTTTAATTCATGCCAGCGTTTTCCTTCAAATTGAAATTCGTATCCTCTTTCTTTGATCACCAGGTCAACAAAACTATCTGCGTTATAATCGGTTATAACAAAATCAGCAGGTGAAGGAGTAGCAGGAGCATAGCCATAGGCTCTTCTATGCACCTGGTTAAGCGCTTCAACGGCTTCTGTTGTGGGTTCATTTGCTGCTCTTGTTGCAGCTTCGGCATATATGAGTAAAACGTCTGCATACCTGTACCATGGAAGATCATTTGCCGCTCCTCCAAAAGCTATGGAATTGGGATCAATGAATTTTTTAGATAAAAGCGATGTAGCGCCTAATCCTATATTCCAGTTGTACCATATCCCTTTACGCAGATCATTATTATCCCAGTTGCTGATAACCGGGTTTAAAGCATCGCTGTGAAGCCCATATACTCCTCCGCTACCCAGCAACTTGGTGCCGGGATGGTTTGTCAGCTCGGGCCACAAATTACCCTGACCGGTAAGATGAGAGAATTTGAGATAAAAAACTTCTTCAGATGAAGTGATCACATCGGGTCCAAAAATTTTCTGGAAGTCATCAGAGGAACTGACAGGTATAAGTGCATATTTCCCTGACTGGATAACCTCATTTGCTTTATCCCTGGACTGGGTGTATAATTTTCTTTCGAGATATACATCTGCCAGCAAAGTTTTAGCCGACCATTTGGTTGGTTTGCCGGGTACTGCTGCAATATCCGGGAGATTGTTCTCTGCTTCCAGCAGATCTTCTGTTATTAATGCATATACTTCATCCGGGGTAGCCCTTTTAACATCAGGCTCTTCCATGTTATCTTCGGTACGTATGGGTACGCCACTCCAGTTCCTTACCAGATGAAAATAATCGAACGCCCTTAAGAATTTTGCCTCTGCAATAGTCCTGCTGATCTGTTCTGCATTGGCGGCATTGGCGTGAGGAGCATTTTTAATGACCAGGTTTGCGTTGCGGATGCTTAAATAAAATGCTTCCCATACCCCTGAAACCCTGGTGATGATTACGGAATTTAATCCGGCAAAATCATTCAGCACAGAATAGCTTCCTCTTCCGATCCCATAATCACTATGCCCTTCCAGTACTGCAATGTATACGCCCATCCCGTTCGTATTCCCGTCCCTTAATGGTGAGTATACCGAGTTAACTGCAGCTTCAAGTTCTGCAGCAGTATTATAGAACGTCTCTACTGCAACTGATTTAGGATTTTCTATAAGAGATTTATTACATGCAACTGTAAATAAGAATAGAAGGGGAATGTATCTGTATATAAAATGATCAAAATGTATATATAGAACTGTTAGTAACTTTTTCATTGTATGAAGTTTGGTATTGAAATATTAGAAACCTGCTCTTATCCCTATAGTATATGATTTAGAAGTAGGATAGCTGTAATAATCTAATCCCTGCGCAGTGGAGTTTGCACCTCCGGCTGAATTTACTTCAGGATCCCACCAGGAATACTTTGTGAACGTTAAAAGGTTCTGACCGCTCACATAGATCTGGAAATTACTTATACCCTTAATGGTTCCGGCGGGCAGGTTGTAGGATAACATGATATTCTTTAATCTCATGTATGATCCATCTTCAACAAACCGGTTGGAAATGTTTGTAGATGTTGAAATGCTGGGACGCGGATATTTAGCGTTGGTATTAGTGGGTGTCCAGTGATTATAAAAAACTTCTTTCGGAGTATTAAGTCCAATACCGTAATCCAGCGTATTATTGATTGAACTTATATTCAACAGGTCATTGCCCCGGGTACCCTGTATAAAGAATGACAGTTCAAAATTTTTATACGTCATGGATGAATTAAATCCATAAATAAAATCAGGGTTAGGATTCCCGATATATGTTTTATCCCTGATAGAAATGCTGCCGTCTTTATCTAAGTCCTGGTATTTGATTTTGCCTGCATCTGTATATCCGTCTTCTAGATATCCCCAAAATATACCAATGGGCTGACCCTCTCTGAGAATGCTCGTATTATCTGAAACGGCGTTAACATCAATTTGCCCGCCCAGTATGTCTTCACCATTATATAGCTTTATTACTTTGTTTCTGTTAAGAGATACATTGGTATTAATATCCCATTTAAATGCTCCGGTTAGCATTTTGGCATTTAATCCAAACTCAAATCCTTTATTCTGCACTTCACCAACATTGCGGATGGTAGTAGTAAAACCTAATGAAGATGGAAGCCTTACCGTATTCAAAAGATCCCTGGTGTTTTTAATATAGTAATCAACGGACAATCCGATCCGGTTATCCAAAATACCCAGATCAATTCCTATATCTTTTTGTTCTGTGGTTTCCCATTTTAAATTACCGGGTAACCTTGTGCCGGGAGCGTATGTGTTATATAAGGCATCTCCAAAAATTGTTTTTCCTGCAATTAACTGGTTGAGTGTGGCATAGGCATTGATTGCCTGGCTGCCTGTGTATCCCCAGCTTGCTCTCAGCTTCAGATCAGAGATAAAAGGATTATCCTTTAAAAAATCTTCGTTAGAAATACGCCAGGCAAGTGCGGCAGAAGGAAAGAAGCTCCATTTGTTGCCCTGGCTGTATTTGGAAGAACCGTCGTTCCTGAAGCTGATAGTTGCAAGATATTTTTCATCGTAACTGTAGTTTACTCTTGCCAGGTAAGATAATAATACAGATTTAGAATAACCGGAACCAGGTATGCCGGGTATCTCGGCAGATGACAGATCATATGTTTCAGTCACATTACTGATGAATCCCGTACCGCTGCCGCTTAATGAGGTGCTGATAAAATCCTGGTAGGTAAAACCTGCGAGTGCGGATAAAGCGTGCTTTTGGTTGAAGTTTTTAGAATAGGTAATAGTGTTTTCGCTCAGCAGACTGGTCATTTGAGAGGTGCTGACGCTCGCCCTGCCGGGTGAATTAATATATTTTGTTGTAGTATAAGCATCTGTTCTGTCGTCTGCAGTTTCTATACCGCCGAGTATTTTAATGGTAAGGTCAGGTATGGGTTTGTAACTGAAAGAGGTGTTGGCAAGTACCCTGTTGCTTTTTGTAGGATTTGTTTGTTCGTTAATAATAGCCATCATATTCGATAGCGAATTTGAAATAAAGGGGTACGCTGTGAGCATTACCCTGTATGAGCCGTCATCGTTATACGGTGTAAGCGTGGGAGGGGTAGAAAGCGCTGCTGAGATCATTGATGCGCCTCTGTTACCGCCCTCGCTGTTTTTTGCATCCGTATTAATACGTGTTAATATTGTAGAAAGATCCAGGCTGATCTTTTTATTCAGGTTGTGATGAATGTTTGCCCTTACGGAATACCTGTCATAGTCGCTTCTTTTAACAATGCCATCCTGGTTAAGTACGCTTCCTGATATAGAAAATTGCGTTTTATCGGTGCCTGCGCTGACATTTAAGCCAATGGTTTTCATTGGCGCTTTCCTGAATAAATTGTCCTGCCAGTCGTATCCTTCTCCAAAGTTGTTAATCTGTTCTTCAGTAAAATAAGGCTGCAGCCCGTCATTATCCCTCACTATATTTACAAACCGGGCATATTCTTTTGCATCCATTAGTTCCAGCTTATGACGCAATATCTGCACACCATAGCTGGATTCAAAATCCACTTTTGTGCGGCCGGATTTGCCTCTTTTCGTAGTGATCAGCACAACGCCATTAGCGCCTCTTGATCCGTAAATAGCCGTGGCTGAAGCGTCTTTAAGTATTTCAATGCTTTCAATATCCATATTATTCAACACAGTTGGATTGCTCCCTGAAATAGGAAAGCCATCAACAACATACAATGGCTCATTGCTGCCCTGGATAGAATTGGTGCCGCGTATACGAACGCTGATAGCTGCTCCCGGCGCACCTGTATTTTGCAATACCTGCACACCCGGCGCCCTCCCGGATAATGCCTGTAAAACATTTGTCGCCGGAAATGCATTGAGATCTTTAGACTTCACCTGTGCCACGGCACCGGTAAGGTCTCGTTTCTTAACAGTTCCATATCCAATTACCACCACTTCACTCATATCCCTTAAGTCTTCCACCAGCTTTATGTTAATTGTTACAGTATTTCCAACTATTTTTTCTTCAGTTACAAGCCCTACGTACGAAAACACCAGTACAGCTTTTGTGGAAGGTACTGTTATTGAATAGTTGCCGTTATTGTCGGAAACCACGGACTGACCAGTTCCTTTTATGGTTATAGTGGCTCCGGCGAGAGGCTGCCCTTTTTCATTGGTGATACTCCCTTTTACTGTGATCGGAGGTGTTATTGCAGGAGTGTCTTCCCTTTTTTCGGACGCAATTTTATCAGCCATTTCTTTTTCCCGGATAATAACAGTATTGTATTTTATTTCATATACAAGAGGCTGTTCTTTAAAGCAAATATTTAGCGCCTCGGTAAGGTCGGTATTTCTGATATTAAGGGAAACCGGCCTGGCTCTTCTCAGGGCCTTATTCTCATAAATGAACGAATAACCTGTTTGCTTTTCAATGAGCCTGAAGACTTTTGAAAGAGGAATGTTTTTTTCTGAAATGCTTATTTTTTGAGAATAAGATTTTGCATTGAGTTGTAAGGTGAATGCAAGGATTAAAACTGCAGTTAGTTTCATAATCAACAGCTTTTTAATAAAAAGCTTACCACAGCTCTTCCGAACTTGGTAAAACAATCGTGAATCCATAAATTTGAATGTTTGGGTTTTGAAAATTTGAGTGTGAAAGTTTGAATTTTAATTGCCCATCCGCCGGGAGTGTTGGTAGCACTTCCGGTTTTTGTTTTGGCTAAAGCAGTTATTGTATCATTGTTCTGTATTTTGGTTAAGAAAAAGGATTTATGATTCTTTGTAAGGGGATACGATTATGTTCTTCCCTTTAATGTTAAATTGAACCTTATGCGTGGTTTCAAGAATTTCCAGTAATTGCTCTATATTTTTTTTACGCTCAATTTTTCCTGAAAGACCTGTTTCCGGGAGCCCTGCCTCATACACGATGTTGACATCATACCATCGCCCTATTTGTCGCATAATGGCTTTTACATCCATATTGTCAAACCTGAACTCTCCGTTTTTCCAGGCTATCACACTTTCAATATCCACACCGGTAAGCACTTCTGTTTTTTTATCAGACTTTGTTACATGCGCCTGCTGGCCGGGGGTCAGGAATACAGTTTTATCCGGCATATTTACCTTAACTGATCCTTCGAGCAGTGTTGTGTTTATTTCTGCTTCTTCATCATAAGCCATTATATTAAAATGAGTGCCCAATACTTCAATAGTGCCGCCATTGCCCGTTGCCGAATGTACATTCACATAGAAAGGCTGCTTTTTCCCGCCGGGCAGTATACTTTTAGCAATTTCAAAGTATCCTTCCCCGGTAAGCTCCACCTGCCTGTCAGTACCTTTAAATGTTGTCGGGAACTTTAGCGAAGACGCGGCATTCAGCCAGACTTTGCTTCCGTCGGATAATACTACCACATATTGCCCGCCCCGGGGTGTAGTGACGGTATTATACGTGATGCTGTTGTTTTTTGTATTGGCTGTTGTATAATTAAGTTGGTCTTCAAGCTTTATTACCTTCGCATTTCCCTGGAACGCCAGGTTGCCGTTCTCTGTTTCGCTCAGGTCAATTACAGCGCCATCTGCCAGTGTTAGTGTGGCTTTATTCCCTCCCGGGGTGATGGTTTCATTTTTATTTTCTGAGGTTACCGGGGGCGCAACAGGCTTGTTCTTATAGTTAAAGTAATAATAAGCGGTTGTAGAAACCAGTAGCAGCATAACGGCCGCTGCCACTCCGGGCAATTTTCTTTTATAAAATGGTACAACTATACCGGCATTGGTTCTTTTTAATAATTCCAGCCTTACCCGTTCGCTCCATTCACTTTCCTCCGATGATACTTCCCGGCTGAACGACTGACTGTGTGCTGCCTGCATCTGCTCAAGCACCAGGCGGTTGGCTTCGTCTTTTCCTATATAATCCAATACTTCTTCTAATTCTTCCGGCGTACATTCATCGTCCAGATAGCGGGCAAACAATTGCTCATAATATGTTTTGTCTTTTTCCATCCGGTGGGTTTATTATGTATAAATCCCGGAAAAAGAAAACAGGGTGGGTGGGGATGAAAAAAGTTTCAGGTTTCAGGTTTCAGGTCACAGGTTTCAGGTTGCCGCGAGAAGTGAATCGTGAAATGTGAAAGGTGAATCGTGAGAGGGTCATCTCTCTTATTTGCCTTTTCAGACTTGACACAAAAGAGCAAAAGAAGAATACCTTTCTCTCCCGACCTTCGGTTGGGTTAGCAGTGACGAACAAGATTGTGGACTATTTGCACGCTTTAAGTATCACAAAAGCTAAAAAATCATCAACACTCTCGCCGTATTTGCGATCCCAACCGAAGGTCGGGAGAAGCAATATCAACGTTATAACCGAAATGACTGAGGCGCCGCCTACTTGTTAACTCGAAATGACGAATACGCCGTGTGATTATTACACAAAATGAAAAAGCCTTTAAAAATGAGAAGATAAAAGTAAAATGGTGAGAGATCTCACGTCTCTCTTTTCACGTCTCACGTCTCAATACAATATCAGCACCGGGCTGCAAAACAACAGGATGAGGCTGATCTCGCCATACCGGTAGAAGTATTGCCGGATGTCCTGCATGGCTTTGACCATGTGCTCTTTTACGGTATTACGGGAAATGCCCAGCTCATTTGCCACTTCGTCGTAGGTCTTATTGTTTTGCCTGCACAGCTTGAATACTTTTTGCCGTTGTGCGGGCAGCCGGTTGACTGCATTTTCGAGCAACTGCTGGTATTGCAACCATCGTAATCTTTTTTCGGGATCATCCGACTCTATTTCAAACTGGATCAATACCTGTTTCCTGAGCGTTTCATCCAGTGAAATTTTCTTCAATGATTTAAAGGCTTTATTACGGCTTATCCGATACAGGTAGGCAGGAAAAGATTGCGCGGGATTGAGACGATGCCTGATCTCCCAGATCTTTAAAAAAGTTTCCTGGATAATATCTTCAGCAAACTCGGGAAGTTTAACAAAGCGGATCAGCCAGCTATACATCTGTACATGATACCTGTTATATAGCTCTATAAATGCTTCAGCATTATTTTGCCGCAATTCCTGAATTAGCAGGGCATCATCGTATGTATCCTTTCCGGGCAATGCAGTGTTAGTTTTGAAAAATAAAAATAATAAAAAGGAAGGACATAAAGTATTTGGAGTAAAAAGCAATACCATTCTCAATCCGGCGTTATTAGCATTAACTAATTACCCCCGTTTTTGAACCCTATATCCTGGTTTTTATTCCGTACTTCCCTCTGAATACTTTTGCATAATTATTATTGATCCGACCCTGTTATTTTTAACACCCTTTAAAAACAGTGTCTATGAAACAATTCATTACGCATTACGTAACAGCAGAAGTAAAGGTATACCTTGCTGCGCTGGCTTATTTTACTGCGATGACCATGTTTTCGGTATGGTACGTATAATAGGTACGCCTGTCATTGTAACAAAATGCGAAGTGGTGATAATCACTTCGCATTTTGTGATCAGATTTTTACAAGCTGCCACCGTCCTTTTTTAAAGATGAAATAATAAGTGATCGTAATAGCGGTTTCCGCCACAGGTATTGCCACAAAAACGCCATAAGCGCCCCATCCTGCAATATGAGCGAGCACCCATGCAAGAGGCACCTGCAGCAGCCAGAAACCAAAAAGATTGATCCAGGTAGGTGTCCGGGTATCTCCCGCCCCGTTGAATGCGCTCGACAGCACCATGCCAATGCCATAAAAAATATACCCGGCGCTGATGATGCGCATGGCAGCAACGGCATATCGCTGCACGTCAGGCTCGCTGCTGAAAAATAAAATGATATGATCAGCCAGCAGCAGGAATACCAGTGAGACAATCCCCATAAATACTGCATTATACTTCAGTGTTGTGATCACCGACTGCCTTGCCCGATCAGGCATTTGGGCGCCCAGGTTTTGCCCCACTAATGTTGCGGCGGCATTGCTCATTCCCCATGCCGGGAGGATAAAGAACATTACAATGCGGAGCGCTACCTGGTAACCTGCAGACGCTTCACTATGACCTGTGCGTGCGACGATCCCAGCCAGCACTATCCAGCTTCCCGACCCGATAAGGAATTGCAGCGTGCCGGGCCATGCTATGCCGGCAAGAGAACGGAGAACGCTCCATACCGGCTTGAAATACTGCCGGGTGAGCTGCAGCATACTGTTGCCTTTGGCCAGGTGATAACATTGATACGCTACGCCTACGCTTCTCCCGATAGTGGTGGCGATGGCCGCCCCGCTCAATCCCAGTGCGGGTATGGGGCCGAGGCCTCTTATTAATACAGGGCATAGTATAATGTTACAAATATTGGCAAGCCACAGGCTTTTCATGGCCATCATAGCGTTGCCCGCCCCTCTGAATATACCATTGATAAGGAATAGCAGCATAATGATAAAACTGCTTCCCATAATTATCCTTGTATATCCCGTTCCTTCCCTTATGGCGCCGGGCTCGGCACCCATCCATCTCAGGATATCCCCTGCGAAAATTATACCTGCAGTGCTGATACCGGCGGTAATGACGGCAGATAACAGCAGCGATTGCGCAGCCGCTTCGGAGGCGCCTTCTTTATTTTTTTCGCCTGTGCGGCGCGCCACCATAGCGCTTGCCGCCATGCTCATACCTATGGCGAGGGAATAGACAATAGTGGCAACGGATTCTGTCAATCCCACTACGGAAGTGGCATGCTTGCCAAGATGGCTTACAAAAAAAATATCTACCACCGCAAATACGCTTTCCATGCTCATCTCAAGCATCATGGGTATAGCGAGGAGAATAATGGCTTTGCGGATGCTGCCCGAGGTATAGTCATACTCCCTGCCGCTCACAGCATCCTTTATTAAAGTCCAGGCAACGGACTGTCGCCTGTTAATGGTTTTTGTCATTGTATATATAACTTAAAATATGGGGAAAAATACCTGCCGGAAGCGCATTCAGGAACAGGAAGGCAGCAGCCTTACAGCTAAAGATCAATAATCCCTGAATGTATACATTATTTCATATTCTTACAATTGAAGCGGGGTAAAATTAATCATTCTGCCCGGATTTAGTTTCGTTCAATCACAATCTTTTGTAATTTCCGGGTTCTTTAATAGGTGAATGGGCAATTGTCAATAGTGAATTTATTCACCATTCACTATTCACCATTCACATGCGATATATGAGCATAAGCACAAGCTTCAAATTAATCATGATGATGTTCCTCGAATATTTTGTGTGGGGAGCATGGTATGTAACCATGGGGACATATATGGGGGAGCATTTCAAAGATCCGGGCATTGACAGGATCATCGGGTATGCCTATTCCGCACTGGCATTTGCCACTATAATCTCCCCTTTTTTTATCGGAATGGTTGCCGATCGCTTTTTTGCGGCGCAAAAAATAATGGGAATACTTCACCTGGGGGGAGCATTATTGTTGTATCTGACTACAAAAGTAAGTTCCGGCACGGTTTTCCCCCTGATAATACTTTTATACTCCTTATTGTATATGCCTACTATTGCTTTGTCAAACAGCATTGCTTTCGGGCAAATGAAGAACCCCGGCAAAGAATTTCCCTGGATACGGGTGTTTGGCACGCTGGGATGGATCGTGGCAGGCTTTATAATCGGGTCACTGAAGATTGAAAAAGAGAATACTCCTTTTCTTATCGCGGCTTCCGTTTCCGCTATATTGGGACTGTACAGTTTTTCTTTGCCTGATACCCCGCCCAAAGGCAAAACCACCGGCAGCTCTGCATCAAAGCTGCTGGGCGCCGACGCCTTTGTTTTGTTTAAAAATACTCCCTATCTTATTTTCTTCATTGCCGCTATACTGGTATGTATCCCGCTTTCCTTTTATTACGGGTTTGCCAATCCTTTTCTTAATGAGCTGAATGTGGATAAGCCTGCACAGAAAATGATCCTGGGACAGGTATCCGAAGCCGTATTTATTCTTGCTATCCCTTTTCTTTTCCTGAGGATCGGTGTGAAGAATATGTTGCTGCTCGGGATGATCGCCTGGATCCTGCGATATATATGTTTTGCCTACGGAGATGCCGGTAATGGGATGTGGATGCTGTACGCCGGCATTATACTTCACGGCATTTGCTACGATTTTTTCTTTGTGACCGGCTACATGTATACCGAGAAGAAAGCAGGAGAAAAGATCAAAAGCGCGGCGCAGGGATTGTTTACTTTTGCCACTTACGGCGTGGGTATGCTTGTGGGCACATGGTTCTCGGGAATAATTGTAGATAATTATAAAATTGCAGAGAACGCTCATAACTGGACAAAGATCTGGATGGTGCCTGCCTATGTGGCGATTGGGGTATTGGTATATTTTGTATTGTTGTTTAAAGAAAAAAAAGAAATTAACCGGGGCGCCTGATACGCCGTATGTACTTTACTCCGGCTGCAACAGGAAAGATCCGTCATATATGATCACTATAAACTTGAAATATGAAAATTTCCATGTTAGGTTCCGGTTTTATCGGAAGATTTTATGCGGACTCACTACAGGGGTACAGAAGCAAAGATAAAATTGTGAGTATTTATTCCCGCCGTGAGGAAAGCGCAAAGAAATTTGCCGAAGATTATAATGTGGCTCACCACACGGTGAATATGGAAGAAGCTATATCCCGCCCTGAAGCAGAGGTGGTTTGTATCTCGCTGCCTAATCACCTGCATGAGGAAGCGGTAATGCTTTGCTGCAAGCATAAAAAGGCTGTGATCACTACCAAGCCGCTGGGCCGGAATGGCGAAGAAGCCAAACGCATGCTGGACGCTGTTGAAAAAGCCGGTATTTTCAATGGATATCTCGAAGACCTTGTATATACTCCCAAGTTCATCAAAGCTTATGAAAGCGTAAAAAACGGGGCTCTCGGAAGGATACTCTGGGCAAAATCAAGAGAAACACATCCCGGTCCTCACAGCGATTGGTTTTGGGATATAGAAAAAGCGGGGGGTGGCTGTATACTTGACCTGGGTTGTCATTGCGTGGAGATCACCCGCAGCTATATAGGCAAGGATATCAAACCCGTGGAAGTGATGTGCTGGGCCGATACCCAGGTAAAGCCTATTGATGCGGAAGATCATGCTATCGGGCTGGTGAAATATGAGAACGGCGCCATCGGGCAGTTTGAAGTGAGCTGGACATTCCGTGGCGGGCTTGATCTCCGGGATGAAGTAATGGGCACCGAAGGCACTATATGGATCAATAGTTTCCTGCGTACTGGGTTCGATATGTTTACCAGCGGCAAGGGAGCGGATTATGTGGCGGAAAAGGCGGAGAGCAACAGCGGCTGGCTGTTCCCGGTAGGCGATGAGCTGAATGAGCTGGGATACAATCACATGTTCATGGATATGTTCAATGCAATGGAAGCGGGCACTGCACCACGGGAAACCTTTTATGACGGCTATGTGGTAAATTGTGTGCTTGACGCCGCTTACCGATCTGCAAAGAGCAAGCAGTGGGAGCCTGTGCGATTAGATGTATGGCGTGGAAAGACCGGCGTCACCAAAGACAGTCACCTGGTGGACTATGATAAAGACCATTATCTTGTGAAAGAAGAAACCACTCACTACGGGGCAAAAAAGCTGATCCTGAAAGAAAAGAAGTCAGGAAAAATAGTGGAGAAGGTGTTGGGATAAAGTAAAGAGTAAGGCAGGTAATGCCTGTTTGGATAAGTGTGCCTGTAACCTGCAACCTTTATCGCCACACGTCTCACAACTACTTGCTTCCGACTGGTATCGTTGCACCAATATTCAGGATCATCTCGTAAGTGCCAAAGGCCTGCTTTGCCTTTCCTTTATAGATCCTAAGATTGGAATAACGGGCATAGTCGAGCTTGTTGCAATATTCCAGGAATACATATTTGAAAAAAGTGGCTTTAACCGTTCCTTCTATACCCATGTTCCATCCGCCAAATTGAAAATGTGGTTTGTTTGCATTTCCGAAAAGACTGTTTTGTACGTGGGGGATCACAGGACCTATGCCGGCTTTGCCCAGGAAATCAAGCTTTAAGTTCCCTTTTTCACTTTCATATACGCGGCCTCTTTTTACGATATTAAAAAGCAGGAAGTTTGCCCCGTTGTTGAGATAATAATAAAAGCCATTTGCTTCTGAAAAATGAATAGTGGTGTCTACCTGCCTGCCGTTAAGCTTTCCGGTAAGCGATACATCCTGCTCATCTTTAAATACAAACTTGGTATGGTCGAAGTTGATCTCAACACCCCAGCCTTTTTCAGGGTTGAAAAAATAACCCAGGCGATAATTATACTGGGGAATGGAAATGCCTTTTTTTAATAACTGGTTATCCCAGCCTCTCCTGTCGTGGCCCTTGATATGATTGAAAGTATAATCATTTCCCAGCTCCGGCTGGCTGATTCTGACATTGCTTTTAGTATACCATTCTGTATTATATCCCCATGACAGGTATAATTCTCCCTTAGGCTTTTTTTTGTTTTGGGCCGATAGGGTAGCAGGTAGCGATATAATGATGCTGACACCAATAAAGGCAAGGGTTGCTGTTTTTCTCCACATAATGCTTGTTATTTGATAATCACGGACTGTGTGATTTTAGCGCCGCGAAATTAAGTAATTGATATTAATGCTAAACGGTTTTGTTAAAGGTTTCAGGTTGCCCGTTTCAGGTATATAAGGAGTTTATTGTTTCTCGTCTCACCTTTCGCGTTTCATGTCTGTTACCATCTATCATTTATATATGCCATTTATCTAATTTGAAATTTTTTCAAAAAAAACATGAATCCTCTGAAACCCGCTACTGTATTGAATTTAGTAAAAATCTAATTATATTTCAGTACCAGCTACTAAAATAAAAATGGTACTATGTATTGCATAGTATTAAAAACCTGTTTATCTTTGTTCCAGATCAGTAAAACATCCGCCAGGCAGGCAAGATTGAATGAACGGAAATCAGGCGGGTGCAGAGAGTGGCAGATATACATTATTAACATCCCGATCCTTGACCGGCCGGAAGGAAAGGGAACAATCTCCGAGATTATGAATATTGAGAACACGCAAAGCCAGATGAGAAAGGGAGTGCTCGAATTTTGTATCCTGTCTATAATTAAGCGTGGAGAAGTTTATCCGAGTGATATTATAGAGGAGATGAAAAAAGCCAACCTTCATATCCTGGAAGGAACATTATACCCGCTGCTTACCAGGTTAAAAAATGCAGACCTGCTGGCTTACAGGTGGGTGGAAAGCACAGGAGGTCCGCCGCGTAAATATTTTTCATTAACCGATAAAGGGGCTGCCTTTTACGCAGAGTTGCAGGCTACCTGGAATGAACTGGCGAATGCAGTGCAGGCCCTTACTCAAAACGGAGCAGTTATCAGCAACGACTCCGGCAACTTCAACCAATAAAATTGACAGATCATGAAAAAGGTAATAAATATAAATTTCCAGGGCAGGGTAATACCAATAGAGGAAACGGCCTATGAAGCATTGAAGCAGTATATTGAAAGTCTGCGCCGCTATTTTGCCAGTGAGGAAGGAAGAGATGAGATCATCAATGATATTGAAAACAGGATTGCCGAGCTGTTTGATGAAAAGCTGAAGAAAGGATCAGTATGCATTACGGACGAGGATGTGAATGCCGTGATGGTAAGCATGGGCAGGCCGGAAGATTTTGAAGAGCAGGACGCTGCTTATGGTAGCACAGCCCCGGAAAATGCACAGCGCTCGTCAACGGGGGATGCCGGCGCTTCACAGCAGATACCCGAAGAGCCAAGGAAATTGTCGAGAGCGGAAAATGATAAGGTTCTGGGCGGTGTTTGCGCCGGCATAGCCAACTATATGAAAATTGACCCGGCAGTAGTGAGGATCATATTCGCGCTCATTGCATTTGGCGGCTTCGGCTTCGGTATCATTCTGTATATTATACTCTGGATCATCCTGCCGGCAAGGGATTTAAAGACAAATGTGCGTAAGAGACTGTACAGGGATACCGATAACAAAATGATCGGAGGTGTTGCCAGCGGTTTAAGCGCTTATTTTAATATAGATACCTGGATCCCCCGGCTGATTTTTTTGCTCCCTTTTCTTTTGAGCTTTCTTCCTAATGTGCTCAGTGGTTTCTGGGGGCACTGGAGAGGCCCGTGGGTTGCATTCAGCGGGCTCGGGGGTACATTTTTCGTAACATATATCATTTTGTGGATCGTTTTGCCCAAAGCTGTTACTGCAACGGAAAAGCTGGAAATGCGTGGTGAAAAGATTGACCTGGCCAGTATTAAAAATACAGTGCAGGAAGAATTGCAGAGCGTAAAAAAAAGTGGTGAAAGAATAAGCAGTGAGTTTAAGGCTAAGGCAAAGGAAACAGGCCGGGAAATATCAGACACTATACAACAGAAATCGCAGGCATTTGCTGCAGAGATAGGCCCGGCGGCAAGAAAGACCGGTACCGGCATAGGCAACGCCATTGGTATATTGTTCAAAGCTTTCTTTCTGTGCATTGCAGGCTGCATTGCTTTTGCCCTGCTGATCGCCCTGATGGCTATATTGTATAGCGGTGTTGCAGTATTCCCTCTTAAGAACTTCCTGCTGGAAGGCTTCTGGCAAAACTTTTTTGCGTGGAGCGTGCTGATATTATTCATTGGTGTGCCCATTATCGCGCTGGTGGTATGGATAATAAGGAGAATAATGCGGGTTAGATCAAAAAACCCTTACCTGGGGTATACCTTTGGCAGCCTGTGGATCCTGGGATTGATCAGCCTGTTTGTTTTGATAGGAATGGTAGGCAGGAATTTCAGGATAAAAACAAGTGTGAATGAAGATGTCGTTATTACCCAGCCTGCAAGCAACAGCATGTTTATAAAAGTGATGGAAGGAAAGGTAAAATATTATAGTTCAGACTTGTTCCAGAGTGATTTCCCTTTTCTTTCTTTGAATGAAGACAGCATGTTCCTGAATACGGTAAGGCTTAAAATTGTAAAAAGCGAGGATAGCGCTTATCATATCAGGTTAGTAAAATTATCACTGGGCAACACACCTGCTATTGCTGAAAATAATGCAGGCAGCATCAGCTTCCCGATAACACAAAAGGACAGTGTGATGTATTTCCCCAAGGGATTCCCCGTGTCAAGCGCTAATAAGTTCCGTAACCAGCAGGTAATAGCAATAGTGGAAGTGCCGGTTGGAAAAAAGATAATGATTGACGGAAGTGTAGACCGGTATGATTGGTTTGACATCAATTTCAATCGCAGGCGGGGCTGGAATATTGACTGGAACAACAGGTGGGATAATTCATACTCCTGGGATGATAACATATTGTATATCATGAAAGACAGCGGACTGGAAAGAGCAGACAAAGTTGCTGAAGGCGAGGGAAAAGTAAAGCTGAAGAAAGGGAAAGTTACCATGAAAGCCAATGACGGCAGCGTTGAGATCGAAGCGGAAGGTGAGCTTGAGAATGATAAGGGAAATGATAAAGGAACATATCGTTATCATCAGCGTGACGGAAAAGAGAAAACAAAAGCAGATTCCACACCCCCGCCTCCGCCCGCTCTAAAGCAGCCTGATGCACCGGTAAAACCGGCAGACAGGAAAATAAGTGTGATTGAAAAAGATAACAAAGCAGGCAGGGCGGTAACCCGTCCGGAAAAAGAAGAAAGGCATACCTCATTCCTTTTCCTCACCATGGGAAGATAAGCTGTAATTATTCTGAAGATCGTTTCAATAGACAGGTTGAAGTTGAAACAATACAGCCCTGCAAGGTATAATTGCGGGGCTGTTGTAGTTTAAAGCAGGATAATAAAATATGCCGTTTGGAGTAAACGATTGCTGTATTTCGGTTGGTTCAGGCTCTGCAGGATGGCACAGGATGAATAAATTATTTTTTGCATTTACTTTGACGCCGAAATTTTTGCCATGATGAGATCCGAAAAATTATTGCTGGTTACCTGTTTATTGATAATTCCTTTTTTTTCAGAACTACATGCCCAGTTGCCTCCCGTTTTTGATCAGGTTGCTGCAGAAAAGGCCCAACCGGTTGCTACTACCATACGTTATCTTTCTCCTGAACGCATTATATGGCAAACTGAAAACGCCGCTGATAATATTAAAAATGCCTCCCGGTTATTGAAGAAAGGTAACGGGCAGGCTGATCTTGCCAACAAAGACATGTGTGTATTGAAAAGCACATGGGGCATTAAGCCGGCATTGCTGCTTGATTTTGGGCGTGAGCTTCACGGAGGGTTACAGATCGTTACAGGCATGTATCCCGGCAATAAACCGGTAAAGCTGCGGGTACGGTTTGGCGAGTCGGCCAGCGAAGCTATGAGTGATATAGAGCCGAAGCAGAATGCAACCAACGACCATGCTATGCGGGATATGATCGTAGAAGTGCCCTGGCTGGGGAAACTGGAAGTGGGCAATACAGGTTTCAGGTTTGTGCGCATTGATATGATAGATGCCAATGCAGAGCTGCAACTGAAAGAAGTGAGAGCTATTTTTACTTTCCGGGATATACCTTACCTGGGCTCTTTTCATTGCAGCGATACCTTACTGAATAAAATATGGATGACAGGAGCATATACCGTTCACCTGAATATGCAGGATTACCTGTGGGACGGTATAAAGCGCGACCGGCTGGTGTGGGTGGGCGATATGCATCCTGAAACTTCAACTATTGCGGCAGTATTCGGTAACAATGATGTTGTTCCTAAAAGCCTGGATCTGTCGAGGGATATCACACCTATACCCAACTGGATGAATGGCATCAGCACCTATTCTATGTGGTGGATCATCATTCACAGGGACTGGTATATGCATAACGGTGATCTTGCCTACCTGCAGCAACAGAAAGATTATCTTGTAAAACTGTTAGCACATATCATTACTAAAATTGATGCGGATGGGAAGGAAACCCTGGATGGCACCCGCTTCCTGGATTGGCCATCCAGTGAAAATAAGAAAGGTGTGGATGCAGGATTGCAGGCAATGATGATATGGTCGTTGACGGCAGGTGCGGAGCTGTGCAAAATTTTGAATGAACCCGCCACTGTAAAAAATTCCGAAGATGCCATCAGTAAATTAAGAAAAAATATTCCTGATGCCAATCATTCAAAACAGGCTGCGGCATTAATGGCGCTTACCGGTTTAATGCCTGCCGGTCAGGCGAATAAAGATATTTTAAGCGTAGGCGGCACACACAATTTCTCTACTTTTTACGGCTATTATATGTTAAAGGCCAAAGCCCTGGCAGGCGATTACCAGGGAGCTATTGATGCCATACGGGAATACTGGGGCGCTATGCTGCATCTCGGGGCTACCACTTTTTGGGAAGATTTTAATCTTGACTGGCTGCCCAATGCTTCAGGAATTGATGCATTGCCACTGCCGGGGCAGAAAGATATCCACGGGGATTATGGTGCATACTGCTATGTAGGCTTCAGGCATAGCTTATGTCACGGATGGGCATCGGGCCCCACACCGTGGCTCACAGAAAATGTATTGGGGATACAGGTCTTGTCACCGGGATGCAAGGTCATTAAAGTAACCCCGCATCTCGGCGATCTCAGTTTTGCCGAAGGCACATTTCCCACACCCTTTGGCGTGGTTAAAGTGAAACATATAAAACAGGCTGACGGGAAAATAACAACAACCATCAATGCGCCAAAAGAAATTAAAGTAATACGCGCTAATTAATAATTTTTTCTCAAATATTTTTTATGAACGGGCGGAATGTGTTTGCCATAGTCTTCTTTTCAACAACCTGTTGCTTTTTTTCAGGTAAGGCTTCAGCGCAGTCTGATCTCCTGCCAAAATATCTCCGTACAGAATATAAAGTAAACCCTTTTATAGATACGGATAAGCCAAGGCTGAGCTGGGAACTGCAGTCTAAAGTATACAGCCAGGTACAAACCGCGTGGCAGATTATTGTAGCCTCCGCGCCGGATCTGTTAACAGAGGCCAAAGCCGATGCATGGAACTCCGGAAAGATCAGTTCGAATGCTACCAGCCAGATAGTGTATGCGGGCAAGCCGCTTATTGCAGGGAAAAAATATTACTGGAAAGTGCGAAGCTGGGATAAGAATGGCGTTGCCGGCGCATGGAGTGGACCTGCTACATGGAATATGGGATTACTTACGCCCAACGACTGGAAAGCCGGCTGGATCGGCTATGATGTGAATGCATTGTCTGCCAATAAAATCTATCACCTGCCCCCTGCTCCTTATTTCCGTAAAGAAACCGTTGTAAGCGGTGTGGTAAAGAAAGCAACCTTGTATGTTTCTGCGCTGGGACTGTATGAATTTTATGTCAACGGAAAACGGATCGGCAATGATTATTTCTCTCCCGGCTGGACGGATTATACCAAGCGCGTGTACTATAACGGATACGATGTGACCCGGGAGATCAAAGCTGGTAAAAATGCATTCGGCGCTATTGTTGCCAATGGCTGGTATGCAGGATATTTAGGGTATGCATTGCTGGTAGGGTCAAAAACAACCCATGCATTTTATGGCGATGTCCCTTTGCTGAAAGCACAGGTAGAAATAGAATATACCGACGGACAAAAGGAGATCGTTGCCACTGATGCCTCATGGAAGGCCGCTGATGGCGGTATAAGGGAAGCGGATATACTGAATGGGGAAACATTCAATGCAAACCTTGAACCTGCAGGATGGAATACTGCCGGCTTTAATGCCTCTTCCTGGCAACCGGTGCAGTTGTATAATGAAAAGGCAGGCCTGCTCATGCAAATGTATCCTGCAGATCCTGTAGGCATCTGGGGAGAAATAAAACCGGTTTCCATTACAGAAGAATCAAAGGGAAAGTACATTGTTGATATGGGGCAGAACTTCTCCGGCGTAGTGCGCATAACTGCCAGGGCTAATAAGGGAGACAGCATTGTTATTAAGTATGGTGAAAAATTATTTCCCAATGGAAAGCTGGTAACCGAAAACCTCCGGCGTGCAAGGGCTACAGACACCTATATCAGCAAAGGATCGGCGCAGGGTGAAACCTGGATGCCACGATTTACCTATCACGGCTTTCAATATATAGAGATCAGCGGGCTTAAAAATAAGCCGGGGCTGAATGATATCAAAGGCATTGTGATGACTTCGCTTACTCCCGCTGCCGGGAGCTTTGCAACGGATAATGCAATACTCAACCAACTATATAAGAATATTACCTGGACACAGCGTTCCAATTATTTCGATATCCCCACCGATTGCCCGCAACGGGATGAACGGCTCGGCTGGACGGGAGATGCGCAGATCTATATGCGCTCCGCCACTTATAATGCTGATATAGCCGCTTTTCATACCAAGTGGATCACAGACCTGAACGATTCGCAATGGCCGGATGGAACTTATCCCGTATACTCTCCCATGCCGGTGGCGGCAAACGGCAAAGCTGCCATACGAGCCACCGATACCTATTCTCCGGGCTGGGCTGAGGCAGGTATTGTATGCCCGTACAATATTTATAAAATGTATGGCGATACAAGAATAATTACTGAAGCATGGCCGTATATGGTAAAATATATGCAGTTCCTCGAAAAAAGAAGCGGGGGTAATTATTATTTCGCGGAAGCAAGCTTTGAAGATATTAATCCCAAAGGAGGGTTCGGCGACTGGCTGTCGGTAGGTAAAAAAACACCGCCTGATATGCTGGCAACCATGTACTATAATTACTGCGCATTAATGCTGGCGGAAATGGCCAAAGCAATTGATAATACCGATGCTGCAATCTACTATAGCAACATCTCTGAAAAAATAAAAAAAGGTTTTGCGGAGCATTATATTGGCGCTGACGGAAAGCTAACTGCCAATGCGGCTGCTTATGGAAATGGCGATGGATACGTTGATGGTTCATTAGGATTTTCAGGACATACCCAAACCGCGTATGCCAATGCTATTTACATGCATATACTTTCTCCGGATAATCTTGTGAAGGCGGGCGAATATCTGCAACAACTGGTAGAAGCAAATAATGATCAGCTGGCTACAGGCTTTTTAGGGTTCAAGCCATTGTTACCTGCATTATCGGCTACGGGCAACAGTAAGCTGGCATACACGCTTGCCAGAGACACGGCATATCCTTCGCTGGGCTTTGAAGTAGTGAATGGTTCTACTACAATATGGGAACGCTGGAACAGCTATATTAAAGGAAAGGGGTTTGAAAATAATGCCGGCATGAACTCCTTTAATCATTATGCATTTGGCGCAATATGTGAATGGATGTTCCAGAACATGGCAGGCATACAGCCCGGGGAATCAGCAGGGTTCAACACATTTGTCATTAAGCCGGAAATAGCAGCTTCGGATATTAATTATGTTAAAGCCACATACCATTCTGTCAAAGGAGAAATACGATCATCGTGGAAGAAAATAAATGATCAGCTCGAAATCGAGGTATCTATTCCGGTTAATACCAGGGCTGATGTTATAATACCTTCCACTTCTGTTGAGCGCATTCTTATAAATGGCAAATCACTACATGAATTCAATGATCATAGTATTGTTGAAGGTAATAAAGCCATTAGCGTAAAACTTGGATCCGGCAACTACAATATTGTGATAAATGAATGAAATTTTTTTTAAACTTTTATTACTATATGCGGCGTATAGAAAAAAAGGCTGTTTTTAACCAGCCGTTAAAATTGTCTTTACTTTCCGTTGCTTTGCTTGTATTGTTTTTTCTGGAGGGTTTTTCCCAGCCTTTTCAGCCGTTCCAATACAAAATAGCTATTATTGGTAATCCTTCTAATCCTGATATCAGGTACGATTCGTCAACTTTAAGCAGTTTAAAAAAGCATGGTTTCAATGCGCTCCAGTTGAATATTGCATGGGGCGCACGTCCTGCCGACGAGCCTTTGAACCTCGAAGACATATTTTATACCGGTGAAAAAGAAGATACCTCCGGGATCAACCGCCGGTTTGCGGCCATTAAGAACAGGGCCCGGATCGCAAAAAAATGGGGTTTCAGAACTATTTTTCATTTTGGAGCTCCCAGTGTAGACTCGTTGTACAAATTGCTGAGCCCTGAAAAAATTGATGTGGCTACAGCAACGCATAGTATACAAAAGAAAGAAATAGCTGATAAGTATCGCAACCTGCTGATGCGCTTACGCAGGAGCATACCCGAAATAGATGATATACTGGTTTACACTTTTGACCAGGAAGCCTGGATTGGCAGTGAGTTTGGCAATGATACCCTCGCCCGGGGCATCCCCCTGCATGAAAGATTGCCTGCTTTCCTGAATATGCTTACAAAGACATGGGCAACTATTAATCCGGAGGGCAGGCTATGGTGGGAACCATGGGAGCTGTCAGCCGGCCAAATCTATGCCTGCATTGACTCGCTTCCGGGATCTAATTTTGGAGTGGCTATGCATGCCAATATAGCTGAGGTACAATTTACCCGCCCGGTAGATATCTGGTTTAAAAATATGTGCAACCTGCTTACCGAAAAAAATATTCCTGTAATAGGTGAGATATTTATGTCCGGTGCAAATGAGGAGGTGGAACCGTTGCAGCATATTTTCGCCCCGAGATTAGTATTTGAAGAGCTTGAGGCAATGTATGGGGTTCGTAAGCTTACCGGCATTAAAGAATATTACGGCACTATTCCGGATGCATATGACCCGAACCTGCAGATGGCTGGACTGAAGCTGAATATACCGGATTTAGATGTTAAGCATGCACTGGACCATCTCGCTATTCCCTATGGAGCATCTAAAAACCTCGTGTTGCAGGCATGGGAAGCTACAGCAAAGGGATTGCAGTTATTTCCCTGGGATTGCAGTTGGCGTTTCCGGCTACTTCCGGTTGGTATGACAGGCATCCAGGTATTTCACCGCTGGGATATCGGTCATATTTCCGGGGCAGTGGCGCCATCGCCAAGCTGGAAATCAACCCGCAGAGGTTTGTTCATGATAACAGAAGAAGAAAAGCTCGATCCCTGGTTTTTTGAAGATATAGAACTACGCAGTGCTGCCGCGGCGGATCAGTTACTCCTTGCAATTGCAGCGTACGAAAAACTGAATGAAGCTCTTCCGGAAAACACTGTGCAAAAAAGATCAATACCGGCAACTATTCTTGACCTGCAAAAGCTCGAACAGATCATGCGTGCCATACAATGCTATTGCAGGGAAGTAACACTTGCCAACATGATGCGCGAAAACGTTCAGAAAAATATTCCTGTACCACAGGATTTGATCGGCAGGTTTAATGCTATTATGAAAATTGATATCCGGAACCAGCAAAAAGGATTGGTTGAAAATAAAGATAAAGTGACCACGGCAGAAGAGATGCTGGGTGCATTTAATGCAAACCCGGCCGAATGGGTAATACAGCATTTGATCATTCAATAGTAATTTAAACATGGCATTCATGGGCGCATTCCATTTTTTCGCAGGCGGGCGGCGACCTGCCTACCGGTCAGGTAGGCACCCGCATGTAGAACCCGCTACCGGCCGGCACCTCACCAACCGGAAAGTTGTGCAGGAGCGAAAAATTGAAATATGCCCGTCATTCATTAAACCCGGCTCAAATATGTTGAGAATATTTATAGTGTGTTTTATAATAGCAGGCTGTCGAACATCTGTTGGGCAGGTAGTAGCGCCATTGGACCGTGTGGAGAAGATGAGTTTTATTGAAAACGAATATATCAAAGTAGGAATTGATCTCAACCTGGGTGGCGCAATTACGTACCTGGCGGATCCCGGGAAAAACGAAAACCTCATCAATAACTCTGACTGGGGAAGACAGGTGCAAATGTCTTTTTACAGCGGCCCGGTTCCTTACGAGCCCAATGGTAAAAAATCGCATCCTGCATGGACTTTCATTGGATGGAACCCTATACAGTCCGGAGATGTGGCAGGGCATAAATCAAAAGTGCTTGATCATAAAAACACCGGTAAAACTTTATATGTAAAATGTATCCCTATGCATTGGCCCCTGGATAATGTGCCGGGCGAATGTACCTATGAGTGCTGGATAAGTTTAGATGGGCCTGCGGTAAAAATTACCAGCCGTATTGTAAATAACCGGCCTGATAAAACTCAATATCCTGCCAGGGGGCAGGAGCTTCCCGCAGTATATACCAATGCCCCGTGGCATAGGTTGATTACGTACCAGGGAGATAAGCCTTTTACTAACGATACCCTCAGCCAGATCAAAAACTTCAATCCCGTTACCACCAAAAGCATTCAGTGGGCGCATTGGCAGGCAACTGAAAGCTGGGCAGCAAATGTAAATGAGGATAACTATGGACTGGGTGTATGGAATGCCGGAGTGCAGCAATTTTCGGGTGGGTATTATGGTGATAGTTTGTTTGTGGGGGGCAGCTATGACGCCCCTACCGCTTATATAGCGCCCAATAGTGTTGATATCCTTGATTACAATATCACTTACGATTATAATTATGTGCTTATTCTTGGAACGCTTGAAGAGATCAGGCGCTATGTATATAAAAACAGCAGGCATGCATTGCCCGAATACCTTTTCAACACTTCAAGATGGCAATGGTATTATAAAAACACCACGGATGCCGGATGGCCTGTTAAAGACGGGCTGCTGATACAATTAAAAAAAGATGCAACGATGATCGGCCCGGTCTCCTTCTGGAAGGCAGCAGATGCTCCTGTCTTGAAATTTACTGCCAGTTATCCCAAAGGAGTGAACAAAGCAAAAGTGTGGTGGAAATTGTTCCGGGGCGGTTTTGAAGAAAAGCAAAGCATGGAATTTGAGGTGACCGGCGATGGTAAAATGCATACTTATAAAGTCCCGTTGTATACATCCCAGGAATATAAAGGTATCGTGACCGGATTAAAAATATTGTTGAATGCCGGAGCTGAGGTTGATGAAGCGGCTGCTGTAAGGGTCCGGTCGATATCATTAAAATAATAATCTATTGAATACCTGCACAGCAATAAAAGGCGGTAAGTACAGGATGGTTGTGTAAATTTGCCTTGCTAATTTAGCGCTGTAAGTAACGATGCTTAATAATATTATGCTTGCTCATAATATCCATACTGAAACAGAACTGCTTGACTTACTGAAGGAGGGTAATACAGAAGCCTTCACTTCCATATACCAGTTGCACGCTCCTGCATTGACCGGTTTTGCCGCATCACGATTATCTTCTGTAGAAGAAGCGCGGGATATAATACATGATCTTTTTACTCATCTTTGGGATAGCAGGGAAACTCTTCAGATCAACGGTTCATTAAAGGCTTATCTTTTTGCAGCGGTACGTTATCGCATAATTGACCAGATAAGGAAGAATATTACCCGTAAAGAATACGCCGGGATGCTGGAACGTCTTTATGGGCACATGGTCGCTGACAGCGAAGCGGAAATCATTTCAAAAGATCTGCAGCATACGCTTGACCATGCCATAGAAGATCTTCCCAACAGAACGAAGGAAATATATAGGATGAGCCGCGACCGCCATCTTGCAATAAAAGAAATCGCATGCCAGCTCGGGCTTTCTGAACAAACGGTAAAAAACCAGCTCTCTATTGCACTTCACCATCTCAGGCATTCCTGGGAAAAGCTGGCTATTCTCATTATTCTTTTCCTGAACTGATTATTGAAAATTTTTTTTCCTTTCATAGTACCTGTTCCTGTTTCAAACGACTAATTATGGGCATAAGCTGCGGGAACAGTTGTAAAACAACACACGAAGAATGATTGATCTCAAAATTATCAGGGAGTTACTGGATCGCTATAGTGCAGGAACAGCCTTACCCCATGAGCAGGAGTTGATAGAACGCTGGTTGCGGGAAAATGAGCTTCCGGACAATGAATGGGCGCGACTGGATCCGGAGAACCGCGAGCATTGGATAAAAGAGATGGGGGAAGAGCTTTTGAAGCATGCCAGTGAAAGAACCGGATCGCCGGATGCTACAATAAGGCAGGGACTTCCCTGGCACCGGAGGTTTTATTTTCATCTTGCCGCGGCATCGGTAATTATGCTGATTGCAACAGGCAGTTGGTACTTTATGAGGGGAATGCGGAAGGATATACCGGTTGCAAAAAAAACTGAAGAGGTTATTAAGAATGACGTAGCTCCGGGTAGTAATAAGGCCGTGTTGACATTGGCGGACGGGGGAACAGTAGTGCTGGATGATGCTAATAACGGAGTGCTGACCAGCCAGGGAAGCACCGAAGTACGTAAACGGGGCAATGAGCTTGTATATAGCCAGGAGCAGAACAGCAGCGCTATCCATATACCTGTTTTCAATACACTCACCACGCCACGGGGCGGGCAATACAACCTGGTGCTTCCTGATGGTAGTCACGTATGGCTCAATGCGGCATCTACCGTCAAATATCCGGTTGCATTTGTCGGCGACAGCAGGATAGTAGAGGTAAAGGGTGAAGTGTATTTTGAAGTGGCGTCTTTTATCCGTTCGGGTAAAAAAGTTCCATTCAGGGTGAAAGTGCTGTCAGAGAAGAATGAGCAGAAAAGCCTGATTGAAGTGATGGGCACGCATTTTAATATCAATGCATACGATGAGGAAGCGAGCGTGAATACCACTCTGCTCGAGGGTAAAGTAAAAGTAAGTTCCGGCATGGAAAGTCATACAGACTTTGCAGTACTGAAGCCTGGTCAGCAGGCGCAGGTCAGCAACAGGGACGGGGCGATTAAGATCGTAAAGGATGCCGACATTGATGAGGCTGTAGCCTGGAAGAACGGTTTGTTCATGATGAGCGGAGCTGATATATCAGTGGTGCTCAGAAAGCTGGCAAGATGGTATGATGTGGATATCATTTATGAAAAAGGGATGCCGAAAGGTAAGATCACGGGCGACATACCACGTAATATGCTGCTGTCTGAAGTATTAAAAGTAATGAAGCTCAGTGGTATACAATGCAGGATAGAAGGAAAGAAATTAATTGTAGGATCATAATTTTTTCACAAGGACGGTTAATCAAAAAAAAGGAATTCCGTGGGGGCGGAATTCCGGAGTAAGGGTTAACCTCTGTAATAATCTTGACCGGATCATTCATTAATTAAACCCAAACACAACAAAACTATGCAATTGATTGCGTATTGCAAAGCGCTACCCGGTTGCCTGCGGGCGCGAGTGCTTTTAAATTCCAAAACCTGGCTGATTATGAGGCTGACCATTATTCTTATGATTGTTGCCTGCCTGCAGGTGAAGGCTGGCGGGTATGCCCAGACCATCAGTTTATCCATGCACAACGCTTCCCTGGAAAGCGTTTTAAAACAAATTAAAAAGCAGTCCGGGCTTCACCTGGTATACCGCGATGAATGGATGGATACCGCGGGAAAGGTGGATATACAGTTGAAGGGTGCCACTCTCAGGGAAGCACTGAATGCCTGCTTTAAGGACCAGGCGCTCACTTATGAGCTTGTAGGTAAAACTATTGTTATCAAAAAGCAGGAGACCATTCCTTCCTCTCCTCCATCCGTTGAACAAAAGGATATTATCATTACCGGTAAGGTTACGGACGAAAGCGGCGCTCCCCTTGCCAATGTGAGCATTGTTGTTAAAGGCTCCACAAAAGGTACATCCTCCGCTGCGGACGGATCTTTCAGCATCAGTGTTCCCAATGAGAAAGCTGTACTCATTTTTTCTTATGTGGGCATGGAAATAAAAGAAGTGCCTGTAGCCAGGGCGCGTGACCTCCGGGTGACGCTCAAGCCTGTGGTGAATGCTATGGAAGATGTAGTGGTAGTAGCCTATGGCGCTCAAAAGAAAATAACGGTAACGGGTGCAGTATCTACTGTAAACAGCGAACAGCTTAAACAAAGCTCTTCGGCAAGTTTGGCCAACGCGCTAGCGGGGCGTCTTTCCGGGCTTACCTCTATCCAGTCCGGTGGCGGGCAACCCGGTCGTGATGACGCTACCTTATACCTGCGTGGCGCTGCCACCGTAAATGGTAACAGCCCCCTGATATTGATTGATGGTGTTCCGAGAGACAATATCCGTACCATAGATCCTAATGAGGTGGCGAGCATATCTATATTAAAAGATGCGTCTGCTACCGCAGTATTTGGAGTACGTGGAGCAAACGGGGTAATATTAATTACTACTAAAAGAGGCGCTCCGGGGAAAGCGCAGTTGACAGCGAGTGTTGACCAGAGTTATAGTTCCCTTACCCGTGAGCCGGAACGGCTGCATTCCGTGGAGTATTTGAAATTGCGTAATGAGGCCGCAAAAAATGATGGGATAGATATTCCTTATTCTGACGAACTCATTGCCAAATTTGAAAACCCACTGGAGGGGCTTGATCCTAATGCGCCTGACTATGCAGAACAGGCAGCATTCAGGAATTATATTTATCCTGATCATTACTGGTATGGAGAACTCATCAAAAAGAATACGCCGCAGACCCGTGTGAATATTGGGGTTACAGGTGGCACCTCCAAGCTTAGCTATTTTATAAACGGCGTTTACCTGCACCAGGGCGGGAACCTGAATACTGAGCCTAAATCCAAATTAGGATATGATCCTTCTTCATGGATGGACAGGTATAATTTCCGCGCTAATCTTGATTACAAAATAGCTCCTTCTTTCAAGATGTTCCTGAATATAGGCAGCTATATAGAAAGAGTGAATATGCCTTCTGCAGGTACCTATCCGGGTCATGATACACACTGGATGATGACGGATCTGATCTACCAGACACAAACGATACTTCCTATTACACCCGGTCCTACTACCCTGCCCGGATTTGGTGTTCCGGCAGATGCGGTAGTGTATCCGACTTATCTTGATCGTACCGCATTTGAAATTATGAACCGGCAGGGTTTCAGAAATGAAATGCGTTCTAATCTTAACTCTTCTCTCGGCGCCGAATGGGATTTAAGCGAGCTGGTGGTCCGGGGGCTGTCTGTTAAGGGAATGATTTCCTACGATTCCAAGGCTACCAGCGCGATGGACGGCTATAAAAATGAACGTTTATATGCTGCATTGGTGAATTATGAAACCAACTCCCTTTCCTACGCTGTACAACGCAATGCGGAATCCTTCCTGAATATTGAAAAGGGATATGATTCACGCTACAATATCAATTTACAGGCGTCTATTAACTACCAGAACTCTTTCGGTAAACATAGCGTTGGCGCGTTGGTACTGGCACAAAGAGATTACTGGGAGTCAACAGCAGGAGAAATACCATATAATGTGATTGGTCTGGCAGGAAGGGTTACCTACGATTATGATAAAAGATACCTGGCAGAAGTAAACCTCGGTTATAACGGATCAGAGCAATTCGCTCCTTCCAACAGGTACGGCTTTTTCCCTGCGGCATCTGTAGGCTGGGTAATAAGCAATGAGCCGTTTTTTGAATCACTGTCACATACCATTTCCAACTTAAAGCTGAGGGCATCTTACGGTAAAGTAGGGAATGACAAAATAGGAAGCTCAAGGTTTTTATACCTGGATAATATTACTGTAGGTACTGGTCCTCTGGGCAGCTTAAGCACTATTTCACCCGGGGTAGGGCGGGGTATTGACCAGGGGTTACTGGGCAATCCTAATTTATCCTGGGAGGTTGCCACCAAGCAGAACTATGGTATTGAAGTCGGTTTATTTAATGAGCTCAATGTGTCATTCGATTACTTCTTTGAAAAAAGAACCGATATCCTGATCTCACGTGGTACTGTGCCTGCACTACAGGGAGTGCCCCTTGGTAATATTCCCAAAGTAAATATGGGTATAGTGAATAACAGGGGCTATGAAATAGAAGTGTCTTATAACAAAGCGCTTTCAAAGAATTTCTCTTTTATGGTAAAAGGAAACCTGGGATTCAATCATAATGTGGTGAAATTCTACGATGAGCCTATCAGCGATGACACTTATGCCTATCGTTACCGCACTACCGGCTTTTCGCTTAATCAGCAATGGGGTTATAAAATTGATTATTCCAACGGTAATGGTTATTTTAATTCCCAGCAGGAGCTTGATGCCTACTTAGCTAAAACAACCTATGGTTTTGGCACGCCACGGGTAGGAGACTTTATTTACCAGGATCTGAACGGCGACGGGATAATAGATGATAAAGACCTTGCGCCGATAAAATATACAAGCATTCCGGGACAAATATATGGCTTGCTTACAGAGCTCCGCTATAAGGCTTTTGAGCTCAGTGTCTTTTTCCAGGGAGTAAGCAGGTATGCAGGCAATTATGCCAACCAGGGGGTATATGAAAACATTAAGCTGGGTACTTATTACAGCTATCACAAAACTGCCTGGACCCCCGAGCGCTATGCTGCGGGTGAAAAAATAACTTACCCTGCGTTAAGCACTGTTACTACCACCAATCACCGGGCAAATGACTTTTTCATCATGGACAGATCATTTATCCGCCTGAAGAATATAGAGCTGGCGTACAATTTTCCGTCTTCATTGCTGAGCGCCTTGCACCTGCAGGGAGTAAGAGCATATATCAGCGCATATAACTTCTTTACCTGGGATAAGCTGCGGATGGATCACCTGGACCCGGAAACCAGTGAATCACTGGGTTATCCTGTTACCAAGTCTTTAAACTGTGGTGTGAATATTACTTTCTAAACCTTTAGACACAGCAACAAAATGAATAATCAACGATATATACAACATACTTCCGGGACACTGCATACCTCCCGTGCCGGGTATTTTATAAAGCTCGTCCTGTTTTTATTTACTGCCGTACTTTTTGGAAGCGCATGTAAGAAAGCGCTGGATATGGCGCCTGACGGAAAAATTTCATTGGATGATGTTTTTAAGGATAATGATAAAACGGAGGCCTTTTTAAACAGTTGTTATAATAATCTTCCCGGCAAGGGGGTACGTTATTTCTTCTGGTCGCGCGGGCCGGTAGAATGGAGTGATGAGGCATGGGATACGGATGCGGAAGCGGAATCATGGATCATGTCGGGCCGGTTTTATAACGGCGATGCGTCTCCGTCAAGCTTTCCCGGAACAGATATTAGTTCCGATGCGGGCAATGGTGACTACTGGAACCGTTACTGGAATGCCATACGCAATTGCAGTTATTTTTTGCAGCATATAGATGCTGCGACACTGACCGGAACCGATAAAGAAACCAGACGGCAGCGGATGAAAGCAGAAGCGTATGTGCTGAGAGCATATTATTACCATGAATTATTGAAATGGTACGGCGCTGTGCTGCCTATTATGCGTGAGCCAATGGAGTTTACTGCGGATTTCTCTACACTGGAAAAAGCAGGCTATTATGAGCTGACCAAATTCATCATGGAAGACTGCGATGCGGCGCTGGCTATTGAGGCTTTACCTACACGTATTACAACGGATGAGGCTTACAGGGTTACCCGTGCACTGGCAGAGGCCATTAAGTCGAAAATGATCCTGTTTGCTGCCAGCCCGTTGAACAATGCGGGGGAAGATCACTGGCAGGAAGCTTATGAAGTGAATAAGGCCTCATTACAACATTTACGCGACTGGGGTTACGAATTGTATAATAAAGTGAATTACCCGGCTACCTATCTTTCTGACAATGCTTATATCGGTCCGTCAAAAGATCAGTACTCTGCTTTATACAATGAATACTTTACCCAGTCCGCCCAGTATTCTTTAACGGCAGTTGATAAGGAAACCATTTACCAGGGGCGTGAAGACCAGGGTAATATCTGGAATATTGACGGCATTGGCTCACAGGATGGTTATAAAAGCGGTACCTGTCCCACACAGGAAATGGTAGATGCATACGAAACCACAGATGGTCAGCCAATACTAAACCTGGATAATCCATATCTGGACGAACAGCACTTGCAACCCAATTATAATCCTGACAATACCATTTACGATCCAAACGACCCGTATGCCAACAGGGATCCGCGTTTTTACGCTTCCATTTATTATAATGGCTCCAAACGTAAGGCATGGTGGGGATTTGGGGAAGTGCCGGAATCGTATGAAAACTACCCGGCGCCCGCAGGCAACAGGGTAAGAATAATTGCGACTTACAAAGGCGAGCCGCAAACCGGCATTGATCCCGCAGTAAGAAAAGCTACCAGGACCGGATATTATGAAAGAAAGTTTTTGCATCCTAATTCAGGAGGAGATAATGTAGTAGGAGGAGCGAAATGGAAATATTTCAGACTGGGAGAAGTGATCCTGGATTTTGCGGAAGCTGCTGCAGAAGCCGGGAAGTTAGAAGAGGCCCGTGATGCGGTAAATGAGATCAGGAGAAGGGTAGGCATGCCTGATATACCTGCCGGGTTAACCCAGGCACAACTTATTACCCGGGTAAGGCACGAGAGAAGAGTGGAGCTTGCTTTTGAAGAGAACAGGTATTTTGATGTGCGCAGGTGGAGCAATCCCACAGATGATCTGTCAAAGACAGACAAATGGGTGACCGCAATGGAAATTACCCGTACAGCCCCCAATACTTATACCTATACAAGAAGAGTGGTGAGACCAACGGAACGTAAGAATTACGCCAACAAATTTTTATGGTTTCCTGTTCCGCTGTCAGAAGCCAACAGGCTCGCAGCCATTACAGGAGATACCTGGCAAAACCCGGGATGGTAAGGAGAAACTTCTTTTTGTAAAGACTTAACGATATTAAAATGAAATACTATAAAATAAAAACTATACTGCTGTGCCTGACTGTATTGTTTACAGCGATGCAGCAAAATACTTTCGCACAAAGCGCTGCAATTACGCTTGCGGGTAAGGTTACAGATCAGTTCGGCAACCCGTTATATGGAGTGGCTGTTAATTCAGGAAATGGAGCGAATGGAACATCCACTGATAAAAAAGGAGCATATACCCTCCCTGTTGATGATGGCAGCACCACGCTCACGTTCACATATACCGGTTATTTGATTGCCACAGAAACTATTGGGGAAAAAGAAACCATCAATGTACAATTGCAGCCGGATGCACACAAATTAGATGAAGAAATACAATTAGGGTATAATAGCCAGCGCCGCAGGCATTTTGCAGGTGCGGCAGCAACGGTAACAGGGGCAGAGCTGGAAAGGGCGCCTGTAGCTAATTTCGGGCAAACCCTGGGAGGAAGACTACCCGGGCTTACTACCCTTGAAACATTTTCTGAACTATCTCGTGCTACTACGTCTATGGCAGTGAGGGGATTCAGCTTTGCACGCAATAACGGGCCATTGGTAGTGGTGGACGGTGTGCTTGTACCCTACAACAGCAACCAGACGCTGGAATATATTTCTCCAACTGAAATTGAATCCATCAGTGTTTTGAAAGATGCTTCCACGCAGGCGCTGTATGGTATACTGGGCGGCAACGGATTACTGGTAGTTAAAACCAAAAGAGGAAGGAAGGGAGAACTGGAAGTCAGAACAAGAATAGATCAATCCGTGCAGCAGGCCACTACTATACCCACACATTATGATGCGGCTACTTATGCAGAGCTAAGCAACCTGGCGGCTAAGAACGACTATATCAATTCCGCGGATCCCTTTGTGCCACCTTACAGTGATGCTGCTATCGCAGCTTACAAATCAGGTTCTGATAAAGAACTGTATCCTAATAATAATTGGTACGAAATGTTCATGAAAGATCTGGCTGCAATGCAGCGGGTAAGCGTTAACCTCAACGGCGGCAGTGATAAAATACAGTATTTCACCAATCTGAATGTGATGCACCAGGGCGGATATTTTAAAACCGACCAGCCCCGTTACGATGCCAATGCCAATAACCTGTGGGTGAATTACAGGACGAATGTGGATATGAATATCAACAAATGGATCAAAGCTTATGTAAGGCTGAGCGGAAATATCAAGCGGGAACGCACTCCCGGCGGAGCGGGCAACCAGGCTGTATACAGCAGCATATTCGAAGTTCCTGCAAATGTATACGGTCCGCTTACACCTAAAATTGTAGATCCTGTAACGGGGGATGTAATTGATGAAGGTGGGGAAGTCATTAGTACAGGCTCCAATTTTGTGCATAGTCCCGCTTATGGATTGCTTAACCGCAGCGGTTATGTCAGGTATACTGTTACCAACACTACCTCTCAGTTTGGAATAGACCTGAATTTGGGATTTATCACTAAGGGATTGTCCTTAACGGGGACATTTAATTATCAGACCAATTCGGTAGGCGGACTGTTTACTACTCAAAATTATGCAAGATATGTGCGCGACCAGTATATTGATGATTCACTGGCGTTTGCTGGTGATGGGACAGAAATAAATACTCCGCTTGCTTATACCAAGACTCATTCGTTTTATTATCATCTTACCTACAACGCTCTCCTGAATTATGAGAGAAGCTTTGGTAAGCATAATGTCCGTGCATTGGGATATATGTTCTACCAGGATTTAACTAAAACAGATGTTGCCTCTCTGTTATCGTTTCCCTACAAGCGCATACATACCGGGGCAGAAGCAATGTATGACTATAGCGGGAGATATTTTGTAAAGCTCGACCTGGGATATTCCGGTTCAGACCAGTATGCAAGAAGCTCCAGGTTTACTGCAACACCGTCTGTTGCTGCAGGCTGGATGATCAGTAACGAATCTTTCCTGCAAAATAATAAAGTACTGACCTTGTTAAAGCTCAGGGGATCTTATGGCAAAACCGCCAACGATCAGAGCGGGCTCAACCGGTTTGCTTATGAGGATAATGTTCGTTTAACCAATGGAGGTCCTATCGGTTATTTACAGTACCTGGTAGTTGAAGGCAATAAAGGGGATAAGAGGATCAGTGCGGAAGTTTCTGCCAAAGCTAATGCCGGCATTGATATAGGATTGTTGAATGCTATTACCATTACGGCGGATATATTCAGTGAAAAAGTAGATAATATGATTGTACCGGCTACCGGAACAATACCAGCCTACCAGGGTATTCCTTTGGACAATTATCCTTCTTTAAACGAAGGTAAATATGAAAATAAAGGCTTTGAGCTGACGGTTGATTATACTAAAGAATTCAATAAGAACTGGGGCGCATCAGTAGGCGGTAATTTTTCTTACTCGAAAAATACCATCATCAGTGCCAACGAAGCAGAAAGGACATCAGATTATGCTTACAGGAAGCAGCAGGAAGGTTATTCTTACGGGCAGCAATTTGGTTATATAGTTGATTACAGCAATGGCAACGGTATGTTTAACTCGCAGCAGGAATTAGACAACAGTACACTCGCTTATACTTTTGGTGCTCCGCGTGTGGGCGACCTGATCTATAAGGATCTGAATGGTGACGGTAAATTGAATGACAGGGATGTTGCTCCTATTGGTCATGGTGCACTGCCGCGCTATATATATGGCATTACCGGCAGGCTGAGGTTCAAATCTGTTGAATTGAATGTGCTGTTCCAGGGGGTAGGCGACTTTACCTCTTTATATAGTGGTGCAGGTGTATATGAAACTTCATACGGCGGACTGTTTGGCGCTTTGCATAGTCATTCATGGACAGCGGAACGTTACGCGGCAGGTGAAGAAATTTTGTATCCTGCATTATCAGCCAAACAAAGTGTGAACCACCAGGCCAGCGACTTCTTTGCTTACGACAGGTCGTTCATCCGGTTAAAAAACCTGGAACTTTCTTACACATTCCCGGGAAGGGTAGCCAATGCTATTGCTGCCCAGAATATACGGTTGCTGTTAAGTGGTCAGAATCTTATTACGTGGGATAAAATGAAAAGCAAAGACTTTGGTCCCGAAGGTGGCGGCTATCTTGGCTTCCCGGTATACAGGGTATACAATATAGGGTTAAGCGTAACCTTCTAAGATAATCTTGATTCTTTATTTTTTAAGTATTGGCTAAGCCCGGTACAATTAAACTGAAACAGAATGAAAAAATATAACAATATTGTGGCAGGGGTCCTGATCGCCTTTATCACTTTATCCTGTAATAAAAAACTGGATTTACCTGCTGATGGCAGGATATCACTTGCAAATGTATTTAACGATTATAACCAGGTAAGAGGATATCTGAATTCCTGCTATGGGTATTGCCCTGCTCCGTATATGGACAGGTCTTCCTATACCGATGAAGCGGAAGATGCAGACGATATTACGGCCGGATCAAAATACAGTATATGGTATGGCGGAAATGTTACCAGCTCTGATTATGATTCCTATTCATCAGATGGCAGTCCCTGGACCAACCTTTACATCGGCATAAGAAAATGCAATACTTTTATTGAAGGAATGAAAACTGCCGGGGTGATAGCCGGTGAAGATGAAAAACAGGGATGGATCGCCCAGGCAAAAACACTGCGGGCATTGTATTACCTGCAGCTGATCAAAAGATATGAAAGCGTTCCTGTTATTACTATACCGTACGAAATTGATTATGATTTTTCTAATGACAAAAAATCAACTTTTTCTGAAGTAGTTACACAGATACTTAAAGATTGTAATGATGCGCTTGCTGCGCCGAACAACGCCGGTGGATTTTCCTGGGAAATACAGGCTAACCAGTTTGGCATCATGTCACGTGCGGTGCCTTACGCTATCATGTCGCAGGCGGTAACTTATGCGGCGAGCCCGTTATTCAGCGATGGCACATATACGTGGCAGAATGCGCTGGATATCACTTCTGAAGCCCTGTATCAATGCACTGCCAACGGCTATAAATTGTTTGATGTATACTCCGGTGCAGGTGAAGCGCAGAACGTGTACGCTACTTATTTCCTTACTTCGTCTAACGATCTCCGTGCGGTGGATAAAGAAACCATCTACCAGGGCGGTGCGCAAATGCAGGTTTGGAAATATGCGGGGCTGCCTTCTACAGACGGAGTAGATAAAGCGGGACCCTGCCCTTCGCAGGGTCTGATTGACGCTTATGAAATGGCAAATGGTGAGCCCGCTATACTTGGATACAGTGATGCTAATCACCTCGTACCTGTTATTAATCCGGCTTCCGGTTATGATCCTCTAAATCCCTATGAAGGGAGAGACCCGCGGTTTTATGCTTCTATTTATTATAATGGCGCATTGCGCCATCTTGATCAGCCAGCGGGATATACTATTGAAACTTATGTTGGCGGAAACGAAGGTATAGCTACAGACGACAGGAAGCATACGCGTACCGGTTATTATATGCGCAAATTCAACAGTCACAGGTCCGGCATCAGCAACCAGTCGGATGGTGCCATCCGTTTGTTCAGGTATGCTGAATTGCTGATGAATTTTGCAGAGGCGGCGTATCAAACAGTGGGCCCGGATGATGAGGTAACCGTGAATGGTTCTTCTTTATCTGCCAGAGAAGCGGTAAACATGGTAAGGGCAAGAGCCGGGATGCCGGAATTGCCTTCCGGATTGACAGCAGAAGAATTTGAAAACCGCTATCGCAATGAACGCAGGATAGAATTTGCATTTGAAGAACACCGCTTCTTTGATGTGCGCAGGTGGAAGATCCTTGACCAGACAGATAAGTTTCTTACAGGCATGCGTATCACCAAATCAGGGTCTGCACTCACTTACACACGATTCAAATTCCCTGATAGAAATTGTTCATCCGCAAAATGGTTATTATACCCGATAGATCAGTCTGAAGTGAATAAGATGATGGGACTGACCGGTGAAAACTGGCAGAATCCGGAATGGTAGGGGGCTGTGAGGTATCAGGAAGTGTAAGTGGTAAGTGGTAAGTGGTAAGTGGTAAGTGATAAGTGGTAAGTGAGGCGCTTGAACTCTGAAAGCCAATTGCTGATAGCTGATAGCTGACCGCTATCAGCAGTTTTGGGGCTATTTTTCATATACCGCTCCTGTAACAGGGAGCGGTTTTTATGCTTATCTGAATGAATAAGTTTTTATTAGCATGGATATTGATTGCTGCCGGAAGTTGCGGTAAATCCAAAGCAACGGTTGATAATACATCTCTCACAGATACTTCATATGAAAGTGTCTTTGCTGTACAAAACGGATGGGATATTTATACCGGTGGTGTATACAGGTATGGTCCTTCCATTATAGAAAATGCTGACGGAACCATTGATGCCTGGTTTGCTGCACCCGGCGACACATTTGGAGATAAAGTTTTATGTTATAACGAATCGGGTGCGCAAACGGCTGTAAGCTTAACGGCGGGTCATACTGCCGCACAGCAATTTACCAGCGAAGCCCCTTTTTATGCAGTTGCAGTTGCCTGCCCGAACTGGAATTCAACCAACAGCAGTCTTACTTTAAGCCTGTATCAGTGGAAAAGCGACTATGCTTCAACGATAGCTTCCGGGCCATTGGCAACAATAGTATACAATAATTACCAGGATAACCAGAACCTGCAGGTAGCCGGTGAAAATAAATTTTCTGCCGGTAGCTATTTATGGATATTGACCGATCCTTCCGGTACAGCAGGCGTTTGGAAAAAGGATGGAAATATTGACGGCATTAGTAATTTTAAAGACGGAGCGGCTACAGACGGTTCTTATCAGTCATTTATATTGATCAACAGATCTTCAGGCGCCAGCTATTGGGACCAGGCAGCGTACCGGCGATCGGCTGATGGCGGCAAAACCTGGACTGAAGATGCCATGGTTTTAAAACCAACGGAAGGTTCCCGTGATCAGTTATCTGTTTGCGATCCCGGGGTGGCAAAATGCAATGGGTATTATTATATCGGTTACACCTCTACTGAAGATATGAGAGGTGTCTTTAATCATGCGTATGTGGCAAGATCAACATCTCCCGGCGGACCATGGGAAAAATGGAACGGCACATCGTGGGGAGGTAATCCGCAACCGGTAATAACATTTGATGGAGAGGCTGATGCATGGGGCGCCGGTGAACCCTGTATGGTAGTAAATAACGATACCATTTTCTTTTACTATTCATGGAACGGTGTGGAAACTACAGAAACGAGAGTAGCTACGGCTGCTGCTTCTGATAATAATTGGCCGGCGCATTTAACGCTTCACGGTACAGCAATAAATAAAACCGCTATTAAAGGGTCAGACCATTGCGATGTGAAATACAGGGATGATCGTAAAAAATATTATGCCGTACATACTGCGTCGAGACTTACTGCAAACAGTTATATTGTTTTATGGGAATCACCGGATGGGTTATCGTTTAATAAAATAGCTGAAATAAGAGCTGGCCTTAAGCCATACCTGCATAACTGCGGATGGAGCGGGGATGAGAACGGGCATATCAACCCGGGTAAACAACAGTATCTCTCCTATGCCTATGGGCCGAATTGGGCCGACTGGAATACAGCCTGGCAGCCGATTTCTTTTAAATTGATTGTTAATACTACCAACTAAGAAGCAGAATGAAAAAGTATTGTTTGCTGTTGCTGACATCAGTTTTACCTTTTTGTGTGATACAGTTACATGCACAAAATGAAAGTTATTACCGCGATATATACCCTGATACCTGGGTAGGAACGGATGCTTTGGGACGTACCATGCCGGGAATAGAATTCACAGGCCCGGTAAAGAATGACCAACACAGAGTGGTAGGTATCTTCTACATTACATGGCATACCGATGATCATATACACCAGAAAAGTCCTTATACGGGAGACGTAACCCAAGTGCTTGCCGCTAATCCCGAAGCAAGATTAGATGCGCATGATCCGCATTGGAAAGAAGGCTCTTATCATTGGGGAGAACCGGAGATGGGATATTTTATAAGCAAGGATGAATATGTGATCCGAAAAGATATCTCTATGCTTGCTGATGCCGGTGTGGATGTATTGATCATGGATGTTACCAATGCGGTCCGCTATTGGGATGAATGGGATACCCTTTTCACTACGATGCAAAAAATGAAGATGGAAGGGAATAAAGTGCCAAAGTTTTGTTTCTGGGCTTTCAATGGGCCGGTGATGACTGTAGTACAGGACCTGTATGACAGGATATATAAAGCAAAAAGGTATGATGACCTGTGGTTCTACTGGGATGGAAAGCCGTTGCTGTTGTATAATGCCGATCCATCCGTAGATGCCAACGGCAATGGTGTGAATAATCCCAATCCGCATTTTGATTCTGCGGCTATAACCGACAGGAACAATCCGCATTATAATGACCCCGATTATACCAGTAGATCATATAAAGACTATACAAAAGAAGTTAAGAATTATTTTACACTGCGCAACATGTGGTGGGGATATTATAAATGGGCCGGTAAACGGTTTGTAGGCACTGAAGATAACTGGAGCTTTGGGTATGATCTCGGCAATGAAAAGGTAAAAACAATGCATCCCGATAGCCTGGTGTCTACACATAAAGGCAAAAAAGAAGAAGCTGCGGTTACTCCCGCCCAGCATCCTTCGAGCCTGGTGGGTAAATCCTGGACCAGAGAAAAGGGCGAGCCTGTGCTGAACCAGTATGATCTTCCTGATTCCGCCTATGTGCCCTGGCTGAAGAAAACCGTAAAGCATCCTGAAGGCTATGGTATTTATTTCCAGGACAGGTGGGATGAAGCGTTAAAAGCTGATCCACAGTTCCTGTATATCAACGACTGGAACGAATGGACAGCGGGAAAATATCAGCCTGACGGAGGAAAGACCACTACCTTTATGCGCCGCAACAGTCCCTATTTTTTTGTTGACCAGTATAATGCCGAATTCAACAGGGCTATTCAACCGATGAAAGGCGGCTATACCGACAATTACTATATGCAGATGGCACAGAATATCCGTCGCTATAAAGGTGTTCGCCCTGTTCCTGCATTGAAGGGAATTTCAACCATAAAGATCGATGGAGATTTTACCGATTGGAAAAACATAATGGTTGAATACAGGGATACTAAGGGAGATATCTTTCATCGCGATCACCCGGGTTATGCCGGAATTCATTATACAAACAATTCCGGCCGCAATGATATTATTACATGCAAAGTAGCAGTAGACAAAAACAATATTTCTTTTTATGCAGAAACAGATAGTGCATTAACTGCTCCTACAGATAACAACTGGATGTTACTGTTGATTGATGCAGATAAAAATCCCTCTACCGGATGGTATGGATACGATTTTCTGGTAAACAAAAAAATAACAGGGAATAAGACTTCTGTCATGCAATACCGTAACGGAGAGTGGAAAGAAGCGGCACAGGTAGACTACAGGTATAAAGGCAATGCGCTTGAACTGGCTATCCCGAGGAAGCTGCTGGGGCTGCAGCATAATACGCTCAGCTTTGATTTTCACTGGTGTGATAATCCGGATGATCTGAAAGATCCGGTCTCCCTATGCACCAGTGGCGACAGCGCTCCCAACAGGCGGTTTAATTATCGTTGTATCTGGAAGAAACAATAAATAAAGTGAAAGGTCAGACGGGAGAAGTGAGATAAACTCCTGAATAGCAAAGCTCCATCTCTCACGTTTATCGTTTCACTTCTCACACCACAATAAATTCTAAAAAACATGAAATATTTATTTTGTTTAGCGATCATTACATGGAGTATCTCCATACACGCACAGGTACCCGGCACCAATGCCTCTGCCACTGATGCTCTGGGTAGAAAACTGCCGGAATATGCAGAGGTGGGCGCTACTAAGAAAGATAAGTTTGTTGGATTGTTTTACTGGACCTGGCATACACAGCCCGGATTAAAAAATCCCCCATTTAATGTAACGGAATATCTTGCCCGCGACCCTAAAGCCATTGATGATTACAACAACCCGATTTGGCCAAAGCGCAACAGTCCCTGGTTTTGGAGCGAACCTTTATTGGGCTATTATTTAGATACTGATGCCTGGGTATTACGCAAACACGCGGAGATGCTGGCTGATGCCGGGGTGGACGTATTGATCTTTGATTGCACCAACGGCAATATTACCTGGAAGGAATCGTACATGAAATTATGCGAAGTATTTACGCAGGCCCGTAAAGATGGCGTGCACACGCCGCAGATCGCATTCATGTTACCCTTCTGGTTAAGCGAAGGAGGTAAAGAAATTATCCGGGAGATATACAGAGACTTATACAAGCCCGGTAAATACAAGGATCTGTTTTTTATGTGGAAGGGTAAGCCGTTAATTATGGCCATGCCTGAATTTGCAGACGACATGAAAGACAAACCTTCTGATCCTGCACTGACCAAAGAGATCAAAGCGTATTTTACTTTTCGCCCCGGGCAGCCTGTGTATAATAAGGGTCCTGAAAAGCCGGATCATTGGGGATGGCTGGAAATATACCCGCAACATGGTTTTGTTAAAACTGCTGATGGAGGCTTTGAGCAGGTAACGGTTGGCGTGGCCCAGAACTGGAGCAAAGAAAGAGGGCTGACCGCCATGAATGCCCCGGGTGCTTTTGGCAGAAGCTATACCAGTGCAAAAGGTCATATTACGGAACCGGGAGCGGTAAACTATGGATATAATTTTCAGGAACAATGGGACAGGGCGCTGGAAATTGATCCGGAATTTATCTTTATTACCGGCTGGAATGAATGGATTGCCGGACGTTACGATGTGTGGCAACAGCAAACCAATGCTTTCCCTGATGAGTGTAATGAAGAGGGCAGCCGCGATGTGGAACCAATGAAGGGTGGTCATGGTGATAGTTATTATTACCAGATGGTGAGCAATATCCGCCGATTCAAAGGTATGCCTGCACCGGAAAAAACTTCTGCCGCAGTTACTATTCCTATAGATGGTAAGTTTCCGGAATGGAGCGCGATAACGCCTTCATTCAAATCATATAAAGGCAATACCATGCATCGTAACAGTGCGGGTTGGGGGAGTTTGCATTATACCAACAGCTCCGGGCGGAATGATATAGTATTGGCGAAAGTGGCAAGAGACAACGACAACGTATATTTCTATGTGGAGACTGCTGCAGCGCTTACACTCAAAACCGATGCAGCATGGATGCGGCTTTTTATTGATATAGATAACAATAAAAACACCGGCTGGGAAGGCTACGATTTTGTGATCAACAGGATTAACCCCGGGGCAAAAGCTGTGCTCGAAAAGACAGATGGCTCCTGGTACTGGCAAAAAGCAGGCGATGTGGATTACGCGGTAAATGGAAACAAGCTCGAGATCAAAGTGCCCAAACAACTACTGGGCATCACCGGTGAACCTGATTTTGGATTTAAGTGGAGCGATAACATGCAGCATGATGGAGATATAATGGACTTTTGGCTGAATGGCGATGTAGCGCCGGCGGGAAGGTTTAATTTTCATTATAGGGGGAAGTGAGGGAGGATGTTACGAGTTCCAGGTTTCAGGTACAAGGTTCAGGTTGGTTGAAGTTTAATGAATAAACAGGAAACCCTGAGCTTCAAACCTTAAACCTCAAACTACAAACAATAAACTTAATTCAACTTCAACATGGAAAAATTTTTTCTATTTACTATTTCGTGTATGCTTTGCTGTTACCTGCATGCCCAGCCATTGGCGGGTACAGATGACCTGGGCAGAACATTGATACAAAACCGGGAAGCCGGCGATGTGAAGCCCGGCAGGCATGTTGCCATGTTCTATTTCTTATGGCAGGGAGATAAAGGTTCACCTACGTCTCCCGGACATTGGGATCTGAATGAGCTGTATACCAAAAATCCAAAAGTGTTTGAAGATGGCGAAGACACCGGCTGGGGCGGTAAAAGAGGCAGCTATTATTTCTGGGGTCAGCCTGTATATGGTTATTACCGGGGAGATGATTACTGGGTGCATCGCCGCAATATCCAGCTACTTACGGATGCCGGTGTAGACCTTTTGGTAATTGACGCTACCAACAGGAATATTTATCCCACTCAATCTGAAGCGCTCATGCAGGCAATGGACGATGTGCGTGCACAGGGGAAAAACGCACCCGGGATCGTATTCTATACCAATACACAATCCGGTGAAACCATGCAGGACATATATAATACATTTTATAAAGAGGGGGCCCGTTACCGTCATCCCGACTGCTGGTTTTTACTGGATGGCAAGCCTTTAATTATCGGGGTTACCAAAGAAGCGGCAGGAAGTGAATATGAAAACTTTTTTACTTTTCGTGAATCACAGTGGCCTACTGTGCCGCAGGTAGCGGACGGATGGCCCTGGATCAGTTTTAAACGCAGGCCGGAAGTACATTATAATCACAGAGGGGAAAAAGAAATACTGAACGTATCTGTTGCGCAGCACCCTAATCCCACTGCCGGTATGGGCGGCGCCGCTTTTTATGGTAATATGGATAATTGGGGAAGAAGTTATCGTAATAACAGTCACGGCAACCCGGGAAAAGATATTTTCTATGGCTACAATTTCCAGGAACAATGGGACTATGCGTTAAAGGAGGATGTTCCGTTCATATTTGTTACAGGCTGGAATGAATGGATTGCAGGCAGATGGAAAAGCATGGATGCCAATCCCAAACATTCATGGTTTTGCGACCAGGCAAGCCCTGAATACAGCCGTGATATTGAGCCGACATTAACTGTGGGGCTCAAAGACAACTACTATATGCAGTTGGTAAACAACATCCGCCGGTATAAAGGGATAGCCCCTAATATTGCTGCCGGTCCTCTTGTTACCATAAATAGTATGAAAGACTGGGATAAGGTGCAGACGGTATATACTGATTATACCGGCGATACTCTTCATCGTAATCATCCGGGAGCTCAGTCATCGCCTGCAACCGTATATACTAATACTACAGGCAGAAATGATTTTCATTTTCTGAAAGTTGCAAGAGATCATCAGCATTTGTATTTCTATGCAGAAACGGTGAGTCCCATTACAAAACCGGAGGGGAATAACTGGATGAGGCTTTATATCAATATAGACAGAAATGCCGCTACGGGATGGAACGGCTACGATTACCGCGTGGTGACGGGTAAAATATTGCAGCAATATCGTGCCGGCGCCTGGGAAACAATAAATAATGCAAGTGTGCGGTATGTGGTTTTGGGCAACAGGATGATGATTACCATTCCGTTGCCTGTATTGAATTGTACTGCTGATGCGCTTCAATTTGAATTCAAATGGTCAGACAATATGCAAACCGAAGACCCATTGGACTGGTATATTAATGGAGATGTTGCTCCGGGCGGACGTTTCAGTTACCAGTATTTCGTGAAATAATTCAGCTCCGGCAAAAGAGTGCATTTCAATTTTTCGCAGACGGGTGGTAACACCATAGCCGTCAACTTAGGGAACCTGAGTGTCCGAATACCCCGAAAGGGGTTTAATTTGAATAGCCATCGGTGTAACCGGTGGTATATTTGCGGCGATTTTACATTGAACCCCTACGGGGTTCAACAAAACCTTCGACGTTTTTACCCCCAACGAAGTTGGGGGCTACTCAAATTCAAGCCCTCCGGGCTTAAGTTGGACCGGAAAGTTATGTATGGGAGCAGAAAATTGAAATGCGCTCCTGCAAAATTAGCCGCTATCCAATGCCCGGGATGTAGTACCTTTCATGTAAGCCATAATATTTTCTTATACGATTCAACTCCATACTGGTATGCTCAGTAAGATCATTACAGGTACTGCACTGTCCATAGCTGTTGCTTTTGCTTCTGCAGCGCAAACAAAAGAAATCCCTGATACATCCTACCAGTTACCGCCATTATTAATGACCCGGTCGGGAAAAGCGATCCATACAGCAGCGGATTGGGAAAAATGGCGCCGGCCCGAAATACTGGCTATGTTCGGGCAATATGTATATGGTAAAACACCGGCTAAAAAGATCCCTTTACACTTTGTTACTATTTCAATAAACCCTGCTGTACTAAATGGAGCGGCTACCCGAAAACAGGTGCGGGTGTATTTTTCGAAGGACGAGAAATACTATATGGATATTTTGTTGTACCTGCCCAATATCAATAAGCCCGCCCCGGTGTTCCTGGGTTTGAATTTTGGCGGCAACCAGGCAATACATGCTGATACAGGGATATTGATCTCAAAACGCTGGTTCAGGTATGGCGAGGGGGCGGCCTATACAGATCATTATGCTACCGAAGCTTCCCGTGGCACACAGTCCGCTGATTGGCCGGTAGAGGAAATTATCAAAAGAGGCTATGGGCTGGCAACGATCTATTATGGCGATCTTCAGCCCGACAGCAGCAACAGCGTTAATGCAGGGATTGCTCCTTTATTTTATAAAAATGGTCAGACAAAACCTGCGCCCGGTGAATGGGGCGCTATCGGTGTATGGGCATGGGGACTCAGCAGGGCTATGGATTACTTAGAGACAGATCCGGCGGTGGATGCAAAGAAAGTTGCGGTAATAGGGCATTCGCGCCTGGGCAAGACTGCATTATGGGCAGGGGCGCAGGATAAGCGCTTTGCGTTTGTGATATCCAATGATTCAGGTGAAGGCGGTGCGGCAATTACAAGAAGAAAATACGGGGAAACGATTACAAAGATCAATAAAGCTTTCCCGCATTGGTTTTGCGATAACTATAAAGCATACAACGATCGTGAAGATGAATTACCTGTAGATTTCCACGAGCTGATCGCTCTGATAGCTCCCCGCCCGGTATATGTGGCCAGCGCATCGGAAGACCAGTGGGCGGATCCCACGGGAGAATATCTTTCTGCATGGCATGCGGGTGAAGTATATAAGCTGTATGGGCTTACAGGTTTGCCGGGTCCCGTGCCTCCGCCGGTAAGCAGGCCCGTAGGCAACGGATCAATAGGGTATCATCTGCGGGAAGGAGGACATGCGATGCGGTTGTACGACTGGCAGCAATACCTCGATTTTGCCGACAGGGTGTTGAGATAGGAGAGATTGCAGGGGGGATGGTGAGAGGTGAAAAGAGAGAGGTGAGAAATGAATGATGAACGGGCAATCAATGTCGTTAAGAAGGGATAGCGTTTTTTAGAGTAAGTTGTTGATTGCCTCAAGCCGGCGGGCTTTGTATTCGAAACGCCCCTGCTTTTTGCTTTGAGGAGATCTGTCAGCTTTATATCATTGTTCATATATCCCTTTGATCGGCAATAGTACAAATCTCACGCAAAAAAAGGTGGCTCCCCGCACGTGCGGGGCTGGTAATAGTGCGATAAATCTCTGCACTGCTGACAAATTAAAAGTTTTATGATGATTCTTAAGCTAAAGGAACGAGATTGAATGAACAATGGTGAATGGCAGACCTGAAACTTGCTCTTACCGTTCACCATAATTTAGGCATCCATAATCTGTCAAAAATGAAGAGAAAAAAAACAAAGAAGAAGATTATTGTTGCCTTAGTAATCCTTGTACTATTGATTACTGTTTTTTATTTTTTAGATAAATATGTCGGGAATATTTTTACTATTCATAATTAGGGGTTGCTGTTTAATGGTCCAATATATTTTTTCTATGCCGCGAATTCCAGCCTCCTGCGCGGCAGGATGATTTTGGATACACCAAGGTTACGGATTGACGAATGTATTTTAGTGTATTTATTTGTGCATTAGTGGCTAAACACTCTTTCCCCCAAAATTTACGAGGCATCTTCAGTTATTCAGCAGCCTCTATTTAATTATTCCTCAAAGTTCATGTGAGTACTATCATTTAAGTTGCTTACCACTCAAAACAATTCATCAGGGTAAATTGCTTTTTTAGGCAAAACTTTTCTCAACTCATATAGTAAGGACTATGTCACCGGCATGCTGCCTGATATTTTTGCGTCATTATACGAACAAAAAAATATAAAAGATGAAAAGAATGTTCTATGGCGTAATAGTACTGGCTGTGTTTATCTGCCTGTTCAGTAGTTGCAAAAAAGATAGCAAGCCCTCCGAACCGGTGGGTATCTCTGTTGCTTCAATCAGTCCTGATGCCGGTCCGCATTCCACTGTAGTAAAAATTTCAGGAAAAAATTTCAGCGAGACAGTATCAGGTAATGAAGTTCGCTTTAACGGGGTATTGGCAGAAGTATTAAACGCTTCTTCTACTGAACTTACCGTAAAGGTTCCCAAAAGAGCAGGCACGGGAAAGGTAACGGTAGCTGCTGCAGGTAAATCAGCGGATGGGCCTGTATTTAATTTTAAATATACGGTTACCGTAAGTACAGTTGCCGGAAATGGCGTTGGCTTATCGGATGGGAAAGGAAATGCAGCGAAGTTTTTCAGACCCCAGCAAATGGCATTTGATAAGGATGATAATCTCTACGTGATTGACCAGGAGGGAAGAGCGCTTCGTAAGGTTTTGCCTGATGGTACGGTAAGCACGTATGCAGGCGCTGCTACAGCAGGCTTTGCAGATGGAACAGGCACTCAGGCAAGGTTTAATGGTATAAATGATGTATGTGTAGACCGGAATACCAATAATCTTTATATAGCTGAGTTCCCCGGAAATATTTTTGGAGTGAATGCCATCCGGAAGATCACTCCTGACGGAAATGCAGGTAAAGCCGTAACAATTGCCGGTGGGCCTGACCAGACCAATGATGCATCATCCAATATGTGGGGGCATGAAGACAACGCTAATATACGCCTTGCTAAATTCAGGGGACCGAAAGCCTGCGCAACCGATGCCGATGGTAATCTCTATATACTCGACTATAATAATTATTGTATCCGTAAAATGTCTTTTGGCGCTACGGGGGTTACTACGCTGGCAGGTCATTCCGGTGAGCTTAACTATGCAGACGGGATGGGCACTGCAGCAAAATTCGGATCGGCTACGGATATCATCAGTGTGGATGGCAATCTCGTGGTTGCCGACTTCAGCAACTACAGGATGCGCAGAATTGAGCTTAACGGAAAGGTTACCACGCTTGCCGGCGACGGCACTTCTGCAGACAAAGACGGTACAGGCACAGGGGCTGCTTTTGCAAAAACTGCATTTGCTGCGGCAGATAAGGAAGGTAATATATATGTAGTATCCGGCGCAAACTTCAATACTATCAGGGTAATTTCAAAATCCTCAACAGTATCAACCGTAAATACCAATGATGCCGTTGGCTATAAGGATGGCAATGAAGATGAGGCGCGGTTTTCTTCTATCATGGGCATAGCTGTCAACAGCAAAAATGAATTATACGTTTCAGATTATGGTAATAGTCTTATCAGGAAGGTAGTAATAGAATAGTGCCGGCTTTGTTGCTTCAATCCGCCGCTGCAATGTCTGCAGGGCGGATTTTTGTTATTATGACGACTCTCCATACTGCCATGTCAACAATAATCTTTGTGTTTCTTTGTGAGAGGTGAGACCTGCCTACCGTTTCACGTCTTACATAACACTGGTATGATTGACCCGGACAGTGGAGGTTATATATACCCCTGTTCCAAAAAGTTCCAGCTGCAAAAACGCTTTTGCACCGTCATTTCTCAGTATTTTCATATCCCAAATTTTTGCTGCCATTGCTTTTAACGATAGCATATATCGCCGGGAGTATTGTTATATTACTTGCTATACTCTACTTTGTCCAGGAAAAATTCATATTTAAGCCGGAAAAATTACCTGCTGATTTTAAGTTTGAATATGATGCGCCCTTTGAAGAGCTGTTCTTCGACTCAGCGCCGGGAGTAAGCATCAACGGGTTGCACTTTTATGTCGAAAATCCATTAGGGCTGATACTGTATTTTCATGGTAATACCAGGAGCATAAAAGGATGGGCAAAATTTGCAAAAGATTTTTACAGGTATCGCTACGATGTAGTGCTGGTGGATTACCGGGGATTTGGAAAAAGCACAGGCAAAAGAAGCGAAAAGAACATCATGTCCGACCTGCAGTTCATATACCGGGCGCTGGCCGACAAATACCTTGAGTCGCATATTATTGTATACGGGAGAAGCATAGGTAGTGGCTTTGCTGCCAAAATTGCTGCCGACAACCGTCCGCGCTACCTTATACTTGATGCACCTTATTACAATTTCAGGAAAGTGGTGGAACGATTCCTGCCTTTTCTTCCCGTCAGGTATGTATTGCGCTACCACCTGCGCACCGATAAATGGATCAGGAAAGTGAATTGCCATACCTATATTATCCACGGCACGAAAGACATGCTGATCCCCATTAAGCACAGCGAAAAGCTCCAGCAACTGAGCCCAAATAAAATTACGCTCATAAGGATACCCGGCGGGGGGCATAATAATTTACCTTCGTTCCACGAATACCATAATTTCATCAGAGATATTTTAAAATATGATTAGCGCGGGTCCTCGGCCACAGGCACATAGAAAAAAAAGGTTCCTCTGGCTGAATATTTTATTGGCCGTTTACCTGTTAGGGGGCGTCGCTGTTTATTTCTTCCAGGATCATATTCTTTTTCATCCTGAAAAGGCAGACCCAAAAAAGCACTATGACTTTGCTGCTCCTTTTAAAGAAGTGAACGTTGCGCTTGACGGCACGTATAATATGAACGTCATTCAGTTCACTGTGCCGGACAGCCTGCGCAAAGGTGTAGTGCTTTATTTTCACGGTAATAAGAAAAACATTTCATGGTATGCGGCCAATGCGCCGCTGTTCACCAAAAACGGCTATGAAGTATGGATGCCGGATTATCCCGGCTACGGGAAAAGCACAGGCGCTTTAACGGAACCGAATCTGTATGATTATGCCATGCAGTTGTATATAATGGCAAGATCAAAATACGGGGCTGACAGTATTGTGCTGTATGGCAAATCGCTGGGCACGGGCATTGCATCATGGCTTGCTTCCAAAAAAAGCTGCCGGCAGGTGATACTGGAATCTCCTTATTACAGCATGACCTCCCTTGCCGCACATTATTTTCCTGTATACCCGGTGGGGAAACTGCTTAAATACAAGCTTCCCTCTTACGAATACCTTAGTATAGTAAACGCTCCTATAACTATTTTTCATGGCACAGCCGACAAAGTGATCCCCTGTTCCAATGCAGCGCAATTAAAGACGGTATTAAAACCTTCAGACAAATTCATTACGATCGCCGGGTGCGGACACAATGATCTCCCGCAATCGCCGGTTTTTATTCAATCACTGGACAGCCTTTTGCACCATTAGGCACAACTTTACGGTCGGTGAGGCACCATAGCCGTCAACTTAAGCATAAAGGCATGTGAGACACGTACCCGGACGATAAAATTAAGCCCCCTTACTCCATCGGGGCTTAATTTTTACCAGTAACCGGATAAGTCGCCTCTTTTTGTCTGGTCCCGCCGGAGGCGGGATTGAAAAAATGCGGAGCATATTTTTTCAAAAGACAAAAAGCAGCGGCGTTCCGGTTACGAAGCCCGCCGGCTCAGAGGCAAAAGCAAGACAGCAGAAAGGTACGTTCAATACATAAAATTTAACCGATAATGCTATATCGCCAAGAATTCTTTTTGGCTTAAGTTGACTATGTTGAGGCACCAACCGGGTAGCGGCTTCTACAGGCGGGTACCTGCCTGATCGATAGGCAGGTACCCGCCTGTGAAAAAAATTCAGTCGCTGGATAGCCTTTTACAGCATTAATATTGTAATGCTCAGGCTATCGGTATTATATTCGAGGCTTTATTCTGCCGGATCTTCTCCGGCAGGGAATCCATAATTACCCGCTTCAGCGCATCTATCAAACGTTTCTTTATGTAGTCGCGGTGTACTATAATGCTCACTTCTCTCATGGGTACCGGCTTTTTAAAATGCCGTATCAGCTCTAATTGCCGGTCGGGCATGTCCAGTGTTGCCAGCTCGGGAAGTATGGTGATGCCATCATTCAGGTCAACCATTCTCCGCAGTGTTTCAATACTCCCCGTTTCATAATCGAAATAGCTGCCTGCCCGGCTCATCTTTCTCAGCTCGCACAGGTTTTCTATCTGCGACCTGAAACAATGCCCCTCCTCAAGCAGCCAGAGTTTGTTGGGGTCTATATCCCTGGCGAGCACATACTCCTTTTTATACAGGGCATTATTCTTCGATACATAAGCCATCAGTTCCTCGTAAAACAACACATGCTCAGTGATGCTTTTTTGCTGCAGCGGTGTTACCAGTATGCCTGCATCAATAGAACCGTCTCTCAACGCGTGCATGATCATATCGGTGGTCATTTCGCTTATCACCAGCTTTACCATGTCGTATTTTGAGGAAAAATTTTGTATAAATAATGGCAGGAGATAAGGAGCAAGCGTAGGGATAATGCCGAGCTTCAGTTCACCGGTAAGGATACCTTTTTTATCCTGCACCAGTTCCTGCAGCGCATCCCGCTGCATAAGGATCGCCTTTGCCTGTGCAATGATCTCTTTACCTGTTTCAGTAGGCACCACCGGTTGTTTGCTGCGGTCAAAGATGATCACGCCAAGCTCTTCTTCCAGCTTCTGTATCTGCATACTGAGGGTAGGCTGTGTGACAAAGCAATGTTCAGCCGCTATGGTAAACTGCCGGGTGGCCTCCAGCGCAAGCACATATTCCAGTTGGGTAAAGGTCATATTATCATAATAAATTAAAGCTATGCAAATATAAAACTATATATATTCCCTCTATGCAGAAAGTGAGCTGTTCCGGAAGGGCTTATTTCACGAAAAGCGGCAAAGAGAGCAGATTTCTGTTGCGCTCATTGCCATCAATTGATAATCATTCTTCGAATAGCGGGGACTGTGCAATAGAGCTCCTTACGCCCGGGAATGCTGGGATAGGCTTTTTTCTTTGCGGGCTTTGCTTACGCTGCGCGCTTTGCGTGAAAGTATTTGGTTGGGGTGAACGGCATAAAAAAACCCAGCATTAGAAAATGCCGGGCATCTTGTGTAGATTTTTTCTATACCCTTTATCTATTTAGGATCCAAAGTTAAGGATTTACTTGTTAAAGATTATTAAAAGAACGGTGTCTGTGAAAACTTTATCTATAGATATTATCTTCAAAAAAGCACGTAGGTTTGTGCCGCTAAACATATTACTATGAACGAAAAACTGACGGAGCGCATTCGTCTGGAACTGGAGGAAATACGCCAAAACGGGCTTTATAAAACAGAAAGGATCATAGAAAGCCCCCAGGGCGCTGATATAGAGGTAAAAATTCCCGGGAAAGAGGGGATAAAGCACGTGATCAACCTGTGTGCAAACAATTATCTTGGGCTGTCTTCTCACCCGGAAGTGATAAAAGCCGCCAAAAAATACATTGAACTCCGGGGATATGGATTAAGCAGTGTCCGGTTTATCTGCGGTACCCAGGATATTCATAAGGAGCTTGAGCAAAAAATATCCGCTTTTCTCGGCACGGAAGACACTATTTTATATGCCGCCGCTTTTGACGCCAATGGCGGTGTTTTTGAGCCGCTTTTTGACGAAAGAGATGCCATTATTTCGGATGCGCTCAACCACGCCTCCATCATTGACGGCATAAGGCTCTGTAAAGCACAGCGTTTCCGATACAGCCATAATGATATGGGCGACCTGGAAGCAAAGCTGAAAGAAGCGCAGGGTGCGCGCAGCAGGATCATTGTTACCGACGGCTCATTCAGCATGGATGGCACTATTGCCCGGCTGGATACCATCTGTGAGCTTGCCGGCAAATATGACGCTGCAGTGATGATTGACGAATGCCATTCCAGCGGTTTTCTGGGCAAAACAGGGCGCGGCACGCATGAATACCGCGGGGTGATGGGCAAAATTGATATTATCACCGGCACCCTGGGCAAAGCGCTCGGTGGCGCATCCGGCGGGTTTACCAGCGGGCGGAAAGAGGTGATAGATATGCTACGGCAGCACTCCAGGCCTTACCTCTTCTCCAATACCATTGCTCCAGGGATTGTGGGCGCCTCCATTGCAGTGCTCGACATGCTCAGCCAGACCACGGCGCTGAGAGACAAGCTGGAATGGAATACCCGCTACTTCAGGGAAAAGATGACCGAAGCCGGGTTCGACATTAAGCCGGGCGATCATCCTATTGTGCCCATTATGCTATACGATGCGGTGCTGGCGCAGGATATGGCGGCACAATTGCTGGAAGAAGGCATTTATGTGATAGGATTTTTCTACCCTGTTGTTGCCAAGGGGCAGGCCAGGATAAGGGTGCAATTGAGCGCAGCGCACGAAAAGCATCACCTGGATAAAGCCATCGCTGCCTTTACAAAGGTGGGCAAAGCCCTGGGCGTATTGAACTTTTAAACGTGAGAAGTGAGACGATAAATGTGAGCATTTCACGTTTATCGCCTGCCTGCCGGTAGGCAAGTCTCACTTCTCACAAAGAAATACAACAAATTATTACTAACACAACATTACTTTACCCCATACAATATCTGATGAAACAAACAAAACTGCATATCTTTTTATTATTGCTCTTCGGGTTAGGGATATATTCCTGCTCCATGAACAACGTAGAAGAGGATATTTCCCTGAAAAAGTATTTCGATGAAAACAAGGTAGACGGGTGTTTTGCCTTGTTTGATAATGGCAGGGGGGAATTTAAGATCTATAATCTCAAACGGGATACTGCCCGCTTTCTGCCGGCTTCTACTTTTAAAATAGTTAACTCGCTGATCGCCCTGCAAACAGGAGTGGTCACTAATGAAAATACGATCATTAAATGGGACAGCATTCAAAGAAGCGATCCCAGGTGGAACCGGGATCTCAGCCTTAAAGATGCCTTTAAATATTCTTCCGTACCTCATTTCCAGGAAATAGCGCGGCGCATTGGCAGGGACAGCATGCAGAAGTGGGTTGACAGCGTTAAATACGGGAATATGAAAATTGGCCCGGCTATTGATTCTTTTTGGCTGGATAATTCCCTGCTCATATCTCCGGATGAGGAACTGGGCCTGGTGAAAAAACTCTATTTTGACCAATTGCCTTTCAGGAAAGGAGTACAGGGAACCGTCAGGGATATGATGCTCCAGGAAGACAATGCCAATTATAAGCTAAGTTATAAAACCGGGTGGGGATTCAATAGTGCGGGGCGCAGCATCGGCTGGGTAGTTGGTTGGATAGAAGAGAACAGGCATCCTTATTTTTTTGTATTGAATATAGATGCTGACCATGATGCTGATGTTGCTGCCATCAGATCCAATATCCTGAAAGGTATTTTGAAGCAAATGGGGTTTTTTGAGGGAAAAATGTAACTGGGTGCATTTTGTGAATGGTGAATGGGCAATGGTGAATTTATTCACTATTCGCCATTGCCCATTCACCCGGACATATAAACAAATATAATTTTGGTCAGGTTTGAACATACCGAATATTTATTGCTGATGCTGCTGGTAACAGTACCTGTGCTGCTGTTCAGGTATGTGCTGCTGTGGAAAAAGAAAACAGCAAAAAAAATTGGTGACGAAAAGCTGGTGGCGCAGCTTACCGGGAGCTTTTCATTACGCAGGTATCTCATCAAATTTTGCGTGGTGGCAGGAGCGCTGGTCATCCTGGTTTTCGCCGCAGCCAACCTGCAATCGGCAACCCAGGTGGAAAACAACAGCCGGAAAGGGATAGACATTATGATAGCGCTTGACGTAAGCAAAAGTATGCTGGCGGAGGATGTAAAGCCAAGCCGCCTTGATGAAGCCAAGCAACTGATCAATAAACTGATGGAGCGCCTGCAGAACGACCGGGTGGGGCTGGTGATATTTGCAGGAAGAGCCTATCTGCAGATGCCGCTGACATCGGATCATATCGCTGCAAAGCTTTATGTAAACAATGCAGGCCCCGATGCGGTGCCTACACAGGGCACGGTAATAAGTGAAGCGCTGCGCCTTAGCAATACAGCTTTCAATGCCAAAGACAAAAAATATAAAGCCATCCTCCTGATCACGGATGGCGAAGACCATGATGAGGGAGCATTAAAAACAGCAAAAACACTGGCAGAAAACGGGGTGGTGATCAACACGGTTGGCGTGGGTACTACCATCGGCTCGCCTATTCTTAACCCGATCACGTCGGAAAGCAGACGCGACCTGCAGGGAAATGTCATTATCTCCAGGCTGAATGAGCAGGAACTGATGGATATTGCCAGTGCCGCCGGAGGCGTGTACCAGCAACTGAACGATGCGGATGCTGTCGTGGATAAGATCATTGAGGAAATAAATGCAATGGAGCAGAAAACGATAAGAGACAACAGCCTCCTGAATTTCAGAAGCTTCTTTCAATGGTTCCTTGTTGTAGCGCTGGCTGCGCTTACAGGAGAACTGTTCATTTCCGAAAAAAGAAAAACGGCAGCCTCATGAAGCGGGTTAAAAATATTGTGAGCACGGGAACAACAGCATTGATCATCTTCCTCCTACTTGCCGGAGCAGAGCATGCTTATGCGCAAAAAAGTAATACACTGATTGGCAAAGGCAATGAATTTTACCGGCAGCAGGAATACGACAAAGCCAGAGCCGCTTATGAAGAGGCGCTGGCAAAAGAACCGGGAAACGCTACAGCTTCTTTCAATATGGGCAATACGCTGTTCAGGGAAAAAAAATTTGAAGAGGCTGCCAAAACCTTTGAGGAAGCTGCGCAAAAAACCAAAGACAAAACAGTACAATCACAGCTTTACTACAACAAAGGCGTTGCGCTGACGCAGCAGAAGCAGCTTGAGCAAAGCATTGAAGCATATAAGCAGTCGCTGCGGTTCAACCCTGCCGATTCTCTTGCAAGAGATAACCTGCAACGCGCCCTGAATGAAAAAAAACAACAGGAGCAGCAGCAACAACAGGAACAGCAAAAGAAGCAGGATAAAAAAGATCAGCCGCCACCGCCTAAGCAGAATAAGCTCAACCAGCAGCAGGTACAGCAATTGCTTAAAGCGCTGGAAGAGCAGGAAAAGAAATTGCAGGAAAAGATGATGAAAAAGCCCCCGGTTGCCGGGCAGCCCGATAAAGACTGGTAAGCGGCGTTACGGCAGACGTGAAACGATAAACGTGAAACGGTAGCTACCCTGTACACACAAGTATATAATCACTATTATCCGACAAATATGAATAGGTGTTTGAACCCTCACCCTCTTATTCCTCTCCCTGCAAAGGAGAGGGAGGCGAGGGACGTTACCGTAGAATAACTCCATACTATATTAACTACCACATCAGCTACAAAGCAAAACCACGCAAACGTTTAAATATTCGTCACACTTTTAGACTTTCAATCCCCCTCATGCAATTCGTCAACCTGATTTGAATTTGGGCTCCCCTCTCCGCGCAGCGGAGAGGGGTTGGGGGTGAGGGACAATAGCACTCATGAAGATTTCATATACTTTGCCAGGTTCACCAGCAATACGCCACCCAGTATAACAGCAAGCCCCGCTATCTGTTTTCCGTTGATCGTTTCACCGGCAAAGAACACACCGAGTAAAACGGCAATAACCGGGTTTACATAAGCATGTGTGCTTACCTGGGTAGCCGGTCTTACCCTGAGCAGCCATACAAAAGCGCTATACCCTACCAGCGAGCCCATTGTAACAAGGTAAACGATGGCGCTCCAGCCCGATGCAGGAACATCCTGCCAGTGAAAATCATTCCAGTCCCGGCGCAGCATACCCGTTACCGCATAGGCAATACCCGCAGCCAGCATCTGCCAGCCGGCATTGAGCGACCCTGAAAAACCGGTGGATTTATACTTGCCATACAAAGAGCCTGCCGCCCAGGATACTGAACCGATAGTGAGCACCCCCAGCGATGCCAGAGCCCATTTGTTGTCTCCTGAGCCCGCAGTAAAAGACCGGACGAGGTTATCGCCAAACAGCAGAAGTATACCCACAAAGCCGAGCAGCAGGCCTGCAATAGTTTTTTTACTTGAAAAATTCTCTTTCCATTTACTATAGTCCAACAGCACAAACCACATGGGAGAAGAAGCAACAAAAACAGCTACCAGCGAGCTGGCCAGGAACTGCTCCGACCAGGCGACAGCGCCATTACCGATATACAACAGCAGCAGTCCTGTAAAAAAAGCGGGTAATATATTCTTCAGCCCCCACAGCCGCTCACCGCTAAAAAAACACCAGCAAAGCATGATAGTACCGGCAAAGCAGAACCTGAAGGTACCCATTACCGTTACCGGCATGGTTTGTATCGCCATTCTGATAAAGAAAAATGTTGACCCCCAGACGATATAGATCACTGCAAAGGCAGCGATTATTTTTGTAGCAGAAACTGAAGAAGAGCTCCCGTCTTCCATACTGTTGAAATCTTTTAATAAAGTCAAAGATATGCTATCGTGAAAAGTGAGGGGATAAAGGTGAAAGAAATGTTTCGCTTCTCACATTTCACATCTCCCGTTTGACATGTACTTAGCTGCAGTGCTGCCCTTGAGCTCTTTGGTTGCCCGCCCGGACGAAACCCCATCAGGATGAATCTCTCAGGCTGGCATTCGGACGGGCGTCGCACTCTTGTGCTTCAACAACACTACTCAACTGCTCAGGTAGCGTCCGGGATGAATACCGGCGATATGCTGCTGTTGCTATTGGACAGGTATAACCGGGAAATAAAAATAAGTAATGCCCGGGCAGCGGGTCTGGCACAAAGCAATGCTACCAAACCTGCGCCAGGACGGGGATATATTCGTCGCCCCGCCATATAGCCAAGCCGCCTGTTGGCTGCTATTAAGTCCTTCGCTTAAATAGTCCTACCATAAAGTTTATAATAAAAATTAATTGCCCCACCAGCAATACAAATATTGTTATGCCAATAGCTTTTGTAAATATTGTGTAATTATCAAATGAATTCCAACTGCTATAGTCGTAATATCGTCTTGGTGCTGGGTTCAAAAAACTGTCACCCCAAAAAAGTGTAAAGGCAAAAAGAAGCAGTGTCAATATTGTAATAATAACGTGTGTCCAGGTAAGAGCCTTTGAATACAATATTTTACCTGTCAATAAGTAAAGCGCCCATACGAATAAAGCTAAAACTGCGAACAACCAAAGAATGTGCGTATGTACAATTACAAAATAAGTATCGTGCAAATGGATGTCCACCGAACGGTCTTGCTTCAAAACAAAAAATGAAGTCAAAATAAAAATAAGCCCTGTCAAGAAAAGCAAATGATATGGTTTCTGTTTGATTTGCAAGGGCGCTTCTTAATTTATTTACAAATAGTAAAGAACATTCTAACTTTCTTACCATAAAAATATCCTGCACTGCTATAAAGATAATCCGCTGCTTTACTTCATTAGTTCATATGCTTGCGCTATTAAGGCGTTGCATTTATTTAGGTTATGCGGGTTATTTGTACCTACCCAATGGATCAGTTTTATAGACAGCGATATGGGCAGGGTTACCATAACCAATGTAGTTCGCCTCTGAAACAGCGATCCGGTAACCACCATCTTCCTCGGGCAAAATTGAACGCCCAAAGAGAAAAGTATTGAGTTCGTAATATACCCGGTTCCATTCTTCCATTCCACTGTCACTAAATTTGCTGATTTGCAAAGCCTTTGAACTGCTAAGCTCCGCGAATCCGGTGGTGACCAGTCCCCCATCGCGGGTTTCTGCCACCGACAATGTGAATGACATGGGAACCCCATATGACAGGCTCCGGACTTCGCTGCCATCCGGAGTAATTTCGAACATTCTTCCCTGAAGATCGGAGGCAATACCCCAACTTGAACCCACGAAAACGTAATTCTCATTGCTTTTCAGTATCATTTTGGAAGGGATGTCAAACCGCCTGTCTCCGTATGTTTTCTGCCATATTTCTTCACCTCCCGCCGATAGCTTCACTATCCAATAGTCAGTTTGCTCTGGTGGATCACCCTTAAGATGTTGTTCATAGGTAATTCCGTCTGTTTCCCTCGTCCCCAAAACTACCAGCTCGTTTGATGTTGTAATCTGGATATCGTAAAAAAAACCACGTATCGAAGGTTTAAAAGCCTTTTCCCAAATGATATTACCAAATTGATCCAGTTTTGTGACAACTCCTTCCTGAAGTATATCAGGTTCCGGGGCAGTTCGCCCTCCAGCAATAAAAATATTTCCCTCTGAATCCTGTTTGACTGACCTTATTTCCGTTCCCCCGTCACCATCGTCATAACTTTCAATTTTTTTATACCATATCAGATTTCCGTCTGTATCTATATTCAGAAGATTAATGTAGCTCACGATCAGCAGGCCGTTCAACGACTCTGTAGCAGCTACGTCAAATGCAGGCCCTGCTGAATAAGGATAATATTTTTTCCAAATTTCTTTGCCGTAATAATCAATCTTCATTGCGAAGATCTGGCTACCATTCGCGTAAGCGCCATCTACATAAGATGCCCCAACAACTATATAGAAACCATCGCGCATTTTAATTATTTGCTTTACCTCTCCACCCCCGGGGTTTAGCGGAGATATGTATTTGTCATATTCATACAACTTCAAAAATTTGAAGTAATATTTTTCAGTAGTAAAGGAAAATGATTTAATAAGCTGCTTATTTTCGCCGTCCCTCGCTATTACTTTTCCCGAATATGCGGTTAATTCAACTAATCCTGACAGGTTATACGTTAAGCCGGAAACATCCGATATTACAAGTCTTTCGTTAAGCCAGATGTCATACTTTACCGAATCCCCCTCGGGGTCAACTGCGTTTGACCAACTAATCACAGCTCGCTCTGCAAATATGCTGTCAACGGTTACATTAAAATCTTTAGGCGGCAAATTTACCGGGTCTATACTTCCATCGGGGTCAGGCGGACTCGATTGGTCTTTGGAGCATGCGTTAAAAAAAACAGTAACAAATAGCAAACAGCAATAAAATCTCATATTCATTCAGTTTATTGAGTCTACGCAATGCCTAATAAGGTAGCAGCCAACGTCTATATTTACACCAATTTACGCTAATAAAATCGCCCCGGCAATGGCTTATTATGCTGCTGCACCCGAAAGCATCCGGGACCAGCATTATTATTTCCATTCTTAATTCCCGGTTCAGGAAAAACGTTAATAGCAGATGAAAAGTTTTTTTGAGTACTATTTCAAAGAGAGGGGCTCTTTAACAGGTATTCTTCTTTGTTTTTAATAATTTATATGTTTTTTAGTTGTAATACATTGCTTCATTTAACAGGTATGTTCCTGACACCTGAAGATAATACCGGGAATTATCGTATAGCCGTGGATGATAGGTTTGCTTATTGCAAACGAGTGGTCCTCCTGGGTTTGATGGTAATGCTTACTTCCCTTACATCCGCATATGCAACGCATTTTAAAAAAGTGGTTGTCATTACATCCGGTTCTCCCTCCGCCATCGAAAGCAATATTCTCGAACTGTTGTGTGAGCGCGTGAAAGAAAAGTCACGGGTCAGGATTTTCATCCGTCATACAGGAGATGAACCATTATTAATTGAAAAGGATCCCGGAACACTGCAGCTTTTTTGGGGTATCGCTGCCGGTCATGCCGGCATAAAAGCATTATGTTTTCAAAACAGGATCCCACCTCTGACGGAGCAAAATCCGGGGCCGGAAGGCTTCTTGTTGAAATATTTCCCTGAAAGAAAGGAAACCCCGGGAAAAATGATCGTGGCCGGTGTGGACAACCGCGGACTTCTTTATGCAGTGGGAGCTTTTTTAAGAGAGAGCCGGTTACATGCGGAAAAGCTGGAAATGGATCAGCCTGATATAAGGTCTGCTCCTGCCTTTGAAGTCAGAGGTACACAGTATGGACAAAGCCATGTGGCGCTGGAAAAAGCGAAAGTCCGCCGGTGGACAAAAAAGGATAAAGAGAGAGCTATATTGGATCTCGCTTTGGCGGGTGCCAATACCTTCTTTGTAGACAGGGGAACGAAAGAGGAAGAAAGCGAAGACATCCGGTTCCTTAAGTCGTATGATTTAATGATTTGCAGCACCTTTCTTCCCAATGCCATCGCTGATAAGGATTACCCGCGGGAGTGGCGGGCTTTTGAATCAATAGGCCGGGAGTCTTATATCTGTCCTTCTGTTCCCGAAGCCCGGGCATATATCCTGAAAGAATGTGAACGCCACTTTAGTAATAGCCCGGCTTACGATTTTATCCAGTTGAAAGGAGGAGATGGCGGAGGTTGCGAATGTGACCGTTGCTATCCGTATGGAAAAACTTTTATTCATTTGTGTGAAGAAATTGCAGGCATTATACACCGTTATCATCCCCGCACAAGACTTTACTTTACCAATCAGAAATTTGATAATGAAAGCGATGTTGCTATCCTGGATTATCTTAATGAAAAACCAAGAGAATGGCTCTGGGCCTGGGGATATGGTCCCGGGTCGGATGCTACCACCTGGCAGCCCGGGCATCGCCAAAACCACCGTATGGATCTTTTCAGGTATCCCGGGTTTGGTCCCTATGGTTTATATCCGAAGGAATTGCTTCACCAGCTTCCGGGACGGCATAAAATTTTATATTTTAACGAGATAACCCATTGGAAGTACTCCCAGCACGGATATATCCAGATGTATCCCAGAGCGGATAAAGACGGTAATCAGCCGCCTGCCTGGAGCCATGAAATTTATGAACGCAGACCGGATCAAACCCTCACCATGGTTTACGACAGGCTGAGCTTTTTTGCCTGGCCAAAATATTATCACCGGGTGTTCAATGACCTGATGCCTTACGGAGCAGGAGACATTACCCATTCCAGCGGAAATCATGATCACTTCAATCAATGGATGTGGCAACGCTTGCTGTGGAACCCGCGTATGAGTGTTGCCGGGGTAGTAAATGAATACAGCACAAATTGGTTTGGCAGGGAGGCTGCACCATTAATGACTAAAGCTATCCTGCAGTTGGAATCCAATATGGAGGAACTGGAAAATGAACCGTTGCAGGACAAGAAAGGAATAAACACTTACTATACATCTGTTCAGCAGGCAGGCCGGCTAATACCGGCAAACCTGATGAAGGACAACTGGCTTTGGAGAATGTATATGCAAAAGGGAGCGCTGGATGCATACATCAGGCTGGACCTGATCCAACAGCTTGCAACAAAACATTCCATAGAGCAGCGCATTATTGCAAACAGAAAAAATATTAAATGGAATGATCTGACAGGGCTGATTGATCATGTGTTGAAAAATGAAACGCCGGAAATGATCAGGCTCCGGAAGGAGGCATCCCGGCTGGGAGAAGAAAGTAATGATATTTTTGGTACCAGGAGTGAAGCCATTTTCAATCTCCGGCACGATTACATTGGGTTAGGCTGGTTAAAAAGACAATTAGAAAGAGCAGAAAGGGCAAACAGTGAAACGCAGCGCGGAGAACTGCTGGATATGATTACTGATTACGAAGGGAGGAAGGTACATGCGTTGTATGATAATCTGGGTACGGGTAATGCAGCTCCTCATGTTGTTGCAGGCTATCCGTATGATCATGGCCAGCCTTACGTTTCAACTATGCTTTCGGAAGAAAACAGGCCGAGCCAGCGGTCCATGCATTTTACCCAGGATGAAGACCAGGGTGTAACCCTGCTATATACGGATTTGGCACCAGGCCGGGATTATACCCTGAGGCTGACGCTGGTACGTCCAACCTTTCAGGAACGTTATGCCGACAGGATGAAGCAAAAAACAGAGTCAGTTTATGCAAACAATAAACTGTTGGCAGAAAATATTGAGCTGCCGGAAAACAGGAGCGATTTTTTCACTTTTGAGATCCCGTCTTCCTGTATTAAAGAGGGTGTTTTAGAAATACGATTAATGAAAGATGCAACTCTTTTTGCAGGAGATAAATCGGCAAAACTATCAGAAGCGGATCAGCCGGCTGATCACATGTTGAGAACGCCTGTAAGCGTAGAGACGGAGCAATGGCGGAATACCGGTGGCTGGGGTACCTTGCTATCTGAAGCCTGGCTGATTCCCCGGCAGCAGGAAAAGCAATCATCAAAGGGTGATCATTAATTTCATTTTACAGGAAAATAACCCAAAAACAAGTTAAGCATGAAAGAGAGAAGAGATTTTATAAAAAAAAGCCTGCTTGGGGCCACGGCTGTAGTTTTTAAAGACCTGCCATTTAGCGCTTCATCTTATGCCGCTGATTTTAAAATGAAAGAGCCTGCCCGTGATAAATTGAACAGGCTCCCGGGCGGATTATGGTCTGTAATGTTAACCCCGTTTCTGGACAATAAAGATGTTGATACAACGGGGTTGAAAAGGCTGACAGAGTTTTATATTCAGTCGGGAGTTAGCGGTTTATTTGCAAACTGTGCTTCCAGTGAAATGTATTCCCTCACAGATCCCGAACGGCTGTTGATCATTAAAACCACCCTCAGTGCCGCCCAGGGAAAAGTGCCGGTGGTAGCCACGGGTACCTTTAGTCATTCGATAGATAAATGCGCTGATTTTATAAAACAGGTTTATGATACTGGAGTAGCAGCGGTTGTTTTAATCACCAGCCAACTGGCAGATAAGGAGGAAGACGATGACACGCTCAAAAAGAGAACCGGACAGTTGTTGAAGCTTACCGGTAATATACCTCTTGGGATATATGAATGTCCTTCTCCGTACAAAAGATTGCTATCGCCCGAACTAATGAAATGGCTTGGAGAAACCGGGCGTTTTTTTTATCATAAAGATACCAGCTGCGATCCTGAAGCTATTAAATTAAAAATTAAGGCTGTGGCGAATACGCCATTTTCTTTTTTCAATGCAGATACGCCAACAGCCCTGGTGTCCCTGGAAAATGGAGGGGCAGGCCTTTCACCGATCGCGGCTAACTTCTACCCTGAATTGTATGTGGAGTTAATTAAGAGAGTTAACAAGCCCGGAAGCGAAAAAGAGCTGCGCAGGCTGGGCGCAAGACTAACGGTTATGGATAGTGCTGCAGGGCAGCTTTATCCGATGTCGGCAAAGATGTTTTTACAGCAAAGGGGGGTGCCCATCACGCCTGTTTGTCGTGTTTCACCGCGGGAGATGAAGGTGAGTGATCAGATGAGGTTTGCAGCACTGATGGAAATGTATAAAGAAACGCTTGAACAATTACAATCTTAACATTGGGGAATTAAAATAGCGGATGAAAAAGAATAAGCCGTGTGCTATGTTGGTTGCAGGAGGATTTTTGTTGTTCATGATGTCCTGTTCACCTGCGCCTGATAAACATATAAAGGCGCCCTTTTATACCCTGGACGACTTCACAGAGGTGCCGAAAATTGATGCGCATGTTCATATCAGGACTTATGATACGGCTTTTGTACATCAGGCCGGGATGGATAATTTCAGATTGCTTTCCATTGTTGTTGATGAAGACCCGGGAATTGAAGCCCAGCAGCAGTATGCGATTTATCAAATGAAAAAACATCCTGAAATAGTTTCCTTTGCCACCACTTTTTCAGTGAAGGATTTTGACAGCGGGGATTGGGCAAAACACACCATAAATGCTTTGCAGCAATCTTTCAAAGACGGGGCTATAGCGGTTAAAGTGTATAAGAACATTGGAATGGAGTTGAAAGACCGGCAGGGCAGCATCGTAATGATTGATAACCCCAGGTTCAGACCTGTATGGAGTTTTCTTACACAGGTGAGTATTCCCGTGATAGGGCATTTGGGAGAACCCAAAAATTGCTGGCTGCCGGTAGAACAGATGACCATTACTTCCGATAAACGGTATTATACGCGCCACCCCGAATTTCATATGTATCTGCATCCTGAATTTCCATCCTATGACGAGCAGATCGCGGCGAGAGATCATGTGCTGGAGCAAAATCCCCGGCTTACTTTTATTGGCGCTCATCTCGGAAGCCTGGAATGGAGCGCTGATGAACTGGCAAAACGGCTGGATCGTTTTCCCAATATGGCGGTGGACCTCGCTGCACGGATTCCCCATCTGCAACTTCAGGCTATGAAAGACAGGAAAAAAGTGCAGGACTTTTTTATTAAGTATCAGGACAGACTGCTCTATGGTACCGACCGGATCGCGGATGATTCCGCATCGCCCGGTAAGTTCAGTTCGTTCGTTCACCAGGCATGGTTAAACGACTGGCAATTCTTTTGTACGGAAGACACCATGCGTTCAAAGTCATTTGACGGTGTATTCAAAGGATTATGCCTGCCGAAAGACGTGGTGGATAAGATCTATTATACAAATGCAGTGAACCGGTTTCATATAGTAAAGTAATTGAGTTTTTTGCAACTTATGATACGCCGGGCGCATTTCAAATTTTCGCACCATTTCCTCCCTCTCTGCTGCGCGGAGAGGGGATTGCAGGGATGAGGGAAATATGTGCCGCGAAAATTTGAAATGCGCCCGATACGCCATCGTCTTTCAATCCTGTTACAAGATGTTCCTATTGTATCATTAATATTAATCTTTTATGCTTAGGTCTGATTATTATTTCAGGAGAAATTATTTTACAGCAGCGCTTACTCTCAAAGAGCAGGAGATCAATTTTCGCAAGCTGATGTATTTTGTAGTATTACTGATACTTCCTTTTACGGCCTCTTCTCAATATCTCGACAATCCCTATACTCCGGGAAAAATGCCGGACAGGATCAATCTTACGGTTACGGAAGATCCTTCTTCATCTGCAGCCGTAACCTGGAGAACAGACATTTCAGTAATTACAGCTTTTGCAGAGATTATACCGGCTAATGCCAATCCCTTGTCTGTAAATGAAGCTACACGGGTAGCCGCCCGCACCGAAACGCTTGTTTCAAGAGACGATTATTACAAGGAAATCAAATGGAAGGGAGTAGCTGCTAATTATCATTCCGTTGTTTTCAAAAATTTAAAGCCCAATACCCTGTATAGTTACAGAG